>WLWD01000253.1_pt1 | contig 396648 bp, 309 predicted proteins | sample 6712731 | NCBI WGS metagenome assembly WLWD01 (sample SAMN12718690, study PRJNA576275) | sponge metagenome | isolation source: marine sponge | host: Mycale hentscheli | place: New Zealand: South Island, Marlborough, Capsize Point | collected 2014-11-01
TTACCCGCTGTACGAAGTAGCGATGCCCAGTAGACAAAACGTTCCCTTTATCCTACGCGCTTGCGCGGGCCGGGTAACCTCTTAGCAACATTTTGTTTTGTTTACCCGCCGTACGAAGTAGCGATGCCCAGTAGACAAAACGTTAGAAACGCTTGGTCAAGAGCTTTGAGGGCGTTAGGAACTCCAGAAGAAAAAATAGTAAGGAGAGAGATAAGAAATGAAAAGGACAGGGCAAGGAGGAGGAGAGCTAAAACGAAACAGAAACAGGTAGCAAAGTACAGAATCTTTCTTTTTGAAAAGCCATTAAATGTTCCTAATTTATTTATTAGACTATTCCTGAGGATTACTGTACCAATCAAATTTATACAGCTGTAGACTCAACTACTCTTGAAGACACTGAAAATGCAGCCACACCATCTGAACAAGAAGCTAATATCCCCACTACTTTTTGTACTGCAAGAGGAAGGAAAAGACATCTATCAGAGGACATCCATTCTCATATACACCCAAAGCAGCAAAAAAAGTTGCAGAAAATATAACTCAAACAATTTCGATACCGCAAAGCCTTTCAGCTTAATTATCAGCAACGAATGCAAGAGGTAAATATAAAATAAAATATATACTTCAATAAGTTAATACGAGACATATTTTCGTTTAGGAAACCATTATGCAGAGAGCAACGTCTACAACTAATGTCACAAAAACAGCAAGTCACACATTTGTTTGAAAGTGATAGTGAAAGAGATCACAGGCTCCACTGTTTGTCCACTAACCAACTGTTGAGAACAGCAAATGAATCTTCATTACAAAATTCCTCTACATTAGAGCAGTTGTCAACTAACCAACAGCAGAGATTGGCTGATGAAACACCACTTCAACGGGAGACTAGATTGTCTCAAGTTAGGGGGAACAGGTCAAGACAACATCCCCAGGTTCCATTGCACCATATTTTTCCAGCATTTGATGATCCTCAAGTTCACACAGCAATGCGTAATTTTCATGCTAAAATCTCATCAATTACTATCCCAGTCTGCATAACGTGTATGGAGAAGTTTCCAGGCACCAAAATGAAATTTAAGTCATTGGAATGTTGTCGATGTAGCCGGGATAAACATATCCCTAAGCTCTATTCAGCTCAAAATAACATGCATCCTGGAAACATTCCTTCACAATTGCAGGTTATATTTAATGTAAAACTATAAAAATTAACCTAACTCTATTATCAAACTATGTAGTCTAATATCTACATCCATTTAACATACTCTGCTCTCCCACTGAATATGTTATAGTACCCAAACAAACTCTTTTATTTTTTTATTTTATTAAACCACAAAGTTTACATCAGCTGTAACTGTAATGATGTATGACATTTTTAATTAAATAGCTGTATATTCTGTCTAAAACACCAGTCAATAACTTTGCTGGTAAAATAATTCATTATTCTTATGTTATCACAAATAATATAACATTTAAACTTAATTATATAAAGCAATACTATGTAGCTGATTACGAATTACATTAATAAAATAAATAATAAAATAATTCATTACTCTTGTTTTACCACAAAAAGTATAACATTTAAACTTTATTATACATAGCCTAAATTTTATAACCTTCATCATACAGTGGTATAGAATAGAAGCACCAATGAATCTATATGAAACAACAGACAGACATAACATTAACAACAACAAAATAAATAACTGTATCTATAGCTGCAATTACAAGGAACATGCATCGCTCGCTTCGCTATTTTGCGCTATTCGAGCGCACCACTAGTTAGGTCTAGAACTTGTTTTTGTTCTTGCGTGGGCGTACGTGTGTACCCTTTCTCCTACGCGCTTGCGCGGGCCGGGGGTAACCTTCGTGTTAATTCCTGTACGTGTCCCCCAATCTGACTGACTCACTCAAAACAGACCTTATTCTGTTGGAAAATTTCCAAATACTTCTCTACTCGCTGTTAAAGGTCTGATCACCTCCATCAACAGTGTTACCAACCATCCAGGGTTTTCCTGGATTATCCAGGGATTGGTAGTGTGATCCAGGGATCCAGGGATTGCTGCAAAAATCCAGGGAAAATGGGATATGGGCCATATCCAGGGTAGTCTTCCTTGGGGGTTGGTAAGTCTTGGAATTGGTCACTAAGTCTAGAATTCTAAATGAGGACCACCATTGACTAGGTCAGCACTGTGCTCTTCAATTAGAATTATCATTGGTCTATGATGAACACCTAAAAGAAACCAAAGATTGCTTGCAAGTACAGAGGATCTTCTCAAGTCTGCAAAGTCAACCACTCGCAGGAGTCTCCAAGAACATAAAAACACTACATAACCCAGTTTTTATGTTTTTACTTCTAGTTACATTTGTCTGTGTCACTGTTTTTTTTTGTGTGTGTGCATTTTAAGCATTTATCAGCCTCATATCCAGGGATTCCACCAAAATATCCAGGGAAAATAGGACCAATATCCAGGGTAGTCTTCCTTGGGGGTTGGTAAGTCTGCATCAGCAACTCTTTCAACTAGCTAGTCATAGCCAATATGTCTGTCAGCAACAGCTACAGAAAATAAAAATAGACCTTTTGACAATCAATCATTGGTATAAGGGAGGTGGGGCACTGACCACTTCCACATTCCTCTAGCACAAATTTTTGGTATCGCCATGTCCACCCCTCTTTCCTTCCCCACGCCCCCAATAATAGAAGGTAAAGGGTAGACTAGGCCAGACTAATACATGCAAGTGTTTGAATGTCACTAAGCAAAGTTTTTGGATATCTATTATTCCAAAGATTTAGAGACACACTTGCTGGAAGGACTCCTATTATGCAGTGGTGTTTCCAGTAATCTGGCATAGCCAGACCCTTCACCTAACTGCTTTGTTAATGTATTTATTTTTGTCTTTAAATCATAACTGCAACAACAAGATAGCAAGTGTTGCAATACCTTATAAAATAATTGTACTTAGCACTTTGCAATCAATAAAAGAATCATCACAGGGTAAAAAAAGATGATTCCTTAACAAGAAACCAACTTTAATCCTATCGATTCTCAGCTTGACAATTCCTTGAGGTGTCCTTGTATATTAATTATTTCTGAAATGTGATGTTTCATTGCTTAGGATACATCAGGAATCGGCACAATTCGGTTGTTAGGAATCATCCAGTATTCTTGACATTTCCATTTATTTCTGGTAATTTAACTAAGGATACACGACAAGTCATGATACATAAAAATGGGAATTGTCAAGATTAACTCTAGGAATCTCTCCCTTTCTATAATATTAATTGTCTTAATTCCTTTTAATGAGTTTCTATATTTCACGGAGAATTTATTTTTAATCATTGACTGAAAAATAGTAGAAATGGCACAATTACAAAATGTAAATGCATGATTGTGGTCTCACACAAACCAGCAATTGCTATAATGTTCTTATGTGATCTGTAGACGAATCAGTTCTTTTGGCATTCCTCTGGATGGTATTCTTCAAGACTGCACTTTTTCAGAATAGCAACTTCAGTTTCATTTATATATTCTGTACTTCCAATACTATTCACTAACATAAGAGGTTTAGCCTGTATAACAATTAAATGATTATATATGTACAAATCATAAAAATGTACAGTATTTAAACACATATCAAAATTAGTTGCATTATTTTCACATTAATTACACTAGCCAGTAGCCACAATCAATTTTTATAGTCTTCACAAGTACCTTCTACAAAATTTATAAAAGTGATAAATTATCATGGTAAAATCTTCTTTCTAATGAAATAAAATGACAGAAGATAGTGGCAATACTCTATTTAAGATGCCCTTTCGTTACTAATAAAATTCGCAATACCACCATTTACCCACAATTAGAATGGACTCACTATTTTAAATTACACATTTAAACCAGAATTTTAATGTATATTTTACCCACAAGTTAGATGATACTTCACCCTACAATTATGATGACACTGTACCAACCAGTAGACTACACTGTACCAACTACTTTGAGGACACTGTACCAACTAGTTTGACTACACTGTACCAACAATTTTGACTATACTTTACCAACACTATTGATGGCACACTTTTGGATATAGAGTAGGACTTCAGTTATCTGAACACATTGGAACCACACTTACCAACACATTACACCTTACCAACACACTGCACCTTAGAGTATAGACAAACTACAGTGAAACCTCTCTATGAAAGCCATGCTAAGGGGAAAGCCTTTTGACTCTGTAGAGTTTGGCAGCTTTTAGATAACTCAAATGTTCAGATAACCATAGAAAATGTATTACAAAACAAATATGAAGGGGCGCGGTAAATGAGTTCTTCATGTATGCATGTGCTTACTATTATATTTTGGTGTTGTATATTGTTCAGTGCTCAGATAACTGAAGTTCTACTGTACTTTAATACACTCATGAACATAACATCTACAGATACACTATACCATCACACTTTACCATCTATAAATATACTATATCAACATATATAATGACATAATTTATCAACACACGTATTGACATACTTTACACCAACACACCTATATAGAGTATAGACAAACTACAGTGAAACCTCTCTACGAAAGCCATGCTAAGGGGCAAGCCTTTTGACTCTGTAGAGTTTGGCTGCATTTAGAGGTTATTTGGTATTGCAATATATCTTTTTGTTCTACAACTACACTTTCCAAAAACGCAACTACACTTTACCAAAACACAACAACACTTTACCAAAACACAACTACACTTTACCAAACCCAACTACACTTTACCAAACACATTTACCTACAAAGACAACCAATACTACACTTGACCAACACTAGTAATGGTGCACTTCACTAATACAACTGCACTTTTCCAATACAACTGCACACATCGCACTTTACTAACACAATGCACTCTACATACACACCACACTTACCAACACATTACACCTTACCAACACAGTGCACCTTACCAACACACTGCACCTTACCAACACACTGCACCTTACCAACACAGTGCACCTTACCAACACAATGCACTTTACCAACACACTGAACTTTACCAACATACTGCACTCTACTAACAAGTGGAGGCCACCTGATATCTTGCTGGCAAGAAGTTAACAGTTTTAGCAGTTTTAGCAGCATGTGACTGCTTTTCTGAACATTAATTATACATTATAAAACTAGTTACAAGCATTTCAGTACTTTAAAAAGTAGTACTTCTAACTTTTGGTAATAAAAAAAACAACAACTAACGGTGCACTTTATCAAACAAAAATAACGGTACACTGTACCAAACAAAATTAACGGTGCACTTTACATAACATAGCTAACGATGAACTTTACCAAACAAAACTAATGGTGCACTGTACCAAACAAAACTAATGGTAAACTTCATTTCATTAACCCTTAGCAGTGATAATTAATTCATAACAGGTGTGATGTAAGTAAACTGAGTACACGAGTCAAAAATCTGTGACTGCACATGCACATAAATTGAATAAGGTTGTCACGAATTTGACAGGTTGGTTCAAGCTCTATTTCTGTACTAACAGCATGCACTGAAATCCAGACGCTTTAACTAACAACAAGAGCAAGATTGCTATGTATGTGCAAAGAAATATTTAACAACTATTGTGATAATTTGTCAAGTACAAGTGATCATGGATTCCATGTCCACAACATCATTGAATCATCTCAACAATTAGTGACTACAAGTAGCAGTGAATAGAGTGAGACGGATTCATTCCAGTAAGCATTGGCAGTCCAGCAAGTGGGTGTGGTTAAAAAGGAGTGACATAAGATCCGTTAAAAATGGTATAGTTATAGTATAAAAAAATAATTATTAGAGCTTTGAAACTAGTACATACCACCATCCAAGTCAGCAAATGTATACATCAGTATATCTAGAAAAAATACTTGTCATTCAAATTCATGCTAAATTCCTACCTAGACCCGTGCTAGAAACAATATACATTACCATACCTAAAAAAAATGTTTTCTTTCTCATGGCCACTGATGAAATATTGTCTCCACAAATTAATCACTTTAATACCTGCACAAAAATTGGCTTGTCAAGGGTTGTTATTATGTCAACGACATTTTACTTACACTACAATGACAAACTTCACCAACATTTGGTACACTTTAATCACACTACCAATGGCACACTAGCTAATGCAATGAATTCGTTCACTGCCTTATTTGTCAGTTATGCTTGTAGTTGCATAACCCCTATTAACCTATTTTTCCTCTTGCATTATGGTGCGTAGCTCCTCCATTAATATCACGGCTCCCTTTTACACACAACTTCTGGATTGTACTCCTAGCCTCTGCTTTTTTAGCTCCCCCCCCACTGCACTCTAATTAAAGCCATCCCTCTTTTCACCCTGCCTTTCCCCCACCCCCACCACCACACTTACAGAACGCTTGATTGCGTACTTCTATTTGGGAAGAGCTGCTGCTGAGACTAAAGATGATATTGGCTGTACTTGGGTGTGAAACATTCTGAGCTTCATACCTGAGCTACGTTACCTTTGAGATAAGTATTTATAAATACTAGGTTACTAAACTTTTACAGATATATGATTTACAATTGAACAATTCTGGCTATAGTAGTTTGATAAGGTGATATAGGGGGAAAATATTCGATTTTTTTTTTTTGACTTGATACTTTTTATTTATTTTGCGGGTTGATATGTAATCGCAACTTATCTAATACTTTTATTTATTTATTTATTTTGATTTTTATAGATTGGAACGACTAGAGTGCTGAATGACTCTCTGTTATTGACGTCTTTCTCATTCATACCGCATATAATATTTTATTTACCTTTTTGTTGTCGTCATTATGTACATGTTAGTATTTATTATTGTAAGATATATAACTGATCAGACATCAAATTTGTGTATTATGATGTAACTGCTCATTTGACAAGTCATCGATTAGGTTACCCACTAATTTCGCTACTCACTCATTTCAATGAAATTGCCAAAAAGAGTGGATGAGGGGCAGAAGGGAGAGAAAAGCTGGGTTTGTTTAATCCACTAAGTTCCTTCATCAACATAATCCACAACGTTCGTCATTTCACATGTAATCCACTAATTTCATCATTTCACATGTAATCCACTAATTTCATCATTTCTCATGTAATCGACCAAGTTCATCATTTCACATGTAATCCACTAATTTCATCATTTCTCATGTAATTCATAAAGTTCATCATTTCACATGTAATCCACAAATTTCATCACTTCTCATGTAATCCACCAAGTTCATAATTTCACATGTAATCCACTAATTTCATCGTTTCACATGTAATCCACCAAGTTTGTCATTTCACATGTAATCCGCTAAGTTCATCATTTCTCATGTAATCCACCAAGTGTGGAGTCATTTCATTAGTTCATGAGTGTGTGTGGAGTCATTTCATTAGTTCATGAGTGTGGAGTCATTTCATTAGTTCATGAGTGTGTGTGGAGTCATTTCATTAGTTTGAGAGTGCGTGTGGAGTCATTTCATTTGGTCGTGAGTGCGTGTGGATTCATTTCATTAGTTCGAGAGTGCGTGTGGAGTCATTTCATTAGTTCGACAGTGCGTGTGTAGTCATTTCATTAGTTCGTGAGTGCGTGTGGAGTCATTTCATTAGTTCGTGAGCGAGTGTGGAGTCATTTCATTAGTTCGTGAGTGTGTGTGGAGTCATTTCATTAGTTCGTGAGTGTGTGTGGAGTCATTTCATTAGTTCGTGAGTGAGTGTGGAGTCATTTCATTAGTTTGAGAGTGTGTGTGGAGTCATTTCATTAGTTCATGAGTGAGTGTGGAGTCATTTCATTAGTTCGAGAGTGGGTGTGGAGTCATTTCATTAGTTCGTGAGTGGGTGTGGAGTCATTTCATTAGTTCGAGAGTGAGTGTGGAGTCATTTCATTAGTTCGTGAGTGCGTGTGGAGTCATTTCATTAGTTCGTGTGCGCGTGTGGAGTCATTTCATTAGTTTGTGAGTGCGTGTGGAGTCATTTCATTAGTTCGTGAGTGGGTGTGGAGTCATTTCATTAGTTCATGAGTGAGTGTGGAGTCATTTCATTAGTTCGTGAGTGAGTGTGGAGTCATTTCATTAGTTCGTGAGTGAGTGTGGAGTCATTTCATTAGTTCATGAGTGGGTATGTGTGGGGTTTTGCCTGGACTCCGCTGTGTTGTCAGGATGGTCGCGCACTTGGTAACAGCATATTTTAGTTACTGCCACCAGAATGATCAATACTAGGTAGCTCGCCGCAGCCCGCGCCCAGTCGATGTCTCGGTATTCCAACGTATTGGTATAATTGAACATTAAAACACCACGAGGTAGAACCTACACTTATATATACAGGCATGGCTCCGCCCCATGATGATGCAATAAAACGTAAAAGGTGACACATGGCAGGATACACGACCAACATTTGATTCATCAACAACACTCAACACACAGAGACAATGTCAATAACAAAATATGCCCATAAATGGTAGTCCACAAATAAGCATGGCACATAATAGTTCTTCATCACACGCTTACACACACAATAGTTTGAATAACCAATCCTACACACATAACATAAATGATAAATGACTGTCTCTCTCTCTTTAGAATGTGGGCGGGCTGTTCTGTACGCCCACATCTCCCCCCTCCTTCAGAAAGGTCTTCGACTCTTGCTCCTTGCTCTCACTATGGCACCGACTCAGATCGTCAACGACAACATTCAGCTTCCCTGCTCTGTACTTAATGACAAAGTCAAACTCGCATAACTTCAGTGCCCAGTTATAAATTCATTTGTTCTCCTGTTTCCCGACTTCAACCCCTTGTGATCAGTGATCACTCGGAACTTCCTGCCGTACAAAAAGTATGCAAAGTGATTCACGGACTCGTAGACAGCAAGCCACTCCAACTCCTGTGCACTGTAACGGGTCTGGGCCCCCTTCAACTGCCTCGATAAGAAGGCCACTGGCAAACGTTCTTCACCTCTCTCCACTGACAATGCGGCTCCAACCCCTGTCGAGCTCGCATCACATTCTAAGACATACACATCACTAACACATGGCACATACAAACATACCGCATTACATAGTTCATTACACAATGCGTGAAAGGCCCCCAACACAGGCTCCGCCCAACTCACACTCCCTGCCGAAAGCGAGGACGTATGAGGAGTCAACACAGCGGACCAGCAGTGATACCCAGCAATGAACCGCCGGTAATAGCCCACCATACCAAGGAATGCACGTAGCTGCTTCCTCGTCTTTGGTAAGGGATGGTCTTTGATCGCCCTCACCCGAGCAGCCAGTACCGAAATGACACCACCTCCAACTTGGTGCCCCAGAAATTCCAAGGACCTGCGACTGAAACAACACTTCTTCCGTTTACACGTCAACCCCGCCTGCCTTAAAACATCGAACAACCTCTTCAAATGGCCCAAATGTGTACTCCAATCCTTCAATACCACCAGGATGTCATCAATGTACACCCTGGCGAACTCCTCGCACCCAACCAATACCTCATCCATCAACCGTTGGAAGACGGACGGCGCGTTTGTCAATCCAAACGGCATGCGTCTGAACCTGTACTTACCGAAGGGACAAACAAAGCAAGTCTTGTCCCTGTCAGCTTCCTTCACTACCACTACAACCTGATAAAAACCCTTAGCTAAGTCAACCTTTGACAAAACCGAACCATTCCCAACCATTTCCATCATTTCATCCAGCCCTGGAATATAATAAGGCTCTTTCTTTGTGATCTCATTCACTTTCTTGTAATCGACGCAGAGTCAAATACCGCCATCAGACTTCCTCACAGGAACTAACGGAGACGACCAGCAGCTATCACAACGTTCGATAATGCCTTGTCTCTCCAAGCTGCACAACTTGTCTTTCACCAGCTCTCTGATACCCAGGGGTACTGAATAAGGCGTCTGTCTGATAGGATCATGATCCGGTGTCAATCGACACCTGTACTCTGTCTGTGTTCCCAGGTTTGTCCGAAAACACCTCACTCTGTCAGCTCACTCTCAACAAACCCTACACTCCCCACTCACTCAATACACTTCGCTCCTCACTCACATCTTCTAAAACAACATCCGACCTCTTGATACTCACCCTCTCACGATACTTCTTCAGGCAATTTACATGCACCACTTTATACTGTTTCTCCGCTCCCTCTCTCGCGATCTTATAATTTACCTCACCCATACGCTCAATCACTTTGTACGGACCCTCCCATGAATCTGACAACTTACAACTCATCTCAGGCACCCTCTACAACACCAACTCACCACTCTTAAACTCCCTCAGCTTCGTTCCCCGACTTAAATACTGCATCCTCGACTCTCTCCCTCTAGCTAACCCCAATGCCGCACTATCTCTTTCAAGTTCCAGATTCTCTGCCATTCTACTCACCCAATTACACACACTCAAATCTCTGTTTTCCACCTCAAATAACCCATGGTATAGGGCATCCAAGGGGGTACGAACATGGAACCCATAAACTAAGTCAAATGGGCTGTACCCAGAATCTGCGTGTGGCATCTGCCGCAACACAAATAACGTAAAACTCACTTGCCCAACCCGGTCTAGCCCTTCACTCATACACTTTCCTAACATCGCCATCAAGGTCCCATGCAGTCTCTCTACCACCCCATTAGACTCCGGGTGATAGGGAGAAGTCCTTACTCGCTCCATACCTAACCACTCACTAAACTGCTTCATGACCTTGCCGCAAAACTGGCTGCCCTGATCAGACAGGATCTTCTCAGGGATCGCTGTCCTAGAAAAGATTGACCACAACCCCTCAACTACAGACTTGGCTGTGATGTTCTTAAGGGGAACTGCCTCTGGCCATCGTGTGGTCAAGCATACATATGTTAGTAGGTACCGATTGCCACCCTTCCCTTTCCCACCAGTTCGATGGCTATACTCTCAAATGGTTCTGCCAGAACCGGTCTTTCCACCGCAGGTGCCCGCCTAGGCTTCTGTTTGCTCTTTCTCTGGCAAAGGCCACAGCTACTACAATACCCTATTAGGTCTCTCACGATCCCAAGCCAAACAAAATACCGCCCTATCATTTTACCCACCTTATCTGCAGTGAAGGCGTGTGGAGTCATTTCAGTAGTTCATGAGTGAGTGTGGAGTCATTTCATTAGTTTGTGAGTGCGTGTGGAGTCATTTCATTAGTTCGTGAGTGCGTGTGGAGTCAAATTCATTAGTTCGAGAGTGCATGTGGAGTCATTTCATTAGTTCATGAGTGCGTGTGTAGTCATTTCATTAGTTCGTGAGTGAGTGTGGAGTCATTTCATTAGTTCGAGAGTGGGTGTGGAGTCATTTCATTAATTTGTGAGTGGGTGTGGAGTCATTTCATTAGTTCGTGAGTGAGTGTAGAGTCATTTCATTATTTCGAAAGTGGGTGTGGAGTCATTTCATTAGTTCGAGAGTGTGTGGAGTCATTTCATTAGTTCGAGTCATTAAAGTTTAGAGTACTCAAAGGGACTATGAAAAATAAGGTCATAATAAAGTTGAGTGACTCCTTTTCTGAGCAGTGGGTGTGGAGTCATTTCATTAGTTCGTGAGTGCGTGTGGAGTCATTTCATTAGTTCGAGAGTGCGTGTGGAGTCATTTCATTAGTTCGAGAGTGCGTGTGGAGTCATTAGTTCGTGAGTGAGTGTGGAGTCGTTTCATTAGTTCATGAGTGCGTGTGGAGTTATTTCATTAGTTCATGAGTGCGTGTGGAGTCATTTCATTAGTTCGTGAGTGTGGAGTCATTAGTTGGTGAGTGAGTGTGGAATCATTAGTTCGTGAGTGAGTGTGGAGTCATTAGTTCGTGAGTGAGTGTGTAGTCATTTCATTAGTTCATGAGTACGTGTGGAGTCATTAGTTCGTGAGTAAGTGTGGAGTCATTTCATTAGTTCATGAGTGCGTGTGGAGTCATTTTATTAGTTCATGAGTGCGTGTGGAGTCATTTCATTAGTTCGTGAGTGAGTGTGGAGTCATTTCATTTGTTCGAGAGTGAGTGTGGCGTCGATTTCATTAGTTCGAGAGTAAGTGTGGAATCATTTCATTAGTTCATGAGTGAGTGTGGAGTCATTTCATTAGTTCGTGTGTGTGTGGAGTCATTTCATTAGTTCGTGAGTGGGTGTGGAGTCATTATATTAGTTTGTGAGTGAGTGGAGTCATTTAATTAGTTCGAGAGTGGGTGTGGCGTCTTTTCATTAGTTCAAGAGTGCGTGTGGAGTCATTTCATTAGTTCGAGAGTGGGTGTGAAGTCATTTCATTAGTTCGAGAGTACGTGTGGAGTCATTTCATTAGTTCGTGAGTGAGTGTGGCGTCTTTTCATTAGTTCGAGAGTGCGTGTGGAGTCATTTCATTAGTTCAAGAGTGCGTGTGGAGTCATTTCATTAGTTCGAGAGTGAGTGTGGAGTCATTTCATTAGTTCGTGAGTGTGGAGTCATTTCATTAGTTCGTGAGTGGGTGTGGAGTCATTTCAGTAGTTCATGAGTGGGTGTGGAGGCATTTCATTAGTTCGTAAGTGCGTGTGGAGTCAAATTCATTAGTTCGAGAGTGCGTGTGGAGTCTTTCATTAGTTCTTGAGTGAGTGAGGAGTCATTTCATTAGTTCGTGAGTGGGTGTGAAGTCATTTCATTAGTTCGTGAGTGAGTGTGGAGTCATTTAATTTGTTTGAGAGTGCGTGTGAAGTCATTTCATTAGTTTGTGAGTGGGTGTGGAATCATTTCATTAGTTCGTAAGTGTGTGTGGAGTCATTTTATTAGTTCGTGAGTGCGTGTGGAATCATTTCATTAGTTCGTGAGTGCGTGTGGAGTCATTTCATTGATTCGTGAGTGCGTGTGGAGTCATTTTATTAGTTCGAGAATGCTAGTGGAGTCATTTCATTAGTTCGAGAGTGTGTGTGGAGTCATTTCATTAGTTCATGAGTGCGTGTGGAGTCATTTCATTAGTTCGTGAGTGAGTGTGGAGTCATTTGATTAGTTTGAGAGTGCGTGTGGAGTCATTTCATTAGTTCGAGAGTGAGTGTGGAGTACATACAAGCCAACCTTATTGGTTTGAATCTTCCAAACTAGTAGTTTCCAAAATCATATCCTATCCTATGGAATCCTATGTGTCTTATAACAACATTCTATTCCACTAATCCCTACTCTAATAGTGTATCTCCCATATTTGCTCACCCATTACTTCTGTTGTTTTTTTTTGCTGTTCTTTTTGTTTGTTTGTTTGTTTGTTTGTTTTGGGTGCATTCTGAATTTCTTCTGCTCAGCCTCCCCCTGAATAACTCTTTCTATTTTTCAGTCTCGTTCTTTTTGTCTTTTCCTTTTTTTTTCCTTCCCACTCTGTTATATGCTGCTCTCACACTAGACTACCGTTAATAGTAACATAACCTGACTGGACTTTACCTTTCCATTTGTTATAGTTACAAAAATACTTTAAAACAAAATAAATAAACAACTATGTCGTTAACATCTACTCTCTGTCGGTAGCTAACTATATAGGCTCGAGCTTGTCATGCCTCATGTGTGCATTTTGGTCACCATATTGAAACAATTGGCCTTCTATCCATTCCTAAATGTGTGTTTTTACACTTTTTTTTTTGTTGGAACATAATTTTGTTGGTGTTAATTTCATTTGGTAACTGTACTTCAAACAGGTGTGACTATAACTATACAGAACATGATTTTTATTTACTGGTGTTGTGTTGTCTAGTTTCACAGTTTGATTATTTAACTCAAGTTCAACATAATATAATCCAAGACATAATAATAAGTCCAACTAAAGCACTGGCATAAGCAGATAATCTTTATTTTTATTATTATTATTTTATGGAGTGAAAGCAAGGCAGTATCAGTAACAATTAAAACAACAACAAAAATGAAGAACTGTAGTGCTATAGTAGTTTGTTTAAGGCTTTTTTATATTAATATGACTTCAAAGATATTTATAAAATACTATGAACCAAGTTTATAGCAAAATAATGACGAAATAATTTATATTGTAATAAGCTAAATGATTAAATATGGCAACAGTATAAGTGTATGTTTTTCTAACACTCTTGTTTTGCGAGGATAGATGGGAATAGATAAAAATAAGGTGTCATAAGAAATATAGCAGTCTCTTTGAAGGGGATTGATTATATAAGCACGTAAATGGTTCTCATATTTTGAAATATAAAAACAATTTATTTTAAATATTATTTTTGCACAATTAACAACAAAAATGTTTGTGTTATTCCAACTTCCATCTGCTCTTTAATGTCATAAAGTTTAATTCTTTCTTGAATGTATGTCCATTCACTTTTACCCATTTTGTCCTAGAATCATATGTAAATACACATATTTTTGGTATGATTAGACAATATTTACTACTTACTCATAAGCGGTTCCTGAGATAACTGACGAATTTTCTTCTACATTTTCCATTCGTTTGGAGACAATATATATAGTGTATAGAAAACTAACTTAGAATCAATGAAAATAAATTTAATTCTTTACCAGGTCCAGTTTCCACATTATTCTCCACTGTAGGAGAATTTGTTATATAACACTCATGCTGCTGATGCCTCATAGCTAGTGAATAGGGTAGGTAAATGAAGTTTCTTAGGGCTTGAGATAAACTTTTGAAATACGTATGTTTTGCTTCATAACGCATTGTCCAATGACGTACTAATGGACCGAACCTATTTAAATGTCATGAATCAGTCATTATTCACTAACAATGTATTTATTTCACTTTGTTCTTACCTGTGTCATTATAAATTGCAGGTGGTATTGCTTCAAGCTGTGATAATAATTTTTTTAGTGCAGGTCTGTCTTCTAAATTTGCTATATCTATAATAATACTCCTCCATTATTTTTGTCCACTCCATTTTTAATTCTTCAATATTATGTCCAATTAAATACTGAAAATTTTTTCTAAACTGTAAATAATGATGTAATGATTATGATTTATAATCATAAGGCATTAACATACCAAACTTAAGTCTTTCAATAAAGGAAACTGCACCATAATTTCAGTTGTGTCTGGATTATCTTCGACTATCTTTTTTCTTCTCTTACTCCATGTCATTTTCATTAGTTTTATGCACTTAGCTTTATTGCTTCCTTTGGGACTTAAAAATTTCATTTCTTCAACAGCTTCTTCAAGCACATCATCATCGATGTCAGAGTCCTGCAAAGTAATTTACTTAAAGGAGAATTTATTATATTATACTGCTGTAGTACCTCATTTCCCAGAAATCCACGTTTTGAGAGGTTCTTTTTGTCTATCAAATTCGATTGCCCTTTTTCTCACCTTTTCTTTATCTCTTCTGTAATTCTTAAAAGAATTACGTAGGCTTATCTTCCATGAACCCTTGCATTTACATCATTAATATATAATTACATAATAGTCATAAAAGTTAAACTTACCGTAACTGGACCCACTGTGTCTTTTAGTGATGGTACTTCTCTATGAGCTTTAAGCAAACAGCACTGTACTGCTCTGGTGTGGGGTACCGGGTATGCACTGCCATCAGATTCCTTATTAAGATAACTAGTCTCCTTCTAGCTTGTGAAGTGACTGAGCCACTGTTAATGGCTTCAACAACTGAGTAACCCAGCATGTCTTTATTAGGGATTACAAAGTCTATATGCCAGTTTTGCAAATGATTGCTGGAGTCAGTTATTTAAAAAAAAAATTTTTTTTAATTTATTTAGATGAGCAATGGTCAGATAGTAATCAGTGCAGCAGTAATTATTTTATTGAATAGCTACTACTATTATAACAAAATACTTACACGTGACAAAGGTCTAGTATTCGCCCCTGTGCTTTCTTCAACCTTATAAAAAATATATTTTGCTGAGTTATAATTATTTTAAACATGTTTACCTCAGAAAAGGGCAGGATTTCTTCAGAAAGATTCCTGGAGCTTCCAGTTACCTGCATTAAAATCAATGGATACAGATTGTATTGCTGCAGAAAATGCTTACACTAAGAGGTGATGCTTCTTCAGAGGGACCGGCATTAATGCTTACACTGAGAGGTGATGCTCCTTCAAAGGGACCAGCATTAATGACATTTGCAGATCTTTCGGCCACCTAAAACAAAATTATACTTAAAAAAAATAACGTGCTACATAATTGATTTATAGCTAATTCCTTACAATATGAGGTGACAGGGTAACTATTTCAGAAGTTGTATTCTTGCTCTGTTACCCTTTCATAGACATAGATAAAAATACTTACATGGAGGGAACCAGATGTCACAATTGGTTCATTTTGGGGCGTATGAGCTGCATGGAATTGTGTGTATGTGTTTGTTAAATGAACACTTCTTTTTTGCTTTACACTAGTTCAATGATTTGTGATCGAGACATCTTGATAGTTAGGTGATCTCATGGTTTTTGTATCAATATATTCAATAACGACTTTCACTAATTTAATCATCATTTCTGATAACAATAACAATTTATTGGCACTGGGTGAATGTTTCCCTAGAAATCATTGTTTATTATATAAGAATCTAACCGAGAAATACTGTGACTATGAGTTAATAACTAGAATTTTGAGTTATTTGCTGCAGCTAACTACAGTGATTTCTCTCTAATAGTCCACCCCGTTAATTGTCCATACCCTCTAATAGTCCACCTGGACTTTCATGTCCCGAACTTACTGTAGTGTATGTACGTAAACTAACCATTGCCAGCCTCATTAACAAGTACATGCATACTGATTGTGCTAATGGATTGCATCATGTAGTTGGCCATGTGACTGTGTTATTTGCAGCTGGCCTGATATAGCTAGCAAAATGGCTACCAGTTCTAGCTCTAGTCAAAAAGTGTCTACTGAAATCAGACCAGCAGTGCCTTTACAACTGAGACAAGTTTCTTCACGTAAAGGTAGAAAGTACACTCAATGTCAAGTAGCAGCAAAGAAGCCACGAGTCGAGTTAACATTGAAGCAGAAAAGTGAAATAGTTAATGAAGCAAAGAAGATGGGATTTCAGGTGGGTAAGATGGGGACACTAACATATGTTAATCAGGCTTTGCTAGCTAGAACCTACAATGTCACCAGCAAGACTATAAAGAGGACACTTCTAAGTGCAGAAAAGGTAAAGCATCAAATGATGAGTTCTTTGGGCCAATCTAAGCGTAGGCGTTCTATAAAGTTCATTGCAATTGAAGAAAAGGTTGTAGCCTTTGTCAGTCTTCTTCGTAATAGGACCAAGCCTCTGCCAGTTACCCTAAGCATTGTCAAGGAATATGCTGAGCAGGTAGCTCAGAAACTAGGGGAAAAAGATTTTCGTGCATCTTCAGGTTGGTGGGAAAAGGTCAGAAAGAGAAATGGCATTGGTAAAAGTGTAAACTCCATGGTGAAGCTGGTGAAGTTGATTGTGAACAAATCAAGAAGAAGATTCTCGAAATTCAAACGCTTTTAGAAAAATATGATCCAGAACAGATATATAATTGGGACGAGACTGGTCTGTATTTCCGGTCAATACCCAATGCTACCTACACTGCTCCAAACGAAGTAAGAAAACGTACTCGTGGAACAAAAGCACAAAAAGCAAAGGATCGTGTGACTTTGATTACATGTACCAATGCTACGGGCACCCATAAGATTCCTTTAGCAATGATTGGCAAGGCTGAACATCCTCGTTGCTTCAGAGCTAAGTCATGCCCCCTTCCCTATAAGGCCCAGAAAAATGCTTGGAATGACTACACACTTACAAAGTGGTGGTTTCATGATGTCTTCTTGCCAGAGGTGAAGAAAAGAACATCCAATAAAGTTGCTCTGATTGCAGATAACTTTGGTTCACATGATCCCGATGACACACTATTACAAGATCCACAGGTTGAATGGGTACTCCTTCCACCTAACTGTACATCTGTTCATCAGCCAATGGATCAAGGCATCATAGCTGCTCTAAAGCGCAGGTACAAACGCCAGCTATTACAAGTGATGGTAAGTAATCTTGAAAAATACGATGAGCTACGTCAACTTGGAGCTTACATGGCAGCAGGAGTGAGAGGAATACAACATGCCTACCCAGCAAATCTCCTGGATGCATCTACAATGGCACATGAAGCGTGGAAAGAATTAACACAGGTAACAATTGTTGATTGCTGGTTACAGTCTAAAATTTTGCCCCAAGCTCATGTGGATGCTCTTAAGCAGTTTGTGTTGGCATACAAACGACCTGTGAGAGCACCTGTGATTGACGAGCTAAACCTATTGTTGAAAAATGTTGATCTCCAAGCAGTTTGTCAACAACCAGTTGAAGCCGATCATTCACATGAAAACCACTATCTTGGTGAAATGTCAACACTCAATTTGCTTGCTAAAAATGACACCGATCAATTTAGGAACACTATACAAGATTGGTTTACAATTGAAGACAATGACATTGTCAAGAATGATGAAGTTGAAATGGTGCTCCAAAATGAAATCGGCCTGGAGAAAAAAGATCTGGAAGAGTCTGATGTGGAAGAATCTGTTCAAGAACCTGCTTTTGACGATCTGGAGTTAGAACCCGATTCCATTGATGACATTAGTGATGGTGAAATGCCTCCTCCAACTGTCACAAGAAAAGATATTCTCAATCAAGTTGACTTGAACGAAGCATTGCAAATGGCGAAGAAATTGCATGAAATGATGGCCAAGCTGGGTGAAGATGATACGTCACATTTACTCACCACTGTATATGGAAAATGTCTTGATTTAAAGGCAGAGAAGAGCAAGCTCAATTCAAGGCAAACAGTTTTACCTGATCATTTTACTCAAATAACTGGTTCAGCCTCTAATGAAACTGAAGAACACATGCAAACCTAATTTTACACTCTATTGTTCATTGTATGCTATTCTTTACCATAACCTTTAATAGTCCATGACCTGTAATAGTCCAGTCTAGTACGTCCTGCCCACCGGTGGACTATTAGAGAGAAATCACTGTACTACCCTGTGAAGTCAAGTTGACATATATTTTTGCAATAACAATCAAACTTCCTCGGCTTCTAAGTTTTCCACTTATAGTTTTTTCTCCAATTCTTGGAAATAACGATACAACCTCAGAAACAATAGAATCTTAATCATCACTCATTAGATTGTAATTTCTAAGTATAATGCCAAAATTTCTTGTTCTTCTTAGAATAGTCCTTTTAGACCAACCAAACATCACTCCCATATCCCCAGCACTAAATCCGTGTTCCACAAGATAGGCAATTGCTCTTGATTGATACTTACTTCAGGCCTACCTCTTCTTACCACACGACTTCTATTTTCCCTGCTTAAAATAAGTGCTGCCAATAACTCTCCTAAATTTTGAAATAAGGGCTGAAACGTGTAGTCCACAATTAGCAAAGTATTGAAGAACATCGCCAAATAGATCAATGAGGTCATCCAGAACTTCCTCACTAAAGTTAGGATATACTTCTTTCAAGTATTCAATACAACTTTGAATGAGAAAAAGAATTACATCCTGTTCAGAGGCCATCAGATTAGGAGGAAGTTCACTCAGCAGTAAAGACTTAGCTGGCGGTCATGAGGTAAAGTACGTAGGCATGCTTAACAAATTAGGTAAAGCGTCGTTATCTTTGGAAATCCACAGTTTTTGATCGCTTTTGAAAAGTCATGCTAATCGATTTAGAAATCGTTTTGCTAATCGATTTAGAAATCGTTTTGCTAATCGATTTAGAAATCGTTTTGCTAATCGATTTAGAAATCGTTTCGCTAATCGATTTAGAAATCGTTTTGCTAATTTGATTGAAAAATCTCTTCACATTTTGATAATAACTCAACATAATTCATTGTAAGTGCTTCAGCATTGTAAAGATCAGTGAGTGGTTTAGGAAACTCGGACGAACTCAGCTTTGGAATAAAAGCCTGAGCATAGGGTTGGGTAATTTTTAATATTGCTGGCTTTTTTGCTGCACTATGTAAAACCTTAGTGAATGCATCAATTTCCTTCATAGTAGGCTGCGTGTGGGGCCGCCGGTCGACGGCCTCTGAAGGAATAGGCGAATACTATAAGTTCTCTGTCCAACGACGCCACCAATTGTAGGTGGGCAGGGTTCTGGCTACTAGGGAACGGACAAGGTAAGCCACCAGGCCTCCAACTACTATTTCTTAGAGACTCTGATGACCGCTGCCACCAGAGTTCCTACCGATTCGCTAGCCCTCCCCAAAGTCTAAATTCGGTTTGGACTAACTAAATCTAATGTGGTGTACGGAGTAGGAACTGATGATACGCAGGCGGGTTTGAGTTTATGTAGCTCAAGACCCGCATGCGCAAGGGAAGTATGAATGAGGGTCAACCGGAACATCCGGGGCACAAAATAAACACTAATAATGCATGCACTGCTAATAATATTTAAATCTTATAATGACACACACACACTGTCTCTGTTCTTTATCTTCTCTCTTCATTTCTTCTCTTTCTCTGATCCTCCGCCCACATCTCCCCCTCCCAAGATTTGGCTAGGGGACAAATCTGAAATGCACACTTGGGCGGACTCAGCATCTGATGATGGCCACGCCTGTCTACTCATGCCATCAGCATTGGCATGATCCTTTCCTGGTCTGTACTCAATTCTGACATCGAACTGCTGGAGGGCAAGGGCAAGTCTCAGCAAACGTTTGTTCAACGAAGAACCCTCCAACAAGGCCAAGCAAGGCCTGTGATCTGTCACTACCCACACTCTCTTGGTATAGAGGTAAAACTCAAAATGTTTGAGCGAGGCCACGATTGCCAAAGTCTCGAGCTCCGAGACGGAGTAGTTTTCCTCCGCCGGACGCAACTGACGGGAAAAGAATCCAACAGGAAGTTCCTCTCTTCCTCGTAGTACATGTAGGCAACCACCAACTCCCGCACCGGACGCATCCGTATACAGGACGAACTCATCTGAAGCAACTGGAATGACTAACAAACACTGATAACATAAAGATGACTTTAACTTACAAAAACAAGAGTCCATCTCCTCAGTCCAGACCACCTGGAGAGGAGCCTTCAAGGAGGTAGAAGGAGTGAGTGCACTGGAACAATCAGCAAAGCCGGGTATGAACCGGCGGTAATAGGTTTAACAAAATTAGCAAGGGCCGTGACTCTATGTTCCGGGATAGCAAGTAACCCGGCGCTAATCTTGTGACCCAAGTATAACAGATGTTGCCGACCAAAGCAACACTTTCTCAATTTGATTGTCAGCCCTGCAGCACCCAGGCACTCAGTAACACTCCTGATCTGACCAACACTTACTATAGATAACATCATCCACATATTTTCTAGAACAATGCGACACTGGCTTCAGAACGTCCTCAAGTACAGCTTGAAAAATAGCAGGGGCATTCTTTAATCCAAAAGGCATTCTAGCAAACAAATGTAGTGAGATGACTGGAATGTTCGTCCATAGCTAACTGGTGGAAACCAGCTGTGAGGTGGTCTAATGTCGACAAACATGAGTTAGGCCCTACTTGATCCAAAATTTCAGTGAGGGAAGTAACCAATATCGCCTTAGAGGAGTAACAGCGTTCAAAAGACGGAAATCTACACAGATTCTGACACTACCATCCTTTTTCCGAACAGGGACAAGTGGGCTTGCCCAGGCAGAGTTTGATTGAACAATAATGCCATCTTTTAACAATTTGTCCAGTTCACTACGAACAGCATCTCTAATACCGGATGGAATCTGCCTGGGGGGCAGATTGACTACAGCAGCCCCGTCTGCAAGTTCAATCATGCAGGTACCTGCTGAGCATAAACCAGGAGTGTGGGTCTGCGCAGCTCACCTCAGCGCTCTTTCACTTAATTCGACGGGCAAGCCACACAGGGTCGCTGCCACCAGAGTCCTCCCAACCAAGCTGACAGAGTTTTACGTCTGATTAAAAGTTAGGCATGGGAGAACTGAACAGACGCATGCGTGGCTGGGCTTATAAATGTTCCGACGGCCACGCATGCGCACATATACAATGCCACGTCAAATGCACCGAAATAACGCACACACAATGATACACAAAATAACGCACAACATTAAATTATTCCAGTTGACGCACAACACATACACAATGCCTACATGCACACTCAAAAATATGATTATGGATGTTCTTCTCTTTTCTTCTTCTTTCACTTCTCTTCTTTCTTCCTCTCTCTTGCCTTCTCTATCTTCTCCAGACCCACAAGGAGTCTCACTAAAGTAACTACACAAATCCTTCAGAAGGGAATCCAAATCATCTTGGCGAAACCCAGGGCATTTATCATTACCAAGGGTTGCCTTACTACTGAGCAGACTATGATCTATGCCCTGCTCCTCTGCAATCAAGGTAACCGCGTTCACTGACAACGGCCTCGGTGTGTACAACTTCAAATTATCCCTGTGAGCAAGTCTCACGGGATGACCATTACCCTTGGAAATCTGATATGTCACTCTTGATGTATTACTCACTACTTTATACGGGCCTTCCCAGGCTGCCTGAAGTGCAGACTTCATCCCGGGAATTCTCATGAGCACACTGGCACCTATGTCCAATGGCTTGTTTTGTTTGTGCCTATTGAAACTAAGGGCACGCTTTACACCACTCTCCGCTTGGTTGGCTATGGCCAGATCATGTATGACCGCCAACCTATCGTTCAACTGAAGGAGCCAATCATCAACATTAACTGGCTCGAACTCTCGGTCAACCCAACCCTTGTAAAGGATGTCTAGGGGACCCATCACATCCCTCCCATATACAATACAATGGGGAGAGAAGCCAACATCCCTATTGGGGACTTGTCTAAGAGCAAAAAGGGCAAGGGGAAGAATATCAACCCAATCTAACCCTGCCTCCACAGCTTTAGAGAGCATAGGTTTTAAGTTCCCATGCATACGTTCCACCACGCTGTTAGACTGAGGGCGGTATGGGGAAGTAGCAACAGCATCTATGCCTAGCATTCACATACGCCAGACATCAACTTTGAAAGGAATATAGTCCCTCTATCCGACAACACTCGGAAGGGTATACCTGTCCTGCTTATGATCTCTACAAAGCATTGCAGAGCCTCAGCAGCAGAGGCAGTACGCATTGGTACAGCATCAGGCTAACGACTGGCCAAGCAAACATAAGTAAAGAGATACTTGGCGCCCCTCTTACCCTTAGGCAGGGGGCCAACTAGGTCCACGCACACACTCTCAAACGGGACACAAACGATGGGTCGATCAACCAACTTAGACTTCCTTTTACCAGCACAATTAACACGACAAGAAACATAGCACGACTTCACATACTTCACAATATCATTATAAATACCAGGACACACAAACCGTTTACCCAGCACACTTCTCATGCCCCTGACTCCAACGTGAGCTGTCCTATCGTGGGCAAGAGATAATAGCTTCTGTCTGAAAACAGTAGGAACAACAACTCTCGACACTGTGGACTCATCCACAATCACTGAATGAACTAGCAGACCATCAACAAAAGAATAGCCATTTAAATCCTTGTGTCCCAAGTCTCGGAATCTGGCTAAAGAGTCGTCTGGTAACAAAGCACTTTTAACATCATTCACATTGTCTGACAACTCAGGAGGAGCCAACTGCAATTCATCCACAACAGTAACATTACAAGGTTCAGAGGGTATATTATCGGGTAAGAGGTTAGTGTTGGAAGGGGAGGAGGAAACACCAGGTTGCCCGTCTCTGACAGCACTACCTTCACCACCAGCCCCAGACCCATCCTCGTCAGAACCAATTAGAAGGTCAGCTCCCGAAGGATCACTAGCAGCAGGCCCAACACCTATCACAGGGGGTACATAGGAAACATCAATGGCTGCAAGCCTATCCAATTCATCATCAAAAGGTTGAGGATCAGATTCCTTGACATTATTCTTCTCACTACGAACTTTATCACTAGTTAACTTCTTAGACACACTTCTGGTTACTACTCTGACATTCAAGGGCTCCTCTGGGTTAGTGGAAGGAGTGGAAGAGGTAGCCTTCTCCACAACACCACCAGAGCCAGCGTCCACCGGAGTGGATGACTGGATGCTACAGGTATCATGTAGGTGCCCCGCCCCCAGGCCTGGAAAGGCGGCATCCAGCAAGAGCTGCTGTGGCTGCTTCCATGGGAACCGAAAACAGCACACAACCACACAAGCTGTCAGTATAAGCGACAGCAACTTTGGCATTAAATATTCTGCCTTTAAACATAAACTCCACAACAGCAGTCTCGAGGGTGACAAGTCTGCCATCCCACCCTTTAACATCAACTAAGTCACCTATAAGTTGGTCTCCATATACTAAACAACCAGGGACAATAGAGATTTCAGCTCCCGTGTCGGGAACAATCTTACAACGGGTGCCATTCACAAAACCCATAACGTGTGGGGCACCATTTTTCACAGAAACCCAGTTGTTATTATAGGTTCTAGTTTTCTTTACTCCAGCCTTATTGCCACTAATAGTGTTACGGTCAGATTTATGGTCACTGTTCTCATTAAACTTCTTGGTAGGGCAATCAGGCGATTTGTGACCGGGCTCGTGGCACGTAAAGCAAACAATACCCGAAGGTCTACCATTGAAATTACCAGGAGCACTATTAGACACACTAACATTGTTTGAGACAGTGCTTCTGCACTCATAAAATCTGTGTTCCAACTTGTGACGCTTGAAGCACTCTACAGGGCTACTAGTATTAGACTTGAAATATCTACCACTACTATGGGAGGACCTTTCAGACTCTGAGGTATTTATGGATAGTGCAAATTTGTTCAAGTCCCTGAAGGACGTGAATTCCCGTTGGTCCATCAGCACACGCTGGGAGACGGACCTTGACGCTCGATATGTAGCACAAGCAACAAAAAGTAACAGCTCTTCTCTAGTGCGACACATCATGTCAACCAAATTAACAACAGATTTCAAGTGCACATAAGCTTCTAAAGGAGACATAGTTTTCGTAGCCTGGGCGAACTCTGTCATTACCTTAGCACCCAGCGCAGTTAAACTACAGCCTAAAGCTTCAATGAGAATTTCTTTTAGCTGATCATAACTAGTGTACTCACGGTCAACACCAGCAACAATAGCAGACGCTGCTTTAGACTGAAGCTTTTGTAAAAGCACTTGTTTCCATCTCGCTCTAGGACAGCCAATATCGGACAAATCAGCTCCCAGCTTTTTGATAAATTTTGCAATATCCATCCCATCTTTATGGGGACTCAAGGCACTAATCTGTCTTAACACATCGGACTCACAAGGACCAGTATTGGGCCTGGCGGATATAAGGCCTGACCTGGTAAACTCTGAGAAAAACTCACGGAACATAGAACGCATCTCAGGGTTAATAGAGGAGGTACTGCGACTAGTACTCCTATGTTCAGGATCCCTTTCATCATCAGACATGGTGGGGTACACGAGAGTAGTATCGCTATCAGTCTCACGACAACTCAATACAAGACGACTATTCTCACCCTCAGGCGAAACAATTGTAAGGCTAGAAATACCACTAGAAATAGAATTAGAGTCACTAAGAATACTAGACACAGCAGGCGAACTGCTACAAGACAATAAACTAGGCGGAACGGAAGTATCAGAACTATGCTCCACACTACTACTACTAGAATTACCACAGTTCAATACCACAACCTGAGTCTTGCGTTTGCACACTCTATCCGGTTGCTCCCTCTGGCTCATCCAGGTGATCCTAAAGAGGAAATGTCCTACAGAGACACAACAACAGATCACAAAATGACAAAGTCCAAAAAGTAAACAAAACACTCTGACACAGAAAATGACAAGGTGATTAACAGCACAAGACCAAATAAGGGAATACAAAACTCAAACAGCCAGTAAAACGCACACACGAACAAAATGCCACAAATGACAATTAAAGCCAATTAACAGACAAGTAACAAACACGGAAAATGACAAGTTCAACTCAGCAAAGTCCAATTAGGCGCCACGTGTGGTGAGCTCCAAATGCTGATAGTCCGAAGAGGCAACGCAATTCGATAAGCGTAGGGATAGTTCGTTTCCGCACCGCTAACCACCAATTGTGGGGCCGCCGGTCGACGGCCTCTTAAGGAATAGGCGAATACTATAAGTTCTCTGTCCAACGACGCCACCAATTGTAGGTGGGCAGGGTTCTGGCTACTAGGGAACGGACAAGGTAAGCCACCAGGCCTCCAACTACTATTTCTTAGAGACTCTGATGACCGCTGCCACCAGAGTTCCTACCGATTCGCTAGCCCTCCCCAAAGTCTAAATTCAGTTTGGACTAACTAAATCTAATGCGGTGTACGGAGTAGGAACTGATGATACGCAGGCGGGTTTGAGTTTATGTAGCTCAAGACCCGCATGCGCAAGGGAAGTATGAATGAGGGTCAACCGGAACATCCGGGCACAAAATAAACACTAATAATGCATGCACTGCTAATAATATTTAAATCTTATAATGACACACACACACTGTCTCTGTTCTTTATCTTCTCTCTTTATTTCTTCTCTTTCTCTGATCCTCCGCCCACACTGTGGTATATCTTTCTTCTTTGAAGCTTTAACTTGATTTGTGGGTTCCACACTAGAATGCTCTCTCTTCTTTCTACTGGACAAACCAGAAAACTTAATTTCAGAAACAGGAGCTGGTGAAAACTATTAAAAAGGTTAATAAAATATAATTCAAATAAGCTATAACCTACATCCTGAGCCGGAAGGAGCCATGAACATTTTTTAGAAGTACATGCTTCTGATCCACTCTTCTTTCTTGCTTCAGTTGCTTTGATTAGGTATGACAACAATGCAGCAATGTGGGAACGCTTCACCCAGTCTATAATTAAAAATGGTTATATATAAAAAATTATAAAAAAAAATTAGTTGCAAATTGAACATAAATGGTGAACAAGTCCCTCTGTACGCACTCCCATACTGGGCGTCTGACGATGAAATGACGTTCTTCGCAAATCAACTTGTCGAAAACTTTTCCCCCCCGGTCAGTGGTGAAGTACATAAGTGCACCTCGAGCCTACGGCAAATTATTCCAGCATTTCTTAAGAGCTTAGAAGTGGTGAACGGTTTTATCCACTACCTCAACATGTCTCTTGACAACAATGAATTTTTTTATCGCTTGGTAAATAATGACAGTGTGACAGAGAAATTTGCTATTGATCAGGGTGCTTCTTTTATTTTGGACTGCTTGCAAATTCTTCTTGAGAGTCTGGGCAAACAAGGTCCGCACTATATTTTGTGTAATGAGAAGCCATCTTCACCAGCATGGTGAGAAAGTACAACAATATAATTCCCCAGCTGAACCAGAGACTCTATTTGCATATTGATGAACACCGCAAGATGTGTGAGAGAGATGGAGCTGCACTTAAAAAAGGTGCCATGTTCTGTAGGGGAGATGGAGGCCCTGGCTAAAGTGCCTAGGACAATGGTGATAGCCACATACACTGAAGTGCCACCACTTCCTCCAAAGGGTTCATCTGGTGTGTGTCGCGTCCCAATAGCACAGCCATAACTTGATATCTGTGCAGTCACAAAGGATATTGAAGATTTGCTGTTCCCACATTCATAGGACAATTTCAGTAGGGAGCAGAAAAGGTTGTGGGCAATGCTTTGCTTCTGTCTTGCGAGCTAAAATGTCCCATCATAACTGCTCGAGTTACACAATCGTAACAAGAAAGCAGTAAAGTTCCTGAAGGAGTTCAGAAGTTCGGAAAGCCAGAAAGATGTAAGTGAAGCCCTCAAGAAGTTCATTTCATTCAGCTATGCAAAGTCAATTGGGATCCCCACTATGTCGCATTAGAAAATAATGCAGCTGTGCTGCTTGTAGGCAGAAAGGAATCAGAACTAGAGAAATTTGTTCATCGACAGATTTTGAATATAATCATTATACGAAAAGCCCCTAGGTACATGGTGAGTTGTAGTTTGTAGCATCTTTTGACAATCAGTGATCCAAAGTATAACGTTTACAACGTTGGGTGTAATCGGCTGATTAGTGTATTTAGTCATCCGAGTTATAGTTATTTATCACAGACACCACTGGAGTCGTCACACATTTAAACTCTTTCATGCCTGTCGACAGTCACTGGATCCCTAAAGTTCTTGCTGGACTCAACTCAGTTTGATATTAAATGTAAAGCCCCCTTCTGCTAGGCCGACTTTTCCCAGCAATGGAAACCAGCAGATACAATTTGCAATTTTTTGAAACCTGACACTATTTACTTTGTGGAAGAAAGTACTGGTCTCCCCACACACCCCCTTGCCGACATGTTTTTTTTTGTACCATGGATGGGCAGCTAGTGTTACTTGACATTACAGGCGGAGTAGATGAGCTTATTAAAAAGAAGAGGAAGTCTCGTTCAGTGGATATAACAGGAGCAAGGAAAGATTAACAGCAAACTCCCTGAGTGGATCAAAATAAGAGATCAGTATCCATTGCACAGTATAATTCTTGTCCCACTAGTGATAGCACCAGTATGAGATGGGATTTCGTACAAGTGGTGTAAGGTGAGCAGGCACAGGTCCTCTTGGGTGGGCTTCGCCAGGTGTTCCAATGGTTCAGATGAGAATGTCAGGCTTGTGAATACTTATCCTGCAAGTAACTCCAAGATTTTTCAGTCTCTGTAATCAATGTTTGTTTCATACTACGGAACTTTTAATTTTTGTTCATTCTCCATACAAGGTGTTTTTGTTTCATGTGTATGTACTTTGAAAATAAATAGACCAGTGTTATTTTTGTAATATTAGCCAACAAATATGGAATTACTACTTGCCTCAATTTCCTAAGTATCGTTAACTTCTTTAGTTAGAAATTTAAGCTATTTTGAGTACCTGAATTACCAGTAATTCTTGACATCAAGCTCTCAGGTACAAAACAAATCACAATTAATTTTAGCAAACAAATACAAAATTAATTTCTTGCCTCATTTTCTTTAGTAATAACTTCTGTAATATCAAATTGAACCCATTCTGACTATTTGAATTACCATCTCTTGACAACAATGTTTCAATTTTTTTTTATTGATGAAAAAAGTGGATTTTTTGGGAAAATTTTTTTTTTAAAAAGTATTAGTAGAGGGCCTAAATATTATTCAATTTTCTCAATCAAAAAATGAGGGGAATACCAAACTGATTGTGATCATGTAGGAGACATCTATGAGTGTCCACAAGGAACGTATGCCATCGGACGTCGAGCTCCACTACAAAACAATTTCATATACACAAAAACACAAACAACAAAGATATTTGTAATACAAACAACAAATTATTCATGATCCTATATAATTGCAACTTTATGATGTATTGTATGCGGTTTCATACAGGATTTTTGTTTGGGGGGGGGGTTGGGCTCCGAGTGTACTTCGCCACACCCATTTTTTGGAACCTACACTACTTTGATGCACATCTTTGCATAAGAGTCTATACTTCACACTGATGATCAGTGTTCTGTCTTATGCACTAAATGGCTCAGTTATGATAGGAACATAATGGGATACAATATCAGACTAAAAATACATGCTTCCAAAATGTTCATTTCTATTCAACTCCCAAAATTCTAGGGGGGAACCCAGGGCTAGTCTCCCACTGTATGAACCCCTGGTATGTATACTCCACACTGTCCATGAGATAAACAATCGTTGTATTGAGAAAGTGTAATTTGAAAATGAAAAGCAGTACAAGCACACACGTGGAATTCAACCGGCATGGATGGTGTCACAGACTGAACGATCCCTCCCAGGTTAGGATTGACTGGTGTACACACACACACACATGAAATTCAACTTACATGGGCATAGTAGCCCCGATCCAAAAAGATCCAGAGTTCCCTCCCAGGTTGGATCCGGAAGTGCCGCATACTGTTTGTCCACAGTTGCTCTCTCTCTCATTCCACAAACGCACGCACACACATATACACACACACACACACACAAGAAAAAAGAAGCTACAGGTGAATACAGATCATAAAAATAAATTTATAATTTATTATACATAAATTGACTGGTGTACACACACACACACACACATGAAATTCAACTTACATGGGCATAGTAGCCCCGATTGGAAAAGACCCCCCCCCCCGAGTTCGTTCCCTCCCCAGTTAGATCTGGAAGCGCCAGAATAGCATTTCAACTCCACGCACACACATATACATTGAGTGTGAAGCTCCACTACAACACCACAAAAACACTGACAACGACAACGACAATAACAATACATATTACAACTTTTGGGATGTTCAAGGGGGGAGGGGGGGGGGGAGTAGCCACAAATATCAAAGTCTGTGGTCCTTCACACCAAACTGTCCAGACACTGCCTCACTGACTTCCCTTTCTTAACTTCTGATATTATCTCCAGCTTTCTTTCTAGAGTTAAAACGCTACGCTTGCGTTTAGTTACCGTGACCTTGCCTCCACCACCGCTGGTCGTTGAGTTCTTAGAAGAACTAGCAGGCGCACTGCCTTTCAAAGAGTTTTGAGAAGAACTAGCAGCGACGCCGCCGGTCAACGAGTTCTGAGAAGAACTAGCGGTAGACGCACTAACTGCCCGTTGACTTCCCTGCTCCATCTCCGAACACTACGCTACGATCAAATACACTCGAAGTGCCACACGCGAAATATTTTCCCGATTTTATTCGTTTAATTTGGTAGCTTTTCGACTACACCGACGATCCGTACGCAGTCAATAATTTTAGTTGGTGTCCGGTAGACAGAGGTGTCCGTAACTTAGACGAACGGATAAGAGAGGTTCGAGTGTACCACTTTCATAAAAATCAACATAGTAGCCCTCATCCCAATTATTCCCCATCTCATCATGAACTACCCTATCATTCCTCTCACAACTCTTCCCATCATCATTCTAATTATTCCCGACCTGCCACGCCTCCCAGACGTGACATTAGCACTGTCACGTGCTATAAATGTAATGCTATTGGTCATTACGCCAATTACTGCACTGCTTCCTCTACACAGCAGGACGAGTGGCAGTCATGGCTGGGCAAGTGCCAGTCACGGCAGGACGAGTGGCAATCATGGCAGGACGAGTGGCAGTCATGGTAGGACCAGTCGCAGCCCCGGCAGGACGAGTGGCAGTCAGGAGAGATCATAACTGTTAGTGCACATCAAGGTGATGTGGAAACCCAGGTGATCCATCCTAGGTCAGAGCAAGGTATTTATAAATAATAATAATGTGCAATAGGAGTAACCTAACCTATCATATTGAATTCTTGGATTCACCAACCTTAAGCAGTACCAGCTGCATTAGTGAAACAGGTAAACATTAAAAAAAAATAATAATAATAATGAATTTTTTTTCAGACCCATTAACATTAGAGGTGGAAGTGTGTGAGCTGAAGTGTTTAATCAGCAACCAACAAAAAAAAATTGAAGAGTTGGAAAATTTAGTAGTAGAGGTATGCAATCGGAGATGTCCGACATGAAGGATGTCACCATGCATACTGTTGGTACTCCCCTATTTGTCGCACAACCACAATCAGGTAACTCAACAATTGCTTGAAGCATATCATTATCTCAATATGCTTGTACATATTCTGACACAGTATTATCCTCTTCTTATAATAATATATGATCTCCTGCACCAGTTTATTCCAATTCAACCTCTACACATCTCCCTCTACAATATCATCCTCTTCTCATAATATAAGACTTCCAGCACCAGTTTATTCCAATTTAACCTTATCCCAATCCTACACATCTCCCTCTACTTCTTTTTCTTCCACCACAACATCCTCCTCCCATGCTAATAATGAAGGTGCTGACCAGCTGCAGCCAGTTGAAGTGATTCTGAGGAAGAACTCTAAGTTAATTAAAATCAGCACAATTGGCAGGCTGGCTTGCAAGTTGGCCCAGTATTCCATTTTTGGGGAGGACATTCTACAAAGGAGTACACCGATGGGGAGGAAGGATCTGCCACCTCTGGCATGTGATAAACTGGATGTTTTAAAAAAAGTACTGAGGGATCTTTTCCCCATGTTCAGTACCACCACTTGCCCCTACTTCCAAACCTGTCAGTGAACTAAAACAAGGTGAGGATGTTTTTGTAGAGGATACCCCCTATTCTACAACCTTTTCAGAAATGAGAACCATTTTGCTATGCTGGTGGATATTTCCTTAATGACTGTCTTCAATCCTTTCCCCTTAAGGGTGCTGCGACAACGCCCATGCACATACTCTCAATAATTGGATTTTGGTTGCTAGGGATTACTAACTTTTTTCTTGGTGTTTTGTAGAGCTCCAACTAAGGGTGGATCCTAAAGAGTACTGCTAATGGACTAACTAAATAAAAAGAACGGGCCTTGGGAGCCTGTTTCGTTCAAGTTACGAGCTCCTCAGCCTCAAGTATATAATCCACAACTCCTCCGCGGGTGCTGTCGCTGACGAGCCCATTCTTCGTCTACTGCTACATTTGTTGAATGAAGTTTAATGCACAGCATTAAACTAAGTTAGCATGGGAATTGGCCTGCTCGGGCGCGTCTATTAAAGGGGGCGCAGTAATTGGGAGAAGGCGGGCTAACCAAGCAACACGTGGCAGACTGTACCAAGGCACCAGCCACGAAAGGCTTGTAATTCTCACAATAGGTGCAAGACACCTGAGCAACCGTTGCTAAGTTAGGTACTACAGGCCCACGCCACTAAGGGCACAGGATGAAGGGGCAGTGGCCCAGGCTATTAGCTTGCCGTATGAAGGGTGCAGTGGCCCAGGCTATTAACTTGCCGTAGGAAGGGTGCAGTAGCCCAGGCTATTAACTTGCCGTATGAAGGGGTGCAGTGGCCCAGGCTACTAACTTGCCGTACGAAGGGTGCAGTGGCCCAGGCTATTAACTTGCCGTATGAAGGGGTGCAGTGGCCCGGGCTATTAACCTGCCGTATGAAGGGGGCAGTGACCCAGGCTATTAACTTGCCATATGAAGGGGTGCAGTGGCCCGGGCTATTATCCTGCCGTATGAAGGGGTGCAGTGGCCCGGGCTATTATCTTGCCGTATGAAGGGTGCAGTGGCCCAGGCTATTAACTTGCCGTATGAAGGGGTGCAGTGGCCCGGGCTATTAACCTGCTGTATGAAGGGTGTAGTGGCCCCAGGCTATTAACTTGCCGTAGGAAGGGTGCAGTGGCCCAGGCTATTAACGGGCCAGGCTATTAACTGGCAATATGAAGGGGCAGCGGCCCAGGCTACTATCTGCTATTATAAAAAATAAAAAACGGCAGTAGGAGGGCGCAGTGGCCCAGGCTAGTAACAGTCAGCAGGAAGGGCGCAGTGGCCCACTAGTTATTGGCAGTACGAAGGGCGCAGTGACCCATGCCATTAATCGATGGGTACTGGTCCCGATGGACAGTACGAAGGGTGCAATGCCCCACTATGAAGGGGCAGCTATGAGGGCTGCAGTTGCCCACTATTAATATGCATGGTGGGGGCCCGGATTAACGTCACCATTGTTACCCACTCTTCTCTCTCCCCTCCCCTCCCCCTCCCCAACACGCACACACCCACGCTCCTCGTGCAATGCAGGCGAGGATCACCAAGCTGAGCGGCTGGCGGCAATCGGGCTCCGGACATTCACTGAATGTAGAAGCGAGGGCGAAGCCAAGAACAGAGCAGAGGGCACTCCGGTACCCGCCCCCACAGTGGCTGGGCAGAACAACATGGTGGCAGTGGGTCCGGGCCTACCGTCCATCCCAAAGAAGCTACTAGACAAGATCCGCAGTGGGGACTACGTAGATTTTGGCGAACTGCCACCAGCAAAGGGGAAGGGCCGTCAGGTGCAGCAAGCTGGAGAAGGCCATATAGTTATCCTCCAAGCGGCAGACCTGACGCCAACACGCAAGGCCATACCGGACCTAGTGACATGGTTGCAGTGCTTTGGGCTGTACGTTGCGGCACTAGCACCAGGCCAGCCACATCGAGTCCCGGAGCTGATGGCCTACCAAGCCATAATCGCGAAGGCCAGCCAGACCTACCGTTGGCCATCATGGGTAGTATATGACCAGTCATTCCGCCAGGAGATGGCTGGCACCAAGAACCAGTCATGGGCTAGAGTAGACCCGTCGCTGTACTCGGTCTGCTTCTTCGGGCAAAATGCCAGTGCAGACAACTGGTGTGGCACCTGCCAGTCGCTCGACCACTCCTCGACAGCGTGCCCGATCAAGCAGAGCCGAAAACGAGCATGGCCAGGTGGGAGTGGCACAGTCGGTCAGAGGACACCTCGATCTGAAGTGTGCCTGAAGTACAATAAGTTCAACGGGGACTGCAAGTTCGGCAGGGAGTGTCGGTTCAGGCATGCATGCAGCAAGTGCGGCGATCCACACCCAGCGTCAAGATGCAAGGCAGGAGACAAGCGCCAAAGAGGGGAAGACACCAGATGAAAGCATGGCCAAGGCAAACATTAAAATGCTATGGCAAGGACAAGAACTGCCAGTATACAGGGTGTTATATTTGATGTGATATTGTTCTGCTCTGTACAAAAAAAAAAAAAAAGGGAGACGATTAGTAAGCATAGGCTGCTGGAAAAGGGGGTGTTGGGGGCATCACCTGGGGCAGCGGTGATAGTGCATAGTCAGGCCGTGCATTACCTGATGAATTCTACAGGTCACTACTGCTATATCCAGCAACTACAGGGCCTGGATGCGTGTAGAAGTCACAAACGGCAGGCTCTACCACCGAGACTAGGCGCGGTCGCCACACCAATGATCCCTTCCAAATGGGCAGAAGAGTTAAGTTCCCATCCGGATCAAGACTTTGCCAAGTACATCCTGACGGGCATCAGAGAGGGATTCAGAGTTGGCTTCAACCCAAGCCGTAGCATGTTGAAACCACGCCCACTCAACATGCCATCAGCAGACGAGCACCCTGATGTGGTCCTGGCATATGTGCAGGAGGAGCTGGCGCACGGACGACTTGCGGCAATAACGGCAGTCGAGGCAACATCGCTGGGCATCCACACTAGCCCATTCGGGGTCATTCCAAAGAGGAATAGACCGAATAAGTGGAGGCTTATCCTGGACTTGTCGTCCCCGTACGGTCACAGCGTGAATGACGGCATTGAGAAAGAGTTGTCGTCTCTAAGCTATGTATCGGTGGACGAGGTGGTCGAGCAAGTACTGAAACTGGGTAAAGGCACTTTGATGGCAAAGATGGACATCAAACACGCCTACCGCAATGTCCCGGTTCATCCAGAGGACAGATACCTGCTGGGCATGAAGTGGGATGGAGCAGTATACATCGATACTACCTTGCCGTTTGGACTGCGGTCGGCCCCCCTGATTTTCTCTGCACTGGCGGATGCACTAACATGGGTCATGAGGAAGAATGGAGTCTCGTGGGTAGAACACTACATCGACGACTTCATTACAGTGGGGGCACCAGGGGGCCCAAGTTGCGTCAAGAACTCAGAGGAAATGCATGAGATATGCCGGCAAGTGGGTCTACCTGTTGAGCCTGACAAAGACAAAGGACCTGCCACGTCAATTACATTTCTAGGCTTAGAGCTGGACTCCATCGCACAGGAAATCAGGTTACCCGAAGACAAGCTAACTAGCCTGAGAGCACTCCTCAAGAGCTGGAGAGGGCGGAAGGCATGCAGGAAGCGTAAGCTTCTTTCGCTTATCGGCTCACTCTCGCATGCAAGTCGAGCAATCAAGCCAGGGAGAAGCTATCTGCGTAGATTGATCGAGCTTTCAGCATCTACTAGACGCCTGGACCAATTCATACGACTGAACAAGCAGGCTAGGGCAGATATCGAGTGGTGAGAGTTCGATGAAAGTCCGGCCAACCGAAACCACGCCTACCCATCACCCCGGACCTGCTGGGGAAGCTTAGGGAAGCATGGCTGGACCAACCACGAGGCAAGGACGGGAGCATGCTATGGGCAGCCTCAGCCCTGTGTTTCTTTGGTTTCCTGAGGTCGGGGGAGGCGACAGTGCCCTCGGATACCTCGTTCGAGGAGTCCTCTCACTTGACATTTAGGGACATTGCAGTGGATGATCTCGCATCGCCCACGATGCTGAGAGTACACCTGAAGTCCTCGAAGACTGACCCCTTCCGGGTGGGAGTCGACGTTGTCGTGGGCAAGACTGGCAATGCATCTACTCGTAGTTTCTGAGAAGAAACACAAAATAGACTCCAGGACTAAAAATTAGTCCACGCGATCTTTTGGCAGAGACTTGATTACTTTCAAACCACACCCACAACAGATTCAATTAATTCCCGCGGGAAAGTGAGTTCCAGGTGCTCTCTAACTTCCGGGCGCCTACCGGTTAGCAAACCAGTTATCTGGCCGCCTTTCCTTCTCGATGATAAGCCCTACTGAAACGAGGGTGAGGAGATTATTGTAGTGTTGTTAATAGTGTTTTTTTCGGCATGGTCAGGTAAGGGAAGCCTTTTATCAAGCTAGCTATATGCATATTCAGTGTGTGTATGTACCTGTAATAGATTAGTGAACCATTTTTGCTGCTGGAAAACTCTACAGTTTCAGTTTGTGTACAGTTGTTTATTCATCCTTACTTAGCTAGCTACATCACAAAATATTCATCTATATTTAGCTGGCTATTTCAAAATATTTTTTACATAAAATAAGTATCATTATTATTATATACATTCATAAAAATTATCACTGGTCATCACAATACTGTAAAATAAAAAAAATCATGAGTAATATATCCGGAAGAAGTTTTGCACAAGAATAAAAAATTAAAATAATGGAGTCCTAGTGACGTATTATTTACCTGTCAAAGCTTGGAGACAATCTGGGAGCAAGTGTCTGCTCTAGGGAGAAACAATACTGATAAAGTAAGCCAAGAAATACAATATCAAACAGCTGCGCTCTTTACAACTTAAAGCGGGGGCGGGGCCTCGGTTAGTTTTATCAATTGGTAGGCGGGAAGCATTGAATTACCCGCGCAAGCTAAGTTAGCGATTGTTTTTACTATTGCGAGCATGGCGGATTTTTGTGGTTATTTGTGGTGCGTGCAGGTGCGCGCGCGTTGCTATGTCGCAGCACCCTTAAATTCCGCTCCAGTGATTCAATGGCTCTAATGCAATGGTTCCATCATTGGAAGTACAAGTTTGGAGTGACTTTAGAACATCTCACATATTTATCTGAAGTCCCTGATGACCAACTAAACTTGATGGCCCAGTCATTTGCTACTATTATTGATTCGAATTTCTTCAAATAACTATCTCGATCCTTTACCACATCTTCCCTCTCGTGTCCATCAAAGTAAACCCCCTTTGTAAACTGCTGATAAGAAAACCCCAAATCATGCAGCCAATTAGACATAGAAGGTTTGCTGAAGTCAACATCATAGTTTTCTTTTACCCATGAACATATATTCAAAATAGTAAGGTTGGACTCACCCTAACATACCCGTTTTCCCTTATATTGTATGATCTCGGCCCGAAAGTTCTCGTCTGCCATAAGGGAAACAAACTTGGGATGCTTTCCCCTAGCAGAATCTAGCTCCCTAGTCAGAGCTTTATCTGTGGCATCATCCACTGAAGTTAGTAGTGAGAAATACTCAGTAAAAAAATGAGTGTGCCCATTTTCTCACAACTTGTTGATGGAAGCCAGTAGCTAGAGACACCAAGTCACACGATTCTAGGACACCCATACCTTTTTTAATGCATGCTCCAAAAACTTGAAGGGACATAGATCTGTCCAATACAAAGGTACTTACTGCTAATTTAACAGCATTAACTTGTATTGTCAGTGATAGTTAAGTTGTAAGTGAAATTTTGATTTGTGCTGATTAGTCACTTTTATCATCCTATTCGTTTATTTGCTCAATATAGCTGGTAAGCAGGCTATGCAGAAAGGAACTAAAGAATTTATGGTGGCAGCAAGTATGGAATACAAAAGTGTAGACCAATCGGACAGAGAAACTATGATTGAAAAAGCTGGATTGGCATAAAAAATGATAACGTCTAAAGATATAAGGAAGTAAGCGAAGCAAAGATTTGGACGCATTGAAAGGATAATAAGTGTACTTAGAACATGTACTAAACACACTAATAATACAATAACAAGAGTGCATGTGAGGCTTTTTTTTAATTATTTTTTATTTTATTAAACGATGAAACGAAGTTGATAGAGAGGAATGGCAAGAGATCTACTCGCACCCACAATTTGGGAGCTAAATACTAATGAATTAGAATTTACAAAGCCACCTTACTACAAATACAAGTGAACATTTCACTAACAGGAAGATAACAGTATGGGAAATAGCATCACACCAGGCCGCAAACCATGCTCACAGTGATAGCCCCTGCTTTGTGGCACACACACATAAACCTCACATAGCTTCACTTCATACAATTTCAGATCACCCATGCTATTCATCCCACAAACTACCTGTACCTTTGCTGAAACAATGAGTGAAGTAATAGAAAGTACTGGATTTTCCACTGGTATGGTACCTAAACAAATATTTTATAATCATATTTGGATAAATATTATCTATATGAAATTCACTATTCACTTGCGGCACTTTTGCTCTCCGGCACGCTCTGCGGCTGTTCCTGAATCTATTTCTGAATGGTTGTCATGTACTTCTTTCACTTCATTGCTAAAGCTGGACCTACAGGTTGCAATGAGCCGTTCAAAAATGAATAAATGAATGAACTTTTTCATTGGTAAGTTGAAGTTCGAAAAAGCCTTCTTCCAAGAATACATAATTTAAGCTAGTGTGTATGAACTTCTCTGTAGAAGCTCCACATATGTGACCATCTACGGGAAAATATTAAATAAGCCTGCAGAAGGTTAATGGTGAGGTCTAGTTTATCGGGAACGTGGAGAACTCAATATCTATCTGGACGTGGGCTGCAATGTGTCCGACTTTCCTGTAGACAGTCACTTATGTTACTGAAGCAATATCTTCTAAATAGACATACATAAATTAAAAATGGTTTTTCCCTTCTTCATTGTTGTTGCTGTAGTTGTTGTGATATCCTCTTGGGTTAAAATTCAGAATACAGGAAACAAACAAAAAAGTATGCAATGTCCACCAATAAAAAGGTTAAAATAATAGAAAAAATAATCTTTAGGATCACTTTACTACTTGCATACTAAATTATTCATGGGTAAGAACGTCAACACGATGAGATGGTCTCATCTCTTGTCATTTTTCCAAACCCTCTAAGAAAAGACCACATGCCCTCTATCACTCTGGCCAATCCCTTCACAGCCAGTGGGAGAATATGTAACCTACAACACATGACATGAATAAGATGAAAAAGGATATACCACTTTAACTCCAAATAGGTTAAATACAACAACTTCTTGTAATACGATTTGCACATTATACAGTGCTTCCAGCTTAAAGAGCAAACTTTTTGAAACACTATGATATGATCAATTTTATCTGACAAAACTGTAGTTACAAATTTCCTGTCACTTAAAATATAGGTTAATACAAACATAGCACCACAAGGTTCCTCAGAAACTTCAAACCAGACTTCTCCTATAGACTCTAATACATTATCGCCATTTTATTTTGTCGTCATTATTTTCTACCGTGTCGTCACTGGATCGTCATTCAATCCTTACCCGTGTTGAATTCGTCGTTATGATGCGGTCCAAGCGGTACTTTCCCTATTAATTTCTTGCCCGCTTGTAGGTACTTTCCCTTATTAGAAATTGCTGCCTGCTAATTAACTTTATTCAACTGCGATAACTCACACAGCTAACAAGAATAGTTTAAATTACTGGTTGATATTGCTAAAACTATTAATACCAGAAGTTTTTTTCAGCAAAGATAATGTAGCAGGCCCTGCTGATCCTCTCCTGGTGATGCTCAAGGTCATCTAGTAAGTATTATGTCATTGTTGAAGCTGTCAGTAGATGATGCCACTGGTAAACTTGGACTAAAGAACTGGATATTACCTCCCACACCAAGCCTACACTATGCCAATGCTGACCAGTCATTCTTCTGGAACACATAATTTATATACATTTTCTTTATTGGCGAGCGAGCGTAGCGAGCGAGACACTTACAGGGGTAACACAATTGAAAATCGGGGATGTTTGTTTGTTTATATATATGTAACCGAATTTGGGAAAAGGGACCTTATCGCGCAAAAACTGATATTGAGTTATTGCCATAAAACGACGACGGGTCGATTTTTCCCCATTTTAAGGTTAAGCAAGTACATTTAGCTATGACACTATGCCTACCTCTGGGTGAAGTTTCGGGGCTTAATTCCAACGGGAAAGTAGAAAACCAGACGCTTGAAAAAGCTAGGCAAAATGGCGTCTTACCGTGCACGGAATTCCATCGCGGGCAATTGCGCGGTAACATCTTGCAATTCCGCGGTAAAATCAATTAAGAGTGACGTAATCCCTTTGTTAACCACCGCTTTAAGTGAATATGGCGAACCCCAGTGCCCGTGAGGTTTCAGAGTTAGTGAATTCAATTAACAACTATTCTTGTTGTGACCAGGAAGCCATAGCAACTGTGATTACTTTACCAGTAGGGAGGACTGTGATGAGGAATTTGATTTAGACAGTGGTAAGTGCATGTGTTAGCTAATACCAAACAGTAATAAAACAGAATGCCAACTCAACAAAATTAAACAAATTCTAATATTTATTACTACTACATAGGCTTGAATGAAGAATCAGTGGAAATTGACAATGGTAGTGATGTTCAGACCAGTATTGAGAAGGACTACTGTAATACAGATTTTGAGAGTACAAGTGAGATTGTAGAGGAAGATGATGATGAACAGGTAGTACCAGAAGATGGCTCTGACTTGGAGACGTCTGCTTTGTCACGATTATGCACACTTACTGACATTGAAGTAACACTTCAACCATCAGACATTGATGAAGATCGATTAGTAGCTATGTTTATTGATGGAGGTTGTGGCTGCTCCAAGTGGAAAGGGAAAGATTGTGTACTACAGTTTTCAGCTAGTCATGTGCAAGAATGCAGATCTCAATGTCAGCAAATATCACGAATTGAATTGGATATGCTTTTAATTGGTCAGCTTTTAGCTTTTGGTGATATCAGCAGTGGTGTATCTACAGAGTCAAGGCATTCCCCTTCTCCGAGAGTCCGTATCCATTATTCATATCATAAGGGGAAAAGTATCTGTCTCAAGACATTTCTGTTTTTGCATGGGATTGGAATCAAACGACTTAAAAACATAGCCAAAAGTTACCATGATCATGGAATTCTTCCTCGAGTCCATGGTAATTCCAAGCGTCTGCCTCACAACACTCTTAATCTTCAGTCCGTTCAGCATGTTATTTCCTTTCTGGTGAATTACACGGAGGAAAATGGCCTCCTTCTACCAGGAAGACTTCCAGGTTACCGCAAAAGTGACGTAAAGCTTCTGCCTTCAAGTACTTCAAAAATGGGCATATGGAAGCTTTACCAAAATGCCGCAAATGCTTGTACTGATACACACGTTGTGGCATACTCAACTTTTTGTCATCTTTGGCGAACTCTTTTGCCATCAGTCATCCTGATGAGGCCTATGGCAGATTTATGTTGGCAATGCCAGCAAAATAGCCAAACTGTGCTTAGAACAGCAAACTCGCCTGAAGCAGAGAAGTCTTCAGTACTTCAAAATGCTCTCGAACACTTGAGAGTGGTTACCATGGAGAGATCATACTATAGATCTATTACAAAGGAATGTCGTGAGTCTATCCGGTCCCACTTTGTAGTAAATCGTATTTTCCAACCTCCTCCATTATCAGGAAAAATACCTGAAAATTCAGATAACATAAAAGTCCATTATTCATTTGATTATGCACAAATGGTAAGAGTACTAGAGTATCTTAAAAAATTAAATAAGTAATAATGACTACAATAAAAAATGGCTAATTAAATAATTGTTGTAGCCACAAAGTAATTACATTTATTTTCTTTTGCAGGTACATTATCCATCTGACCCACTTCAACCAGGCCCAATGTATTTCTTGGTACCTAGAAAGTGCAGTATTTTCGGGGTTCATTGTGAGGGCATACCTCGTCAAGTTAATTATTTAAATGATGAAAGTGGTGATTGTGGAAAGGGGGCTAATGCAGTTGTGAGCCAGCTTCATCATTTTTTTGAAACGCATGGCCTTGGTGAGACAGAAGTGTTTCTCCATGCCGATAACTGTACAGGACAAAACAAAAATAATTGCATGATACAGTATTTAGCGTGGAGAATACTTACTAAAAGACACACCAAAATAACTCTTTCTTTTTTGGTTGTAGGCCACACCAAATTTGCACCTGATTGGTGTTTTGGGCTTCTAAAGCAAAAATACCGGAAAACAAAAATTGGTAGTTTAACAAAACTTGCAGCAGTTGTGAACATGTCAGCAGAGTGTAACTATTCTCAGTTAGTCACAACAGAAGATGGTAATACTTTAGTGGAAACTTACGACTGGACCACTTTTTTTGCCAAAAATTTTAAAAAAATATCTGGCATCAAAAAGTTACACCACTTCATTTTTGATACGGAGAAACCAGGGAATGTGACTGTTAAGGAGCGCGCAGACACAAGTGAAATGGAAATTAGTCTATTGAAGAGGGATTGGACTCCAAACCCTAGTCAACTCCCTTCAGTTGTGCAGCCAAAGGGTCTTACTCCAGATCGAACCTGGTACCTGTATGACAAAATTAGAGACTTTTGTCCACCAGACGATAAGGACCTTACTTGTCCCTTACCTACCACTCCAAAGCCTGTAAGTAGAGCTAGTTCACCAACTGAAGTTCTGAGTGAAATGAATGACTCCCCTGCTGCTACTCATGAATCAGTTACTGTCAACCCATCTACTTCAAAACAACCCCAGAAAAGATTGTGTGGAATATGTCGACAGCCAGGTCACAATTCCAGGAGCTGCCCAACTAAGAAATAACATTCTTATCATACTATTTTGTTACTGTAGCTATCAAAAGAATTTTATTTGTTACTAGCTACCATTAAAATTTCATAATTTGTACTTACTATAGTTTATTTCTATTCCAAATAAATTTAAACTTGATTACTAAGTTGCCTATTTGATATGTCTTACCTTGAGTGTTGCGCTTTTAGCGCTTGTCGCAGAAGTCACCAAATTTGACAAATTTTAAGTTCTCTGGTTCCTAGTTGGCCTTCTTTCCCGGCAGCGGTAGGGATCGCTAAAAAATTAGCCACGCCCTTACGTAAAACGGAAATTTACGAAAAAATTAAGTTCCGTTAGATTAAACTTTAAACTCGGTTTATTCAAAATAATGTTTTTGTGATTGTGACCCGCAATGCGAATATAAACGCCTATATCTTGGCTTATAGTAAACGCTTGCATACACTTTATAGCTCATTTTGTTGCTCCAGAATAGAACTTTCACATGATACCGATAACTCATAATTTTTATTTTGCTCCATAAGGTCCCTTTTTGCAAATTTGGTCACATATGTTTGGACGTACGTAAGGCATTTTTGTACTTTGACCCTCGCGTTTTTGTGTTAGTTCCGTGGTCAACCCCGTCCCAAACTTCACTAAACAGAATCCTCTGTTTATCGATCAGTACCCATATCACCCTAGAAATTGAATTGTTTACCGTTTTGAATTCTTTTACGGGTGCAGTTAAAACGTGAAAACTTAAGGGACTTCCATTTCTATTCGAGTTAGTGACGGTGGTAAGTCAATATGCTCTTTGGCATGGTTATAAGCCGTACGCAACAGTATTTACATTGTCGACTAACCGCCAAGGTAAGTCTTGTGTAGGTGTATGTCCAGTTGTGTCAAAGCATTGTGCTTTACAGCCACTATTTAGCTAAAGAATATCACAAAGAAAACGTTTAAATAGCGTGTATTGTTTTGTTGTTTTTGTTTTCCTTCAATTCAAACAGTTGCAGCGAGTTGTTACTATGGTACTGAAATCCCTTTCAGTGTATGCCTAATTTAAAAACTCGACCTAATTTTCAGTAGCTTCAGTGTTGGAAGTGAAAATCATAAAAATAGTATAGTCTTTAGGCTCGCTTGCCATTTGTGCTCAAGCACATCACTAGTTATAAAGTTGCTATCAGATTTTTTATTTAAACGTCATGCCTGGATTTATTCATTTTTGATAATGCACCTTCATAACAGAAAACTGGTAAAAATATAATGTAAATGTGTGACAATAATTATGACTATCAGGGGGATTCCAGAAGAGCCTGAAAAGTGCCTGTCAGAGTGAGTGGAATCAGGACGGATGAATGTTTCACACATCAGTGTGCAGCCTAGCACATATAGCAAAATTAGATGCAGCAATATTAAGTATTAGTTCACATTATGAACTATATTTTTTTCTCCAGGTCTCCCAAGTTTTGTTTAATACCCTAGCAAACTATTCTAAAACTACTAGTTTAGACATAACTTGTCAACTAAAATCTAAATCACTGATTACTCACCTCTTAGCTACTAATCCAGTGCGCAGAAGAGGTGCTACAATCACTGTATCCTCTCATCAAGTTGCCTCTGCGCATCCATTCTTGGCAGGCATTTGAGGAATGCTTAGTTCCTGTTTTCGGCTTCACCTGGTTCTAAACAGCAGTACCGCCAGTCCCGTCCTAGTACGTCCTCTAGATGGACGACAAGAAACTCATTTCCTGGCCAAAGTGCAGAAACTAGCTACCACTTCCAAGAACGCCTCGCTTTTTTGCCGCCCGGCAATAATTGACTTGAGTGCGCCTGCGCTAAGATTTTACGTAACGATTACGTAGAAGGCATACCGCTAAAAGCTGAATAAACGTCATCTGACGTCATCAAATGGCGATCTCTTCCGCAAAAGCTGATAGTCAGCCAAATTTTTCCAATTTTTTCCACTACATATTATATTTTAACACACACAAAAAATATATGTGAAACTTCAAATATTACTCTATGTTCTGACAAGTCTAGAAAGGTCCAAGTATAAAAACAAAAAAATGCTGGCTTAAACACTTTTGGCACTTTTTTGCTACATTTTTGGCCATAAATTTCGAAATTTTGGAATAATGAAATTAATTTGGTGCACCAATTTATTTTTCCTATAAACTTCACAGGCTATATTTCATATGTGCTAAGTGAGAAAGGTCCAAGTATAAAATTGTTTTTTTCCTGGCTTAAACACATCAAGTATTGAAAATGATAAAATTCAGCCACTTCAAGGTGCCACCTATCACACATGTAACCACAAAACCACAAACTAATTTGATGAATCTATTAACATAGCCTTAGTATATCTCCATACAAAAAATGAACTTTGTAGAGCTTTCAGTTTCCCTGCAGTGGAATAAAAACCATGACACAGTCAAAATTTCAAAAAGTTTGCTCTTTAAGCTGGATGCACTGTACATTTAGCTGGCAAGAAGCTTTGTGTCCAAAACAATGAAAACTTGGGAGACACAAATGAATCTTCTCCAAAATGTCATGCCTCCCACTTCTCTACAAAAAATTAAAAAAATATAAAAAAATAATTGGTGAGCGAGCAAAACACTTTCAAAGGTAACACAATTGAAAATCGGGGATATTTGTTCGTTTATATATGTGTAGACGTACATATGTCATTTCGTACTTTGACCCTCACGTATTTTTTGTGTTATCTCTGTGCGAGAAGTGGTTTCTATGATGGTAGCTATTGATACAAAAGACTACAACACCAACAATTGTATGCTCAGTGTCCTGTAGTTGGGCATTAACACTCCCAGCCAATGCAAAAAAAAAAAAAATTCCAGCAGGAGCCTTGGCATTATTTCTTCCACTAACTTCAGTTTCCCCTTCTCATATGTCAGTCTTACTGGAGAGTGAGTGAAGGAGTGTACAAATTAATACAAAATCTAGTGGAATCTATAATGTATGCCACGGCATGTAAATGGGTGTAGTCCCATTACACACACACAAACCCTAGACATACATAACACAAACATGCACACAACAAAAACATACATGCAAACACAATTTGGCTTTTTTTTTTACTATTTAATTTCATTCTTTTATTATTATAATTGTTGTTGTTGTTGTTGTTGTTGTTATTATTATTTATTTTTGTAATTGCATAATCATTGCCTTGCTTACTTATTTGTCATTTTATTATATTGTTAGATTTGTTGTGATATATAATATATATGTAAGTAATTGATTTTAGTACCTAAATTAGATTGTTTTGAGCTTTGAATGAATGAAACAATTATTTTAAAAGAAAAACAAAAACAAAAATGCTTCAATGGGTACATAGCATCTTCATCAGAGTCAGTATCATCGTCACTTTGATCACTGGAGTGAACATCGATAGCATTACATCTTGTTTCAACAGGTAGTTCGATCAATCTTTCAAATATTTTCGTCGCTCGACAATGTTGAAATTCTGTAACTGATTTCAAGCGTAGCAGTGCACACTTCATACCTCGGCCATATGAGTCCTCTCATGTTTGTAAATCATCAAGATTGCTTGAAATAGCAAGTAATCTGTTATGCCAAATTGAATTGTTTCAAACATTTCTGATTTCAGCATTGCCATTTCCTTCTTACATCGTTTAATGAGGAGAAAAGCCTGAATAATTTCTTCCTTCAATTTCCAAGAAACAGCCAATTCAGAAGAGATGTCATCTTGGGACCAAAAATCTGATTGGGGTTTCAGGACTTCTTCAAGAACTGGTACTGGATCAAGTGACTTCAACTGATGCAGAGCTGCATTGTGATTTTGTAACAACTTTCTCACAATTTGTATTCTTTGGTGATATTCCTGCACAGTTTTTTGCCCATCTTAAACAAAACCACAACAACAATAACAAAGCTTTAGTGCATCAATCTGAAATAATACATTATTAAAAATACCTGCATATTTTTCCTTCATAAGCAATAGATAATGCCGCTTTACAACTGATGACCATAGAGAAGCACGAATACGAACCGTTTTTTCTTTCAGTAGATGCATCCAGACATTTTCATATTGTGAATCCGCATTGGCATGTGAATCCGCATCGGCATGAGATACCATGTTTTTTCTCTATTTGCTCCAGCTGACCTTCTAGCCTATTACATATATACATACCCACAAACAGACACATAAGCGCTTAACCCTTTCGTTCCTAAATTGTTTGGACGCGCGCGGAAAAATCTAATCTTCTACTGCGGAATAGAGCAAAATTTAATGCTTCCAAAATGTTCATTTCTATTCAACTCCCAAAATTCTAGGGGGGAACCCAGGGCTAGCCTCCCACTGTATGAACCCCTGGTATGTATACTCCATACTGTCCAAGAGAGAAACAATCACTGTTGTATTGAGAAAATGTAATTTGAAAATGAAAGCAGTACAAGCACACACGTGGAATTCAACTTACGTGTCACATACTGAACGATCCCTCCCAGGTTAGGATCCGGAACCTCCGTACAATACCAAAAAACACAGACAACAATGATATTTGTAACACAACAGCTGGCCTCGCTGAATTGAATCGTTCTGGATACCGCTTTAAAGAGGATGAAGACCGGTTGGCTTCTCCAATTTTTTAAAAATAGTTACTTTCTAGCTAGAACCTTCATATTGCATACACAGGTGCCCAATGCATTGGAGAAGCATCTAAAATAGCTTTCAGCTAGGACTGCTTTGACAGTACCTCACAGCAGTTGCGTTTATTTCTTCCTCGGCAAAAAACAACAACATCGATTCTCCGTCGAAAGTTTTAATAAGTTACCTTCTTCACAGCAGCTTCATTTATGGATCCAGTCATCTCCAGAGCTTTGTAGAAGCAGCCAAAAATTGCTTGAGCTCAGTAGCCTTCCATAACACATTGAAACAACCGCTTCTTTGCCGACCAAGACTTTGCGGTTTGACTTACTGTCTTCTCCATTTTTTATAAAATCGCCAGTTCAACTGGGGGCCTCCCTATTACATACAGTCTTAGGTAATGCTTATTACATCATAGGAAAAAAGTGAGCGTGTTGTGTGATCCCGGTAACTATGCAAAAAAAATTTTTTCAAAGTCATTTTTTGGAAGATGGCGTCTACAAGTTACAATGCGGTGCAAGTTTTAGACTTGCTTGATGCTGACTCTAGCAACTCAGGATCAAGCGGAGAGAAGGGAGACGACATCTAGGGCTATAGGAGGCCCTGTATCAGGGTTGGTGGACCACACCCCGTAAACTCTGATACTGAAAAGGGGAGTCAAGAAGATGATCGAGGTAAGCTTGTCTTTCTCTTGTCTTTCTCTTGAAAAATAGCAAGCTTCTGTTGTGGAAAGGACTTATTTATAGCTATATTGAGATAGAGTAAGCTGTTTAGCTATAATATATATATATTTCATTGAGTTTTGAGATTTGAAAGTGGCTTGTGGTTTTTTGAACAAATTCAAATTTTCAAAAAAATTAAATTTTTTTTTAACCACATACTGCTAGGACCAGATGTGAATGCAGTCACCGACCCCGATTACGCAGATGAGGCGACAGGAGAGTCTTCCAGTGATGAATGAGAGGATACCGGACCTGAGTCTTCCAATGATGACACATGAATAGGCAGCAGGTTCCAGTGATGAAGAAGAGGAAATGGCTCCTCCTGCTCCGAGTTCTGGACGTCCTCGCGGTCGGAGAGCGCGGGAATCGAAGAACAAGAGTTGATATTTGTGGATGCTCCTCCCCCCCCCTGAACATCCCAAAAGTTGTAAATTGTATTGTTGTTGTCGTTGTCTGTGTTTTTGTGGTGTTGTAGTGGAGCTTCACACTCGATGTATATGTGTGTGCGTGGAGTTGAAATGTTATTCTGGCGCTTCCAGATCTAACCGGGGAGGGAACGAACTCGGGGGGGGGGAGGGGGTCTTTTCCAATCGGGGCTACTATGCCCATGTACGTTCAATTTCATGTATGTGTGTGTGTGTACACCAGTCAATTTATATTATACATTTATTTTTATGATCTGTATTCACCTGTATCTTCTTTTTTCTAGTGTGTGTGTATGTGTGTGCGTGCATTTGTGGAATGAGAGAGAGCAACCGTGGACAAACAGTATGTGGCGCTTCCGTATTACAACCTGGGAGGGAACTCTGGATCTTTTTGGATCGTGACTACTATGCCCATGTAAGTTGGATTCCATAGCATTTCAGAAGCCTTTGTCCAGTGATGATTAAGTAAAGTTGCTGAAAAAAAGTTGGAAGAAGATAAATTTATGGTATTGTGTGCGCGCAAGTGAGTGCATAAATGTGTGAATGTGTATGAGCAGGGTTTTTTTTAGAAAGTGATTCCAGGGGGGGCAAATCAACATTTTGGGATAATGAGGGGGCACAAGCTAAACATTAATAGCTCAAGAAAACACAGTAAAAACGATTTTCAGGGGGGCATAACAGTTTTCAGGGGATGTCCCCCCCCCCCCCCCCCAAAAGCCTTAAAAAGAACCTGTGAGAGACATATACACATACAGAATTTATTCTTTGTGTTGGATCCATAATATAACAGAGCATGGCTAATAATGTCCACTCGGTGAGCAGGGCGCATTTCTTTTGTCATCCTTGTGAATCGCCTTAAATAAGACCACATTCTCTCCATTCCCTCTCCATCAGATAATCCATTACCAATAGCATAAATAGGACTGTACAATGCCTAAAATTGTGAACAAAAACTCTGTCAACACTAAACACCTAATAATAGCAAGAAATACCCACATATACATACATGAATGTTCAGTATAATGTGTTTCTATTCTTTACCTGGCAAGCAGCATTATGACCGTATGCATGAAAAGATGGAAGTGCAAAAGTGATGCGATACAGCAAGTGTCTATCACTCCCACTGGCTCTCAGATGCTGCACTAAAATGCAAGCTATATCGTACATTACTTTCAAATGTACATTGGCTGGAATACGCTGTACAAGTTCTTGTAGTAGCCACACAATGTAAGACAACCTAATGGTATTTGAACAAATTAATAAAATATATGAATACATGAGTAAATACTTACCTTTCTTTAAGTTTCAAATTAATAAGAAATAAGGGAAACTCATGCCGACAAATGCAACCAAAGAGTGCAGTCTCATCGAGTGCATGATATCTTCGCGATGATCGAAGAGCATCACCAGCCAGAAAACTACTGCAACTCTGTTATCAACACAATATATAGAGTAACCTTTCACCGCTTAAAGAAAATTACTTACTATGGGAGATTTTTGACTTGGCATTGTATATGAAGCCACGTATTCATCAACTGCCATCGCCAAAAAACAAAGATCCATGGAAAGTTTCTCTGTGGCTAATGCCAGCTGCCTTTTATCTCGGCAACCCAAATAGTGCATCCACTGAGATAACCAAAGAACCAGACTCCTACACACACACACCACACACATACACATACACCACACACACACACACACCAGCATAGAAACAAAACTAAGTGACAAAAGAACTTTACTATTGGGATAATAATAAATGATATACTTTCTTTAGGTGTTCTCTGATGGTGGTGGTGGGGGGGTCTGAGCTTCCTCCACTTCCCTGAAGCAAATTAGCATAAATTTGAACTCCGGGTGCATCGTAACCTTGCGATCTGCTCCAAATTGTGTCACTGGTGGTAAGAAATTCACACATACACATTACATAATATTGGTGGCATTTTAATAACCAATTGCATTGACCTGGAAATGGGGTGGGGGTGGGTGGTTGGGTCTACTTTCGTCTACCTCAACACACATATGAATTACCTTAGGACAAGCTGAACAAACATAGCCACTGTCAGGGTTTGAAAAAAAAGCCAGACAAATGCAGTAGTTCCACTTTCATCCACCTATATTCCTCAAAACAGTCAATTAAGACAGAATAAAAGTTTCTATGCTGAATGAAAATATTTAAATATAAAAAAGCAACAAATTTCACAACCTTTTTCACTACATTTTGGCATTTAAAATACACAGCCTTGCAGAAATCATGCAGGGATACTTGCGCTTCCAGAAGGAGTGTCATAGGCTCCAACTGTCCCGAAATGTGTGGGACCGTCCTGGATTTGTTAACTTTGTCCCCGGTCCCGGAAGAGACTACTATTTGTCCCGGAAAATTACTTTAACCGGCAAAAGGTAAAGGGAGTCTCTACGCGTAATGGGAAAAGATCGTCAGTATCACAAATGTAGATTCACGGTTATTGTAGAGGTTGTCATGAGCGATTGCGGTCCTCCTAAGCTTAAAAGAGCCAGAAGGCAATGCCATTTTGATTTTAGCTGGCCTCAACAATTCCCTGGTATAGGGAGAAGCTCTAAAGGTAAAAGCAGTAATAAAGTAGTGGTTATTTACTACTTTCTAGCTAGCACAACAAACTTTGTATAATAATGACTATAAAATAAATACATTAACAAAAGCAACAGCAATTTACTATAAATGAACAGTCATTTAGTGTAGGGAATAATGCTGGATATATATTTTTATACATCAAATGTAAATCTCTTCCAAGGTCTGAGGTAGTTGTATACAACTATCGTAAAACTTAGATGAAGAATAAAGTTCCATGCAATATCTCTGTCCTCATTGAGTAAGCACTTGATAATGACAAAATTCATTATTCTTTTCCACAGAAATTTTTTTAAACTTTCAAAAATCCAATATAATTTAAATGCTACACCTATTTATTAGCCTTAATCGTACTTATTTAGTTAATTAGTGGCGGGCGTGGCTATGGTCCCTGAAAAGTTGGAGGGTATGGAGTGTCTGCCCAGTCCAGAAGCTCAAATGAGAATCCAAACTCTGGGCGATGGGGAGATGGCCAAAGACGTGCCCTCACCATTGTAGAAACCAGTGACTCACAGCCACATGCTGTGAATTTCACTGTAAATTCTTCCCCTATTTAACAGCAGATAAAAAAAAATCAATCCACCGGTCAATTAATCAATCATTCTATCCATCCCACTAATCAATGAATAAACAAACTGTGCCCCTCATCCCAGTTTTTTATATTTATTTATTGCAGCCTTCATATTTTGATTGAATATTTCTGCATCACGCTAGCATTCTGTATTCTCTCATATTGTACACTTGTTATTAAACGCTCCAAGTAGCACGTGTGTGGCGAGTAAAACCAATGAAAAATGTATAGAAACCAGATGAAAAAATGTCAAGGCAGCCATAATTCACTGATCACACTCATCGTACAGTATGGGAATGATATTTTACTCTTACACCATATTTTTACTTGCCTTCTGCTGGTGAAAATATTTTACATGCTCGTAAAATAACATTAATAATAATAATAAAAACAATAACAACAATAACAATCATAACAATACGAATAAAATAACAACAACAATAATAAGCAAATAATGATAATAACAGTAATAATAATAACAAATACTAAGTAAATAATAACAACAACAATAACAATAGCTGCAAGAACAAAAAAAATAAATATTAAGTCAATAATAATAATAATAGATAATTATTATATTAAATAATAATGATAACAATAAAATTATAATAGTAGTTAATATAACAACAAAAAGAGTAATAATAATAATGGACAAGCGGAAATTAAAAAGTGTGGCATACCTTCCAAATTTCTGCTCTATGAAGAAAGTTAGTTTTATCATGTACATCTTGAAAACATCTCTCACAATAATACATTCCTGGAGTACAATGTCTACAGCGATATGTCGCTATTTCCATGGAACACCTCTATCACAGTTTTTAATAAGTTCAAACGAATTCTTTTCAATGGCTCACTCGATTGCTTTTGGGATATTTCATGTAGTGTTGGCTAGTGTTCTTCAATATCATTATGAAAAGAACGAGTTTCAATTGTTTTAAGTTCACCATCATTGCCAGAGGAATCCTCTAAAGAATCTTTTTTTTTTCTGGATTTAAAGCCCCTTGGTATTAAATGGGGAGTAGATTTTCCAGAAATAGGCTTCTTGTCAGTTTAAAACCAGGCAACTTCACGTTCAGCCTCTTCGCCATGCGAGCTAGCTGCTACTAACTACTACTACATACACAAGGACTGCACATAAGTAGTCTCGCACACCAGACCCTTTACCTAACTGCTACAATGACTTAGCCACACCAATACATGGGTGTGACCACACCACCCTTGACAGTACCTGGCATCCCGTGCCAAATTTATGCAAACCTTAGCGCACTATGGGTGCTCTTGGGTTTCCCGAATTTCCTACTACGTTTAGTGGGTAAAGGTGTCCGAAGCGGGTGGGGGGTAAGGCTCCGTTTTCCTTGGGGGCGGGTTCAATTTGTCTGACCTGGCGGAATTGGCCAATAGTTCCTGAACCGGGTGCCTGCTCATCCTTCAACTTGACCTGCTCAATCTTGAGCCAAGACAGATACTTTCTCGTAAAATTAATTTATAGTGATTAAAAGAGGTACATATTGTAGAGGTTCTTGACATAATAAAGTAGTGGCTGGGATTGTCATAGACCATGAAAATTAAATTCAAAATGTACACACAATTGAAGAAATAATGGGATGTACAATATAGAGTAAATGTTAAATACAGCATGTTATGTCTCCTTTATTTAATGAGTCTCTTGTCTATAATAACACTTATACATAAAGAAATATATGATATAATTATAGTAGTGATATAATTGAGCACCTATAGTGAGCGAGTCTATCACTCTACTGTTAAATGATTGATTTTAACTTCTAGCACTCAAGCTACTAAAAACAAAGTCCAGTTATTAAATTAAATTTAATAACCACTTACCCTCTTTAAAGTGAAAAAAAAAGAAGCAACAACAATAAGTCACGTTATTTAATCGTTTTCTTTGTAATATTATTTAGCTAAGTAGACACAAGACCTTCACACAACTGGACATACCTACACTAGATTTACCTCCCTGGTTAGTCTAGTGGACAATGAATTTTCAAATGAATACTGTTGAGTATAACTTGTATCACAAAATAGGCATTAACTTAACACAGCCACTCATTGGAATAGAAATGGAACTGCAGCTAGTTTAGAGGTTTAACTACACCACAAAGCATTCGAAGTGGTAAACAATTCATTTTTTACCGCTAAACCGGTCTAGTGAAGTATGGGGTGGGGTCGAGCACCGAGCCAACACTAAAATACGTGAGGGTCTATGTACAAGTGACATAGTACGTCCCCCATATAGAAACTAGTGATGTGATTGAGCACAGTTTTCGAGCGATCCTAAAACTACACTATTGTTAAATGATTGATTATAACTTGAACACAAGTTATAAAAAATAATCGTTAATTGAAGTATTCAAATGACAAGAGCACCATCTACCCTGCAGTTGATCAATATTTGACTACTTATAATATAATATAATATTTCCGGCTCAGTTTGCCCTTCAAAGTAGTGAAACTAAAAGATAGCTGAGAGCTTGTGTTGTAAGTATTGCAGCAGTTGAATTGACAATGTTTACACCTGAAGCATGTGAATAACTGGCTAAGTGGCTAGAAAATGCATGAAAGGAATAAATTAAGGTTGAATATGATGCAATTTGTTTGTGGCACGAAGGCGGTAGTGACACAGGCAACGGTAAAGGGGTTTTAATGCCACTAGCCACAATTGTTTGAATTAAAAAAGCAAGCAAACAAAATAAGTCAGGTTATTTAAACCTTATCTTTGTGATATTTTTGTGATATTCTTTAGCTAAGTAGTGGCTGTACCCCATAATATCTTCACGCAACTGGACATACCTACGCTACCTTCGCGGCTAGTCTTGTGAGCGATTATTCCTTGCTGGAGCCTTGGACGTCCAACCGCCTTTGATGTGCTTGTCATCAGCCCGCTACAGGAGCTCACCATCGCTCAGGCTGCCCAAACACCTGGCCATGCCCTCCATGTTGGTGTGCAGAGGAATCTTGCAGCCAACCTCTCAGCATGCCGCTCTTCCAGGACGGACATCGTCCCTCTGGTGGCTGAGACACTTAAGTGGGCTGGCTGACCGCAGGGCCATCGAGAATTGCTGCGGCACTTCTGACTCCACCCCAACTTCCAGTCACCTGTTTGGCCGCGTTACGGTTTACGGTTGCTTTATGGCGGGGCAATGCATCGCTGTGGCTCCACCGTCTCCCCACCATACCCCCTCCCTGGACGGTGTAGCCTGAACTTTTTGTATATTTATTGTCTTTTTCTTTCTTTTACCAGTTATATAGCTGGTCTTTTATCTTTTTGTAACATCACTCTCAAAAAAAAAAAAAATTCTAGGATGATGCGTTAGAGTAATAGCGAGTGTAATCGTGCTAACGCTTTTAAAATAGCACAGGGTGAAGCCTCTTGCTATTTCAATTGCTTAATTGTGGAAAAACACTCCGTCTAATAACGGTAGAGCTCCTGTGGTAAAGAATATCGTAACTCTGCAATGTACGTTTCCAATGTTAGCGATGTAAGCGTACGCACTTACACGTAGTATTTCACTTAGCTACTGTGGTATTTCACTTAGCTACTGTGGTATTTCACTTTAGTTACACACTATTTCAATTAGTTACGCGCTATTTCATTTTCCCCTTGCGAGTTCAATCGAACAGCGATTTTTCCCATACTCACATCATAAACATCATTTCCTCACTTTAATTTAATGAATTCATACTTTTGTTTATGCAGGCCAACTTTATGATACTTATCGAGTTGGTTGTGGAATGCAATCGATCAATGCATTTTTCAAGCACTGCAGGTCCTCATTACAGGAATATTGATTAATTGCTTCTAGTAATTTGATGGAATAAGGTATGGTGGCCATGCTTAAACATTCTTGTTGTTTATCTGCAATTAGTTTGAATAGCAATGTAAATCTATAGTCTAGTTTAATATGAGTATTGAATTAATTTTATTGAATTTAATATGTATGAATACTCCACACTTTTACAGCAACAAAGCATTAAATTACAAATAACAAATTTAGATCACTGTGAAAATGTGAAAATCCACTGGTGAAATTATACGTTGTTAAAAATAGGGTGTTTAGATAAGGGCTCAAATGGGGTGTCCAGACAGTGTCTCCTGGTAAACACTTCCTGGTAAATACCTCAAGAGGTGCTATTTAAGCACTCCGTTTTAACAGTGTACCAAATATAGTTTTTTTTTAATTATAATTTTCTTCTGACTAGGACTGATTTAAGGCTTACTTTGTTTCATATTTCAAAAGAATTGGAAACAATAAGATTAAACATACAGTAGAATGTCAGTTATCCGGACTTCAGTTATCCGGAAATGTTGGTCAACCAGACATAGAGAATGGCTACAGGCAAGAGGAAAAGAGTGGTGCTAAGCATTAAGGACAAGCTGGAAGTATGCTGCTTATCAAAAAAAGATAGTTGGAGGCTGTTTTTAACCTAAGAAGCAGCTGTATTAGTAAAACATGTACATTGGCTTACCCCCAACACTGACTTAGGTCAACCTCTCCACAGAGTTCAGTTATCCTGAATATTCACTTATCTGGACACCCTCCGTCCCATTGTGTCCGGATAACTGGACAACTGGCATTCTACTGTACATATTAAAAATTTGGAAATTATTTCTCATGTCTTAATTAGGCTCACATAAGATTTGAGCGCCTATTTGGCTGTTGGAAGCAAAAACTTAGAGAACATGGAACCTATTCTTCCCTGCATCTTTTCTAAGCCCTTTAGGCTAATATGAGCCTGATGCATGACAATTATCTCACATATTATATTACTTTTACTTTTGCAGATGTATTTTGCTAATTATACATGGAAGAAAGTGAACAATTATGGTGTTATATTTTTAACATAAGATTTTTTTTTTAACTTAGAGAAACTTTTGCATCACCTCAGGACATACAATTTTATATTTATGCAATACCATAACAACACTATAAAAACAACTGGCTTTGGGAGACTGTTTCGTTCAAGTTAGGTGCTCCTCAAACCTCAGGTATATTATTCATAACTCCTCAGAGGGTGCTGTCCCTGACCAGCTCATTATTGGTCTACCTCTACATTTGTTGCTGGTCTTCAAAATTTTCGTAGTAACTTTTCTCATTTCTGCTTTTTTTTAGTCCCTCCCAAAAAAAAAATTTTGCAGGGAACATTTATTTGCTCGCTCACAAGGTGATAGGCCCTACTGAAACGTGTGCCAGGAGATTATTGTAGTCATAAATATTCTTTTATCCAGCTAACTAGATGCATATTCAGTGTGTATATGTACCTATAATAGATTTGTGAATCATTATTGCTGCTGGAAACCTCTACAGTTTCAGTTTCTACTGTTTCAGTTGCTAAGTCACTGCACTCTTAAGGGGTACCACTACGATACAATCTCACTCTCAGCAGTCAGACCAAGGAAAATTATCTTTTTTCAAACATTCTTTTTATTCCCTTGTGCATCGAAGTCCTGGGTTCATTCCCAGCGGGGTCCAAATATTTAAAAAAAAATTTTAAAAAGCCTGTGGAAGAGAGAGAATACATCTAAAGAGTAAAAAAAGGCTAAGAAAGAAATAAGTTCAGTACTCTATATGGAGCAATGCTGTGACTAGTATTATAATGATGCATGCCAGTATAAAATATCTGCACTTCATAGATATTTTTACTTATTAAAGTGATGTCATCTTTTGGTGAAATACTACTTAGAAATCAAGGTTATATTTATAACTGTTACTAATAGACTTACTTGTGACATATAGGGTTCCATCAGAAGTATAAGATGCCCCTGCAATAGTACTATCACAGGTATACCTACCCTCATGAACTTTTGTAATATTCATTAATTTTAAAACATAAACATTTTTTCCGTATTGAAAAGTTACCCCATTATGAGGAGTGTGTTTCCTGTCAAATAACCATTTCACTTCTTCATCTGATTTACAGGTAAAATATGCTGTACGTCCTATAGACCTCATTTGAGTACTGGGTAGCATTTTAGGCTTTACTAAAATATCAAATAAAACATAAGTTAGGCTGCATAAAACTATATATTTTTTTCATTATGTTTTTCAAAGTAAATGCTATAACACTGGAGTATGTAAGTCATGATGTGATTATAAATAATTGTGTGCTATATAATTGATTAATGAGTGACTTACCAATTACACTCAATTGTGTTTTGGATATTAAAATTTCTCTGTTTTTATTGTATCCTGCACATTCATAAGTACCACTTGAAGATGTAGTTCCATTTATATCTAAGTAATTAGGGCTGTTGATACTGTTTATTTGTGTACTAGTCTGATTGCTACTCGTAAAAGTCCAGGTAACATCACCTAACTTATAACATTGAAGCCTAATAACCGTACCAGTGAAAATTGTGGGATCTCTTGGTGTTACAATGGATTGATCTGTGGAATAGTCATTTTAATGTACTTCTTATTATGTGCTATGTGAGATTACATTGTTCTTATCACATACTAGTATGGTGCAACCTGGCACTCAGTTTAGTTTAAAAACAGTTCAACTTGCTAGGGTAAGGACCCTTTTGTTAACTGTACCCTTTCCTTTTTTCCCTCCATTCTTTTTCCCCCTTACTTCGATACTGATATTGATTATGCTATAGATCATTTTGGTGGGGTTTTTTGGTGGTTTTTGCACAGTTTTTCATTTTGTTTTATTACATACCCTTTTTGCTACCCCAATCTACCTGCCTTATAGATTTCTACTGGAAAATAGTTACCATTAAAGTCATAGCGGCTAGGCTAAAGAAAGCCTGAGGCTATAGAATATTGCAAGTTAGCTGGCATAAATAGCCACCATATATCTTACATGCTCTACAGTTTGAAGTTTTTAGCAGTCTATATTTTTGGTCTCTTTTTCTTCTGCAGTTGGGGCTCTCTATGTCCATATTCTACACTGTAAAAAATGAGGTGTTCAGTTACACCCCTAGTGGGGTGTACAGCTACACCTCTGAATTCTGAAGTGTATGGTTACACCCATACGGTGTACTATTACACTCACATTAGTTAGCACTCTGTATTTACACCAATAAGGGTGTATTGGAAGATTTAATTATATTCATAGCAAACCACTTATAATAGTGAAGTGCTGCTTACATGTAAGATAGCTATTTACAATGTAACTTAACTCTTAGAAGACAGAGCAGAAGTGTAAAGAATATAACAGGTTAAGTTTACAATAAATTGGGTGTGGTTAGAGTTTATTGACCACATCCCTAACAGATCCGGCTAGCTGCTGATGACGCTAATCTACTATCATAATTAAGCAAGTGTAAATGGTGTCATGCAGGAGTAGATTTTAATACCAATCTGGGTGTAAGGTAACACCAAAATGAGTATAATAGAGGTGTATTACAATACTCTATTGGGAGTTACACTGGGGTGTTTGAAGGGTGTAATGGAACACTATTTTAGGGTGTACCATTACACCCTATAGGGTGTACTACAGCCAGTGTAGCTGAAGCACTAAAAAGGTGTATTGTAACACCCCATTTTTTACAATGTAGGGCGGGTTTTATGAACTACTGATTCAAATTCTATAAATAAAATTATTGGCTAGCAAGTTAAGTGAGTGACACTGTCAAGGTAACACAATAAAAATTTAAGGATTGTTTAATAAAAGTGTGGACGTGTGTTATGTAATTTTTTATAATATTGACCCTCACATTTTGTGCTCGCTTGGAGGTGGACAAGATCCCATGCTCCACTGAACAAAAGACCCTTACCTGTATGGTGGTGGTAAGTTATCTTGGTTATGCACAGTTAGTCATAGCTTCATACCCTTAAGCCTATACAAAAATATTGTTCTTTGTCCACAAAGTGACCAACAAAATATAATGTAAGTTTTGTGTTGGTTTATATCCAGTAAACAAGTATAATGAAGGACTTCAAGTCCAAAGCATTCTCTTATTGTTTCTAAAGTCAACTACGTTAAATAATCACTCAAAAAAGTATTCTATATATCATTCCTCAATGTAGTAATAAGCCTATACTCTATAATTCCTTCAAAAGATTAAGTGACTGCTAAGGGAAGTATCTACAACTGATTGTAAGCTAGTAAGCTAGTAATATTCCCATGAACACATCATCTTTTCTTTCTAAAAAATGTTTACTAAGATTTATCTGTGAAATAATTAGCATCACAATTATACAGATCTGATGAACTTTCAAAATATTCCCAGTTAGCATTCATGCACACTCGCATAATTTGCAAAAGACAACTCATAACCTCTTACATACCATACACTTGTAATTGTATTTTTGATAAAAGAGCGGAGCCATCAGCATTGTCTCTCCCAATACAGAAATAAAATCCATTATGAACTCTTGTTACAGGATGAAATTCAACATAATGTTTATTAGATACAAATGTTAAGTCGCTTTTATTACCATATTTGTTGAAAACCCATGTTACTGATCCAGAAAATGAACAGTTTATATTCACATTAGATCCCTCTGTAGTTTTGATAACTTTATCCAATTGTGGGATAGAGTCTATTTTAATGACATAATATTTTAGATCAATTTATTGAACATTAATATTAATTCTGTATTGTTTAATAAAACCTGTGAAAGAAAGAGAATACATTTAACGAGTAATAAAGAAGGCTGAGAAAGAAATAATGAAGCGATAAATCAATAATGTGCTAGTAAGTTCATGACATCTAAGGTTTTGAGTAGTTAAGCTATGTCGAGTAATTAATTTTAAGCACTTCATAATGTGTGGATACTAGGCTCACATAAGATATACGACATAAGTTTCTTGATTACTATTCTTGACCATTGACTATTGCTACAATCAAATATTTGGGAGGTAATTAAAAAAACACTAAGAGAACCTAGGTACCGTTAATACTTTCATATTAGCACAAAGCACAGTACATAATATCCTAAAAGGTAATACTATGTGAGATAAAAGCATAAAGTTTAGTATAGTATCAATTTATGTAGTGAGAAACATTTTTAGACGGTGGAGGCATTTGATTTGACCTTTTAACTTCATTTGTTAACAAACTTCCATACAAGGATATTTCATCTACATACTTTAACATGTGTCAATTTTTTTGACAGAAATGAATTCAGACATGATGCTCATAAAACAATTGCATAATTCCAATCAATTATAATTCATTATTAAAATAATTATGATATTTTGCTTGCAGTACACTTCAAGCAGCCTTGATACACTAGCACCTCCCTCTGCACCCTTTTTTACAGCCACAATGAATGAGTTCAAAGTATTTATTAATATGCAATCCAAAGTGGCTCCCATCCTAAGGAAGTTTTCTTCCAGCCCAATCTGACAGATTTGGACTATCAGTATTATAAACCAAGGCCTGGTGCCAACAGTGTGCCTTATAGCTAGCTTTTAATATGTTCCATGAGAGCTGCATGGGTGGGCGGTATGTTTTCTAGGTTCTTAGTCTTCCTTGTAAAAAGCTGTTATGCGATCATCGAGTAATATAACAAACCACTCAAACACTGAAATGGTTATGCTACTTAATTCTATCATAAGAAGAAGGCTGTTAATTATATCCATAACTTCTGGATACACATTTCATGTACTCCAGGAAGCTTTCTTTCCTCATCCTCCAAATCCAGATAGTGATCACATCCTGTGAATAAGTGAAAGGCAGGTAGGGCCTTACTTGTTCTTGGATCCATTTCCTTTACAACATCGTATATATAATTATATTGAAAGCTCGATGATGAACCGAATGCCAACCAAAGCTCCTCAGGATTTATTTATGAAACAAAGATTTAGTTAATACTATCATATTTGTATCAACTGTACATATACGAAGTTTTCTACAACCCTTACCACATCTAAAGCATGCAAGAAAAGATGTGTATCTGCTTTCTCGTTGGTGCAGGGAGCCAAGCTTTCTAAATCTTGATTTTCTGCAGAAGTTTCTGCCATTTGTTGTATAGATTACCTTTCCTTCAGCTATTGGCAAGCATACAACTTGTTGCGATGGAAAAAGAAAGAATTCAGAATAATTTTTGTCAACTTGAAGAAAGTCTCTCAATTTTTATTTATTTAGGACTTGTCTTCTTTGCCATGTCCTCTTCCTCTTTCGTAGTCATATGCTTTCCTCAAAGCAGATCCAATGTCATCGTCAAACATAAGCATCAAATTTATTCTTTCCATGTATGTCTTCATATCTGGAAGCACTGCTTTGTTTAATCTTGTTGTGCTTTGTTTAATCTTGTTGTGCGAACACTACTACCACCAGCTCTTCCAAACAGATTTGATAGTTTTGCCTAATCAGCCAACTTGAAGATGGTCGACACATTGTGTTTCATACAAAAATCTTCCTTATGCGCAACCCATTCTGCAAAAATGTGGTGCCATGAGCTGAGAATCACTGGCTTCCTTGCACATCTTCATAACTGATCTAGATTTGTTATCTAGTGCTTCCAGCACTGGTGTAAGAACATGGGGGCGGGGCCACAGTTATTGTATTGTTAATTGGCAAGCACTTTGAATTCATCGTTAAATTTAGGTGGGTAGGACAAGGGAGGCAGGAGGTGGCCTTCACTTTTCACATTGTTAGTATAGTATGAATGTAGCCAGTGGTTTACTTCACCTCCTTACAATAGTGACATAGGTACATGCAGACAACTTTTATCCAAAACCGAAGAATAATATTTCTTTAATGTCGTATATTTTCATTGCTACTATATTTCTAGTAATTCAATTTTAGCTTCATTAAAATTTATATAATATTCATAAAACATTTCGACTCGTAAGCCTTCTTCAGTTGTGAGGTGAGGGGTATGACCGTTGTGAATATTATATAAATCTTAATGCTACTAGCTAAGCTAAAAATGTTGAATTAATATTTCTTTACATTTGGAATACAGTGGACAAGTTTTCAAGCTACAATGTAGCTTTCATCATTCTAGAATGGGATAAACTACGGATGCCGCTAGTTAATCCCCCCCCTCCCCCCTAACATTTTAACTATCTGAAGTGTCAACTTCAGTATGCTGCTAAACTCTAATTAGCTAGAGGTCAGAAACTACATGTGAGACTCATTGCAATGTTGCACTTAACTTTCAGGATTATATGGATTGATTGTTTTTTTGAATGATTATGTAATTATTATTTTAGAATTATTCCATTATGTTATTTTATTCCAGAAAAAATGCTCACATTATCTTGCAATGGCCTATTTATGACTAACTATGAAAATATTAAGTTTTAAACTGGGATGTTTGAACAGTGATTGCTTAAAACTAGGTCCATAACACCCCAGTTTTAACAGCATAAGCTTACCGCCAACAAATAAAACAGAAGATGCAGTAAATAGATCTCTTTCTTGGTTTAAATATCCTTCACATACATATTCTCCACTATCTGTTAATAAAACATGATATAGTATGTTTTCAAATTGAATAGGCTTTCCATTTTTATACCATTTGGGTGAAAAGAAACTGTTACAATGAATGTTGATCTTCTTTCCAACAAATGCAATTTGAAACTCTGGTGTAATGGTTCCTAATAAATCTTTATAAATGATTAAAACTTAGTGAAAAATTCCAACGAAAAGTATTAATACATTTCTTCAAATTAATTAGTTCAAATTTACTTATATTCTAATCGTTGTACTACAAACCTTACTACATGCCCTTTGAAAACATTATAGCCACTTGATACATCCTTATTATGATTATTACATAGACTCAAACTATTAGCTAAAGCAACCATTCCTCACATGCACACACACCCTCCCTAATCTCCACCTACCCTGTTTCTAGTTTTACGCTTGATTCTACATTTACCGGGTTATAAGGAGTAAAATGGAGTACAACAGTATACTGATGATTACTTTGCAGCAGCCTTCTTGAAAAAAAGCTTCATAAATAATGCTCATAAAAAAATTTCTCCCAATGGAAATTAGATGAAAATCAAATAAAAGAGTGGTGGCCTACTTCAAGTTTGGACAATTATCTGTACTAAATTTTCATGCATAAACAATTGCCTGTCTTGTAGTGGAAGTTAGCTGTGCAGTATTTTATTACATATAGAGGTGAAAATTAATATCAAAATAATAATTTCTCCAAAAAAATAATACAATTTCAGGTAGTTGACAATCTTCAGGGACAAATGGGGATACCTGGGATAAAAGTACGAAATATCTAACTGTCCTGGAGATTCTGAGATAGTTGGAACATTTGATAATATGTCATGATTTAAAATACAAAAAAATACTTAGTTGAAGCTAGTCTACTATGTATCAAACTGTTTCAGTGCTCAATGAAGCATATTCATCCTTGGAAATATTTCCATGATCAAATAGACGTGTCTTCGTTTTAATTATAAGTAGGTAAAAATAGATATCAAATAATGATAATCCTCCAAAATAATATAACTTCAGCTAGTTGACAATCTAGATGGTCCTGGAGATTCTGAGACAGTTGGAGTCTCTGATATTATTGTCATGATTTATAAAAAAGTATTGAATTTATTAAGCTAGTCTACTATGTATGTTTGTCAAAAAAAATTGAGCCAATATTCTTTTTTTATAAATGAGTAGTGGACTAATCCAACTAATGTAATTGTAATGTAAGAAGTAATAATTGTAATGTACAATTAATGACCTACAAATTACACAGGCAATTGAATAGAGCTTTTTTTATTATTTCCTCTTTGTTAAACTGAGGTGTTTACACCAAGAAACGCTGTCTCGACACCCCACTGCATTATAATTAATAGCCCATATCCTCTAGCATCTTAATTTAAATTGTCTTTTAGTAATGACCAATCATCGAGACAATTTTAGGGTTTCAATTGGGGTGTTCAAGGAGTGCCGCCTACTTAACACAAAAACTAAGTTCTCCAAACTCCCTATTTTTAAGTGTATATAATATTTTTTAATTTTTTAATTTTTTTATTCCATGATAGATATCTTCACAATGTTATCTTTAGGTATGTGACCCATGAGATAACTCAAGTTATCACATGGTGGTGTTATCTCATGGCTGTATTGTGTAAGCTCATTACCCCAGTAGTTATAGCAATTAAGGGCCTAGCTTACCAGTTTTCAGGGCTTTTACAGCTACCTTACTCTAGTGGAGCATACCCAACCAGGTTAGAGCAGCTGCTAAAATATCAGCTGGAGGTGTGGGGAGCACCTAGAAGGTTTATGGCCAACAAACTACTTCAGTGAAGATATCTAGAGTAGAATAAACCACTTAGCACACTCAGCAGAGTGTATTGGCTAGTTGTTTTACTCTCAGGTTTTATTTTCAGTCTCCTCTGGCTCTTTAAAATAAATTAGCCTGCTCGTGAAATATTTCGCCATATCACACACTGACTCATGCAATCTGTACTACACACACATATTATATTTATATATATTATATGAATCATTTATAGACAATACTGAGAATTGTTATCTACGTAATAAAATTTTTAATACTAATTTAATACAAATTTAATTAAAATTAATCAACTATTATTGGAAAAAATCAACCAATGAAAGCATGTTGATAAGTTGCTTAAAGAACTTCTTTCCACACAATCAAATAATTATAATACTAAATTCATTCATTAAGTTCTTCTATTATCTTACTGTCCAGCTCAATGCGTGCTTTAGCCAAAAAGTATGTTCGAGCATGTGTTGAATAGCCATAACAAATGTAAACTCCATTGTCTTTAGATGATACTTTGAGCAGTTTGAGAACAGGAGAGTTGCCTATTTCTGTCAATTCTGCTAATTTATTATCATAATTTTTTGTATAAAACCACCGGATACCTTCGCCATTACAATACATGTTATAATTTATTCCATTTGTTATATAAGAATGATCTCTAGGCTTTATTTGGTAATCTATTTGCTCTTTTTGAAAACAATAAATTTGATAATTCTAATTTGAACATTAGTACACAACTTACTGCCTACTAGAAGTTCAGAATCAACACCGAAATGGTAGCCATTTTCCAAAATATTGAAGCATTGATATATTCCTGCATTTGAAGAGGTAACCTGAGATATTTTTAAAATATTTCCTCGTGAGTTTGCATTACTAGGAAGAGTTTCATTCAGTTTTTTCCATTTGGAAGCCTGTGTGCCAAAGCATTCAATATGTACAGAACTACCTACTATAGCTCCTTGAATGTTCGGAGTAATAAGTCCAGATTTGAACCGTATTTTATCTGCAAAATGTTGAAAGTTAAGAAATATGCATGTTCATATAATATATGTGTAATCAATATAAAGCACTATTATTACTATGCATTACTGGTTTGAATTACATACATTTAACCCTTGTAGCTACAAAATCACTTTACAAGTAGTAGCAATGAATTTCAAATTTACAAAATTAATTTCTTCTTGTGTTTTTTTTAACTTACAATATTAATTTATAGTATAATTGATTAAAAACAACAACAACATTATTTATAGAATAATTGATTTAAAAAAACGACACGTGGAACTAACCATACACAAACAGTTCAGCCAACGACCAAAAATACTGTTGAGTGCCATACATGTATCCAAAGCAATAATAATATCCTGATTGTTTTTGCTGGACTGCCTCAAAATGGAGTTCTTTATGTAGATTCATTGTAAGTACTTGATATGGCAATTCTCTATTCACGGTATGGTACCACATAGTCTCCCCCTTTCCTTTCTGTCCATTCAACGCCGATGATGAACAGGAAAATGTGCCTTCATTCCCATTTTCAACAACCAGGTGAGGATTACGGATTCTAGTGTTATCTATAACTATTATAAATGTTTTATTAATTATATTATAAGTGGTAAACTGATTGTTATCACCTTCATACAATAGTTTCTTCTGAACAACAAATCCAAATTAAATATACCAAAAGATACTTATGCTAACCTAAGCTATGGTTTAACAATGATATTAAACATTTTTCTATAATATTTATGAGTTATGATTTAACACAAGCATTACATCATTATACCTCCAACTTTCAATTCAGAAGTTCCAACGACAACTTTTCCATCATCAGTTCTGAATTCGCATTGATATAATCCACTGTCTTCACTAAGGGCATTCGAAATTTTAATTAAATTAGGTTTAGTTTTAAATACTACATGTTTTGGCATGTGTTGGCCATTCTTCCTCCACTCTACTCTATACCTAGTTCTGCAAAATATTCTAATTGTGCTCCCTTCAGGTACACCTTGCATAATTGGGGACATTAGAAGTTCATTAGCACTGGCTATAATATATATATATATATATATATTCAACATTAGATATTTTCACAATGTTATTGTTAGGTAAGTGACCAGTGAGATTACCACAAATCTAACCCTGTACTGAGCAAGCTCATTACCCTCTGATTATACTAATAGTTACAGCAACCAGTGGGCTTACCATTTTTCTAAGTTTTTGCAGCTACCTTTCTCTAGTGAAGCCTACAAACCAGGTTATAGCAGCTACTACAATATAAGTTGGGGGTGTGGACAGGGAGTTTTACAGCTAAGTTCACACCATGAGTTACCAACCCTAGAAGATACTACTGAAGTAAATAATATCAAACATAGAAATAAACCATTCAATACCCTCATCAGAGTTATATTGCTAGATTTTCACATTTACATCTTAGCAATATTAGCGGCTTATGTTCTTAGCCTAATATTTTACTTTCGGCCAACATCTTCTAGTTTCAAGGTGATCTGATCAAATTGACCAGTGAATGTACAATAATGATGACAATAATGCATGTACAATATATCATAATATATATGATTATTAGCCTTATTGTGTAAAGACTTATCAATTGCTGGTTCTGTTGTACGCTATCTAAACATTGCGCCAGGCAATATACTTTTCATAACATAAAAGTTGTCTTTAACTTTGACATGCCTACCTTGAATTGTAATATTAACTTTTTTGCTGATGAATTTAATTATAAGAAGATCTATATAGGATTCAAATTTTGATAAGGCCAATAAAGTGGGTATGTTACAGCTTGGGGAATTTATAGCTCATAGTTTTAGTATGTCTCTTCACATTATTGTATCAAGCCTTCGATACCATGATTAAACATTCAATCTTAGCTAGTTCAGCATCTTGTTAGAATCCTGGACTATAATTATAGTCATGATGTAGATATTTTTAAAATCTAGTTCACAAGTAGGCATGGATCATCGTAATAGTCCTGTACTAAATATAATTAACTCGTTACCATATATTTCTAATTGAGCATATGCCCAGAAATTAACATCTAGTCTAGCATTGTATCCATGACAGTAATAAAAACCTCTATCTCTGCTTCCTACATACTTAATAGTTAGTGTTTCTCCGGTGTATATAGGTACACTATTTCTGGGCAACCTCGCTGTTTGTGTATGATACCACTGAGGAACATACGATGATGACTCTGCATTTGCAAGTTTGTATTGGGTACACTGGAACTGAACAGTCTCGCCCATTCTTACGTATGCATGCTGTGGAACAATCATCTTCAAATCTTTCACTAAAACCAGAATAATGTGAAAATGATAATGCAGACAATGTTGGTTCACTGCAATTGATTACAATAATATTATAAACCTCAACTATTGCTTAAATACTGTTTTCTGGGTGACGTGCACCATCAGATTTGATCATCATCAACTGTAATTGAAATAAGCTTTAACTTTCATGTTAAACAGTAACAAAAAGAGACTAAAAATATAATAAACATTAGTTTAATAGTGTTTAAAGACTTCATATTAAATATAGAATAGGATTCTTTTTGGGTTTAGTGTTTAGAAGAAACAGAGGACAGTGCTACAGAGTCTTTCAATTTTAATGATTTTGAAATTCTGGTAGCATCCTGAGATATACTACCAAAACTGGTAGCTTTCACTGCATCATAAAAATAGCTGCAAAAAATGAAGAATAATTTTAAACAACTTGTTGAGGCTAGAGATATTGGTATCAGCTCATTTATGAATGAAGACACAGCCTACAAACCTCCAACTAATAATGTGGAAAACTCCAGAAAATCATATTTTTTTCTTGTCATTCCCAAACATTTATAGACACCACTATCATCACTTTGTACGTTTCGGATATGTATTCTATTAACGTCTATCACCACGTGCTCGGCCAGTTCTTTGCCTTCTTTATACCATGTTACTGCAGACTTGCTTTTACATCTTATATCAATTGCTGAGCCAACATACGCTCCTTGCATAACTGGAACCACATGGTCTTGTGCAGATTCTTAAACATATAATTTACATCTAATGAATTACATTAATACATTATTTTGCACATAAATGGTTGATAAGAGTCATAATGTTTTTTGTTGTGTCATATAAATGTCTGTGCAATATGAATATCTTGTTTAATCAGAGTTGTGCATGTGGGCTAAGTGGGGTCACAATTGCTTCTCCCACACTTACTGCAATTCTGAACTTAAACTTTACCTTCAATATTAAATATATTACATTTATGATTAAAAGCTATTTTCCTCACACAAAACTTGTGGCCAGATTTAGGTCACCTTTATAAATTAAGAATAGTAGCCATAGCTATAAAACATTAAAAATAGGTACTTTCTTTAAAAAGTTATTACTGTATAAGTAGGTGAGTTACTTTACTTAGATTAATTTTAGAAGAAATTGTGAAACAACACAAGATAACTACTAAGTTAATTGACAGTCAAACTAATTAATGTGAGTGGGTCTAGGAAAAGCGATCTTACTGCCACAAACCAAAAAAAAATTGAGTTTTTTGTGCTAATAAAAAGCTACATATATCTCAACTTAGCGCTAAAATACTGGAGGGTAAAACCTTCAACAGGGAGAAAATGGCAGTTTAACTATGCCTTGAAGCATGCACTTCCCTGCAATCTACATGTTGATAATCAATGGTGTTACTGTGTCAATAAACTGATGAAAATGATCTTGACTTATAGGTGGTGGGCATGGAGTGACTGGAACATTCATTGTGATCAATTATTCTACAGCAACTGGTCCATCATAATCACTTCCAAGTTCACAAATCTTGTCATTCAATAAACTAAATCTGTTTCTTTTATAAGTGAGTTAATCAGGATCTGTTACAGCGACCAATTTTTATTTCTTTACACACGGATGTAATTCCACCCTGGGTTAAATTCAGCTTGTGCGGTGCAAATTCCTAGCACTTGCAAACTGTGTCAGGCTTTTTTGTAGGGTTGATTAAAAGACGAATGTAGGGCAAAGGGAATGGGTCCGCTTTGGGATGGGGACTCCTGTAGCTTCAGGCGCACCAAATACAGCTAGTAGAACGTATACATATAATATACAGGCGCCCAATGAGTTGATTATGAACTGGTGAACCAGCTATGGTGGTTACCCCATCCCAAACACCTCACAGCTAATCATATACCGACTGATTAGAATGTTCTCACCACCTTTGTCTGAGGTGAGGGTACACTCTTGGTACTCTTTCATACCTGCTTAAAAATGTTTGTACACTACTATGTAAGAGAAATTGTTATCAGCACAAGACAAGTATGTAATCATGAGTGAATAACCCTCAATGCCCCACAAACTTGCCATCTAAGGCTATGATGGCCATCAATGTGCCACAAGCTATTGCCATGCTTCAGGGAGTATGTACAGGGAGCAAAAAACCTGTGACACCAAATCAACTATCGCAAAGGGTCAACCTGCAAAATACTTTCACCAAACCTATATCCCAGTAATACCAAGGCTGTTTAAAAGTCCGCTAATTAGTTGCTGCCCCCAATTAGGATATGGTTCCTGTAATGGTTGTTAAGACATTGTCTAATTGCTCCTCTGAAATATCAACATATAACTTGAGTATTTTATAGCCAGAATCTCTCAGTCTCCTCCAAACAGTTGTTCCACTTGCTTCCAATGCTTTGCTACTTCTGTCCAAATAATATCCCCATGTTCTGAAAAACAATGTGGCAAGTAGAAAGAAAGGTGCAAATAAAAAGGAAAAATAGAAGAAGAAATCTTAAGAAGGGCAAGTATTGAGAAAGTGGTAGCTTTATCCACTTATGGCACATTAAACAATATTATATAAGTTAAGTTAATTAATATAAAAATGTCTCAGAGCCACCTGGAAATAAAATTGAATTTATTTGTAGAACTTAAAGCAGTCCTGCAATGGTTTTAAAGCAAATTTATTAATTTACCATCAGAAACATTAATATGGCTAGTACATAACAAATGATATATTTGCATAATTTGTCTGATAATGTGTGGTCCCTTTGAAAATTGCCTTGGACAAACTGTACCATTGCTCTTAGTATAAAATCTACATGATTGTACAATTGTGCAAAGGGTAAAGATTTTCCAAGTCTATTATACAATCTACATGTACAACTATAACAGATCTTGCATAGCCTCAGCTATAACCTACATCATACAGCACCAGCTGGCAAAGATTCATGACAGGACGGTAAGAAAACCCCCCCCCCATTTAATTGCATTCCACTATTACCAAACTACTGGTGCAACGGAATAACCAGACCCTTCCTCCAAGCATAGCGATTAGGTAAAAGCAATATTGTAGTCAGGCTGGCCAGCTGCTTTCAAACAGGATGAACTTTAAATATCTCAATACCTTCTTTTAAATAGCCCATCCTGCATCATTGTGGGTGAAGTTATATGAAAATACTTTGTTTGAGGTTTATTTTTTGTTGGGCAGCACCTTCCCATTGATGAATAGAAGCTAAAGAACAAAGGAGGAGCTGCAAATTGGTCATTTAGTATATAATATATATATATATATATATTATATATAATATGTATGTATATAATAATATAATATGTGAGCGGGTCTGGGAAAAGGGACCTTACGGCGCAAAAATTGAAATTGAGATTTGGGCTCCAGAAGTAAGTCATCGGAAAAATTCTTTCTTTCTCCAATTTTTGTTTTTTGCAGAATTAGTCTTAGTGATCTTTACTCTACGTCTATGCCAAATTTCAAAACAACTTAAAAGACCCCATGGGTGCGGTGGAAAGACAAGCTACTTTTTATTCTCTCTCTTTCTCGCAGTACAATAAACGGGGGATGGGCGGAGTTTCAAAGAAGCAGCTAAAAAAAAAAAACGGCATAGCTTTGAGACTATTGTATGCACTCTACAGCTTACCTCTGGCTGAAAGTTTACCGCTACAGCAAATAGAGTAGCCAAGGATTCCGACAAGACGAGCCGTGAGACACTTTGAAAGCTATAAAAACTCTACGCAAACTTCGTTAGTCACCGTTAAAAAGTGGCTGCACGATTTAATTGCGTTGCGGAGCGGTACGCCGTTAAGTATACGGAAACGTTAATTATACCGGAAGTGGAAATTCAATTTATGTTTTCTCGATTTCTAGTTCAATTGTTATGCTGAATACAGCCCCAGTTCAACTGCCAGTTTCTCTGCACGTGGAAGGTTTTTCCCTCCAGTATTTTAACACTAAGTTGAGATAAATTGTAGCTTTTTATTAGCATAAAAAACTCAATTTTTTGGGTTTGCTCCATAAGGTCCCTTTTACTAGACCCACTCACATAATGTATATACATATAATATATATAACTGGTAATGTTAATCTTGGGGACACATAGGCTGCCCCAAATTGAGATGGAGACAGTCCATCCCATACCATTAGTTTACAGCTTCACCGAATATATTCGTAAACCTATCTTAACAAAAATAGAACAATAAATTAACATGAAGAAACTGACCAAGGGTGAAATATAATTTCCTATAGTAACCTATTTAGGAAATTTCATACTTTCACCACCTTTCCTGTATAGGATAGGGCTAATTACCCACACATAGGACATTTTAGCCATATCCTCTATAGGAAAGGTGGTAAAGTATGAAATTTACTAAATAAGTGACTGCAGGAAATTCCACTTTTTGTCTTGTGCAATATCAGCTGTCTCGGTAAATTTATTGACAAGACAAATTTTTATCACATACATACAATTGAAATTTTATAAACTGTTAATGTTATAAACACTATAAAATGTGAATAAAAATATAATTCTATAATCTAAATCAAAATACGCATTGAACTGACATTGTTCTTACCTACTACTTTAGTGTTTAATAAAGATAATACAAGATAGACCCACATATCACTTTAATTGCATATTTCATATGGCTAGTTAATACAGATAAAACCATAAAATAACTAGCCCCAGTGAAATGTAGCTACTCCAATAATATAAAACTACTAGCAAATAGATTATTGTAAAAAAAAGGAGGAAAGGTTGAACTTTGACTGAAACTATATCACATAAAAAATGAGTTACTCTGGTCAGATTTTTAAGCGTCATTTGTTAAGAGGCCTCCATAGGCAACCTCCCCTGGCAACCTCCCCATTCCAGCACCACCAGAAGCTGCATTTTGACACGAAGTGTATATGCCCACTAGAGGGGTTGGAGCGATTTAGGTAGGTAAGGGAGTTAAAAAACCACTAGTAAATGATTTTTTTTTTGCTTGAACTGTGTTAAAAATGGAGAATTTAGTTGGGTATGGAATAGGTGGGGCTGCGGCAGAGCATGAACATACCTTTATAACCAATTATTGTCTCCTCGTTAGTCATATGAAGAAACTAGAGGGTATAAAACTACTAATTATATATGCTCATTAGGCATCAAATACTTTCTGGTTATATTTTTGAACAAGTGAATTTTTTCCTTCTGCTTCTTGTGGAGACGTAAATGAATGAATTAAATGAAGAGTTAGTTAAATTGCAGGAGAAAAAATAACTACAAGAACGTTCAAAGCATGAAGTGGATAAGGAATTGTGTGAAGTTACAGAAGCAATCTGTCAAGTTAAGAAAGACATACATAGTTTGGAAGGTGAAGCAGTGTGTTATGCTTATGATGATAATGAACCTATTCATAGCATTACTATGGTAAATGCTGCGCAGCAGACAAATATATCTGCTCATGTTAATGAAAGATAATGCTATTTAAAAAGCAAAATTAGAACAGAGCGTGACTGAATAGTTAATTTGATTGGTCTGTAGCTTGAATCTAATTCACTTAGAATCACGCCAAGCAGCACTTAGAAAACACTTACTGGGGGGCTACTGTTGAGTCTTATTGCCAAGAAATACAGTTTTGAAATTACCTTAGGTATTTTTTACCGCCTCTGTGAGGCTCTGACAAATTTTTGATGCTACAGCCTCGCTCATTATTTGAGTAGTTTCTAAATCCTGCAAATTTCTATAGTACTGCTTCGTCTCGCAGGCCAGACCTTTTACATAATCGCTCCGCTTTGAAGGGTCTGGTTACTCTTCTAAAGCACTCGTTAGGTAATAGTGGACTGCAACTAAACCTGCGGGGTTTTCTTACCATCCTGTCAAAATCTTTGCGAGCTGGTGTTGAATAATGGAGGTTCTAGCCGAGGCTATGCCAGTGTGTGGGAATCAGTCACTTTAATTGTTATCCTTTTTTTGGAACTCTCCATTTTTAGGGCGCTTTTAGCTCGGAGCTCATTGAAGAACAAGTGCAGAGGTGGGACTAGCCAAATATATTAATGCGCACATTTTATAGACGCCCACACACAATTAAACTTGACGTAAGCAGTACGCGGTTTATGCGTTCCCAGGGAATTCTGGGGAAAGATACCAAACGGATGCGTTAGGGTAACCAGACCCTTCCCAGCGTAGCGATTAGGTAAAGGGTCTGGCTGGCTGGACGAAGTACCACACTCAAACTTTTTAGAACCAAAGGGTACGGTAAAACTGTATTACAGTGATGGAACTGAACTAACTAGTATACCCAATGTAGTCCACTCATCTTGCCCCAGTGAACCTGGAACCGAGGTGTCAATAACAATTAGAATGCAGGAAGAATATAGCTCATTGAGTGTGTTTAAAATCAAGCCTCTCTTTGGTTTGATTTTTTGTGTACTTATTCAGCTCGGTAAGTGCGCTGTATATGTGGTAGAGGATTATGTCGCTGTGCTCGGTGTTCTTGCCTAGTCTGGAGTAGCCTGACCCTTTTCCAAACCGCTACACCAGTATGCGTTCTTGTCCTGAACATAAGGCAAAAATAGGTGCCACACATATTGTTCGGGATCGAAACCGTCTCAACAACTAACGTTCGATTTCATTATTGGCGAGCGAACGTAGCAAGCGAGACACTTACAGGGGTAACAAAATTGAAAATCGGGGATGTTTGTTTATTTGTATATAATATTATGTTTGGACCTATGTATGTCATTTTGTACTTTGACCCTACGTATTTTTGTGTTCGCTCGGCGTTCGATCCGTCCCAAACTTCACTAAACAGAATCCTCTGGTTTAGTGACCATTACCCTATCACCTTAGAAATTGAATTGTTTACCGCTTTGAATTGTTTTGGGGGTGCAGTTAAAACGCAAAAACTTATGGGAGATCCATTTCTATTGAGTTAGTGGCGGTGGTAAGTTAATACGCTATTTGTCACAGTTATAAGCCCTACTCAACAGCATTTACTTGAAAATTCATTGTCCACTAGACGAACCACGAAGGTAAGTCTTGCGTAGGTATGTTCAGTTGTGTGAAAGTATTGTGCATTACAACTACTATTAAGAATATCACAAAGAAAAATTTAAATAACGTGACTTGATTTTATTGCTTCTTTTTCAAGTTGCTGCGGGGAGCGGTTACTATGGCATTGAAGCCCCTTTACCACATATAAAACTCAGAAGCGTCTAACCGCAGGAACATTGCCACGACCTGAGAGGAACATTGCCACAGGAACATTGCCACAGGAACATTGCCAACCTTTGACCTTGCACGAACATTGTCGATCCGATCCGGGGATGAACATTGCCAAGGACCATTGCTGACCTTTGATCTTAGTCTTTTGACCTGCATTGGAAAAACCAGAAGCCATAGCTAAGGCGATTATCTTAATAACCGCTACGCTCGTTTCCACTGCCAACTCTTACCGCTACGGTGTGCTTTTATCGTTTTGGTTAGTCCGCCATCACCCTGTAGAAGCAACGTTCCAAATAATACAGGGTTTTAAAAATGTTATATTTTTTGGGTGTATATGTGCTTGCTGTTTAACTGGTTTTCAGTGAAGATATGACTGAAAAGAAGCCAGTTGGTCTTGTCAACCTTGGCAATACTTGTTTTATGAATAGTGGTATTCAGTGCTTGCTATATTCTTCCAAGCTAACCAGCACATTGCAGAAATGCAGTGAATTGTGCAAGAGTGGCAATGAAAAAAATTACGTGAGTGTGGAAGATGTACTAAAAGTATAAAAATAGAAGAAATTTTAAATTTTGTAGGTGAGATGAAAGTATTAAAGTCTCTTTTGTTGCTTGAAGAAGCAACAAAAAAAGGAGGAATTGTTTCACCAACAGAAATATATGATGAATTACCAGGTTACAATACAGTTCTTAGCTGAAGCATTTAGCCCAATAATAACTAACGTCCTGATTCCTGCCATTATGTAATCAAGAAAATTAAGAAGAAATTCTTGAACATCATTTTCTGTGTTTGGAACCCAATTTGGAAGTATATCTAAGTAATTCCTTATTAAAAACGATTTTGAGTGAAAGTGTATGTATAGTACTGTATTACTATAGAAGAGGCTGTCCACCGGATCTCGAAACTTTGATAAATATTGAATTTCAGAATTCAAGTAAGTAACAATTAGTTTCAAGCTTCACCAAATAGTAATACTTGAGAGTAAGCTGTTTACTTATATACAGTGCAATATTATCTTCTTTATCTTACTAGAATATTTTTATTGTGATAGTCAAATGCAAAGGATGTGCACTTTGGCGACATATCGAACAGAAAAGTTTCTGGAACTTGCAATTAGTGTAAGTGTGTACAATCACTTCTTTCAACTTCATTCCTTACTAATAATTAATTTCATGGCGAAATGAAGAGAAAGACGATCAGTTTATCTTAGTGAAATTTAAATGGCGAGTGATATATGAATATTTTGGGAAAAGTTTATGTTTGAAAAGTTGTGCACCGTCAAAATGTTGATGTATTATATTATGTCAGAGTTTTCAGAATCTTATTTTCATGGCTGAAGCTAAACTTATTGAAGTTTAACACCAGAACAATGCATAGTATACACTACACAACAAAACTAAAGGACCTTCTTGCACTGATATTAGATTTAGTTTCATCCATTTGTGGGATCATATTCACATTATACTATTAAAAATATCCACAGGATTTTAAACTATAGTTTGTTCATGAGAGTAATAAAACTCAGTTTAACTCCTCTCACATTACAAATACTTATAGATGCTATTGAAAAAGTAGATTACACATATTGATATATATTATACACACAGATACATATTCTTTAATTATTTCTTTTATGATAGCCCAATAAGTAGTAGTGTAATAATTACATCAAACGGCTGTATGGCCAGTCATGAACTTGATCTGTGTTTAACAACAGGATTCAGACTTGGAAGGCTGTGTTAAAGTGGCACAAGAGCCACAGTTGCTTGGTAGTGATCAAGCATACACTTATGTAGGGTATGCTTGTCTTAAGTTGTTGTTTACTAAATTTAGTAATTTCATTTTTTATATTCAGGTGTAACAACACATGTGATCAGTTCATAACTGATCACATTTACAAATAACCAAATTTTCTTACTATCCATTTACTAAGGTACTTTAGATTATTATTATGAAATGTGTGTTTAACTAGAGCTTTTAATCTGTTAGATTTCAGTATGATGAGGGTGAAATTAAGAAAATTGATGATGATATCACCTATTCTTCTACCTTAAGAATCCCTACCACTGAAGTACATAGCAATGTTTGCTTGTTTGTGATCAATATTAATAATACCACTTTTTCTCTCTCATAGGGTGCACCTCAAAATTATTCCCTCAAGTCATTCATATGTCGCCGTGGGAAATCAGCAAATACCGGACATTATGTAGCTTTTGTGAAGGTAGCCACACAGTGGTTTTGCTTAAGTGATACTTCAGTAAGAGAATAATTTTATGTGTTCTGAATGCATTACCAATACACTTGTTGTCTGTAGATTACAAAAGTCAGTGACAGCATTGTCTTTAAACAAAAACCGTACATGCTGTTTTTTGAAAAGGTTGATGAGTATGAAGCGGAAGTAAAGCTTCTTGATTTGTTAAGAAATCATAAACAGGACCAAACTTCATGGAATACAATATTGCAAAAGAGCTTGCCAAGCACAGAAAAGAGAAACAAAACATTACCACCTTTACCTGTTTTAGGGTTGCAGTTATTATTAGAATTACCTACTACAGAAGGTTAGCCTGACATTTAGAAGGCATACACCTATTATGATCATAATGATAAAATTGGAATGTATTTAAACAGATGTTAAAAACTGTCTTGCTTTGTGTGAGGGGAATGAGGCAGAAATTGTTTCTAAAATTTCCTATGAGTCTGTCAATCGTGGAAAAATAGTAAGAACAATATCAAGATCAAGTCTCAAGAGACTCAAAGTAACTCCTAATGATAACAATCAAGATTAATATCATATAGATTATTAGTGCCTATTGTTTGTTGATGACTCAAGGCATTTTTAAATGCCATGTAAGTTACAACATTATATCCTACTGGTTTCTACTATTAAAATGAACTTTATTTCCTACAAGGGTATCAAGTCTTTTGCAATGTCATCTTATTTTTTGGGTTTAATTGCAAAATATGGACGAAAAGGTGCTACCAGTAAAATATTTGGAAAGGTAAATAAGTTTATATTGGGAGAAATTATATTAATGGTTCATTTGATACAGACTGATATTATGTCATATCAAGCATGGATTGTGCCACTTCATTGTAATGATAATCACTGGACAATGATGGTAGGTCATTTACACAATGGGAACCTAATTTGTAGCTCACTGTAACATCTACCATTACTATGTACATGAAGGTTGTACATTTTCATCAGAGAACTATCTTCTATGCTGACTCCTTAAAAGGAATTCCAAATGTGACATCAATTCAAAGAATCATGTAGCTCCTACTATTTTTTACAAAGGAATAAATTATGAGGTGTTCATTCCATTGTTGTTTTTATTATAGGGACTTCATAGATGAACGAGCGGCTGGAAACTGCATATTTGTTTTGTAATTTGATGTGTGCTGTGCCACTGGTGATTGTTATTATTATTTGCATTTCTGAATTCATGTATATAGGAGTACCCATCACAGAGCAATTTACACGATTGTGGGGTGTTTGCGCTGAAAGTAAGTACAGACCGTATCACATAATATCCAGCTAATTTAAATATGCATTTCGAGATTATAAGTTGGGAAAATAATATAATTTACAGGCTGCAGAGTGCATACTAAAACAAAAAACACCAGATTACAACCAGGTTAGTGAATATTCATTTGTTTTCTTTTGAGTATACAAGTTTTTTTTTGTTATTTTTCACTTTTTGCGAAGCACTTAGCTAATATAGAAATGTATTTATTGAATCATGTGTTTATAGCTACATTTAGTAGACAACAAAAAGAAAGTATTGATATTTCTTTTTGTTGTGAAATACTATATTAAATTGTTCAACACTATAAAAAACTAAAGAGAATAGAACATACTAACAGAGAGACTGAGATAGAACAATGAATATTAAACATGTGACTGATTAGTAAGGCAGTTGTAAAAAAAGAGTACTCAACTCAGCTCCAGCTAACCAAAAAAAACAAAAAAACAACAGGAAGTGAGTAAATGATAGCAAGTCAGTAGTAAAATAGCAACAAAACTGAATAACACCACCAAATCTAAAGTGCATTTGTAGTAAACATTATAGTTTTACCTTTATGTATATTCTCACTAAATGAACTCTAATAATAACTTGATATGCCAGTCAATATGAACAGACGTTCTAATTTCCTAGCGGGACATTCCAAGATTCAGGCTTGAAATCATGTATGAACTAATTCATCAGGCATTATTGTAAGTTCATTATTAATCCAGCAAAATAACAATCTTTTGTGGTGTTTTATGCGTTAATGCATTGGTAATCCTTAGCTTGGATCACTGCCACACGGGTAGTAAAAAATGAAAATTAGCATTAATTGAACTCATGAGGTGGAGTTTTTTTTGTGTACAAAGTGTAAGTTTACAAAATTTATTTATTTATATACTCATTTTTTCCCCTTGTTTTGCAGGGCTGACACCTCCAATAGGAGAGATGAAAATTGCAATGGGGTCCTAGCATACTTAAAACTAAAAACAGATAATTCCATTAAAGAATCGTTGGCTTTGGATGAAGAAGGTAAACTTTGTACTTTAACAGAACCCAAAACAGATATAATCAGCAGAGAATCATCGCCTTTTAATGAAGAATGTAAGCCTTGTACTTTAACAAAAGTTGAGAACCTGAGGCCAATTTGCTATTAGTAATATGGTAGATGGTAGTAATAGTACTAATGGAACTATAGAAAAAGCTAAAAGTCAGGAGAACACTTTGAACTGCAAAGAATGTTGGAAAAAGTACCAACATTACAGCAGTTTATACAAACACATGCGTCAGGTGCACTCTACTGTTTCAAGTGGAAGGATCATGTGTAAAGAGCATGTGTGTCCATTTTCTTGCCACTACATATCCCAATTCCGTGAACATTTAAGAGTAAAGCATGGGATAAAAATGGAAGAAGAACAGCTGATGTTTTCAAACCATCAAGGTAAATAAGATATGTACATTCTATTAGGGCATTGCATGAACTTATTCATATAACTTTATGGATCAAAATTAACATTGAAACAAACTTATAAGCGAAACTATTGCGAATTGGTCTGGATGCAAATTCAGCTCTATAGTAATGTTTACATTGTTTACCTATAAATAATATAACATTTATTTCATATACATAATATAACATTTCTTATATTTTTGTAGAATTTGAGCAATGGAAAACTGAAGAGGAGAGAAATACGAATAGCTATTATGTTAAACAAAGTGGGCAGAAAGTAAGGAAAAATTTAAAGGTTGAATACTACTATTGTAATAGAAGTGGAGTATACAAGTCCGAGAGTAAAGGACTAAGAAGTTTAAAAACACAAGGAAGTTCAAAAATGAATGCATACTGCACAGCTGGATTTCAGGTTTCATTTTTGGAATCCAGTAAAGTGAAGATCACTTATATGAAAACTCACTATGGGCATTCATGTAGTCTTGGGTATCTTCCCATTCCACAAGACATTCAACAACAAATAGCAGTTGATCTAGTACAAGGCATTAGCTTTGACAAAATACTAGACAATATTAGAGATAACATAGGTTCTTCGATAGATAGATCTCATTTAGTTACAAGGAAAGACTTATACAATATAGAAAAATGTTTCGGCTTAAGAACGATTGAAAGACACAAAGAGGATGCCATGAGTGTTCATTTATGGGTCCATGAGTGTGTTTCTAATGAAAAACACTGCCCAATTTTATTATACAAGCCACAAGGACAAGTACTGGCTGAAATAGGAACAAATCAAGGATTAGGGGAGCATGATTTTGCGCTTGTAATTCAAACACCTCTTCAAAGTGAGATGTTGATGAGTTGTGGCCACAATAAAATAGTATGTGTTGATGCTACACATGGCACCAACAGCTACAATTTTTTACTAATAACTGTTTTAGTGATGGATGAGTTTGGGGAAGGTTTCCCAGTGGCATGGTGCTATTCCAACAGAGAAGATTCAGTAATACTGAACAACTTTTTTCAGCATATAAAAAACAAAGTAGGAAATGTTCATCCCGAATGGTTCATGTCCGATGATGCAAGCCAATACTATAAATGCTGGAGTCAAGTGTTCAAAAGACAGCCAAAAAGATTGCTATGCATCTGGCATGTTGATAGAGCTTGGCGTAATGCTATATCAAGGATTAATGAACGAGAACTACAGATCAGTGTGTATCACACACTCCGAGTTTTATTAGAAGAACAAAATACGGAAACATTTCATACATTGATGGATGGGGCCATAAAACAGTGGCAAGAAAATCCAAAACTGGAAGTTTTTTACAAATACTTTTCTCATGAATACCTGCATAGACCTTCTCAATGGGCCCAATCATACAGGAGAAAAGCTGGTGTCAATACTAACATGTTTGTGGAATCATTTCATAGGGTATTAAAGTATTGTTATCAGAGAGCTAAAGTGAACAAAAGAATGGACAAGACTATTCACTTACTTCTCAAATATGCTAGAGACAAGTCATTTGATAGGCTTATAAAAACTGAAAAAGGGAAAAATACAACACGAATGCAATCTATTGCCCATCGACACACTTCTAGCTTAGCATTATCAACGGACTTGGTATCAGCAGATGGTCATGAACCTGATGTATGGCATATAAAGTCAACAAAAGGAGAACAAGTTTACCAAGTAAAACTTGAACAAGACAATTGTCAACATAACTGCTTAATGAGATGTCGTGCATGTGGTATTTGTATTCACCAGTATTCTTGTTCGTGTATGGATTCCCTTTTGCAGGTAACCATTTGCAAACATATTCACTTGGCAATGCGTTATTTGAGCAAAAGTGAGGATGTAAATGCAAATGAAGTACTGACTTTGAAAACTCTGGACCTTAAACCTAGCCATCTGCAAAGTATATATCTTCGTGACACAAATTCAAGTATGGATGATGATGTCTTAAAAGGGAAAATGATGTCTAAACTTTCCCAGATATCTAAATACATCACACAGACCTTAAATAAGGAATCTTTGCAACAGATTGACAAGCATCTTACTACTTGTATTTCTCTTATAAAGGTATTCAATCCTACTACAACTGAGCCAGCAAATAAAAAATTGAAGCAACAGAGAAAGTTTTATTCTACAAAGCGAAAGAGAGAAAGAAATAATTTAAGACTTTCTAAACCCTCTGAAAATGAATCAAATGTGGCAAAACAGTCATTACTTAATATTAGTGCTACAAAACAAGTAGTATCCCCTCCCACTCTAGGTGAGTAAAATAATACTGTTCTCATACAAAATTATCATATAACATTTTTACAGAGATTCTTCAACAACTATGTACCGATGATGGAATTTCCAGTGTGACCTGTCGGAATGGTTTGATTACAAATCAGTGTGTGAAAGAAGTGTCTCAGATAAATGATCATATTATAGACTTCTCACAATCGCAAATTGAGTCTACTACCCAGTACTTTACATCTGAGGCATTCAAACTGGTGTTAAATATAGGTTTGTGGCTAACTGTAAAGCTAGAATAATGTACAATAACCAAATGCAAACCTCTGAGGTCATCTACTATTTTATGTGTTTGTATAGTGGCACAGAAGCGAATAGAATGGCAATGTAAAGAGTGCAACATTTGCACGACGAAACTGAATATGATATTTTGTGAAGGTTGCGGTGAATGGTTTCATTGGTATGTAATAACATCTGGACATAGTTGCCTTTTGATTACCTGCTTCTGTATTTGTTGGTATATAGGGAATGTGCTGATGTTGAAGAGGAGCCGTCAATGGATATCTGGTTCTGCTCTCATTGTTTAAAGGAGCCAAACATAGACAATTAGTACAATTAGTAGTTTGTACAAACACATTAAAACTAAATTTTTTTTTATTTTTTGCATTTTACCAAACTATTGTGCATGATGGTGTTAGCTAAGTATTTTAAAAATCACTCTTCTTAATAGTCAGGGCTGGAGTAAGTGTTCAGGCTGGTTAGGCTATATCCTGACCACTTTATTCACACTGAATAAACTACTTAACTTGAAACAGTAGCTAATTTAAGTAGTTAAAGTTATTCAACATAATTAGACCCTCCATAATCTGCATAGCCTTGTTCTGAAGATAGTTTGGATCAGTGAAGATTTTGAATTAGAGAAGTGTAGATTGTCAATTGTGATCCTTTCAAGTTCTATTTGACACTCACCATAATATCATGAATTTCTTTAAAAGTGGTGTTCGGATTAACGAGGGTCTACTATATTTAGCTACTTTAGTTTGAATCTTTTGCGGTCAGATTAGCTGGACTTATGCTACAATAAAAATAAAAATCTACCAGTAGCTACAACTGTAGCCTAATTTTCTATTAAAATTTGGTTAGCACTAAATTCTATAAAGTTATGAGTTACTTAGGAATGTTAAGACTCAACTGAATGTTAGGAGCTGAAGGAGGAGCTCCAACTTGTGACTCTTGTGCATACCACACAGAGTTACAATAGGTACACATTAGCATTGAGTAGTATGCTGGTGCTGAGTAAAAAGCTATGGTATAATGCGGGCACAATAGCTACCACACAAGAGCCTTTTGACAGCACACAACACTGCATATAAAATTAAGTTGCCTTCCTGTTTTCTCTTTTCAATGCCTTGAAGCATCTTTCTTTTCATGAACATTATTTTACATCTCTATTGTGCTGACATTATCTGACATACAATCAATGCCATATCGAACCCAAGATATCATTAATAGCTATCACTGAGGGAGTTTGCAAAGCATTTGGTCACTAACAACATGGAGATTACACAAATTTAAAAAGCTACCATGTAAACTGTGGCATAATAGGGCAAAAAAATTGCTGCATATAGTCTGTATTATTCAAATAGGTAAGGTAACTTCAAAGGTTAATGGTCAAAATAAGGTTGTGGCAATGTTCCTCCGGCTAGACATGTGTGTAAATTTGTTAAGAATGATGCACCATCTCTTTTTGAGGATTGAATAAGCTACACATAAAACTTTTATTCATAGTGCATTAGATAATGGAAGGCGAGGTTGTGGCAATGTTCCTCCGGCTAGACATGTGTAAATTTGTTAAGAATGATGCACCTCTGTTTTTTGAGGATTGAATAAGCTACATAAACTTTTATTCTAGTGCATTAGATAAGGGAAGGGGGGGGGGGGGGGGGGGGGGGCATAAAAGTAACACCAACACATTTTTTATTGATACTTATTGTTAGTTCCTCTCAAGCCAGTAGCTAGCTAGCCATATTTAAAATTTTTTCCTTCATAATTATCCCTGGACCCGCTAGTTTATGTTCATAATTTTTTTAATGGCTGGGACGGCAAACTAAAAATGACTGTATTAGCTGTGAATGATGGCTACTTTTCATTGAAGAATTTTGAATTCATGTACTTCTTGCTGAATAAAATACTTAACTTGAAACAGTAACTATAATGAAGCTATTAAATGGACTTTGTTTACTTTTAGTAAGACATGAGAAATTTTATATGAAAAATTATACTGAGTTCCTTTTGGTAAAAAACAATTCTCATTGTTATGTGGCCATATTGCTACAATGCAAATATTTAGCCACTTTAGTTTGAATCTTTTGTAGACAGATTAGCTGGACTTAATAAGAATTAATATCAATTGATACAGCAATTTAAAAATGTCAGTCACCATGATAATGACTTATGACAGCAGCATAATGAGGAACAGACATAGCTATTCCACACCAGTCACTAACAATATGGAGATTACCCCAATTCGAAACTAAAAAGCTAAAATGTAATGGCATATATTTGCTGGCATCTCTCCTATGCTGGCATAAACGGGCACAAAAATCGTAGCTTTATATACCCGTAGTCTATATTGCTATAATAGGTAAGGTAACAAACAAAGGTTAAAGGTTAAAGGTCGAAAAAAGGTCGGGGCAATGTTCCTCCGGCTAGACGCGTGTTAAAAACTCGACTTTATTTCAGTAGCTTGAGTGTTAGTTGTTAAAAATCAATCATTTAACAATAGTGTAGTTTAAGGCTCGCTCGCCATTTGTGCTCAAGCACACCACTAGTTAACATTATTTATTAGGTACTGAACAGAGCCTGATAACTGTTGCCACATAGAAAATGCATTAAAGTAAACAGGATGTGGCTTAGGGCAATATTTTTCCATATCACCTGTGTTCATAGTTATTACGTTGGGTTATTACGTCCCCCTAGGTTATAGAATGTTACCAAGGTATTCGCGCATGAGCAGTACCTAATAAATTTATTATCCATTGGATACCCGAGAATATCACTTGTCTGATTGGCGGTATTTACGCTCGTGCCTGCGGCACTCGCGTAAATACTGAGCCAACAGACTCGTGATATTCTCCTGTATCAAATGAATAATATATATTTATTGACGCGTTTTCATTTATTCTTTTCTAGTGTAACTTCGATCAACGCCGATCACCGTTGATCGTCGTGCGTCGCCGATCTTTCATTGTACATATCACCTAGATCACTGGTAATCACCTTGTTACAAATTTATCTCTTACTGTGCATACCACCTGTTGTCAAGTAATAATATTCTACCTAAATGGTAATATTAAATATCGGTCTGTCTCTTAGCTAGTGGACAGCCTATATAATTCAGAGGATCCAATCCAAAAGAACGAGGAGAGATTTATGACCTCTGTCTCTTTCTCTCATATAGAATTCTTCTGAGGAGTCAGGTCGCCTGTGTAGATTTTTTTCTGGAACTCTGACTTTCCACTGTCTTCACTGCATTAAATACTTTGCTACTCTTTAGTATAGTACTGTGTGTTCTCCAAGCTACCCTTTCTCCTAATATAATTCTTTCCATCCTCAGCTGAAAATTAGGGGTCACAATATTCTGTATATACTCCTTAGCTAGTTACTTCAGTTCCATCACCGTAGTACAAGGGGGGTATCCCCTCCCCAGTAATTTTATAATGCTTCTTTATTTACATAGCACTTAGAATAATTTTTATTTAATTAGAGTAGTAGTCATGAAAAAAAAAGGACTGATTAAGTAAAGCAAATAATCATTAAATCAGCTCTCCAGATATATATATATATAATTATATATATAATATATATTATTGATAAATAATTGATACATAGTACCCTGAAAAGCTTGATTAAAAAGGTAAGCTCTACTATGGAAAACTAAATATTACTTTTTGGTATTCTTTGTGGTTTAACAAAAACCCAGCTGCTTTTTAAGGGCAGCAGTGTTAGCATTATGGCTACTGAACCAAAAGCTAAAAGAGCTTGTCAGATGAAACTAACTTCATTCCTTGGAAAAAGGTTTGCACACTAACTATTTAAAGTTGCTAGTAATGTACTGCTATGTCATATGTGTAGGGATGATATTTGCTCAGATAGTAGTCCTATTGAATTACATGAATCAGAAGCTGTAAGTTCTGAATCAGGTACAGAAAAGAAAGAGATACCTTGTAGTTCAAACTTCACTGACCCAAATGATCCAGCACTGTTTGCTGGAAAGAGGTCTTAATTAAATGATGACAAGTTAATACTTTTAAATTCAAAACTTAGTTGCCCTTCTAGCTTTGTCTTTCCCGCTACTTCAGGAAGAAGGTTTAATCTAAGCTGACACCCGCTTCAGGAACTACTTGAGCCGATTGCGGTTAAAACTGAAGGAACTTTTCCGTCGATATCAGCTCAAAAAGGCCAATGTAGCATTTAAGTATAGGAGGTGTGTCCAAAAGGACGGCTCGTGGGGCGTGTGGGAGGTGGAGCATTTGAATCTAGTAGAAATGGCAGCGAAAAGAATACGTTTACCTGCACTCAAGGTCACTAAGAGACCAGCATTAGGAAAGAAAGCTCTGAAATACCTGGAACGCAGTGTAGACTATGATTCAGTCCGCAATGAAAAAATCAAAGGAATAGTCCTGAAATTCCTATGGAAGAAAGCATCCTTGTATCCACATCTTCCTCCTCAGCTTCTGAGCCTACTTGTTACCAACTGGAGTCCAAAACATTAATTGAAGGATGGGCAAGTATCAGAAAGTCTATTGAGGTTGCAGGAGTTGAAAAAGAAGTCCTGCTACCTCTACAGACCTGTCACCATTGCCAAGTGGCTGCTATGATAAAATGCACATGATGTGGACCTAGAGCCTACTTTTGTGAAAAAAAATTTTTGAATTCACAATGGTATCAACATCTTTCATGCTGCAGAGATTTGGAAGGTATTTTTGTATTACTTTTTACAATTTATTCACAACACATCCATCTAGTGAATACCGTACCTATTGGTTTTGATTGCCATATAGCTATCACTGACTATTCTAAGCTTGCCAATCAATAGCTGTAGTATTCAAGGCCGAGTACCTTTCTATTAGCTAGTGTAGCTACCAAAGTGAAATTGTGAATTGTTACTAAAGATGATGGCTCTGTGGTGTTCTATAAAGAGATGAGACACTCAATGCCAGTTAAGTCAATCAAGGTTTTTCTTATCTAGCTTGGAGGGTCCAGGTGGTTATATGAGTAACACTTTAATTAGCCAGCTCATAGTTTAGTCTGGCGTCGCCGACCCTTACCTTCCTTTGATTAATGGGCGGGGGGGGAAGGAAAGGGTCTGGTGTCTCTAGCATCAACGACTTGTGCTTGCGCGAACATTAAAATAATACGGTCATATTGTGTCCGTTACACCAGGTACGCAAATTCAGAAATATGCGAAGTTTACAAACGCCATAGGAATGCAATTAACTGAAATACAGCCATTTGATTGGTCACGCAACTATAGTGGCGTGCACAAGTCGTTGATATTAGAGACACCGGACCCTTTCCTTCCCCCCACCCTGTAATCTGTTGCCGCCATGAATTTCCTGGAGAATTTATTAATTTAAAGCATGGTGAAAGGTAAGACATGTAAACACGGCATGTTTATTTGATTATTTATTTTGGAACATACTAGATTGGTATACAGTGTCTGGACATTGGAAAGAATCCTTGAAAAAACTCTGTCCAACTTGAAGTTGAAATCTTTGTCATGTACGATATAGCCTGCAGTTTGTCCTGTCATCTACAGGTATGTATGTAATACATACAGTATACACTTGAGGAACAAGTAGTAGCATACTTGTAGATTATGTGTCAGTGTGTGTGCTTGAAGTTCTATGTATATACCCAGAGCTGCATTTAGAGGAGGGGGGATGTTCGCCCCCTAGAAATGATTCCACCCCTGACACACACATAGCAATGATGTTAATAGACCAACATATTGTTACCCATCATAGTTTAGAACATAGCGCCTTTAGTTTTTGTATTGAGTTGCAGGGCTCTGATTCTGGTAGGGCCTCCGAAGTGATCCACTTATGTAGTGGCCTCGGTGGAGAGCCACTATATGTAGTGGCCTGCCTCTGAGGGCATGACTGCTGCTTGGAAACGGTTAGCGGTTGCTATGTTCTAAATCAGTTAGGCACTTCGACCGTCAGGTACTACCGTTTTTAGGATCCCTCAGGCCCCTTTAGTAATGCCCTCGCTTCGCTCAGGACGCCACAGTCTGGGACATTCAGGTATCCTAAACACGGTAGTACCCTAGGTCTCAGTACCTAACTAATATATGGTGTTGCCCCCTCTAGGATTTAAGGGTGCTCGCACATAGCAACGCGTGTGCACTTTTTTCCGTGAATTTAACCACAGAAATGTGGCATCCTGTTTCGTGGAATAGTACCTAGGTAATAGTATTTAGGTATGTAGACTTCTACGGTAGTAGTAAATAAGGTCCACCTGCAGAAAACGGTCTGAATACAACAGAAAAATATAAATTCTTCCCTAGCAACCAGACTCAATTAACCGCGTTGGAGGTGCGTGGGAAGTGTGCGAGCACCCTTAAAATGTCTCATTTCACCCATTCTAGAGTCTGTTTCTGTGTGCAGCATTGATACCCTATGGTTCTAATTATTCCTTGAGGAAGTTGTGTCTGTATGCTGGAGTGGTTGTATCAATTGGGAGGGGGGGGGGGGGGGGGGCTGAGTATTCAGCTGTGTAGCAAACTGGTAAACATTTTCAAGCCCGTCTCTGCTAGTTCCAAAGTGGTCAGGCCAGGAAGAGGTGTGGTCTACATGGTTTCATACAGAGGTAGGGGTGCCCTGGGATCCCCCTCCCCCCCAAAAGTTGTCAATGCTCATTATCACCTCAGACTAGGTTTCAAAATTAGTTTTCGTCACTTCAGACTTAAACGTTGACCTTTCAGATCGGTCATGGCTGAGCTACAATCAATTGCAGATATTCCCAAGTTGGAGACTGCCAGGCAAAGGAGAGGCGTACGCAAGGGACGAATCACCCGCCTGAAGAGGCAACTGGAAGAGTTTCAACACACTCGACTCCAGGGCCTTCACGCGCATCAGTTAGCACAACTGACTGAGGACCTCAAAAGAGAGCAGCAGTTCTTCACGGCCCTTCAGTATCGATATGAACAACTTCTCGAGCAGCAAACTGGCGTCACCGAGGATCAAGTCATAAAAGAGATGGAAGACGGAATGGAAGCAGCCGATAAGCACCATCAGTTGATACGAACGACCGAGCTTCTCAACGCAGCCCATCAACACTATCTGAAGGCTCAATCCTTTCAGACTGAGCATGATCGGTTCATTGAGACGGCAGACAGTTCATTGGATGAGTTCGAAACCGATTGTAAGGCACTTCAAGCCAAAATCTCCACCTTTCAGCGATCCATCGCATCCTTCAACGTAGAGGAGCTTCAGACTATTCGGGACAATTTCTCCGATCACGAGAAGAACCTTGCAAGGAAATTAACAGAGTCACGACATTGCAAATAAGTTAAATTTTCAACAATATTATTTATTCCTGCAGGTATAGTTGAAGCCAGAATTTGCAGCTGTATCTTCAAATCATCTTTGTATTTGTCAAGAACTTCTTCCATGCTTGCTGTACAATCATCCTTGTTAACCACTTTCAATATTAAATTTTGTAAGCAACAATGTGCACGATAACCTGGCTGATCAAAACGAGAAGTGATGCTTGAGATAAGTAAATCAAGTGCCTCATAGTATATTCTTTTATACATTGAAAAAGGAGTTTCATCATATTCATGTGGAGCTTCACTTTCTTCATACCGTCTAGGACGCTTTCTCTTCCTTGGTAAAACTGGACCACTAATATCCTTTCTTTCAGCCATTTTTGAAACATTTTCCCAAAATAATTGAAAGCACTCTTCATTCCTAATAATTTGAATGGTAACAACTGTTTTGTTAGCAATTACTTGCCCCTCAATAGCTGACATATCTTTGTTTTGCAACGCTCTACTCAAGTTATCAGAATGCCTAAAAAGAATTTAGTATAGTTGAAGCTACTCCTTGTCTCACACCACTCATATTGGAGGCTCCATCAAAGCATTGGCCACAAACTTTATTCAATGGTAGATTGAATCTTAGCAAGGTGTCCTTTAAAATGGTTGATAAAGTAATAAGACTTAATATTGTCAACTTCATAGAGCCCATAAATTCTTCATGAGCTGTTAGTGAGTCATCAACCCATCGTATGGCTAGTACGACCTAAAAAGACAATTTAATAATTACTTTCTTAACATTGGTAATCTCGTTATATTATTTAATTACCTGTTCTCTATTGGTTGAATCTGTGCATTCATCCATCATGACAGTAATAAATTCACTAGACTGAATATTTTTTGCCATAATTCTTAATGTAGCCTGTGCCATAACTCTCAACATTTCATTTTGAATGTAAGGTGATAAATACTTTTCGTTCTTTTTCAGAAGCCACTCCTTGCACTAAGTATAAAAATTAGGGTTAATATTTTGACAAAATTTTTCTTAAACATACCTTGGGATCATTATTTCCCATCAGTTTCACAAGCTGAATCAAATTTCCTTCATCTTTGTCTCCACGAACAGCACAGCCTTGTCTTGCTAAATATCTCAGACTATTAAGTACTAACATAAGACAATGCCTATTATTTTCCCTTGTGCTGGTCAGAGATGTGGACAGCATATCACCTAAATTTTGGGTGGTCTTTGGTAAAGTTATCAGAGACTACAGCAACTTTGTGCATTTTTCGGCATTCATGAGTTTTGAAACATTTAGTGGCTTCCTTCCAGTTATTATAGCCTCTAACAAGCTAAAAATGCAACATTAAAGTAAAAGTCTTCAATTAACATTATTGTTTGAACTTACAAAAGCAGAGTCATCTCCTGGAGTAAGATTAATCAGCCTTTGCTTCACGGCAGTAAGGCAAAGATGACAATGAGCACAATCTTCTGCCTCATTGTAGTGAATCCACCTCCAAGAACCAAACCAGGTAGCTTGTAACGCTCGCTTTACCACAGTTTTTTTTCCATACTTTCTTTTAGGGAATGAAAAGGTCACAGGTTGATTTGGTTTCTCTGGAAGTCCACTCAGAAGGCTACTCGCACGACTTGAATCACTACAAGTGCTCATTTTTTAGCAACCGGGAGATCGTGACCACGCGCAACCAGTACAATAAACGACCTCTACTAATTTAATAATATAGTATTTTTATGTAACGATCTTTACCTTTGACGAAAAAAAGGTGTGACCAAAGTCGTACTGGTCGTACTATCGACTGCGGCCCTGCTGTGGCTCGAAAAAAGTTTTCACTGACCTTGAAGAGCAGGCTGTGGCCATCTCTTGGTGATGCTTTCCATGTAAATGAGTTTTCACATTACTGAGCCCACCATTAGATATGCTGAAGTCTGATGCACAGTAAGTACATCTTGCATACGCATTACCTGTTATTATGTTTACATGAAATGTGTATCTCTATAACTACGACATATATACGTACCTTGGAAGAAGTCCCAATTCCTGGAAACTGTTGAATTGGATCAAAATGACATAGTCGTTTGGGTTTCTTAGGCAGTGTAGGCCCAGGCAAAGAATCAAGACATAATTTATTGAAGACACAACAAGTCTAGAGGTCTGACGAATGAGACTCAGAAAGCAAGAAATTAGCTGTTCAGACCTGACCAGTAAGCAGTTGAGAGAGCTGGCAGCAGCTGCATGTGGCTATAGCAGCTGCATATTTTAAAATAATTTTGTACATGTATCATTGCTGGATATTATTTAGCTTATCTTGCATTCTTTAAAAACTATGCAAGCTTGCAGTTGATTTGTAGTTACAGTGTATACATGGTGACATTATATGGCAAATATGAATGTATGCTCTGCTGGCCAGTGCTAGGCATGTGCAAGGTCAGTTGCTCTATTTATCGCTACCTATATGAGGTCAGTGCTGTTTTAAGGACAATCAATAGAGCAGTAGCAAGCCTTTGAAGGACGAAGGACAAAGTCCAAAAATTAAGGACTATCCTTCGGATTTAAGGACAGTTGGAGCCTATGCGCATCCACATTCCAATCTACCTCTGTATCTACACCTAAATCTTTTGCTACATCTTTAGCTGCATTAAATCTTCTCCCACGTCCTGCATGTATAAATATACTGTATCCACAGCCACACTGGCGAAATCAATTGCATCTTCTATATTGTCTATCCTCCAACCAACATCATTAACCTATGAGTCAATGGTAGCATCAGCACCTACTTCGACTATATCTTCTACACGTATGTCTACTTCCTTGACCCAGGTTATTATTCTGCCCATTCAGCCTAATCCTGGATTCATGCATATTAGTTGTAAGCCTTCCACCTTTAGTCTCATCACATGCAAACTTTCTACCACCAAATCTAGCACATCAGAAATTTCTACTACTGAACCCTACAAGTCTTCTACTGGCAATGAACCCTTCTTATTCGTCCATAAATCTTCTACTTCCAAACTTCCTACTTGCGTTCAATTTACTACCACATCTTCAACCACCAAATCTCTGAATAATTCGATGTATTCAGAATTTCATGCTCTTCTCACAGACAAGTGGCTAGATGACTATGTCATTGACTCGGCAGAAAGACTATAATGCGTTTTGGTAGTGGAGTGAAGCATTCCGAAGAAGAAGAAATACTTTGTATTTGTCGCATGCCGCGTGATGACACTTCCAGATGTTGATTTCATTATGTGTAATTTCACAAGTCATGTGTAAACAGTAGTGTGAATAATTTTTGTAACTCATGGATTTGTTCTAAATGTAAAGTATTTTAAATTGTTTATTCATATTTTACACATGATGAGACAATGGTGGTTGAATCTACATGGGGAACGTTACGTGCAGACTAAATGCACTGGTTTAAAATTTGCATGCCTGTAAACTGCCACTCTCTCAGTGATGAAAGCTATGAAAGGAGCTGAAGAAAAGATTGAGAAATGGGCCCAAGGACCTATCAGGGAGATGTTGTGGACTACAATCTGGGATTTCTTGAACTAATTTACCATTTGACGGTTCATACTGGAAATACTCAGATAGATTTTATGTACAAGTATTGTCCCAAAGAGGAGGTCTACGCATGCATAAAGATGCTGTATGAGGGGAGATATATTATTATGATTCAGTGGCTTGACAGTAGCTAGTCACATGGACTCACACAACAACAAATCCATGCAACAGAAAAAAGGAGCTAGCTGTTTACAATGCATTGTTTAACCCTTTCGTTCCGGATCCCGCTTTAAAGCGGGTGAAGACCGATTGACTTCTCCGAATTTTTAAAAATAGTTACTTTATAGCTAGAACCTTCAGATTGCATACACAGGTGCCCAATGCATTGGAGAAGCATCTAAAATAGCTTTCAGCCAGGACTGCTTCGACAGTACCTCACAGCAGTTGCGTTTATTTCTTCCACGGCAAAAAAAAAGACATCGGTTCTCCGTCGAATTTTAAAAAAGTTACCTTCTTCACAACAGCTTCATTTATGGATCCAGTTATCTCCAGAGCTTTGTAGAAGCAGCAAAAAATTGCTTGAGCTCAGTAGCCTTCCATAACACATTGAAACAACCGCTTCTTTGCCGACCAAGACTTTGCGGTTGGACTTACTGTCTTCTCCATTTTTTATAAAATCGCCAGTTCAACTGGGGACCTCCCTATTACGTACAGTCATAGGTAATGCTTATTACATCATAGGAAAAAAGTGAGTGTGTTGTGTGACCCCGGTAACTATGCAAAAATATTTTTTTCAAAGTCATTTTTTGGAAGATGGCGTCTAGAAGTTACAATGCGGTGCAAGTTTTAGACTTGCTTGATGTTGCCTCTAGCAACTCAGGATCAAGCGGAGAGAAGGGAGACGACATCTAGGGCTATAGGAGGCCCTGTATCAGGGTTGGTGGACCAGACCCCGTCAACTCTGATACTGAAAATGGGAGTCAAGAAGATGATCGAGGTAAGCTTGTCTTTCTCTTGTCTTTCTCTTGAAAAATAGCAAGCTTCTGTTATGGAAAGGACTTATTTATAGCTATATTGAGATAGAGTAAACTGTTTAGCTATAATATATATATATATCATTGAGTTTTGGGATTTGAAAGTGGCTTGTGGTTTTTTGAACAAATTCAAATTTTCAAAAAAATTTAAAAAAGTTTTTACCACATAATATACTACTAGGACCAGATGTGAATGCAGTCACCGACCCCGATTACGCAGATGAGAGGACAGGAGCAGTCTTCCAGTGATGAAGGAGAGGATACCGGACCTGAGTCTTCCAATGATGAAACACGAATAGGCAGCAGGTTCCAGTGATGAAGAAGAGGAAGTGGCTCCTCCTGCTCCGAGTTCTGGACGTCCTCGCAGTCGGAGAAGGCGAGAATTGAAGAACAAGAGTCGGGTGGATGAGGTAGGGGGAGAGTGGAAGAAAGATGACAACACACCCATTGATATTCCATAATCTTTTGTGTGAAGGACCACAGACTTTGATATTTGTGGCTGCTCCCCCTCCCTTCCCCCTGAACATCCCAAAAGATGTAATATGTATTGTTATTGTCGTTGTCTGTGTTTTTGTGGTATTGTAGTGGAGCTTCACACTCGATGTATATGTGTGTGCGTGGAGTTGAAATGTTATTCTGGCGCTTGCAGATCTAACCGGGGAGGGAACGAACTTGGGGGGGGAGGGAGGGGGGTCTTTTCCAATCGGGGCTACTATGCCCATGTAAGTTGAATTTCATGTATGTGTGTGTGTGTGTACACCAGTCAATTTATATTATACATTTATTTTTATGATCTGTATTCACCTGTATCTTCTTTTTTCTAGTGTGTGTGTGTATGTGTGCATTTGTGGAATGAGAGAGAGCATCCGTGAACAAACAGTATGTGGCGCTTCCGTATACAACCTGGGAGGGAACTCTGGATCTTTATGGATCGTGACTACTATGCCCATGTAAGTTGAATTTCATGTGTGTGTGTGTGTGTACACCAGTCAATTTATGTATAATAAAATATACATTTATTTTTATGATCTGTATTCACCTGTAGCTTCTTTTTTCTTGTGTGTGTGTGTATGTGTGTGCGTGCATTTGTGGAAAGAGAGAGAGAGCAACCATGAACAAACAGTATGTGGCGTTTCCAGGATCCAACCTGAGAGAGAACGAACTCGGTGGTCTTTTTCGGTCTGTGACATCATCCATGCCGGGTAAGTTGAATTTCATTTTTTCAACTTACTGATATTTGGGTGTCCAGCTAGGGCTGGGGGGGTTATGGTACAAGAATGTCAGTGAAAAGTAATGACGGGGGAGGGGGGGGGGGCTCAATTCAGCGAGGCCAGCTGTTATGTTACAAATGTCATTGTTGTCTTGTGTTTTTTTGGTATTGTATGGAGGTTCCGGATCCTATGGGAGGGATCGTTCAGTCTGTGACACCATCCATGCCGGGTAAGTTGAATTCCACGTGTGTGCTTGTACTGCTTTTCATTTTCAAAGTACACTTTCTCAATACATGTTTCTCTCATGTACAGTGTGGAGTATACATAGGGTGTTCATACAGTGGGAGGCTAGCGCTGGGTTCCCCCCTAGAATTTTGGGAGTTGAATAGAAATGAACATTTAGGAAGCATTTATTTTTAGTCTGATATTGTATCCCATTATGTTCCTATCATAACTGAGCCATTTAGTGCATAGGACCGAACACTGATCATCAGTGTGAAGTATAGACTCTTATGCAAAGATGTGCATCAAAGTAGTGTAGGTTCCAAAAAATGGGTGTGGCGAAGTACACTCGGAGCCCCACCCCAAACAAAAATCCTGTATGAAACCGCATACAATACATCATAAAGTTGCAATTATATAGGATCATGAATAATTTGTTGTTTGTATTACAAATATCTTTGTTGTTTGTGTTTTTGTGTATATGAAATTGTTTTGTAGTGGAGCTCGACGTCCGATGGCATACGTTCCTTGTGGACACTCATAGATGTCTCCTACATGATCACAATCAGCACCACACACAACAAACAACATATTTTATTGTTGAACTAATATAATATTGGTATATAATGCATCAAACAATATTATTTCTATTTTATTTTATTTTTTTATTGATGGGAAAAGTGGATTTTTTTGGGGAAAAAAAAATTTTTTTTGAAGTATTAGTAGATGGCTTAAATATTATTCAATTTTCTCAATCAAAAAATGAGGGGAATCCCAAACTCTTGGTCTATTTAGTGATATATGGTTGCTATGGGGTTTTCCCAGCCAGCATCGAGTTAAAAAAATAAAACGGCACTGCTCTATTCCGCGGTAGAAAATTAGATTTTTCCACGCGCGTCAAAACAATTCAGGAACGAGAGGGTTAAGCAGAATTACATTTTGTTTGGGAAAGATGTTCAGGCAGTCTACTTCCCATATTTATGAAGTAATGTTGCTGATGTTGTACAAATTAATGCTATAGTTAAGTTTCAGTCACAACATCACATACTGCATCAAATCTCCATACATGTAGCGGCGGTAGCCATGGAGAGAACAGTTCATCACCAAGTATGGTTATTAATTAAAGTAATAAAGAATAGTTCATGTAATACAGCAAGTAACTGACCACAAAGATATAAATAGTAAGAATGACAAAAAAAAGGTAACTAAGAAACGTTAAAATGGAAAACGGACTTGAACATCGACGATCGCCGAACATCGACTATTAATGCCGAGTACAAGGCGCAAGTGCAAAGGTAAAGACTAAAATGAAATAGTTTGTGTAGGACTAAAGGAAATACATAGGTGCCAACTTTCCAGAATCTATTTCAGGGACAAAAACCACACCCTGGCCACACCCAAATAACACACCCACAATGACATAATTTTTAATGACATCATTTATGCAAAAGTTTAAAATTACAATAGCTGTTCTTCTTCTTCCACAGCTATAAGTAAATAACCAAGGGCGTACTACTTCACTATGAGCAGATAATGTACAGCAGATGGAAAACGCAAACTAATGAGGCTTTCTTCTGAATAGACAGGATTAAAATCAGTCGATTCTACCTACTGTGTCCCAAGAAATATTCTGATATTCACAGGATTAAGCAGTACAGCACTGTTAACTTGTAGCTAAAGCTACTAGACTTTCTTGTTAAATAAAATTAATCAATTGTTTCATTTACTTATATGTATATGAAAATTGATGAAATGATAAAATTGTGATCCGAGTTGAAGGTGGAGTGCTGCCTGAGTTGGTCCTAATCCTTACAATAAACGGCATCTATATAGTGAAGAAAAGAAATTGGCATAAACACGGCTTTGACAAGCACACAATTTAACAGCAAAAATCTGAAAACCCAAGTTAGCACATTCACAAGTGAGTAAATGAGGAAAATAGTCTCAATATTTGTTCATTGCTTGGAGTATCTGCCCTAACAGTTAAGGCAAAGTTTTTCAATTGAGGGAGCTTGAAAGACTCAGTAGACCTATCCTCAACAGGCCATTCCATAGAAGGTAACAGCAACCAAGCAGGTCCATGTCACCACAAGAAATGTTGTAAGAGCAGTAGTACCTCTTGATGCTACATCCGCTGGATTAGTAGATGTTAGTATGTGCCTCCAACAGACGGGTGGTAATTTATCTGTAATCTGAATGACCCGGTTGGCAACGTAAGTTTTCAACTTTGCATGATTGGTCCGAATCCATCCTAGAGCCACCATCGAATCGCTCCATGTGTGGACTGCAGAGAGGTCAATGTGAAGTTCAGATTTTACAGAATACAGTAGTTTGGCCAATAGAACCGCAGCCGACAATTCAAGCTTTGGAATAGTCTGTGGCTGCACTTGAGAACCACATGCCAAAAGTTTACAAGTATATTCAGTCAATGAACAGCGTTCCATACCAAAACCAGCAACAATTTTAGTGCATACATTAATAGGAACCTGTCCTGAGTATGCTTTGCTCATACTATTAATTAACTAACCGTTTGCAAAGATACAAGTGAGGGGAATCAAGTGAGCTGATAAACAGGTATGATTCCTTGTATCAATAACTTTAACAGCAGGCAGCGGTTGAAACATTCCATTCTATAGAACGTATTAATTAAAAAAATTATTGGTAAAAAGTAGTTAAACTCGTACTCACCTCCCAAATTTCTGCCTTATGGAACAAATTAGTTTTACTATGTGCAGTTGAAAAACATTCTGGACAATAGAATACCCCAGAGCTGCATTGTAAACAGCGATAGGAAGCCTCTGCAACCTTACATAAATAACACTTTTCTCCAATTGGCATGGCCTCCGATTCTATAGCAATGTTGAGCATGGACGCCCTAATTTTTTCCTGCTAAGGCCCGGGCAGTTCTCCAAAATAAAAGCGCAGACAGAGCACCTAAAGTGATCAGGATTGAATTTGGGTTTGCGAAATTCCCTGTCAGGTTTGATACCCTTAGGTGCCAGAACCGGGTAGTTCAAGAGTATTGGTATGACTCTCAGAAATTTTTGGTCAAACTCCTCTGAACTCCTCAACGCAATCCCAGCAGAACTTAGGGAAACATCTGATCTAAACATTACCGATCCACCGTCAGCAGCCAAGACTCTGGGATTTCACTGGAGAGTGGACTCAGACACATTGCATGTGGCTACACCTCATCAGATCGAATGAACTCATGATACCAAGAGGGTAGTGGCATCTGCTGCTGCTCAGATATACGACATCCTGGGACTTTGGGCACCAGTGACAGTGATGGCTCGTATCTTACTCTATCAAATTTGGAGAGCTAAGTTGGAGTTGGATGAAGAAGCGCCAGAGGCGATCACACAACAGTGAACAGCATGGATGCAGGACTTGGAGAGACTTACTCAACATCCCATCCCAAGGGAACTCCTCAGATCCAACAAGACGTTCTGTCTTCAACTTCATGGTTTTTCAGATGCCTCAACCAAGGCCTACGGGGCAGTTGTGTACGTGAGAGTTGTCTATAGAGACTCTACCGTGTCGTCTAACATCGTGATCGCCAAGTCTCGAGTAGCTCCAGTCAGGCCGGTGACCATACCAAGGCTAGAACTGCCTGCAACTGTGTTGCTGGCACGGTTGCTAGCAACTGTCGCATCAGATCATGGATAACTGCTATGCCTGGACGGACTCGTCTATAGTGCAGTCCTGGCTCAGACATGCTCCAGAAACTCTGAAGACCTATGAAGCCAATCGAGTGACTACTAACTACTATCATAGAGATTCTTTCCCGTGGACAGTGGTGACATGTCCGGGGAGAAGAGAATCCTGCTGACTTACCGAGCCGAGGAACATCAACTCTGAACTCATCAAATCTGAGCTGTGGTGGCATGGCCCACCATGGCTGTTGCTCTCTCCAGAGGAACATCAACTTCAGAACTCATCAAATCTGAGGTGTGGTGGCATGGCCCACCATGGCTGTTGCTCTCTCCAGATGAATGGCCGTGACCAGATTAAATCACAAGACCAACGTTGAGGTACTTAAACCTGCTCTCTCTGCCACCACACCAGAGTGGTCCCTGTGGGAAAGATATTCTGATTATAACCAACTTGTTCGAATCATCGCGTATTGACAGAAGTTCTTGCCTAACAGTCGTCAGAAAGACAAGACGACTGACTGAGTTCTGTCCTATCCTGAAGTACTTATTGGACTGGCTTTGGGAGAAGAAACAGATCCCTAAAGCTCACATCTTGAGCAAATTCGACGTTGAACTCAATATGCTGGCTTGATCATCATCAGAGTGAGAGTCAAGAAATCTTCAGAACATCTACATAAACAACAGATCGTGCTATCTCTGACTTCATCAATTACCAGATTGCTAGTGTCAACCCTACATCGCACTTATCACCATCCCGGAACTTCAACTCTCCTCAGTCTGTTAGCCGAAACTTATCATATTCCCAAACTACGGCATCACTGAGGGGCACAGACGGACCTCGCTGGGGGGGGGGGGGGGGGCACAGACGGTGTCACAGTAAATACTGTCGCCCGGAAATTCTGTCGCGGCGACGAAATTTCCTTAGGAAATAGTGTCGCTTCGAAAAGTCAGCGACATTTTTTCCTAGGAAATTTTGCCGCCGCTAGGAAATTCTGTCGCTCTTATAATCTGTAGCAAGGTATGAATACTGGGCATGAAAACCTAGCAGGTAACTAATGGTTTCAATGGAATATAGCTTATCTGCCAATGTCTAAGAGCTCTTGACAAAGTTGGCTATAGCTATTCTAGCAAATCTCTCATTATATTTAGCTACTATTTAGGATCTGACCAGGCCTTATCTATGCCTAACACACTCCCCACCAGCATTTCATACAGGATTTTCTGGGAGATGGGGAAAAACCCAAAATTAAAACTACACTGAATAGCTTGTGTGATTCCTAAGAAAAAATTTAGCATTAACAGAATTTTATCAGAGGAACAACAAAAAACTTTATCAAGACAGTCTCAGTTGAAATTGAGCAATTGGGGAGGGAATAATTTTTTCTGGGGGAGGAAAGTTTCTCTGGAGGGGGAAAATTACAAGGCATCCCCCCCACTCTATATGAAACCCTGCCCATTATATATGCTGAGATTCATGTCCTGCAATAATATAATAATATAAAAAGACAACTCGTGACCATTAGGCATTGCAATAAATGAATGGCTCAAGCTCCCTCTCTTTGAGGAGTTGTCTAGCCAAGAAATCTAGTGACTAATTATTTCTACAGTAGCCACAATGCAGTAGGCAAGTGCTTTGGCCCTCTTGGGCTGTGTTGCCATGCTCGTTAATTTTTATGGTCTCGTTAATTTATTCATTTATTTTGCTAGTTACTTTATATATCACCCAATTATTATTGTACCAACTTTGATTTAATTATAAATCCTCTACTTAATGCATTTTTTACAATGCATTTATACAAAAAAGTATGATAACATCAAATACACGAATCATTAAAAATAAAGTTTACTGACACACTTGACAACACCACGTAGTGTCCAATTCCTTTAATTGTTCATCAGTTATGGAATCATGGCAGCATGCTACATGAAACCATTTGAAGCAACTGCTGCATTCAATCATTGGAACATCCTTAAGTTCAGGCATTCTGCAATAGCAGTGTACTGCAATGTCATCAGTTGAACTCTGGATGTTGTTTTTAATCAATGTTGCTATGTTCTCTGGAAATGGGAGTAATTTTCTCCCAGAAAAGCATTTATATAAATGCTCCCTCATCTTTGCTTGATCAAAATTACACTGACTCGGATCCTTACCATATGCGACTGCTGTAGCAAAAGCAATTGCAAATAGGCCACAGTCACAGTTGCCAACCTGTACATCAAGTAATAACAACAATAAAAAAAAATATATAATTTTATTAAAAAGCACATTATAGCTTACCTTAAGTCTATATGTTCCTTTTCCTTTAGCTTCATGAATCATGTACGGTCCTGTCCAGTTTGGTTCCAGCTTGATCCCTTTCTGGATGGCTTTTTACTATTATTTAAAAGGACTAGTGCATCGACCTCAAAACAACAAGCCAAAATCAGTGATTAAAAAACCAGCATAAAAATTATGCTTAGAAATTACCTTGAACATCTCTTTATCTTTACAATGCTTTTCATCATAATACATTTTCTGTTTTTCCTGTGCCTTTTCAATGTTAACGAGAGTCTTCTTACGTAATTCAACCATCATTCTAGTTCTCTCTTCTATATCTACTCTATCAACTATAGGGAAAATAATGAGATTATACTGGACTTCACATGCGCTTATATTACCTATGGAATTGTCTGTTTCAATATCAGTATCATTACCATCGTCATTCTGTTTCTGAAATTCAATTGGAAGCCGTGCCTGTCGACCATACATTAAATAGAAAGGAGAGTACTTAGTGCTAGCTTGTTGAGACACTCGGTACGAAAACAAAATAGCATTAAGATACAAATCCCAATCATCTTGTTTATCATCAATGTATTTTAACAACTGCCGCTGCAAAGTTTGGTTGAACCTCTCATCTAAGCCATTAGATTGAGGGCGATATGCACTTGTTAATTGACTCTCTACGAACTCATCATTGACCTTTAGCAAAAGTATTATTTTTAACCATAGTTACAAAATGAAAGCATAATCTCTTACTTGATTTACGAATTCTCTTCCCTGATTCGTTATCTTTACATTACAACAACCATGTCTAGTAAAGCATTTAAACAAATATTCTGCCACTCCTGTAGCATTTTTGTTAGGAAGTGGAGTAGCTTCAGGCCACTTAGAAAAGAAACAAGAAACTGTCAGGATGTACTTGTTTCCTCTCGGTGTTACTGGAAGTGGCCCAATCAAATCTACTCCTATTGTATCCCAAACCTCATTCTTCACAGGAATTGGATGGAGCTCTGCTGTAAATGTATCAAACTTTCTGCATAAATATAGGAGTATGAATGTGTAAAATATATACCTATATAATTAAGTAACCAAAATCTAGAAGTACAACTCTGTGTACATATATTATACTAAGATACATTTGCTACCAGCTCTCACTTTCAGTTCTGGCACTCTAATTATGACTTGACAAGGACTTAGTAATATCTTCTAGTATATTAAAAAGTAACAGTACAGTGAAATGAAGTTCTGCTGTGACATGCGCTATCTTTATTGTTTAGTATCTAGTCATTCATCCAAAAGAGATGGTAAAGAGTTGGTAAAGAGCTAATGTAGCTAGGTAATTTACAGACGTGGAGGTTATGAATAAGAAATAGAGGTGTTGATGATGGCCCAGTATGAGTAGTTCTATAGAGGTGTGATAGTTGCAGGTTAATGGTATGGACCCAACAATATATAAAGTATGTAAATCAAGCAGCTTTTAAACAATTGCTAGTCAATAATTCACAATCCATTGTGACAATCATGGATTTGTATTTGGTATTGATATGTCACTTGAAATACACGAATAACTTGCCTGTTTGTTCTCTGGCACTTGTCGCAGGACTGGCAATACTTTTAATATCCTCCATTATACCATTCCAATAGAATCTCTCAGTAACTTTGAAATAAGTCATGTCCCTGCCAAAGTGTCCACCTCCAAAGGCATCTGAATGGCAGCCTTCGATCACTGCCTGCTTTTGCGACTGGGGCACAACCTTACAAATTTTAGAATAATAACTAAAGGATCAATGTAACTAGCTCAATAAATAGCACTTGACTAACCTTTAATTTCTTGTTGTTCTTCTTGTCTTTGAAATATAAGGGTCCATCCTCCATAACTTCAAATTGTTTGCTCTTCCTACAAGGAATCTCTCTTGTTCTTACTTATAGTGGTGGGAAATTCTTTCCTTCTTATATACTCATAAAGGAGATCATATTCTTGCTGATCCATGCTGGACAAAATACTAGGAACTAAATGTCACCGCTTTCTAGTACAAGCGACAAAATTTACCGGGAGCTACAATTTTTACTAGTAAATTTTGCCGCCGCTGCGACAGAATTTCCGGGCGACAGTATTTACTGTGACAACGGACCTGCGCTGGCGGGCACAGACGGATCTGTGCTGGTGGGGCACAGATGGACCTGCACTAGGGGGGGGGCACAGATGGACCTGCACTGGAGGGCACAGACTGATTTCTGTCACCTCCATCATGACTAACCAACTCGTGACCTGTACAATATTATTATAGATGAGACTGTACATCAGATTTATCAAAAAACTGTGTAATTTTGTGCTGACTTCGAAAAAATGAATAAATTTTAGACTTAAAACAAAAATATTTATTAATTTTTTTATGATATACAGCCATGCACCATTCTTTTTTTGTGTTCCATACACTACATGAATATATTTATTAAGTATATGTGACAGTGCCTAGGAAAAGGGACCCTTTCCGTAAAAAAATGAAAAATGAGTTATTCATACCACTGTGTAGAGCACTTCTTATGGAGTATTTTGATTTCAAGTTTATAGGCAGGCGCTCCTTGGTTCACTAAATATACGAGCGGCAATCTGACCATCTTGAGCACAGTTATTTCGAGAAAACTGCAATTAAAACTTCTTATTCAATTTCTCGCGGAGTTAACTTTGAATTCCGTAATCTAACCGGAAGTCCGCGTTACGGTTACGTAAGACTGTTACTTATGCTTGGAAAATGGTGGCGATCAGCTGAACGGCAGTAAGTTATAGTTGAGGCCTCTTACTTCATTGATGGGGAAGGCCTTACTCAGTTTAGACCCTACATTGTGTAAGAGTACTGGACAGGTATGTCTTTAAATAGCACTAGATGCGTATAGACATAATTTTGCAGGCCGTTTTGTGCTTCTTTTTTTTTTTTTTTTCTGTTTCCAACAGTTTGATAGTTACAGTAAGTCATTGATACAGTCTGATCAACTTGCTTGGTTTGTTAGTTCACTGGCCAGCTAAGTTTAGGATTATATTTGTCTTGCAGCCAGCTTGTTGCCTGTTTTGGAACAAGAACAATAGGAATCTCTTTAAATCAATGAACAAAAATGATGGACTTTCAAAATGTGTTGCCTTCTCTTGTTGTAGTGTGACAGAAGTCCTCATCATCACTGAAACCTTTGTCCAGTCAGAGACTTTCTGATTCTTCTATTGTCTTCACAAAAATAGTCCCAGGAGTCTCCAGGTCTGCAGGCTCCAACTACAAGACTCCATAAATAGCAACATCAACCTATATAGCTTGATTATTCACATTTACTATTTCTATTCTGTTGCTGCAATGCTAACAAAAACTTATAAGAATATTTACCCGCGATTATCCGAGGTAGGGTAATTTGTTGCTAGGCAACAAATTGAATTCGCCCACGATTTTCAATTACTCGCGGGTTGGATTTCCGTGCACGCGCAGAAGGTCAAAATAGAGAGTAAAAGGTGACTGTGTTTAAACGGGGCGCTCGGACCTTTAACAACGGTTTCAGCCACTCAAATTTGGTGTCAGTGTAGCTAAAGGGTAGGAGATACCTGTGGGCCAATAAAAAGAAAACCAAAAAAAAATTTTTTTGTCGGTGTTTGGGCTCTACTGTACATTTTTGATTTTACGTAAAAGGTCCCTTTTCCTAGGCACTGTCACATATGTTGGGGTCGTAAATCCCAACACTTGGTTTCGAAATAGCAACTTTGACAACTGAGATATCGACGAAGACATCGATGAAGACATCGACGAAGGCGAACTCGACGTTACCCGTTCACGCAGGCGCTGTCTGGTCTGACCTAGACATGCTGGGAAGGAAGGGCTGATCCTCTACAACGAGTATTTGTCTGTTTGTAGCTCTTGTGTACTGCTTTCCTTGACAAAGGAGATCGACAGTTCGTGTCAGTCCATCAGCTCCTGGAAATATCTTTGTCACCCTTGCCAATGGCCAGTCACGATTGAATAGGAGTTCATCTTTTAACAGAACTATATCTCCTACCTTATAATTGTGTGTGGGCCTCTTCCACTTATACCGAGCCGTCAGAGATTGCAAATATCGGGTTTTCCAGGCTGACCAAAGTTCTCTTTTGAGGCGTTGTATCAAGTTCCACTTTTTGAGCAAGGAAGTATGAATCTCGGCATCTTGTTCATGAACTGGAGGAGCTAGTAGAGGACGGCCTATCAAAAAATGACCTGGTGTGAGTGCTAATGTATCATCAGCATCAGTGGAGATCACTGGTATGAATGGACGGGAATTGAGAATAGCCTCAGCTTCTGTAAGAATAGTGTAGAGTTCATTGAAGGTAAGTAAATAGGATGACATGCGCTTCCTGAGAAGCGTATTCATACTTTTTACCCCAGCTTCCCAAAGTCCTCCATGGTGTGGAGCTCTGGGAGGACTAAAATGCCATCGTAGGGATGTTCTGGTAGCTTCATGTGAAATAGCTTTGGCTGTGGATGGTGACGACAGTAACTTTTTAATTTGTTTTATTTCATTGTGAGCACCGATAAAGTTTGTGCCATTGTCAGAGAAAAAGTGTAGAGGGAGTACCTCTCCGAGCTGTGAAGCGATGAAATGCAGCCATAAATTCCTCCGTGGTGAGATCGGCACAAAGTTCGATGTGAACAGCCTTAGTGGTTAAACAAATAAAAAGAGAAGCATAACACTTGACTCTGGTAGGCTTGCGAACTTTTCCTTGGCGAATATAGAATGGTCCCGCGAAGTCCATTCCAGTACGCTCAAATGGTGGTGCTGGTGTAGTTCTTGACAGTGGTAGCATTCCCATTCTCTGGTTTAGAGGTCGAGAGTACGCTTTTTTTTGGCACATAGGACAACGACGGCTAATAAGCTTGAGAAAATTTCTTAGGCCAGAGATGTAATATGTCTCTAAAATCACAGACATGAGAGCAGATATACCAGCATGTTTATATGTAATATGTGGTGTAGAAAGGAACAGTTTAGTGAGAGTATAGTTTAAAGACAGGAGTATTAGAGAGCGCGAAGAGAGGGGAAAGTCAGGTTCTCGAACTCTACCACTGATTCTGATGAGCTGATCAGTACCCAGTGAAATGTCAAACTTTGAGAGTGAGTGATGAACGGGTAGACTACGTCCATACCGTATAGACTCAAAGACTTCTGCATGAGTTATCCTCTGTGCCACTCAAAGAAGACATCGTTTAGCAGCTTGAAGTTCCTCTGAGGTTAGCACACTAGACAAAATATGAGCTTTATTTCGAACATTGTGAAGAAATCTCCTGATCCACGATACCACACGCGTTAATTTGTCGAAAGAAGAGTAACGAGTCCAGAGAGTGAAATCGGGATCAGGTTCGATTATTTGAACTGTAGCAACAATGGTAGCTTGAATGTCAGGTACTTCTTCTGAGCTTGTTGCAGGTATCTGTGGCCATGAGGACTGAGGAAGGAGTAGCCATGGAGGGCCTTTCCACCACAAGGATGAAGAAATCAAGTTGCACGAATCCACTCCTCGACTAGCCAAGTCAGCTGGGTTGTCCTGAGTAGGAACGTGCTGCCAATGATCAGCAGGTATTATTTGTTGAATTGAGGCAACTCGATGCGAGACAAACGTCTTCAGTGTGGCTGGGTTCTTATTAAGCCAGCATAGAACTATCCTGGAATCGCTCCATGCATATATCTGAGAGAGAGGAATAGAAACATCATGAGATACAGACCGTAAAAGTTTAGACAGTAAATGTGCTGCAACCAGTTGTAGCCTAGGTATAGTTAGAGATTTGAGTGGAGCTACCCTTGACTTGGAAGTTACAAGTGTGATTGATACAGTTCCATCTTTGTGCGTAGTTCTAAGGTACACCACAGCACCATAGGCGGAAGTGTAGGCATCTGAAAAGCCGTGAAGAGATTGGTTACTAATCGGAACATCCGATGGTACAAGTCGCTGTGGAATCGGATGAGAGGAGAGAGCTGATAGTGTTGAAATCCACTGCTTCCATTTTTTGGAAATTTTATCTGGAACTGGATCGTCCCAAGAGAGCTTTAACTTCCATAGTTCCTGTAGAAGAATTTTGGATGGTACCGTAGCTGGAGAATAAAATCCTATAATATCGAACACTTTGGCAGAAATAGAGGCTATTTCACGCTTGGTTACAGGAAGATCATCGTTGACTAAAGGAACAGATACATGAAAGTTATCCTTGCTCACGTCCCAGTGAATACAAAGTGTTTCGGATGCTGACAAGGGAGAAGGTAAATGAAGGTCAGCTAGCTTTCTTAAATCTTCTGGTATAGTTTCCAGAAATGTGACCGGATTTGGGAAAATCCGCCTAAACGCGGCAAACAATTTTTTTCAGTATCACCGGGTAAAGCCTTATGGGTCGATTTTTTTCGAAAATTTTTTTATGGCAGGAATGGATAGACACCAGTTAGCTCTAGCTTATGAAGTAGTTGTAAGCTCTGGCGTGCTCTAGAACTCACACTAGGAGGCTAGAAACACTAGCCGGTTGGACTAGTGTACGGAGAGTTGCTAAGAAATTATTGGCGGGCTTTTCACTAACGGCCGGGAAAAAACTGTAGAGCTAACTAATTCACTTACTATTCTACATAATTCACGTACTCACACAATTCTCGTCATCATAGTTTCTTAAGGAGCCCTGCATTAAGCCTTTTAGACTTCTTTCAATCCGCCTGCAACCGGTTTATTCCATAGTGTCCCGGAGACACGCAGTAATAGTATACGGACATAAGGCACGCCCCCTGACCTTAGCAACGCCTTTACCCGGCGTTTTTTCGAAATCAGCAATAATAAGTTTAGCAAAAATACTGAAGTGTTGTAGTGCGTAGGGCGAAGACGGCTTGTGCTACAGCTTTCAAATTAGGAGAAAGGCATCCCAAGGCCCCGTGCAGCATACTGGTAGAATAAATTAGAAAACTTTAGATGCCACGTTTAGCCCGGTTTTCACAAATCCGGTCACAAATGAGAGATCATTGCTTCACCACTTTCTCAGAATCATTCCAGCCGATTTGAGCAAACGACAGAGCTCCTGTCTGATTTCGTTAGCTTCTTGAAGAGTAGATGCCCCTGATAAGAAATCATCAACGTAAAACGAAGTGAGAAGCCAAAGGATGGGTGTCTTTGTTAGATTCAGCTAAGTGGTGAAGAACTTTTGTGGCTAGGAATGGTGATGGCTTGACACCAAATGTTAGTCTCTTCATTCGGTAGTCCCTGATCTGTCCCTGGTCATCACGTAAGAGAAAACGGTGAAGGTCTCGGTCTTGAGGTTGAAGAGCTATTTCCCGAAACATCTTGCTTGTCAGCGCTGAATGCTATTCTCGGTGTAAGCGAAATTTCACAAGTATAGTAGTGAGGAGAGGATATAGGTTGGGGCCAGTAAGCAGTAGATCATTAGGAGAGGTACCGGAAGATGAGTTAGCAGACGCATCGAAGACTGCACGTAGTTTCGTAGTAGTGGATGAATCTTTGAAAACACCATGAGTGGGCAGATAGAATACATCCTTTGGAGGGTTTTCAAGGTCATATTGAGGAACTAATTCAGCATGATCAAGGGTGAGGTACTCTTTCAAAACAGCATTAAAGTCCTGTAATTTTCCTTTCTTGGTCAAGAATCTTTCATTTTGGAGAAATCTGTGTAAAGTTATATTGCGCGAGTCACCCAGAGGAAGTGGGTTATCGACCCGAGGCAAAACTACGGAGTAACGACCTTCTGGCAGGATCTGACAATGATTGTCAAAATGTTGGAGGGCTGAATGATCGGCAGCAGAAAAAGCAGGCCCGTATCAAGCACTTGGAAAGAGGTCAGGTGGGAAGCTAGCCTTATTCATAGATATTAGCTATTGATTTTAATAATAAATTATTAGAATTTTGCCAATATATTTGAGCGATGATCTGAGCAAATAAAATCATTCACCTATAGTTTGAGGTCCAATGAATCAGTCCTTTCTTTGTGCACATGTAGAAGCATTAGGTAATTTAGACGTTCTTGAGTCATGGTTGTCCGTAAATAACCCATCTTAATGCTGTTTGCCACGTGGCCACGCCTACATTACTGAACTTTTTTAATGATGACCTCTGAACTTTGCTGGGAAAGAAGGTTGAAAAGTGGTCCGGTGAAAACCGGACACACCGGACCGCTTCCTACGGCTATGAAAAGTGTCTGTCTCTGGGACTTGCTCTAGTTCCCACAATTGTTGAAGAGCAGAATGGAGAGAATCTTCGTTGACTTGAAGTTTTAGAATGGAGGGCGGAAGTGAATTCTGAGGAATAGCACCGCCTAAAGTCCAACCAAAGATAGTAGGGGTTGCTACAGTTGCCTTGTCCTCTGACAGTGAATTAGAGCTCTTTGTACATCGACTGACATCAGCAATGCCAAGCAAAATATCTATGGAACCTCCAAGCATTGAGTCTGCTAGTGGAGACTTGCCCTTGATACAAGGCAACTGAAAAAGATTTTCAGTTCGTTTGGGTGGTGTAATAGCTTGTAATTTGGATACAACATGGCATTTCACTGTGATAGATTCCGATTGACCTGAATGAATAGAACATAACTCAGCATTTACAAAATATTTGCTTACGGCTTGACCCGTGACTCCAGAGATATTCAATCGATAGGCATGTCGAGGAAATTTCAATTCTGATGCCAACTTTTCGGTAATGAGGGAAATTGAAGCTCCTGAATCTAGCCCTGTAAATCAGCATTGTTATCTGAATCTATAGACTTGGAGGGAGTTATAGAGTTCGATTGAGCTGAGTGGGCGTCAGCAGCAGAAGGAGTTGCAGTATTAGAATGAGCTGAAGGAGTGACTACTGCAGCAGGACTCGAAGAACGAGATGAACGCTTGTCTTTATGAAGGAGGGTATGGTGCCTGTTTCCGCAGTGACGTCAGCTGTATGCAGAGGTACAGTCTCGATAAGAATGCAAGTGGCTAAAGCAGTTTGAACAGTGGTTGTGCTCTTTGACTGCTTTGTACTTTTTGGCTTGATCACAGCCTAAAAACGTAGGACATCTGGATAGAGAATGACCTGGAGAAACACAAATAGGACAAGTAAATGACTTAGTTGGTACAACCTTATAAACTGGTTTTAATCCCTTGCTACATGTATGTGTATGCTTGGGCGAAGGATGAGTAGGTGAAGGCTTCTTAATAGCTTCAGTTGGTAAAGCAGTATTGATACGGGCATCCACGAAGTCCAGGATGCGTTCCATCGTTGAAGGAGTATCCGTATCAGCTGAGGCTAAGGCCCATTCGTGAGCTAGTTCTCGGTCAAATTGTGACTCCAACATCGTGGCCAATAGATTCGTAGCTTCGTAGGCTCCAAGGTCCTTCAGTCCATGTATGTGCGTAGACCAAGTCTCATAAATATGAGTCAGATCCTTCCGATTATATCCGAATGAGGACCTTTTAGAGAGAAACTTGACATGCTCCTTTGCAATAGTTCGTGATCGGCCATACTTTCTCTGGAGAGCTTTCATTGCAGTGTTGTAGCTATCAGAGCCTGTTGATGCTGCTTTTACTACCTCCCTCGTCTCCGGAGTATCCATCGACTCGAGAAGGAGACAAGTCTTTTCAGAGTCACGCAGAGTGGAATCCTTGTCTATGACGGTTGTGAATAACTCCAAGAAACGCGCTCTAGAGGAGAGCCATCGTACTTTGGCAGTGACACTTTTAGTCTGGAAGACCTTGAGTTGACTATTATTTCTGGCTTTGTGACTTGTGTAGATGTTGAAATAGGACAGTTAGCCTCTTGAGCTTGAGCTAGAGCTCGTGTAAGATGAAGCATTCCATCACGCAGTTCTGCGCACATAGTGTGTATATCCTCATCATGAACATAATCCAGTGTAGACTTTAAGTACTGTTCAATCTGAGAGTCCAGTCGAGTGATTCTGGATATGACTGAAGGAGCAAGTAGAGTGTCAGAATTATTCATTTCTTTAATGGTTTGAAATAAAATAACTCCTTCCTGATAGAACTTCATTTTTGAAATCATTTCTTCTATATTGAATATAACATCTTGGTATTCTTCAAGTCTTGCTTCATCCTCTGCTTCATTTGAGGAGAGTTCTGAAAGATCAGAATTTTCTGCCAAAACTTCATCGTACTTATTTTGCAGGGCTTTATGGAGAGTTACGTGAGGTTTGATTTCATCTAATATACGAGTCAGGTCCACCGTACGAAGGTCGTGAAGAGCTTTGTCTTCTAATTTCTTGAATTTTCGAAAAACCCTGGTGAATTGTGCTCGCTGTATGGTACACTTCTTCTTTATAGATTCCACGTCAGTAAGAATTTGAATTTGTTCCAATTGTTCGTGGAGCGATGTCATGGAAACAGGAACAAGCAGTCAGTGAATTTGAATTCAGAGAAAGTTGGAAACTGTATATACAGTAATCGTAACGGATAACTGAATTTGTAGGTAGGTGATATCTGTTGAGGAATATCAAAGTGGCAGTGACCAAGATTACGAGTGAAAAGAGAATAGAGTGGCTATTGGAGAGCCGAGATGACAGGAGGTAAGGAGAGTTTGGAGTGGCTATAGGTAAGCCAATGTGCTATTGAGGGCAGATTTACTGGAACGGTCTTGGCTATAGGTAAGCCAATGTGCTATGGAGGGCAGATTTACTGGAACGATCTTCTATACTCGAAGAACAAGTATCCGGCTCGAAGGACCAAAAATGTTGGGGTCGTAAATCCCAACACTAGGTTTCGAAATAGCAATCGAAGGACCAGCTCTGTGATAATTCACTGAGCAGTAGAAATAAGTTTCAATTGGTTAAATCACGATAGTAAATATGAGTACAACATGCTAGAACAATAGTAAGTGAATAAAGTAGCGTAACTAAGGTGAATGAAAAACTTTGTGCATTATATACGTTCACTTTGACAACTGAGACATCGACGAAGACATCGACGAAGACATCGATGAAGGCGAACTCGACGTTACCCGTTCACGCAGGCGCTGTCTGGTCTGACCTAGACAATTTAGAATGATTCAAAACATGACTGTTGACAGATGGTACATATTCTATAAGTATGATGTTCAAATGTCAATGTTATCATGTTTTGCTATAGGTACTTCTACTGGAGTAGCATCTTTTCTTCTGCTTTCATGCAGAAAGCTGTTGCGTCCTCTTTGTGCCCGCTTTGCTAGCTATACCAACCACAATTAAATACAGGCCACTAGCCTCTGCTTTGAATACGCAAAAAGCCAAAAGCCACGAGATCGCCAACTATAATTTTCGAGGTTGTAGGGGGATTGTGTGCGCGTGTTTTTTTTTCAACCACAGGCTACAACTCCGTGGTTTGGCAGCTCAATTGGGTCAATTAAGGGTGCTGGGACAACGCCCACGCACGTATTCACAATAATTGAATTTTTGTTGCTAGGGATTACTAACTTTTTTGTCGGTGTTTGTAGAGCTCCAACTAGGAGTGGATCCTAAAGAGTACTGCTAATGTACTAACTAAATAAAAAGAACGGCCCTTGGGAGCCTGTTTCGTTCAAGTTATGAGCTCCTCAGCCTCAAGTATATAATCCACAACTCCTCCGCGGGTGCCGTCGCTGACGAGCCCATTCTTCGTCTACTGATACATTTGTGGATTGTCTTCAAAACCTTCGTTGTACTTTATCTCAATTCTGCTTTGTTTTGTCTAGTTGAGTGTGCTGATTTGATCCTCGCGGCAGCGCGCCCGAATTTTTTTCTTTCAAAAAAAATTGCAACGAACATTTTGTACCTAAGGTCGTAGTCAGCCTGTACGAAATTAGGAGTCATTTCTACTCGTAGTTTCTGAGAAGAAACACAAAATAGACTCCAGGACTAAAAATTAGTCCACGCGATCTTTTGGCAGAGACTTGATTGCTTTCAAACCACACCCACAACAGATTCAATTAATTCCCGCGGGAAAGTAAGTTCCAGGTGCTCTCTAACTTTCGGGCGCCTACTGGTTAGCAAACCAGTGATCTGGCCACCTTTCCTTCTCGATGATAAGCCCTCCTGAAACGTGTGTGAGGAGGTTATTGTAGTCTTGTTAATAGCGTTTTTCTCGGCATGCAAGCTTGGATACAATCTGGGAGCCAGTGTCTGTTCTAGGGAGAAACAATACTGATAAAGTAAGCCAAGAAATACAATATCAAACAGCTGCGCTCTTTACAACTTGTAGCGGATGCGGGGCCTCGGTTAGTTTTATCAATTACTATTGCGAGCCTGGCGGATTTTTGTGGTAGTTTGTGGTGGTGGGGTGCGCGCCCGTTGCTATGTCCCAGCACCCTTCAGGGTGGCGCACTAGCAACGCGCACCGCCTGTAGATTCGGACATTAATTATATTCCCACCGTTTGATAATACGCGAGCAGAAACTATCGAGCAGTAGTATAGCAGAAGTATACTTTGCGAAGTTGTAGTGTTTTAGTTTAGCTTCTTGTTGTCTCATATCCGTTTACAGCAACTCTCCATAGTCGTCTGAGCTCACGCAGCAAGGTGCACCAGGCTGCCTCTCCTCCTGTAGCCGTTCTCTGGACTCTGCGCACCTGAACTCAAGCTGATGGATATACCAGGCTCGATTTCTGCGGAGCGAAGACGTCCCAAGCTGCGCAGATCTAATACCTTCACCTATGGCTATCTCCAATAAACTGCTCTCTCTTCTGATTCTCTTGTTATTGTTGTATTGATGTTTGTTTACTCTTGATATAGGCGGGCTCATTTTAGAACCAATACAAACTAATTGAAAAAAAAAATTGCTCGCGTACTCATAGTACGAGATATGGGGGTGGGGCTATTTCTTAAGAATTGCGAGTGGAATTAAAGTTCCAAATTTTGTAACAGTTTTTCTTGGAATCTAATAATGAGAACAACACAAAAATGTTATACTGGGTAAACCAAAAAAAAAAAATGAACTGCACCACAACGAGAATTTTTCAATATCTTATAAATAGAAAAAATTGCGAATATATCATAAAGTAATATTTTAATCTAGTGTTGTAGTAGAGAAGCTCCTGTAAGTATACAATATTAGTAATCGTGCATATCGACCAACAACAAAAAATTGCGTAGGGGGTGTGGGCCACCCTTAACGGTGCACGCACGTTGCTAGTAAGGGTGCACGCACGTTGCTAAGAAGTGTGCTCTCACACTTCCCTCGCACCTCCCACGCGGTTAATTGAGTCTGGTTGCTAGGGCAGAATTGTTCTTTTTCTGTTGTTGTATTTAAACTGTCTTCTGCAAGTGGGACTTTGTTTGTCTAATTTGGTCTCCCCTTGCAAATTTCTGTCTCCCTCCTGTGCGCCAGCCCCACATACTAAGCGTAGTGAATAGATCGCATTCTAAAGCTTAATTATCACTTCTTTCAACTGGTAATCATCACCATTGTTTCATCAATCCTTTTCCAGTATTCAGAATTTTTTTTTTACCACTTCTCTAATTCTTCTAGCCTTAGCAGAGCTAAATCAGGTGAATCTGTAATTAGTTGAAATGGAATGCCTGAATCTAATGAAGAGCAGAGAAATACTGGTAAATTATTTAGAATGTATTGTACAGCTATCCAGAATTTCTGTTTGAGTGGGAATTCTGTAGATCATGAAGTGTTGGAATTCTGTAGATCATGAAGTAGTGTTGAAAAAGAGTGAAGAACATTTTTGAATATCTTTCATTAAGGTTGCTTTTATGTGACAATATGAACAAAGAATAATTTGTATCTAGGTTGATAGTGAACCTGAAGCCATTGGATAACATTCTAATGAGAGCTTTGCTTCATTAATTTCTGAATCACCTTCTCATTCACCTTCTGATTCACCAGTAAGTATTGAATGAAGTTTTCATTTGGTTGGTGAAGTAAAATGGGACCTTCCACCCCTGACCCCCTCTCAATCCTTTTTTTAAAAACAAGATATTAAAAGATAAAATTTGTACTTAGGTTTGTGAAAGTGAAAATTTTCAACTAAGATCTGAATCACCATGTCTTTCAACCCCACCTCATTCCTTGGTAAGCCATATACAACTCACTCATAGTGTTGGTAAAAGTTGCATATCACAATGTTTTGTATGAAGGAAAGCAGGCAAAGTTTGGTAAGGATTTATTCAAAAAACATTATTTGAGCATGAATTGTAATAAACTATGTTTAAATCAAAATTGCTTACAAAATATAGAAGCTGGAACTGTACCTCAAAATTCCATTTTGCCACTGTCTAATAAGTCTAAAAGCAATAATAACAAGAATGAAGATGTTCCAAGTGTTGTACCAGGTAATTTAATTAATGCACTTACCTAAGATTATTTTGTTATTATGGATTCAGTTATCAAACTTGAATGCCAATCATCTCCAACAAGTGAGCCTGCTGAAGCAAAATGTGTGAGAGATTACATAGACATTATTAGAAGTTGGAAACCTGAAGAAGTGACAGAAAAAATTTCACCCGGTGTTACCATTATTAAAGAAAATATCAGCAGAAGAGTATAATGGTCAATCTATAAGAAAACAGAGTATGTTTTTGTGCAATTATAAATGCCAGTTTACAAGTATAATTTTCAATGTGTATTATACATCAACTTCGGCATTCTAGCAACTGCTTAACATGTCTGACAATACCACAGTATTATGCAGTTGTTGCTTATTTGGTGCCTCATATATGTACACATACTATGAAGGTAGTTTTTTCTTCATGCAAAATTATGATTAAATGAATATTATTTAAATTATTTCATTTTATATTGGCTTTACTCTTACGCTCTTGATTTTTTGTATCCTATTGGACTGAAGTTGGTGATTAAGGATACTTTCAATTTGAGTGATGAGATGGTATGTATTTGCAATTAAATAATAGCAAGTATGCTAAAAATTAACTAACACATTGACAGATTCAGCCTATTCTGACCTACCCTCCACAAAAAATAGGAAAAAGTAAACTTTCAGCGTGGTAAAAAAAGCCTTCAATACGATCATCACTTATATAAATGGTTAGATTATTTAGGTTGTCATCTGATAAGAATTCGAGGAGTTAAGTTTTAAGAACAAAAGAACAAAACAACAGGTGCTTTAGCTGCTATACATATGAAATTAATCATATAACTTACAATGTTGTTCTTAGTTTAACTCAGAAAAAAAAGTCGCCAAGTTAAGGATACTTCTCAAGTGCAAGTTCGTGGAACAGAGCAAAAGCCACAAGGTGGTATGACAGGTAGCTTACTCATCTGTTAAGTTAGCCAGTGGCAATGATTATCACTGGCTTAGTGAGTCCACGCAAAAGATGTGGATTATGCATTGGTTGCACTTCAAGTGATTGTGGAAGATGTGTATTTCGCCTTGACTTGCCAAAGTTTGGAGGAAGAGGGGCAAGAAAGCAGTGTTGCTTACAAAGGAGATGTAATAAATTGAGTGGTAAAAAAATGTAAGTTTATAGAAAAGTTTTGCTTTCTTTTATTTCTCTCTTTCTTAATAATTACAGTGGAGTCCAAAGTAGCAAGTTTCTCTTCCAGCAACACAGTGGTAAGGGTATTAAACACAGGATGCTAATTTGGTTTATAATAACAACGGTGGACAGAAAATGTTACGTAGTACCAATGACGGTGTGTCTGTTCTGAATGGATGCTCTGTTACGGGAAAAGATCTTAAAACACTAAATGGAAGAAACTGGTTGACAGACAAGGTATATAAATTTCATAAATAGTAAGCATTTATTATTCAATAATATATTTTTTAGATTACTAACTTCTACTTGCTTTTGATTATGAATGAAGTCAACAAAAAACACCCAAATCCAGTATGCTGTGTTACTTGCTTCTACTACATAACACTGTCCACATCTATAAGTGATGTAGCTAAATGGATGAAGGTGATCTTTTTATGTACTTAAAATATATAGTCTACCTTGTAATGTTGATGTTACATTTAGTCAAAGCAATCATACACGAAAATCCTCCTTTCCTTCCGGCATCTCCTTCATCAATGGAAGACTCTGCTCCTGTTGCCTCATCTGCGTCCTCTTCACAATCCCTCTTCACAATCAAGTCGGTGACTGCATACACATCTGGTCCTAGTAGTACATTCTGGTAAAAAAAATTAAATTTTTTTGAAAATTTGAAATTGTTTAACAAACCACAACCCACTTTCAAATCTCAAAACTCAATGAAATATATATATATATTATAGCTAAACAGCTTTCTCCATCTCAATATAGCTATAAATAAGTCCTTTCCACAACAGAAGCTTGCTAGTTTTCAAGAGAAAGACAAGAGAAAGACAAGCTTACATCGATCATCTTCTTGACTTCCATTGTCAGTGTCAGAGTTGACGGGGTCTGGTCCCCAACCCTGATACAGGGCCTCCTATAGCCCTAGATGTCGTCTCCCTCTTCTCCGCTTGATCCTGAGTCGCTAGAGTCAGTATCAAGCAAGTATAAAACTTCCACAGCACTGTAACTGAATTTTGAGTGCAGCAGTAGATTGGTATCTGGAATAGTGTTGCAGCAGCTTTGAGTTCCAAATGTGTACCCCACACACCTGGCCTCATCATATGCTTGACTTGCTCTGAAATGGTAGCCTTATTAATAGGCATAAGGTACTCGGAGAATAGTTCCTCGTTTAAATTCATCGTTCTCACGATGTGACTCCTTAGATGGAAGTGGTGGTCTTCATGGTGGAGAAAAGCGAACAAAAAAGCTCTAAACATACAATTTCCATCGCCTCTAATATGTTGAATTTTTCTACCACTTCTCTGCAGGTACTGATCAACTGATATCTGCATTTTATCACTAGTTTTATCAGTCTTTGTAATTAACTTTTCACACCTTCTCAGCTCGCAACATTGCTTTTTTTTACCCATTCCACCAAACTTAGGCTTGTCTTTACAGAACTTTGCATATGCCTCAGTCAAATCTGATGCATCCATCACATGTACCACATCTCTTTCTCTTGACACCTGTAAGTAGAAATAGAGGAAAATCAACTGTCATCCAAATCGCTCATTCTAAATATTACCAGTTTGTTTACGGTGCTAGTTAACCCATTCACCTGGTGTCCCAATTTTTTTTATACTATTGTGACAGACTGCTTATTGTAATGGAACCAATCAGAACTGCATCACCAGGAGTATTTTTTTCATAGTTGTCCAGTCTTGTCGTCAAATGTTCATGTGGCACATGAACAGTGCATATTAGAAGCAAACCTTTCATTAGTGTAATATTTCTTTATTATGTCCAATTTACACATACTAGCTGAATGCATGTGTTTGTGACAGCGTATGAGGGGATGGGAGGGGGGGGGGAGGCGAAGGCCCCTAATTGTGTGGTGCACCACTCTTGTGACGACCATTAAAATGGGCTAGTCTGACTAGTCAACCTCCAAAGAAATTTTCAAATTTTATAATATTTAAATTTTGGCATTGGGACAATAGACGGCTTAACTGGACAACTCTTTCTTTTTTAATCAGACTACTCAACAAAATACAAAGAAGCTGTACACTCAGTTTTGTTAGACTTTGCTATGTAACTAAGTCAGAACTCGAGCTTCTGATGAACTGGAAGATTAAATTTTTTAGCATATTCAAATCTAGTTTTTGTTTGTTTATCCACATACACTGATACTGCCACCTTAATATTTGGATTGTGTTACTTATTGCGTGGCAATCATACTTATTTTTGGTTTAAACTTATTGCAATAGAGTTTGATAATACACTTTATGCAACTCCTATGAAAAATTGTGTGTTGTTTGAGTGTAACAAGGATTTGACATCAGATATATCTTACAGCCATACACTACATGAAGTTGACAGACGCTGGACTCAAACAGTGTGGCAGAAGCTATCATTTGAAGGTGAGTACAACCGAACACAAGACATATTTCAAGTATTACTGTATAGCAGGTTAGGGATTCATACATGATGGGCTTTTTGGGGGTGGGGGGGGGGAGAGGGGAGCTTGAGGTATGTTTCACGGGTATAAGCTTTCGAGGATTAGGACTTGATAAAGTATTATTGGGTTATATTTTCATATTTGCTCTAAGTAAGCATTCAAATAATCTAGGTTTTATGGATAAAATCCGATCAAAAAATAATAACTTTATAGTAGTTAATGACTAATTAACAATTTTCAGTCTTGACACCAATGGTTAAATACTTTCTCTAATGCCAATTTGAAACAGCGTAGAAACATAATTTTTTCTTAACAATTGTACTATATTTCGTAACTTTTTCAGTGACACAATTTGCATACAACAAAGTGTTAGATCACGACTATTGATATTAAAGTTAACAGCTTCGAAGTTTGTTTGTTTTATTGCTGAATTGGACATTGTCCAAGTAATATATTGGCAAGGACCAACTAGGGCACTGTACCTCCCTTAAATTTTGACATATCCCTCCCCCCCCCCACACACACCCCCCATCTGATTCAGAATACTCATATGTATTATGTATATAGAGCTTAAGTTTGGTGATCGTAATAGATGCCAAATTTTCCAATCTAGGAAATAGAAGACATATTTAATCTAGACGTCACAATGCGTATTTTGAATGGGGGGGGGGGGTGCGGGATGGAGTTGGGGGGAGAGAGATATTTTTTGAGTCTGGATGTGGTTGTAATGGATTAACCATATATTTATACATTACCAATTCTTCCTCTGCCTCCATCCCCCACCCACTTCCCTGCTTTTTTTTTTACCTGTCTGCCTATCTGTACCGATTTCAGCGATTTCAAGCATATCCGGATTACATTCACTACTGTGTTTACTGTTTCTGGTAATTCTTCGTATAATATTCCGTAAATTTTGGTTCAACTTCCTTCCATTGAATAATAAATTGTTCACTCAATTTATTGAAGTTGTCCAGACTGTGTTCGTCAATCAAAATACACAGAGTTTGATCAATCTTGACCTGATTTTCACGGGAGCAGCTACGAATGTGGTTTTTCCAGGACCTTTACAGCAACAATAGCAAACACATTATACTAGTATACCATAAGAAATAATCTCCAACCTGTGGACATGGTCCAAATACGGTTGCAGCTGCATTCCATCCAGTGTTATCTAGTATAATACCATAATGTATAAATATATGCACTTATTATTGAGCCACATTATTTCCTTTGATCTGTTTATTGATCATAAGTTGTCATATGGGAGAGGATGCCAGCATTATTATGTAAATGAGTGTCTATGGTTTTGCCACTTTGCCGCATACATATATAGAACACAAATTTTTTCTGGTTTTCTAGGCTTGAAGGTATCTCACTTCACATCTTTATTGAAAATTATTTTTTGACAAATATAGATAATATATTCATACCATGCATGTAGTAACTATCTAATTTTAGCTACAGTTGTAGTAAAGTACCTTCCTCAGCAAAGGAAGGGTATCACTGAAATGCATATTGGCTGATTGAAAGAAGGTCAGCTGCAGTTCTGCTTTCTGTTCCACCTCAGCCAGAAGGAGGATAGGGAAGTCAAATGCAAACCCATTATGAGCTACTAGCACTAATAGACAGAGACGGAAGTATTTTTTCCATTTAAAAAAAATTTATATAATTATTTTGACCAGGATGATGAGCTCTCTAAGAATAGCGGTAGCACCACTGTGAGAGGATTCTCAAGCCTTAGCATGTTATTTGTTATGCCAGTAACCTTGGAAATGATATAAATTATAAATTTATCGATAATATTATTTTAATTAATAATTATAGAATTGATTGTGGAAACAGGATAGGTGAGTCTTCTGTTACCACAGAGGGTTTACCTGTTCAATTACAAATACCGTATAGCCAATATATTTCAGGAAACTTGTAATACAGCCACACTTAAGCTGTTTGCCGTTAAATTGTGTGCTTGTCAAAGCCAGCCTGTTTATGCCAATTCCTTTTCTTCACTACTATAGATGCAGTTTATTGTAAGGATTAGGACCAACTCAGGCAGAACTCCACCTTCAATTATTTTTTGTACGTGTACTACTTAAATTCTATCATTTTTCATCAATTTTCATATACATATTATAAATAAATGAAACAATTGATAATTTTATTTAACATGAAAGTCTAGTAACTTTAGCTACAAGTTTACTGTGCTTTACTGCTGAATCCTGTGAATATCAGAATATTTTGGGGACACAGTAGGTAGAATCACTAATTTTAATCATGTCTTTTTAGAAGAACGCCCCACCAGTTATCAATTGACTTGGATTCAAATGACTAAATTACTTCCTGTGATGTACTAAATGCATTCCTCAATTACCTCGCTTGTGGTCGTGCCAACTCAACTTGGACATACTATAACATAAAATCCTGACAAGATTACCCATACTAAATTAATGATTTATAAAGTAATTATCAAAACTTAAGGAGAATGGTGAGGATTTTGTATCAAGCTGTACTTTAACTTCTTTAAAGTGCTGGAAACCCTAATTGTCTGTTTAATATATTGGCTTCATTTTTTTACAACATTTTAGTTCTCTTCAGTAGCCTCCTACTGTTATTATTGTTGTTGTTTTTCACACTAATTAGAACAATGAATTTATAATATTTATATAAAAATTTTGTTCAATAATTTTGTTAAGTTAATATCAAGTATAATACCGAACAATATAATTGTATTATGGTAATAAAACAAATTGTTATCTCCACTGCTGGAACCTTTTGCTGCAAAATGTTATCAATATTATAAATAAAAACAAATAATATAGTTTCAACTCAAATCATTTAATGGCTAAAGTAAAAGTAATTTGTAGCACTATTGCAATAACCAACACCTATAAAGAGAATCTATAGCAATTTTTTTATGTTGTAGAGAACAATATTTAATTAATTGTATAGTGTACAAAAAAATCATTAAATATTATGGTATTATAATAATAGGAAATTTTTCTCTTTAACAACCCACATACAGATGACACCTACCAACAACAAGTTTAATAGAGACATAGGTTTAGAGCTTCCAGGATGCTGGCTGTCATATGAAGTCATAAAGATCAATTATTGTATTTTTTTTATGTTACCATGCATGTGAAGACACCACAATCATAACTGTTAGTCTGCCGACAAATCCCAGTCTTGACAGTCGATCAACCATTGTATGCAATTTCTAAGCAAATACAGTGGTCCTGGCCAAGTAAGTATGGCGAAGAAAAGTATGTAGTACTAATGGGTGGACTGCACATAGAAATGGCTATATTGAAAGTCCTTGGTAACTGGTTGGATGGAAGTGGCTGGGTTGCCATTATGGCATCAACAAATGTCACCACAGAAGGAAGAGCTGATGCTCTTCAGAGTGGTTCACACACATCAAGGTCACAGTGGGCCCACCAAGTGACAGCTGCAGCCTTATTCCTATTACAAAATGAAGCTTTCATTGCTTACAAAGAAGAGATGGCAAGTGATCACTTGGATGTCAAGTCATTTGATGAGTGGTGTGGTGATAGGGAAACCAAGCATCCACTGTTCTTGTATTGGAGCAAAGTTCTCAAATTGGAAAATTCATGAGATCACAAAGAGAAGGAAACTTTCTGATGTATGTGGAGGCCCTGGGAAACATCATACCGGATGTTTTCTACGGATCATTTCCATTAAGCTCGATGGCTTTCAGTACATGTAAGGGACCTGTTGCAACTGGAGCATGAGTGTCCCAAGGTATGGAATGAGTTCCTTCAGGGACTGTTTGTCACACAAAAGACTTCACACAAGTTCTCCATGATGGCTCATGATCAAGTCCATGAACAGTTGAATGCTATTTTGAAGGGTGTTGGTGGAATAGTTGGAATCACTGAAAATGAATCAGCTCTGCGACGCTGGATGATAGCTGGTCCAGAAACAGGTAGGATTATCAGTGACCTTAGTGTGAAGCAATCAAAGTTTGGTCATCATGAACAAACCCTAAGCATTCAGAACAGATTTGCAAGAAATGTGAGGAGTGTGATAGAGGCCTTGAAATGGGAAACCCCTTTACTGAGACAAGCTCAGATTTGTTTGCCGTTGACACAAAGGTGATCATGGCCGATCAAGTTGTTCAGAGTATCAAGGAAGCAGAAGGACTCGGAAGAAAGCAGTATGAAGCTTTTGTGGATGAAAGAATTGTGAAGATGACAAGAAACATACATGATGCAATCCCGAAGAATAAATTAGCACTATTCACATCTGGTCAACGCAAGACAACATCCAAGTCAAAAGCAAAACTTTCCAAGCATGAAAAGTGACCTGGAGTTGTTTTCAAGAATGTACATTTCATGCCAAGCCAGGGAAGGAGAAATGAATGCATTTTTTGAGCATGAAAATCATGCTTGGCCCCCATCTCTTGCCGAAAATGACTCAATGCGGCATGGAAACGAGGCAGATTTTCTGAAGTGCCTGGAACCGTTGGTTCAACACACACAGATGGCACCTGAAGTAGATGTGACGTTCTTTGATGGAGCAGCCCTTGTTCACAAGCTGGAGCCAAAGAAAGCTACCACTCTTGTTAACACATTCAAAGACTATGCAGACATTGTCTTTATACCATATCTTCTCAAGCAACTGCAACTTGTTAGACGGGTTGATGTTGTGTGGGACTTTTATGCTGCTGATAGTTTGAAGGCACACACCAGGCAGTGCCGTGGAAATGGGAGCCCTCTTTGTGTGACTGAAAAGACGCGTATTCCAAATAACTGGAAAAGTTTTTTGCGTGTTGACTCAAACAAGGCTGAACTTTTTCAGTCTCTTACATCTGCCATTGAATCAGCTACAGCACCTGAAGACAAGTTGCTTGTCACAACAAAGAAAGAAAATGTTGTATTAACTAACACTACTCTGAACGTATCTGCTCTTCTACCCTGCCCACAAGAAGCTGACCATTGTCTTATGCTTCATTGTGCTCATGCTCACCAGCATGGTTCGAAAAGGATCATGGTGCATGCTACTGATACCGACGTGCTTTTACTTGCAATTGCCACGGCCAGCATGCTAGAAGAAAGTGAGATCTGGCTAGCATTTGGCCATGCCAAAAGCTTCCGATACATTGCTGCTCATTCCATCACAGCAGTTCTTGGTGATGACCGGTCCAAAGCTTTGCTGTTCGTGCATGCTGTTTCTGGCTGTGACACAGTCTCGTCTTTCTTTGGCATAGGTAAGAAAACAGTGTGGGACGTTTGGAATGCTTTACCCAACCTGACGGCACTTTTTAAGCGGCTTTCCCAGACACCACAAGATATTACTCACAGTGAAATGGAGGAGTTGGAGAGATTTGTGGTACTACTATTTATAGTCGTACTTCCCAAATTTGTACAGTGAATGCTGCAAGAAAACATCTCTTTTCTTATGGGAATAGAAAACTGGAAAACACCCCTCTCTCAAGAGCAGCTTTATTACAGCATGTAAGACGTGCAGCATTCCAAGCAGGCTATGTTTGGGGGCAAGCCCTAATTTCAAATCCAAATCTTCCTTGCCCTTCTCAATGGGGTTGGCGGAAAGACAGCAATGGAAAGTGGGAACCATGGTGGACTACACTCGCTGAGGCCTCAAAAGGGTGCCATGAACCTGTAAAGTGTAACAAAAAAATGCTGATCTTGGACGATATAAATGTAGGAAAGCTAATTTGAATTGTACTCAGTTATGCTTTAGTGGTGGACAATGCACAGAGCAAGATTAATATTTTTTTACTTTCACAATGATGACTTTTAATTATTTGCTAAACTATTTTATTTTCCCATTAACAGCTATTTTAGGGAACCACAATTGGTAGTGTGGTGCTGTACCAAACTATTGCTGATGAGGGTTCCCATTGAAAATGGAATCACTAGGTCTAAAACCCCAAAATACTCTTTCGGATCAAAAGAAACACTGTTTTTGCATATATTATGTACTAGTTTGCCATTTTCTTGTTAAAATTTTAAAAGTTAGATGCTTAGTACTTAACTATGACCCCCCCAAACATGACCATTCTGAACAATTTCAGTCCACCAGAAAGCCTGTAGCTGCAAAGGTTAACAAGATATGACCATTTAAATTGCCGATAATGGAGGTGTGGCTTCGTTTCGGTAGGAAGCCATGTTTTGCTGACGTGGATCCCATTAAATTTGGAATCAGCATGGTAAAAAAACCCACAATACAAATTTGTATGCTTTCTGCCTGAAGTGAACATCTTGCCCTTTTTTTGTTACATATCCGCTATACTAGTACTTTTATTTACAAATATCATAAAATATCATAGGCAGATATAATTAAGTAAGAATGAGACTTACATGAACACAATTTTGAAGCATTTTTATAACTTTGTAAACATTGTAAGTATTCTTGTCCTAATAAGTGGTATCCTTTGTGACATTGATATGTAATTAAAGCATCAATTCCATCATTTTTGATAATCCTTCCGTCATTCAATAGTATGCTATCACACACTTCTAAACATTAATTCACAATAATAAAAAAATATTAATTGGTGAGCGAGCAAAGCGAGCTAGACACTACCAGAAGTAACGCCAGCAGAGGTAACTGCCACTAGAGGTAAGCCACCAGAGGTAACACCATTGAAAATCAGAGATATATATTTGTTTTTATATTAGTGGACGTATCTATGGCATCTTGTGCTTTTATCCTTCCATTTTTGTACCAGGTAAGTTCAGGTAAGAGAGTAGATCTTTTTTATTTTTTTATTTTTTTAATTTTATTTTTTTATATATTCTTGCAAAATAGCAAAGGGTTTGCCAACTAGCTTTAGCAAACTAATACTAAGGCTACCCAAAATACAACAGCAGCAACAAAACAAGAAACAAAGTAAATAAGGAATGAGACAAACGAACAGTGAGCTACACCTGTAGAAAGAGCTTTAGGTGCCTCTTGAAAGAGGAGAGACCCTCCAAGCTCTCAGAGAGAGAATTCCAGAGGGGGATGGAACTAACAAAAAAGGAGGAACGGTGGTAGTTATTGGGGGCTTTCTCTTGCAGGAGATGACCATGGACTTTGTCTTACGGGCATTGAGCCTCAAATCACTGTCACCTACCCACACAGAAATAGTGTCAATATCCTGTTGCAGAGAGAGAATGTCAGCAGAGGAAAAAATTGGTTTGTAGTAATTGATGTCGTCAGCGTAGATGCGGATAACACCAGAACCAGAGATGGAGAGGGAAGTTAGAGGACTGAAATCCCTTTACCGTGTATGCGAAATTAAAAAACTGGACCTTATTTTCAGTAGCTTCAGTGTTAGAAGTCAAAATCATTCAAATAAAAATAGTATAATCTTTAGGCTCGCTCGCCATTTGTGCTCAAGCACACCACTAGTTTATTATTATTTAGTCACTAGCTCCAAAAATTTTCAATTACGCGGTAGGTTCTTGATTTTTCACAGACACTTAAACTCGCCGAAATCATTGGCGGGGTCCTTCCTGTTGGCATTTATTATCCTCCCCTGTGGCATTTAGAACCCTAGCTTGTGACATTTAGTAAGTACCCTAGCTCACTCCACCTTCTCTATTGTTTGGAATAGCTACTTGACATTTCTGACACATTTGTATAATATTCAAAATTTTAGGGATATAACAAAGAAATATTTTTATTTTTTAAATACTGATATTAAAATAAAGTGATGAGTATCTACAACTGATTAAATAAGTTGCAACAGCTAATGACATTCGAAATTCTGAGAATTGACTGTCCTTTAAAAAGTCAATGGACGGTCTCCCTTCAATCCGGATGTATCGTTGTATGCCAGCCACAAGATGAAGAAGTGAATTTGGAGGAAATTCCTCTATGTTTTGTTTTCTTACTTGGGTAGATATTTCTTTCAGCGGTATAACTTCCGAGGTAACTTCTTCTCCGCTCAGTAGAAATGTGTGCACACCATTGTTGCCATACATTGACACAGTATTCTTTGTCAGCCATGGTCTTAGAAGGTATAGCACTAAGCTTGGCCTTCATAACCTAATCCTCGTTTTTCCTGGGAGCAAATGTTCTATTTTGTCGCTTTGTTGGAGGCTCCAAGTTATAGCCGTGAACAGAATGTTCAGTGAGTTGCTCTTGCTGAATAGCTGGGTCTACTTGACCAGTAACTAAGGTTTGTTCGCTATCAGACGTTTCCTCGTTTAAAAGGTCCATAATTTCTGGTAATAATAAGTCCAGGAATGAGTCCATAATTGTTTTCCATTAATCAAGTTAGCCTGAGAAGTGGTGGAACAGCTGTATCACCTAGCTAGCTTCTTTTTTTTTTTAGTGACTAAATCAGTTAGACAGAGGCACCAAGGAAACTACCGGATTTAGGAAACGCCTCAGGCCCCTAATAGCACTCTCGCTTCGCTCGGGATGCTACAGCTCAGGGCCTTCGGGATTCCTAAATCCGGTAGTTTCCTCGGTGCCTCTGTCTAACTTTTATGGGGTACGTGAGACTTCTGTTTTCGCCCGCGCCTCTAATTACGTAAGTTAGGTTAAGCGTTCACAGTTCCAGTATTTTCAATTAACGAGCGCGGAGAGTCATCAGGTTTAGCGTTCATTACCAGTAATCTGTCACAGTTATTGGCGAGCGAGCGTAGCGAGCGAGACACTTACCAGGGTAACACAATCGAAAATCGGGGATGTTAGTTTATTTATTTATTTATTTATTTGTATATGTATGGACGTACGTAAGGCATTTTTGTACTTTGACCCTCGCGTTTTTGTGTTAGTTCGGTTGTCGACCCCGTCCCAAATTGCACTAAACAGAATCCTCTGGTTTATCGATCAGTACCCGTATCACCCTAGAAATTGAATTGTTTACCGTTTTGAATTCTTTTGCGGGTGCAGTTAAAACTTGACAACTTAAAGGGACTTCCATTTCTATTCGAGTTAGTGGCTGTGGTAAGTCAATGCGCTCTTTGTCACGGTTATAAGCCGTGCGCAACAGTATTTACTTGAAAATACATTGTCCACTAGACTACCGCTAAGGTAAGTCTGTGTAGGTGCATGTCCAGTTGTGTCAAAGCATTGTGTGTTACAACCACTACTTAGCTAAAGAATATCACAAAGAAAACGTTTAAATAACGTGTATTGTTTTGTTGTTGTTTTTTTCCTTCAACTCAAGCAGTTGCAGAGAGTTGTTACTATGGCACTGAAATCCCTTTACCGTGTATGCAAAATTTAAAAACTGGACCTTATTTTCAGTAGCTCTTCAGTGTTAGAAGTCAAAATCATTCATATAAAAATAGTATAGTTTTTAGGCTCGCTCGCCATTTGTGCTCAAGCTCGCGGGGAAATTTTTTTCTCCCAAAAAACACGGCTTTATAGGCCGTATACTACTATTACCGCGTGTCTCCGGGACACTACGGAATATACCGGTTACTACAGGCGGATTGAAAGAAGTCTAAAAGGCTTAATGCTGGGCTCCTTAAGAAACTATGCTGGCGAGAATTGCGTTGAGTACGTGAATTATGTAGAATAGTAAGTGAATTAGTTAGCTACATTTTTTCCTCGCTGTTAGTGAAAATCCCGCCAATAATTTCTTAGCAACACACGGGTCCAACCGGCTAGTGTTTCTAGCCTCCTAGCGTCACACGGGTCCAACCTGCTAGTGTTTCTAGCCTCCTAGGTGACTTCTAGAGCACGCCAGAGCTTACAACTGCGTCATAAGCTAGTGCTAACTGGTGTCTATCCATTTCCCCCATAGCCGCGTTTAGGCCGATTTTCCCAAAACCGGTCGCATATATAAACTCGATTTTAAAAGTTAAAATCAATCGTTTAACAATATTGCCGTTTTAGGCTCGTTTGCTGCAGTGCTCTGGCAATTCACTAGTTTTAATTTTTGACCTTTTTGACCAACAATTAGTTGTGGGTCCAAGCTATTACATGCGTTGGAGCTGACCTAAGTGCTAGAACTTGTTCTTTTATTTATATGAGGGTATTGACTAGTTAGCACGTTTTTCCTCCTTGTCTTTTAAGTGAAAGTCAGGTTAGTGCATCTCGATTTCAGCAATTATTGGAGTTATACTTAATTGTTGTTGTTTTTCATTATTATAAGCAATCCCTTGTACTTTCTACCATTCTCAATAAACAAGCCAGGTTTCTAAGTAGGCAAAATATTTTATTTCAAATTAATGCAACTAGACAATGTATATGCATGTAGATATGTGTATTGTATGGATTTTGGCTGATAAAACATACTTAAATGGAAATGACAAGAAACAAGAAAATAGTCAGTCACAAAGGAGTTTAATAGAAAGACTCAATATTGTATAGCTGGCATACACAAATGGCTTTGAAGTTTTGTTCTATGAATGCAGCTTTATTCCAACGTATTATATTATACCAACAGAATTTTTCAAAATTTAACAAATTGCATAAAGATATGCTATGATACATATGGGCTGTATTTTAAAAGCATAATTTATTGTTTAAATAAAGGGTTGCTTTTAGTTATTGCACTTGACTTTATTTTACAATAATGGTAGCTTAAATCAGTTGTAATTGATAGTGTGTAGAATTATAACCCAGTTAATATAGATAAAAATGTTAAAAATTTTGAGTCAAACCAATATAATATATATATATTTTTTTAAATTTATATATAATACTATTATAATATATGAGTCAGAATATGATATGGCAAAATATTTCACCGGCTGGCTACTTTATTTTCAAGATCCAGAGGGGAGTGAAAATATAACCTGAGAGTGAAATATCTAGCCATATCATTCTGACAAGTGTAATAAGTGGTTTATTCCACACTAGATATGTTCACTACTGTAGTTTGTACTAGGACTGGTAATTCAGGGTAAAGTTGGTTTTAGGGCCCCCCACCCCCAGCTGATATTTTGGCAGCTGCTGTAAGTGGTTGGTTAGGCTCTAAGAGAAAGGTAGCTGTAATAAAGTGGCAAGTTTGGCCAGATTATATAACCACAAGGGTAATCAGCTTGTGCAGTACAGCAGGAAATAACTTGAAACATCTTGAGTTATTTCACTGGGTCATGTACCTAAAGATATCATTGTAAAGATATCTAGGGTGGTATAAATATACATATTATATATATATATATATATTATACATGTATATATAACACAGGTGATAATACTACCAAGTAATGGGCTGGCACTACATACTTAAAACAGTCAAATGAGCCACATCATAAAAATACACAGTGTTTAAGTTATAATTTTTGTATGTATTAGTTTGTCCATAACATTTATACTCTCCAGCTGATAAGTATGTGGCTGCAATTTCAAGTTCATTATTTTTTTCCACTATGTTTGAATTATTTTTAACTAATATTTGATTATTGAAGTACCATTGCACTTCATCATTGGATTCACATGAGAATTTAACAGTTTGTCCTTCTATAACTAAATGTGATGGTGGAGAAATTTTCCCTCTTAAGTACTCTAAAAAATGTTCCACATAGCCATATTAGAATCTTACAAAATAATTCTATAACATGCACCTCTTACACTCAGATCAGAATATGCTTCAAAATGTGCATTGTCTAGAGTTGTTCCTGAACAAATATATCTTCCTTCATTTTCTGGTTTAACATGGGAAATATATATATAGTAGTAGTTTTTACTTGACTTCATCACTGGTGTATTGTAGTTCTTATTGTGAAATAGCCATGTAGGAATAGAGTTAGAATGACATGAAATAATGGCCTCATCTTTTTCATTCATTAGCTGAAAACTAGGATCAATATGTTCCTGAGCTGTAGAGATTATTTGATATATAGGAACATTACGGGTACTAATTTCATTCCAGAACTTACCATATACATTAAGATATGCAATTGATATAAATATTCTGTCATTTTTCAGGTATTTTCCGATACAAATATATGTTCCTTTATGTTTTACTTTTACTGGATTAAACACAAGCTGGTAATTAGTGGATATAATAGACTGGTTCAAGAATATAACATATTGTCTATCATGATATTTAGTATCTGATATAGAAAGAAAATACCATTCAGGTTCAGTTCTGGAGTTGCACCAAAATGTGGCATTAGTACCGACATTGGCAGTTTGTTGGGCAGGTTGAATATTACCAGATTCTCGCACTGTTAACAATTATATTAAAAGAAATGTTAATAAAATGGAAAAAAAAATGTTTGCTATAATTTAGAGAAATATATCCTAGAGTACAAAATACTTCAAAAGGATTGCACAATTGGGATAGGGTGATAACCATGGAATTTTTCACTTGTGGTGACCTAAATTTCTGTTTAAGTGTTGGCTGTTACAGTTAGTACCCAAAAAATTGCAAGTGTTGGCTGTTAGTACCAAAAAAATTTCTATTATATAATCAAGCAACATTCCTGGACAGAGGCAGAGTCAGCAAACCACAGTAGCTAGGGGCTGAACTAGTTTAGTTGCTATTTTCTGAAATTTAATTGACACTTACAGAAAGTAGCCATAACAAATTTTAAACTGACCTAACTGAGACAAAGAACGGCACCTGAACAGTGTCTATTTACAACCACAACAAAATTGTAAATTACTGTATAATATTTTAGAAATTAGTTTAACCGCTACAATTTTGGTTTACTCTAATTATCAGCAGACTTAATGGATTTTTTTGTGGATGTCATTTCTGCCTGAAAAGAGTCCATTGACAACCATAACAAAATCCGTAAACTGCTGTGATAATTAGAGTTGACAAAAAAGTTGACAAGGCTGTGGAGGTTATCAAGCTAGTTATCAACTGATTATACACTAATTTATGACTTTGTTATGGTTGTCAATGGACACTTTTCATGCAGTGCCAGGCTGTAGAAAGTAAATAAGGCCATATACATTAAATGGAATAAGTTATTTGAATATAGTTTGAAAAATTCATTGCATAATAAAGTTATCTCCAAAAGGCTGGACGAAAAGTTGCAATAATAGCAACTAAAGTTGTATTTTTTCTTTAAAATGTAATTACCTCGTTTCTTCACTTCTAATCTAGTGTCATGCAAGTAGCTTGATTCAAGAGAGAATATAATTTTGGAATAATTTTGCAAGTAATTAACCCAAAAGAATTAGCATTCAGAATCTAAGAATATTCTAATAGGAATTATACTAAAAATTTTGTTAATTAATTTGCCCACCACCTAAATTTTTGTCCTTCTCCTACCCTCAATTATTCCTTACCAATTAAATATTTGTGTATATATATATATAATATATATATATTTATTCCACCCTAGATATCTTCACAATGATATTTTTAGGTACATGACTCTTGAAATAACTCATGATGTATCACGCTGTTATTTCACGCTATACTGCACAAGCTCATTACCTCTGTAGTTATAGCAACCAGCCAAACTTTTCACAATTTTCTGGTTTTACAGCTACCTTCCACTGGTATACCCTGCTCAACAGAGTTAGAGTAGCTGCTAAAATATAAGCTGGGGGTGTGGTAGCCCCTACAACCTACTTGGCTGTGAGTTACCCTTCCTCTAGTACTAACTACAGTAGTGAAGATATCTAGTGTGGAATAAACCACTTATTACACTGACTCACGTAATAATTATTATATATATATATAATATATATGTGACAGTGCCTAGGAAAAGGGACCATTTCCATAAAAAAAATGAAAAATGAGTTATTTATACCACTGTGTAGAGCACTTCTTATGGAGTATTTTGATACCAAGTTTATAGGCAGGCGCTGCTTGGTTCACTAAATATACGAGCGGCAATCTGACCAACTTGAGCACAGTTATTTCGAGAAAACCGCGATTAAAACTTCTTATTCAATTTCTCGCGGAGTTAACATTGACTTCCGTAATCTAACCGGAAGTCCGGTTACGGTTACGTAAGACTGTTACTTATGCTTCGAAAAAAATGGTGGCGATCAGCTGAACCGCAATAAGTTATAGTTGGGGCCGCTTACTTCATTGATGGGGGAGGCCTTACTCAGTTTAGACCCTACATTGTGTAAGTACTAGACAGGTATGGCTTTAAATAGCACTAGATGCGTATAGACATAATTTTGCAGGCCTGTAGCCAGGAATTTGCACAGGGGGGGTTCGGATTTCATAGAAACGCAAGAAAGCCACACCTACTTGTGTTTTCTTCATTTATTCTTTAAAAAGCAAAAACAAGGGGGAAAATATACTAAAACTAATAATTTGTCTGCTGACGTTCTATGTGTTCTATTCATAAATTCATTGAACACTGCTGACTATCAGCAATAAGAGGTAAACTGCTAACGCTATATCGTTCTCGTGTAACCAGGCTTCTAACCACTACCGTGAGCTGTACATACACAGTGAACCATTTATAGGCCTTTCGTACTGTGTGTGACTTGTATTGATCGCACACACTGAATGGTCAGTCGTGTAAACTATCGAAGGACCAGGTAAGTCCACTCATTATGGCGCAGCTCAAGTATTCGCGCAACCGCTGGCCACAACAGCTTGCAGTCTTGCGAACTGAACTTTAAATTAGCGCACTCTCGAAAGCGGTCTCAGACTCCAGAGTTAACAGAGGTGAACAACGTTTTAATCTAAGAATACACAAAACATAAATACCCAATAGGATGATGCGGGGTGCTGTGGGAAGCAGCTTGTATGAATATAATTAACGTGGATGGGTAAAGGCATGACATTAAAACTTAATGGAATAGTACGGATACACGTAAGAAATAAAGGGTGACAGTTCAACATATGACAGAGTTTCATTGTTCAGGAGCTAGTCCTGTAGGTCCTGGACACTCTGTCTGGGAAAGAATCCAAGACATACTCCCGGAGCGGATGGAGGAGAAGTCTTGGAGTCTTGATCTGTGATGGCCAGGATCGGTTTGACTGTGGGTTTTTTGTAGGTTCTTCCTCTACAGCGGATGGTAGCAGTGCGGTAACCAATGTGATGAGCCAGTCTCTGGCTCGTAGCGTCTCATCGCGGGTGAACACTACGTCTCCAATGCGTAATTGGTGTCCGGAGTGAGTCCAACGGCTTCTTTGGGCGCAGAAGGAAAGGTATGAGGAGGACCATGTCTTCCATAAGTCGCTTCGGATTCGGGAAACTAGGTTCCATCTCTTTAGCAGTGAGATCTTTCCTGTGGATGGTTGACGGGACGGTTGAGCTTGAATGGGCCGACCAATGAGGAAGTGTCCGGTCGTTAGGAATGAGCCTTCTTCGGCCTCATCGGTGAACATAGGTGCCACTGGACGCGAGTTTAACATGCCCTCTGCCTCGACGAGTATACATCTCTTCCCACGTCATTGGGTGAGGGGTGGCGATCTTTCGGAGGGCGATCTTCATCGCTCGGACAGCTGCTTCCCACAAGCCACCAAAGTGTGGTGCCCGGGGAGGGATGTGAGACCACTTGATGATGTGGGTGATGGCAAAGTTGGAGATGGCTTGGAGGTGTTGTTCGGATTCGGCTAACTTCTGAACTGCCCGGATCTCCTCCCGGGCACCGGAAAAGTTTGTGCCGTTATCGGAGAAAATCTCCTGAGGGCAACCACGTCTGGCAACAAATCTCCGTAGCACCGCGAGGAAATCTTCGGTGGAGAGTGAAGCACATAAATCAAAGTGTACGGCTTTTGTGGTCAAGCACACGAGGACTACGGCGTACGTGTTGAGTATCACTGGTCTCCGTGTATGGCCCTTCTTGATGTGAAAGGGGCCTGCAAAATCTATTCCGGTACGGCTGAAGAGCGGGGCTGGAGTGGTCCGGGACGATGGTAGCATGTCCATGCTGTGTGCCAGAGGCTGAGCATAGGCGCGCTGGCAGACAACACAGGTGCAGCTGACGAGTTTGAGGAGGTTACGTAGAGCTGGAATCAGGTAGGTGTGGCAAAGAATAGATAACATCGCTGAAACTCCGGCATGCGAGTATACTTTATGGAGGGATCTTGCCAAAAGCTTCGAGAGCAACTTGGAGTTCAGGACGGTCAGTTGGATAGGCTGTGTGGGAGCCTCGGGATCCCGAACCCTGCTCTGAGCAAGAATGTGACCATGCCTGGACAGGGTGAGATTGTAACGAGCGAGCTTGTGATTTCTCGGCACGGTTGAGTTCTTTTGCAGGGACGTCATCATAGTGTTCGGATTGGGCAAGACGGTATATGGTGAACTTGGATCGTTCGATTTCCTCGAAGGTCGGAGGCCTGGTGAGGCGTTGTGAAGGAGGGAGCCTGCAATTGTACATGAAACGGAATACAAGAGACAACACACGCACAAGGTTAAAGAAACAAGAGAACTTGGACCATAACCCACGAATGAAGTCTAGTCTGTGATTGGAGATGCACGGATGGAGGCAACGAGTGTTGGAAAGGAAGGTTTGGATGGGTGGGAGGTGGGCCACTGATCCGACTGCAAGGAGAGCCATGGCGGACCTGACCATCAGTGTGCTGACTTGGCCAGGTCCGGAGCACGCTAGCCAGGTCAGTGGGGTTGGTGTGCAGTTTTGTGGGCATGCCGTAGACCCTGTTGGCCACGAACCTGTCGAGTTGAGAGGGTGCCTTTGGAATCCAATGAAGGACAATCTCACTGTCTGTCCACGCGAAGACACGGCATAGAGGAATCTTGAGCACGGAACAGGTGTGGTGGAGGAGGTGGGCACCGAGCAGTTCAGCCTTGGGGATTGTGACTGTATGAACTGGAAGAACACGGGCTTTGGCGGTGACCAATGATGTTGAGATGCTGCCGTCCTCATGTTCCGCATGGAGGTAAATGGCTACGCCGTAGGCGACAGAGGAGGCATCACAGAAGCCATGGAATTGCTCGAGGCACTCACCCGAAAGTTGTTGAACCGACGGGGAACGGGATGACCATTTACTGAGTGGAGATCTTCCACCCAGGTGTGCCAGAGCTCGCTCATGTCATCGGGTACAGGATTGTCCCACGACAACGAGGGTCTCCACGTCTCCTGGAATAGGAATCTTGCTGGGAGAATGGCTGGAGCGAAGAGTCCTTCTGGATGCTTGACTGCCTTGAGAAGATGTCCTTTAATCTCAAGGTCTGAGTGTCCCTTGGCCCTCAACTTAATGGCGGCCCTAGCCTAGAGAAATCCAGCCATCTGATCCAACTCATCAGTGACGACTTCAAAGATCCAGTGACGTCTACACCCACTCCTGTCCCTTCCGATCCATCCACATATTCAAAATTCACCCACTTGATCGGGTCGCCATCAAACGTCGGTACATCGATATGTAGGGACGAGTTGTGTTCGGTTGGATGGGATGGATCGGAAGGGACAGGAGTGGGTGTAGACGTCACTGGATCTTTGAAGTCGTCACTGATGAGTTGGATCAGATGGCTGGATTTCTCTTTCAGTACTGCAATGTGATCACGAAGATGGGGGACGTATCGGAGGATGGATGCGGATGAGATGGATAGAGCTTTGTAGCTGCTGACCAAGCCATCTACTGTAGCTCAGTAGTGAGGAGAGTCCGGTCTGGGGCTGGCAGCGGCACGCTCAAGTTGTTGGAGTATGACCTTGCTGTCAGCCCAGAGAAGACCAGCCTTCTGGGTGGATAGGAGGATGTTCTTGAGAGACCTGTAGGCATCTTGGAGTCTGTCTCGTTCATCTTCTTCATCTGGATGCTCAACGTAGATCTCATCTATCTGAGCCTGGAGGGCATCATGGTCAGCCGTTTATGTCTGAAGATCAAGGAGGAGATCATCAACAACTAGGAGGTCGATGTCATCTGGGGGTGTGTTCTGGACATCCAGGATTTTCTTCCTCAGCTTGGTCACTTGGCCTCTACGATGCCCGCGGCGGCGACGAAGGGTCTCTAGTGTCGCTGAGATGTTGGAGGAATCATCCATATTGAATTGTTAGTGGAAACGGAGTTTGTTTTAAGTGAAAAAACAAACAAAAAAAAACAGGCTAAGTCGAAGGTGACAATTAGGACGGAAGGTGACGATTGGCGTCGATTGGTGATGGAAATGGAAAGGATACCTTTGATGGATGGAAAGAACTGAAGTGGTTGAGCAGGTAGACTTCGGAAGAATCCCGGAAGCAACTTCAACTTAGTTCAGGGAGAGCACGTCACTGGTGTCAAACATCCGGCTCGAAGGACCATAAAATGTGTGTGACTTGTATTGATCACACACTGAATGGTCAGTCGTGTAAACTATGGCAGGTAAGTCCACTTATTATGGCGCAGCTCAAGTATTCCGCAACCGCTGGCCAACAACTTGCAGTCTTGCAACTGAACTTGAAATTAGCCACTCTCAAAAGCAGTCGAGTTAACGGGAGGTGACCAACGTTTTAATCTAAGAATACACAAAACATAATACCCAATAGGATGATGCCGGTTCTGTGCTGTGGGAAGCTGCCCGTATCAATATAATTAAGGTGAACGTGGATGGGTAAAGGGGTGCCATTAGAACTTAATGGAATAGTACGGATACACGTAAGAAATAAAGGGTGACAGTTCAACGTATGACAAAGTTTCATGTTTCATTGTTCAGGAGCTAGTCCTTTAAGTTCTGTAAGTACATTAAGGCACACCATAAAAAGAATAGTTGTAGCGTAGCTTGCTTTATCAGTGCCATAACGAGAGCGATGTTTTGTAGTCAAAGAGCACAATGTTTATTTGCAAGCTTGGAATCAGACTAGGCCGTCCACATATAGAGTATGAAGTATATCGGGTATATAGCTAAATAGCAGAATATTCCATTGCGATTTAGACACGATCGACCAGAAGTCGACATACCATTAGCTAAATGTGAGGTGTGGTTAAATAATTTCCTTCCGGTCACTCAAAAGGGGGGTTCGACCGAATACGGGGTGCTTCTTTTTTTTTTTTTCTGTTTCAACAGTTTGATAGTTACAGTAAGTCATGGTAACTATAATACAGTCACTCTTTTAGAAATGATCAACTAGCTTGGTTTGTTAATTCACTGGCTAGCTAAGTTTAGGATTATATTTGTCTTGCAGCCAGCTCTTTGCCTGTTTTGGAACAAATGAACAATAGGAATCTCTTTAAATCAATGAACAACAATGATGGACTTTCAAAATATGTTGCTTTCTCTTGTTGCAGTGTGACAGAAGTCCTCATCATCCTTTGTCCAGTCAGAGACTTGCTGATTCTTCTAGTGTCTTCACAAAAATAGTCCCAGGAGTCTCCAGGTCTGCAGACTCCAACTACAAGACTCCATAAATAGCAACATCAACCTATATAGCTTGATTATCCACATTTATTATTTCTATTCTGTTGCTGCAATGCTATAACAAAAAATTATAAGAATTTACCTGCGATTATCCGAGGTAGGGGTAATTTGTTCTAGGCAACAAATTGAATTCGCCCAAGATTTTCAATTACTCATGTGTTGGATTTCTGTGCAGCACGGAAGGTCAAAATAGAGAGTAAAAGGTAACTGTGTTTAAACGGGGCGCAACGGTTTCAGCCACTCAAATTTGGTGTCAGTGTAGATAAAGGGTAGGAGATACCTGTGGGCCAATAAAAAAAAAATTGTCGGTGTTTGGGCTCTGCTGTACATTTTTATTTTACGTAATTGGTCCCTATTCCCAAGTACTGTCACATATATATACATATACACACACACACACAAATATTTTGTTGCCATAACTATTTCAAGTGTCTGTGAAAATCGGTGCTTTACTACAAAAAGAATAATGCTTCCTGCTATAAAACAACATCTTGTACGTGTATAATTTAACTATGCCCAAATAGTTATTGCTTGATCAAGAATTATTAAAAAATTAGACAGTAAAAGAACTACAGATTTTAAGCCAAATAAACTGAATGAAATACTAATGGTAAAAACGTTTATTTCACACCCAGAATAACACACAATAAATGTTGCAAAAGGTATTATCAAAAATTTTCTATACCATTAGGGAATACTATTCATTTTCCCTGCCCTCTACACAGTAATTAACTTGCTATTCAACTAAATTACAGTTTATCTGAACACAGCTGCATGCATACTTAGTTAATACACCTATAAAAATTTTGTCAAGTATTTCTTTGAAATATTGGGCATATACTGTTGAGACTAAACTATGTTGTCAAACAACTTCTAAGAAATGAATACTGTAGAACTCCTTAATGTGTTTATGTAATTGTAACACATAAGAATTTTTTTCCCATTTTATTCTATTCCTGTTCATATGTAAAGCTTACCACCAACTATTAGCCTTATGTCATTATAGGACAATGACTGATCTTGATGTCTATAATAGCATCGGTATAAACCCGAATCATCTTGTGTAGCTAAATTAATCAACAGCGTAAGGTTCGACCATTCATAAATTCTTCCACTATATGTAATCGTCTTACCATCCTTGCGCCATTCAATTACCATTATCATTGAGTTTTCATACAAATTGTTTAAGCATCGGATTGGAACTATACTATGTTCATAAGCTGCTGTAGTTCTTGCCATGACTTTGTTGTGAGATTTAACTGAAAATAGGTCAAAATATGAATCAACTCATTGTATAACTCATATACAATATGTAATATGTAATGAAATTTCATACTACATTTTTTTTACAACTATGGTCGTCATACTAACCCTTAAAGCACACCAGCTGGGGCTACCCTATTATGTAAGAAAGGCACATTTCAGGGGACCATGCAACATATGCAATCGTAACAACAAGTAAATTGTTCAGGTCACATACAAGTTTACCACTTCCAATATGCTTTATCTCTTTGTCCAGCAATCTGTATCCAGCAATCTGTGTCCAGCAATCTGTGTCCAGCAATCTGTGTCCAGTAATCTGTGTTCAGCAGTCTGTGTCCAGCAATCTGTGTCCAGCAGTCTGTGTCCAGCAATCTGTGTTCAGTAATCTGTGTCCAGCAATCTGTGTCCAGTAATCTGTGTCCAGCAGTTTATGTCCAGGAATCTGTGTCAAGCAGTCTGTGTCCAGCAATCTGTGTTCAGCAATCTGTGTCCAGCAATCTGTGTCCAGCAATCTGTGTCCAGCAATCTGTGTCCAGCAATCTGTGTCCAGCAATCTGTGTCCAGCAATCTGTGTCCAGCAATCTGTGTCCAGCAATCTGTGTCCAGCAATCTGTGTCCAGCAATCTGTGTCCAGCAATCTCTGTCCAGCAATCTACATAGTAATCCCTTAAAATTGTTTTAGCCACACATATAGAGAGAAACAGGAAATTGCTTCTTCTGGCAGCATTAGCAATTGTTTACTGCTAATAGTGATGGAAGTCCTAGAATCTTGCCAGCTTAGAAGTAGTAAATTTCAAGTTACTGGTAGATTACAAATCACAAGTGAGTATTGTTCAGATAACACCAACAAGTGGCAATAGTATGGAATTAGAGAAATACAAATTATAGTATCTGACAATAATGTTGAGGTATTTACAGTTGTAAAAAGAATAGGAGGAAACACAGGAAGCCAACCTCCGGCTGCTTGAAGTAATGCTCACGCGCTCGCACCACAAATAACCACAAAAACCTCCGTTCAGCAATAGTAAAAACAACCGCTAACTTAGCTTGTGGGGTAATTCAAAGCTTCCCGCCCACTAATTGATAAAACTAACGAGGCCCCGCCCCAGCTATAAGCTGTAAAGAGCGCAGCTGTTTGATATCTTGGCTTACTTTACCAGTATTGTTTCTACCTAGAGCAGACGCTGGCTCCCAGATTGTCTCCAAGCTTTGGACAGGTAAATAATACCTCACTAAATGACTCCATTATTTTAATTTTTTTAATTCTTGTGCAAAACTTCTTCCTGACATATCACTCATGATTTTATTTTATTTTATGGTATTGTGGTGACCAGCGATAATTTTTATGAATGTATATAATAATAATGATACTTATTATAAAAAATATTTTGAAATTGCCAGCTAAATATAGATGAATATTTTGTGATGTAGCTAGCAAGTAAAGATGAATAAACAAATGAAGTGAATAGTAGGTGACACCTTGAAGGGGCAGCAATTCATCATTGTAAAAGTTGATGTGTTTAGGCTAGGAAAAATATAATTTTATACTAGGACCTTCCTCACTCAGCACATATGAGATATGGCAAGTGAAGTTTATTTGAAAAATAACTGGTGCACAAAATTAATTTCATTATTAAAAAATTACTATATTTACGGCAAAAAGTGTAGCAAAAAAAAAACCAAAAGTGTTTATACTTGGACCTTCTAGACTTGTCAGAACACAGAGTAATAATTGAAGTTTCAAATATGCATATTTTTGTGAGGTGAAATATAATATTTTGTGGAAAAAATTGGAAAATTTTAGCTCTATCGTCATTGGCGACAGAGGTCGCTGTAGATGACGTTAGATGACGTTAATTCAGATTTTAGTGCTACATAATCGCTATGTAAAAACTTGGCACAGGCGCATTTAAGCCAGTTATTGGGTGATCTTGGGGAAGAAAAGAATGAGGTACTTTGTTGTGTTACAATTGCATTAATCTATTATTTTTAGTGACAAGGAATTTGTAACTACAGTTTTGTGATACAAAATTGACCCCATCATAGTGTTTCAAAAAAGTTAGTCTATAAGCTGGAAACCCTGGCAGTATTTTTTGTGGAAGTAACAGCGCAAACAATACTGGAAGTTATGTTCACAGGTGCTCCCATGCTAAGATGCAACGTACTTTATTTCATTAAAGCCATGAACATTTTAAAAAGGAAAACTTGCAAGATATTATCATATCCACCTTCCCTAAAAAGGATTTTTTTGTTATTTGGTTAATAAGAGGTAGCTCAGCAAGGATAAAAGTAAATATTGATAATGTATCTTTCTAATTTGGTTTCTGATTCTTGTTACCAACATTTGTAGTTTTCTTTTAAACAGTTCAAGGTAATTGTATTCCTGTTCTTATATACAAGCTAATGTTTCCAAATATTCGCATGGTATTGGGAGTAGCCTGGAACAAAATTTACACACAAGTGCATAACCACAGCTAATGCTCACTGTCTTTTGTCTTTTGTCCATTTTTGCAACTAACTTTACATGCTTGCTAATAATGGAGATGCTAAAACTATTCCTAATTTACATTTAGAATGAAGTGAATGTTAATATATACATATAATGGAACTCACTTAATACAAAATATATTATATAAAAGACTTTATTAATATGAACAATGAAGTCCATCAAACTATTCTATTCAGTTACAAAAAACTTCAATAGCGTTGTGGATTCAGCGTTATAACTTGCAGTCAAACTAGAAGCTGTCAATGGTTGGTCACAATTACAGCAGATAGAGACGAAAAGGCAGCAATAAAGCTTAATGATAGCATGCTCGAATATGTTGGATAAAAGATACTGACATTCAAGTACACTTTACAGCTAAAAAAATTGCATTTCACTTAAAAGTATGACTCCTACTTGTATTAATATCCCTGTATTTTTACAATAAAAGCTTTAAAGGCCTACAAGACTAATAAATCTGGTGCAGTCACACTACAAAAAAATAAATGGAGATCTGCCAGGTAAGTAACTCTATAGCTTAATTCACCTATTTCGCCGCACTTTTGTCCTCATCAGGTCCGGGCAGGTCCTTCTTAGCTCGAGACTCAACGACACCGTATGTTAAGGTGGCTGGCTATGGGGAAATATTATCTGTAAAAGTTATTTTATAGTGTTCCATTAGTGACAACCTCTAATTTAAGAAAAACAATAAATTTATTTTAACTGTGCCCTAAAATTAATCATTAAAGAGGCCAGGAAAGCCCAAAGAACTCCATCAATAAGAAACGTTCTAGCGCTAACAGGTCCAGACTAGTTCGATAGGCCCCTCATTTGCCCAACCTCTAAACTAGCCCTTAGGGGCAGAATGTTAGCGGGTCAGAGTACGTAATTAAAATTGCCGTTCGTAATTAAAAGCTAATTTAACATCATGATTGTGATGAGTAGACCAGCAGTTGAGGTCAACTTGTCCATTCTTCAGGTCAACTGTAGCCTTAATATATGCAGTGCGTTGACTACCTATTTTACTAGTTCTTTGAGACTTCAGTTGACTTCAGTTTTCTTACTTGTGCACCTAGGCTTGTATTGTCCTGCTCATTGCAGTAGTAATATCAAATCTTTTTTTCCTAATAAATACTTGTGGCACATTGCTGAATATACTGTGAAGAATTACTAAATTCTTCTTCCTCCTTCCATGACAAGATTGATGTAAAGTTTTTTAAATGCAAAGTTTCCATATTTTGATGTTGTGGTCTTCTCTGATATGTGTTATCAAGGACTGAAGAATGTTAAATCTGCAAATCAATTTCATTTATTTGATGAAATGCTAGGTTTACAGAATACCTCATACAAGTAAAATTATTGGTCACTGTTTTCTCTTCCTTTCCTTCCTTCATTCCCACTTAATTTTTTTCTTGAAAAATGAATTACAAAGAAAATACATGATTTTGAGTGGCTATGGCCTTAGTATTCGGTTCACTGGGAATTAGTATGCAAACGCTGAGAAAGCACCCATGTAATAATGTGTCCCAATGGCCTTCAGCTATCGAAGGACCAGAAGCACAATTAACACCACCCAGCCAGAAAGGGGCTCCCGCCGCACCAGAAATAGTCTCAGAAAATGCCATACTTTGAGTAAATGATTACGAGTCTAAAGAGTAAAGGGATGAAACAAAACTTAGTGGGTAGAGAAGGGGAGGAGATACAAATGAATATGATTAATAGTCCATTTAGGAAGAGGCGCCCACAAGCAGACCCCCCTCAGCTGAGCCTTAGAGTGCTAATCAAAGATGTTATCTTCTTGTTGACCTCTTCCTCTGGGCGTGTCCCAGACATCCACCCGGGTCAGAAGAAGGTGGCTATCAGCAGTACCAATCTGTTGGTGGCTCCCTTGTAGAGATGTCCATTGCAGATAATATCAACTACTCAGGGCCATAGCAAGCAAAATTTAACCTATAAGGCCAAACCACGCCCTCTACCACGAACTCTTCATATATTGCTACCCTACCACAAAACATACTTAAAAATAAATCTGTGGCAATAATAATTATTGTTATTATTAGACTGATACAAGGTTTGTGAAAAAAATGTTCACAATTTTCCAAATGTTTTAATTCTGTGCTCATTTCCTTCTACAAATTCATTTAAAATGATTGGCATTGTCAAATTGTCCAGTTTATCCACTCTCCCAGTACAATTCCAAAAAAATATTCAAACTGTGACATAACATGTTGAACCCCAATCAAACGTGCACGAGTTTCAGTATCACATGCTATAGTAAGAGCTTCATCCTACACTGAAAGAATGATACTATAGTTATTAATGACACTGGCTAAGGAGGAAGCTCTAACAGTCCATCTAGTAGGGCAAAGAGTTCAAAAGCTGGTATAGTTGGGACTAATTTCGTTTCTCAGTTTTTGAAATATAGCTTCTCTTCTTGGTGAAAACTTCAATAATTTAGATATTTCATGAGTTGTATCAAGAGCATCCTTTAAGATCTTGTTTTGTTTAACAGTGTCTCCAGCTGCTAAGTTTAAAGCATGCCCAAAGCAGTGGACAAAATTAGCTCTGGGTTCTTCTGAAGCTATTTGTGTGCTAACACCATTTCTCACCCCACACATATTGCTAGCCCCATCATAACATTGTGCCCTACAGTTTGATAATGAAATATTTATTCTCAACATGCAATCTTTAAGGCACTTCACTAAAGTGTCAGCAGTTATTGAATCCACATGGTAAAGACCCACAAAGTCTTCAACTGGGAAAAAATTACTGTCAACCCATCGAAAACAAACTACCAATTGTTCTTTATTGGAACTATCTGTAACTTCATCAGCCATTATTGAGAAGTAGCGGGATTCTTGAATAGAACTTGCTATCTCACCCAAAATATTCATTGACATTATCTTTATAAGCTCATTTTGAATTTGCTGACTGGTGTATTTATCAGACTTCTGCTCAAGCATTCTTTGAATTACAACATCATCACATGCACGAAGGTGTAATAATTGTAAAAAATTACTATCTATATCATTACCACTTCCTCTCAGTGCTAATCCCTGTCTGCACAAATATCTTATAGTTTGTGCTATGTTGAGTAAATATTTACGATTTAAAACTTTTTGTTTTTCGTTTGCAGATGACAGCATCTTGTCCAATTCACATGAAGTTGACGGAATATTTATAACCAGATCAACTGCTGCTTTATGACAGACTGTACCCTCATGCTTACTGAAACTACGTGTAGCATCTTTCCAGTTGGTAAAGCCAGTCAGTAAAGATGAATCAGAAAAATTTCCTTGAATTTTATTTTGATAACCTACAACCATATTTTGCCTATTTATTATTCAGTTCCAACATTGACTTCAATATATATGGCTATCAATTATACAAAACTTACCTTTTTGCACAGCTTTTAAACAAACAAAGCAGTAAGCTTTATCACCATTTTCATCATAATGAAGCCACTTCCACTGATTGTACCAAGAGTTCTGAAATGAGCGGTGTACAATTTTAGTCTTGCCGAAGGACCTACCCGGAAAATAAATTCCATAGGGCTGGTGTGGTTTTTCACCAATCGTTGGAAAGACCACATCCCAGGAAGTAGCCATCTATGGAACGCCGTCATGGACAAAAATAGCGGTGACTTTTTTTTGATCGCTCGATCGCTTGATCGCTCAATTGCTGTACCGGTTGCTTGATCGATTGTTAGATCGATTGGCAGATAGATTGATCGAACGATTTTTTTGATCGCTCGATTGCTTGATCGATCAATTGCTGTATCGGTTGCACGAAGGATTGCTAGATCGATTGGTAAATAGATTGATCGATCGATCGATTGATCGAGCGATTACTAATCGATTGCTTGTACGATTCTTGGATCGGTTGGTGGATCGATTGCTCGACAGATTGGTGGATCTATTTCGACTGATTCTATAGATCAGATCTGGTAAAAGGTCTTTGAGATCAATTCACTCCACACGTGGTCATTCTTTATACCATGGCTACTCCACCTTTCTCTAATGAGCAACTGGCTTGGCTGCTCCCAAGACTTTCTAGCGAAGGCGAAAGTCATACGACTTCTCCTGCTACTGGCACTCACCTGGCAGGCCCTAGCATGTCTAGTGGCACTAGCCTGGCTCGCCCTAGCACACCTAATTTTGTGACTGGCACTCCCCTGGCTGGCCCTAGCACACCTACAGGGAACCTGGATCCCCCATCAGGTCCTGGAGTTGGCTCACATGTGGGAACCTTGTCTTCAGTCCCAAGCAGCTCTATTCCTATTCAAACTGAGTCAGGTAGGTTTGATTTGAATGAACTTTTTTTGATGAATTCTCAGAAATAGCTAGCTTCAAAATATGTTGCCTACACATTAAAGTGTTATTTATCAGGGTAAGTAGTATCACTGAGAAAACTTCTTTAATGCAATGGATATAAATTTTGCCTTATGAATTTATACTGCCACTGTCTAATACATGCTATCGTAGTTCATTTTATTGCATTCCTTATCTTACAGGAACATGGAATCGTTTCAATAGAGCTTATAGAGGAGCTATAGCTGCCTTAAGGGGAAATGGACCAAGCCAGAAGACCTTTGTTGAGGAGCATCGTTCCAGTTTTAACAAGCGTAAACGTTGCTCTGATATCATTGCAAAGCGGCCAAAATTTTGCAGTTGGGCACATAAATTTGTTTGCTTAGCAAGTTGCTGTCAAGAAAAGGTTCCGTCGCCTATTATGAAAGAGGATTTGTTATCAGCAGGACTTGGAGAGAAAAAAATAACTATTCCAGATATTGATTGCACCACATCTCAGTTTCATGAAGTACTCATGGATTCGTTTACAAAACTGAGGAGTGCTGGTGGGTTTGAACTGCTTCGCTGTATTCCAAATACCCGTGATCTTGAAGGAATTCCTTCTCCAGTTTGTCATTCACCTCGTTTACTTCGAAGTCAAATGGGTGCAGCAGCACGAATATATGTTCGACCAATTCAAGTTGACTTAGACATGAATTCTCTGGATTTTGAGGACAATACTAAAGATGTAAGAATTTCCTTAGGGTGGGTGGGTGGTGTTTTGATTTTGCTGATCTTTTTTAGTTGGGGATTGTTATTGTTATTTCTGCATGTAAGTTTAGCAGGTGGACATGCCAACTCTACCTGGACAGACTATAGTCAAGCTTATTTAACAAATATACCATATATTGGATTTTGCTGGCTGTGCTTATCATAATTCTAGGGCAGTACTTTTTTTTTTTTAGAATACTAGCTGGTATCAACCTTTAGTTGTTTTAAGGTTTTGTTTACCAGTGTTTTTAAGTAATTGGAAGCAAGCGAGGCACTATTAGGGGTGTTTGATCGAAAATGGTAGGTACTTATGTGGGACGGTATTGTACGTTTTATAGTAGCACGTGCAAAATTGTATGGTAAAGTCGTTTTAGGTAAAGAGCCTGGGCCTTTAGACAAAATTTTTTCTATAGCTCGTGTTACTGTTCAAGGATTTAATTCTGTATACGTTCGCACTGCTAGTTGGAAATTGTAAAACAGGTCTTATTGATCTAAATTGATTTCATTTCCTTATAAATCTAAAAACCTACGTCTGGAGATTGCTGAATAAAGGAGGGCAGGCTCAATAGGGATAATGAATGGCAGAGAGCGAAACACTTGGCTAAACATGGTATGTAGAATGTGAAGCATTGTTGATGGGAACATCTTTTAGTAATGTATGGAATTTTTTTTTGATAATAGATATGACTGATGACTTGTACTTTTGTATCACACTCATACTTAGCGAATTATTTGTCTAATGTAGGTTACAGAATCTTGCCTGAAATGCAAAGGAAGGATACCTGTAAGTGAGCTCAGAGATCACCTTAAGGAATGTTCTAAGAAGAAAATGAGGTAATAAAGTGTATATCTAAAGTGTCTTCACATGCAACATTTTCTTACAATAATTGCTCAAGTTTTCAGCCTTTTAAACTCCCAATGAAATATTGTCCTGTTTTAGCTCACTAATTTTTTTAGCAAGTCAGAAGAATTCATTCCATTCTGTGGGCCCTAAAAATGTTTTTGTTTTTCAATTTAGCACTGCTCAATCTGATAAGAATTGATAAATTTATGATCTAGTTCAGTTAAATCTTGTCAGGTTAAAATAATGCTGTAATTTGATGATATTTATGAAAATGCCTTCATGATATACACAGAGAGTCTGCCAGCACCTCACAGAGTGACATACTTGATAATCTGGATTACAGTAGCCCTATTATGATTTCATCTGAAGATGAAAAAGAAAAGGTAACTTGTTTACTAGTACATAAGATTTTATCAGATAAATTTTAACTTTAACCCTAGGATAATCAAGATGTGGATCTAGACCCAGGTAACAATTCAGACGATACAGATTTACCTGAAGTTTCATGGAATACGTAAGTATAAAAGTAGTAGTATAGTGTCGGTGTGTGGACAAAAGAAGTGGTCTGTCTTAAAGAATGTGACCAAGACATATCACCCTCCACAAGATTCAATTGGCCCAATAGGAGGATAGTGATGCAGCTGAGTTGCAAGACATATTAACTGCATTTCCTATTTTGTCAGAATGTGGTGGTTACACCCTAATGAGAACATCTGACAATTCTTGTAATTTATTTTGATTGAAGGACCAGCTACTGGTATAACGGTCCCATTTCTCAAAGATATTTTTGTGGGTGTGGTTGCATGTGTCACAATCAGCCAACAAAGTACTTAACCAATAAAGACTACTCGCACATGACAATACTAAATGTTTTCTACATAGGGCTAGTACTGTAGGTGAAGTAGTTTCAATTCTAAAGAAAAATGTAAAGGAAGAGGAATACTTTCCTATGGTCATTAGGAGAGGAAGTGTTGTCGAGCATTCTCTCAACAGATTAGATAAAAAATCGTTCGATCCTACAAAGAGATTGAAGGTAACTCCATGATTATGTTTGTTGTTGTTGTTGTTGTTGTTTTTTAGTTTCTTATTTGTAAGATATTCTGAATTGGTTAATAGTATTATTTGATCTAGTTACAACTTATAGTAGCTGAAAATATGTGGAATTCATGTCTTAGGTGGAATTTGTTGGTGAGGAGGGTTCCGACACTGGTGGACTTACCAGGGAGTATTTTACACTGATTGCTAAGTCATTGTGCCCAAAATACATGGATGACAAGGGTTGTTTCAACCACAATTCTATAGCACTTCAGGTTAGTAAATTGTTGCAGCCAATCAATGAGTGATTCAATTGTAGACTGCAACATTTTTTTATATTGGGGTTTCTCAAAGAACCAAGTTCTTATTAACAGTAGAGAACACTTAGATAACGTGTGGAGATAGCATACTAAACAAACTAATTAGAGCTTGTCTTAGAAATGAGTCAAGTATTAGCTTGCCTATATATGAATTAAATTAGTAATGCAACTACAACATAGGATGACATACAACCATCATCAGTTAAGATGCACAGAAGTTATCATGGAAAAACTAGGAGCAGAAGTAAAGTGTGTGAGCTGGGAGAGGATGTGATGCAACCAACATAGACCACAGTTCCTCCCTGTTTCAGTTCTATTGGTTATACTTTATTTAAGTAGGCTGAATCATCAGCTTATTTGATTTAATAGCATTTTTTATTTCATTGTAATTGTAGGAAAAAGTGTTCTTTCGATTAGGACAGTTGGCTTCAATGTGTTTAGTCCAAGGTGGAGGTGGGTTCTATGTACTCTCTGAGACTGTCTATGAATACATTAGTGGAAGAGACATAGCTGATGTTATAGCTCATGCAGATGAAATAAGTGACTCTGAAGTTAGAGCAATGGTTGATAAAGTAAGACAAGTAGCTATTTCATTAATGTGATTTAAATTTGCTTACTCATTCAAATTGTTTTTCTTCTAGCTTATGACCACTAATACATTGAGTGAGTTTAAGGAAGTGTATAGTTATTTTTTTTGATAAATTGATGGAGTGTGGAGTCAATAAGCCTGTTACTGCTATAGTTTGGGAAGACAAAATAAGTTTAGTGCAGTCTGTTACCCTCCATTATGTGCTTCTCAAAAGTAAAGGTGAAATAGATCAGTTTAGAGAAGGTTTATCTTGCCTTGGCACACGGAGTTATATAACCAAGTATCCAAGGCTTTTAAAGGAATTCTTCACTATTAAAGGAAAACAATCTCTTTCAGCAGGTAATACTAGCTTATTGATATGTGTGTACTAAAACAGTATAGCAGGAATTACTTTTTCTTATGTATATGTATAGAAATGATCAGAACACTATTTAAAGATATTAAATATTCTGAAGCTGGATCAAATGATAAAGAGAATGAAGAGCTTACATATGTATTATTTGTCGACTACCTAGAGGAATGTGAAGAAGGTGTGTTGCAGAAATATCAATGCTAATGCAATCAAATCGTAATGTTTATTCTATAGCAGCCTACTTTGGTGAAACACAGAACTTAGAAGAAAGTGAGTCATTAGCTATGAAGGAAGTGATATGAAAGTAAAACTACACAAACTAGATAGTATAACTAGCTAGCTAATGGTTTTAGCAATACTTCTGTGGATAAAGAAAAAATTTGCAAGCAAGAAAAAAATTACATTGAATGTACATGTATTAGATTGTGATGCAGTAACTTTGGAGAGAGTCCTCAACTTTTTTTCTGGCTCTGAAGAAATACCACCTGAAGGATTTCCGAATATACCTACATTATCATTTAATAATGATAACCCCTTCCCAACATCTTCCACCTGTGCAGTTGAATTAACTCTACCTACTAGATACAGCAAAGACAGTGTTCAATTTAAGAAAATGATGAATATCGCATTTACTTGTCATGGAGGTTTTGGAAAATCATAACTGAATTTAAACAATTTTTTTGTGTGTTAGCTAACTGCTATTTTGAAACTCAAATGTGATTCCTTGTGAAGTGCATGCTGTGTTCATGTAGTGATCAATGCCATAATTATCATTCCAGTCTATTCCAAATAAATTGGCTTCTTCCTACAATGACAAAAAAAAACCCTAGCCTATAAAATGTTACACGATCAATACTATTGGAGACTATCAAGCAGTGAAAAAAAAATGCATTAGCTATCTGGTACCAGCAAATGATGAAGGATTTCAGATGATGAGATCATTACCGACTAGTTTATTCACTGTTAGCTATCATGTTAAAAGTAAGTTGGTGCAAGCTTTATAAGCAAGATTCCTCGATATGAATCTCTAGATAATATCCTTTGCTACCTATTGGGAACTTGTTTATTCTGGATAGCTAGCTAATAAGCAAGATTCCTCGATATGAATCTCTAGATAATATCCTTTGCTACCTATTGGGAACTTGTTTATTCTGGATAGCTAGCTATGGCTTAAGTTAAAAATATTAGGGAGGTTAAAATCATACATAGTGTGGTATGTAAGAAATCAAGAGGCTGCTGTGATAATCCTTGAATCCGATACCTCAGTGTGTGTAAAGCAACTACACCATGAACATTCTCCCTAGCAGCTTCCCTAACCTCTGATAACCTCCTAATTACCTGAATATCACAGCTGCCCTAACCTCTGATAACCTCCTAAATACCTGAACATTACAGCTGCCCTCTACCAACCACACCCCTACCCCTGCAACCTCACATCATTTTAGCATGCATTATAGAGACCAAGAATAGCTCATTAACCTAAATAGCAAAGGGAATATCAAATAGCATTTTATGAGGTAGTTGTTTTGGATGAAATTAAAGTTGAATTTATATGGAAAATAGTGAATAACAGTGTCAACTCTTGTTTCAATTGTCAACCGCATATATACAGTCTTCTACAAAAGATCTTGTTGCTGCATAGATTGAAACTCCTAAGTCATCACATTCATCAAGCGGATTGATAAATGACCGCAGGAGATCCAATTCCTGATTCTGCAGAGGGCAAGAGATAGCAGGAACTTCAACAGTATTGTCATCATCAACTGCAGGTGGTCCATTCCAATCTATGCCATACTGTTGCAGTTCATCCTAAAAGAACAAAATAATAAAAATAACGCAGACATCTTTGTTAATCTAGCTATTTGTTACAACAGATGTCAATATACGAGATATTTTTGGATATTGAGTGCTTGTTGTGACAAAAAAGAACATATTTTCTGACTTCCAATAGCTGGGGGGGGGGGGGGGTTTACAATATTACCATAGAGATAGACAATTGATCAGCTAATTTTTAGACATTAGGAAGTGAGCATGGATAAGAATGGTTACTCAAGCTCATTCATTCATACCTCATCCATTGCTTCACAGTTGTACACTCCAGACACTGCTGTTTCGTCTGAAGTATGAAACATACCGCTAGCCCACAGCTGCAATGGTGTCTGGTTATGCTCTGTCCTTAATCTGTGACGACAATAAGCTAAACGAAACCTTTCAATCTGATTGTTTATGCGAGGCAGGAAAACATAGTGCAAGCAAAATAAATCAACATCATTGATAGGCGACAAAATTCCATTGTCTTCTAAGCTGTGAAATAGGTGGTAGTAGGGAGATAAACATGACGAAAAAACATCCCTCCAGAGCCTCTCAATGCGTTGGTTGTGAACACTTTTACCCGCAATGTAGCTTCCACGTTCTGGACCCCGCTGAGGATGTCTCAACATATATCGGGAAACTAGGATATTCTCGCCACCATGATCTGCTCTCACTCTAGATGGTAATCCATAGGTTGTAACAGCTCTGATAAAATGTGTGAGTACTGTATTTGCTCTATTGTTGTCGGAGGCAGCAAGATAAACTGGAACACGAGAGTAGCAATCGATCCCACCATGAATTACTATTCTCCATCGGATTAATTTATGATTTCCATCAATGTGCCAGAGGCTGTTGGGACCTGCCACTTGGTACTGACGGCGTTGTAAAACTCGGCGGCTTCTATGCTGTATGCCCCAGGGGTCAATTCGAAGCATGCTCTCTCGAATTCTCCATCGTTGTACTCTGTGACTTTGCGACATTAAAAGACCTGCCATTGTTTTCTGGCCTGCATTTGGAAATTGAGCCACAAAATATGCCACAACATCATCCAAATCCTCATCAGTAATGTTGTCATATTGTGTCAGCTCATCCAGACCATACTGCAAAATGCGTCTCCTGATAGTTCGTGGGGAACAGCCAAACAGACTGGCAATTTCGATTTGTGTAAATTGCAGCTCCAATAAATTGGTCAATTCAGAAACTGACATAACTATTGCTGGCCTTCCTCTTCCCCTTATCATTCTTAGATTTTCTTCAACTTCTTTTAACAAGTCCACCATTTCTCTTACCCTTTCAATGGCAGTCAAATTTTCAAACATTGCTTCCAAGTGCACCAATCGGTGCAAAATGTTTTCAAGGGAAAGAATTGCCCCATCCATTTCTTGGTCAGGCTGCAGAGTATTAACAATGGATTCCAGCCCTTCTGCTACCACTTCAAGAAGCTCCTCCATTTTTCACCATCACGTACTTAGAAACCCTTACCTAATTGAATTTATCTCTATGCCCTTTACTTGATCCGATCTGTAAATCGATCGAGCAATAGATCCTCCTCCAACAGATCGAGCAATCGATCCACAAATCGGTAGAGCAATCGATTGATCGATCAATCTATCTACCAATCGATCTAGCAATCGGTCGAGCAACCGATATAGTAATTGATCGATCAAGCGAGCGAGCGATCGAGCGATCAAAAACAGTCACCGCTATTTTTGTCCGATTCATAAATCGATCGAACAATCGATCGATCAATCTACCTGCCAATCGATCCAGCAATCGATCGAGCAACCGGTACAGCAATTGATCGATCAAGCGATCGAGCGATCAAAAAAAAGTCACCGCTATTTTTGTCCATGAAGGGGTTCCATAGCCATCTTTCAGAACCGCGTGCAAATGGTAGGGATCATCCATAATAATTTGGAAACACTTGGGCTAGGGCTAGGGCTAGGGCTAGGGCTAGGGCTGCAAGAATCGTTAACTTAAAAAGTGCCACACCCACCTCCCCAAAAAACCTGTACGGCCATGGCCGTACAGGTCGCTCCGGCTCCTACGCCCCTGCTACTCCAACGTGTCGTCAGTTCCTGGGTATATCTGAATGATTCTACCTAGTGGCCATGATCTCACTGTCAGCACTTCATCCTACACGAGAACGATGTCTCCAACTTGAGCATTTCAACGATTCCTTTGCCATTTTACTCTGGCTTGAGGGTTTCAAGGTCATAGCAACCTTCTAATGTAAGAAGAACCATGTGGTTTCAAACAGCAATCATATTTTAATTATATTGTACATATGGCCAATAAATAAAAAATTACATCATCGAAAAAATCTTCCCTACAAATATAAAAAATCAGTAAATACAAAAGTATATAAACATCCAGAAAATACCCTAACTAAAGGTGCAAGAATTATTAACTTGGACAAATTGCAGCAATATAATGACAGTCTCACCGCTCATGCTTCACATTGTGAAGGTTCAATATTACTTTATGGTGAAACCAGGCATGGTTTAGCCACCATTTTGAAGGGACACTGTTCCACTTGTGTCTACACTGTAACTTTGGAGTCATCAAACAAAGTCAAAGGTCCTAAAGGTTATTTCTAGTGGGAGTGCAATCTGGCAGCGGTGTGGGGAGAAATGGTAACTGGTGGGGGGCACAGTAGAATGGAGGAGGCATTAAGTGTGATTGGTGTTCCTGTGATGACAAAGCCTAGCTTTATTAATATTGAGAGGAGCATTGTTGAGCAATGGAGGAAGTTCCTTCAGAAATCCATGATAGAGGCTGGAATTGAAGAGAAAAAACTGGCAATAGAGAAAGGTGATTTTCATGAAGGGGTACCAGCTATCACTGTAGTAGTTGATGGCGGTTGGATAAGCGCTCCCACAAGCACTCATACAATGCGAAGTCAGGTGTCGCCATCATTATTGGGAAGGAAACCGGGAAAATATTGTATATTGGAGTTAGGAACAAGTATTGTAGTGCATGTGCCCAAAATGTGCCCAAGCAAAATCAACGATGCTTCAAGTATTGGGAAGCATCTTCCTCAGAAATGGAACTCAACATAATTCTTGATGGCTTTCTAGAGGCGGAAAGAGTGCATGGTGTGCGTTATACACGGACGGTGACAGCTCTGTTCACACAACTCTCCTTCAGAATGTACCAGGCTGGGTGTTTGCAATTAAAAAAATGGAGTGCGCAAACCATGCCTGCAAATATTATAGGGGAGCATTAGAGAAGCTTGTGAAGGAAAACAGTTCCTACAAAGGCAATGGAGGTCTGACATTGAAGATGAGAAAACGTCTGGTCAGTGCAGCTCGATCAGAATGAGGAGTAAAGAGCTAGATCGCAAGAAGGCTGTGAAATTACTAGAGAGAGACCTCCTCAATGGTCCTAGTCACTGCTTTGGCATCCATAATAGCTGCTGTTCATATTTCTGCTCAGTTGTGAAGCTGCAGGAACTTTCAGCTCCTCCAGAAAATGAACAACAGGCTGACAGTGTAGAAAATGAACAACAAGCTGACAATGTTGATGAAGATCCAGTTAATGGAAGTGATGAAGATTTCTTCACTGGTATGTTCTTGTAGATGTAAAATAAATATCAGTACATCATCACTATATTATCAATGTAAAGAATAAAAATATTATTTATTTCTACATACTGTTTATATTTGCTATGTATTACTATATTTAAAATATTTAAGTAGCTATAGCAGTAAATAAAATATAATCTGAGTGTATTATTGTTTCTAGATATTGTGTGCACTCAAGCAAGACTCTGGACAAAGACCACTGCAAATGATCCCACAACTGAAAGAGATGCTCGTCAAGGTGGATTAACTCAGATGAAGCCAAATCCAAAATTATTTCATGACATTCAAACAGCACTTTCACGACTTGTTAGAAAAGCAAGCCAGCTTGTAGATAATACAAAGCCGAGTCTGGGTTTCATCTAGTGGGGGTGCAGGGAGATTGAGCTTTCTATATTCTTATTCAAAATCGAAGTCTGTTGTTTTGTTTTTGCCGGACCGTGCGGGTAGACTGGCTTGTTGATGGCCGAATCTAAAGGTACGGTGGCAGTGGTTCCATTGAGCGGAGCAAATTATGCTACATGGAGAGTGCAATGTCAGATGGCTCTCAAGAAGAAAGGTCTGTGGAATATTGTTACAGGTGAAGAGACTGCACCTGGAGAGGGCGAGGCTAATCGCGAAAAATTTATCACACGGAAATGGCTATTGTGGTATTAGCAATAGACCCGACCTTACTGTACCTAATTGGAGAACCTGACGATCCTGTGGAGGTGTGGACAAAACTGCAGGAGCAGTTCATGAGGAAGTCCTGGGTGAATAGGCTTGAACTGAGAAGAAAGTTGTATTCATTAAAGCTATTGGAAGGTGAATCAGTGTTGGAGCATGTAAGAAAGATGACTGAACTTTTTAATGGGTTCGCTGCAGTAGGTGATCCATTGTCAGATGAAGACAGAGTAGTTCACTTGTTAGCAAGTTTGCCTGAATCTTATAGTGTCTTGGTCACAGCCTTGGAAGCAAGCCCAGAAGTACCTAAAATAGAATTAGTAACAGAAAGACTGCTGCATGAGGAGAGGAAATTGCGCAGTAGCTCCAATGACCAAGACATTAGGGCACTGGCATCTAGAGTCAGAGTAACAAGGGGACTGAAAGTACGCTGCTACTATTGCGATGAAGTTGGACACTTCAAGAGTGACTGCCCAAAATTTGCTGAGAGGTTCAAGCAGAAGTCTAACTCTGCACTATTAGACTTCTGCTTGAACCTCTCAGCAAATTTTGGGCAAAAGAGATTTGGTCATCTGAGTGCTGGAGGGCTGAGGGAATTGGCAGCTAGCAGATTGGTTGATGGTTTTGGTTTTAATTTTGATGGTGGTAAAGATATAGAGCTTTGTGAGCCATGTGTTAAAGGAAAACATCACAAATCTCCATTCCCAGTAAGCAGTGGAATGTTGGCTGAGGAGCCTTTGGATTTAGTTCACACAGATCTCTGTGGAAAGGTCAATGCCAAGTCAATTGGTGGCTCAGAGTATTTTCTGGTATTTGTAGACGATAAGACCCGATATGTATGGGTGTATTTTCTGAAACGCAAGGACGAAGTGTTTTCACGTTTTATTGAGTGGAAAACCATGGTAGAGAAGAGTGGTTCCAGAAAACTGAAGAAGTTACGTTCTGACAATGGTGGAGAATTCACATCTACAAGGTTTCAGGAATACCTGAAAGCAGAAGGAGTCATTCATGAGCTGACCATTCCTAAGACGCCACAACAGAACGGTGTGGCAGAAAGATTCAACCGCACATTGGTGGAAATGACACGGTGTATGTTGGTTGGTGCTAACCTGTCACATAAACTGTGGGCAGAGGCATTATCCACGGCAGCATACTTGAAGAATCGAAGCCCAGCAAGAGCAATAACAGGAATGACTCCATTTGAAGCTTATTATGGAACAAAGCCGAGTGTAAACCATCTTCGAGTGTTTGGATGTACTAGCTATGCCCATATAGTGAAAGATGAGAGAAAGAAGCTTGATCCAGTAGCTAGGAAATGTGTTCTAATCGGATATGGGACGGTAGTGAAGGGTTATCACTTATATGATCCAAATCGAGACACTGTTTTCTACAGTCGTGATGTCAGGTTTAAGGAGTCTGAAGTTGGACTTCAGAAGGAGCATGATGACATACCACCCATCTGTGATGGTGTTGAGTTCGACTGTGAGGAACTGTCTGAAAGTATCATGTCTGAAGAAGTGTCTGGAAATGTCTTGCCTGAAGATACTGAGCCGGACAGCAATGAGTCACCAGAAAGTAGTATAGTGGATCCAGAATGTGTTTTGCAACCGCAAGTAAGAAGATCACAGAGAGTGAGACAAAGACCGAATTATTTCATAGAAGGGAGCTTCAGTAGCTGCAAGTTTGCTCGAAGACCCTGTTACACCAGCTACATTTCAGGAGGTAGTGACAGGTTTTGACTGTGAGAAATGGAAGCAGGCAATGGAAAGAGAGATGGAGTCACTCAGAGAAAACGAGGTATGGGAGCTGGTCAAATTACCATTAAACAAGAAAGTGGTAGGCAGTAAATGGGTCTTCAAAATAAAGATGAATGACAACGGTAAAGTGAATCGATACAAAGCTAGATTGGTGGCACAAGGTAATTCCCAGACAAAAGGAATGGATTATGATGAGACGTTCAGCCCGGTAGTTCGTATGGAATCGTTACAAACTATTGTTAGTTTGGCTGCTTGTAATGGATTAGAGCTGCATCAGCTTGATGTCACGACAGCCTTCTTGAATGGGAAGTTAGATTCATGAGGCAACCAGAAGGATTTACTGTAGAAAGCTGTGAGGAAATAGTGTGCAAGCTGAAACGAAGTCTATATGGTCTAAAACAGTCTCCACGATGCTGGAACTTCACCTTGGATAGTCACCTGAAGGAGCTGGGTTTCACGCAGTGCTCTAGTGATCCCTGCATTTATGTGGCAATGAATGAGAAGTTAATTGTCATAGGTGTATATGTTGATGACATCGTGATTGGGTGTGAATCCAGAAATCGACTTGAGAATGTAAAAGGAAAATTGTGTTCACACTTCAACATGAAGGATCTTGGCAAGTTGCATCACTTCCTTGGCCTCAGGATTGTGCAAAGAGATGGAATAGGGGAGATCTGGATCGGTCAGCCTGTGTACACAAACAGAATGCTGACTAAATATGGAATGGAAAATGCTAAGAGTGTGGGAACTCCAGTGGATGTAAGCTTTAAACTTGTGTATGCTAACGATTATTTGACTCTGGCTTGTATCAGTCTGCTGTAGGCAGTTTGCTATATTTATCGTCCGGAACAAGGCCTGATATTGCATTTGCTGTGAGCATGGTTGCAAAATTCTCCTCAAAGCCGACAAAGCAGCATTGGATTGGTGTGAAAAGAATCTTTAGGTACCTCAAGGGTACAGCTGAGCTCGGGCTACTCTACAGTAAAGAGGCTGCGAGTGAGCTTTGTGGTTATTCAGATGCGGATTGGGCGGGAGACCTTGATGATAGGAAATCTACTTCAGGTTATGTGTTTATGATTGGTGGTGCTGCAATTAGTTGGAAGAGCAAAAAGCAGACAGCAGTTGCACTTTCTACAGCAGAGGCAGAATACATGGCACTGGCTAGTGCCACACAGGAGGCAATATGGTTGAGACGACTCCTGATGGATATGAAGAGCATCCTACCAGGTCCTACTGTAATCCATGAGGACAATCAGTCAGCAATAGCACTCGCTCAGAACACAGTGCTACATGGACGCTCCAAGCACATTGACATTCGTTATCATTTTATTAAGGAACAAGTGTGTGATAAGACTGTAAGTCTAAACTACTGCAGCACCAGTGAAATGATAGCTGATATGCTGACTAAGGGACTTTCTTTTGAACTTCTACGAAAGATGGCTGGTATTACTTCCTTCATTATCAAGCAAAGTGAGAAGGAGTGTTAGAGATATACACTTCGTTGATAATGACTGAACTTCGAGTTTTTTGTTTATAGTCAACTTCTTTTTGTGTCACATGTAATGTTCTATTTTTGTGTTGTCACGCTATGTCTGAATCACGTGATGTAATGATCAGAATGATTAAAGTAATTTTTTCTCTCAAAAGCGGGTCAGTTTGAATATGTTTGCTAAAGGATTTCAACAGAAACTTCCCCCCCAAAGTCCTCAACTTCCCCCCCAAAGTCCTCAACTCCCTCCCCAAAAGAAAATATTCAGATAGATGATGTCATCTTAAAATAATTGTGAGTGAAAAAAAATTGTGAGTGTGTGTAAAAGTTTAAATGGCAAGTCTGCGCTTTTTCTGGTTCTTCCAGAGTTCTACTATTGTTTCTAGCTCTCTATAACTTAATTTCTCAGGACCTTCAATGCAAACTCGCATAGCTTGATCAAGAGTTTCTTCACTGAGCCTGCTTCTCAACCTTGTCTTTACAAGCTTCATGTCGTCACTACAGCTTCTTTCTACAGTTGCTGTGGTAACTGGAAGTATCACACAGAGAGAAGCCAAACGTTCAAGGTTTGGAAAGCCAGCTTTCAGTGTGTGATTTGTTAAAAGATCAGATAAAACATCAGAACATGAAGATTCTCTATAGTTGGTGAACAGTATCCGCCGAAAGATTTTCCATTCTGCCACAGTCTGTTGTTCATCTATATCAGGTACAGATAACTTCATCTGTCCTTTAAAAATAACACTTTGTGGTGTACCATAAAAGTTGGTATTTGAAGCTTGTTTTCACCATAAAGAGGAAGAGAATCTTCAGTTTTTGGTGTGTGGGACGGATTAAATATTGCAAAAGCAGAAAAAAACATCTGATGATTTCATCCGGCTAGTAATATGTTCAATTACACTTTGGATGTAGGGACGGTAAACTTTAGCAGTAAAATTATCTTCAACTTGATTAACAACAATATTCCGATTTCCAAGTGCTACTTGATCTGAAAAAACTACTGTGTGGTCTTTGAACCAAGTACTAGAGCCAGGGTGCTCTTTAAGTTCAATAAGCCTGGCTAGTGTACCCTTAACGGAGGAGACCCATAGCAACCGTTGGTAAGGCTGTGGGAAGTGTTAAGTGCTATCAACCACGAAAATCTACCACCCTCACCTGGCTCCGCATGCATCTCGCAAGCATAACCACCGCTTGATATATTAGCGCGCAAAGCGGGACAAAAATCTCGAGAGTCCCTAACCTCAGTAGCCTACTTGTGGGTTAGCTTTGACCACGTTGTTGTTACAACCAGCTTCAACAGCAAACTATAATCATGCCTTCCAGGAAAAGGAAGAGGGCTATTAGTGCAGTCACAGAAATGAGGAAAATGAAATGTGCTTTGAGAAGAAGTAAGAAATAAGTAAATAAATATAATATTAAAAAATATATACATACATATATATATAATATATATATATATATTGTATAGACATAGGATTGGAGCAAGTCCCAGCAATAGGTGGGGCTTCCACTGATACTCTTGATGATCCTTCCTTTACTGGTCATGATGTCACGCCCTCTCTTCGGCAGGAGTCATCATCAGAAGTGCTCCCTGATTCACCTTCTCAAGATTTAGTGTCCACTCCTACTGCTCCACCATGTGAATCACACCCTCTAGCATTTTTTAATCCATCTCAAGTTCTAAATGATCTCACTACCTAGTCACATGATGACCACAATTCTCCTCCTGTCTCTTCTCATCCAGTTGTGAGTTCCACTGAAGTTTCCCCAGCTCCGCAGGAAGCACTTCAAGAGTTAGTTGAGAAGCTTTCAGCTATCGCTCAACAGAATGGTTTGGTGTTTGATGTGTCCAGTCTCCCTCAGTTTGTGAATAATTCAGCCATACGACTCCAGACTTCTGGACCAGGGTTGGATTGAGCTATGGAGACTTGGAACTGCTCAAATCTGAATGCAAGGACCGAGAAGAATTTGTACGAATTCTGAAGGATAGAGGAATTAACAGCAAACCCCTCCAGGAGAAGCTGTCCAAGCACTTCAAATACAGCCAAAGAAAATGAGTCCTTTTTTTCCAACCCGGCTCTTTTCAGAGCCACTACCTCACAGAAGGTTTCACCTAAAATGTTCGCACACATAATCAGTGGGCTATTTCTTCAAATCCTTACACTACTAGCTAATTCGCTTACCTGTGCGTCGGTAAGGCAGACGTGCTAGTATCGCCTGAACGGGGTACTGTATAAATCCACTGCAGGACCCCTCCCAGCTTAGTATCGAAATCTAACAAGCTGGGTGCTTCTTCAACAGCACCGTAGGTGATTCTTCAACAGCACCGTAGCCGTTCTTCTCACTAAAAAGCAGCTGAAGCGGAGCGCACCTTTGGTGGGCGGGGCACAAAATGCAATATCCGGGGAGGGGGGGCGTTATAGTTTTACGCGCACTTCGCTTTGACCCAGCCGCAGTTCGCGGCCGCCTGCAAAGAGGGTGAATTTGCGACAAGTATTTTTGAGCTATAAGGGGTCACGGGATGCAGTCTAAACTTGGAACAGTAATTCGGTGACGTAAGGTGAACAGGCCTACGTTTAGATTTTCTTGATAGCGTGCCAGGAAGCAAAGTTGACCTTAGTGGTCGGATATTTAGAAAAGTAAAGTTGCTATAGCTAAAAACTAAACGTAGGAAGCGGGAACATAATGGGAGGAAGCCGTAGAGTCTTGAATCGGCAGAAAAGCTTGGACGGTTGCAGAGAAACAACACGAAATGTCCACAGAAGTAAATCGCTCCTAACTGGGCTTACGAAGATGCAAATGGTCTGAATTTTGGTGTGCAGAGAGACCTTATCACTCTAAATAAATTCAGCATGTTAAAGAATTGCCACCGTTGCTTGAAGTTGTTGTTTTTTCAGCATCAATTTTTAAGGAAAATGCGTGGGCCGGATGGGTCTCCACCCTTAACCAGTACTGGAACATTAGCTAGATCAAGCTCTTTAGCTTGAAGGCTTCCCTGAAGTTTGGCAACGATATGTAGCACATCACATAGCATATATAAACATGCTACAAATTTGTAGGTGCACATTAGCTTCCCAATACCGTAAGCCTTAGTATCTCCACTTCCCTCATAAATTGCTTCAAAGGTGGCAACTATTGCTGGTAATGTTTGTCACACAGCACAAACACATCGTTCTTGAGCTAGCCAACGTGTGTCACTAGGCTTGAGCATTTTCAGTACTGCCTCAATTTCTGCTAGTTTCTCAGCCTTCTTAGGGGAGTAATGGAATGCTTTCCAAATAGTGAGTAGTGTCCCCAACATTCTTTTGACCTCAGTATGCTCACTGGAAGCATGAATAGCTGCTCTCAGCTACTGTAATCTTGGACATGTAAGTTGCATTAGCTGGACATAATTCAGGTGTGATTCAAGCTGACTATTGCCATTGTCAATCTGTAGAGCAATGAGGCTCTCAAAAGTGGTTGTGTGTGGAATACGATTTCGAACTAAAAAATAAACAGACCTAATCAAACGATTTTTTCTCTTTTCTTCACTAGTAGCAGCAACTATTAGCTCATTAATCCCCCTCCCTTGTATCCTTGCAGATTCAGCCATTGCCTGTGCTTCAGCAGATGCCAGGTGCCATTAAGACTTTTCATGCTTGTTTAATAGCTCAACTGCTTTGCTCCAGTTGCTAATGGGACGTGTAACCTACGCACCTCGTGCCTGTACTGGTGGCTTGCCATATTTTTGACATACTGCACAAAGCATACCCCCTTCAAGCTCATTGTATACCATACACTTCCACTTCACTTTCCAATCTGGATTATAATTCATATTCCTTTTATAAGATTTATTAACACTGCCACCATTATTATTAGGCCTCTTTGGACTTGGAGTAACTTGTGAGGCTTCATCAGGACTATCTGACCTAGGGTCAAATTGTGCACCAATTAGAAACTGTGCACCAATTAGAAATCATCAAACACTAATACACTAAGAGTGGAACCTGTAAAGTCAGAGGCTACCTTCCCCCCCAAACCAAAAATCCTAGATGAAACCCTGCGAGTCATGGATGCGTATCAGGAGCAAGTATGATGGAGGGAAAGTCATCAATCGATCTCAAAGTAGCTCATGGGAGCATCGTTGCATGGGGGCGGGGTTATAACAGAACATAGGCAAGCAATGGGGTCCAGAGATTTGGAAGGATATGACTAATTCATCCCCCAACAAAAGTTTTGTTGACTCAGCAAAAAACTCTGCCAAGAAGCTTGAAAAAGAGAAAAAGAGAAAGTCAGAAGAGGAAGTGCTAAGAGACGCAAAGCTAAATACTCAAGCATTGATGATGGAGTTGCTGCATGAAAATCATATAGCAGACACGATGGCGGTATTGTGCCTGATGAGGCTGATGATCTTCCTCAAGAACATTTAGAACGAATGAAGAGTAGATTTTATGAGACTAAGGTTGTTGTGACACTTGATGAAGCAAACTTCCTGGAGCGACAGACATTGGATCAAGCTGACAATGAGCTTTGGGTCATTGAACGGCGAAAGCGCATCCCAGCTTCAAGCACAGGAGGCATTGCTAAAATGCGAAGCACTACAAAGCGAAGTAAAAAGGTTGAAATGCTACTGTACAGCAAATTTAGAGGAAATGCAGCCACCCAATATGGTTCTTACAAGGAAGAAAGTACTCGGCAACAATATGAGACTTACATGAGACAGAATGGTCATCCCAACTTGAAGGTTAAGAAGTGCGGACATTTTGTTTCACTGGAAAATCCGTGGTTAGCAAGTTCTCCTGATGGTGTAGTATATGACCCTGATGACTCAATTCAACCTTTGGGTATTATAGAAATAAAAAACCCTTATTCACTACGTCAGTTGACCCTTGCAGAATCCATCAAGAACTCCTCTTTTTGTTTGGAACTAAACAAGAATGATGGGACCTACAGACTCAAGAAAAACATGACTATTATTATCAAGTGCAATGCCAACTACACTGCACAAATAGGGCATGGTGTGACTTTGTACTGAGAACAGAGATAAACATGCATGTGGAACGAATTCAAAGGGACACATTGTGGTAGAATTCTGTTTTACCAAAACTTGAAAATTTTTACTTCTCTGCTCTCTTACCTGAACTAGCATCTCCTAGGCAACGACAAGAAGGCATAAGAGAGCCATCACACTAGCTAAAGAACATAACATCCTCACACACATCACTTATATCATACTTTTAATTAACAGTGACTTGTTTATTTCTCTTATATTATAATTGAGACTACCTGTAGCCTAGAAAGCTCTAAACCACAAAGTGGTTGTGGTAACCACAAACCACTTCACAACCACAAGTACAAGTTGTGTTGGATGGTTGAGAGTGAGTGGGTGAACACTATACCATAACCTTAAGCAGATCTGGTTTCGGAGTGTCGTTAATTGAGACGGAGGAGGAGCCAACGGTGGACGTCCAATGAGGAAATGTCCTGGCATGATGAGTTTGGTTGAGTCAGGATCAGTTGAAGTGAAGGGCTCTGAGGGACGTGAGTTAAGTATTGCCTCCACCTCAACTCTTTGATTTTGGAGTATACTGAGGGAATTTTTTTACCTCTTCTGGGCGTACTTTCCAATGGTGCAAACCCCAGATGTGTAGCTGCTCCGTACTGTTATTCAAGTTTTTCTTGTGGCCAACTCAACTTGGACATACTATAGTTCTTCACACAAGCATATCATGATTATTGGGTCCATGTATGCTGGATAAGGTCAACCTAAATAAGTTAGGTTTCCAAGATTTTATACCAGTTTGTAGTAAATGTGTGTTGTAGAGATCCGAACATCAGACATACGAATTGACCGGTTAACCGAACAGTGAAATGAACTTCTGATAGGTAAGGGTAGTCAATTTAACCGCCGTGTATAGCAGGCTAAAGCGGCGTGGTAGCAGTTTGGTATGGCTTCCAGTTCTACTCCTGCTTCAAAAAGGAAAAGAGTGATTATAACAATAGAGAAGAAGCTTGATATCTTGAAAAAAATAGATCAAGGATTATCTTTGGCTGCTGTTGCTCAAGAGTTTGGACTTGGGAAGTCCACAGTTTCAGACATTAAGGGTGCAGTACCACTTGAAACCGCAGCGCTAAACCGCAGATGGAAGAGTTTTGCTATGTATTTATTTCTCGTTGTCTGTTCAGTGTACGCTTACTTTGTTGTTGCAGTTGAAACAGACACCAACAGACAGCTCTTATAAACCAAGTTTCAAGAAAAAAGACCGACCAGGAACGGAGAAACAACGGTACAAACCTTACGGCTATTCAGCGAAATAAAGTGGCGACCGTTGCAGTTACGAAGTCGATTTTTTTTTCCAGCGGTAGCCTAGGGGCTTCCCCACAACATTACAACGCCGTATTTTTTATATTAGTATTTGTTTTCCAGTTTTTTTAATATTTTTATATTATTTTTTTTGTATCCTATTTAAAAGAAAAAACTCGTTGTAATGTTTTTTTAAATGTGGCTTGTACCCCGTGTACAAAATATGAGTTCATTCTGGCCATCCAGTACTTCTGAATATCGATTTTTAGGTATGAAAGCTAACTATTGATTCGTATTCATTTGATTCTTCAACTCCGCCCCCCAACTCTGAGCGCGCAATTTATTGTGGGCAAAATTCCGGGTGGTGGCGGCTCTAATTAGAACTGGTAAGCAAACACAAAAGAAGAGTTACTGTGTGAGTGAGGCCCGCGGGGAAGCGTACAATACTTCTGGAATGTACAGAAGGGTCCTAGACGATGAAGAAGCGGCGGCGTATTAATGGCGCCTGGAGTCACTCGTTTAGAATAGATATATCACGGCTCACAGCTGCGACTTAGAAGGAAGAATCTGCTTTGGTGTCTTTGGAGAGCTTGATAGAAGGTTGGTGTAGCGGGTAGAAGTTAGAAGCAGTTTCAGTGTGTTAACTTCAACTTCTCAGGAATTTTGGTGCTATTTTTTTTTCTATCCCTGTTACTGTTGTGACTGATGAATAATAAATATATATATGATATTTGCACACCATTAAAAGAAAATGTGAATTATTACTTTTATTTACTAATGTTATTTTCTTTCTACAATAATATAAATTTATCAATTAGGCTGTTTATTATCAATTATTATTTTATTGATTTATTTAAAATAAGACCTGAATCAAATTTTAGATCATAGTACTTTGTCTAATCTATCTCAACAGGAGAGAAAGGTGCTGGCATGCTCTTCATAGAAATAGATGAGCTCCCATTATGAGAAGGCACAACTCCTTGGTTCTAGGGTACAACTGGCAGGTTCACAACATAAGAGCAGAAGACATGGCTTCCTTGTTTTCCAGAGGAGAAAATAGTAGACCTTCGGCTCTCCTAAGAAGTCATGCCTCCTGAAGGGAAGAATACTACATCCTGGTTATTTAGAAGAGAGGACATGGCACTCCAGTAGAGAGGTCAATGAGAAGGCACAGCTCCTTGGATCCCCTTGATAGTATTGCATACTTCAGAACCTTTGATTTTGTTCATTTCATATTGTATTTGATTATGGCCCTGCTACTATGGAGTTATGATTTTACACTATTGTTTAGTAATATATTTTAGAAAGTGAACAAATATTAATTATCTACTCTGCTGCTTCTGCCCTACAGTACTGGTAGTCCTTTGAGGTGGAAGCTCTTTGTGGTAAATTGTTTGGTACAGTTAATTGGTACGTGTTCAAATTGTGCGCGAGTCGCGTACAATAGTCAGTTCGCGGAGAGTAAATTGGATCGAGTTACGGGCGGGTTTTGTGGTATTCTACTGAATCGCTTAATTACCGCAGGTTCCGGTGGTACTGCACCCTTATCTCTGGTTTACCAAGGAGAGGCTCAAGGGTACACCTTTAAGTGGTCCTCTAGTTATGGAAAAGGCCAAAATACTTTATACCCAGTTATATCCAGGTAAGACTGAGGATGATTTTAAAGCTAGCACTGGATGGTTACAACGTTTCAAACAAAGGCATGGAATAAGACAGCTAAGGTTGCAAGGAGAGACTCTATCTGCTGATAGTGCTTCTGCTGAAGAGTTTATCAAGTTGTTCCAGAAATACATTGAGGAACATCACTTATCTATGAGCCAAGTGTTCAATTGTGATGAAACTGGTTTATACTGGCGTCTTTTGCCAAACAAAACCTTAGCTGATGGAACAGAAAAATTAGCCAAGAATTGTAAAACTTCCAAGGACAGGATAACATTAATGGCCACGGCAAATGCTACTGGAGATTTTCGTTTACCACTTGTTTTCATTCATAAGAGTGCAAAACCCAGGTGCTTTGATGGAGTGAACATGTCTGCCCTTCCTGTACATTACAGGGGCGTAGGAACAACTTTAGAGGTGGTCCGGTTTCTCAAACCCCGCCCATTTATCTTTAGCCAAACCTATTTATGTGAATCATACTTACTACATGTAATATTAAGAGAAGAGTTTAATTGTGGTATTAAATATATTAATAAAAATGATTTAATTCACAACTGATAAAATAGTTGTAATAAGTAATGAAATTACATAGCTTAATTCTGAACACTAAGAGATTACTCAAATTTTCCAAAAACAGATTCTCTACGTTCATTGTTAACAAAAGTTGTAACAATTTTCTTCAAACAAAGCTGATCTGTTCTCTCTTTATGCACATGCAGGATCATGGTGGAATTCAAGCGTGCTTGGGACATGGAAGATCTCAGATAAGTCTTGATTCTTCTCATGGCAGAAAAAGATCGTTCGCTAGCAGAATTTGTGGATGGATTTACCAAAACAATTTTGAACAAGGTGAATACTTCTGAGAACATCGGAAATTGTGAAGGGTTTAAATGTTTCATATATTCTAACAAATTAATTAAACTTGGGTTTTTTTTCTAATATTTGAGTTGCCAATGTTTGTAGTTGTATTTTGAGAGGAGTAGAGCTAACATCATCATTGTAGAATGCACAAAGTCATATTCTTCTTCAAATTCTTCACCTTTCATTGCTTTTAGCAGCAAACTCTCAACCTTGCTATACTTGTTATAACCAGGCTGATCAAACCGCGATTTAATACAAGGGCTATATTCCTCACTACCTGCCTCCATACCTCTTTGGCCTTTTCCTGTGTCTGGGTAAAACAGGTTCTGCTACATCAATATTGGACTTCTTTTTTAACATAGAGCTCCAGAAGAGGTCATATGCTTCACTGCTTCATTTTGTTCAGCAGTTATGGTCATCTCCGCTATATGTTGTCCTTCAGCTGCAGATATAGTCTTGCTTTGCAGTGTTTTAGAGGACATGATACACGAATACCTGGACAGTCAGGAGTCAAATCTTTCTTTAACTGGTCAAACATTGCTTCCCTCTTAGGTGAAAATTTAATTAGCTTAGTGATTTCAAAGGATGTGTCTAAGGCATCTCTTGCAACTTTTGAATTCTTTATCGTGTCTCTCACTGCCAAATTAAGTGAGTGTCCGTAACAGTGGGTAAACAGTGCCCTTGATTCTAGCTGTAATATTTTAGTAGCGACTCCATTCCTGATTCCTGTCATATTGGCGGCTCCATTAAAGCACTGGCCTCTCTACCTATTCCATTGCAAATTCATTCTCAATAGACAGTCAGTGATGACTGAAAAAATAGTATTAGCAGAGCCAATAAAGTCTTCGTGCACCTCTAGTTTGTGATCTACCCACCTTAAACATATTACTACTTGTTCTTTGTTTGCACTATCAGTGCATTCATCAGCCATAATTGTGAAATAGTTAGAAACATGAATATTACTCATAATATCCCGTTGAATAGCTAAAGATATCAATTGAAGTAATTCATTTTGACTACTGGGGCTTAAATAATGTGAACCTTTTCGATCAACCCATGTCTCAAGACTAGGGTCATCCTTACTTCTAAGCTTAAAAAGCTGAATAAAATTACCCTCACATTCCTCATGCCCACGAAATGCAATTCCTTGCCGCCCTAAAAACTGAATATTTTCCAAAATCACCATTAGTGCTTTTCTGTTTTCATGCTGCTTCTTGCTGTGGATGGTTGAAAGCATTTTTCCAACATTTACTGACTATCATGTCATATGCTTCTTTATGACACTTGCTCTCCTCATGCCTACAAAAACACTCTGGACCATCTTTCCAATTAGTGAAGCCTCTACTTATGAAAGCCTGGTCTTTCGATGTGGACCTCAACTTACCGTCCTGTTCCGCTTTCCAGCAGGTGAAGCATAAAACTGAATCCTCAACCTCGCCGTAGTGGAGCCAATTCTATTTAGCAAACCTGCACCTTTGAAAACCCCGCAGCACTTCCTGCTTTTTCCCAAACTTCCTTTTGGGAAAGGAATAACTAACACCGGGCTGATGCGGTGCTTCAGAGTCGATGCGACAATCTTTTTCTAGTTTTCTTTGGTTAATCACAATTAATTAATTGACGATCTTTACCAATGTACGTTAAATTGAAACGACCTTTACCCATTTATGTTGCTCTAAAGTGGTCCGGCCAAAGCCGGACCGGTCGGACCGGTTCCGACGCCTGTGTCATTACTATTCTCAGAAGAGTGCTTGGATGGACAAACACATTGTACTGGTTTCATGAGCACTTTGTCCCATTAGTGAAGAAGAATCTGGCAGACAAGACCACAAGCACTTCTTGTTCTTGACAATGCTCTTTCTCATCCTACTGCTTCTGCTCTTGCATCTGATGATGGAAACATTACATGCTTATTTCTTCCCCCAAATGTAACCAGTATCCTTCAACCTATGGATCAAGGAGTGTTGGAGAACCTTAAACGTAGGTATAAAAAGGAATTACTAAGGAAATTATTGTTGGATTCAGATGGAGATATATCATTCATAGAGTTTTGCAAAAAACTTACAATTAAGAATGCAGTCTACCTCAGTGCTAAATGTTGGGAAGAAATTTCGTCTATCTCTCTTTGCCGTGCATGGAATAAGCTTCTTTTGAGTGACAATGAAGCTGATAGTCAGTCTCCAAGTGAAGAATTGTCAGCGACTGGTGAAGAACTTAATCAGCTCGGTATTAATGAAAGTGAGATGGAGGAATGGCTTACTGCTGATCAGGACTTGACAGGTGTTCAGGAGTTGAGTGATGGAGAAATTCTTGATCTAGTTAAAGAATCAACATCTCCACAGGATGACACGGATGAAGAGGAAGAAATGGAGAGGGCAGTAAGTCATAGTAATGCTGAACAGTGTTTTGATACTTGTCTCAAATGGCTGGAGCAGCAATAAGAAGCCACACCAATGAATTTGATGCTCTTAGGCAACTTGCATTCTTTAGCATCAAGAAAAAGACACTCTTCTCTTAAGCAACGAAAAATCACCAGTTTTTGTAGCCATAAAAAATCACCACTTATTCCTGACACTGTTTGAACTTTTTTTTTCATGTTTGAACTGTATGTATAAGAAATATTTGAAATTCAAAGGTTATGATGAAATTGTTCAGAGTTACGTACATTTCACAGTTACGTACACCTTATTTCCCAAGGGGTACGTAACTCTGAGGTTCTACTGTACTCTGAATTCTATGGTGTAGTAGAACAATTGTTTTTTTAATAAGTGGATTAGCATCAAAATCTGGCCTTATTGGTTCATTATACTGTTTTGATTACAGGTTAGTCAAGGGGTGATAGAACATGCCAAAGGACTTTGTTGAATTATTTGGTTTATTGATTATGTGGCCATTTTTATTTAATGCAAGCAACCCCCGATGGAATACCTGTCAAACTACAACCATGTTACACCTAGTAGCAGCTGCCTTCCTGGCTATATGTTTAGATAATAGCCATTTGTTTGCAACCAGCAATTGCCCCTGTGGTTGCTATGTACAGCCACCCTTATTATATGAATTAGCTCAGGTAACAACAAAGTTGGAGGCCCATTTGCAGAGGTGTTTAAATGGTTGACCAGAATTAATTAGTTTTATAAATTAGCAGCAATATGTATGTGTTTGTTGGGCATTGATCTGGGAACATTGGTGTGGGGCCCTCCCGGCTTCCCTTGGTTTTGGAGGAGCCACACCCCCAGCGGGTGTGGCACCAGAACTGAATTGTGTGATAGCGTAGTTAATTAGAAGGCCGCTCATGCGCAGTGCTTATTTATTTGTGTGTGTAGGCGGTAGTTTGGCGGGCAGAATCTGCCTCGTCATGTTCAATTAGCGGTGGCCATGACTTAAGTCAGGTCCACACGTGTTAGATGTCTTTTCTAACCTGCTCTGTGTGTGTTTGTGTCCTAATTTATATTATTGACAGCTTAGTAGCAGACTAGGCGGGGTTAATACCAGGCAGAGTACCAGCAACGGTTGGTTAGGTAGGAGGGGAGTGTCTGGCGGGGTATGCGCACAGGGCTCCCCACGTGTGGGAGGTGAATAATTAGAATATACGAGCGGGGAAGAGAAAAGTTGCGGAACGAAAGATTTTAAGATTGTGATCATGGAAAAAGAGCCCATTTTCAAGAAAAGGAGAGTGTGTGAGCCCTCTGCTGCTGGTACTGGTGCTTCCACTTCTGGTACTTCCTCAGTTGCCTCGGGGCAATTGACGCTTGTGACTTTGAGAGCAGGGTCAAAGCGCTGGTGGAGGAGGCGCTCAGGGCACACTGGTGGCCAGAAGCAGCTGCGATAGTGGCACTGGTGGGAAGTCTAGCTTTGGTGGTGACTCCAGCAGTGGTCTGGGCAGCAGCAGCTCTAGCAGTGGCGCAGTGGGGGGTATGTTTGTTAAAATAGCCTATTTGGTGTTTTATTTTTGCTCTATTTATTGTTGTATCGCCTGGCTGGCCATGGTGGAGCCACAGATTGAGATGATGGTAGTTTTACTCTTTTATCTTTTATATATACTTACTGTCTGCCAACACTTTTCACTAGTGGTAGTAGGTAGGTGGTGTACTGAAATAGGAAGAAAAAAAAAATAAACAAATAAATAAATAAAATAAAAGGGGCCTACGAAACAGTGTCAGCATGTGTATTGTGATGTGAGCATGTGGCTCACTTGATGGAAGGGCGTGTGGCCCTACATAGTATATGAAGTATTGTGTTGTGAGCATGTGGCTCACTTAACAGTAGTGACTTAAAGGGCGTGTGGCCCTACATAGTATATGAAGTATTGTGTTGTGAGCATGTGGCTCACTTGACAGTAGTGACTTAAAGGGCGTGTGGCCCTACATAGTATATGAAGTATTGTGTTGTGAGCATGTGGCTCACTTGACAGTAGTGACTTAAAGGGCGTGTGGCCCTACATAGTATATGAAGTATTGTGTTGTGAGCATGTGGCTCACTTGACAGTAGTGACTTAAAGGGCGTGTGGCCCTACATAGTATATGAAGTATTGTGTTGTGAGCATGTGGCTCACTTAACAGTAGTGACTTAACCGATTACGCGCGAACAAAAATTTTAATTGCGCCTTACGTAATGCGGTCACGGGCGCACGCGAGACACAAAGGATTGATTGCTTGGTGGGAGGGTGACACTAAGCGAGAGAAAGAAGACGAACGTTTGAAGATTGCCTCGGGGACAGTATTATCGAACGATAGAGTACGCTCTAGGCTATTGGGAAAGCATAAATTCGACGCTAAGGAGCTGTTCCCGACTGAAAAATAACAAAGTACTCGCACCGTTTGGCAAAAACCTTTATGGCATCACACTGAAGCTCTTAGTAAGCACACTAGTAAGGTTGGAAGTATGGTTTCATGGCTGAAGCAGTTTGCTACTTGATCATAGAGGTAAGAGAAAGTGCTTTTGCACGCATCTGTCTTACATTCAGGAAGAATTTGTTGATATTTATTTAGGGTGTGTTTTATTTTGAACTTAGCAATCTGTTATAAATTTTGTGAACAGAGAAGCTTTTTATGGCTTTTGTGCATGAAAACAGGTACATCACAAATAAATGATAGAATATTATAGTGTATTCAGTTTGGTACTCCAAGGTGTCTTTACTTTTGATGTGCTGGTAGGCTGCATTGTTGACAGAATAGTTAGTGATCTTACTATCAAGTGCAACTGGTCATAGCATAATAGAAGTATATGTCAGAGGGATCCCTGCAGTCTCACCTGTTGTATAACAATATTTATTTTTACTTATTGTTATAAAGAATGTGGTTAAAATTCCTGTAGAAATCGCTCCTTTCAGAATCATCAATTCCATTCTCTCGTCAGAGTCCTTGACCATCTAGCAACTACTGCAGTCACTACACCCATCAGTACTGAAGTCATTCTTGCTGTCATCAAACTACCTCGTCACTACCATCAGAGTTACTGCCATCCTGGTCACTGCCATCCTTGTCACTGCCATGCTGTGCCAGGTCAAGAATAACGTCTTCATCACTAGGATGCTGAAGTGCCGGTGTTCCACTTGCCAAGATAGCTTTCTACTTGTTTTATCATGAGCAGTTATAGCTAAAGTAATACTGGTTTCTAAAAAATTGTTCTGTTACCTTTATTATTTTATGAAATATATTTTCAATTTATACTTTATCAGAAAGAAGTCTTATTGTTGTGACAAAATTTACTCAACATTTTCTTATGGCAGTCTATGTATTTTATAAGCCAAAAATATACTTACAACAATATAGAATCGTCTGCAATTGTGATCGGTGGCGTCCTTGACTCCACAAAGCTGTAGGGCGAAATGGACGCGAAGACGCATTTTTGACGCATATTTGCGTCCACCGCGGTTATCGATTTTTCTTAATTGACGCATATTTGCGTCATTCGCGTGTAATCGGTTAAAGGGCGTGTGGCCCTACATAGTATATGAAGTATTGTGTTGTGAGCATGTGGCTCACTTGACAGTAGTGACTTAAAGGGCGTGTGGCCCTACATAGTATATGAAGTATTGTGTTGTGAGCATGTGGCTCACTTAACAGTAGTGACTTAAAGGGCGTGTGGCCCTACATAGTATACGAGTATATGATGTATTGTTTTACGAGCTTGTGGCTCTTAACAGTACTGACTCATGGGGGTGTTACCCTACATATTATGAAGTTTTGTGTTATGGACATGTGGCCGACTTAAAGCAGTGACTGGAAGGGGGTGTGGCCCTACATGGTATATGAAGTATTGCATGTGGCTCACTTAGCGGCAGGGTCCTGAAGGGTGTGGGGCCTTATATAGTGGTTGAAGTGCTGTGTTGTGTGCATGTGGCTCACTTGATAGCAGTGACTTACATGACATGCAGCTCCCCATGGTAGTTAGGTATAGTGCTGTGAGCGTGTGGCTCACTTAGCAGCACCTAGGGAGAGGCGGGGTATGTGGCCCCCGCTTTGGCTCGGAGGAGCGTAGGCCTGGTATTGGGACTGTGTGCTGATGGCATGGTTGTTGTGTGCATACAGGCCTGGGTACTGTCGATGACCATGCTGTGGTGGCGCTGGGCCTACCGAAGTCAGCAGATGGCTCGAAGTCAGAGGGCGTGGTTCCGTCCAGTCACCAAGCGGAGGGGGCAGCAAAGGCTGCAGAGGTGGCAGCAAAGGCAGCGGAGGGAGAAGCCCAAACATTTTTAATGGGTGTTACCCTGCCTACTGTCCCAGCCAGGCTGGTGAAGCGGATTCTGTCCGGGGAATTTGTGGATATGGGGGAGTTGTCCCAGGACGCTCTCCGGGCAGAATTCTGAAGGTCCACTGAAGGCGAGGAGAAACCATCGAAGGTCAAGTCGGTCCGACCTGTTGCTGATCGGGATGCTTGGGTGGCCAGCTTTGCCCAGTACGCAGGGGTGGTGAGCCGCTCCTATCCGGAGAAGGCGGTGGCTCTATGGGGTCACCTGGCCACTGTGATGTCCTGCCAGAATAGGGCTACGTCAGGTTGGTGGAGGAGCTACGACGTGTCGCTGAGGCACAGCTACTCGTCCATGGAGCAGGCTGATTTCTTGCTGAACCAGTGCCTGCTTATGCAAGCCATGGTAGAGAGCTCTGAGTCGCTCCAGCGCCCGGGCCTTTGGCTCCTCAGAGGCAGAGGAAAAGGAGGGTACAGGCCTGCTTCGCATGGAATGACGGCAGGCCTTGTGCGGCAGTGCCGTGCCGTTTCTCCCACTGCTGTGCCCGGTTGGGGATCATGCTAGGAGGTTTTGCCCTCCTGCGTTTGAAGCGCCTCCTGAGGAGGAGGGTCGTCGTGGCCTTAACTGATCGTTGTCCAGGGACATTCTGTGGCTATTTTGTGTGGAACTTTGTTGTGCGATGAGTTCGCTTGTGGTTCATTCTTATTATGTTGATTATAAAAAAATAAATAAATAAATAAATAAATAAATAAAAAAAAAGTTTGTTAGTATACGTGGCATGTGCCAGTAGCAGTGGTTGCAATGGAGAGTAAGGGTACTTGGACCTGTTGATCCTTCTCCCGCAAAACTGGTCCATGTGAACCGTTTTGGGCTGGTCCCGAGAGGCCATGCATCGGGGAAGTGGAGGAGGTTAATCGTGGACCTTTCATTTCCCGCTGGGAATAACGTCAATGATGGAATTGACCCAGGGTTATGCAGTCTGCAGTATACATCAGTGGATTTTGCCTGTCACAAGGTCCTGGAGTTGGGGCAGGGGGCGAATCTAGCGAAGTTTGACGTATCAGGCATTCAGGACAGTGCCGGTCCATCCTGATGACCGGCACCTCTTGGGTATGCAGTGGTGGGGCCGCACCTACGTAGATAAGGTGCTCCCCCTTTGGCCTCCGATCAGCACTGAAGCTGTATAATGCCATTGCCGATGGTCTGTTGTGGATCTTGGCTAACACTGACCAGGTGATGTGCATCCACTACCTGGATGATTTCTTACTATTTGGAGCACCAGACTCATGTCAGTGTGGGGTGTCCTTAGAAAGGGCACTCGCCCGGTGCAAGGGGTTGGGTGTGCCGATAGCCCCGGCAAAGACTGAGGGCCCTGCCACCAAATTGACTTTCCTGGGGATAGAGTTGGATACGGCCTCATTGACGATAAGCCTTCCCCTGGAAAAGCTGGAATGCCTGTGTACCATGATTCGGGATTGGGAGTCAAAGAAGTCTTATACCAAGAGGGAGTTGCTGTCGCTGATTGGGTACTTACAGCATGCGTGTCTGGTTATTAAACCGGGCCGGTCCTTCCTCCGGCAAATATTTGACCTTTCAGCCGGGGCGAGAGCACTGCACCACAGGGTGCGGCTGAATGCAGGCTTCCGGTCAGACCTTAAATGGTGGAACTGTTTTTTGCCTGTGTGGGATGGCACTTGCCCGATGTCCAGCGTGGTTAAGGGCGAGCCACAAGTGGTGCTCACTACTGATGTGTCAGGTGCATGGGGTTGCGGGGCCTATACATGCATAGGTCTCTGGTTCCAACTCAAGTTTCCTGATAGCTGGTCAGAGATTCATATTACGGTGAAGGAGCTACTGCCGATTGTTATGGCAGTGGCCGTGTGGGGGCGCCTTCTGGAAGGGTGCAACGGTGTCTTGCAGATGCGACAACATGGCGGTAGTTGCAATCGTTACTCCGGCAAAAGTAAAATGGACAGGGAAATGCACCTGATGTGGTGTTTATTGTTTTCTTGGCACGATGGGACGTGACATTAGTCTGTCAGCACATCCCTGGTGTCGACAATGGCGCAGCTGATGCGTTATCTAGGGATTCTCTCCTTTTATTCCAGCAGCTGGTGCCGGAGTCAGCGGCAGAGGCCACCCACATCCCGGTGGGACTCCTCCAGTGCCTGGACAGAGACACCCCGGATTAGACCAAAGTGGACTGGGTGACACTGTTCAGAGGTTCTATATGATGGGCTTGGCCGAATCTACACATAAACTTTATGCTTGTGGGGTGAGAAGATTCATGGGAATATGCGCTACGGCCGGCCGAGCTCCAAAGCCAGCGGATGAAGACACACTGTGCCATTTCGCTGCCTCGTTGGCAATGGATGGTCTCCGCCACAGGACAATTAAGTCGTATATGGCAGGAGTGCGTCACCTTCATATCTCGGAGGGCTACGGGGATCCATTCACGGCTGGCTTGCATAGGTTACACTACGTCTTGCGGGGTGTGAAGCGTGCTGAAGGCATGGCAGGGGTGTCAAAGCGTGAGTGTAGGCCTATTACACCTGACTTGCTTCGCAAGATCGAAGGAGTGTGGAACCCTAATGCACACGAGGCAGATGTGGTCATGCTTTGGGCGGCATGCTGCCTGGCATTTTTCGGCTTTATGCGGATCGGGGAACTGACAGTGCCATCGGACGATGGCTACGATGCCTCTGGTCACTTGTCATGGGGAGATGTGTTGGTCGATGATCTTGCCCACCCTTCAAGAATAGAAGTTCGCATTAAAGCCTCGAAGACAGACCCTTTCCGACAAGGGATTTCTATTTTTATTGGCAGAGTGGCATCCGATCTCTGTCCAGTGGCTGCCATGTTGGCTTACTTAGTGGTGCAAGGCAAAAGTACTGGATCTCTTTTCAGATTCATTGATGGCAAGCCTCTAACCAGACAGCGCCTGGTTACTGCAGTCAAGGTTGCCCTGGAAGAAGCAGGCGTTGAGCCAGGTCAATACTCTGACACAGTTTCCGCATTGGTGCAGCCACTACGGCGGCAGCTAGGGGCCTGGAGGACTCCACAGTTAGGACCTTGGGACGGTGGAAAAGTCTCGCGTACTTGGAATACATAAAGATTCCAAGGGCACAGCTTGCATCGTATACAGCAAGATTTTGTTGAACTCACAAGTGTACTGGAATGGGTGGTTGTTGCTGTTGGTAATACACGCTGTTGTTTGTGTATCACATTCTTGTTACAGTTAGTGTAGTTGTTGTTTATTATTTCGTAATTATACTATTGGGGTCTCTCTCCCCCCCTTCTCTGTCTTGGTCTTGGCCTGGGGCGGGTGGTCGTGCCTCCATTGGCGGAATTAAAGGGGCTTGCCCCGCCCCGTTAATTACACCCCAGTCAGCCCAAGCTGATTGGGGGGCGGGGTTTCCGGCTCCACCTGAGCCAAAAGACTCAGCTACTAGAGCTGCGGCCATGAGAGAGCAGCTGGGGAGGGATGACAAGGTAAGTAGGTGTACATAATAATGGTGGTAACATTAATTGGCATTTGTATGTGGGAATAATGGTTCACTGCCGGGGCATGAGAGGGCTGGCAGTGAACTAAGGTGTTTTCAAGGTACGAGCTGCAGGATTAATGACAGCTTAGTAGCAGACTAGGCGGGGTTAATACCAGGCAGAGTACCAGCAACGGTTGGTTAGGTAGGAGGGGAGTGTCTGGCGGGGTATGCGCACAGGGCTCCCCACGTGTGGGAGGTGAATAATTAGAATATACGAGCGGGGAAGAGAAAAGTTGCGGAACGAAAGATTTTCCCACCCACCCACACCTTACCTGACTGAAAGAGGAATTAGTAAGGGGGGGGGGGGCATCTTTTATTTCTTTTAATTTTAACCTCCGGTAAGCAGTTTTCCTGTTTACCGTGAAAACGTGGGTGCCGGAATTAAAGGGGCTTGCCCCGCCCCGTTAATTACACCCCAGTCAGCCCAAGCTGATTGGGGGGCGGGGTTTCCGGCTCCACCTGAGCCAAAAGACTCAGCTACTAGAGCTGCGGCCATGAGAGAGCAGCTGGGGAGGGATGACAAGGTAAGTAGGTGTACATAATAATGGTGGTAACATTAATTGGCATTTGTATGTGGGAATAATGGTTCACTGCCGGGGCATGAGAGGGCTGGCAGTGAACTAAGGTGTTTTCAAGGTACGAGCTGCAGGATTAATACCTAGACCACTGGGGACACCAGCATAGGGGGTAGGTTACTAGCTACCTAACACAGGAGAGAACTGGTGGCAGCCCTTTTGACTGCTCCTCCGAAGACTGACCTTCCCGGGGAGCACCACAAGTGGTATATCACGACAAACTAGGAAAATATTTGAATTTTAACACAAATATTTTTAATTAGTTTTTTCAGAAAAAATGATCTGTCACATTGCAATACTCATGGATTGGAATCCACTCCCAATAAACATCTAATTCCTTTTAGTCTTGTTTTTTTATATTTAAGATATGTTAGAATAATAATGACATTATAATTATTGCTAATATTGTGCTATAAAACGAATGCAAAATGAATTGTTGAAATGCAGTGGAAAAAAATGAGTTAGGTATTTCTATATACAAGCAAGTACAAGTGTAAATGATTAATGCAAGTGTGTATAATGTATTTTCATAGTAGATGAAGTAAAACAATTGTACACTACTTAATTAAAGTGTGTGGAAAAGTGAGAACAAAGTCATAGTTGATGTAAGTCATAGTAGAGTTATAATCCACATGCAATCTACTTGCAGATATTAAATGTTTTGTACCTGGTGAAACAGAGAGATATCCATAGGCTATGTGTGAGTTTCCTTGGTATGTTCCTACACATGAATATTGTCCAGTATGATCTTGTTGAGCATTTGATAATTTCACAGAATGTCTAGTACTACCAATTTTTTCATAACATGTGTTTGGAGGCATTTCACCATGTTGAAAGTACCAGGTTACATTTCCATCAGAAATGCACCTGAATTTGACAGTGTCCCCAGGTTTAGCCCTGATGAATTTGGGTATAAGATATTTTTTACCTACATTACCAATTATAAATATCAATAATAGTGACATAATTAAGGTATGTTGAATTCATTTGGTATATGTAATAATTTGGTAAGAGTTTTTCTACAGCTGGCTACTTTTTTTACAGATTTGTGTGATACTTTTGTACAGATCAAGATATATAATTGAATATGCTTTCTAACCATAAACTTCCAATGTTCCAGTACTATAAGTTTCAATATAATCTAATGCCCCTTGGCAAGTATAGAGTCCACTGTTATTAAAATCAATAGATATAATTTCCAAAAAATACGTTTTTGTGTCAAAAGCTGATATTATTGAGTTATTAGGAAGAGTACCATCATTAAGTTTACAAGTGGGTTCCGAGACTGATGAACATATAAAAACAATGGTGCTTCCAACAAATGCCTTCTGTACTGGTGGATCCATACGAGTGTTAACTACAGCAGTATTTCAATGCCATCAACTAATATGAAATTATTGTACTTCTTTATACACAGCATATACATTTATAACTTAAATGTATTCATGTTCTAGATATACTGGCTGAGCAAATGTGTTCAATTGCTAATGTAATTCTCTTTAACCATAATATTGTAATAATTTTAAAGCAAGTTTTGTGTATTTTCCAAGTATATCATAAACATAATTAAACCCCTAGCCGATTAAAGAGGAAGTCTACAAATTTAACTACAACATAACATTCTGTTTGTGTGTGATCTGCATACAAAATGTGTAATAACATTGCCCAACATGAAATAAAAGTTTCATAGTATTACTTTTCACTGTTAGTTTTCCTTCATCATAGACCAATTGATTTTTAGTGACACACCTATATATACCACTGTTGTTTTTATGAACATTATTTATTAACAGCAATACTTCATGTATCTTCTTTATTATGTTTAGATTATATACTTCATATTGACCTAAATATATCCAGTCCACCTCCTCAGATGCTATGCACTCAAATTGAACTTTATCCCCTATGTTAGCATATTGGTGTTTAGGATATACATTGACTGGTCTACCTACACATTGAAAAAAATATATTTACATGCCAGCTCACTGATATCCTAGCTGGAAGACTCCTTACCACTCTGGAGAAGTTCAGAATTTCCTTAATATTTTTTTATTGTTGTTTTGATTTATGTCTTGTATAAACTTAAAGATTATTTCAAAGTAATATTCATTGTTATTAATATCATATGAATGTTTTATGGAACTCAGCGTTAACTGAACACCTACTGAAAGTAAATCTACACATTCATAACACATTAACAATTTCAATACTAGTAGTATTAGAAAAGTTAAAATTAAGTGTTGTACCTAATTTGGTATCTTAGACAATTTTATTTGCTTTTAGGCCACATAAACTTAAATGTGACCGGATTTGTGAAAACCCGGCTAAACGCGGCATCTAAAGTTTTCTAATTTATTCTACCTGTAGGCTGCACGGGGCCTTGGGATGCCTTCCTCCTAATTTGGAAGCTGTAGCACAAGCCGTCTTCGCCCTACACACTACAACACTTCAGTATTTTTGCTAAACTTATTATTGCTGATTTCGTAAAAACGCCGGGTAAAGGCGTTGCTAAGGTCAGGGATTGGGAAAATCCGGTCACAAATAATAGTTTCTCATCCGAAAACTACCCAAAAATTGGAGACGGGAGACTTTTATTTTTTTATTGTAATGATGGCAATTAGAGGCGACAACTATAGGCATAGATTTCATCAACAAAATAACCATGAATATAGTTAACTGACAAATTGAATGAAAAGATATGAGATAGTCAAAAAAATCATGAAGATTAATGTCTAGGACAAATTGAATGTAAAATGTAAAACATGAGAGTTACTTGTCATTTGGTTTAAATGAGGTACATTTGGGTCTAGCTACAGGATGCTGTCCATTTCTCACACAGTCTGTGCACATAGGATAAGTATCAGTATTAGCATGATCACAAGCATAAAGGTGAGTGCCCCAGCAGAATAGTAAGGGATTTCTATAGGAGAACTACAGGAAAGATTATGTCTAGCTCAGGTGTGATACCTTGGAAGGTCCTTCTTCAATTATTGTTGTTGCAAATCCATGTTTTTATTAAGCATTTCAGTTTCTGAGAGACCACAGGGTACCTTCCAAATGAAGTGCAAGTGATTTTGTCTTCCACTGTATGTATACAAAACACACTTAACCAGTACTACTAGTCCATGATTGTAATCATAACGGCGCCTTGTATAGAAGGTGAGAAGTCTTCCATGAGAATGGGTTCAAATTCTGCTGTATTTGACAAAGAGTCATAAAGTTATTTATACTGTTTGGCAAGGGCAGGTGCTATATGTGGTTCACGATTAAATACCTTCATGCCTTCAACGTCTGTTGCAACACAAAACATTTTTGCTTGATTGGCCTGTGCAACCTCACATTGATGGCTCGAATAGCCTGAATATTTTTTAAAGTTATTAGCAAGGCATACAACTGATTCTCGAACTGAATGCCATTCAGACCGTTTCATGTAAGAGTTGCTTGAAAGATCAATGAATGTGACACTAGTGATGATGATTTCAGACATTCTGGACCAATTTTTTCTTATTCTTTTCAGGTTCCTTGAGACTTAGAACAAAGCTTCAAAAAGTGCTGGTACACTACAACCACGAGCACTGAGAGTACCATGATTGGACCAAAGAGCATCTGAGAGAATATTAACAAAGGCTCACCCACACTGTTCAGCAAAGCTAGAAAACCATCCAATGTGTCTTTCTTCTAGAATGTCCATAATAGCATTTTTCATTTCCAAATTCTTGTTTGGATTCAAAACTGACCATTTCTTGGGAAGACAGCTATGTGATATGCTAGGTTGCATGAGTACTGTAGCAGCATTCAACGAAGTTCTTTTGTTGACAGTGGAAGTGCCTTCACCAACAGAGCAAAATCAATGAATTGTCCCAGGGTAGCACCAATTTCACAGCTACTATTCACTTCAATGTAGCTATTACTTTTGTTCTTTCTAACCTTGACAATGAATGAACCTTGTTATTGTTCTGGAATAGGCAAAGAATTATCTAACCTCCCACTGCAGAAAAAAGAGAAGATGTCTGCAATAGTAAATCTTTCTGGAACATTACATCCATACAAAGTTTCCAAGATAACCCATCATAACTGTCCCAATCTTATTTGAAGTACCACTAGCACCATTTCTTCACCAGTACTACTCTCCTGGGTCCTCAAAGGTTCAGTTATTGGTTTGACTTCATGTTTTCTATTTAGCGCACACCACACACATGCACAGTAAAAATAAAATGTAAAATTCAGATTGTGAAAAAATTGGAGAGGGAGGGGATGAGAAACAAGTTTTTAAGTTGGTGTGGCATTAATTTTAATTTATACAATTATAACAAAGTAAGAAAACCGTTCTATTCTAAATTACCTCCTTCAAATTTTGATATCTAAGGTCCTATTTAAAGTATATGAATGTGAAAGTTGCTTATATTAAATTAGAGCTTTCATTTGCTAATAGTGAACCAAACCGAAGCACTTCTCTTTATTACTAGAAAACATGATGTCAAAGCATGTGCTTCTTGGTAGGAATTGAAGTGGCTGAATGTCAAGCGCACTGTATCAAATTTACTTACCAATGTACTCATTGAAAGTACTTCCCACCAATACTTCAGAAAAGAAAAAGTGCTACTCAATTATACCTCCCAAATTAAGAGCACTCCTTGGTTAATCTCGCTTGTTGCTCTTATCGTGCATTGGAGTCCACACCATCACTCATACTAGTCTCATCAGTTTCATACCATTTTATGTATTACTCTACAATGCAAAGTAATGGTAGTCCGGCGTAGCCATACCCTTTAACCGAACCGCTAAGCTGGGGAATGGGTCACATATATTGCAGCGGTAAATTACCGTTTGCAAGAAATTCCTGTGCGTGTCAGCCACCCTTTCCAACGCTTGGTTTAGCAATCATGGCTAATTTGCGGTAGAAATTCAGGTGTAAAGAAGGTGGGGCACTCATTACTTCCTCATTCGTCCAGAACAAATTTGGTAGGGCCATGTCTACAGACCCTCGGCGTGTGTTGCACGCTATGTGGGTCTGGCTATGCCAGACTAAAGTTATGGCTGTTGGAGATGATTTACTCCATTATTAGTTGTAACTTTTATTAATACTCTCTTTATTAAACCACAAGCTAGACCATTTGAAAGTGCTTTTGTCATAGATTTATGAGTACTAAAGTGAGGGCTGGTGGGGGGGTGAAGGGTCCCTTGTTACAGTGAAGGAATGTATACAACATTATTTGACACCATTCTGTAGTCGATGTTTTATGGGAAAAATTTATGCTAAATTTATGGTGGATCAGTTGCTCGATGACTAATCCCATTTCTCAGATTGGTCTGGCCTGTGAACTCACTGCTAAGAAAGACAGGGAAGAAACAGAAAAGGTCACCACTGACTCACCTCCCGTGTGTGTTACTCCAGAAAATAAAATAAAGATGGGGACATCAGCTTTAATTACAACACCAGTACAACATCATCCTGTGTGAGGACTTCTCTGGTATCCTAAACTTTAAGACATTAGCTGTTTGAATTTGTGTAGAAGATTTTTTTAATGTTGTATAGCTTAATATTTGGTCAAGAGTGTCATTAAAAATAATGATTTAACCTCTAAGCGGAAGCATTTAGACACATCATTAGCAAGAAGAAATATTTATGCTATTGTTTCAGATCTCATGAATAATCCTGGAAGGCTTGAATACATCCTGAATAAGATTTGAATAAAGCTGAGAAAAGAACTCATATAATATCTTCTGAAAGTGTGAAATCTGTTTTAGGAAGTCAAAACTTAACTGATCTAACATTTTCTTGGAGCAAGGTTCTAGATGAGCTTTCATAAATGCTCTTGCAGTCATTCAACACGTTGCTAACTGCTATAACATGTCACCACTATATGAATGAAAATAATATACCTGTATGTCACTATTTCCATCTCGTAGGAACTCTTTGAATGAATAGTGAAGTTTGAGCAAAACTGCACTATATATACCTATAATAGCATCTCTATTCATTCAAGGTCTATGCATATATGTACAAGATAACAAAATAGAGAGAAGAATAGGAGAAGTTTAATATGTGTACATCCTATTTGTGACAGTACTTGGGAAAAGGGACCAATTAGCGTAAGGTAACCTATTATCACCAATCCGCTAAGTCATCCTGTTATCACCATAGTATCACAACTCAGGATATTAGCAATTTACTGATACCTTTGCACATGCTCAATAAATACAGTAGAATTAAAGCTCTATTTAGAATAGTTTAGTTAGCTATGTGTTCAGGCTTGCTGTTCTGAGTGTGGTGAAGTAAAAAATTGCATTTAGTGACAGCTGGTCCACAACACATTGATAGCCAGAATGTGAGTTTCGTTTAAATCATATGGTTTTAACTGAGCCTGAAAATAGCTATAGAGTGTATCTAACCACTGACCATGGATTATACCATTTCTATCGGTAAAAAATGGGTAAATCCTTCTTGTGTGTATATATGTGCCTGTTTATAGAATGTCCAAAGTGAAAAGGCGACAAACGATAGCATGTTAAAAGCTATGGAGAATGTTAGAGAAAGCAAGCTTATTGTTTATGCTGCTGCTAAACAGCATGATTTACCCAGGAAGACCCTTGAAGACAGGTTAAAGGGAAGCGTTCAGCATGGGACAAATCCAGGTCCATGTACAGCTTTGACCCCTGGCTCAACATGGGTTTCCATTAACACCCACAATGACAAAAGCTGCTTGGGCCATAGCTCGTTCGGGAAATAAGGATCGATTTTCAGAGGTAGGACCTAGCATGCATTGGTGGTCAAATTTCCGGAAGCGACACCCTGAACTGACTCTACGAAAAATTGATAACCTGGAGCATTCTAGGGCTGAATGTTTAACTCCAGAAGTGGTTAATGATCATTTTAAATTCTTGACAAAATTTTAACTGACAACAACATTAAGCAACGACCTCGCAAATATACAACTGCATGAAACATTTTTGCCATTAGATCAAACAAAAGAAAAAGGCTGTAACGACCAAAAAAGCTAAGTCAGTCTACTCTCAGTCACTTGGAATGACAGAACATATAACTTTGCTATGTACTGGATCGGTTTCTGGAGCAGCTTTACCTCCAATGATCGTATATCCTCAAGCATTTCCAGGAGGACAGTACAGATTTGGAGGCCCAGATGATAGTGTGTATGCCAAAAGTGAATCTGGATGGATCGACAGTGAACTTTTTTTACATGTGGAGGAAGAAAATCTTTTTGAAATTTGCTGTTTCAGATAGGCATTTGTTACTCATCATTGACGGACACAAATCCCATGTCACCCTGGATTTGCATAATTGTACTGTCTTCCTCCGCACACAACTCGTGCACTCCAACCTCTGGATGTGTCAATTTTTCAATCATTGAAAACTCACTTTTCACGTTCTTTATGTGCTGCTGGCTTCACACGAAAAGATTTTGTTGTGTCAAAGCGAGATTTTGCTAGAGTGGTCAAGGAACCATTTGAGAAAGCTTTTTCCATGTCCAACATTAAAAATGACTTTAAGTGTGGTATTTTTTCTTTCAACAGAAATGCAATAGACAAGTCAAAAATGATTTCAACAACAACTCTGTCGTCTTTCATCATCTCAAGGTGAAAATGAAGTAGAGGTTACTCAACTACAATCTTTATCACATCATACTGATGAATCAATAATCCGGTCTGATTCCGATATCTCAGGCACTCCATCTCTTTTTTCATCACCTTCTAGCAGCAGTGATTCTACCAGAGAAAATTCTATTGTTAATCCTGTGGTGTCTGCTGGTTTGGTCTCACCTCATCTAGCTGATATTCTTTCCACACCTACTGTAGATTCAGCAGAGAAACCTAAACACAGAGTGGTTAAAGCAAGAGTTCTCACTAAAAATGAGTATGTTGATATATTACGGGAGAAAGAAAGGAAGGAAAAAGAGGTTGCACTTTTAAAAGAGAAGAGAAAAATTGAAAGGGCTGAGAAGAAGAGAGTGAAGGAAGATAATAAGAAAGAACTTGCCAAGAAAAGGGAAGGAAAAAAGAAGGAAAAAAGAAACAGCAGCCGAAGAAGTGCACTCACCTTACCCGTATCACCTTAGAAATTGAATTGTTTACGGCTTTGAATTGTTTTGCGGGTGCAGTTAAAACTCAAAATCTAAGATGTGACATGCTTGTAGTTTCTAATTACCAGGAATAAAATTATTTAAGCAATTAAATGAAACTATGATGGGTTTCGGTTGAAAGGTCAGAAAAGTTTTACTATAACTATTATTGAGAAAAGGTATGAAAAAGCTAAGCCTCTGGTAGTGTTTAATGCTCTTCCCTCATCATGGATACCGGAATTTTTCATTCTAGAGGGCATGTTTATGATTAACACATTTCCCATAGGAACACATAGAAATAAAGTTTATTAATTTATCAGCACTAACACAAGCATTTGGAAATGACCCAAACTTATCCTCTGTTCCCAAATCTATTCTGCCACAAATTTCCTGTGCACTATTTGTGGTAACAGGGTGTGATTACATATCATTTTTCAGCCTAATTGGAAAAATACTGTTTATAGCATGCAGAATTTATTACCAGTTGACAATTACAAGGTACATTGGCTGACATAGAATTGTGTGATAATAGTTTTGAAAAGGTTTCCTTTCTTTTTTAAGACTAGTAGGTGTTACCTACTACAAATAAAATTACGTGAGCTGTACGTTGGCGAACTGGCTGGGTCTGCTATGCCAGACTACTTGATTATTGGAAACTGCGATCTTTAGGGTGTGTTGTCACGCATTTATGGGTAAGGTCTTGTGAATTCTATACCTCAGCAGTAATAAGGTTAAAATATTATCATAATGTTGATCTCAACACAAAAATATAAAATAAAAATTGTGGTAACACATTCATTGAATATGAACTGTCAATAATATAGGTACTGCATACCTTGAATCACAACACGTGCATTGGCGTACATGGTATTATTTGCCTCACCAATCCCCCTGCAAGTGTAATATCCTTCATTCTCTTTATTTACATTGAGTAGATGTATAATACTTTTTGAAGCATAGTTTCTTATTATTGCATTTACTGGAATTGTACTACTGTCATTAAACGTCCAAACACTATTCGATAAATAACAAGTTATTGTAGCATTGGAATTAACTGTAGCCGTTTGCTGGTATGGAGATATTTTATTTCCCGCTATTAAAAAGCATAGTACACTAGCGGTAAGATTATTCAATAAAATTAGCCTAATTATTAGTTTGTTCCTTTTTTCATTTTATGATTTTAACTCCTTTATTATAATAATAATGGTTTTACCTTAGTGATTAGAATATTTACAACACGTTTCTGTAGCTTCAGTAAAACAACCCATAAATAATGTGTGTATTGTTTTTTTCTTTATTTATTAGGAAGGTGTGTTTTTACCTTTGACACGTTAAATTTCCTTTGTGTTATTGAATGAAAAAGAAAGTAGGAAAGTAGCTAAGTTAATGTACTTAACTTATTTGTGTCTTAACCAACTAGCCTAGAAAGGCTGGAAACACTGACACTCTGAATCTATTCCGCTGAATCCAGGTTACAGAGCGAGGCATCACCACTTGTACGCTGCATTTTCCTCACTTACCACCTTCCTTATTACCGTTTCAATAACTGTGGAGCTTGAAGTTGGCATCTGGCAAAGCAAAAACTATTGGAGCTGATGGATATTAGTTCCCTGTGCTTTGAAGAGGGCGAACATCGAATTCGTTTCGGCCTCCCTTCTCATTTAGTTGCTCAATGCTCAGCCAAGTAGTTATTTTAAACTTATCTTTATAGGGATGTCTCAAATAATTAAGTATTGGTCGTAACTAGCTATGATTTTTAAATGTCCTGCCAGTTTTTGTTCTCTTCTTCAGTCTCTTCAAAATGGTATCCTCCAGCAAAGTCAATATATGAATTGAGCTCCTTATTAGGTAAACTTGAATTTCCTGTAGTCAAGTATTTTTGACATTTTTATACTTTCACTACCTTGCCAGTACAGGATAGGGCTAAACACTGTGCTAATGCTTTGATATAAGATAGTATCTACAGCAGCTTATTCTAAAGTTATAAGCTTAGTATAAGCTAGATGATAATTGACTTTCTTAAAAGTTAGCTTATTGTAATAGAGTAAGCTAGCTTCTCTGGCTTCTACTAGAGTTTGATATCACCCAAAGGGGTATATACCCGGCGTATTACATAATAGTTAGGGCTGCTCCAGAGGGAACTACTGTATTTAGGGTCCCTGAAAGCCCTTGACGGTAGTGTCCTGAGCGCAGGGCACTTACACTTTGGGCCTGAGGGACCCCAAGAGCAGTAGTTTACGACTGCTGCACAGCGCCTAACTAATTTAGAACCTAGCAACAGTTCCTAACAACACAATTTGAGGAACTTTACGTACAGAAGCCCTGCCCTGAAGGCGGGGACCTAAGAAAATTAAGGTCCCTCCGTCACATTACAAAAACTATACCAGCTATGTTCTAAGTCCTAGTTAGCTTGATGGCCCAAAAAAAGGATGTGCAGGTTAACTCCAAAGTAGTTACTCCAGAAATGTCAATACCAATAGAGAAGGTTTCAGCTATTTACAAGCCCCCTCATTTAGTGGGGGTGAAAGTGATTGTCTCTCCCAACCTAGTTTCATTGCTGCTACTGGAGTCTCCTGCTTACTTCAGTCTGAAGATCAGTTCAGCATTTTTTTTTTATTTTGTGCCTCTTCAAGCAAAATTTGTCCAGAAAACGAGTAGATACTAATAGAAACATTTCAGTGGAGTGAGTGGTAACTGTTGATGCGGGTTCTGACACTGAAAGTATCCAATGCGAATCCTGAATTAGAGAAAGTCCTGAGTGTATGTATTAGAAGCTAGTATATATAACTCTTATGGGTTGTAAATCCACTGACAAGTTACACTGTCTCCACACACACACAGAATTAGATATATTGGTTAGACAAGTTGGATATAGAATAGTAGACCACAAGCAGAGCAAATGATCACTAAATACAAGAGTCAAGTGACCACAAGTATGAGATAAAACAAAAGTGATAACAAAACAGCTAACATGGAAACAGCTGGAAAGCATGTGCTAACAACTGACCAATCAGCTGCCAGCACACACCAGGGGAGAGGAAGTAGTGGAAAGTGGTAGGACAACAACAGGAAATAATAAGATTAAAACACACAAAATAAAGTGAGTTAATTATAAATGTTACACAGTGTTCAGTGGCCTGAACAGTAACTCACACAATACACTATAATTTTCAGTTGGCAATTAAGGGTGACTCAGTGTTATAGTGACTATAACAGAAATCCCAAACACAACTTCTATGACTGTGTTCAACCAATGCAAACTTTTCCAGTATATAAAGTAGCAACACTAATTATTGTGATCAATGGCTTACAAAACACTATTAATAGAGAGTTCGTAATAAATGGCAACTTAGTGTTATCGTGACTATAACAGAAGAAGTGACCAGATAGAGAATCATCAGCCATAAATGTCAGTTGAGGTTCTTCTGATGTTAATAACACTATATTTTGCATTGACCCATCTGAACTATAAAACCATTTTACAGGTGTGATTGAATTGCATTGCATTGTAACATCTGTTCCAGTTTCCACTTTTTGTATGTTAGGATTAATCTGATTTGTTTTCTTATCTATATTGTACAAAGTAATGATATTTTTTTGGTGACACAATATTTAATTTTTTTAAATTAAAATTATGACAAAATTTGGGACAGGATTTTCTGCAACTCCTAATCCACACCCTAAGCCATTAGTTTGACACAATACACATACAATTTGAGTAATTGTCCTCAAGCTGTCAGATAAGGACCTGCCCCAGTTCTGTCATCTGTTTTTTTATAATTTCATGTTAAAATTCCCTTCTTTTTTTGGCACAAATAAAAATTGAAAAAAAAAGATAAGCGGTTCCTAACTATATAAGATAGCATTTGTATTCTACACAAGATAGGCTAGGATATTACACCCAGTAAAGTCTCAGATTTTAAGAAATGCATTTACAGCTCAGTGTATTCTAGTACTAAAGAGGAAGCTGATTTAAAGTAATGCGAGTCAAAACAAATTTTACAACGATTTTGTGAACTTCAACTTTTTATGGCACCTACAGGGACACTCACAGGATAAACTGTGGCGGGCATTAAATGCCTAAAAAAAAGAGTAAACGTTTATATATTTTAGCATTATTTATATCACCACAGAGTATAAAGGGCAGGTTAAATAATTAATGGTCTTAAAAATTTAAATTCACTCTACTCAAACACAACTCGATTGTTTGTGGGTGGACAGCGGTGTCATAGCACATACATAGTAGGTTGTTTCCAACATAGGGAACAAACTCCAATATAAGTGTACACCTTTTTCGAAATTTAGTTCCTTGAGGGACACATACATTTGATGAAAAACATTGTATTTCCATCTCTTTAATCTACAATTTGCATGTGTTCAAGTTAGGTGATTTTGAAGCATCAATAATTCCAAACATAGGTACTTACCAGATTTGTACGGTGTCTCCAGTGAATTTAGAGAGCATTAAGTTAATAGCAACCGTCTGTATAAGCACAGGAACCTCCCCTCAGATACTGAAGCAAAGTGTTGAGAGTAACTATTAACAAGTAAAGGTCACACGAAATAGCGTTCCGATGTTGCCGAATTCAGGGCGGCACTACTGATCTAATTATTTTAGAAATTGGGCTCGGCACATTCTGATGAAATCGATTAAGATAGCAAATTAAATCATTTATAGTACCTACACTATATTCAGCTCTATTCTAATATTATGCAAATAACTTGACACTACATATTTTGTCTCACCACCAACAAAAACTGAAGATTCAGCCTTGATTTTAATACTATCAATGTATACTTTACAAGTGTAGGTCCCGCTGTTTTTATCAGCAACATTGAATAACGACAATGTTTTAGAACTGATTTTTAATTCTTTCCTTTGAAAAATCCATTTAGTGGAGGAGCTATTATGGTAACAGGTAATTGAAATGTTGGAGTGAGTGTACGCTAGTTGGAGTTCGGGAACAATCTTAACAAACATGGTACCTGAGTTCAATCAGTGCTATAAAAATATGTATAGAAGTCATAGATACATCTTACTTATAGGGTGGAATAAGTTTGTTATAAAAAATGTCCAACTTAAAATAAACCTTAACAACATAGATTTACAACTTAAACTGTAACATTGGTGGTCCTGTTGAGCTTTTCCACAATAGTCTATAACCACAATTAACACTGTAGCGCGGTCGAATGCCAGGTCAGTATGCCCTTACCTAATAAAGATCTAAGCCAAAACTGAATTTATGCACAGGGCATATAGAAAATGTTTTTATTTTACACTAAACCTACTTTAAATATGCGTAGGATAAGTACAATACCTACAGAGTGGGATTGGTAGAAATTTCAATTTCGGCTTAATGTTGTGTTGTATTCCTAAAAATTTAATAGACGAAAAAAAAAACAGGCTTATTAGTACAGTTATGTTCAAGATTATTTCTTATGTTACCAATTGTACAGCTACTAAACTTCCACTTGTCTACATTGTGTGAAGTTCACATTAAATAGGTTTAAAGTGTCAGCTAGTGTGTATAGATGGCTCATAAGAGAGTTAGAACCAAAAATCTACTATTATTAAAATTATTCCAGCAGAATGACTTATTATTTACAGCTGACATTATAGAAACTTGCTTTGTGTAAAGAAGAGAATAATTGATGATCATATCCATTTTTTGAAATGTACTGTCTATACATAAGCAACTGTTCTGAACTAATATTTCTGAGTATGAGTGCTAGCTGTGGAGCACTATAAAGACCTCAAGGGGTTTTTAAAAATGCTTGCAGTTATCATTGCAAACAGTTTCTTTTTCATAAATTCTAGAGAATATGTAATAGGCTGTTCATAAATTCACTGTAGACAACCATTTGTTATACTTCTGTTTTACAGAAATTATAGATTATTGTGTAATACTTCAGGGGAACATGGCACTTGTGACAGGGTAATAATATTGTAAGGGTTTGGTTGTAACATAATGCTTTAGTTGATCTACACTTTGCATCATCCTTTCGAAATTACTATTTCAGTATGTCACTCAGACTATGTTTAACATTAATGAAGCAGAGTATTAATTTATTAGGAGAGTAATTCATCTCTATGATCACACTCAATTTACAATAACCAACATTTGCTAAACTAATGGTGAGATGAAGTGCAATATTGATGTTACTCACTACTTTGTAGTAATTGTGTAGAAGGTGATGGTCACTACCTCTCCAAATGAAGTGATATACCATCACTTTACTGATGTAAATTGTGACTCCTTGTCTTACGAAGAAAATATTCACTTTGACATGAATAAGGGCACTTGATTTCCAGAACTCCAGGCTAATTTGGGTCAAGTACTAATCTGAAACCAAAATTTAGATTGACTTTTGTGGGCACATGATGAAGGGTGAGCAGAGAGAGATAAAGAAAGAGATGAAGAGAAAGACAAAGAAGAAGATGAATGAACTGTTGTGTGTCATGAAAGTCAATTATATGTGTATTTATTATTAGCAGTGTGTCATTATTATGGTATGTATTCTAAAGTGTATTATGCGCATGTCATGATTGTATGTGTGTTAGTTCTGTCCGGATGTTCCGTGACCACTCCATCATTTTGTGTGCGCATGCGTGTCCTAGGCTACATAACCTTAGCCACGCATGCGTATCATCATTTCCCCATGGTTTAGTCTTAATCCCAAACTGATTGAGAGCTCAGGGAAGGTTGAATTACGTAAGAAGACTCTCGTTAACATTGAAAAGGCACAGGAAAAACAGAAAATGTATTATGATGAAAAGCATTGTAAAGATAAAGAGATGTTCAAGGTAATTTCTGAGCACGATTAAAGCTGTAGCTATATGATCGAGATCTGTCACAGGTAAAATATTTAATTTTATCAAAGTGATTGTTATTATGAATTTTTTTGTTATGAAATCTATTTCAAATGAGAATAAAGTTGAAGACAAGGTTTGTTGATTTTACCTGCAATAAAAACAACTGCAAACTTCATTACTATTTTACTTGCATAGAATGTCACAAAGTCAAAATTGGAACTTCAGGGCGAAGACTCCTTCAAAAGTTTACCACTTACATACCATTGCTCACATGAGGTAAGGTTATTATTTCATTATTAAATCTTACTATTTGACATCCTAACTACATTAATTATTCTCTGGAAATGTTCATGCTACAAGTTTCCTCAATTACATAAAACCATGTAAACATACATATAGGAATTGATAACTAAATTGATTGAGCAGCTAATGGACAACTACCTTCTTCGCTTGTGGAGAACTGGTGGTAATTTGAGAACACATAATTCTGATTGTGATGATCCATCTGAGGTATTTGTCACCATATTATGATTTATGCATTCATTATAATTTTCTTTAATTTTATATATTATAGATTAATACAACCTGTTCGGATAATGAGTATCATTTGAGTAAGGATTTGGATGTTGTGCTCTGGATGACACACAGAGAGTATAATGGCAAGCCTAAGCTACAGGATACGATAAATTTTGTCACAGTTAATGTTGACCTTCATGTTGAGTTCGATTGTTTTAAGGCATGTATTGTATCAAAAGGATCTAGCTTTGTTCTAGTCAATGAGCTGCTAAACCTATATTGCTCCATGTGTTCATTGGAGTTCTCTTGTGTGCAAATGGCTGGAGGCTGTTATGTGAGGCTATCACGAGATGAAACGGACCTGCTAATTGACTGGATGGTAGATCTGAAGGGGAAATATATGGAGGATGGTGAAGCACTGTTGTCTTCTTTAACTGGAGCATTATTATCATTCAAGACAGGTTAGGTAGAAATAATATATTGTGTGTTTGTTGTAGTTAACATGTTATCATTCAGGTACCAAGAGAAAAACTATTGAAGAGTCTGCCAGAATGAAGACAAAACATAGAAGTAATGAAAACCATGCTATCAAGTGAGCTATTGATATGATTTTAAAATGTATAGCTAATTACAATGTTAAATTCACAGGCATTCGATAAAAAATGTGCAAGCTCAAAAACTATTTGAGATAATTCGTCAGGAAGAAATTACTTTGAAGCATGTACTTACAATAGTAATGAATAATATTCAGATTTACTATGTTGTGTGTATTTTAGGGAAAGCAGAATAAATGATATTGATCTCACAGCTCATGATATCACCACTACTAAATCAAAAAAGAGTTTGAACTGGATTCCCAATTTGCATCTAACCATGTCTGACAAGAACACTATACTTCATCCGGTTGGGTGGTTAACAGATACAATATTTATTATTGATGCAGCACAGAAACTTTTGAAGCAACAGTTTCCCCACATTCAAGGCCTTCAGCAAGTAGCATTGGGGTTGACAATGTCTTTTGAAATGCAGAGTGGCGAATTTCTGCAAATACTTCACTGTAACAATCATTGGTTTACAGTATCTTCTATGGGAAGCAATCAAACATCTGCTGTTAATGTTTATGATAGTATGTATGATTCAATTCCAGCCTTAGGAAAGGCGCAGATTGCTTGCATTCTTAAAACTTCAAATGATTCTATTTTGGTTAATATTATGAGAGTCTAAAAACAGGTAAGCTATTTAATGTGCTTTTTAAAAAAGTATATATATTTTTTTATTGTTGTTATTACTTGATGTACAGGTTGGCAACTGTGACTGTGGCCTATTTGCAATTGCTTTTGCTACAGCAGTCGCATATGGTAAGGATCCGAGTCAGTGTAATTTTGATCAAGCAAAGATGAGGGAGCATTTATATAAATGCTTTTCAGGGAGAAAATTACTCCCATTTCCAGAGAACATAGCAACATTGATTAAAAACAACATCCAGAATTCAACTGATGACATTGCAGTACACTGCTATTGCAGAATGCCTGAACTTAAGGATGTTCCAATGATTCAATGCAGCAGTTGCTTCAAATGGTTTCATGTAGCATGCTGCCATGATTCCATAACTGATGAACAATTAAGGAATTGGACACTACGTGGTGTTGTCAAGTGTGTCAGTAAACTTTTCTTTTAATGATTCTGTATTGATGTTACCATACTTTTTGTGTAAATGCATTGTAAAAAATGCATTAAATAGAGGATTTATAATTAAATCAAAGTTGGTACAATAATAATTGGGTGATATATAAAGTAACTAGCAAAATAAATGAATAAATTAACGAGACCATAAAAATTAACGAGCATGGCAACACAGCCAAAGAGGGCCAAAGCACTTGCCTACTGCATTGTGGCTACTGTAGAAATAATTATTCACTAGATTTCTTGGCTAGACAACTCCTCAAAGAGAGGGAGCTTGAGCCATTCATTTATTGCAATGCCTAATGGTCACGAGTTGTCTTTTTATATTATATTATTGCAGGACATGAATCTCAGCATAAATAATGGGCAGGGTTTCATATAGAGTGGGTGGAATGCCTTGTAATTTTTCCCCTCCAGAGAAACTTTCCTCCCCCAGAAAAAAGTATTCCCTCCCCATTGAACATTTATAGTATTTGTATATTTATATTCATATTGCTCAATTTCAACTGAGACTGTCTTGATAAAGTTTTTTGTTGTTCCTCTGATATAATTCTGTTAATGTTAAATTTTTTTCTTAGGAATCACACAAGCTATTCAGTGTAGTTTTAATATTTGGGTTTTTCCCCATCTCCCAGAAAATCCTGTATGAAATGCTGGTGGGGAGTGTGTTAGGCATAGATAAGGCTTGGTCAGATCCTAAATGGTAGCAAAAAATAATGAGAGATTTGCTAGAATAGCTATAGCCAACTTTGTCAAGAGCTCTTAGACATTGGCAGATAAGCTATATTCCATTGAAACCATTAGTTACCAGCTAGGTTTTCATGCCTAGTATTCATACCTTGCTACAGATTATAAGAGCGACAGAATTTCCTAGGGCGGCAAAATTTCCTAGGAAAAAATGTCACTGACTTTTCAAAGCGAGACTATTTCCTAAGGAAATTTCGTCGCCGCGACAGAATTTCTGGGCGACAGTATTTACTGTGACAGCGGACCTAGATACAAGTGGCAGCAAGTCACCAGAGTGTATGAGTAAGTTGAGTGATTGATAGCTAATCTTCTACCTCTGACGACTTTACCGTTTCTTGTCGTTGGTGACTGTGGCTGAGCTGGGCTTTGTCGAGCCCAATCCCACAATTGGCGACCGAGGTACCTGTCATCCCCACAACTTTGGTTTTTGGTACATAATTATACATTTTTCACCAAATCTCGTGCTATTTCATATTCATCATATGTTTTTCACATTTTTCAATAACAAATTGAATGGTAATGCCATGTTTTCTATATTAAATAGACATTCCAATGGTACTGGAAGGGTTCCTTTGATTTGAAGAGGCCAATAGTTTGGAACTAATGATAGAATAGCATGTTTTCCCTTGCTGGCTAAGCTTTTATAATGAGAGTCCAGTTCTTCAGCATTCATATGGACACTGAATGGAGCTAGATTCCTTCTCAGTGCTAGTAGCATTACTGGCAAGCTCAGTTTCACTCTTCTTCCGCTTTAGTGTTGGAGTCATAAAATTAATGCTTGCTATTTCAGCATATTCAACATTTTGAAAGGATGGAAGAAGCCATGAACATGGCATTGAAGTGCATGACTGCCCTCTTTTAAGGGTGGCCGCACATAGCAACGCGCACTGCCTGTAGATCCGGACATTAATTTATTCCCCGCCAATACCCCACTATTTGATAATACGCGAGCAGAAACTATCGCGCAGTATTAGCAGAAGTATACTTTGCGAAGTTGTGGTGTTTTAGTTTAGCTTCTTGTTGTCTCATATCCGTTTACAGCAACTCTCCATACGTCGTCTGAGCTCACGCAGCAAGGTGTACCAGGCTGCCTCTCCTCCTGTAGCCGTTCTCCGGACTCTGCGCACCTGAACTCAAGCGGATGGATATACCAGGCTCGATTTCTGCGGAGCGAAGACTTCCCAAGCTGCGCAGATCTAATACCTTCACCTCTGGCTATCTCCAATAAACTGCTCTCTCTTCTGACTCTCTTATTATTGTTGTATTGATGTTTGTTTACTCTTGATATAGGCGGGCTCTTTATAGAACCAAATCAAACTAATTGAAAAAAAAATTGCTCGCGTACTCGTAGTACGAGATATGGGGGTGGGGCTATTTCTTAAGAATTGCGAGTGGAATTAAAGTTCCAAATTTTGTATGAGTTTTTCTTGGAATCTAATAATGAGAACGACAAAAAAAATTTACACACGGGTAAACCAAAAAAATATGAACTGCACCATAACGAGAATTTTTCAATATCTTATAAATAGAAAAAATTGCGAATAAATCATAAAGTAATATTGAAATGGATAAGAACTCGTTATGTTGCAGTAGAGTATCGGCTCGGCTAGTAGTGCACCAAATTGCGGAGCTCCAACTTACCGCACCGCTCCAAAAAAGTGCTACATAAAAGTGATATTTCTTCCAGATTCGCTCTGAAATTAGTGAGCGGCTCCTTGGCAGGTACTTTGTCCTTGTGTAGCAGTGGAGAAGCCCCTGTAAGTATACAATAGTAGTAATCGTGCATAGCAACCATCAACAAAAAATTGCGTAGGCGGTGTGCGGCCACCCTTAAACCGTGTATTTGCCTCCAAGGTAAATAAAAGGGCAGAAACATGCGAACATGCCTCTCCAAGCCCAGCCATGCAAGTGCAGTGGGCACAAACTACAGTCCCATCTTTTTTAGCAAGAATCCATGGAGTAGCTGGAGGTACAGAAAGTCGTTGAGAGTGGCGAACTGAAGCAATTACTAAATGTGACTCTGAATCAGGAACAGGTACCGCTCTCAAATTAGCGATCCAACCATTCACAAAAAATTGTAAGAATCAAGGCTTTTATATGCTTTTAAACTTTCCCCCGTACAAGATAGCAGAAAATGTCCGGATATTCTACGGCTGGCCATTTTCCCCATGTATCTTGATCAACCCCCACATCTTGATCAACCCCCGCTAGATCATCCAGGTAAGGGTCCTTCAGACCTCCAAGCTCCTAATGAAGATTAAAATGTAGGTGCAATAATGGTTTTACATGTACACAAACATTGTAATTAAATAAATGTGGTTTTGTTTATAGACGGTCAGAAGATAGCCAAAAAGTTACGTTCAAGCATATCACAGGTTGCCCAGCGTTTACTTGAAGAATGTAATGAAGCTACACGTAAACATTCATGTGCTGTTCATCCTGCTTCTTTACAGGATGTTCTGTCTCTCAAGTCCAGATTTCTGGGTTCAAGGCTACTCATCAGTGAAATTCAAGTATTCCTTGGTGGAAAACTAGGGAAGAATTTATGCAAGCTTTTGTAACGATGAAATGGATTCAGGAAGAATTAGCACTACTTCAGTGAGACATGATTTGTACAGTTGAAGTATTGGCATCAAAGAATAGAAATTTAGTGGTACAGCTGAAGCATGCTAAGAATAATGAAGAAGGAAGGATGCAGAGATGCAGTGTCAGGTTATATAGATGTTTTCAGCATTTGTTGTGATTCCCAATGAAATTTCTATTGAAGCTGCAGAATCCACAATTGAAACTGATGAAAGTGACGATGACTTTGATGAACATGTAATGTTAATTTAAGATAGCTTAAAATGATTTTTGGCTAGGCATCAGGCATTAATGTCTCAGCTCTAAAGTTGTATGGGCACAATTATGAGAATTAGAGAATTATTATTACAAATCCAGGACTAATAGCTGGTGACTAGCATAATGAGAAAATTCTCTATTTTCCGCTTGTCCCCCTGCCATAGAAAATGCATTGCTTATAATCTCTTAAGGGTGGCAGCACATAGCAACGTGCGCTGCATGTAGATCCGGACGTGAATTTATTCCCTGCCAATACCAATACGCGAGCAGAAACAATCCCGTAGTATACGTTGCGAGTTTTTAGTGTTTTTGTTTAGCTTCTTGTTGTCTCGTAGCCGTTTACAGCAACTCTCCGTACGTCTTCTGAACTCACGTGGCAAGGTGCACCAGGTTGCCTCTCCTCTGTAGCTCAAGCGGATAGATCCAACAGGCTCGATTTCTGAGGAGCGAAGACTTACCGGGCTGCGAAGACCTAATACCTCACTTTAGACTATCTGCAAGAAACTGCCCTCTTTTTTGACTCTCTTGTTATTGTTACATTGATGTTTGTTTAATCTTGATATAGGGGCTCTTTTTTGAACTAATACAACTTATTGAAAAAAATATTGCTTGCGTACAAGGAGTACAAGACATGGGGACGCGGCTATTTCTTAAGGGTGGCCGCACACCCGCCTACGCAATTTTTTGTTGATGGTTGCTATGCACGATTACTACTATTGTATACTTACAGGGGCTTCTCCACTGCTACACAAGGACAAAGTACCTGCCAAGGAGCCGCTCACTAATTTCAGAGCGAATCTGGAAGAAATATCGGGGCCTGGTTATAAAACTTTGTAGCAGTTTTTTGGAGCGGTGCGGTAGGTTGGAGCTCCGCAATTTGGTGCACTACTAGCCGAGCCGATACTCTACTGCCAACACAAAGAGCTATTCTCCATTTCAATATTACTTAATGATTTATTCGCAATTTTTCTATTTATAAGATATTGAAAAATTCTCTACGTGGTGCAGTTCATTTTTTTTTGGTTTACCCGTGTGTAAAATTTTTATGTCGTTCTCATTATTAGATTCCAAGAAAAACTGTTACAAAATTTGGAACTTTAATTCCACTCGCAATTCTTAAGAAATAGCCCCACCCCCATATCTCGTACTACGAGTACGCGAGCAATTTTTTTTCTCAATTAGTTTGTATTGGTTCTAAAAAGAGCCCGCCTATATCAAGAGTAAACAAACATCAATAGAACAATAACAAGAGAATCAGAAGAGAGAGCAGTTTATTGGAGATAGCCAGAGGTGAAGGTATTAGACCTGCGCATCTTGGGAAGTCTTCGCTCTGCAGAAATCAAGCCTGGTGGATCCACCCGCTTGAGTTCAGGTGCGCAGAGTACGGAGAACGGCTACTGGAGGAGAGGCAGCCTGGTACACCTTGCCGCGTGAGCTCAGACGGCGTATGGAGAGTTGCTATAAACGAATATGAGACAACAAGAAGCTAAATTAAAACACCACAACTTCGCAAAGTATACTTCTGCTACTACTGCGCGATTGTTTCTGCTCGCTTATTATCGAATGGTGGGGTATTGGCGGGGAATAAATTAATGTCCGGATCTACAGGCGGTGCGCGTTGCTATGTGGGGCCACCCTTAAGCATTGGGAGTGAAATTAAAGTTCCAAAATTTGTATCAGTTTTTCTTGTAATCTAATAACGAGAACGACAAAAAAAAATTACACTGGGTAAACCTAAAATAAATGAACTGCACTACAACAAGAATTTTTTCAATATCTTATCAATAGAAAAAATTGCGGAATATATCATAAAGTAATGTTGAAATGGAAAATAACTCGTCCTGCAGTCGAGCATCGGCTTGGTTAAAAGTATACTAAACTGGGGAGATCCAACTTACTTCACCCTCTACAAAAGCGCTACAAAGTTTTATAACAGGGCCCCGATATTTCTTACAGATTCACTCTATAAGTAATGAGTCGCCTTCGTCAGGTACTTGTCCTTGTGTTGTAGTGGAGAAGCCCATCATCAATGAAAGACTGTGGTGATGACACCAAGTGGTTTTGTTCTAAATGTGATATATTATTCCAAATGGGATCAATACTGTAATAAAAATTTAAATCATTAATAACAACCTCAAAAGAAATTCATTTTTATTGCAGACTAATCTTTGGGAATTACAGGGTATAATGTGGGACCGTTCAAAAGTCAGAGGTTGCTTGCTTTAAGGGTGTCAACACACAGAATGAAATCAAACCCAACAAAATTAACATTGGATCATACCGTTGACATTTTTCTTTAATGGCATGCAAACACAGTGAATTTCTTCTTTGTATGTGGGTTCCCTGCTGGGCTTATTTTGTTGCTACAAGTGGAATGGGCACTAACAAAGGTATTTACTCTCCACCGATAAACTTTTTGAAGGCTTGTGCAAATCAAACCTTTATGTAATCTGCATCCACAGATAATAGCGACAAAATATTTGGAATTATATATTTGGCTAATTTCTCTAGCAACTAATAACTATAACTTAAATTAAATTTGTTGATATAATATTGTGTCTCAAATATTTTCTAGCCACTTCTAACAGATTGTATGTTTAGTATAATTGTGAAGTATTTGTGACATCTAAAGATGTGAGCTTGAGAATGACGGAGAGATGATTGTGTAAGACAGTGGTGAAGAGGATTAAGATGTAATTGTTGTGAAATAAATAATTGCTGTTGAGATACATCGTATTAGTTAATTATCATCATCATTAATATTATAGTTTTCCATGCCGGCTTCAAAACAACAGTCTCTGTAAGAGCCATCAAGACTGGGTTATCTTGTCTGATTTCCTAAAAAAAAATAAAAATAAAAAAAAATAAAAATAAAAAAAAATTCAAAAATATAAATTTGCTGCCGGAGTAATTTTGAAAAACGTACCTACCTTGATAACACAATCTGGCATAATGTCCCTCTTGTTCTGCCAGACTCCAATAGCATTCAGACACCGCCAGAACTTCCTGTACAACATGTACCTCTTCTCTGCATTGGCTGGGTGACATGCTCCAAGAAGGAAGATAGGAGGCTTCGTCACAACACAAGGGGACACAAACAATGCACACAGTAGTCTGTTCCTCTTAGCACTGGGGCATCCTCAATCGTCTTGTAGCCATTAGGAAGCTCTCTGGGTGCACCTATCAACAAATTTACTGGTGAAAAAAAATCAATCTAAATAACTTAGCTAACTAACATTCTGTATTGAAGATCCTCCACTTCTTGTTCCTTTGCTGTGACTACTCTATCCCAGGCTATTGTGGCAGAATAACTTCCAGGGGGCTGATTCTCTCTTACGAATTTGTTCAGTTTGGAGATAAATATCTGTGGAGGCACATCTTTGTACTGCACTGAAATGTAAACCGCAAAGTTAGCTATTTCACGTACATTGCTAAATTATAATCCTGTCTTGATTTCCTTTCGATTTTCTATAGATGAACTGGCCATTACAACGTAGGGTGAAGAGCCACACAGATTGTTGCCCTGGTAATGCTAAATACAGTTCTAAACATACACTTCGCTTCCAGCCTGGGCAGCCATTCCCCTTTTATATGTGTTTGACTGCGCGTTGAGACACACACACCCGGATGCTAACAGTAACAATCAGTACAAGATTATTGGATGTTAAGTTTGCGATTGGCCCACCGGAGAGCGATATTTATTGTGCGAGTGCTCGTTTAAGGAAGGGAAGTTGAAACAACAATTTAAGGCTTAATAACCTTACAATGGGAATGTCAATATCTTACCTGGCAGCCTCGAGGTCTTTTCACATCTTTATTGACAGAATGCTCACAAACATTGCATTGTCCTGTAAGAATCGAAAGCAGTCAGGATGATCGAACCTTGACTGGAAGAGGGATGTTTACTCAAGCTCTCAGCATACTGCAATCACCCTCTACAGCTGATGCGCAGGCGGCTTCATAGATATTATTGCGCTTATTTGGAATGCCTGCGCAGAGGCCAACCAAATATGGCGAACTGCAAGTAGTACGATTTTGTCGGCATTTTATAGACAACCTACTACTTCAGTTATCCTTACAACAGCTTTCTCCAATTGTGGGCGGGGCCTGCCGAAGAGGTTTCCACAAAGCATTCACCACTTCAGAGTTACAGTTCTAGGAGGGGCTATGTGGGTTGCATTGGGAGTTGCCCAGCTGATTGTTCCATGAATCTCTTCCTATAAGCTTCGGAGACACGAGGTGAAGGTATTAGATCTGCGCAGCTTGGGAAGTCTTCGCTCCTCAGAAATCGAGCCTGCTGGGTCCATCTTCTTGAGTTCAGATGGCAGAGCCCAGGGAACAGCTACAGGAGGAGAGGCAGCCTGGTGCACCGACGTGTGGATTGTTACTGTTCAACAACATGAAGCTTAACTAAAGACACCACAACGTACTTCTACTAATGCACGATTGTTTCTGCTCGTATATTATCTAATCATGGGGTATTAGCAGGGAATAAATTAATGTCTGGATCTATGGGCGATGCGCATTGCTATGTGTGGCCACCGTTAGGGAATACATACCTCAAACTACATCATCTATATCTGTAATAGAAGTGGTGGTGAAAGAGAAGCATGATATGAGTTGGTGTTTTCATTTGTGAAAAACTATGGCAATTCTAATAGATTTGGTTTTGACAAGCAAATGTTTTTATTAGATTATATTTATTACAATATATTGTATGTGAAAAGTGATTTTATTTCTATTTTGAAAAACATTTATGAATAAAACTATTATAGTGACCAAAAATGTGTGTAGTAATGATTTGATGACTTGATGTAAATTACTTTAGTTACAAGTACGACGATTGTGGCCAACCCCTTTACTAACTACAAGTCAATTCCCATTTTTCTATTTGATATTGGTTGATTTCTTGATGTTCAATTCAATTTTGTTTTTAGAGTAATAGTGTTAATGCTTCATTTTTTTCAGTGATTTGAAGATTTCTGAAACTGAATTGTTGTAAAATCATTGAGTTTCTGTAGTCCTTGCGAGTAAACATTGCAGTGTTGACATACAACGGAAGGATCTCTGGTATATGCATGGTTAAGACATGCATATTAAGTTACATCTTTGGACTCATATACAGCAGTAAAACTGGTAATCAAAAGCTTTGATCTGTTTTCAAAACTTGTAGCATCACAATCCTTCCTTTTCAGTTCTCTCATGAGTGAGTAAAATCAGACCATAATTGTTAAATCTTGTCTTTAAGGTCAAGACCAGGAATCAAACAATTAAGTTTATTTTCTGTAATAGTCTAATGTTCTCTGGTCCAGTTATTATGAAGTTTAATGCACAGAATTAAACTAGGTTAACACGGGAATTGGCCCGCTCGCCCGCGTCTAGTAATGGGGCTGTCACGAAAAATCTGGTCCCCCCTTACCCGCAGTCCGGCCGGACTGTATGTTGCCGCCAAAACTGGTCCGCCCTTGCCATTTCTAGTCTCCCCCCCCCCTGCCCCCCCCCCCCTAGTCTGGCGTCGCAGACCCACGAGCGCGCGTAGCGCGCGAGAGGGTCTGGTGTCAGCCCTATACACCAACTTGTACTGGCGCACAAGAAAAATGTCACGCGATGTGACGTCATAATGATATTCATGATCCCTAATAGGGGTTGGGCTTATTATAATAATATCCGCGTACGATTATTTCGCTTACTGCACAACTTCTTGTCTTGCAAACTTGCTGACCATGGCTTCTCTGTCCAGTTGCTGTGGCTGTGGTAGTAGGCTGGATAAAGGAGGCAGAAGGAGTGTCAACAACTCAACTATCGTTATGAACTCCTGGAAGCAATTTTTGGATGTGATTGGCAAAAGTTGTGATATGGAAGATGTGTGGATGTGTAGGAAGTGTTTTCTGGCCTATGAGAGATTTTGGGATCTAACGAAGGAGATTACCAAGAAGTTGGTTCATGCCATGACAGTAATCACTCAGGACCATGGGAGTTGTAGTAGTGCACCCAACTTGGCCAAGAGACCAAGAATGGACCCTCTCTTAATCCCTCCAGCTCCACAACAACCTACTTCTTCTTCGCCAGATGTTGCTGTAAGTTTTTACTTGCAATAAAGCTGCATTACTAAATGAATTGATTACTATAGGTTCATGTCAATTATGCAAATCCAAAATCGTATTTGCTGACACCTCATCGCAAGCGGTTGGGAAAAGCAGTGGCAAGAAAAAGCCCCAAAGCCATAGCTGATGAGTGCATGAAAAACCGAGAGAGCTACGATCACATAGTAGCCATAGTGTGTAGGTCAATTAGAGAGGAGGTCAGGACAATTGCTTCAACGAAAATGCAGTCTGCTCTCCTTTGCAAGTCAAAGGAGAGTATTTATGGATTCAGATGGCAACCAGTTAAACTGGAATTGCAGACACATGCACCACTGCTTTTGAGGGTTCTGAATGCTGCTACTACAACGCGAACAGAGAGGATGAACCAGGATATCGTTGTTGTCATGTGCTTCGCCCTTATCCTCAAACATCGCAACCCTACAATCAACTTGCTGCAAAAAATCATTTCTTTGATTTTATATTCAGGCCACTGTTCTAAGCAGGTTAATATAATAATGTAATAGTGATTATATTTGAAATTCTGTGTTAATTTAATGTGTAGGTGTATCAGCGTTTGCAGCCACTGAACATCACTGTGTCCTACTCCTCTTTACTACGGTTGTTGGACAAGATAGGCGAGAATCATGATGCCAGAGTGAAGAGTTGGAAGCATGCCATAGTAGACCAGATGAAAAATTCGGAGGTAAAAAAATACCTGCAGAGCTACCAGTTGATAATGTGCATACTAGCTATAGCAAAATATGTTATATATACTATAGGGAACTTCTGGGTTGACAACATGCCAGTACCATGACGTCTCAGGTACAAGTGAGTCTCCAGAACTAGAATCAGATGAATCAGATTCAGAATTGGATTCCGACTCTGACAGTTCATGGAGGTCAGTTTCTCCAATTACATCTGATGAAGAGTACTGGAGCGATGATAAAGAGGAAGCTGAATCTGTTGTTGTTGTTGAGGAATCCGAAGTTCCTAGTGGTTCTCACACTCCCCAACCCTCACCCATTCCAAGTCAGCCAGTCAACAATGATGAAGAGGAAGCTGAATCTGTTGATGTTGAGGAATCCGAAGTTCCTAGTGGTTCTCACACTCCCCAACCCTCACCCATTCCAAGTCAGCAAGTCAACATACAGTGTCAGCCAACTTTCTACCGCCTGTGTGGAGACAACATCGACAAAACTGTCCGGCACAGATACATCAGAACAGACTCCCAGGCAGCCTCATTTCACTACTTCCACTCATACGCAGCTGCAGATCGAGTGGATTTTTCCCAGCTCCCTAGTGAAGTTCCATCTGCAGTTAATTTGAGCAATTGTGCACAGGCATTATTGCTTCTTCCATCATTGGAAGATGAGGAGGCTCTTAGAAAGAACTTTAAAGTTCTTATTTCAAGGGTTCTGTGCGACTTTTTGCCATTTTTTAGAGCAACCTTTGATGGCATTGTGACCTGGCATATTCAACATCCTTACTATGATGAAATGTCAAAGAAATCAGATACAGTAAGTGCCTCTTTGTGTCTGTTTCTTGCACATCAACACCTCTCTCCACTAGTTCTTTTGAGTATTTACATTGTATGGAAGTGTTGATGTCTATAGGCTTAAAATAGAATATGTGGTCATGACTGTATTGTGGGTAAAATGCTGTGTTAGCTAATTATTGGTGGCATCATTGGCATGACATTGCATGTGTAAGTGTCAGCCTGTCAATTTGTATACACTGTATACTGCTGAGTCACTAACACTGCTAAAATTGTTGTTGAGCATTAATTATGACATTGTTGCATATAGACACATGAATACCTATATTGTCCTTCTAGCCCATTTTTTTTTGCACTGACTGCAGGTCCCCCTTGGCATCCTACCAAAGAATGAAAACAAGGGAGAGGAGATGGTAGAGATTGTGAAGTATTTGCACCAGTATGTTCCAGTTATTAGGTCTGAGGAGGAACAGCTGATACCCAGCCGTGATGAAACTGTACACATTACCAAGGCGCAGTTTAGTCCAGTGTTATTTGGAGGAGATCAGCTAACTGCAGCACGCATTAGAGGAGCAAAGAAGGCGAAAGTGAGTGATGATGATCCCTCTAACAGAATGGAAGGCATTATACCTGTGGCTGAAGACTGGCACACAAAAATGAACTTTTTAGGAGTAAGTGTTTCAGGAGTAATTATAGCTACTGTTTAATTATTAGTACCCTATCTAATTATTAAGGTTTTATGGAAGCACTACTACTCAACTTCTTCAGCAGGGGAGCATGGCACGCTGTTTCAGCTGAGAAACAGGCTGGGCAGGAGCAATGTTGTTTCAGATCCTACAAAGGATTTTAATGCATGCGAAGATTTCTTCTTGGTCGTGATTTCTGCCTTTATTGTAGCAGCTGCAATGAAGGTACTCAAGATGAAGTCAATCGATGAAATTCCACAGCCTAATACAGCCATTGGGGAAACTCCTGATGAGGTGTGGATGAGGGATGACCAGACTCGCTTGAAAGTTTTGGATGATGTATGTGGTGAAGTAATTGAGAAATTTGTCGAATTTTCCTTCTTCGAAGAATTCCCCGTAGGAAAGGATGCTACACTGAGCTATTCGAAGAGAATCCTGGGATCGGGTTGTTTTTACTTGGAGTATCGTGATGCAGTGAAGGAGGGGGACGGTACACGTGTACTTAGGTGTTGGCGCTACTTATTGCCAATATTTTATGGCACAGGACGTACAAACTACTCCTGTGAAGTTCTCAATATGTTGCACCAAGACCTAACCCTTCCTCCTCGGCTTGCTAGCCAATTGCTTTGGTCACGATTCATCAACACTCATGGTGTTCCAGGGAGAAATATACCCGGCGACCTCTATATGGAGCATCTCAATCGCATAGCAAAAGATGCAATAAGAGCACTTGGTGCAAACAAAACTGAACAAGCAGTTGAGCGGGTTGGCAAGGCCATTGGTACTATTGCACCTTTATTGCAACAGTATGATGAAGAAACTAATGTAAAAAATGTGTCTGGAGCCCACAAGAGAGCGAAAATGAGTAAAGACATCGAAGAAGTGTTGAGTGAACTTATGAAGTATAAAGTCTTTAGCTTAGTTGACCAGAGGAAGCACACTAGCTTTTCATCACCAAAAGATTTGCTACATGCTAAGCCAACTTGTGACTTACAAGATTGGATGGTCAATCGACTCAAGAAAATTGTTCGCACTGCTCATAGCTAATGTACCATCATCATCATCATCAAATACATTGTTAGTCAGTAAGCAAATTAAATTTTTAAAAGTATCTGTTAAACAAAGATAAACAAACTATGCTCACTTTCACACATTCCACACAAACAGTTCTTCATGCATATATCACAACACAAACATGTTCCTAGATCTATATGTGTATAATTATCCATGTCTCCAAATAAAATGTCCCTTCTACATACATCTTGGTTACTTTTATAGTCCTTAATAGACTTGGTAAGCTGGTGAGAGTTCTCTTTGCCATGTAACAACAGTGCCAATGAGGGAAGACCGTCCCTGCCAGCACGTCCAGTTTCCTGAATATAGGACTCAATGTCATCTGGAGTGCCAACATGAACCACTTGGCGCACATCAGGTAGATCCACCCCCATACCAAAAGCTATTGTGGCAATAACTACTCTCAGGTGACTTCCCTTTGTGAATAAATCAAGTATGCCATCTTTGTGCTCCTTTTCTATTATACTTGTGTACATATCTACCAGACGAAATCGTGACAGATCAGGTGCATCTGAGGGCTCAGTAAAATCTTCACCCAACTCATTCTTGAAGTACAGATAGATGTTTGAACACATGTCAAACGACCTTGCATATATAATCATTCTTGGAAATTCTGTCCGGTCATTTCGTAGCCGAGTGATAAAAGGTTCAAATGATTGCTCAAGGCTACTAAAGGTACTCACAGCATACATGATGTTTTTCTTGCAGGGAGAGTAGGCAATAATGTGGGGGGTTTTCATCCCAAGAGTACGGATTACTGCTTGCCTTACTTGTTTTGTGGCTGTAGCTGTAAGTGCCATTACACACACACCCTTGGGTAACAAGCTCCGCACTTCCCCTACTCGACTGAGTACTCTACGAAAAGTATCACCCCTAAAACCATAGCAATCTTTAAAATTAGATAAGAGTAATATAGCATACTGACCATTTGCTTACACAATGAGCTTCATCTATAACTAGGCCTTTCAATCGCTGTGTGTACATTTCACTTGTGAGGACACTTCTCCATCTCTTGCTGCCAATCAGTAATTCAGGGGTGAAAAAGACAACATCATAATTCCCTTCACGAACTCCTTTTTTGACCTCAATATTCTCCTCAGCTCCTGACATGAGAGCAGCAGAAATGCCTTGGGAATTAAACCTTTTCACCTATTTCATAATATTACATGGCCAGCTAGCAGATATGTTAGCTAGAAGAACTGTTAGCAGTTACCTGGTCCTTCATGATGGCTATCAGTGGTGAAATGACAATAATAATAGCAGTGTGGCCCAAGTGGTTGTACACTCTTGGCAAGCATTGGTAACAAAGGCTTTTGCCATACCCAGTCGGCAAGACAGCAAAAACATCTCTTCCCAAAACAAACTTCACTATCACTTCAAGCTGCTCCTTCTTGATTGAATGCCCTAGAGATTTTGCAGCATCGACAGCTGCTGAAGTAACTTCATCCAGTTGTTTCTTGTTCATGTTGCTTGCAGATTAAATTTTTTAGCTCGCCAAATGGCAAATTTTCATAGCACGCGCGTATGATCGATTACGTAAGCTACATATGACGTTGAATCATTTCATTGGCCACGCAAGAATCCTGCTGTGGAGTACAAGTTGGTGTATAGGGCTGACACCAGACCCTCTCGCGCGCTACGCGCGCTCGTGGGTCTGCGACGCCAGACTACCCCCCCCCCCCCCCCCCCGAAACCTCAGTGCGCACTAATTATCCTCCGCACCTCATGTCCTGGTAAATCAAGGCTTCTGATAATAATCTGCCAGCGGAAGAGGCGACCGCTCCAGGAGGTGATAGGGAAGTGGTGCTCATTAAAGAGGCGCTGGAGTATATAAGAAATGGATTTTATCCTGCAGGCGAGTTTAAATAAATCTAGATGGCTAGTGGCAATTGCAGGATAGCTACTATTACAACATATATTATTTTGAATAGGTGCTTCACATAACCAGAAAAGAATTATCAGAAGAAAATCCAAATCTCTTAAGCTCAACAAGAATGGAGAAGTTTTCTTTATTAGAAAAGATGGAACAAGAGTGAGTGAAAAATATAATGACAAGTGTGAAGGAAGGTGCTTTTAAGGACCACCATGATTTTAAGTCAAAACAAAATTCTATAGCCATGATGATGATAATGAGGATGATGATGATGATGATGATGATAGCTATTAATAATAATAATAATAGTAATAATAATAATAATAATAATAATAATATTATTATTATTATTATTATTATTATTATTATTATTAATAATGATAATAATAATGGAAAATGTAAGGGAAGAAAGAACTGGAGACAAGCACTGTAAAGTAACTCATTTCTATAAATAAATGTGTCTTATTAGGATTACTTAACAGCTTATTGGTTGGGTCACTAAACATTTATGCGAGTAGATAGAATAGGAAGAAGTAGGAGTTTAGAATTAATACACACATTGAGGGAAAAGGATTAAACTGAGTTTAGACTTCCATGTAATTAAAGAACATACAGTAGAACCTCCCTTATCCGGACTCCCAAGTTAAGGGCACCTCCCTCTACCGGGGCAGCTTCTATGTACCTTGTGGTTAGGTAAAGTATCCCAACTAGCAAATTTGACAGCTGCTTTTGCATGGGCAGTTCAGCTGGCAGCACTATTTTGAATGCAATTCTGAGATATGGGCAAATCTGAGATACGGGCAGCCCTTGAAACCAAGGTGCCCGGATAAGAGAGGTTCTACTGTACTTACCTCTTTTTAAAAAATTCATTTGGCTATATGAATTACGTGTAAATGGTTATATAAACTTTGTTAGGTCCGCTATGTAACTGATGTGGATGAGAGGTCCAGAATTGTGAAATCGTGTCATTCAGATCCAACTTCTGGTCATTTAGGCACCAAGAAGACCGTAGCCAGAATTAGTGACAGGTTTATGTGGCAAGGAATAAATAAAGATGTGAAGGGATTTGTAAGTTCTATTATAATGTGTATTCATTGAACATCAGATAAACATTGTTGATAGATTTTTAATTTATAGATACATTGACAGCTAATATTTGCATTACCAAACTAACTCTTTACTTCAATTTATATTAACCACATGACCAGTGCAGTAGAGTAGAATTACAATGTAAACTAATTGTTTTTGTATTTTTTTCACTTTATTATTTTAGATAAGCAAGTGTGATGCATGTCAGAGAAGCCAGACAAAACTAAGTATATCCGCTCCTGAGCTCAACCCAATTCCTGTAGTTTCACCTTGGTACCACATCGGGATTGACTTCATTGGTCCTATATCCCCCAGTTCTCATCAGGGAAATAACTATATTCTTACCATTACGGACTATTTCACAAAGTTTGTAGAAGCTGTGCCAATGCCTAATAAGTATGCTGTGAATGTAGGAGCTGCTTTGTTCAAGGTTTGTTGTGTACAGATAAAAAAAATTAAATATATATGTATATTATGATTTGATGGTGGATTCCTTCAGCTATTTATGAAGATGGGAATAAGTCGAGTTGTAACCTCAGATCAAGGCACGGAATTTAACAACATGTTGAACCGACAGTTGATGAGGCTACTTAAAATAGAGTATCGTCTTACAACTCCTTACCACCCTCAGGTATCTCATTTTATTTTCTCTAATAGCTACTTAAAACAAGAATTGATTATTATTTAGGCAAATGGCTTAGTAGAACGTTTTAATCAAACTTTACAAAATATGCTAGTAAAGTTTATCAATGACAAAAAGGACACATGGGAGGATTATCTTGACACCTGCATTTTTGCATACAACACATCTAAACAGGAATCCACAAAATATTCTCCATTTGAATTGATGTTTGCCAGAAAGCCAGTTTTGCCAATTGATTTACAGTCTGGCACAGCATCAATACATTCTGAAGTAGGAGGAGTGTCACAAGGTAAGTTTTTAGATATTTGTTATCATGCTTTTACTATTTATAAGCTGAATTATACAGATCAAATATATTCTCATTTTGCAAAAACCACTGAAGTATTGAACCATGCCAAGACAAACATATTGAATGCACAGTTAAAGCAAAAGGAGGTGTACAACAGGAAGCATTCAAATCCGGAAGTATATCAAGTTGGAGGCTATGTCCTAAAGAAAGATTTTTTAAGAAAGAAAAGGAAAGGAGGAAAACTTGACCATAAATGGGTAGGACCTTATATCATTGTAGCAAATCTTGGTAGGGGCTTGTATCGTTTACAAGATGTAAATGATTCCACTAAGTTCATTTCCCGAGTGAATGGAGTTCATCTTAAGAAATACATAATCCCAAATGAGGTAAACTATAATAATTTATTAAGTTATGGTTTATCTATTACCTTTATGGTATTTTTATTTGCAGTTATCTTCTGAGAGTTCTTCTTTGGACTCTAAAAGCTTGCAGGACAAAATGTCATTATCAAGAGAAAGAACCATGAGTCCTATGGTATACACAAACAGAAGCAATTTTATTAAAGTTATATGTAATTTAGTGTGTTTATTTCATTTTTAGCCTCCTTCTTGTGAAAGTTCAGACTCTCAGTTTTCAGATGTAGATGGTTTTGAAAGAGTAGCAGAAACACCTTGCACTCCTATGGTATAAAAGATTACATGTTCTACTGGAATAATTGATGTTGTCTTTTTTTCACTTAGTCTTCTGAGAGTTATACACATTTATCTGGCTCACATGGTTCAGATACGGAAGGTTTTGAGTGTGACCCACATACACCATGCAGTTCTATGGTAAAAATGAAAGTAATTACTAAATAATTCACATTATTGTGGCATAATATCTTCTATAGAATGCTATTGATTTGTCTGGAAAGAATCACGAAGTATCTAGAGGCAATTCTGAAGTATTCAGCGAAAATTCTCTACCTGTTAGTGATCTATTTTTAAATTACTAACAATGGTATATGGTACTTGTGCTCCTCTCCCAATTGTTGTAGGCAAAGACTAATGTCTTACATTTGTTTCCACAGCCTTCTGAAAATGTCCCTAATAGCAAGTTTTCCATATTGTGGTGTTTTAGTAGTTATTCATGACAATTTTATTTATGTATGTAGGAGATATCACATCATTACTTACTGAAGATAAAAACAAAGGGACCAATAATGCAGAGGATTGGGTCAATATTTTACAGAAAATAGAGCCAAAGGAAATAGTTTGTCAGTTCGAAATGATTTTGCCGCAACTAAAAATAATTTCTAGAAAAACTTCCTCTGGTCATTTCAATTTGTCAGCAAAAAGTCAAAGTAAGTGCAGCTCTATTTTGTATTTTGTTCATATTAACTCTTGTCTGCTGGTTTTAGATACACTCAGAAGTGCAAGCAATTGTATATCTTGCTTGACATCAGATCAATATGAAGCTATTCTAGCATTTTTAATCCCACAGTTTTGTGTCCATGATATGAAGGTATTACAATAGTATAGCTAGCATCTTTGAAATCATTATATTATTTTGGATGTTGTTGTTAATGTTGTTCAGCTCTATTCTTACACATTGGATGTTCTGTATCCCCTTGGCCTAAAATATTTACTAAAGAATAGGTTTGGCATAAGTGAAGAAATGGTTAGTGATATGAAGCCTCTTTTGCATTACAATATATATGATTTATCTGTCCCATACTTAGGTTAAAAGAGTTCTGTATTCCAGCAGGAAACGAAGAAGATCTGATAAAGGAAGTGACTCAAAAGTAAGAATGTATGTTACTTTAGTATGGATTCACAACTATTCAATCAACTAAGTAACATGCTTATTTATTTATTTATTTATTTATTTATTTATATATTTGCATATCTCAGCTTGCACTTTATTCTGTCTTTATTTATAAACAAGCATATTCCTATTTTAAATTGCATTCATGTTAGCCCTCTACGAATAAACAACAAAAGCTAGGGGGAGAAAGTGGCTCAGAAGTAAGATAATAAATGCAAACCATTTGCAGCTACATGATATTTATTAATTTTTATACAAAAGAAGTCAGATAGTGAAGACAGAGCTGATCAGGAAACCACATTGGGGGAGGAGGTAAGAATTACTTAGCTGTAGCTGTAAACTTCAGGTATATTTCTCAAATACATTAATATTTAATAGTGTGTTAAACCAGATAAAAAATATCTGCAATTAATTTAACCCACATGTGCATGCATATTGAGGGTCAATAAAAATAGCAACAACATGATGATGATATTTTGTGATATTCCAAATACATTAAATTACCTGAGTCATGTTGCAGATTTGCATAGATGAAGTGAACCAAACCAAGGCCTTTCCAGCACCAGATTTTGATTTTTAATTTCGAAATCTCTAATATGATTTGTGGAGCATGCTATTTGTTAGTTATAAGGACAACTTTCTTAAAAGTAATCTTGCAAGGGTGGTATTGTTAGTGAAGATTATTGTGTCTTATAAATTTCTCTGTTATGCTATTTAGAATGAAATATCAAAAAAATCTATCTGCCAAGATTCGAAGGAATTGAATTATAATCCAAGTAGATGTATAAAACGTAATACTATAATATTTAAATGTTTTTCAATTCATATTGTATGATCTTGTTGGTATTGTAGGAAAAAATTGCAGGAAATGTAAGGGATGTATGACAAATGATTGTGGATCATGTCAGGGTTTCATCTAGGAATTTTTTCTTGGGGGGGAAGTTAGGACTGCCGGCCACTGCGAGGGGGAAGGTGTGGGAGGGGGATGTGCCCCCTCCTGTGGAGCGTGAAGCCAAAAATACTTCCAATTTTAAGAACTTTTACAACACTATAAGAGCCTGTCAATTAATGTGTCCATGCTTGACAAGTTGTGGTCACCAAGCTACAAGCTGTGAAGACAGCTGGAGGATGAAAGGTCACTATGCACTGTGTGCAGTGTGCACTAAATAGCAGAGCAGCATGAAGAGGTTTTTGATTCCTCAAGAGCCAGGCAACAGTGCTGGTGCGAATGAAAGTCAGCCAAGTACTTCCAAACGACCACGTCAAATGAGTGAAGGAGGAGGCCCTACTGTAGCTGAGAAAATGAAGATGTACAAGAAAAACCTGAAGTTTAACCCTAAGTGGAAGGATAAATGGTGTTGGATCGACTATTTACCAAATGATGGCATGTACTGTTCAATCTGTAAGAGATTTGGTAAGCCTCCACCATCTGCGCGTGGAGCATGGGTATCTAAGCCAGTTGCTAATTGGGTTAAAGCAACTGAACTCTTGAGGCAACATGAAAGATCAGAATGGCATTTGGCAGCTGTAGAGGAAAAGGCTTTGGCTAGTGTTGCTCAAACTTCGGGGGACATAATTGAAAGAATGTCTGTTATTAGTGATGAAGAGAGAAAAAAGAATCGTAGCCTCATAAAAATATTGCTAAGATCGCTTCACTATCTTGTCATAAATCATTCCCCTCATACAACTATGTTTGATGGCATAATTCAACTTCAAATTGACAATGGAATTGAGCAATTAGAATCACACAAGCAATCCTCTCCTTCCAATGCTACCTACCTTTCAAAATTTAGTACAGCTGAATTTTTGAAGAGCATTAGTTTTCATATAGAAGATAACATACTTGTTCGCTTCAAGAGCAGCCAATTTTACTCTATCATGGCAGATGAAAGCACTGATATCTCTTCAAAGGAGGAATTGGCCATTTGTGGTAGGTGGCTAGAAGATGGTAAAGCTGTGGAGGGTTTTCTAGGTCTGGTTCACGTACATGAAGTTAATGCTGAAGCTCTTACCAAGTACTTGCTTGCATTTCTCCATGACAAAAGCATTTCCCTTCAAAAAATTCGTGGTTTGGGCTTTGATGGAACAAATACTATGTCAGGTGAGAGGAGTGGAGTGCAGAAACGTATGAGATCTCTTGTTCCTAGTGCTCTCTATATTCATTGTCATTGTCATAAGCTCCAGTTAGCTGCAGTTTACTCAGCAAATGAACACAATGAAGTGAAACGAGTCTTAGGTACTCTTCTTACTATGTGGAAATGCTTCCATTATTCGCCAAAGAAAGCCGAAAAGTTGGCTGAAATTGAGGCAGTGTTGAATACACCTGAAATAAAGGTTACCAAGCCCAGTGATACACGATGGTTAGCCAGAGAACGTTGTGTCCGTGCTGTCCGACAAGTGCTTCCTGCTTTGGTTAAAACTTTCAAAGAAATACATGCTGAAAGTGGCGATGCCGAAGCATATGGTCTCTCTGTGCTCTTGTGTACCTACAAGTTTGTTGCATGCTTATACATGCTCTGTGATGTTCTCCATACAGTAGCCAAACTACAGGGAGGTCTTCAATCCAAGGATCTTGATCTTTCAGTTGTACCAGTGATGGTGCAAACCACTACTGGCAGATTAAGGGAGTTGAAAGATAATCCCAGTTCTAGTACTTGGTTCAAAGACCACTCCCTGGTATTTTCAGACCCAGCACAGCTAGGAGAACTTGATATTGAGATTACAGAGTTTGATAAGGAAACCTTCATTCAGACTGTATATAAACCTTATATTCAGAGTGTTATTGACCATATAACATCCAGAATGAGATCATCTGATGTATTTTCAGCATATTCTATATTCAACCCTCGTCATTTGCCAGAAGAAGAAAAAATTTATCTACGTATGGGTCAGAAGAGTTAGAACTTCTAACTAACTACTATGGAAAGCCTCAAACCGTGTCTTTTCAGTGCACTACTGGCACTTCAGTACCTGATGTTAATCCAGAGCAAACAGAGGCTGAATGGAAAATATTTCGACGAATGATGTTCACAAAGTTCAAGAACAGCACAGCTAAAGAAGTAATCAATGCTCTTGTATCTAATACTACTCTTGGCTCTGCTTTTCCCAACCTTGTCACATTAGCCACAATAGTTTCAATCCTGCCAGTGACTACAGCAACAGTTGAGAGGAGTTTCAGCAACATGAAATTAGTCAAAACGAGGTTGAGGAATCAGCTTAGTGACAACACTCTAGATCAGGCCATGAGAGTCTGTATTGAGGGACCAGAAAGACTAAGCAATGAAAGCTTGGAGGCTATTATAGATCACTGGAAGCAGCAAAAAACACGCAGATTACTTGTGTAATCATTATTTAATGTTGGCTATCGTAATAATATTATTAATTTTTGCAACTAATCTTGGGGGGGAAGTTGGGTTCATTTGGGGGGGAAGTTGACCAGTTTGGGGGGGAAGCTTCCACTGCGCCCCCCCCCCCCTTAGATGAAACCCTGCATGTGTATATTGCAAAGACATGAAGAAGTTTGGTGGCCCTGGGAAGAAGAAGCGAAAATGTGCCAAAAGGAAGTGCACTGGAGCTACACAAGTAAATATCTTTTTATTATTATTCCATTTGTGTTCTGAAATAAGGAAATTTATTCATACAGGAATCATTAAACGTGCTGGACCACTATTTAAGTAATCAGTGCCGACAAAGACATTCCATTAAAGGTGATGGAAACTGCTTGTTTAGAAGCATATCCTTCATTCTTTTTGGAACCGAAGCCAATCATACTCAAGTACGATCAGTTCTAGTGAAGTTTGTTGAAATGAATAACAGTTACTTCAAGCCATACTGTTTTCCTTCAACTGTAAAAAGCCACACAAACAAAATGAAAAATAATTGTGTTTGGGGAACTCATGTTGAAATTTTTGCTTTGTCAATGTACTTTAATAAGCCTGTTTTTGTCATTCTGGACAAAGGATATAGCAATTATTACTGGGCAAAGATGTTTTTAAGCCAAAAACCAGACCTGTCATTCCCCACTGACTGCCAACTAAATACTCAAGTTGACATCAATCATTTTGAACTTTGTCATGTCAACAATAATCATTATGATATTTCATTATGTACTGATGGATCACTTCCAAGAGAGCCACCCTATCAAAGTAGTGCATCGTCATCACTTGCTTGTGATACAGTTGTTTTGTAAATGCAGATTTGTCGTTAGTATATACTACTCATTAAAATGTTTATTTCAGTTATTGTTACTCTCTTTGATGCACATTTTTTAATTAAATATCATGTCAAACATTATATCCTGACACATGTAGAATTTATGTGCATAAATATTAAATATAAAGTCTTGATTACTATAGCTAGACATAAAAATATTTCAGTATATTCACTAAAATGATGACAAACTAAATTTCTTTTTGTTGACCAAACAAGAAAGCCCAGCAACATTTATGCATTTTATTATATAATTTTTCGAATTACACCCTATTTAAATTTTTGAATATTTACTGGATTATCGAATAGATTAATAAACAATATAGCTAAAATTATTGGTAGTCCAAAAATTGAAGATATAATTTTAGGGTATAATAATGTTTTGTCACATGCATGAACTGGCAATGAAAAAATTCATTTTAACCACATGATTCTGGGTTTTGCTGCTACACTGCCATAATTTTTGGTAGGGATGAGACTTGATGAGGCTCACTAGCTGTATGCCTAATTTTATAATGTTACACTGTAAAAAACGGGGTGTTCAGTTACACCTTTACCTGGGTGTACCATGACACCTCTGATTAGAAGGGTGTAGTGCTACACCATAGGGGTGTATTGTAACACTCACCCTCTAGGATCACACTCAAAAGGGTGTGCTTAAACGTGGGGTGTTTAGCTAACACCTTTATTGGAATATACCTTAACATCTCATATTGATCTGAACCATGCATTATATATATTTATAATAACCAGAGGGGTATTTTACAGTTGATATTATAATCATGATCTATAAGTTGCAGTTAATTATTATTGACTTGTTTTGTTGCAGGATTGGAGAGAGCAAGATTGTATGAAACACTTCCCAGACTGGAATTCACATGACAAGCTATACAAAATTACCTAACATTTGTTCTCCTCTCCTAAGAAACATTAACAGTCAGGGAGAACTGGAAATCATTATGTTTGTACAGTACACTACATTGCAGGCTATTCCAAATAAATATTGTCTCCTCGAGTTCGTACCCGAAGTCATGAACTCCTCCCCTTGTTTTTTTTTTGTTGGATTTTTCCAGCGTCGTCGATCTTTTACCTAGTCTCGAATGGCCAGATCTTCCAAACCGTTAGTGCAAGGTAAGGGGTCTGGCTACGAAAAAGTATCTATATAATTCGGTAAAGGGTCTTTTTACTACAACAGCGCACTAGCCGCTTGGTACTAGTCAGGCGTCGCCGACACTTTACCTATCTTTTATTGGTGGGGGGAGGAATTAAAAGGTACAGGGTCGGCTACGCCAGACTAGCTTGGTAAAGCATTACATATTTTTACATATTTTGAAATCTCTAAACAGTGGTGCCAGTTACCTGACATTAATTTACATATGGAGGTGGGCATTGAAGGGTATGTAATATTGAACACCTTATACCTTGGTAGTTTGGCTATACATTTATAATTTGGTAAAGGATCTTTTCACTACAACAGCACGAAGGGTTTGGTAAAGAATCATTATTAGTGAAATTTCTACCTTATAATATTACGTCAGTGAGATATATCCAATCTTTAATCGAAAATATACAACATATGACACACAAAACACAAAATCGTTGTTCTTCAAGCCACAGAACTGTGGGTTTGTTTTCATTGGCCCACCAAATAGCATCAGGTCAATCAATGGCACTGCCAGAATATGGAAAGCCTGCATTAAAAAGAAAAAATAAGTGACACACAAAAAAGCAAACACATTTTACTACAAAACCCATTCACTTCACTCCAATTACAGTACTTTCAATTATCCCAACAGCATTCCCTTCACACTGATCAGTGTTAATATACTGTAAATCATATTATGCATTCAGCCCCCCTCTGTATGAAACCCTGCTAACTCATATCATAGAGTGGCTGTACAATGCTAGACCAATACAAATTCATCTAAACAAATGGAAGTAATATTAGCCCACGGGACACAGAAAAACAACCATGTCAATTTTAGATTGTGTGAACATAAGTCTATGAGTGCACCTTTTTCAATAATTCAGTAACCACATATCTTCCATCACCAGTTGTCTCCTACATTGTGAAATTGATTTCAAATTACTGGATGTCTTTATGTATTGATTGAAAGAAGATTGCAGTATTCGGAAGAGATCAGTCAGGTTCTAACCCTCTCAGTCAGTGTTATGTTGCTATACTACATAGGTGACAGAAGCAATTTGAAAGTGGAGAGGCCTGGCGGGATCAGATCAGAAAAAGGATGTGTCTCATGATATGACAAGTCATAATACAGTTGTTTTTTTTGTACTCAACATAATTAAGTTCAGCTCGATTACTTCAAAAAGTGGGGCGGCCATGGCTGCTCCCTTCCATCGCCTATGTACTACTAATAGACTAATCTTACAGCACAACAGGATTTACTTGTACATACACAGTAGACCCTCTCATTCTGAACACCTTGGTACCGAGAAATAGGTGGGATATGACAAGTGCTCAGATATGAGAAACAAGCCATTTTGAATGGGGAACGAATCCTTATCTACTTTAGCACAGTAAATTCAAATGAATATCATCATAAGCGTTCAGATAAGCGACGGTCCATGTGTGTGTATGTGTGTGTGTGTGTGTATGTGTGTGTGTGTGTGCACGCATGTGTGTATGTGTGTTGCAAACCCTTTACCTTTCGAAGTTTCTGATTCTGTATTCACTGAATAGTGAAACATTTTCACAAAACAGCCAACACTACTGGGAATGAGGCCATTACTATAGTTTGCCCCAACCATCCAGTTAGGTATCTGTACCTATCTGTAAGGGGCTCTTAGCTACATTGTACTGTAAAAAAAAAAAAGAAAAAAAAAAAAAAAAGAAGTTAAACAGACACTTAATCGGTAGTGGGTGACTGTGCAGTAGACTACTGCATGCCTTCATGTTTGTAATGTATAGCAAGAATTCAGAGTGATAGTTGCCCACCACACCAACAATGGGTAAGGGTTGTTGAAATATGGTACTAGCTGACAGACTAATGAATCAGAGTGGAATATTATTACAAATGAGCTAAATGAATCACATTATCTATGTAAGCACTTTTAAGAAGCAAGATGTTGTTATCCCTAGACATATTGTTATCAACCCTCAGTGCACTTGTTCGTGAGGGTTACAATAGTCTGCGGTCGGTCATTCTGTCAACAGTGGGTCTCAAAGTTGGCAGCCATTGAAGCATAGAAGTGGCATCAAACTGTATTACTCGATGAAGTATGTTTTATACGTTGTATTTAGTCCCACTCATGGCTATTGCTTTTTCTGTGTGATATCCATTACCGATTCATTTACCAAATGCTCTGGATGTATGGTAAAGGGTTAACAGACTTAATAGCCATACACAGTTTAATTCTAGAGGAACTTGAGGCCACCTAGACCAGATCAGAGAAAAGGCATGGCACATGATAACAAGTTTGAATACAGCTTTGCTGTCAGTAATAGTAATCAATAGCTATTACAATCAAAATAATTAAGTTCAATTCTATTAGTTTAAAGAGTAGGTAGGCCGGCTTCCCCTGCCTACCCCCATCTGCCAAATTGTAGTTACTGCTAGCCTTCCAACTATCAAAAGGACTGTACTTAAGACCATTTAATATGCCAATTTTTGTTTTGCTTTGTATTTTTAGAAATAGCGAGTCCAACTCGGGGGCAATTGCTTTCTCTAATGGTGACATCCATTACCAGTTCATTTAACCCAATTGTAAATGGTAAAGGGTCACACACAACAACCACTCATTTTTGCTGACTTCATGGCCAGTACATTTGATATTTGGAGAAGACCAGCTGAACGTTATTTTTGGAGAGATGTCTAATTCTATCAGACACAAAATTTCTTCACAAACAAAAAGTTTTCCCAAAGTTACAGTGGCTTACTAGTAGTGCAAATCAAACTCAGGCTTTATTGCTTTGACGTCCATTACCTTCTGGTTACGAACCACAATGGTAAAGGGTTTACAATAATTGCTCATCGGTGTTGCAGACTTTGAAGTATGGACTTTGTATTGATTATCATCATACCGGTATTTAATTATTGTGATCACTTATATTACATCCTGCCTGTATCATACACTTCCGTACAAGAATTGAAAGCATATTTGGGATTGCTTACATATTATGGCAAGTTTTTACCGAAATTGTCATCCGTTTTGTTTCCTCTTTACAGATTACTTCGCAAAGATGTGGCATGGGAATGGTCGGAGGAAGAAGAGAAGGCATTTTCACGCTCAAAGAAGATGCTGACGTCATCCAACCTGTTGACGCACTACAATCCACAGTTGCCATTGACTCTGGCGTGCGATGCTTCAGCGTATGGCATTGGGGCAGTGCTTGCTCATCGAATGTCAGATGGATCGGAGAAACCAATTGGGTATGTCTCACGTACATTGACTAAAGCAGAAAAAAATTACTCCCAATTAGAGAAAGGTCTCTCATGTGTTTTTGGAATCAAGAAGTTTCATAACTATGTATTTGGCCGTCATTTTGAATTAGTGACAGATCATAAGCCATTGTTGGGTTTATTGAAGGAAAATGTATCGGTTTGTGCACAAGCCTCTCCGAGAGTTAAACGTTGGTCATTATTTTTTATCTGGGTACGAGTATTCTTTAGTTTTCAGAAACACAAGTGCACATGCAAATGCAGATGCTCTGAGTCGACTCCCACTTCCTGTGGAACCTGCGACTACAAACACTCCCCCAGAGATTGTATTGCTTGCAGATCACCTCAAAGATTCCCCAGTGACCGAGGCAGATATTCGAGTTTGGACTCGGACAGATCCAGAACTCTCACAAGTGTTGCAGTTTGTTATGCAAGGTTGGCCAAGCCACTGCAGTGAGAATTTGAAGGCATTTGTTTCAAAGCAAATGGAACTTTCATCGCTAGACGGCTGTGTGTTATGGGGATCGAGAGTGGTTATTCCGAAGAAAGGACGTGATGCAGTGCTACAGGAGCTACACAATGGACACCCAGGTATGTCCAGAATGAAGTCACTTGCTCGAATGTATGTGTGGTGGCCGGGTATTGATGCAGACATAGAAAAGTCAGTTCGTTTATGTACAGCATGTCAAGAAACAGCATCTTCACCACCACCGGCTCCATTGAATCCGTGGAAATGGCCATCCAGACCATGGTCGAGAATTCATTTGGATTTTGCGGGTCCATTTGAAAACCAGATGATTTTAGTGCTAATTGACAGTCATTCGAAATGGATTGAAGCATTCAAGACAGCTAGTGCAACATCCAAAGCTGTGATTTCGAAACTTCGATTTCTGTTTTCTCAATTTGGAGTACCAGAAACTATAGTCTCTGATAATGGTACATGCTTTACAAGTGAAGAGTTTGAAATTTTTCTGAAGAGTAATGGGATCAAACACTATACATCAGCTCCATACCACCCTGCATCAAATGGTCTTGCTGAACGTGCTGTGCAGATCATCAAGCGTGGACTAAAAAAGGAGACAGTTGGAGATATCGAGGAACGATTAGCAAAGATACTTTTCAATTATCGAATTACACCGCAGACTACCACGGGCATCTCTCCATCAGAACTTTTGTTGGGGAGGAGGCCGAGATCGAGATTAGATTTATTGAAGCCCAATATTGCAGATCGAGTTGAGAAGAAGCAAAGCCAGCAGAAAGAGCAGCATGATAGCAGAGCAAGATTGCGTGTATTCACAGTTGGACAGAACATCTTTCTGAAGAATTACGGTGCTGGTCGTCGATGGTTGCCTGGAATGGTAATACAAGTTACTGGTCCTGTATCGTACAAAGTGAAGTTACATGATGGAAGATTGAGACGCTGTCATCAGGATCAGCTACGACAAAGAGAAACAGTTGTTGAATCGTCAGAAGTCGAACAGGAGTCTGAATCATGGGAAGCAGTCATTCCTATTCAAATGGAGGATCAGGCAGAAACCACGAATAGTCGCTCAGTGGAAGTGCCACAGTCAGTACCAACAGAGGAGTCTGAAATATCGACTTCACCTGGAGAATCAGCAAGTGGTTTAACATCCAGTTCATCAGATTCCACAAGAGATGAAGTTGCAACTACGAGTACGACTGGAATATCTCAGCATGTATATCCTACCCGAGATCGCAGACCTCCAGACAGGTTCACACCAGATAGTACGTAACTCATCATTTATTCTTGTTATTGCATGGACTCATTCTTTAAGGAAAGAGGAATGTGGCAACTTTGTATTGATTATCATCATACCGGTATTTAATTATTGTGATCACTTATATTACATCCTGCCTGTATCATACACTTCCTGTATCATTACCTATTTAATTAGTTGTGTGTCATTTTTCCAGTTCTCTTGAGTTGTGTTATTTTCTATTGATTGATGAATTACATTCAAACTTTATGAACAGTTACTTGCTTACAATTAAGGTGTAGCTAGAGAACCAAGATACAACAATGGACTTTTTTTTTTTTGATTTTGTGTTATGTGTTAGCGTAAAGTGCACGGTTATTTTGTTGTTTACACACAAATACCACTGAGGGTTCGCACCTATGGTGTTCTAGTTAGTGTTAGTAATGTTATTACTACTTTTTCCTATCATTGTCCAGAAAATGTGTGCTATGAGATTTACACTTCTCGTATGCATACATAAGTGGACACTTGTGGAAAAGTGCCCCTGCTTGCAAACCATAACAGTAAAAGTTGTGAATAGCCAATAGGAACCAGGTGGCATAGATGTCCAGGAATGCCAGAAATTGTCCATCCCGTCCCATTGGACCTTGGGATTCCATGAGACGTCCATCTGTCCCACCTATAGATACATGTGTGTCCCACCTGTAAACTCATACTAGCCGGATTCATGTGTTTGTGATGGCATTTGGAGGGTGTGGGGGGCAAAGCCCCCCAATGTTGGGTGTACCACTCATGTGACTACAAACACAATGGGCTAGCCCAAATATTCAACTACAGGGAAGGGTTCCTAGCTGAGTAAGTTTCAAATTTCATAATTTGGCATAGACATCCTATGGGACCTTCTATGATCCCACCATAGTCCCATGGGACAGTTGATGGCATTACTGTAGTGGGACAGATGGATCTCCCACGGAATTAAAGGTCCCATGGGATAATGGGACAGGATGGACAATTTCTGGCATTTCTGGCCAGCCCTCCCAGATAGAAGTTCAAAGATTACTGTGCTTAGTCTAAATCCCTATGGAGAACCACAGTGTGAATCAGGCCCACCTTAATGACCACCGCCCTCTTTATAAAGCCTTGCGAATATTAATACTGAGTGCTTGTTGTACACGTGTGCACACGTGTACACACACAATAATTGTGTGGTTATTGCATTCTAGTAGATATCCCCCCCATTTTCTCATACTGGGTTAATGTTCACAAAGTTTCACATCGGAATTTGCTGTTGTGTATGCGACATGTAATGGAACCACAAATACCTTCACTGCATTATAGTAGTGTTGTGTAATTACTGTGCTGATAAGAGCAACACTAGGCATTGAGGTAGTTAAGCCAATATGAATGCTGACACTGCACACTACAGTTATTTACAATCAAGTTCTTACCCCATTATTATGTTCACTGTGAAAGGTTGAAATCACAACAGGACATCATTCAGACTGCAGATGCACACACGCCAGTATGGGAACCTTCATCTTAATCGACATGGCAGAATGCAACTACTTGTTGGAGGCTGAAAATGAAAAAAAAAATTACTATCAAAGTCCGTTCTTGATGTAATTGGGACTTTAAGCAAATCACTTCAATCTTAGCTAATTCAGGACATTTAATGCAAAGCTAAAATTCACTATACTCTATGTGCACGATTGTTCCATCTTTAGGTACAGCTAAACTGATTTTTTCACACTGGAAAAAAGTCCAATTAGCTTGTCACGGTGTGGTACATGCGATAACTTCTTACCAAAATTAAAAATAGCCACATGGCCCAGGTCAGCAAACTTCTTTTCCTAGACATCTCTACTTAAATCTTCTTCTCATCCATCCCGCCGCCATCGAGAGGCCCCGCCGAAACAAGAAGGGATAATGTGCGCCAATGGGTTGGTCATGTGACAACAGTATGTTCTAGAGTCTTTCTTATGAATTTCGGTCACGTGCAAGTTTTTGTTGTTAGTTTTTTACATACGACGATAGAGAGTTGTGCCCCATCTTGCGGGGTAGATTGTATAAAGTAAGTGATTTGTGTTATGGAGAGATAAAGCCATACCCTTTTTCTATACCCTTTTTCTATACTCGTACAACAACACATGCAGATATCTGTTTAACTGTTAGAAATAGTGCTGGATAAAACAAAAGAAATCTGTGTAATGTTGCAATAAGGCAATATACAATGTAATCAATGTGATATATAGAATGGTAAAATTATGATAGTGTGTTGTGGTAAAACTCTTGTGATGCGAGGATGAAGAGGAATGTAATGAATTAGTGCATTGTAAGATATATACTTGACTTCGTCAGCAGTAGATAAAATGTGAGCACGGTAGTGTTTATTATATGGTTCAAGTTTATAAGTGGTTCCTTTGAAAATAATGTCTTCTTTAATGATGTAGATTGAGGATATTATCAGCACTTCAAAAACATCCTCATCAATGCCACACAACACTGCTGCATTGGGCTTATAAATATGCCCTTCCACCTTCACCCATTTGGTCCTGGAATAGAAGTATGAACTACACTAATATTTATTCGGAGAGAGTGAGTTTTATACTTACTCAAATATTGTCGTTGTTGCAGAGGCTATTTCGCTCACTTGTGTCGGTGGGACAGGAGTAACTGCAAGTACATTAATGAATGAAGATGTTAAAAGTAGTCACTGATTGTTAATTGTTTTTGCATTGGTGGTGGATATTTCACAGTGGTATTCATAAGTATTGTATCCATCTAGAGTGATTTATCTCATAGCTGTACCCAATTTAGAAAATGTGAAAAAAATTTGTTTAGAATTACTTTAATTTACATCTAAATAATTTCTTTTTAAAACATACACTCAAACCTTTGTTATCTGGATGGCAAAGACTAAGAGATGTCCATAAATCTTAGAAGTTTAGTGATAATTTTGATGGGCTCACAATTACTATATTAACTTTCCCTTGCCACATATATCGCATGCTGTCAATACATATTTGTATCTGTGAGAGGGTCGAGTATATTCTGAAATGACCAGGATGTCTGACATGAAAATTGTAGTGGAATATAGTATTAATAATAAGATCTAAAAGGACCCGAAGACCCTCGGTTAAACTTTAGTAACTCAGGGTGGTACTGAACAGAGCTATGTTCCTTCAAGTTATCAAACCCATTTTGACTAATATAACCATCTGAATTGTAATGATTACAATTATGTACCTGGTCCAGTTTCAAGTTCACTTCTGTTGTTTTGTTCTGCAGGTAGCACTGATGCTGCTGGTGCCTTGTGGCCAGAGAAAGTGGCAGATTGGTAAAGTTCCCCAGAGTGTGGGCAAGGCTTTTGAAGTAAGCATGCTTGCCCTCATACCTCATTGTCCAATGCCGCACCAAAGGACCATACCTGAGAACAATGTGTACAGAATTGGTTTGAATACATTAAGTAGCAATACAGTGGTGAAAAAAATTTCCGTTGCACAGTTAGTGTCTATTAGCACAGGAGAATTTTTGATATTTTTAGCATGTTCAGTTGTTTGTTAGTGTTTTTTATTATTCTTTTATTTGTCGGCATTCCTCTATACTGATTGTTTCTCTTGTTCATTTGCAGAATTGCAGTGTTTCTACTCTTATATGTTCTTATCTCAAAACAAATGGACTTACTGTAGTGTCAATCTTGGCATGTGCACCATGAAGTGCATTTTTGGTATGATGGACTCTCCTGGATACAACTGCTTGAATCTCGTGTGATGTAAGTGGATCAAGTTAGCCATATACCCAACAGCATCTTCATGTAGCTTGTTGGCAAACAAACGGTCAGCAATTCTCATTATGACCAGGTAATTTTCCCAGTAAGGGTCAGCCTCTGGGATGAAATCACCTATCACTATAGGGAGAATTCTCGCCATCAGCGACATCTGTGCAGCTACAGGAGTGGGAGACTGTTAGGATTATCTGTACCATTTTAACTCTACAGCCTTACCTGATTGCTTTAAGGTATGTCCTGGAGTGGTGAGGAGTGTTGCAGCGAGTGGTGTTGGTTTGTCCTTTGCCTCCATGTACCCCAACTCAGTATTGGTCATTCTGGAGTTGAATGTGTCTACGTGTGTATTCATACATACATGTTATGTGGACACTACTGCACTGTGCCATGTTCTAAAGCCAGTAATTTAGTTTTCTTACCAAGGCTGAAATATTTATCTACTTCAACCATTCTTTTTAGGAGGAGCTTGATCTCGTACTGCAGTGCACCTTCTAAGATGTCATGCATCACATCAGGAACCAGCCCGCCGTCACACACATGGAAATAGCTGAAAGCAAGTGAGTGAAAATAATATTAATAAAATGTGTATTTTGCTCTCTTTTTTTTTTTAATTACCGTAGTTCGTTGAGAATGGAGTTTCTGTTCACCCCATATTCCTTTGATGCATCACTAGAAGTCTCTGCTTCTGCGCACTGCAGGTCATGGCTGTTAGGGTCCCTCAAAGTAAACTCATCTTCCCGGAACTATTTAGAAAAAGTAAATGAAAAAGTTGTTACATGTGGGCCATTTTTTAAATGAATACATTCATTTGTTAATACCATTTTAACATACCAGTGATTTGGATGCATCTCTTGTAGCCATACAATGTCTGCACAGTCTATATGCAGAGCAACTCTCCTTAAAACCTCCCATGGCGAGACTTGCCAAGTTGTCTGCAGATATGGCACATACTGTTCCGTGGTACTTCTTCATCTTCCCTTTGATGCTGAAAGTGAGTCCAAGTTCCTAATACATGATTCGTTGAGTTTAGTTTTGCTGAGGTACTGATTAACTAATACTTACCAGTCTTTTAATGTCATTCACCAAAGGTTTTAAAATAGTGTTCATTCCATACTTTTTCAGGTGTTTTTCTTTGATGATTGCTAGGAGGTTTATGGAGGACAATTTAGATCTTGTTCTTGGAGGTAAATTGCCTAGCGTGAAGTAGAAAATGCCTGAAATATGATATAAAAAGAACTGAGCAGAATTCAAGTTTCTAATTTGGTTTAAATACTTTTGATATTCCTAATATTTTGTTGCAATTCATTTAATTGGATCATGTAACTTACTCAGTTTATGGATCTTTGCTTTAGACCCAAGAGGATTGCAAACTTCTAAATCATCATAGTATAGGAAAATGCGGAGTGCAGAAGGAGCCAATGTATACAGAGGATGTCTCTTGAAGGCGTCTCCATCACTGTAGTCATACAACCAGCCTGGCTCGCTCTGCTTCTGACATGTGATCTGTATTCAATTGCATGCAGGTCAGTTAGTGAACCTGCATGTATTTTTGGCCTAGGCCCTGATTATATTGAATGAGACAGTGTCAAGATTATGTTTGATATGATGGGAACAGAATTATGGAACTCTTTTACGTGATAGTGTCGAATAACATTCAAATCATTGTCACATATATACGTGCAATATACACATAGTATGACAAGTTAGTTACTTGTTATTGCAATAGCTTGGAGGTAGAGTTGGCAGGCATAACCTGTTCTCAGTGCATATTTACATATTTATTTACCTGATCTCTGACTACATTAGACTGCAAGATCTGCTGCAGAGTCTGTATCAGCGGCACATAGATCATCTCATCCCTTTTTAGTACATGCTTTCTCTTTGGTCCACACCCTTTCCATTTCATATGTGTGCCAAGTGGAATTTGTTGTGGTTCCTGTAAAATGTTAATGTACTGGCTAAAATTAAGAGAAACATACAGTCCTTTTTGTTGGCACATACCGTCAAACTGAAATTCTTTCGTAAAAACTTCTGCTGCAGGTGGTAGGTGGAAACTTCTCTGAAAGGATTACAATATGGACTGTCTTCAGCGAAGATTTGAGCCAGGCTGTGATCAGAGTGCTGTGGTACTCCATTACTATGCAGCCATTGCTTGACTTGGGAGTATAGGGCCATAAAATGGAGCTAGAGAGTAAGTTAGTTTTTAATGCTATGGAATCATTCTGTTGAATAATGGTACCTGTATCAGATTTGTTATTCCTTCTATCATTCCTTGAATTGCAGCCTGGGTCAACTTATATTTTTCCTTAATCTCAAGAAGAAATAAAGCTGATAGTCTAGAGAGATGCTGCAAGTTGTCTTCAGGTGATGGACCTTCGTCTGTATCAGCTGATTCCGGCTCAGTAGCTGCATCAGTGCCACAGGTATCTAAAGTATAGGAATAATATTATATTTCACATAGATAGTGGGGCATTATTCTTAAGAACTTTGTTCCCCTATATAAAACACCTCAGTTGACATGCATTTGACACATAACACCATGCATGAACATGTGTATTTGACATGTTTGTGGCACATTACAATTGTGCACACATGTAAGTCATGTACATGTGTAAAGTGCATATTATGTACATGTTAATCTCCTTTTACATACATGCAGAACACATGCTGTAATTACTATTCTGTATATCTTGCATACATTTTACTGCTTTGTGCAATATGCACACATGCTGCAATGAATGCACTATAAACTCAGAAGTTATCAGCTTTGGTAAGGGATATCACTCAAAAAGCTTTATCAGCAAAGTACAGTAGAGTGTCAGTTTTTTTAATGCCAGTTATTAGTAAACTTCAGTTAACCGGACACTCAAAATGCAATAGCATCACGTGCAAAAGTTAATTGTCACACCCTTTCATAGTGCTCTATGATACATTTTTATATTCAATTTATCTGGACACCCTCTAGTCCCATAGTGTCCAGATAACTGACATTCTACTGTACCTGATGCTGTAAACATTACTGAGTACATATCGGATGAAAGTTTGGCGTTATCCCCCTTCTCCCTCCCTGACATGCGCTATAAGTACAGATGCTTCTTAACCAAACTTTAAAAGTGGTCTTGCTTATTTTATTCTGGTTACTTATTGTCAATTATGATCACTAAAGATGCTTACCATTTTCATTGCCTTCTGTTGTTAAGGGTGAAATTAATTCAATTTGAGGGACTTCAATCATGTCCACTTCAGTCTCACCAGGTGCGTCACTTTCATGTGGAGTGTCAACTTCCATCACATTGGGTTCCATTATTGTATCTTGTTGTTGTGCTAAGGAGCAAGGAAGGATAGGAGAGATATTGGATACATTAGGATCCCCACTGTGCCAGTCATATATGTGGGACTTGAAGCTGGAAAATTTGCAGAATCTTTTGGGGCATCCATTCATACCACAGGTGATTTGGAATGAAGGTGAGTAGGTGTGACACTCTCGAATGTGCTGCATGTAGTCCCTTAATTTCATATTGAGGTTGGCGGTGTGATCATAGGGACAGAGTGGACACACGAGTCTGGCCCTTCTTGTCTAACAACATAAAGGTAAGCAAAAGAAAGCAATATTTGAAGATTGTTATTAGTGTGAGTGGTACTTTTAGTACATCATGAGTCCATTCTAATATTGCAAGGAGTCAATATTCCAATATCATTTATCCAATACTTCAGTAAACAGAACACCCAAAAGGTCACAATACCACCTACACCATAAATAGAATTGCTTGGCCACACCATTTCAGTATTTCAGTTGTGCTTTTCTGATTGTGTTTAATTATCTGAAGATTTCACTTATCAACAAAGTTAGGCACCAACATTAACCTTTTGTAAAAAAAAAATTTGTTATAATCAAAATTCAATGAAAAAATGTGACATAAGTACAATAGAATTAACATTTTCAATTCATAGAGTTCGCCAGTCTGATAAAGTTAATCAGAGACTCAGGAGTTTTTTTTGTGGTTACAGCAATATTAAAGATGTAAGATTGAAAAAAATATAACATTGAAGTCAGTTGTTTAGAATAGCAAATGTTGTAGTGGAAATAAGTCCCAATGACATCAAAGATAGCTTCAATAAAAGACTTTGATTCCAATACTAAGTCATTTTCAGCCACCAACAAGTAGTTGCATTCTGCCATGCCAATTTTTCCCACGATAAGGAAGAACGGTTCCAATTGTGTACTGGCTTCAAGGCTCAGGTCGGCATCTGCAGTCTAAATAATGTGCCTTTAATTTTTAATTGTTCATACAATAAGTCAGGTACTTACTAGAACTTGTTTGTAAATTATTCCTTTTGTTTTTCTTATGTACAGCAACTTGAAAAGAAGTTCACAAGCCATGAAATCTTTGTAATCTGTTGAATGACCAATTGGTAAGACAAACCCGTATTGAAAATTCTATTAAATTTTTACCAGTTTGTTGTGACAGTCCCTCTGGAATTTGTTTATAGTTTTGAAGAACTCGTTTTATTGGTGCTCTCTTGGCTTCTAATTCTGCCACCTTAATTATGGTGCTCTTCCAGGCGTTCCATGCGGCTAAAGCGTCTTCTCGATTCCGGTCAACAAAGTTCCAATATTCTGCCTGGAACTGACAATGGTAATTTTTTATTATTATTTTGTTGTGTTGTTGTTGTTGTTGTTATTGGTATTATTATTATTAGTTGTTTTTTTAATTATTATTATGGTTTTACTACTTACTATTTGAGTATCTTTCAGCAATGGGAATCTGCCAAGTACTTCTATGACATTTGGATTGTCCCTTGCTATCCACTCTCTTCGCATGGAACGAGTTTCGCTCATAAGTTTACTGCCAATTGCTCGGTTCCTCTTAATGTCTAGGCTTTTCATTAACTCAATGGAACTCTCGTAATCCTCTAAGTCCATCACATTATTTTCCTTTAAAAAAAAAGCAAATTGTAGCAGGAATATTTACAGTACATATTAATGTTGGCTGGACTACCTCAGTGAGCCTTGTCTTTTTGGAATGATGTGGATGAATGTCACTATTAGTTGGCCTCTTACATGCAGCTCTAGGGCAGTGATCCCTTCTGTAGTTTTTGAAGGCGTTTCTTAAAGATATTTTCCAGGACCCCTTACAATTTGGAGAATACATTATGTGTTTGTCCTTTAAAACAAATTAAAAATACTTACTATGCCATTTCCAACCATATCTCTTAATTTTGGGTGCTTCTCGACCAACTTAGTACACACGGTCACGTACTGTTCAGCTGTTGGATACAGTGTATAGGGGATAATAAGTGACCTCATCAAAGAGATGATCTTTCTCTTTGCAGAAGAGGTTAAGTGCCCATCTTCTATGGCAACTGCAGCAGTGTACCCAAACTTATCCTTATCTGGCACCTTAAAGTCAAGATGCCAGTTACTTGATATCTACAGACCATAAAATGATAAGCTTAGCTAAACTTTTATTTTTATTCTCTTTTTTTTTTCTTACTTTTTGCAGCTGATATACATGGTTTATAATCAGTGCAGTAGAGTATAGTTAGCATGACAATTGTTATTGTTAGTAACTCACCTCACTTTGGCTATTTCCACTGGAACTAGGGCTATTAGGTACTTGGGGCAGAGGATCCTGGAGAATAAGAACGAAATAAGACATTTCATATCTTTAGTTTATCAGGATTCTGACATGTGTCATATGTAACTATGTAACTAAATATCTTCTGTACAGGTATGTGTAGCAAGCCAGACTTACAGCTGCCTGATGACTTGCGTTTGGCAACCTGGAGCTCAAACTTGACTGGCTGGATGTAGCACTACAGGGAACATCATCCTCAGTGGCAGCAGCTGTATTGGGGCCACTCAGACACTCCAACATATCATCTGGTACATCATCCTCCTGGTGATACAATAATGTATGTATTAATTCCTTTCTTTCATTATTATTTTTTAGCTCTTACCAAGCTGATATCTGCCTCCCTCATCTGATGAGAGTGTGAGCCAGGGGCATCATCTGCTGGAGAATGACTTGGAGGAAGTATATCTAGTTCACTCTATAAGTATGAAACCCAGGTATGATATTGATAGTGGTGATGTATAGTTTAGAAGACTTACTTGGTTCTCATTAATGATCCTTCTTAGTTTCACCCGGTCTCCAATTTTCGGGGCCAACTCCTTCATCTCTAGTGCTGTGCACTCTAAGAGACACTGCCCGGTCACTTCATTATCAAGTACTGCTGTGGCCACTTCATAGAGTCCTCTCCTTTGAAGAAATTCTTTCAAGCGTTCACAAGACCATCCCTCCATTACTGGCAAAATGCTGCTAATCTCCACACTACTTCCCTCGGCTATTTATACCAGAGGTAACTCCCCACATCAGCAGCCAGAGTGTCTGCTATAGCTAGTGCATGGAAGTAATGTATGTAGGTCACCTTATGTATGTGTGGGGCATAACCTAGACTTTAGGGACCTGGCATTTGTCTGGTAACCTAGTCTATGTGGTTGGTGCTGTGTGAGGAGCCGGACATGTTGTCTCCACTAGTACAGTTCGTGCAGGTGGATGAGTGTGCATGTGCATAGCTTCAGGAGATGGGGGTGGGGGGGGAGTCTAGTGGATTCACCTTTTCACCAACCAGGCTAGACTTAATTAAAAATAAAATTTCTTTTATTGGATATAGTTATTTATATTGTTATTTAAAACTAGCTATCTAGTTTGATCTATTATGTGAATCTATTTCAGGTAGTTTCAATCTACAGTAGGGGTCAAAAAAAAGTTCCCATAGCAACCAGACTTTTTAGCGACTAACAGAAAAATGTGACCGGATTTGTGAAAACCCGGCTAAACGCGGCATCTAAAGTTTTCTAATTTATTCTACCAGTAGGCTGCACGGGGCCTTGGGATGCCTTCCTCCTAATTTGGAAGCTGTAGCACAAGCCGTCTTCGCCCTACGCACTACAACACTTCAGTATTTTTGCTAAACTTATTATTGCTGATTTCGAAAAAACGCCGGGTAAAGGCGTTGCTAAGGTCAGGGGGCGTGCCTTGTGTCCGTATACTATTACTGCGTGTCTCCGGGACACTATGGAATAAACCGGTTACAGGCGGATTGAAAGAAGTCTAAAAGGCTTAATGCAGGGCTCCTTAAGAAACTATGATGACGAGAATTGCGTGAGTACGTGAATTATGTAGAATAGTAAGTGAATTAGTTAGCTACAGTTTTTACCCGGCTGTTAGTGAAAAGCCCGCCAATAATTTCTTAGCAACTCTCCGTACAAGAGTCCAACCAGCTAGTGTTTCTAGCCTCCTAGTGTGAGTTCTAGAGCACGCCAGAGCTTACAACTGCGTCATAAGCTAGAGCTAACTGGTGTCTATCCATTTCTGCCATAAAAATTTTTTTGAAAAAAATCGACCCATAAGGCTCTTGATTTTCCCAAATCCGGTCACAAATAATCTCTAAGGGTAAGGAGACTTTTCTGCCCTAGTTTTAATCTGATTTTGCAGCTGCTACACATCAAGCAGATGCTGTCCTGTACTTGTTTAACCACAATAACTGAAGTGCATGCTCTAGAAGGATTCTGTCCCTAACTAACTGTAAACAAGTCAGACACAGAAAGGTCGCTGTAAAATAAAGTTCACTACAAAACACAAAAAAACAAACACAAAACAAAATTGCCAAAAAAAGTCAGCTAAAAGTTGCACAAACGACTCAATGGGAACTTTTTTTTGACCCCTATGTAGCTTAAATGAAGTTTGTGTAAATTAGGGACACTTGTTAAAATAAGTTATAGAGCAGATTTAAAATCAGCCAATTTAATAGCTACCAATGCTCTCCAGAGGCGTGTGGCAAGGATTGGTGTGTGTGTGTGTGTGTGTGTACATGCCCCCTCATTGGGCCATCACCTTGTCGTGGTGGAGGGACTTGAGTGTACCAATGAACCTCGGAGCTATGTTACCTGGAATCTAGTATTCCTGGTAGGGTCACCCATGGTGAACAGGTCTGAGGGGAGGTTCCAGACTAAGCATGGTCCAACCAAGCACACTGCAGGGGAGGAGCAACGTATTTTAGATTGGTCAGGCCATTCGACATCACTTGTCTGTGGTAAAGATTGTCAGTAAGACTAAATTAGTAGGAAATTGCATGTATTAATGCTATAACCATTAAATAAGTAATATTAATGTTATTATGTTATATTTCAGGAAATAAATGAAGATGACTGGTTCATGAAAAAGTTTCAAGAAGTAAATGTACCAAATATTTGCATTCTGTGTTTGGAATCACTAACAAATTCAATGTAGAATCCTTCCAGTGTGCATATCCTCTATTAATCTATACAAAATGTTACTTGATGTAGCTATAAAGAAAGTAAAAATTGTATTAAGTGAACTTACAAATGCTGCATCAGCCTTAGAACAAGATGTTTTTCTCTTTAAACATCTTCAGGCAAGTAAAACAGAACACAGTGTCAGTGTCTTCCTTGTAGTGGAGAAAAAGCCACTTTTCAAACCAGGAGTGCTGAAAGCACCTCTGTACTATATTCTTTTTACCAAAAGAGGGTTTGGGAAATTTAAATGCAGGTCCTGGTTGGGTAGGCGTGTCTGGAAGGTCATACAAGGAAGAGAAATCAATGCCTGCCGTTACACAGTATCCTCTACGTGGAAACGCCGATTCCCGCGCGACCGACTAACTCTCAATCGTTAACGATTCTCGACTAATTAACGATGCGTACCATACAAATCAATTTATACCAAATGCCACCCATAGAATATTGGTCAGGCCATGGCCTGACTGGCCGGACCACTTGCGCCGCCCCTGCACTGGAGTAGGAGGGTACAAGACCAGGGCATTGCCTGATGGTGCCACATGGACCCAATTCCAGTCTGTTCCAGCTACGGAGGGTTTGCAACCATCCTAGCTTTTCCATCTGCACGAGAAGTGGTGCAGTCTATCCTGCAGCTCAGTGCTGGTTGCTGGCTGACCAGAAAGGCTCTGCACAGGTATTGGTATAAAATCCATTATAATCTCGAGCTTGTGCAGAGCTCAGTATGGGATGCTAGTGCCAGTGATGTGCTGTGGGTATGGCTGTCCTGCTCCCCCCTATCTTGGGTGGCCACGTGTGACCAATCATTGGCAGTGGAAGTCAAGTCAAGTGTGTACATGTGTGTGTAGGTATGTGAGTGTGTTTGTAAGGAAGGTACCATAACACAATCAGGTCATATACGTATCACCTCACTAGCATCATCACTGCAAGTCATGTACATACCTTCAAGGACATGGTTGGCTGGTTTGTTGTTAGTAGTGTGGTTAATTTGGTTGGAGACAATATGTTGTGGTTGTGCTACATATTGATGAGACAGTAGGAGGAGTAGGACTACCCAAACACACTAGAACACCACAGAAGTATTTAATTCCTGTTGTCAACCCATATTTTTGCTTTCAAACCATAATTCTTATACAGTAGACCCTCTTCTGAGGTGTGTACATGCATGTGTTTGTGTGTGCATATGTGTATTTTTGTGTGTTCAAACGTAAAGTATGGCCCTTAATGGTACATTTATGAAGGTCATAATCTAAACTATATCTGTGTGTGTGTGTGTGTGTGTGTGTGTGTGTTCAGTTGTTTGACTGGAACAAGGATAACGTCATAGCAACTGGCTCCTCAGATGGGATAGTCAAGTGAGTTTGGGGTTCCTTATCTATCATCCTTTTTTCTGACCTTTTCTTCTTTTTTTTTCCTTTTTTTCTTCTTCTCTGCCTGCCTCTATTGAACTATGGTGTGGACAAAGTTGAACAAAAGGGTTACCATTAACACACTGCTGACTCAAAATTAGAACGTGGAGTCTAGTTTTGGCCCAGCTCACAGTCATTCATTCAATTACTCTCTCAACGACGAATTTTAACAATGAGATGTGAATTTTTAAGGGGGGGGAGGGGGGGGGGAGAGAGAGAGAGGAGGGGTTGCCATAATCATTAGAATAGTCCAGTCATTTTAAGGATAGACCCAAAACTAATAGCAAGAAAGTGTTTCTCAGCAGTTTTCTCTTTAAAAAAATGAGCTTATTAACATACTGAAAGTCCTAAGGAATCCAACTAAGGGGAACACCCTGAAATTGACTCTAGTTGTTAAACAATATTTGCATCAAAATAATAGAAGATAAAGATAGGTCACTGGGAAGAATAAAAGCATTTTTTGGATATTTGGAAGAAAATAACATAGGCTCCAACTTCTGAAAAAGAATTCAGGACAGGCACTCCCCCTAATGTAGACACAGACCCACTATAATATAATTTATTAGTGCCTTACTTTGCCGTTTCACCGTGGATAACAGTGGACGGTTGTCATTTTAGTGAAAAACAAACAAAACAAAACCGTTTTGCCTTTTTAATACCACTATAAGTATGCTGTTTTTAAGCGCATTATTATACTGGCTTTTCTAGGCTTTTGGACTTATTTCTTGGATCTGATGTTTTCCGGGGAAAATACCCTAGCGTTTTGGTGACCTGGGACAACAACTAGAAGTCCGGGTCTGTCCCGGACATTCCGGAACAGTTGGAGCCTATGAAATGATGATAAACAGACTACAGTGAATGACCTTACAAGTGAAATTAGAACCATTTTAGCTGGTTCTGACTGTAATGTATGTAGAGTGCACATTAAATCCAAACTTAAAGAGAATTTTGGAAATTATAAGTTGCTGGGAAGTCTAGTATTGTAGCATTCAGGGATGCAGCTGAGGCTGTTCTCCATGATATTTAAAGAAAGTCAGCAAAATACCTACCGACAAGATGGGGTTCATATAGACAGCTGCTAAACTGATCAAGAGTAACATAAAGCCAATAAAACGAATGCTGATATTTGTCCTTCTTATAACACGTTTGAATCAGAAGATAAAAGCATACCATTCCTGCCTGAAACCTTGAAGTATGAGTATGAGGGAACAATGGTTAGAAATGGAGCCAAAATGAAAATTGTTTCAATAGGTCAGGCAATTATGCTATCTGCTAGACCTCGGGTTTGCTGAGACTATTAAAATTGGGATTAGTTGTACAACTAGGTCATTACGCATCACATTTCTTGACCTTACATTATTGCGGATTTTGGATTTTGCTGCTCGTGTAATGAAGCCGTGGGAAGAGGAAGGGGTAGGATGCAAATACTATTTTGGGTACCCTTTATCTCCTGAAAGAGACATTGATAGTTATGATGTATCGTTGCTTTAAACATAGGGAGCCAGTGTGCTGTGCTGTGCTATGGTGGTGTTACCCCAGGTCTGATGTCACACCTGTCTTTGAAATGAGACAGCTCTGGTCCATGATGACATTTGAGGAAATGGTGAGAGATTTTTTTTAACTAACTACTAAAACTTTGATTTGACCCAATGCTCACCTCCCTCACACACACATGCACCAACACACATTCACATACATGCACAAGATCCCTGATGATGTCATTTAAATTCATAATTTTTAATTTTTTTTTTCCTGTTTATGTTCTACTTGCAGGATGTCCTCTATGGAGAAAAGGCATCAGTGAAGAAGATAATTGTCTTCTAAAAACTAAAAAAAAATTTAACTACCACACAATTTTGATATAAATGAATTTAACAAACATTTCCACCACAACAAATCTAATATTATAATAAAATGACAAATAAGTAAGTGATGATTTACCACATGAAAACCACAAACAAGTCAGAAGTAAAAAAGTTCTTCTAGAAAAAGAATATAATAATAATAATAATAATAAAATTATAATTATAATAATAATAATAATATAATAATAACTAAAGAAAACATTTTATTATTGAACAATAGCTTAAAATCACTTTTAAATAAAATAAAATAAAATAAAGAAATTAAATGAAGTCGGGTTGTGATGCCTCCCGTACATAATATACTGATACGTAGTTCCCTGCTGAATCGCAGTCGAGAGACGCTGCAGGAGATAGTCATGAGTTGAACCAGGCTCCCCGTCTCCAGCCTGATCCGTCTACCCAGATCCCTTACCAAGGCTATCGACTTGGGGCCCAGCACTCCCATGGTCCCGACTGCAAGTGGAGAAAAGCAATGGCTGGGTGGAAGGCTACTATATTTATTTTATTTTCTCTCCTCTGCTGCGGCAGCCACTCTACCTGGTGCTAGGGTAGCATCAGTTCTATAGGATGGTGCGAAGGTGTCTGGGCAAGTCGCGACCAGCAAACGACCTGATTTCCAAGTTGCCAGGGTCACACCATCTCCTGCCATCTGACCTGACCAGGCGGCTCCAGTCGAGATGGGATCTTTTGCTGATGACAGAGCCCGCTTCACGGTGTCATTCAGTGCGGTATGACGTTGATGTCTTCCTTCACTTTGTCTGCAACTGAGGGCATGCCTACCTAGCTCATCAACTATTACTGAGCAGTGCTGGCATTGGTGTGGCCCACATATTGAGGTATAGATAGGTCCCTAGACGAAGTCCCACTGCCACCCGCACTGTGTTGTCATCATGCGGAGGCCCAAAGAGGACACTGGCAGGGCTCTCAACCACGCACCGACTCCTTTGTAGACACAGCCAGTAATCGAGCATGTTCCGCATCATTGGCAGCAGTTATATTTATCTTATAAACTCTTGACTTATTTAATTTTATACAGAGACTGGTTTTATTATAAGAAATGTTATTTAAAATTGCATATTATATATTTTATATTTTTAATACACTCCCAATTTAGATATGCGATCGAATGGTTTAATATTGTTGATTGGTACACATAAAATCCTGCGGCATATTATAGACAGAATAAAAATGAATTCCTATTTTGATGCACTGGCCATCTGAATGGTAAATCTTCCATTGAGAGACCAGCTCATTGATTATGAAGTATCTTGGACAGAGCGGTTTGTGTGTATGATAAGGTGTTTGGTATTTATTTTGTTTTGTTTGTTTGTTTTTATAGTAATGCATTAAACTATCTGACCCATTCACATACATTACAGTGATAAAGTGGCTAAGAGCACCAAACAACATTTTTCTAATCTAACTATAATGGATCTTTTAAACCTAGTACATAAAATTGTTGTACACATTGTCATGAATAAAAGACCTCACATGCCATGAATTGCTAACAATAGACATAATCACTCGCTGCACAATTTGTGACACTCTCTCCTGTGAACTACTGTAGTCTGTAGATGATGGATGCACAAACTTGTAGCAAACTGTTTTAACTACTTATTACATGCATATGCCTCAAATTAATGATAATGATATTATTTTTATTAACAATAAAGCATAGGGAGCCCGAGCCATTGACAGAGTTAATTATCGTTGTAAATACCATTGTATTCAATTGTATCATTGTCAAACCCTTTATCCCAATTATTAGTCTTGTGATAACCAGACAATCCTTTCCCTCTTTTTCATCCCATTTGGGCTATTTCAATATGCAACATCAATATACCTAACACAACAACAATAATAAAGCCAGATGTAATGAGGATTTGTAATTTCATTTATCCGATGTGTAATTTTAGTTGTGGATTGTTGCTTGCAAATTTATATTACAAGTAAACTACTGCAAACACCAGTAATTTAATGTAAACATTGATTGAATGTTTTTGTTGGCAAAATTGCAAGTTATAATATACTTGCTTAGTTTGGATGAAAGCTTGGTAATCGGAGCTTTATTCAAAATAAATGAACAGAAAGTTAGCTGTAGTAGGTAGGCCCAGCCTATTATGGAGCATTTATAATAAAAGTGCATTTTGTGCATTCTTCTAATCAGTCTTAGAATTACTCCATACACTGTAATTAATATCTGCAGCAGTTTGATTTTATCATCATAAATACCATTGTATTGTTGTTGTTGTTTTTCTTTTTTAATTTTTCTTTTATTTTGTACCCAATGATGTATACAGCTTTACTGTGTACATGAACCTCTCTACAAAGGGACTCTGAAGAACAACTTGACTCTTAACAACAGCCAGCGTAAATGGAACACAGTGATCTACTACAATAAAAAATAAACTCTGAAAGCAGCCAAACTCTCTACAAGGGTCAAAAGACTTGACCCCAAGCATGGCCTTTGTAGAGAGGTTCCACTGTATATCGGCTATTAAAAATGAATGATAACGTTTGAAAATAATAACAAATTTTTTTACATAAAAACTAGAATGATTCTTTAAAAAAAAGCTCGGCATAGACAGTTCAGAAGTGAATGGAAGAGTACGTGTGGAATCTGTGAATTTCTATAAATCACTGATGACTTCAGGCAAGACAACTTCAGAGTGGACTGCACTACATAACATAAAACATAAAACGTCGGTAAAATTTAATACATAACAGTTAGATGTATAATATTTATTGCACCCAGAACATTTTTACTTGAATATTTCTGCAATACCCCAATATTAAACAATTGCCATTAAATGCTTTACTACATTACTGTACATATGTACATAGTGAGTGAAGTCAATGAATATTAAATATAACATAAATACTCGCGTGATGTGGAAATATTTAAGAAAAAAACAAGGCTGCAATATATATATATATATTTAAAGTTGTTAAAAACTACCTAAGGAGGTATATACGTACCACTATCATCAATTCACAACATGAGTATAGTGGTGTGCTCAAATAGCACAAATGGCGAGTGAGCAGACTCTTCACAAAAAAATAGGACAGAAATCCTTGCGGCAGCAGGATTCTCCGCCCTCGTTAAAAAATACTGGAGTTGTGGACGCTTTACCTAACCCTAACTTATGTAATTTGCGGGGCGGGCGAAAAAAAAAGAGACACGTGTCGTATGCCACATACAACATATACCCGATTTTACATTCAACACCACCTGATATTTAATTACTCATTACTACTCAATTTCTCATTTCTTCAACTTCATGGGCATCGTCATTGGATTTCATTGCCAATCGTACAGGATACCCCAATTCGGTAATGTGATGTTTCACCATAAATCATGTCCAATGCTGTTTGTGGCTGGAGGAGGGAGGGAGGGAAGAGGGGGTGGGGGCAGCTAATAACTACTGACTATTCAATTCAATTACAAGGAAGGTATTTCCAACAGAGGAAGTATAATTTTAATTTTTGGAATGAATATTTCATGACAACAGTCACATACTGCTTTGGATAATTATTTTTGACCGTCTATAGGAAAATTGGGCACAGCGCAGCACGTATAAACGTCGGGGAAAAATTGATTTAATTCTTAAAAATGTATTAAATAAGCCTATGGAAGGGAACGGTTAGGGTGCATATATCGACAACGGCTGAAGCAACGGCTTTAAAATTCAGACAGCTCATTATACGGATGAGGACGAACGTATGTGTTTTTGTGTGTGTGTGTGGGGGGGGGCCTCCCTCTCCCCTATGTATGAAACGAAATCACACATAACATACACTTACTAGCAGAATTTCATTTTTACCAGCATAATTAAGTAAAGCGACAGTAAAATGTTCTCCTACCTACACAACTTCTCCCATCCAGCACAAAATGTCTAAGCTGTAAAATGTCCACGGGCATGTAAGGAGGCACAAACTTTTTCATGGTGTTTGTTTCAAACTCCATTATGTCTATTCGACTTGTACAAGCGAGATGCATAAATTAGTAATAGAATAATTTGGGGGTTCGGGAAAGGGGGGCATATCGAGGGTGGCTAGCATAGCTATTCAAACACAAGATAGGGTTTCCCAGCTGTAAGTTTCTAATTGAAGCTCGCCATGAACATCCAATTGAACCCTTCTATGGTCCCACCATGGTGCCATGGGACAATTGATGACATTACTGGACAACACTCATGTAACACAGAAAAATAAGCTCCAACTTGATAATCAGCTGCATTGTACGCGAAAGTTGATTGATAGAACAGAACTTGACACAGCTAATTCAGACTGTTCCGGACAGCACCCATAAGCAGCACGTATGCCACAGCATCAAAGTAACCCTATCTGGGCTCTGTCATCTATCACTGAAGACAGAGAGATCTAGCTCAAGAAAATAATAGAAGTTGACTAAGAGTAGCTACTCTTAGTCAACTTCTATTATTTTCTTTTATTAGTGATGATATGATTGAGGATGGAATGTATCATGGAAAAAGAAAGAAAGGAAAAACCAACAACAAACATACCAACAAAAAACTAGCAAAAATATTTGTAACGATGTTCCAACCAATTCTAAATAATGCCCCCAATGTGCACATGGATATGTAAGCATGTGCAACTGACAGTCCAATTAGAACTAGAATACCATATCTAATTTGGATAATAATATACACTTTGTCGTTGAGTACAAGAACTCTAAAAAAAAAAAAACACACAAAAAAACAACACTAAACAACTACAACAACAACAAAAAAAAAAAAACACGCTAGGAGGCATAGCTGAATATCAGCTAAATATGTACATATGTGGACCTGAGTAGCCTTGCTGAAGCATACTGTGCTATTCAAAAGAACTGCTCGATAACATTCGCTACAGGGTAGAGCTAGGGGCCAATGTGTGCAAGACAAATTGTGTATGTCTCATTCAGAGTTGGGGTTGATTATGATTACAATCGTAATCGATTACAAGGTTTTGCGTAATCATAATCATAATCATAATCAAAATCATGTGACTAATTGTGGGTGTAATCGTAATCGTAATCATAATCATATTTTTGTAATCAAACCCATAGAACTATTACTGGTAATATTAGCAGTGAAGTAGAACAGCAAGTGTTTGCTATAATTAGTTGTGACACAGCAGTTTTTAACTAATACCACTTTTTACAGTGTTGATTAGTGTTCTATTGACACCTAATAGTCTACAAGGGAGAGCTTGTCTAACTGTGCTTGTGTGTGTGTGTGTGTGTGTGTGTGTGTATGTGTATGTGTGTGTGTGTATGGTGGGGAGGTGGATCATTTTATCATTCATGACTGGCTCTGAATGCCTTGAGAGCTAGCTGCTTACTGAATGCTAGAAAGCACAACATTTGTTAAAAAACTTATGTTTCTTCGTTGCAACAATCATTAATTTTTGACATTGTAATCGTAATCATAATCGTAATCAACACACTGTAATCGTAATCATAATCATAATCGTATATTTGACTGTGTAATCATAATCGTAATCAATGTTTCGTAATCATACTGTAATCGTAATCATAATCATAATCATGTTACCGTAATCAACCCCAAGTTTGGAAGCTATGCTCTGCTATACTAGATTATGCAGTAAATACTTGCCTAATATAATGCACCAAATATATCTCCACTCCTTATACAAAAACTTAAGACATCACATCCAGTCAGGGTCTGGATACGTCATGGAACATAACATATGTCTGCATTGAGTTCGGGAAAAAAAAAAGGCTAAAAAAATCTGGCAGCTGTTGACGATAGATGACAATTTGATTGAATGACGGAATGACTACTGTAGTCTTCCGGTTAAGCGCCCATGGGCGCTAAACTGTTCAATGCTAAAAATCAATGGATGGGTGCTTAATTGGTAGTCATTCAATGTTTCACACGGCAGTCGTCGTTTTGCACACGGCACTATTATCGTTGCACACGGAACAATTTTCATTGCACACAAAAGTTGCGGGCGGCACACAATAGTGTTTTTGTGATGCATGACAATAGCAGGCTAAAGTATACAAAGAGAAAAAGAAAAAATTCACACTATCATTTTCTACAGTTCTTGTAAATCTTTTGCCGCACACTCGTCACTTAAGTTCGACGGTAAATAAAGCGGGGTGGGTGCTTAACCGGAAGACTACAGTACTACAGTTGTGTAATTGTCACACTGAGGGGTATTAAATCATAAGATTATGGCATGAATATAGTTTCATATTATTGTATGATGGTTATTTGTAATCAGGAATCAAAATAACAGGGTTTCATACAGAGGGGCGGAAGAGAGGAAATCCCCCCCCCCAAGCAGACATTTCCTCCCCCAAACAGAAATGCTCTCTAATAGAAAATTAAGAGCATCCCCCCCCCCCTCAAAGCTCAAGATTTCCCCTCCCCAATTAATTTTTTGCCGAATCCTGTATGAATCCCTGAATATCTTTAGATAATGCAGGCTCAAACACAGTCACGTGAAATATGGAGTTCAGTATATCATCATCTGGTTTCCTACTTTAAAAGCTTACAATATCTAGTTCTCAGCTGCTTGATATTTATCCATCAATAGTGTAAAGCTGCCACAAAAAAAGAGTTTATACAACCAAATACCAAATACTGGATATGTCAAATCCAAGCCGGGGGGGGGGGTTGTGAAAGCCCCCTTGACCTCCCCTCCCCCCCTTATAAAATAAATCCTCAGGGATTGATGCATACATTTTGGCTAGGAGGGAGGAAAATGCCAAAGGGCGGGGTTAAATACGGTGAACTTCGCATACCACAAGATACAACTGCTTGTGCTTTGTAAAAGGAAAACTATGGGGGGGGGGGAGAGAACCAACTAAGTAATACATTTTATTGTCAAGCATAACTTGACGTAAACAAATTTATACTAGCATTTGTACATTATGCAATGCATTGGATTCCAATAAGACCAGACCTAATTTATTTTTGTTGTTTGGGCCAAGGCAGGTCTCTTTTTTCTGGATTGGAAAAAAATTCTATCTATAGTCAGTTGTGCATGAAACATTTACTTGATGTGAAGAGAGAAAAACAATTAGGTCTGGCCAACAAATCACTTGGTTGCTCACACACAGAATTTCCTAAAAATCTTTCATATATATGTCTGACAGTTGAATAGATGGAATTAAATGTGATTATGGACAATACACTTTACAAAAGAGGGCTAATATTGGGGGCATTCTGATTATAAGGGGCTGAACTTATATTGGGGGGAGGGAACTCAGTCCCAGTGCCCCAGAGTGCATAGAATAAAAAAAAAACGATGAAAGTACACATTGTCAGCTCATTCTTTTACACTCCTATTAATTTAATAACACGTAAAAGTACCATCTTATCTCTATGTGTTATTTCTGGCTTAAACAAACAAACCATAATCACACTTTCGAAAACAAATATCTACACACTCAAAATGAAGCACACCACTGAACCACACCTACACACTACGTGCAAATGTGTGGCAGTATGTTAGCAAGTGGCAAGTAGAGCTCAATCAAGATAAAATTCAAGAACGTACACATGTAGCGAGGATTTTTCGTGACAAATGTGGAGAACATACATAGCAAGACATGATCAAAACTATTTAACCCTTTCATTCCGGGAGTAGCATTGACGCGCTCCACGGTGTGGTGGACTTCTCCGATTAAAAAAAAAAAAATGTTACAGTGAGCTAGAACCTCAAAATTCAGATTATAGGTGCCCAAGGCATTACAGAAGCTTCGAAAATAGTTTTCACCAAAAAAAAATTTTTAAGTGCTTTTCGAGTTACCTGAAATCAACGACCTCATGGTAAAAATTAAGTCCGGAATGAAAGAGTTGCAAGGTATTTAGCAATATATCATGACACAACTAAACATAGTATGTACTATTGGTAATACTGCTGGATAGACAGCAATTACAGGGGTGGCGTCGATAGTCCGACCAGTCCGACCATGGCCGGACCTTTTTCTCGTCATCTTTATTTGGTAAAGTAAGCATCTAATTGGTGTGGGCGTGTCCAGCATACTCGGTACGGTGCGACTTGGATTTAGCCTTACTCTGTCATTCTTCGAGCACGCTGCACGCGGTTCAATCCTTTACCCTGTCTGAGGTTGTGAGTTGTGGTCGATTTTTATCATGCCTATGGTACTTGAGGAGCTAACGGAAACAGCTAACCAACCTGAATCGTTTTCATTTCCTAAAAAAAAAATTGGAAAAAAAACTGTAGTGGAGCGATCATGTCAGCCTCAGTGGTTTAAGACGTGGTCTTGGCTTCATTACAATGAAGCTGAGGACTCAGTTCATTGTCATTTATGCTTGAAGGCTTTGAAGTTTAAGCATTTGACATTAAGCTCTGGAAGTGATCCTGCATTTGTGAGTTTGCCATTTAAGTACTTAATTTCATTTTTTTATGTATATGACAAAAAATTGTTTAATTTAGCTTCTTAGGGGGTTCAGCAACTGGAAGGAAGCTACCCAATCTTTTCGGTCACATGAAACTAGAAAGTGTCATAAAATTGCAGTGGAAAAGCTTATAACTTTGCCTAGAACTACTTCAAATATTGGTGAAATGCTGTGTACTTCTTTAGCTAAAAGTCAGGCTAATAGCAGGCATTGTTTATTGAAAATTTTAAGCAGTTTAAGGTACTTGGCGAGACAAGGATGTGCAATACGTAGAGCTAAAGAAGATGACGGAAATTTACAGCAGCTGATGAAGCTCATGAGTCAAGATGATCTCCAGGTAATAATGGTCATTACTGTCATAATATAATTTGTGTTTCAGATAGTATCTAAACTATAGTGTCGTGAATGGTTGGAGAAGAAAAATGAGAAGTATCTAAGTCATGAGAATCAGAATGAAATGCTCAAAATAATGTCACAACATGTTTTGAGAAAGATTGCAAGCAACCTTCAATCAACTGAGTTTGTTACTGTTATGATGGATGAATGTACAGATTCAATGAATCATGAACAGGTAACCAATCATATTGTATTAAAATTAATGTAATAGGATATAAGTGTTTTTAATTTATTTTTTCTTCCTCATAGGTGGTGCTAGTGTTAAGATGGGTGGACTGTTCACTGATAGTGCATGAGGAATTTGTAGGGCTCTATAAAGTTGATAATATTGAAGCAGCCACACTAGTTAGAGTCTTGAAAGATTGCTTAATTCGTTTTAACATTTCTTTGAGTAAAATTCGGGGGCAATGCTTCGATGGGGCTTCAAATATGAGTGGCATTAGGCAGGGTGTAGCAGCACTATTGCGTGCTGAACAACCTAAGGCCTACTTTACTCACTGCTATGGTCACTGCTTAAGTTTAGCAACTTCAGATATGGTTAAGGCATGTCCTATACTGAAAAAAATGTTGGATACTGTTAATGAAATTACAAAATTGGTAAAATACTCTCCTCGAAGGCAAGCTATTTTTGAGAAGCTTAAGCAAGATATTGCACCAGGGTGTCCAGGAATAAGAGTTCTTTGTCCTACAAGATGGACTGTAAAAGCTGACTCAATGAGGAGTATTATTGATAATTATAGTGTACTAGAAGAGTTATGGGAGAAAGCGGTATCTGTAGTGCATGATACAGAAGTAATTGCAAGAATAGGAGGTGTTCGTGCACAAATGGAAACTTTTGAGTTTTTTTTTGGACTGCTTCTTGGTGAATGTCTTTTTCGCCATTCTGACAATTTGAGCAGGACCTTACAGAAAAAGGATATTTCAGCGAGTGAAGGTCAAGTGATTGCGAAAATGACAGTTTCTACCCTCCAAAGTATTCGAACTGATGAATGTTTTGCGGCTTTTTGGGAGAAAGTTAAAGCAATGGCAGCCAAAAATGATATCGGTGAGCCAAGGTTGCCACGAAGAAGGAAGCGACCAAGAAGGTTTGAAGAAGGAGAAGCTCAGCCTGAATATGATGAATCACCTGAAAATATGTATAGGCGCTTGTATTTTGAAGCACTTGATCTCCTTATTCAATCAATAAACACTAGATTTGATCAACCGGGATATCAGGTTTATTGTTCCTTACAGAATTTACTGATAAACACTGTTAACAAAAGAGACTACTCAAAAAATTTGGAAGATGTTATCAAAATATATGGTGATGATTTTGATTTACACAATTTAAAAGCTCAGCTCCAAATTCTTTCTTCTACTGTACCTGCAGAAATAAAAACAATTTTTGAAATACTTCATTTCATCAAGGACCTTCCAGCATCAAAAAAAGAATTTTTGAATCAAATAATTATCTTAGCAAAATTAATTTTAGTTATGCCTGCAACTAACAGCAGCAGTGAAAGATCCTTTAGTGCTATGAGACGTATCAAGACATACCTGAGATCAACTATGTTACAGGAACGACTTAACAGTTTGATGGTTATTCATGTTCATAAGGAGCTTACAGACAACTTAAACATGAAAGATGTTGCAAATGAGTTTGTACAAATTAGTGATCGCCGTCTCCATGTGTATGGAAAGTTTCAGACTGAATCATAAATATTACCTACAACATTGAATCCATAGTATCATTATGTGAAATCATTCATTTTGAAATATTAATAATAATAATAAAATAATGTCAATACTAAAGGTGCCTGTCTCAGTTTTAGGCTTACTGTTATAAATACATGTTAATTAGTAATTACAGTCACTTCCGGACCACACCCACTTCCTGTTATTAGTCACACCCATTTCCTGGCCTGACTAATTTTTTAGAGCCCGAGCCACCCCTGAATTATATAGTGCAACTACTGGTTCTTGATGTACACCTCATGCCAATCTATAAATGAGCAAGATCAACATGAGGAGACCAATATGGTTGCCCATAAACTTACTTCAATGTGCTGTTCTTGCTCATCTGCCAGATGGACCACAGCAATTCTAGTACACAAATAAAATAAAGTACCAATGAAAAAAGTTAGTGATCATGGCATTACCTGAATAATTTATGTACAAAATTCAAGAATGGACAAAATTTACATTAAAAAAAAAATCTACACTACATATGTATGTATACTGCATATTAGGCCTCATGGAAAAAATTAGACTGAGGGAGAATGTATCTTTAATGCTTTACAACCAAGGTATTCATACAGAGGGATAGTGTAGTCATGTTAGGCAATTTAGCCGATATACTGGTAGCCGATATTTTCAGGTAGATACGGACAATCAATATGATGTGAATTAGTCAAACCATGACATAAAATAATTATTGTTGAGGACCGAAACTTGAGGAATACGGGGCAGTCATCAGACAATACGCCCGGAGGTTGCCATGGTTCAACAATTTCATGTACTATGAGGGGGGGGGGGGGGGGATCCCAGGGGATCCCACCCAAGCCAACGTCACCCCCTCCCCCCAAACTGAAGTGCTCTCTAATAGAATTAGTAAAAGTGTCCCCCTCCAAAGCCCAAGATCTCCCCTCCCACCCCCAAAGCACAAGATTTCCCCTCCCTAAAAATCTTTTTGAACGAATCCTGTATGAATCCCTTTTTAAGTAATACAAATACGTGTAGTTCAATAGGAACTGTTTGAATTCTTGAAATGGTAAAACATGTGGTAATATTCCGCAGTACACAGGGATCAAGTTTGTGGTGGGTTATTGCACCCCCTTGAGCAAATTTTTACGGTTATTGCGTCTCCGTAAGGCACACAATAAAAAGTTTAATATTGGACACCACCAGAATATCACTTGTTGTTTGGCACATTAGCACTCACATGTCACGTCACTTGTAATGGTCAAAAAGTGTTGGTTAACTAGCGGCATAACACACTTTTTGAACTGCGGGGCAAAAACATTGTTTCTAAGGACGACGCACGTGGTACAAGATAGATACGGAATAGAAAAGCCTGTCAGGTAACTCACTCGTTTCCGGTTATAACCAAAAAACACAGCGCATAAGCCCACACTTTTCTATTGAGTATTTTATAATTATACTGGCACTCGTGCTAATAATATATGGTCCAAACAATTTGTGATATTCTGCAGTTACCCAATGATTATATTGAACTAGCTAATGGTAATAGATTATTGTACTCTAGTTATAGCCCAGCAGTAGTACCTTGGAAGAATTAGTTCACTGTCTTCAGCAGTCATTCCTCCTTTTCAAATGTGAATCAGCACCATCTACTTCATCATTGGCATTGGCCTCTGCAATGAAGCTATTACCACTCTAGAAGTGCCACGCTGCATTAATATATAATATATTCCCTCATAGCACTATAACAAAACAATAAGAACAGCAGAGAAATATATCCATTGCTTGGGAGAGAACTATTGGTGAATAACATTTGTAATTTATGGTTGTTTCAGAGTTGAGGTTGATTATGATTACAATCGTAATCGATAAGTTATTGCATAATCGTAATCATAATCAAAATCATGTGGCAAATTGTGGGTGTAATCATCGTAATCAAACCCATAGAACCATTACTGGTAATATTAGCAGTAAAGTAAAACACAGCAAATGTTAGCTGTAATTAGAATAAACAGAGTTATAGCAGCTGAACTAAGGCCACTAATGTACGTAGCCTGCAACTACCTCCATTCTCCAGTATCTACACTGGGAAAATATTTAGACCAGAAAGATGACGTCTATCAAACGAACTGTTTGAAAAAACTTTTTTTTTTGTTGTAACAATCCTTATTTTTCTGACAAATAATCATAATTATATATAATCATAATCAACGTTTCATAATCATACTGTAATCATAATAATCATGTTACCGTAACCAACCCCCAAGTGTGGTTGTTACAAAGGTAAAATTATATTTCATTTAATTACGCCAGTGTTAATCTTTCTGGTCTAAATATAGGGGTAAACCCTGATCTGAAACATGCACTGGCCTTACAGTTACTGACTGTGCTCATTTTAACGACGCACCATACTCGTATGAAAATCACCACATGAAAAATGTGATTATTGCCATTATTTATGCGACATAACCTAATCCAAAATGGCATGGGCGTGGTTTTGCTGCCTCTTGCTAGTTTTTAGCACTTTGCTAGCTCTTTTTTTTTTGTGCTATTGTAGCACTTGTTTGGAGGGAGCGACATGAATGTGCTGAACCACACACAGTGCAGGGTTTCATCCGGGGAGGGGGGGTGGGGGGGATATCCCCCCCACTTATTTTACCTACTCAGAATTAAAATGTTTACAGCACAGCATCAAAATCACCTTGGTCAAGTGCCGGCCCTTCTATAGCTATAGCCATTAGTTTTGATAGTGAAGAAAATTGAAGCCTATTCTGATTTCTACTGTCGCTATGATTTGGACAGCAAAAAGTATTACCAGTACTTAAAATTATTACCTACTCCACTTTAATTTCGACCCCCCCAAGACAAAAAATTTCTGGATGAAACCCTGCAGTGTACTGCAAATCCTCCAAGAAAACTCTCCTACAGATTCATAGTGTCTGTTCCAAAATTGGAACAATGGTGAACCCCGCCGGCGCTAGATTATTAGGGTTGTAACTTACAATAATGTTGGTATAAATACAACGGTAGGCAGAAAAATGATTCACACCTTCGTCTATCCCGAGGTCTATCCCCACAAGTTTATTTGAGCACTACACGTCTACATTTTCAAGACTGATCTTCATAAAATTGGTAAAGGGTAGATGGAATTACATATCTCTAAATAGGGTAAAGGGTTTCTGACGTTATCACGTGAGAAAGCGCACTTGCTGTGTACGTAAGGAATTTGGAGGTTCATTTGATCTAAAAGGTCTACTACATTCATTCAGAATGTGCCAATTGGTACCGTTACCACGAAATGCTGCAAGTAAGTGAGGTGGGGAAAGGAGAAGTCATTGTTTTATAGGTGTAGCTAAACTAGTGGCTGGCATTGGACGGCATAAATATTAATTTATAGGGAAGGGGTGGGGGTAGGGCTAGGTAAGAAATACAGTATTTCTGCCAGCAGCTAGCAGCTGTGTTTAATTGATATAGCAGACAAGAATTTTAATGTTGATATTATGAAACCCATTGTGTAGGAGTTATTTATAGACCCCTTACCTAACTTTTTGAGACCAAGGTGAACTATAGTCTGGTGTTGCAGACCCTTACCTTTTTTATATTGTGCCTGGGTGGAGGAAAGGGTCTGGGGACTCTAGTACCAATGATCAGATTCTGGCGCTAACCACCAATTTAAAACATTCACCACAGTGGTTGTATACTTCGTCTCAATAACGGTTGAAGAGATTTCACCATAACTTACTAGCCAGATAGTTTGATAAAAGTAACCTGAAGCTGTACAACGGTAGTGACAGTCTATTGCGAAAGGCTTGGGGTATAGCCATTTCTAGAGCTGGTACGTATGTGGAAGTTGTCCACAGACCCTGATAATCCAATTGGCTATACATTATATGTATGTGTTAGTATTTTGCTGTATGCCAAACTGAACTCACCCCCAGAAAGTGTATCTTTTTTTTTTGTTTCATAGAGACCAGGTTAATTCAACTAGACCCTGTGTACAAGGGTAAATACAATCTTTTTCTTACCATGCAATACAAGAGCCTTCTGATATCACGTACATGTTGCAAGCGTTAGGGACCTTCAGAGTGTCCACAATTGGGCTTAATTAGAGCATGCGCAAAAAATTATTTCAAACTGGTCATTGGTACTAGAGTCCCCAGACCCTTTCCTCCTCCCCCGCACCGTATTAAAAGTAGGTAAAGGGTCGGCAACGCCAGACTAGGTGAACTAACACAGTATCAGAGTTCCAAGCAATCTGCACTACATAGCACAAATTAGAAACTAAAATAATATCATTTGCAGCATTGTCTGGTCTCACAAAAAAAGGTGAATGGTCTTGATATTAGACTAACAATTGTAATATTCTATATTCTATGAAGCAGTTGTAAGTATCAATTGTTTCCGTTAGAAGAATATTTCTCCACCTATTGTGCTGAGCTAGAAATACCTCTTTTAGTAGAGGATTAAGCATATGTATAACAATTTGTATGTAGGGTGATGTTAAAGAAGTGAAGTATTGAAAATTCTTATTTGTGATGAAGATTAGGTAAGGGGTTTCGTACTTACAACAGGAATAATAATGAGTCCTATAAAATTTGATATAGGATATAAGCAACTTTAATTGGCTTTTTTGGGGCCTACCATGGAAACGGTAAAAGGTTTATTGTGCTTAGGGTAAAAAGTGTGTAATGGATTTCATGTTGGTAATTTGGTAAAGGGTTAATGAAATGAATTGGCAGAGATGAGATTCTGAGTTATTTTTTTTGCTGAACTTATTGGTGTTTACTTTAAGAGAGAGAGTTTTGAGTGCTTTAAGTTTACACATCCACTGAGTCTGTAGTACTATTTTAATTGTTATTTTATTATCATGAACCTTTTAAAAGTCATGTGTAACTTGTGCATGTCAGTCTGGAACCGAGGGGGGTCCATAACAAACTACAAGTCATTTTAATAGACTCACTATATTGAGGTCCCCTTACCACAAATCACACATGCGGTTAATGCATTAATATCTTGTGTCTGGTTGATGGTGTCCATTACTCAGAACACAGAGAGGCTCGAGTATACTGCTAATCATTTTCTAGAATGAACCCTTTACCTATTTATCCTAATGCCATTGATGTCCTCACTGTACATGCATAATCTAGGGGTTCCTGTAATGCTGCAAATAACGGACCAGAGTCTATCTGATGTTATACCCTTTCACCATGAATTTGAAAGGACATTTATAATTTTGGCCTGACATGTACTTATGAAAGTAAATACCACAATAGTGCCAAAATTTTATCTGACATGATCTTCCAATTTGAATTTGATCAGGTATTTAAGAATTAGACCGAAATTTGATGTCAAAGTGTTTCTGTTCCCATAGTATACATAACCTTTCATTTTTTATTGGACAATGATAATAGTTAATATTAATTTAGTAACCATTTTCATGTGTGTATGCAGGTAAAATGTTTTGTATCAAGGCGTAATCTATACACAAGCTTCAAAGGACTTGCTAAGTAAGTTTTATATAAGTGTAATAGGGAATGTAAATTCACTCCATAAATGTCCAGAAATGCCAGAAATTGTCTGACCCATCCCATCGTCCCCGGGACCTTGGGATTCCATGGGATGTCCATCTATTCCACCTATACATACATGTGTGTCCGGGATGGGAAAGACAGTGGGACAGACATGTATCTATAGGTGGGATAGATAGGAGTGAATTAAATTTGCAATATCAAAAAGTACTATCTGTAATGAGGTAAAGGGTTCCCTTGCTTCACACTGTAACTCAGGATTGGTTTACCACGTCCAATCCTTAAGTTTACTAAGTGGGGTTATGTTTTAAGTGTTCTGAGGCAAAATCGTGTGTTCTTCAACCCTTTTACTGGCAGGTGACTGACCACCAATTCTGTAAAAAATGGACACATTATTTTAAAAACTTTTTTCCAGTAAAGATTTATACCAATACAAACAATTCCGAAGCAAACTGAGCTATTTAGAAAATGCCTGCAATAGCTCCAGACTGCTGTTTGAAAACAATTTTAGGAAAATATTTAGTGCTTACGGATGCGCCTTTTTTTTATTTTTATGAAGTATTACTTCATGTCAGAGAAACTGTATTAAAACAACAACAACTGTGTCGCCATTCTAGTGAATAATCGTAATTGTCAAGCGAACCATGGCGCCATGTGGCATTTGAAACTGAGGTGGTAGTGGACGTTATATTCCCATTTAGGTACTGCCATATAGAGTGATAGTGAAAATAGAAGTTAATATAATACAATATATATAAGGGGCTTTAGTTATTTTTTTTTTTTTTTGGGCTGCACAGTTAGTTGACAAACACTATGTGTATCATTTCATGCTTTAAAAATCTCATGTAGCAAGTAAATGACTGGAAGACTAAAATCGTATTGCAGAACTGGATGTTTATAAATGATGTTTTGGCATGTAAACTACTAAGAAATTAGGAATGTTGTAGATTGACGTAGACATGTTGCCTGTAGTAACATTATGTAATAATTTATCAAATATGGAAGTTAATGTGTTCAATGTTCTTTGTGTTTAGATGAAGCTGAGTGAATAGAGATTGTCTTAAAGGTGTGTCTGTGATGGATGATTGAAGAACTCTATATCACTGAGGGAGTGAACTGTCATCATTGAACCTAAACATACAAACATACAATTTTTTGTGTCATCTCGTACCCGTATTGTATGTGAAATAATATTTACTGTATTACTACCTGAATATAATCACATGGCGTTACAGTACACTTTATATTGGCGAAGAATTACACCCTATAGGGTGTGTTTTGGTGTTCATATACACTGTAGGAGTGTAGTGTAACACTCATATGAGTGTGATAGGGGTGTAATGGTACACCCTATTTGGTATACTAGGAGGGTGTTTGAAGGGTGTAACGGGACACTAATTTGGGGGTGTATCAATACACCTCATGGAGTGTAGTACAGCCAGTGTAGTTGGAACACCAAAAGAGGTGTAATGTAACACCACGTTTTTTACAGTGTAGGTGATACATTTGTGTGACTTTATAAAAAAAATGACATTGAAGTCTAAGATTAAAAAAAATGGTACTCTTATAAACACAATATGTGTGCTTTTTTGAGTTTGAATTATAGGCTATACTTTTATTGAAAAAAAAAATGTGGCAACTGAATCCATTTGATTGTAAATGACACAGGAAACTAGAATTTCCCTAAGCACAACATAGGGTGTCTAGCCCTATCTGCAACTTTAAGAAGACCAAGGCAGTATGCCCTATCCTGTAAGTCAGGAAATTTTAACCATTCATGAACTGCACAGGCCCTGAAGCATGAAATTCTCATGAACTGCACAGGCCCTGAAGCATGAAATTCCAGGGGGATATTTTTATTGTTGTGTGTGTGTTAGTGTTATCAAATATTCCAGGAAGCTAAGTAGCCAATCATCAACTTGTAAATAATATATAATTGTGGAAATGCTCATTAGTTGCTAACTATAACATATATATATAATTTCCCTAAGCACAACATAGGGTGTCTAGCCCTATCTGCATCTTTAAGAAGACCAAGGCAGTATGCCCTATCCTGTAAGTCAGGAAATTTTAACCATTCATGAACTGCACAGGCCCTGAAGCATGAAATTCTCATGAACTGCACAGGCCCTGAAGCATGAAATTCCAGGGGGATATTTTTATTGTTGTGTGTGTGTTAGTGTTATCAAATATTCCAGGAAGCTAAGTAGCCAATCATCAACTTGTAAATAATATATAATTGTGGAAATGCTCATTAGTTGCCACTCATAAATGAACAGCAAATGGAGCAGGAATACCTCTAGCCATGATATATTAGGTAAAATTCAAGGTAGTAGAGCTTGTAGCAAAGCCATAACATAAGTTATTAACTTGTAGCAAAGCCATAAAAATATTCCAGGAAGCTAAGTAGCCAATCATCAACTTGTAAATAATATATAATTGTGGAAATGCTCATTAGTTGCCACTCATAAATGAACAGCAAATGGAGCAGGAATACCTCTAGCCATGATATATTAGGTAAAATTCAAGGTAGTAGAGCTTGTAGCAAAGCCATAACATAAGTTATTAACTTGTAGCAAAGCCAGCCATGATATATTAGGTAAAATTCAAGGTAGTAGAGCTTGTAGCAAAGCCATAACATAAGTTATTAACTTGTAGCAAAGCCATAACATAAGTTATTAACTCATAAATGAACAGCAAATGGAGCAGGGCGGACCGTAATTTGCTGCCAATTGGTGGGACCGAAAATTTCTGAGGGGGACCATATTTGGCAGCCAAAATTGGTCCGGCGGACCGTAATTTGCTGCCAATTTTAGTCCGAGGGACTGATTTTGGGTGGGACTGAATTTCGCGTGACAGGGCACAGTAAATGGGAGAATTTGGCGCCAACCTGAGTACACGTGGCAAACGAAGTACAGCTGACTGAATGTAGAGGAGAACAGTCTGCAGTCTATCAATATCTGGATGGATCAGCCAGCCAGTGAAGAGGTCAGCCTAAACAGCGCCACTCTCCAAGCCATAATTGATGGAGTAACAGCAAAAATACAGCGGCAATCAGAGGAGGACTCCACGGCTAGTAGCTCCAGGGTCGAGAGTAAGGACAAATATTAAGCTAATTAGGTAGCAGTCCCCCTCCACCCCCTGGGTGTGAATTCTAGGGGGACATTAGTAGTGGTTATTCCAGTAGGGTGGTTTCCAGTATTATCAGATAGAGGGAGGGTAGTACACCAAAAATCCAATGTTGGAAGTTCAGCATAGAGAGCAGCCCGTGAAACAAAAAAAAAAAGAAAAAAAAAAAAGCAGCTCTCCATAAAAGTTAACCACCAATTTCAGTGCGTGGCCACTTAGCAAAGCAAGGGGGGATAAAGCAGAACAGCTGGGAAATATTAAAAAAAATTTTTAAAGCAGCCCTCCAAAAGTTATCTACTCGGGTTGCAGGGTGGTTACAATTTTCATCATATATTGGCCTCACAGCCAGCTGAATTTGCAATTAAGTAACAGCCTTGCAGGGCAGGGTCCCACACTATTAGCAAGTTGGCCTTCAACGGCCCAACTGGATAGCAAGTAAGGCGTGAAGGGCCTAGCAGGTATTAGTCAATAGGTAGGCCAGAAGGCAGAGCTAGTGCTGTCGGTTCCGGCACGCGTGCAGCAGATGTGGCGATGCTCACCCAATGTCGAGATGCAAGGCAGCAGGAGATAAGAGAAGAATAGATGACAGCAAGTGATGTCAGATTGGGACGAATGTGAACATGGCAATCTTGTTTTGGTATTGTTCTTTGTGCAAGTAGACTACTTCCTGGTATATTAACCCTTTCGTTCCGAATTGTTTGGACGTGCGCGGAAAAATCTAATCTTCTACCGCGGAATAGAGCATTACCGTTTTATTTTTTTAAGTCGATGCTGGCTGGGAATACCCCATAGCAACCATATATCACTAAATAGACCAAGAGTTTGGGATTCCCCTCATTATTTGATTGAGAAAATTGAATAATATTTAGGCTCTCTACTAATACTTTAAAAAAAAAAAATTTTTTCCCAAAAAAATTCCACTTTTCCCATCAATAAAAATAAAATAAAAAATAGAAATGATATTGTTTGATGTATTGTATACCAATATTATATTAGTTCAACAATAAAATAGTTGTTTGTTGTGTTTGGTGCTGATTGTGATCATGTAGGAGACATCTATGAGTGTCCACAAGGAACATATGCCATCGGACGTCGAGCTCCACCACAAAACAATTTCATATACACAAAAACACAAACAACAAAGATATTTGTAATACAAACAACAAATTGTTCATGATCCTATATAATTGCAACTTTATGATGTATTGTATGCGGTTTCATACAGGATTTTTGTTTGGGAGGGGGGGGTGGGGCTCCGAGTGTACTTTGCCAGGTCCGGCATCTTCTCCTTCATCACTGGAAGACTCTGCTCCTGTTGCCTCATCTGAGTCCTCTTCACAATCCCTCTTCACAATCGGGTCGGTGACTGCATACTCATCATGTCCTAGTAGTACATTCTGGTAAAAAAAATTAAATTTTTTGAAAATTTGAAATTGTTCAACAAACCACAACCCACTTTCAAATCTCAAAACTCAATGAAATTTATATATATTATAGCTAAACAGCTTTCTCTATCTCAATATAGCTATAAAAATTCCTTTCCACAACAAAAGCTTGCTAGTTTTCAAGAGAAAGACAAGATAAATACAAGCTTACATCGATCATCTTCTTGACTCCCAAATTAAGTATCAGAGTTGATGGGGTCTGGTCCACCAACCCTGATAAAGGGCCTCCTATAGCCCAAGATGTCGTCTCCCTCCTCTCCGCTTGATCCTGAGTCGCTAGAGTCAGTATCAAGCAAGTCTAAAACTTCCACAGCACTGTAACAGACAGTAAGTCAAACCGCAAAGTCTTGGTCGGCAAAAAAGCGGTTGTTTCAATGTGTTATGGAAGGCTACTAGGCTCAAGCAATTTTTCACTGCTTCTACAAAGCTCAGGAGATGACTGGATCCATAAATGAAGCTGCTGTGAAGACAGTAACTTTTTTAAAAATTCGACGGAGAACCGATGTTGTTGTTTTTTGCCGAGGAAGAAATAAACGCAACTGCTGTGAGGTACTGTCGAAGCAGTCCTGGCTAAAAGCTATTTTAGATGCTTCTCCAATGCATTGGGCACCTGTGTATGCAATCTGAAGGTTCTAGCTATAAAGTAACTATTTTTTATAATTCGGAGAAGCCAACCGGTCTTCACCCGCTTTGCAGCAAGCGGACTCTTGAGAGAAGGAAAGAAGTTTTGAGTGTTGTCTGGGAGTTGAGTAGTGGTGGTGACAGCACATCACAGCTCACTGCTGAGATTAAGCAGCTCTCCAAGTGTGAAAGAGAGGAACTGGTCAAGGCAGCCAATCTTCCAGTTGTTGCCATCCCTCCTAATCATGCCCTTGCCATGAAAGAGAACCTCAGTATACCTTGGAACAAATTTAGGATACTCTGGAGGTGAACAATATCATCTACATATATTAAAAATAAAGTTAACGAATAATATTGCATTTAGGTGGTTTTCTTCTTTCAATATCTCCATTGCGAGTGAGCAGCAACAGAGAAAACTGGCCAAAGAGAACATGAGTGACAATTTGGTGGCTGAAAGAGGTGCTTTCACATTTAGTACAGGCCATGGCGTAGAGATCCGGGAAGTACCTTTTGTGTACTCACCTAATCTCATGATTGCCATTGCTGAATTGGTGGACAAACATAATAGGTACTAGAATCACACAAAATATATTAAGAATGTGCGCTATTGTATATAATTTATATACATACTGACATCAGGTCTAGTTCTGGCTTGACCTGGCACAATGGCGTAATCCCTTCAAATGAGTTATGGCTGAAGATCTGTGGAGACAAGGGTCGAGGAAGTTTCAAGCTGAATCTGCAGCTTGTTAACACACATCACCCTAACTCCATGAAGAACACACACCTCATTTCAATCTTCAAGGCTGATGACAGTACCACTAACCTCCACATTGCACTGGATATGTATCAGGAGCATGTAATGGAGGCTCAAGGAATGGAAATCCAGTAGGAAAGAAAATTATTGTAACAATATACTATGAATGCATTTACAACTTAGAAATCGTACCGTGCGCCTGTTCCAGTCAGGGGACTACGAGTGCCTATGTAAAATATATGGGCTCAGTGGTGCTAGTGGTATGTCTAGAAACCAAAATATTTTAATACCTCCTGAGTAACTATTTTAACTTACTTGAACAAGGCCGCCACAACTACTTGTGGTGCACTATCCCGAAGACCAAATTGGCTGAGTCTCCAAAGCAAAGGGGAACTTTTCCTACACGGACTCTTCAGTCACTCCAAGAAGACCATGCTAGATTCCTGAGTGAAGGAAAAGGAAATTTGAATGTGGCGAAACATTACAATAATGTTATAGGAGTGGAACTGTTTCAAATTCCCCTCACTAATGTAAGTTCGCTTTTAGGTACCTACAAAATATTTTCAAATTACATCCCATCTTAACTTTAGGTTTGTATACCTGGACTGCATCTTTCCTTAAGAATATTTAATAGATTGTGGACGCTTTTGGAAGATGCTTGTAAAGAATTGGATTTCAAGTGTGCTGTTGAAGGAAGTGGTGCTGGCTTTACTGAGAGTGACACACTCATCCTGCAGAAATTATCCTCTCTGAAGTTTGAATTAACTACACAGAGAAAGTATGCCAAACTTCTTTCAGAAATGCTGGTTTATACCTTACTGACCAATACCAGTGAGAACATCAACACTCTTGCAGCAAGTATGAGAGATGAAATCACTTCAACACAACAGAACATTAACAATATGGTATAATAATAACTAATCTAACACAGGTTAGCAACTAACCTGATATATACACACAGGTGAAAGAGTCCTCAAAACTTGAAGCTTCCCTTCGGAAGAACTTCAGTGCCACCAGTGGAACATTTTATTCTTCACTTGAGGCTAGCCTACAGTCCCTAAATGTGCAAAGGCAGGCATATCAAGGGGGAACGTTTATAGGCAATCACGTCCATAAACTTCTTGAGGTACATGAACATGAAATATGGTTTTACTCATTACTTTGTTGTCATACCTAAATATTTAGGCCAAGAGTATCGCCACACTCTTTGACAACTTGAGGAGAGCTCAACCAGCGTCACAATCGCAACAAGAGGCAGTCAACAAAGTTGCTAACAAGTTTTCAAGAGCCTTCTCACTCTTCAGCCATTGCCACTGTGGCTACAATTCTGCAACCTGCATGAGTGACTCTGACATACAGAAGTTAGGTAGGACTTAACTACAAATACCAGTTAATGGATACAATTCAGGTTTGCATTGCTTTTCAGAAACTAGCATCGAGACATTCATGAGCTTCTATCGACAGCAATTTCCTCGGGAAACTATTCTCCCCAAGATGCATATCATGGAAGACCATGTCATTCCGTGGATGCGTCGATGGAGAATTGGAGCTGGGCTAATGGGAGAGCAGGGAGCAGGAAAGAAACAATCAGAGCATAGCCAATGAAGTGGAGAGACTCAAGTACATAGTGAAACAGCATGTGATTGAGTCTGATCCTTGAACTCTCTCAGACCACCTCCAGCAAAAAAGAGATAAAATAATCCTGAAAAGTGACATTTTTTTATATTAATCATTTTAGTTTAGTAGATACTACAGCCAGCTACTCACACTGGCTATATTCATCATAATAAACCATGATGAACTAAAATGTCTGACTCGCAGAACCATGATGAACTAAAATGACTGATTTTTATAAGTGTGTAATCTGTCTGTCTGCCTTTTAATTTCTTGCTACTGCAATAATTATGAGGATAATTAAATGGAGTTGGACATAAGAAAACTAACAAGAAATTAAAAGGCAGACAGACAGATTACATACTTATAAAAATCATATTGAGAGTGATGAGATATATAATAATTATAATTATATACTTATAAAGCTTGGGGTGGAGGACTCGGCAATAAAGATATCCGGAAAATGGCAAAGCAATGCTTATCAACTGTATATCAATACCCCATGCCACCAGCTAGCCACTGTTTCAAAACAACTAGCTGGCTCCTCCAAGGAGATACAGGGAAACAAGCAATAGGTGTTCCACCCCACCAGTTATCAGACGCTCACAAGCACCGTTCACTCCATTCACTATATTCCTTATTACGTAGTTATTCTTTAAAAAAAAATTTAATAAAAAAAACAAAGAAAAAAACAAACAAAATGATATTATTATAATTATGGAAGACTCATAGGGGTCTGAGAGTTACAGGAAAGTGAAGGGAAAAGAAGGAATATGATTGTATGGTTTGGAGGATATTTGCACTACATAGTGCAAAGCAGCGCAGGTCCATCTATGCTTTCTGGCTCATGTCCATTTGTACCAGCTCACGCAGTTTCCTCTAGAGAATCCAGCACTGATATTCCTAGGCTGACTGATAGCGAGTAAGGTATCTCCATCTGCTAGTTTCATGTTCCTGAGGCAAAGCATGCTAATTTTTCTGGATCAGCTGCAGCAGATGTGCATAGAATTGTGTTGAACAACAGTGAAGGTATGTTTAATTAATTTGTTGTTTCATTTTTTTTGTCTTTCTTAGGATGAACACGTATATAAAAAATATCAAAATTTTAATCTCTCTACTGTGTGTGTGTATATATGCATCAGGGCTTCACACAGAAGGGGAGTAGCCCTGGAATTTTACTCCCTTAATTATAATCATAGATCTATTCTTATAAATCAATTAATCAATCAATAAATATAATCGTAAGTGAACCCTTCCAGAAGCAAGCTTACCTGAAATTGTACTCCTGTGGCAAGAAACACGGAAGGCATGAGCCCTCCAATTTCACACCCTACAGAGGGAGCTACAGTTGGCAGTTCAAGGCTACAGCGCCGTAGCTGGAAACACTACCTTTTCTTCCACTATCTATTTCCTGTCTGCATTCTATGTTACTGTGCCTGTAGACAGTTTTGGTGCAGGTTAGTACACCACATGGGACTTCAGATGAGGGTGGTTTTACTTCCCAATGATGGTGGAAATTAAAATTGTTTTATTCCTTGATGCTTGTTTGTAACAAGCATAACATATACATGCCTCGTTAGGAGTAACTTTTTGTATTTCTGATTAATGCCGCAACATTGTGATCTGATTTGGTGGTAAGATGTGTGTACTTAGCACCGTCTTTTCCATACAAATGGCATGGACCACATTTACCATCATGTACATTACTTTGTGTCATATTTCAATGCACATACCATACCACAAAATAGATGCCATATCCAATGGAAAGAGACTGATCGACCAAATATGCTCTTTTGACAGAAGGAAAGGGCTGAATAGACTTGACTGGATGAAGCAGTCAGGACAAATGGATTGACTGACTTTAGACAGGATGAAGCAGAAGGCTATAAAAGAAAGAAGAAATTAACTTACATGGTCAACCTGGCCATGACCCACTCCATAAAATTTGACCATTTCTCAACAAAATTTTGGATAATTTTCAGTCTTTTGAACTTTATCATACTAAAACCAATCCTAGTCGCTATATATAGTCCTCGTTTTATTGTCAACAAAGTTTTTATTCTTATTCTTTATTATTTGTCTCCACAACATACTATTTCATACTGCACTAAATGTTTTACAGCACCAATACTAAAATATAAACAAAAACTAGCCACTAGAAAGTAAACAAATGATGGTTACTATTTTGAAACAATAAATAGCTAAAAACTATTATAGACTTACCTGAATTTCTAACATTTCGCGTATAGTTTGTTAGTGTTGGGTTTCTCCGAGATCTATAGAGCTACTAGTTACTGTATTTCATTTATTCGGCAGTTTTCCTAAGCCTTGTGCCTTAGTTTGGTCTCGATTCCTTAGTTTGGTCTAGATTCCACTTGCTATTTCTTTGCCACGCCCCATGTTACACAAAAACAGCATGCGCACCCGGATATTAAAATATGCTTTCGCGGTGAGAGAGTTAACACATAAAGTTCACTGGAGTATCAAAAGGAACAGCTGAAGAGGCATTGTAGGATAAGTGGTAACAGGCTCCATAAGGCAAAAGGCAGACCACAACCTGTGTACTCCTGCCAGAGCAATTCAGAATGCCTAGCGGAGTTTGCTGGAGTTTCCACTAGCTCCACTGAGGACAGCAGTGTCTTTCCACAGTTTTTCTGCAACCCATGCCATTCAAAGTTGAAGCGTGCAAAGAAGGCTTCTGAGGATGGAGTTCCCTTTCACACCATTGTACCAGTAGAATGGTCACCACACGTGGAAATCTGTCAAGTAGGTTTAAAGTATCTAAGATTAACTTTAATATAATAATAATAATAATAATAATAATAATATGAATAAAAAAAAGAACATGTGGTGGCATTTTTCATTAATATTATTTTGAAACAATAACTTCTGTGTCAAATGAACTTGCTCACCTGGTAATAGGGACTACACAGTTCAACTGTGTCAGGGGACTATGAGTTCCTATGTAGGATGTACGGCCTTAGCGGTGCTAGTAGTAGGTGTTCTATAATAAAAACAATGAATGTTGATAGCTAATAGCATTGTTAACCCTTTCGTTCCGGATCCCGCTTTAAAGTGGGTGAAGACCGATAGACTTCTCCGAATTTTTAAAAATAGTTACTTTATAGCTAGAACCTTCAGATTGCATACTTCAGCCAGGACTGCTTCGACAGTACCTCACAGTAGTTGCGTTTATTTCTTCCTTGGCAAAAAAACAACAACATCGGTTCTCCGTCAAATTTAAAAAAAAGTTACCTTCTTCACAGCAGCTTCATTTATGAATCCAGTCATCTCCAGAGCTTTGTAGAAGCAGCAAAAAATTGCTTGAGCTCAGTAGCCTTCCATAACGCATTGAAACAACCGCTTCTTTGCCGACCAAGACTTTGCGGTTTGACTTACTGTCTTCTCCATTTTTTATAAAATCGCCAGTTCAACTGGGGACCTCCCTATTACGTACAGTCTTAGGTAATGCTTATTACATCATAGGAAAAAAGTGAGCGTGTCGTGTGACCCCGGTAACTATGCAAAAAAATTTTTTTTAAAAGTCATTTTTTGGAAGATGGCGTCTAGAAGTTACAATGCGGTGCAAGTTTTAGACTTGCTTGATGCTGACTTTAGCGACTCAGGATCAAGCGGAGAGAAGGGAGACGACATCTAGGGCTATAGGAGGCCCTGTATCAGGGTTGGTGGACCAGACCCCGTCAACTCTGATACTGAAAATGGGAGTCAAGAAGATGATTGAGGTAAGCTTGTCTTTCTCTTGTCTTTCTCTTGAAAAATAGCAAGCTTCTGTTGTGGAAAGGACTTATTTATAGCTATATTGAGATAGAGTAAGCTGTTTAGCTATAATATATATATATATATTTCATTGAGTTTTGAGATATGAAAGTGGCTTGTGGTTTTTTAACAAATTCAAATTTTCAAAAAAATTAAAAAAAGTTTTTACCACATATACTACTAGGACCAGATGTGAATACAGTCACCGACCCCGATTACGCAGATGAGGCGACAGGAGCAGAGTCTTCCAGTGATGAAGGAGAGGATACCGGACCTGAGTCTTCCAATGATGAAACATGAATAGGCAGCAGGTTCCAGTGATGAAGAAGAGGAAGTGGCTCCTCCTGCTCCGAGTTCTGGAAGTCCTCGCAGTCGGAGAAGGCGGGAATCGAAGAACAAGAGTCGGGTGGATGAGGTAGGGGGAGATTGGAAGAAAGATGACAACACACCCATTGATATTCCATAATCTTTTGTGTAAAGGACCACAGACTTTGATATTTGTGGCTGCTCCCACCCTCCCCCTGAACATCCCAAAAGTTGTAATATGTATTATTATTGTCGTTGTCGTTGTCTGTGTTTTTGTGGTGTTGTAGTGGAGCTTCACACTCGATGTATATGTGTGTGTGTGGAGTTGAAATGTTATTCTGGCGCTTCCAGATCTAACCGGGGAGGGAACGAACTCAGGGTGGAAGGGGGGGGGAGGGGGGTCTTTTCCAATTGGGGCTTATATGCCCATGTAAGTTGAATTTCATGTGTGTGTGTGTACACCAGTCAATTTATATTATACATTTATTTTTATGATCTGTATTCACCTGTATCTTCTTTTTTTTAGTGTGTGTGTGTGTGTATGTGTGTGCGTGCATTTGTGGAATGAGAGAGAGCAACCGTGGACAAACAGTAAGTGGCGCTTCCGTATACAACCTGGGAGGGAACTCTGGATCTTTTTGGATCGTGACTACTATGCCCACGTAAGTTGAATTTCATGTGTGTGTGTGTGTATGTGTGTACACCAGTATGTATAATAAATTATACATTTATTTTTATGATCTGTATTTACCTGTAGCTTATTTTTTCTTGTGTTCATAGATGTCTCCTACATGATCACACTCAGCACCACACACAACAAACAACATATTTTATTGTTGAACTAATATAATATTGGTATAAAATGCATCAAACAATATTATTTGGGAAAAAAATTTTTTTTTTTAAGTATTAGTAGAGGGCCTAAATATTATTCAATTTTCTTAATCAAAAAATGAGGGGAATCCCAAAATCTTGGTCTATTTAGTGATATATGGTTGCTATGGGGTTTTCCCAGCCAGCATCGAGTTAAAAAAATAAAACGGTAATGCTCTATCTCGCGGTAGAAAATTAGATTTTTCCGCGTGCGTCCAAACAATTCAGGAACGAGAGGGTTAATGTAGGCTGCCACAACTGCTTGTGGTGCCACAAACCTGGTTCCATACTGAAGGTACCTCCATCACAGAGGAAATCATATCAGCCACGGTCTTTAGAGACTTTGAAGCATGATCATGCCAGGTTCTTGTCTGAAGCTCATGGTGACCTCAAGCAGGCCAAGAATAATAACGTTATTGGGGACATCATGTTCGAGATTCCTATCGATCAAGTAAGATTAATAAATAAACTTAAAATTCAATCAAAACTACCATCATTGTCATTTTTAACCCTCTTGTTCCTGAATTGTTTGGATGCACGCGGAAAAATCTAATCGTCAACGCGGAATAGAGCATTATTGTTTTATTTTTTTAACTCGATGCTGGCTGAGAAAACCCCATAGAAACCATATATCACTAAATAGACCAATATTACATTAGTTCAACAATAAAATATGTGGTTGTTTCTGATTGTGATCATGTAGGAGACATCTATGAGTGTCCACAAGGAACATCGGACGTCGAGCTCCACTACACAGAGAACAAAGATATTTGTAATACAAGCAACAAATTATTCATGATCCTATATAATACTCCAATACCAGTCTACACAAGCATCATAATACTCCAATACCAGCTAATACACAAGCATCACAATACTCCAATACCAGCTCCAACACAAGCATCATAATACTCCAATAAATACCAGCTCCTACACAGCATCATAGTACTCCAATACCAGCTCCTACACAAGCATCATAATACTCCAATAACAGCACCTACACAGTTACTTCAACGAGTTTATCCTTCAACTGGTAACAACAGCTAATACTAAAACGATTGTATCTAATCGGCAAAAAAATAGTAGCATACTGGAACAAATTGCAAAACATAGCTAAATGCTTGCTTGTTTTGATGCTTCTCGGCTGATACCTTCAAAAACTTTCAGAGACTCCAAAGAATCACATTCGCAGTGGCTAGCAAACTATTAAGTCTTGGATTGGCAAGTTAGCTGCTACTTGATTCCTAGCAAGTTTATTAACTTGGATTGGCAAGCTTGATGTTCATATGTTTTAGCAGGACTTTACTATTTACTCATTGGATTGGCAAGTTAGCTGTTACTTGATTCCTAGCAAGTTTATTAACTTGGATTGGCAAGCTTGATGTTCATATGTTCTAGCAGGAGTTTGCTATTTACTCATTGGATTGGCAAGTTGGTATATATGCAATTATAACAAAGATAGTTATTACTATTCAGCAGAATTCGTATCACAGAATGAATTTTGGTTCAGTAGCTAGGTTTGGTATTTATGCAATTATCACAAAGATGGTTTTTATACTGTATGTTTTAGCAGAACTCTTATGCATAAGTATCACAGAATGGATTTTATTATACTATCAAGTATCATATAGTGAAATTATCTACTATGTCCACTCTCTACGCAATATTTGCAGAGCCACTTTGCCGTAGTATTTGCATTCACACATCGAATGTGATACCACTCTTCGCATTCTTCACATTCAACCATATCGCCATAAGTTTCTGGCATCTTACAGCGACAATATACTTCAAGCTGAAAGTATGGAAAGTATGTGGTGATACGACCTCCCTTAGTGGATAACGTAGGAAAAGGAAGCAATTTTTTTCTCCAAAAACAACTATTTAAGTGAGACCACATCTTCTCTTGATCAAAATCAATGTCTTCAATGTTATCACCCCGGAGAAGATGTACAGCCATAGCAATGGCAAATATACCGCAATCACTTCCACCTGACTGCTGCTGTACCCTTGGAATCCGCAGTGATAATAATGTTTCACATCTAGTATCTTCTTGACAATCCAAATACTTTCGGTATATTTGAGCCAGTTGATGAGTAAATGAAGGAGTTAATTTATGTGAATATTTACTGTCCACTATCATTACTTCTCCACCAATAGTAGTGGATAATACCCAGTATTGATATGATGGAACTGAAGTGATTCACAGTCACTATCAACTGGAGTGAACCCATTTATTTGGGAAAATAAAGTGCTTTGAAAACCCTGAATGTTGGGATAATCTCTTTGAAGGAGCTCTTGAGCCAAGTGAATGTGTTCATCAGTTAACAAACCTCCAGATTTTAGAGTTTACCTCATATGTGCTGTATACCTTCGAATCTAGAATGAATTAAACTTGACTTGAGTAAGAAGATATCCTATACCTGAGTATAAACTCAAACTGTATTCATAACTAATAAAAAAAATGTGTTTCTAGTCATTACATATAGTGTACATGAAGAGATAGGGTAAGCATGTGCAAATATTTGGAAAAGTGCTTAAGCATGAGCATTGTAAGTGCTTTTTTAATCCAATTCTTCAAAACACCTTCGCACACTTGAAAAAGAAATGTAAATGTTTACAAAGACAAGTGGTTGCCCAAAATCTGTTATAATTTGCTCAATAATTATGACAATGTATTAATACAGGTGAAATTATTACCGTAATATCTTTAGTAGGTTTCGTTAAAAGTGATCTTGGTACTCTCGTTTCTGTTACACATAGTGCTTTCGACTCTTCAACAATATTACTACCATACTCATCATCAACTATTTCTTGCAGATCTACATCAAGCTGGATGTCCTGAAAGCTATCGTCCTGGTTTTCCATGGAGACTTCTTCAAGTTGAAAGTTCTCTTCTTGTTTTGCAAAATCCTCCGAGCAAGCTGCTTGATAATCATCATGACATACTCTTTTACCAGATTGAGTTGAAGCATCTTTGTAAAACTTTAGCCGATCAACATTAATACGATTTGCCTTTATTATATTGATTTTTTTGGTTTCGTAACTGTGCAAGTTTATCCTTCAAATCAACAATCTCATATGGACCCAACCATTTAGGAACCATTTTATCTCCTTTCCTGCTGTCACGCCTTGAATTACGAAACAGTACACTTGATCCAATTTTCTCTTATTATAATCTTTCTTGTATCTCTCTTGAGCTGAAAGAACATTGTTTTTTGCTTTTCTAAACAGTACTTCTGTAACCTTCAACTCATAGCATTCATTTTTCCTTCTATACCCTCAAACTCATCTTCTTCCAAACCTTCAACAACTGGATCAACTACTTGCGATCCAATTTCCAATTCCATTGGCAGTGTTGCTTTTCTAATATAATGTAAAATGATATTATCATAGGATTAGATTAAACATATCTTATACCGTTTGAACATCATTTCAAAAGGAGTGTAGCCAGTTGACTTGTGCTTTGATGTGCGAATGGAGAACAAAACTGGATCCAGGAAAGTATCCCAGTTATCTTGGTGCTCATTTACAACCTTTAGCAAACAACTTTGGATTGTGTGATTAAACTTTTCCACCAGGCCATTGGCTTGAGGGTGATATGGAGAAGTCAAGCGATTATCTGTACCCAGCAAAGCTTGCAATTCAGCATTAACATTATTAATAAACTCTCGACCCTGATCTGTTACTATTCTTTTAGGACTGCCAAATCTATACAATAAATATGGCAATTATCGATTTTATTTATATTTTGTGCCATACAAAAAAATACCTGCAAGTAGTTTTTTAAATAAAATGTGCTACTCCTTGAGCACATTTTATCTTGTAGTGCTTGAGCTTCTGGCCACTTGCTGAAATAATCGACCATTGTTATAATGTACTTACTGCCATTTGTAGTCAAGGGTACTAATGGTCCAATTAGATCAATGCCAACCTATACAATTAAAACATAACACAGCATTGACATTACAGAGTTTACTTTGGCTCTGGTAACACCTAGTCTCTTAGCATGCAGCATCAAATCCTAGGATTTGGAGACCCCTATCCTTCAACTATCAAATTTATACGGAAATTCCAACCTTTTAATTTATACGGAGGTTCATACAAGCCATATTTATATTTCAGTAATAGCTATAAAGAACATAACTTGATCTGCTAAAGGTATTTGGTGATCCCCGGTAACCATTTACTAAAATTTGGTGACCCCAGGTCATAGGTTTTGGTGACCCACTCTAGGATATGCTGTATATAGTTATACTTGCAGGGAAGGGGTTCCTAGCAGTATTAGTTTGATAAAAGTTCTAAAAATATGCATGATTTAATTATTTACCAAGTAAAATTCGAGCTAGAGTCACCAAATCTGAATCTAAAGGACTGAGTGACCCTATAGGACACAAGTACTAATATCATCAAATCAATAGTCACATTGGGGTGTGAGGAATGAAATAATGTTTATGCATATCAAATTACACAAATATACATGACAACCATACCTGGTACCAAATTTCAGGTTCCACAGGTATAGGATGAAATGGAGCCGAAGGTTTAGAAAATTTGTCATACACCCTCTGACAGACATCACAGGTTTCTACAAAACTTTTTATATCACCCGTCATGTTCGGTTTCCAATAAAACCTTGAGCAAACTTTTTCTAATGTCTTGTCACGGCCGAAATGCCCACCTATTTTTTAAAATGAATAGTAATTTTAAAACATTATGGCAAGCTTTAAGCACTCTGATTTTTTCTTCCATAGTGCGAACTACAATCCTCCATATAGGATCACTACTGGTGGATGATAGTCTTGAGTTACTCTTGAAATATAATAACCCATCTTCACATTTGTAGTTATCCTTTGCCTATCAATAATATAGTTATGATTATGCGAACTAGATGCAAATGATGACCAGAAATTGGTAATCTAGCTGCAATCGACTCTTGACTACCAAAACAATGACTTCTCAAAAATGTAATACCAATTCACACGATAACAGTTCATTCTTCCGTTTTTTTCTTCTTACAGTACAAATTTTACCTCACTGAATATACATTTCAAAGTATTTACGAAGTTCTATCTTTTGGGGAAGTTTCAACAAGGTCACTCGAGATGCATGGACAGAAGAAAATTTTTATATTACCAGCAATACAATTAACCCTTTCGTTCCCAATCCCGCTTTAAAGCGAGTGAAGACCGGTTGGCTTCTCCGAATTTTTTTAAATAGTTACATTATAGCTAGAACCTTCAGATTGCATACACAGGTGCCCAATGCATTGGAGAAGCATCTAAAATAGCTTTCAGCCAGGACTGCTTCGACAGTACCTCACAGTAGTTGCGTTTATTTCTTCCTCGGCAAAAAAAAACAAACATCGGTTCTCCGTCGAATTTAAAAAAAAGTTACCTTCTTCACAGCAGCTTCATTTATGGATCCAGTCATCTCCAGAGCTTTGTAGAAGCAGCAAAAAATTGCTTGAGCTCAGTAGCATTCCATAACACATTGAAACAACCGCTTCTTTGCCGACCAAGACTTTGCGGTTTGACTTACTGTCTTCTCCATTTTTTATAAAATCGCCAGTTCAACTGGGGACCTCCCTATTACGTACAGTCTTAGGTAATGCTTATTACATCATAGGAAAAAAGTGAGCGTGTCGTGTGACCCCGGTAACTATGCAAAAAAATTTTTTTTCAAAGTCATTTTTTGGAAGATGGCGTCTAGAAATTACAATGCGGTGCAAGTTTTAGACTTGCTTGATGCTGACTCTAGCGACTCAGGATCAAGCGGAGAGAAGGGAGACGACATCTAGGGCTATAGGAGGCCCTGTATCAGGGTTGGTGGACCAGACCCCGTCAACTCTGATACTGAAAATGGGAGTCAAGAAGATGATCGAGGTAAGCTTGTCTTTCTCTTGTCTTTCTCTTGAAAAATAGCAAGCTTCTGTTGTGGAAAGGACTTATTTATAGCTATATTGAGATAGAGTAAGCTGTTTAGCTATAATATATATATATTTCATTGAGTTTTGAGATTTGAAAGTGTCTTGTGGTTTTTTGAACAAATTCAAATTTTCAAAAAAATTTAAAATTTTTTTTTACCACATATACTACTAGGACCAGATGTGAATGCAGTCACCGACCCCGATTACGCAGATGAGGCGACAGGAGCAGAGTCTTCCAGTCATGAAGGAGAGGATACCGGACCTGAGTCTTCCAATGATGAAACAAGAATAGGCAGCAGGTTCCAGTGATGAAGAAGAGGAAGTGGCTCCTCCTGCTCCGAGTTCTGGACGTCCTCGCGGTCGGAGAAGGCGGGAATCGAAGAACAAGAGTCGGGTGGATGAGGTAGGGGGAGAGTGGAAGAAAGATGACACACCCATTGATATTCCATAATCTTTTGTGTGAAGGACCACAGACTTTGATATTTGTGGCTGCTCCCCCCCCCCCCCCCCCTGAACATCCCAAAAGTTGTAATATGTATTGTTATTGTCGTTGTCGTTGTCTGTGTTTTTGTGGTGTTGTAGTGGAGCTTCACACTCGATGTATATGTGTGTGCGTGGAGTTGAAATGTTATTCTGGCGCTTCCAGATCTAACCGGGGAGGGAACGAACTCGGGGGGGGGGGGGTCTTTTCCAATCGGGGCTACTATGCCCATGTAAGTTGAATTTCATGTGTGTGTGTGTGTGTGTACACCAGTCAATTTATGTATAATAAATTATAAATTTATTTTTATGATCTGTATTCACCTGTAGCTTCTTTTTTCTTGTGTGTGTGTGTGTGTGTATATGTGTGTGCGTGCGTTTGTGGAATGAGAGAGAGAGCAACCGTGGACAAACAGTATGCGGCACTTCCGGATCCAACCTGGGAGGGAACTCTGGATCTTTTTGGATCGGGGCTACTATGCCCATGTAAGTTGAATTTCATGTGTGTGTGTGTGTGTACACCAGTCAATCCTAACCTGGGAGGGATCGTTCAGTCTGTGACACCATCCATGCCGGTTGAATTCCACGTGTGTGCTTGTACTGCTTTTCATTTTCAAATTACACTTTCTCAATACAATGATTGTTTATCTCATGGACAGTGTGGAGTATACATACCAGGGGTTCATACAGTGGGAGGCTAGCCCTGGGTTCCCCCCTAGAATTTTGGGAGTTGAATAGAAATGAACATTTTGGAAGCATTTGTTTTTAGTCTGATATTGTATCCCATTATGTTCCTATCATAATTGAGCCATTTAGTGCATAGGACCGAACACTGATCATCAGTATAGACTCTTATGCAAAGATGTGCATCAAAGTAGTGTAGGTTCCAAAAAATGGGTGTGGCGAAGTACACTCGGAGCCCAACCCCCCCCCCCCCAAACAAAAATCCTGTATGAAACCGCATACAATACATCATAAAGTTGCAATTATATAGGATCATGAATAATTTGTTGTTTGTATTACAAATATCTTTGTTGTTTGTGTTTTTGTGTATATGAAATTGTTTTGTAGTGGAGCTCGACGTCCGATGGCATACGTTCCTTGTGGACACTCATAGATGTCTCCTACATGATCACAATCAGCACCACACACAACAAACAACATATTTTATTGTTGAACTAATATAATATTGGTATATAAAGCATCAAACAATATTATTTCTATTTTATTTTATTTTTTTATTGATGGGAAAAGTGGATTTTTTAGGGGGAAAATTTTTTTTTTTTTGAAATATTAGTAGATGGCTTAAATATTATTCAATTTTCTCAATCAAAAAATGAGGGGAATCCCAAACTCTTGGTCTATTTAGTGATATATGGTTGCTATGGGGTTTTCCCAGCCAGCATCGAGTTAAAAAAATAAAACGGTAATGCACTATTCCGCGGTGGAAGGATTAGATTTTTCCGCGCGCGTCCAAACAATTCGGGAACGAGAGGGTTAAAGCATCTAAGGGTACTAATTAGTCAAATCTTTTTTTTTTTGTCAGACTGTTGAGGCAGCACTTATCATGGTTTTGTCTCAACAGTTATTACAATTTATCAATTTAGTTGTATGACAGTTAATACTATTATCAACTGGTTATCAAAAATACGTTATATAGTAATTCTATTATATGAAGGGCATAATAGGTACAAGCATTGTAGAAGCAGTAAAAAATGTCTTTGAGCCCGTGAGAACCTGGTAGTGTATCAGACTAACTTTTTGTTTACGGTCGAACACTCCGCGGTTGAACGAACTGTCTTCTCCGATTTTTATAAATTAGCCATTGCTATATTTAGGCCTGTTATTTCATAATACGTCATTGGAAGCATGTGACTTTACAGGGGAAAAGTGTGAGCACTGTGGGACTTCTGCAACTTCGGAATTTTTTTTTTTTTTTTTTTGCACCACCATATTCAAAATGGCTTCAACGAGTTACAACGCTGAGGACGTTTTACAGTTTTCTTGAGGAGGACGGTTCTGAGTTTCCTGATTCAGTTTCAAATGGAAAGGAAGGAGATGAGGTCTACCCTTCCAGTGGACCTAGTTTCAGCGGCGATGAATCAGAATACAGCAGCTGACTCTGAAGTTAGACGGAAACATTTCTGACAATGGTAAGCTCATATTTTAGGTATTTTTTATCACAAAAACAGCCTTCTTGTTAGCGTAGCTAGCAAAAGAAAGGTATTAGCTTCACTATGATGTTTTTTATATGTGTTATTCTTGAGTAGATTTTTAATTATATATCTTTTACTGTTGTTGTTGTTGTTTTTTTACCACATTCACATTTTCAAAAAATTTCAAATTTATTTATGTACTTATAGCAGTGGGAGGAGATGCTAGCTTTTAGGATGTGTATAGTACATATTTGGTTAGGTTTACAAGTCACATCAGCTGAATAACCAATTTTTTGTGTGTTGGAGTGTTTTAGGGGTGTGTACTGACGGGAATAGCCCTGATAATGTGTTCCGACTTGGCGTAGATGTACAGAGATTGGATGTGACTTCATATTGTTACAGCCAGGGTAAGTTGAGTATCATTTGTATATATGTATGCCTTTGAAGGGTGTGTGTGCATGTCAGTGGTAAAATACACTAGCAAACAAAAACATTGTGTTGTGTTTGTATTGTTTTAGAGGAACGTATTCGTGCAACCTTCGTGGTGATCTTTGCCGACCTAGGGTGGATTGGTACTAGGTCTCTGTGTAGCCTTTTGAGAAGAATTTCACTTTGACATTCACATTTGACGTGTATTTGTGTATGTAATAGTATGTGTATGTTACCAAATTTATGCATAAACAACACTGTTATTGTGATCATAGATAGTATTGTGTATTACACTAAAGTTTGGTGTTTTCTTTACAAAAAAATGTTTTTGAGTGTCCTTATAATATAATATATACAGTAATGTGCTTCTGTAGCTTTCATATAAATAAGGTATAATATTCTTCTAGGAAATTCTTGTGGATCTTTTCCAACTTGACGTTCGACGCAGTAATGCTCTTTCTGTTCCAGAGATGACAGTCACCCCTATGCCCAAGTTTTATCTCACCTGTGATGAAGGAACCAAAGATTTATGATCTATATCATTGTAATGATATTATATTTGTAATAATAACTTTTTTTGTCAAGTTCATATTTTTTTTTTTTTATGTACAAGTATATACAAATTTTGTCAACACTTTTTTTGGTAGCTCAAATGTATGGAGCTGTTATGGGCGGTAGAATCACCTAACTGTCTCATTATTTATATCGTTGGAAAGCTCAAAGCAAGCTAAATTTGTTTTTAAGGGTTTAAACGAGCCTAAAAGAAGATATAAAAATAAAACGTTAATTAATTTGATTAACCGGCGTTGCCCAAGGTCATCGACGCGTGTAAAATTAACTAATAAGTACATATTATTTTATTTTTACTTATAGATTACACTAGAATATGAACCTAATGCTTAATTATACCCTATGCTTCTGCTTACCTAAATATGCCCAAGATTATGTTTGCATATTATGGACATCTCAGTCTGTGTAATTGGAATGGACAATTAATAGCTAGAGAACTATAAGGACAACTCAATGCCGCTTTGTTATACAAGTCTTGCTATGATTAATGTGTCAGTTTTAGCCCCACCCATTTTTACTTGTGTGCAATAGCACAGCAGTATTAAGCAAGCAATGACATTACACACTATATTTTGCACGATTCTGTTGTTTTAATGTTTAGATCAATTTTCTACTAGCTATGCCAATTGCTACACCAAATTGAACAAAGTCAAGTGCTAAATAGTGTACCTACATGTTTTTTTAGTGCTATAATATATTGGTGTCATGCTCTTTCGCTATTGTATTTTATAAAATCCTTTTAATAGTTTTCCTCTTAGAGGGCTTAACAGAAATATTTTTTATTATATTTTCATAAATGGAAGCATGTACTTACATTGATCTTGTGAAATTTTTCATGTGCTTAAACTCTCTTAATAAAATTTAGCTATACATGAATAAACTTGCATGTCCTTTTTTTTTTTTTTTTTTCCAAAATTTTTATCATGTTTCATTTCAAATTTGAAATCAGAATCATTGTTCATTCCTTGCATATCCACTCTGAATTCTTGTATTCTTCAAAGTTATATCAATAAGTTTCATTCCTTAACAACTTATGTTCCTAAACCATTATACATTTCTTTTGAACACTTCTAACATATATAGTACAGAGTTTATTTCAGGATTTTTTCCAAGGGAGGTGGGGGAGGGGGGGGGGGGGGGGGGGGGGGGGGGGGGGGGGGGGCGGGGTAATTACACATTATGGAGATCACATTTATACAGCGTAATGTCAAGTATCTGACAAAGTAAAACCAGCATGAATGAAAACATCCGAGTTGGGGGGGGGGGAGGGGGAGTGAATGCCCCCCTTGCCCCTCCCCACAGAAATAAACCTTGAATAGTATCTCTCATTCTGTCTAGGGCTTTTTTTACATTTCATCAGCCACAACTGCATGGTGGCAACTACATGTACCAGATTAAATCCAGACATGACACCATTTTGTAAACTTGAGATTTTAGAGCTCCGCAATCAATCTTTTCATATTGGAAGCCATTCACCACATGGTAGAGTCATTGGTTAACTCAAAACTATAACTCAATCTAAAAAGACTACTTAACTAAATGCGAACAGATGCACGACAATTTTCCCCAATTATTTTAATTTGTGTGGGTAAGTGTTAAAAGAAGTCAGCAATTAAAAAGTGTTATATAGGAGCCAATCAGTTCTGAATTTAAATGGTATAAATAACTTGGTAATTTATGTGATAATGATATTTTTTTATCTTTTCTTTTGTACGGAACCTAGGAGCATGATTCATATAATGTAGGATGATAACTGCAACAATGCTTAATCAGTTAGTGGACACTGTGACTTTTAATTTGAATTTGCAAATATATTGTATCAAAAAAAATCAATTGAGAATATTAGAGAATTGACATATAAAGCTATGTAATAATAGGAAAATTTACCTCCTAATATCTCTGACAAATACATCTTTTTAGACTTTGCCCATGTTTTCTAGTTTAATCAATCTTAATTATTTATCTTAAAAATTTTGCTGCACTAAAATTTCATATACAAGGATACTTTGGATGGTATACAGTCCTCCCTCCCCCACCCCCACACCTCTGCCACATTTTCAAGCAAATATTATACAAAAATGAGATAAATAAGTCCCTTGAAAAACAGTATGCTAACTTACGCACTTTATAAATATATGTTTAGACCCATCCGTGTTGTTAGCACTGGATCTGAACCTGGATTAGGTACAATTTAAGATGTGTACATTTAGTGTCTGTAGGTTTCTCTTTAATTTAAATTATGTATCCATCTCAAGAAGTGTTTATAGTGAGAAGGCTTTTATTTGATTCCCTGGTATTGTTTGTGATATAACTTCAATATTGAGTTTATAATGTTATCAGATTTTTTTTTTAGCTTCGATTGACATTATATCAAGATCTACCCAAGATGGTGGCCAGGGAAAGTGTGTGGAACTGATTTCATGTATCACAAGTCCTATACAGGGAAACTTGTTTTGGTTTGCTGAGTTTCCTAATGGATCAGAAACGAGATTTGCAAGAAATGATGGAGGAAATTCTGAACCTAATCCGCCATATAATGAAATTACATTAGATGGTGTCACAGATTACTATACTGAAGTAACTCGAGGAATTATGAATGGAAATTTGTTCACTAATTTTAATACAACATTATCTTTTGATGTACTAGAAACAACTAAACTAAGCATATCTAGTATCTGGTGTCGATCAACAGATACTAATAGCAGCAAAATAATTCCTATGAAACTGCAAGTTGATGGTGAGTGGTAAATGAATAGTCCAACTAATTCTATATGTAAAAATATTAACTACACTACTGTGATCACTGTAATTAGTGGCAATATTTCAGTACAAAGGAGAGCAAGTTAGCTTAGCTGTAATTCAATTAACTAGCAAGTAACCTGCCAAACAGTGGCGCCTGATGTACTAAGTTTTGCAAATTAGAAGTCAGTGGCATGTAAAGTATTTTTATCCAAGGTTTTTCTCTCCAGCTCCTTTTCTTCCAAGTCTATTGTTCAATAGTGGAGTCACTAAGAGAATACAATACAATGCTTTATCCACGAAGAGAATACAATGCACATCTTGTGCTGGTATTATCCAGTGAAAGAGTTTGTATGTGGGTGTGTGTAAAAGTATTGTGTTGCTAAAGAATAGCAAATGTAGGCTGCTAGGATTTAAATATAATTTCAGGTAGACCAGCTCGCTTGCCATTTGTGCTAAAGCAATCAATAGTCTAGGCCATGAGTGTCTTTTGCATGTTAAGCTAATAAAGACATTATTTACAGCTATTGTTTTTATTGCTTGATACCTAATTTAGAATGACCTAATAAACTATTTGTTTGGTCTCAGAATTGATTTTGTGACTAGCTAGTGTATAGTGGTGCTAAGGGTTCACATCTTTGGTGCTTCATTATATTTATTAATTATAGTTGTCCTAAAAGTATTTATAAATTTTAATGAATCTTTAGAATATTTTACCAAATTTCTTCTGATAGGTAGCCTTATTATATACATTAAAATACTGTATTATATATATATACATATATATATAATTGGAAAGAATAAGAGAATAGATTCTTTTTCATGAAAATTGGTTTAAAATTCAAACAACAAAGAATAACCACGTGTAAAACCTTGCTACTTAGTTTGCTAGGGAACCAAAACCACATTATTATGTTTATTATCATAGGTCCACAGCTTTCTGTAAATGACTTTATGAAAATAATATCCAAATATATATAAAAAAATTGTGATGTTGATTTAGTTGTTTAAATTCCTGGAAAAATAAACAGTGAAAGGGTTCAGGTTTAAAAATCAGGTATTTCATTGTATATACTTTCGTACAACTATTTTGTTTACTTAATAGGAATAAGGTATCAATTGAAGAAATCCATTCACCTGAAGGACACTATTGTGTGTACTGGAAACAATATTCCACTGCAACTGAATGTGGGAGGTTGCTCCCTAAATACTAGTAATGATGTCCTACAATGGTCTATTGATGGAACCTCAGTGCTCCATTATTCATACTATATGGGTAGCCTCATAGAAGTTCATCAAAATCTCAGTAACTATACTGCTACTACCACAAGTTTACGAAGAAATGTGGACAGGTTAAATGTAACTTTAAATTTACAACTGTATTTAAACTTTCCAATTGTCACCTCAATATCTTGTGGATCAGATTTTGTTCGCAGCAATGAAATACAATTTTGTTCCAGTAAGTTAATAGTTTGTTGTTATTTTTATACAAGTGGTACATTTTAATGAATATATTGTATTATGAACTAATACAATAATCTTATATATAATGGATGTTTAGTAATTTTATTTGTAATTGTCTGATGTAATTGTAATGTGTACGATCTGGACTTTTGTACAAGTTATCTCTGGGATCTCGCTGTCTATCAAATGTGACAGAGACAGCCAAGTCCCAACAACGACAATTAGTTATAATAGATTACAAATAGATAATAGAACACAATGAAAATGAGTCACTGCACAGAAAGTGGAATAAAACGTAACTAAGAAAATGCGAGAAGTGCGTGCATTATAATAAACAATAAAATAGCTACGGGGTTTATTAATGTTCGATAATATCGGGAGTTCCTCGATATCGGGAGTTCCTGAATGTTCTGCACATGCTTGAGGTTCTTCCAGGAATCCTAGTAGGCCTGGACAAGTGGTCTGCACTGAATTCTATTGTAGCATAAAAATTATTTACTATTAATTTAAAAAAGGGTCTAACTTTAACAAGAAGGTTTTGTAAATAGTAGATGCAAAGACAATCTCACTAGTAAATCTAACTACCATCAGCCTGAGTAAATTATATTAGCTTAATGATACATTAACTCACACTTTTCATCATCCCCTTTAGTTATATTTAAACAAAGCTAAGGATGCAGGCTAAATATAAATACATTCACCACTCATGGGCAAAAACATTCAGAACTATCTAAAGTGCACCTGCAAGACTTGTTCATGATGAATCATTCTATTATCATGTATCGAGCTTAAAATCAACACTGCTATAGAATGTAGACAGTTCTCAGAGTTTTAATACTTAAAGTTACCACAAATTTATTGCAAAGACAGATAAAAAACCAACACAAATTGTTCAACAGTGAATATTATATATGCTGGTTGTTAATTGAATGAATAAAGTGACTAGTTACAAGAACAATTATCAGCAAAACAGTATCATTTTTTAATGGCTTCACTTTCTTAATAGGCAATTTCTAATAAAAAGGTCTTATTACTAAATTACAGTGTAATAGATAAATAATTTAATTATGCCTACTGCCTATTCTAAATGCTTTATTAACAAAATTTGAAAAATTATATTAAAATTATTTTAGATACTGATTTGAACGTCAACCTGACAATAGAATTTGCTGAAGGTAGATTGCAGAATATTAAGGCTGAATGGATTAATGTGGTAAGTTAATTTGTTTTCTTAATAGTGCAAGAATAAGTATAGTCAAATTATAGTGGCTTCTTCTTACATTATGTTAACACTACTAGCAAGCTACCTAAGCAACTGAAACTCCCTCAAATCTAATAGTGTAAGAAAGCTCATGCGCATGAGTTTGGTACGTCACCTCTTTGTAAACCAAGTTTAATGGGAATTTTTTTATTTTTTTATTTCATGTTAACCCTGCAAGTGGAAAACAAGTTTTGATAGAGGAGAGAATACATTCAAATAAATACAAAAGGTTTCGGGAGAAAAAAACATCTGATAAGTAATTAACCGTCGCTGGTATGACTTTCATATGGCAGTCAGACTACCCACTGCCACAAAAAAAATTATAGAAATGGACCTGTATAAGCTATCAATTTCATTCAGCTATCCAAATATGTGAACCTAAAGCTGTACTTTATTATTGTTAACCTACATGTAATGTATGAAGCCATGACATCAAGCATTCAGTATCCACACAAGCAATTATTGCCTCTCAGTTTAACGTGGATGGGGTTAAAACCTTTGTGATTTAGGGTTTTTTAGGCCGAAGGAGTCGAGAAAGAGGTTGACAATAATTTAGTATGAGTTTACAGGAGCTTGGGCTAAAGCGATCACCCCTTGAAAATTTTATATGGTCTCCAGACAGCTATTCAAGTGATTATTAGAGCTCATTCAGAAAGTAAGCCAGAACTAGAGGTTGCCTTTGCAATTAACTGGGCACAAGTATATACAGAGCTCAGAAAACTGTGGTTATCTTTCCAGTTTCAATTCTATCCTAAGTAATTGGAGAGTGAGTAAAGCAAGCGAGACACTCTCAGGGGTAACACAATTGAAAATCAGGGATATTAGTTTGTTTATAATGTGTGGACATACATATTTCATTTTGCACTTTGACCCTCGCATTTTTGTGTTTGCTTCTTGGTCTATCCCTTCCCATACTTCCACTAAACAGAGTCTTTTCATTTAGCGATCCTGTATCATTCAAGAAAATTAATTATTTACCCCTTCGTATTAGGTTGTTTCTGAATACCACAAGACACACTTGGGTTCTAAAAACTTACTGTTATACTCAACACTGTGCAGTAATTCTTTAAAATTTCTTGTTGTTGTTGTTTTTTCAAGTTGCAAAATGCTATGGCAAATGGTCACTATGGTATTGAAACCCTTTACCAGATGTAATTGTAAAAACTCAGCTTTTTTTAGTAGTGTAAGTGCTTGTGGTCAAAAGATACAGGTAATTCAGATAGTCAGAATGCCATATTAGAGACTACAGAAAATACTAGTACTCGGGGAATTTAGGTAAGAAAGTGGTTCTGTGTTTGTTAGCTAAAGTATATAATGGTCACAACGGCTACGTACTTAGCTATACTTTTAGAAATGGACTGATAGATTTGTTTGAAGTGTTTCATTTATGAACTGGCTCAAGCACATCACTAGTATATAACAATGGCTTATCACTCGCAAATTACATTAATATTTAACCCTTTCGTTCCGGATCCCGCTTTGAAGCGGGTGAAGACCGATTGACTTCTCCGAATTTTTAAAAATAGTTACTTTATAGCTAGAACCTTCAGATTGCATACACAGGTGCCCAATGCATTGGAGAAGCATCTAAAATAGCTTTCAGCTAGGACTGCTTCGACAGTACCTCACAGCAGTTGCGTTTATTTCTTCCTCGGCAAAAAAAAAAACATCGGTTCTCCGTCGAATTTTAAAAAAAGTTACCTTCTTCACAGCAGCTTCATTTATGGATCCAGTCATCTCCAGAGCTTTGTAGAAGCAGCAAAAAATTGCTTGAGCTCAGTAGCCTTCCATAACACATTGAAACAACCGCTTCTTTGCCGACCAAGACTTTGCCGTTTGACTTACTGTCTTCTCCATTTTTTATAAAATCGCCAGTTCAACTGGGGACCTCCCTATTACGTACAGTCTTAGGTAATGCTTATTACATCATAGGAAAAAAGTGAGCGTGTCGTGTGACCCCGGTAACTATGCAAAAAAAATTTTTTTTCAAAGTCATTTTTTGGAAGATGGCGTCTAGAAATTACAATGCGGTGCAAGTTTTATACTTGCTTGATGCTGACTCTAGCGACTCAGGATCAAGCGGAGAGAAGGGAGACGACATCTAGGGCTATAGGAGGCCCTGTATCAGGGTTGGTGGACCAGACCCCGTCAACTCTGATACTGAAAATGGGAGTCAAGAAGATGATCGAGGTAAGCTTGTCTTTCTCTTGTCTTTCTCTTGAAAAATAGCAAGCTTCTGTTGTGGAAAGGACTTATTTATAGCTATATTGAGATAGAGTAAGCTGTTTAGCTATAATATATATATATATTTTATTGAGTTTTGAGATTTGAAAGTGGCTTGTGGTTTTTTGAACAATTTCAAATTTTCAAAAAAATTTAAAAATTTTTTTACCACATATACTACTAGGACCAGATGTGAATGCAGTCAGCGACCCGATTACGCAGATGAGGCGACAGGAGCAGAGTCTTCCAGTCATGAAGGAGAGGATACCGGACCTGAGTCTTCCAATGATGAAACACGAATAGGCAGCAGGTTCCAGTGATGAAGAAGAGGAAGTGGCTCCTCCTGGTCTGAGTTCTGGACGTCCTCGCGGTCGGAGAAGGCGGGAACCGAAGAAGAAGAGTCGGGTGGATGAGGTAGGGGGAGAGTGGAAGAAAGAGGACAACACACCCATTGATATTCCATAATCTTTTGTGTGACGGACCACAGACTTTGATATTTGTGGCTGCTCTCCCCCCCTCCTGAACATCCCAAAAGTTGTAATATGTATTGTTATTGTCGTTGTCGTTGTCTGTGTTTTTGTGGTGTTGTAGTGGAGCTTCACACTCGATGTATATGTGTGTGCGTGGAGTTGAAATGTTATTCTGGCGCTTCCAAATCTAACCGGGGAGGGAACGAACTCGGGGGGGAGGGAGGGGGGGGTCTTTTCCAATCGGGCTACTATGCCCATGTAAGTTGAATTTCATGTATGTGTGTGTGTGTACACCAGTCAATTTATATTATACATTTATTTTTATGATCTGTATTCACCTGTATCTTCTTTTTTCTAGTGTGTGTGTGTGTATATGTGTGTGCGTGCATTTGTGGAATGAGAGAGAGCAACCGTGGACAAACAGTATGTGGCACTTCCGTATATAACCTGGGAGGGAACTCTGGATCTTTTTGGATCGTGACTACTATGCCCATGTAAGTTGAATTTCATGTGTGTGTGTGTGTGTGTGTACACCAGTCAATTTATGTATAATAAATTATACATTTATTTTTATGATCTGTATTCACCTGTAGCTTCTTTTTTCTTGTGTGTGTGTGTGTATGTGTGTGCGTGCATTTGTGGAAAGAGAGAGAGAGCAACCATGAACAAACAGTATGTGGCACTTCCGGATCCAACCTGAGAGAGAACGAACTCGGTGTCTTTTTCGGTCTGTGACATCATCCATGCCGGGTAAGTTGAATTTCATTTCAACTTACTGATATTTGGGTGTCCAGCTAGGGGGGTTGGGGGAGGGGGGGTTATGGTACAAGAATGTCAGTGAAAAGTAATGACGGGGGAGGGGGGGGCAATTCAGCGAGGCCAGCTGTTATGTTACAAATATCATTGTTGTCTGTGTTTTTTTTGGTATTGTATGGAGGTTCCGGATCCTATGGGAGGGATCGTTCAGTCTGTGACACCATCCATGCCGGGTAAGTTGAATTCCACGTGTGTGCTTACTGCTTTTCATTTTCAAATTACACTTTCTCAATACAACGATTGTTTCTCTCATGTACAGTGTGGAGTATACATACCAGGGTTCATACAGTGGGAGGCTAGCGCTGGGTTCCCCCCTAGAATTTTGGGAGTTGAATAGAAATGAACATTTAGGAAGCATTTATTTTTAGTCTGATATTGTATCCCATTATGTTCCTATCATAACTGAGCCATTTAGTGCATAGGACCGAACACTGATCATCAGTGTGAAGTATAGACTCGTATGCAAAGATGTGCATCAAAGTAGTGTAGGTTCAAAAAAATAGGTGTGGCGAAGTACACTCGGAGCCCCACCCCAAACAAAAATCCTGTATGAAACTGCATACAATACATCATAAAGTTGCAATTATATAGGATCATGAATAATTTGTTGTTTGTATTACAAATATCTTTGTTTGTGTTTTTGTGTATATGAAATTGTTTTGTAGTGGAGCTCGACGTCCGATGGCATACGTTCCTTGTGGACACTCATAGATGTCTCCTACATGATCACAATCAGCACCACACACAACAAACAACATATTTTATTGTTGAACTAATATAATATTGGTATATAATGCATCAAACAATATTATTTCTATTTTATTTTATTTTTTTATTGATGGGAAAAGTGGATTTTTTGGGGGGAAAAAATTTTTTTTTTTGAAATATTAGTAGATGGCTTAAATATTATTCAATTTTCTCAATCAAAAAATGAGGGGAATCCCAAACTCTTGGTCTATTTAGTGATATATGGTTGCTATGGGGTTTTCCCAGCCAGCATCGAGTTAAAAAAATAAAACGGCAATGCTCTATTCCGCGGTAGAAAATTAGATTTTTCCGCGCGCGTCCAAACAATTCAGGAACGAAAGGGTTAAAAATAAATAACAAGACATAATTTTTTTTAATTATGCTAAGCAATACATTTCGTGGTTTTCAAAGCCTTCATACAGAAAATGAATCTAGGAGGGGCAAAAAACAACTTCTTTAGATTTTTGTAGGGGCACTAAGAGTAATATACAGACACATTACGTTGTATAGAGACCCATGCAATACATAGAATCGTGCAAAAGGTAGGCTAATACCATGCTGCATTGTCAGAATGTCACTAAAGGATTTTGAGGGGGGGCAATAGCTTCTCGGGAGAAGGGAGGCAAATGCCCCCTTTTTCCCCCTTAAATGAAGCCCTGTAAGCATCAATACACTCAATCCCATCTTATCCGGACGCCTCTATTACGGGCATGCCCATTTACCAGGCACAAGTTAGCCACTCGATTAATCAATTTTTGCCTCACGATCTCGTTAATTTGACAACCATTACTACAAGCTGGTTATTTCTAGAGTGTTGCAGTGAAGCCTACTGAAGGTTGCAACTGGAACGGGACTGTGCTTAAGCTTGAAAAAAAAAAAGCCTGAAACTTATTGATAAAGGTTGGTTCAACGCGTAGTTGGAGAAAACTATGTCTTTCCCTAAAGTAACAGGCATTTCTGAGATAGGAGATTGAGTGTAGTTTAAAATTTTACAACTATCATCTGCCAAAAAAAATTAAAGGAAAAATAGCGACAACTCCACAGATAGTTTTTAAAAAAATATTTTTATTGGTCAATTTTCGCGTGAGATTGAGCATTTTCTTAACAATTTTAGTAATACAAAGATCGACGTTCGTGCTCGACTACTTGTTAATATACTATTTGACGACCACAATCACACATAATGTCTACTAGGAGGAACAGTTGTATTTATTTGCCACATTGGTATGTTGATCAGACATACATGTAGGACCTCCAGTATATTGTGGGAGTCAGGGTGTTTGGATTTTAGGGAAGTATTTTGCTTTTCCCAGAAGGCCTTTATGAAGACATTTGCAAACCCCCCTCCCCCTGATTTTCATTAATTTCATAAAAACAACAAAGTTCCCTGAAATACTATTTACAAATATTGATTTGACCTCCCCCAAAATTTAATTCTGAAAATTCCCCTGAGAAGGATTCTGTGATGATTTCTAACCCTGTATTTACATATTTTTGTTGTTGTTGTTGTTGTTGTTTTGTAGCTGACATGGGAAAATATTTCTGTATTTACCATTGAATTAATCAATGATGAAAGTGTGTCATTGAATACCGCTAATATATCCTGTCAGACCAATGTTTGTACTGAGGTCATTCCAGTCACCACTAACAGTTCCTCCTATGTAGTGATCATATCTACTATATGTGACATTACTTCAAATAAATCAATAAGTAAGTCATACAAGTTATTAAATGCTACTCGCCTTTTAGTTATTATGTAATTTTAGATGCCTCCCATGAACAATATTTGAACTATTCTCTGGTTGAGGACAACTGTATGCTTAATGCCAGCTGTACAGCGAATGTGAATGAAGTTTGTGCTATCAGCTCCTCTTCCGATTCATCAAGCATTTTGATGACCAGCATGAATCAGAGCTTTGATTCAACGATACTGGACTTAACAGAAGCTTCTTCATATGGTGAATTCGAATTCAATGCAACATATCAGGGTATTAAGATTTCATTGAAAGTCAACTACTCCTATTGTAAGTTTTAAGTGTTTTTTTTTATGCACTCACTACTTGTACCTTAGTACTTATGTAGGTTAGCTGCTGCTACGTTCTAAAGTATTTAGATTCGGATAACATGAATCGGCAGGGCAAGGTATTAAATCTTTGGCCGTGAATAGCATGCTCGGTATGCTCAGACGCCACAGCTTGAGGCTTCAGACATTAATAGGAGCAGATTCACGATGTCCTAATCCAACTATTACATATCTATATTTACATATGTTTGCCTCAACAGTGACTGTAGAGCAGATAGTTCATCTTTTTTATTTTACTTTGGTCATCTAACTAGAGAACTAAGAGGGCAAATCCTGAGCATTAATTAAAAAAATGCAATAATTTCCAAAAGAAGTCACTATTGTTGAATAACAACGTTCTTAAATATTCAGCATATAAAAAAATAATAGTTTATGAATACAACTTTAAATTAAATGTACTTAATTAGGGCATTTAACAATGGCCTGCTTGCATCTCTGGGATTCTTCATGAGTTTTAAGGGCTTTTTTATGGGCATGATCTTTTGAATCAGCCTTTCTACGCTCCTGGGACTGATCCTCATAATTATTCTCAAGCTATGTGCTTGACACTCACTCAGCCGTATAGTTTAATAAGCTCTTTTCTGCAGGGTACATGACATTTTATGGATTTAGTATTAAAATAGTACAGCAAGTTTAACACAGCACTTTTATTAATGGTGTAAATTTTAAGTTATCTATATAATTTTTACACATTTACATTTTTGCTAATTGTATAATGTATATCTCAGTGTTCACTTCTTCATTTTTTGCCCCTATTTAAAGATTACAAGAATTGTGTTCTGCTATTCTGAAGGGTTTGCTTGGCACTGAAGTAGTTTCTTACTATTATTACATCATATTTCATTATATTCAGTTATTTATTTGCTTTAATTGATTGTAATTACAGCAATGGAAAAGGAGGAGTACAGTGCACTTATTGGAACTGCTGTGGCTTCTTTCATACTAGGAATAGTAATTCTAATAACAGGATTTGGAGTATTCATTTTCATCAAACAATTCCAACGTGACGACAATAATTGTAAGTTGTTCAATGATATCAATAAAACTGATGTGTCTTATCATAACATTTATTTTCAGCTTTTCTACTGAGGGCAACATTTGTATACAGCCTAATACCAATGCTAATTACTATAACTGCATTAGCACTATGGATTTCTTATGCTGGAATGCCAAATGGTAAGTTATCTAAATAGATAAAGATGCTAATTAACTTGTAATTGGTATCGCTGTTCTGACCAATTTAGTGTCAGTGTCCATTATTTACTAATTCTAATCTGTTTCTATGTTATAATAAGTGAGCAGTCCATGTGGCATATTCCACTTGTCATTTCTTATACAATCCTTTTTAACTTTTTGTTTTTGCAGGAGATTGTGATATTGGGAGTTCAAAGTACAATATTCTATTGGCTGCATCAGTATTTTCATTTCTACTGCCTGTACTATCAATTGTTTCTTTGGGAGGCTTCATATTATATGTGGACAAAAGCAAAAAAGGAGACCATGATGTGTCCAGCATTGAAGTAAGACCAATGAAACTATGCAATGGTTGTAGTGTAATTTTTTTAAGTCCACTGTTGGCAATTTTTCTTAGTTTATAGAGTTTAATACAAAATGTCCATACTTACCACTTCATGTTCCACTCAAGTACACATAACTCTATAATTCATCAGACTTGATATTATATCGCATAAAGAAATTAACCATTTTATTTAAAATGCCAGTGTGGCATCTTCCCAGTAACATATGTATGAACAAAAGTACTTTGAACACCTATTTTATTTGATGTTCACAAAAAATTGAAATTTGTGAACCAGAATGGGTTCAAAACTACTAGAGATGTACTTTATCCTCGATCTCAACTGCATTGTCTTCTCCTGTCACTACATTGCCTACTTAACACTAATTTAACCATAACTGCGTATATGTGGGCGCAAAATGTTAGGCACTCGGCATCTTAGAATTTCTCAGTCGAAAAAGTTCTCGATCTCTGTCTTCAGACAATAAACCCTAAACTGCCCGTCTGGGTTCAAAATTTTTAAAGAAAGTGCTATGCCTCCTCTGCTTACAATAAAGACATTGTGAAGACTCGACCAGTTTTGTTCGGAGTCTCCTCAAAACCTGCAGTAAGATGGACTGGTTGTTGCTCTCTTTCAGGCTTTAAGAAGTTTTTCTTTTGTTTGTTTTGCTCAATATACGTACTTTGGATGGTTTGTTTGCAATTGTACTAGCAATAAAATTCTAAAATCCAATTCTAAGGAACGCCAGAAGTGTTGAAGCATCAGCGTCAAAACAGTTAATAACTCACAAAACTAGAATAAATTTACTCCATATCATTGTAAAGCATGAACCGAACCAGATAAAAATCTGCCCATTTCAAACTCCAGAACAGGAAAAAGAATGCTATTTTAAAACTCAATACGAACGTCTATAGGAACAGAATAACCACAGCTTTCCCGCTCACCTGAATGTAGTCAATTGGTATGGCTCAATTGAGTAAATGTTTTTTTCCGGCAGCACACAACAATAAGCCACTTTCTGATGGCTAACTTTTCCATTTTTTATTGTTTAGTTGAAAGGTTCTTATATGATTATGAGTTCAGGGGCCATCTAATTTTGAGAGGTTAATTGGTCTCTCGCTGTTATCAAATCATGGCTTGTCTATCAATAGTGTATTGCCACTGTTTAGCTAGCAATTTATGTAGTAAATAACTACAGTTTCAAATGTATTATTATACTTACTAATGGTGAGACTATTTGCTAGGCTTCTTTCCTTTCTGCTATTCTATTTCTAAATATAATATTGCCACAATTCTGGGTGATTCTGGCTAAAGCTTGTAGTTTATAGTGAAATTAGAGTGACACTTTAAATTCATGTTTTTATTAGTATTTTTGTGATGAAACATGTAGGAGTCCACAGTTATACTAAACTGGAGTAAAAAAAAACAATTAGTGGTTTTATGCAGCAGACTGGTTAGAGGGGCTTTTAGCTCCATTAAACTAGACCAATGACTAGGTTGCAGATAAGTACGGTACATTGGAGACAAAATAAAGTTATGGATTCTGTCCCGTAGTACGGCCGTAAAACGGTAGTTTTTTGTTACAACCTGTTGGTCAAGTTAAAATCAAGTGAACTTCACACCTATACCCAAATGTAGACACTTTTATTCTTTAAAGGCTCTATTAGAGCTGGACTAGATACCAGTATTATCGTTGCAATCCAAAGCGATATTTCAATACTTGTACACTATTATCGTTTTCTCACAAAATATTTGGTATGGGTCATTAAATTAATGCAGGAAATTCACGCGCATTAACATATTATAAGGAACAGCCTTTTAGTTGTTTGTAAACATGGCTATAACACGGTATGAGCAAAGTTTTAAAGTAGCTAGCAATGTCTGTGAGTTCAAATTCTGGCTTGCCTCGCAGACTAACTTTGGACTGGAAGCGGATGAACATGGCAAGCTCAGTTTGGATAAAATTTACTCTGTTAAATATTATTTATGAAATATCGTGATATATCGCTTTATCGCTATAATGATAGTAAGTATCGTATCGCCTGTGATTATCCTATATTGCCCAGGTTCTATGTTGATAAATAAAAATAGGTATCACTGCAAATTGAAGTTTTGTTTGTTTTGTTTGTTTTTGTTTTTGTTTTTTGAAATCCTATTCATTAGTATTTTTTCTTAATTTTTTAGTTACCACAACGAACTTATTCATTCAAGTTTAATGTGGAATCTATGGTGCCACTAGTCTCTGAAGATGATTGTTCTAGTTGTGGAACAAGCATATTAATTAAAGTGCCTTCTTGCTTTTGTCCTAACTGTGGAAAGGTAAGTTTCTCTAATTAACCCTCAGCATGCATGCACGAGAGGGTTATAGTAGTCGTCCTGTCTGTTTGTCTGTCTGTCTGTCACGCTCTGATTTTGGAGATTACTGACAATTAACAGTTCATTTAGGCATGAACTTACTCAGGACGAATATTTAATACCTTTTATTGTGCTACTTTTTTATTTATTTCAGGCTATTCGTTGAGAAAAAGCGGAGCTTTCAACTCCGCGTAGGTACCAGCTTTTGTTGGCAACGCCGCCTAGCGTCACGTCATAATAACGGGAGAGAATAATTGCTGCAGCCAGCGGTGTACTTAGCTTTATGCTCAGGTTCCTAAGCGTTACTCCGGGGAAGTTAACGGAGTTGAAAGAAGTGAAGTTTCGCATTGAAAATGTATACAAGTGAGTGTTTCTGGCTAGTTTAGCTTCTTCTCTTATGAAGACAGCGTTTCCATGTACCATTTTCATTGGTCGAGCTATTTTGATACCTCATTAAAATAGCTAACAGATTGCTTGTTCTTTTGGAAGGAGATTATATTGTAATAGCTAGGTAGTGTTTAATAGTGCTGAGGGTTCGCACCTTTGGTGCTTCATAGAACTGGTAGTTTAAAATACTTATGGTACTCCTAACTTGTAGAGACTATGTGGAGATTGCAGTAGAAATGAAGAAAGAGAAGTTTACATTTGGCGAAAGTTAGATCCAGTTCCAGTATGCAAGGATTGTGACCAAGAATACTGGGGAGAGAATAAACGTGAGTGTAAACCTGTTGTGTTATGTTTATTTACGTCATGATTGTGATTTATTTAGAGTTTTTACCAGAGGTCACTGTCAAAGAAATATCAGACTACTTACGACTAAAGAAACCACATTTTTGTAAAGAGTGTGGGAATAGTAATCTTGTGTCCACTTTTGACAGTCATTATGATCTACCTAGCAGATCATACTTTTCAAGAACTGCCCTTCCTGAGCTGTATGCTGAAGTGAGAGACAAGGTAAAGGCCGAGTTAGAGCCTATCACATATTTTTCAGCAACTACTGATCTTTGGTCCAGTGATGGTAGTCTGACCCCATACATTAGCTATACAGTACACTTTTTGAACAATGATTAGAAACTTCAAAGTCGGTGCCTTCAGACAAAGTTTCTCCCTGAAGATCACACAGGAGAAGTTTTATCAGATTCGTTGGAAGATACTTTGAGTACATGGAACTTAGCAGTGGAGTGTCAAGTATGCATAACTACCGACAGTGCTGCAAATATCATCAATGCAACTAAACGGCTTGACTGGTTGAGACTTTCCTGCTTTGGCCACAACCTTCATTTAAGTGTAACCAAATCACTGGCTGATGATTCACGGTGTAGCCGAGTATTGGGTTTATGCCACAAAATTGTTTCGGCATTTTCTGGTAGCTGGAAGAGGAAGAGAGAATTAAGTAAATCTCAAATAAACTTTAAACTTGAACAACGTTCTTTGATATCAGTAAGTTAAATACTCTTTTGATAGTTAATACAATTTAAATGCAATAACAATAATAGAATATTAATTCAAAACTATTAATGAAATAATTAATACAGTAATTAGTTGGTAACAGTTGTGTTAAATGTATTTAGGATTGTCCCACAAGATGGGGAACGACTGGAGCTATGGTAAAGCGTATTCTTCAGCAAGAACAAGCCATCCGTAGTGTGTTGAGTGCTGACAGGAAAACCACACACCTCATTCCAACATGGCAGGACATAGATGTTCTTCAGTCCATTGATGCAGCTCTCAATCCCTTAGCATCTCTGACTGATCTACTATCTGGGGAGACATATGTAACTATATCTGCTGTACTGCCATTGCTTCACTTGATAGAGCATGATCTTTTAAAGAGTAGCATCTCCGACTCAAAGCTTACTGGTGACATAAAGAAAAAAATTATTGACATCAGTAATCGGTACACAGTAACTAAGTTGGGTGAAAAGTCCAGTATGCTCTTGAAATTTGCTTCCTTTTTAGACCCACGCTTCAAATCAAAATACATCTGTTCCGACCGGATTGCCAGTATTGAGAGTAAACTGGAAATGGAGAGTGTCCAGATACAACCTCGTGTTCCTCCTCCTGCTACATCCAGTCAAGATTGTCATCCTCCACAGACAGAGTTCACAGCTTATTCATTTTCTGGGTGCTGAAGTCTACCTATGTAACTCATGAGTTCTATGTTTCATCTTTGAGTATTGATGATAGGTAAAGTCATTGCTAATTATGAAAATGTTAACGCTTCGAAGAAGACATTTTTCAGGAAGACATGCGGTTTTTAAGGGTGTTTCTACAACACTGGCTGTACTACACCTGGTAAGATGTAATGTAACACCCATTTTTTACCGTGTAATTAGCTATACATGAAATCAAACACCAAAACATGTGTAATTGTGGATGCTGCCAAATAATCCATGCACCACAAAATGCATTGGCTACTGAGCACAGAGGATGTTGTAAGTTATCTGTCTCTGAGTTTCTTCACCTGATCAACCCATTTTTTTCTGAGACATGAAGACTAAAATTCCATCGCAGGTTGGTATTGTTGCAGTCAGCAGCAACACAAGTCTTGACCATTTTTGTGGTAACCACAATCTTATGGACAGCTAGCTCACAAGCTCAACCTTTACACAGCTATTTTTTTGACAGTTATGAAGAACTACGTGATCAAACAATCTTTTTTTTTTTTGCATCTTATATTTATTGAATAGGGCAAAAAAAAATAAGTGGTGGTAGTTACCCTTTCAACAACCAACTTTAGAATTTTTCTGCCAATATTTTTATATTCTTGTAAGTTGCAGGTAAACTAATTAATGATTGCTGATTTACATTAGCTACAAACTATTTTTAATGAAATAAAGGTGGGAATATTTCATCTATATAATAAAATAATGATAATTTTCAGTGAAGTAAACATTTAAAAAGACCTTAAAATAGTTTATTGTTATTATAGATGAGCTTGTATTACTCTCAACACATTTATTGCATAAAGAGGGTGACACTATAATGTTGTGTTGATTATCTGACAATGCTATGATTAAAAAGAAGCAAAAATATTGACTGATGTGTAGTATTATTGGCTGTAAGGGTCTATCTTGATCATTATCAATACGTATAGGCTAAGGTACACGTACCGAACTAGTGACATAATGACTTATTAACCCTCCCCTCAGCACACGTGCGGGAAAGGGTTACAATACTTCAGTTCGTCAAACAACATAAAGCAGATCTCGAAGATGGCAGCTTCCCCTGTATTGAAACAAGCATCAAAATGTTCCACTGGACTTTTTCTAAGTCCCAAGTACTCACGCAAGCAAATAATTTCTTTTCTTTCAGAGGTAGTTTTGCACTACATACTTTTTAGCGGTTTACCAGAGTCCTTGAAGTTTCCCATTGAAACTACTGGTGAGGTGAGTGTCACTTGTATGTTAAGTTTCTCTCATGAAGCCAGCATTAAGTTTACCATTTCATTGCATGAATTGCACATCGACTTGCATGAGCTACACATTGGCATATTCATATCGATACTATAACTCAGGACTAATAAATTATTCTTTTGATCTTTGTAGTAGCTGGCTAGTGTTAGTAACGCTGAGGGTTCGCACCATGGTGCTTTATTTTTGCTGTCTCAATAACTGGAGTGATACTGTGAAGTACTGAGAGTTATAACAGCATTTAATTAAGATCTCACCATGAATACCCCATGTTTATCATCTTTGTATTTCATGTGAATTACAGGTTCTTTGTAATATTAAGGACGCTCAGTGCTACAATAAAAAATGTTTTAATAAAATTGAAGGAAAGGACTGTTGTATGCTGTGCTATGTACTCAGTAAAAGAAAGGAACATGAAGACAATCGTAGCATTGCATCTATGTATTTTGTGTAGCTCTGTGTCAATAATTTTTTATATCAATTATATTGATTACAAGACTTTTTACTTTCTTTTGCATGTATTGTTGGTTATGTCATAGTGAACAATTTTACTGTCAACTTTAATATACACTATGTCCAACATGTCAATAAGGGTAGAGTTCACACAGAGTTCTTGAACAAGCTATTAGGAGCATATTATTATACAAAATATATATTATTCGCCTCGTGATAACACATGCGCCTGCTTATGAAATATCTCCCCATATTACGCTGACTCATGCCATAAGTAGTATATAATATATACAATGTATTTTTTGTACCATGGCTCGTTCAGACTGTCCAATTAGATTGCTCAGTTTTGCGATGAATATATTTTATATCCACCTCCTAGGAAGTGAATATCTTTTTTCCCAAGGTCTAGCCCAGATATCTTTACAATGATATTTTTAGATTCATAACCTGTGAGATCGTATGTGACAGTTGACTTGCTGGATTGTGCATGACGAGTAACCATAGCAGGTAAAGATATCGATATTCAATGTTGAACTTGTTAGAGGGTCATATAGCTTTACTTTCACTCTGCGGCTTGTGAAAATAAATTAGCCTGCTTATGACATATCTCATACATTTTAACTATTATGTAGTTGCAATACTGTATCATGGTCCTTTCAGGTACTAATGACAATTTAATTATATTTTACTTGTAAAAGTTTTGTTTGTGATGGGTCACTCCATTCCCATCTAAAATACATTGAAAGGGAAAAAAATTTGTGTATAAACTAATCCTTTGAATCTCGCTATATGTCATCGCTTGTCACCACTAAGTGGTGGAAACAAAACAAAGTTCACTTTCTTGTATGTACTCTTTTTTTAAGTGACCCTCACTGCAGTAATTGTTAATGTTGGACATATTTTTCAACCATGTATCAATGTTAGAGATAGCCTTATTACCAAGTTCGATATGTCCCAAGTTAGTCACAAGAAATGAGGACTGACATAAAGCATAATATAATGCTTGCTAATTGTTTTGTGCTATATTAGAACTATAACTGATACTAATGTGTAATCCACAGTTGTCATTCATATTCTCACTTGTAGAAAATTATTTATAGTCAATCTTTTAATATACAATAATTATGTTGAACTTTAACACAATATATCGGCGTTGACAATAACTATTCGACAACAATTTCATATGACGTAGCTTTCTCTTTCAAACACTGTGGATTGTTCTGTATGATTGTGTCCATATTGTATATCCTGTTAACTTCCATGTTTTTCTTCCTCTTTAGTGCAAGGAGGCTCAGAATATAGTTGGCATTTGTAGCCGTATTAGCTTTACTCTTAAACAAAAAAGATTTGATTTATCTACAAAAATAACATACAAATTAATAATAAATACTTTAATGATGCATTGTCTGTTTGTATTGCATAATTTACATAAATTAAGCAAAATCATATTGTTAATAGCTGCTTAATTTTTCATTACCTTTGAACGGAATATTATGCACTATAATTTGGTCACATAAAAATGATGATTACAGTCCCATCCGTGAGAACAGAAGCCACATTAACAATCACATCTATTGTCTGAATGTTAGACTTGTCACAGTGATCTACACAGTATAAAATATTATTTTTCAATTCAGTATAATATTAAAATTTTAATTTCACATGCTTTGATTGCTTTGAATGTAATGATACATTTCTCTTCCTTACCTGAATTAATCTGTATCAAGACCCCAACAAATAACCATAGAAAGAAAGAAACAGATGATGACTGAATAATGATATCAGCTTTACTTTCTAATATAATCGTAAGGTATTTCCTAAAATGTCAATAGTACAAGTGAGTATAAAGTTAATAGTGTACATGTGAATGTTACCTTCTTTAGCTTTCATTATAACAAAATATGTTGCTGCAATTATCACCGTTACAATAAGAAAAAATGTTCTTGTAGAAATTATAACTTATACACTCAATTGACTTGATTCCACAACTAAAATCAATAAAGTTAAGTGAACATTAAAATGTGTCCGCCAATATGCATCTATACATGTAACCTAGTATTATTGGTTATATCACAATGAGCTATTTCACAAAGTAATACAAGAACATTACTTTTGATATTCTACATGTTTATAAGGACAAAGTTTACACAAACAGTACTTGGGTTAGTGAAGAACCTATTCATTGCTTAGTGGTGGTTTACCAAAACCAATGAAGTTGAATCAATTGTATTTACCCTGGGGAATATGTACAAAGTGAGTCACATAATTAGTGAGAGAGGAACTTGCTTGAAAGCAGTAAGAAGAAAATGAACTGAAACGTGATCTCATCTTTAATTCGTGATATAAAATATTACTTCAAATGTCAATAGTATAAAATGATGAATATAAAGAAACAGTGTAGCTACATATTAATTTTGCCTTCATTAGCTTTTGGTTACTTTCATAACAGAAAATGCTTCCACAATTATCACATCTAAAAAGAAAACATGTTCCTATAACATCGATTGACTAGATACAAACACTAATAGTGAAATTAATTAAACGAACATCAACACAGTGTATTTCAATTCTCATTATGGGATTTCATACTTTAGCTGTTGGCTAAGATGTTTTATATCAAATAAGCTGAAAGACCTAATGTTACACATGTAACACTGAATTATTGGGTTAGTGCATGTACAGCTAAAAGTCAAAACTGAGATATGGGCTAAAGGTAAATGTAGCTTAAAGCAACAGAAACAAAATCTGACTAAAATTTCTGTAACAAACATAACTTCATGCTTATGCTATTGATGTTCACTGAAGACTCAAGGAACAACTTTTTAGGAATATTTTCCAAAATGATTGTGCCTACACCATCGGTCTTACTGACATCATAGTATACTTCTAACTTAAATTAACCACTACAATATAAAGTAAAAGTCATAGCTAGAGATGATAAAAAGCCTTGAAATTATATACTTCTATAAAGCAAATCACAAAAGGCTAGCCATGAAGAGATTTAGGTTTATATACAAACATATGATTTTAAGAACTTCTTATTATTTTTTTATTTGTTTCTTTGTTCATATAGCTACTTATTTTGAGGTTAGCTTGTTCTGTGGATTACGTGCTAATGGACAGTTAAGTTAAATGTTGAAAAATACAATAATACTAAAAGTATTAATAACAGCTAGACCCTAGATGAGTGTGACAATTATTATCTCTATCTCCTAAAATTAATGTTGATTATTGGACTCTATGTACACTGAAGATGACTAGTGCTGAAATTGAAGGTATATGCTAACAATTTTTCCATTTTCATGCTTTGAAGTTAAGCTACTCATGTACATATCGCATGAAACTGTATGTAAGTTTAGAGATTGAGACTGAAGGTAGAGATATTCCCTATGGTCAGATTTTGTCATTCTCCTGAGCTTTGATAAACAGAATCTAGAGTGACCCGCCATAGTAAACAACAACTAAACACCAAATTTCAATAGTTATTGGGAGTAAGCTCCAAAAGAGATAAATATATAAACAAGTCATTCCCAAAAATAAATAATTCTGAGAGACAGACTCATTGGTAATAGCAATGTCTGTAAAAGAGTTTCTTTTGACATTCTGGATCTATTTTACGGGAACAAAAGGTAGAGTAGATAGGCCAGTTAATAACCATAATTCAGAGTTATTTACCTGTAACAAAGTAAGTGAGTCTGTAGTTAGTCTCTAAAGAGCATTAGCAACAAATTAAGGATAGGGAAATAAGCTATAAATGTGAATCAAATAAAAATATAAAATGTTATGTCATAGATTCAAGTTTTCAAGAACATCTGTTGTGAAATTGAACTAAATAATAGGATCATAAAGACTTGCATGAGCCAGTCACTATATAAGATGTAATTACTATTAGGGAGTACTAGTCAGTCTCTACAGCTTGATCGGTATATTATATATATAATACTCAAGCTTATTATGCCAATTTTTAATAAAAAGTTGATTAGACCATTGTATCAAAATGAAACTAGTGTAGTTCACATTAAGCAAGATAAATTCTTGGTGCCACACCCATTTCTCACCTTTGTATATGTTTTTATCAAACTTTAGATTGCCAATTTAATAATCACTTGCTATCATTATTCATTATTCAAAGGATGTGTTTTATTCATGAAGAACACCTATATAAATATAACACACATGGGTGCCTCTGTACTCAAATACTTTGTTATTACAATATAATACATATAAACTATACACGTGAATAGTACTTATATTATGCATGATTTAGAACTTATGTCAAGCATTACTACTGTTGATGTGAATGTTACTAATGATAGCATTTTCGTCAATACAATTCCAATTACTACATTCAGTATATGGCATCCCAGAAGTAGAGTATATTACATATTTTAATGATATATGAAGGTAAAAACAAATTACTAAGACAACTCTATGAATTTGGCTATTGATTGCATCAGACAAAGGATATTCTATAGTTTATTATGTACTATAAGATATGAGGACTGTTAATCATACCAATGTGTGGCTGTTGTGTATACAGTGTTATGTATCCCTGAAGTTGAATACTCATCAGAACCACCACGATGTTCTCGTGAGGTTACACTCACTTGTAATGCTCCGGAGTTCAGTAGTCCACGAATAAGATGGTTTGCTGGAGACACGGTCCTAGCTGAATACAACTTTATCTTGGCAGATGTATATCCTAAAGAGGTCATGACTGACTCTATTAATGCTACTGCACAAATATCACATGCTAATTTCACTACTACTTTCAACTATTTCAATTTTACTCTATCAGTGAACATAACTGAACTCCTTCCATTTCAAGGACAGAATTTTACTTGTGGGACAACATCAATGAGAAGTAATGCCATACCAGTACCTGTGGATAATGATGAAGATCAGGGTAAGCTAGTTATGTCATGTCATTGTGTTATGTATCCCTGAAGTTGAATATACATTTGAACCACGATGTTCTCGTGAGGTTACACTCACTTGTAATGCTCTGGAGTTAAATAGTCCACGAATAAGATGGTTTGCTGGAGACACTGTCCTAGCTGAATACAACTTTATTCTGGCAGATGTATATCCTAAAGAGGTCATGACTGACTCTATTAATGCTACTGCACGAATATCACATGCTAATTTCAGTACTTTGTTCACCTATTTCAATTTCACTCTATTAGTGAGCATAACTGAGCTCCTTCCATTTGAAGGACAGAATTTTATTTGTGGGACAACATCAATGAGGAGTAGTGCCATACCTGTGGACAATTTAAAACTGTTAAGTAATAAAATTGCACAAATTGGTATGATCTGAACAGTTCTTATGAACAAATATGAAGTTTATATCAGAATATGATATACAGACCATGCAACCTGGCTATGTTTAGACTGAATGAACAATTGGTATTTCTATTCCGTGTTATCAACTCATGGGAAGGGATATAAGTAGCATGATAGGAATAATCACCACCACAAGCCTCAGAGTACAATCAATACATGCAAGTGTGGGTGAAACTTTGTTGGATATATCTAAATGTGTTGTGTGGTTGTGTAATTTAGACTGATAAAAACTGATGCTTCTTTCAGTGTAAACCTGTCTTTCTTACTTTTTCAAGAAACCCATATACAAGCAAATACATGAATATGCTGGCTAACTTACTTGTAGTAAAAAGTAGTTGTACTAAGCTGGCATTTAATAAATATAAAAAATATTCAGTTTGTATTTTATGATTTATAGATTTATAAAATATAGTCAATTTGATGCAATAAAGCCTTGCATGTTGATTCTTTTTTTTTACAAAGATTATTATATTAAACTTTGTTATCAAGCTTAGCAAAAATGTTTAAACCGTCTAAATAATTCTATTGTTCCAAAAAACTTTGTTTTTTATATATTTCACCTCTGCTTTCACATAATATACTTGAATGAAAATAAGTTCTTTAAAAACTAGATGCAATAATTTTAAACTAATATTTTAATTTTTTTTTTTGTTAAGACATTCAGCAAGACAAGTTTTTAAAGCAAGAAGAGGCAAAAAAAAGCTAATGTACTGATAAAAAGAGAAGTAAAACTACTATTACTCATTCAACTCCTAGTTGGTAAATTTTGAGCTTCAAAAAATTCATACTATAAAAAAAATTTAGGCAACAACACTCAATAGTAAGCATTGCATTAGCCACAAATTAAAAGTAATTCTAAAGCTTTATTACAGGAAGTACTATGTCACAGCAACTTATAAATAAAAAATGAAAATGTTATATCGAACAATTAATTTAAATGAAGCACCACAAGTGCGAACCCTCAGCATTATTATAAAGTAACTAGCTATTACAAAGACCCAAAGAATAATTTGTTTTGTGTAGTATTAATAGTCGATGTGAAGCTCATGCAGTCAATAGGGGACTCTTATATCTACCTCTTGCAATGAAACGGTAGAGTAATTACTACCTTCATAAGAAAACATGCAAGAGACAATCACCTACCAGGTAGTTTCAATGGGAACAGGACTATGAAACAAAACTACCAAAGGCAGCAAGAAATTATTTGCTCACGTGAATACGGCATGACAACAAGGGGTGAGGTGTTACCAACAACATTTGTATGGCAAAAAAATGACTAGCTTTTTCTGAAAAATAAGTTGAAATGAAAAAATTCTGGCACACTAGAGGGACTTAAATTGTCCAATGCAACACTTTGATGCTAGTTGCAATCTATGGTAGGCTGCCATCTTCAAGATCCACTTTTTGTTGTGTAACAAAATGACTGACTGACTGACTGACAGACAAAGTGAGTACTGTAACCCTCTCACTCATTGCTCGCTGAGAGTTAAAAGCAATAACAACTGGGAAGTGCTGATTGATTATAGAGCACTTATTGGCACTTGTGCAGACGAAAGGGTTAATAATTAATATTCTGAGTGAATATTAAAAGTTGGTAATGAGCCATATTTAACGTAATACAGCTAATAGATGCTTTAACTTTGAAGGATTCAATCATATTTCTTTATAACTAATTATTTTAGATAGGCACTATAACCAGTATTCAAAAGTTTATTTAATTTATCAATGAAAGGTCAAGCGGCCATGGCCGCACCAATATTTTGATAAAGAGGGGCATGGCTCGTATTGTCTTCTAGCATCCCTCTCCTGTGGTCATTGTGGCAATTTCTTCTGCAGAAAATAAATGGAAAATATCGACTGTTTTGGAAGATATTCCCTGAACTTCATACAAGTCTGGTTCTTCCTTTAGTTTTCAAAAGCGATTTTTTTTCTTCGAAATATAAACGTAGCGCAAAGGTCCTTCCAGTATTGTTAGTTTGAGAAGTGGCCATTTTTGTACTATAAGGAGTCAGCCGATGTAGATTTTGACATGCTTAAAATAGTTTAAAGAAAAAGCAAAGACTGCCACAAAAGCAGACCAGGAATTTTTAAAAAAAAGTTCTAATTTTTCAATTTTTTTTAGTTTTTGTTTTTCTTTCATTGTGCTGTTTGCTTTATATGTCCAAGTAGCTATGTTAGCTATACAATATTATAGACACTTATTTAAAATGTTATTAATTTGACACGAACCTACTGGTTATAAAAAATCATTTGCATTGTAAATACAATAATTAATGTGCTTGTACTTTAGGATCATTTGATCTAGAAAATTACCTTCAAAATTGTCTTTTTTATAAGTAAAGTTCATTAATTAAATGAACCAGAGGGTTTGATTAAATGGGTGTGGTTATGTGGGAGTGGTCAAATTGGTGTGGTTATGGCTGCACCAATCTAATTGGGTTTCCTACTCCCCTGCTATAGCTAATAAAATTATAATAAATGGTAGTAATAAAAAGTTAAAGTTTGTACATAATATATATTTCAGGAATAAATGGCTTTAGTACGCTGCATTTAGCAGCAACTGTGACTTTCCATGGGAACAATAAGAAATTATCAATAATCATAGCCAAATGGTGGAATCAGGTCAGTCAGTTATAATGAATAATTACACATGTAGTTTTGCACAACAAACACTGGAAATTTGCAAATTGACGTTGTGGTGCAAAAACAAGCACTGCTGAAGTCAATAGTGGGTGAAAAACTATTCGAGCTATAGAAACTTTGACTTCATATTTTCAGTTTCAGTAACCTGAATATATTGAACAGCTCGGTGTTAGAAACAACTATATTGCTCTAGAAGTTATAAACTATGGTCACTACCATGTTATATGAGTAGCAAATAAATTACAATCTCTAAAAATATAAAGGGTACAATTAGCTATTCTATATAATATATGTATAGGTTCCAGAATGTTCCTGTCGCATTCCTACACAGTACTCTGTTGTTATTTCTAATGGTGATGAAGTTTTATGGAGAACACAATTGACTAGTAGTGAGTGTATGACTAATGAATGCTCAGTATATGTCACTCCTGAACACCACTGGAATGTCAGGTGGTATGAGGTGACAGTAATGGCTACCTGTGACACAACTACTACTACTACTAGTTCTCTCATAATATCTAGTATTTTAGGTGAGTAAAAAATAACATATATATCATTAAATCAGACAGAATGCCTTAACAATTCACTATTCATGTCATATAGTTAATTTTGCCTAATTTTGCATGAATGCTAATTTATTGGCAACAACATGTTCAAATTCATCAATAAAAGATTTATATTTTTTTTAAATATTGGTTAAGTGGTTGCCTGGGTTGTTTAACTATTCTGTAATTATAAATTCACTATTAACTACACAATTCTTGGGGTAATCAGGCTGTCTGAAGGTGTACAGATTTTCAGCTTGAAAAAAGGCAAAAAAAATGGCCTTTGTCATTGACGTTAAACTAGTGTGTATACTACACACACGATGACCAAATATAAAAAACATATTTTCAGAAGGTAAAAAGTATCACATCAGTGAAATTACAGTTTTATGCTTCACTAGCTCTAAAACTAAACAGCATCCTATGTGGTTATGACATCAAGTGTTATAAAATACAAGATCTTGTCAAAAACAGTCAAAATGTGAACTGTATATTGCATGTGGTAAAGCAAGGAAAGTGTAATGAATTATGAATATACAATTACACAATCTGAAAAATTATTCAATTTTTAATCTAGATACAAATATTGCTGATGTGAGCAAAAATGACAATAATAGTATAACTATATCATGTGGAACTAAAGTGGACAAGAATTGCTTAGTCAGCTATTACACAGCAAACTCTATGAATAATAGAATCCTATCTCCAGGTCATGTACATACAATTACTGTGGAACCAGAGGTTGAATTATTTGAAATTAACACATCCAAGAATTCAACTCGATATTTGTGGAGATTTATCTACAAAGGTAATAATCATAGTTAGTATCTGTTTGTACAATGGTACGTTCAAACCGTCCAATCAGATTGCTCAATTCGTGGTGAATATATTTCATGACCAACTCCTAGGATGTGAAGAAGTAAACTCTCCAATCAAAATTAGGTTTTGTGCGTTTCCTATAGCCAAGAGCTATGGCACAAGTCGGTTGCACCACCATGCCACATTCAGTCATTATGGGATTTCACTATCCTCGGGCTATGCTGACCTCCGCGTCATGGTGTAACCAATACACATGTGTGTGCTCATTATTCAATAGTTTCAATTTTTTTTGTTAAAACCCAATTTTCTTTTCGGCTCTTAGTACTTTCTATCTTGTAGAACAAAAGTTTATAAAATGGATTAAAAATGAATTTTTATTTTACAACATGTTTGAGTTTCATTGAGGAACTTGTTACATTCTTCTTTCTGTTCAAACATCCTGAAACAAGTTACAATATGCTCCTCCTAATTTGCTTTATGCTACCATTTCTTTGAAAACATTACACTTAATCCCACCAATGTGAAGGGATAAACTTGAACTTGCTATGATTGACTCAGCTAATTCACTCAATTAAACAGAACTACTTGAGACATGCTAAAGTTATCAATTAAAACAATTATCATATTTATAAATGTTCAAGTACTGAATTAGTCTTATTTTATACAAAAGATCCACACAACATTTGCATCCATAGTGCCCCGTTATATACCTTACAATTAAAAAACATAATTGGGGAGCAAATTAATTACCCCATCCTTTTCGTGCATTCCCACCAAGCTTCTTATGGCTGATTCTGAACATTGAAATAACTGAAAATGTATATTCATTTACATTAATTTATTAGAGAAACCGAACATTCAAAAGTTATCATACTCTCCTATCATTATAGTAGTGACATACAATTATTCCAAAAAATGTTTAAAAATCAATAAATGATTTCATGAGCACTCCCTAGTCTTTACTGCATGTCACATAGTTAGTTGTAACTTTTGGTTAGTCTAGCTACAGATTAAATTGCTTAAAGATGGTATAAATGTGTTCAATTTTTATTTTTCTCTCATTCTAGCTGATGATGTTGGAATGAATTCATTGACTTTATTGATATCACTTCCTCTCACTACTGTCTTTGTGACTATTGCCATGGTGACTGCTGTTCTACTATCCTATCATGCTATAAAACACTACAAGAAGAGAAAAGGTAGATTAAACAATTCATCTTCCAGCTAATGTTTCAATTAATTAGTGAAAAGAGGGTATGGCCGCTGTACGCAAAACGATATGTATTCTATTGATGACTTAACATATTACTACAGGTAAGATAAGTTATGTTACTTCTTCTGAAGAAGATAATGAGATAAGAATGGAAAACAATGAGGTCTATGGAATTACTTCAAGAAACAGAACTGGTGAAGAAGAGAATATAAAGATGAATGATAACGTGGTGTATGGAGTTACTACTGAGAGAATCCAGAAGAAGATGCAAACAATGTAAAAATAATGTATAAATATCAGTACTGTACAAAAAATATAGCCTAGTTTTGTAAAATGTGTGTATTAGAAGTGATCCTACTGGATTCATTATTAGTAACTATGCTTTTTTAAGTCTTGCAATTTGTTCACTAGATCATATAGTTTGTTAATGTTATGCCTAAATAATAATAATAATAATAATAATAATTGTTCAGGCTTCAACGACTCAACAATAACTTTTCTTATTTTAAACGCTGTACTCATTAACACTTCATGTCATGCTCAGTACCTCCATCGTCAATCTTCGGCGATGTTCGTAGAAGACCAGCATTTTATTTGTTTATGTTGTCATGTATAATCTTTTAAATTCATTCTTTGTGTTTCAGTTTTGTTCGTACATATCGTGGCAGTTACTTACTGTTATGTCAGACTTGGTGTCTAGATCAGGGTAATTGAGACTAGCTAGAACGTGTTTCAAAAGCAAGGCACGTTTAATACAGAGGATCTGGACAGAAGAATACGAGAGGCCTTACAACCCTCACTAAGTCTATGGACATGGGAAGACATGTGGTGCAGCAACCTGGTTGACCAGCGCTTCATCCAGAGACTCTGTCTGATGGATACCTGCTAGAAAGTCTTACCATTTCAAGATTCTGCTTGAAAGTGAGGGACAAGTCTTCCACTTGCTAGATAGTCCCGATCAATAATAATAATAATAATAATAATAATAATAATAATAATAATAATAATAATAATAATAATAATAATAATAATAAATAATCTAAAAAGTCCCTACCCCTACCAAAAAATCTACAAATATTCACTTGGAAATATCCATCTAGCTTGTCCTAATAAAGTTTGCACCTCTTCCAACTGCTTAGTTATAATTGAGAATGTTCTTGGATCATTAGCACCCAGAACGAGAACAATTAATGAGCCATTCTATGTTAAATTATAAAAGCTTGTTCATCAATTACAACAATTTGCACTTAACCTTCACTGCATGGCAAAAAAAAATCATAGCATGAATATTTAAGTATCTGGTATAATTGGCTCTCACCATTAGACTTGTGACAGAATGACACCTGCTAATGTTATCACTATTTCAAAGTATTAATTAGATTAGCTAATTTGGTTACAATAATGATAATATAAATAAAGAAAATAATTTAAATAAAGAGAACTCCAGAAACTCAGTCTCTATCTTCGACTGTCCTATCATGATTATGGAATCAATTCAACAGCTTTGCTAGTATCACTTCTGGCTATAGCTGTTAGCTGCCTATGGTGACTCTTATTCTACTTTACTACTATGCAATAAACACAACAAGAATAGAAAGTAATCAACAAATGCCAAATATAATATTATGTCACTAAAACAGCTAGTACTACTGCTAGTGCTAATTAGGTGAGCGAAGCGATCAAGTGAACAAGTGTATATGAAGGTGCTGTGTGTTACAAGGACTGCTTAGCTAATGAAAAATCTTTAACTTTATTGACAGGTTAGGTTTTTGTCTCTGACCTATCTGATTTTTTGCCTACACAGTTACGTCTTGTGTACTTAATGAGTTCATTTTCTAACTGATAGCATTCAAATGGCAAATTTACATTTGGTCCTATATTGAAGAGAACAATATTGTAGACTTGTTCAAGGTGTGGCCACTTTTAAAACCATGGAGGGTGCTATGCCCATAACCACAAACTTCTATTTATTCTATCAAAATTATTTTGCGGGTGCAGTTAAAACTTGAAAACTTAAGGGACTTCCATTTCTATTCGAGTTAGTGGCGGTGGTAAGTCAATGCTCTCTTTGTCAAGGTTATAAGCTGTACGCAACAGTATTTACTTGAAAATACATTGTCCATTAGACTACCGCGAAGGTAAGTCTGTGTAGGTGCATGTCCAGTTGTGTCAAAGCATTGTGTGTTACAACCACTACTTAGCTAAAGAACATCACAAAGTTAAATAACGTGTATTGTTTTGTCGTTGTTGTTTTATTCCATAGGTTCCAAGTTTGAGAAATGGAAATCAGTGACAAACCACACCCGTTAATTAAATCAACTCAATTGACCACATCTTTCATGTAATTAATGTTATGAATATAATTAATGACAATGACTATTGTTATTTTGATTTATTTTGGAGAATGGTTGTAGCTTTTTTGCATTTTGTAATCTGATAATATAGTGTCAAAGCAGCAATCACTATTGTTCATCTTAACTCTCAGCAAGCTAATAATAGTAGAGTGGCTAAGACTGGCCCTCTGGTCAGTATGGACTTTCCTCAGCACTGAGAAGCCCCTTTCTGCCTCTGCATTTGAGCAAGGAATATTCAAAAGTCCAGACATCAACTATATATGTTCTATCCACTTATTATCAAAAATGAGTTAGCCTTGTCTTTCCTTCTTCTTTTTTTGCTTTCTTAGGAGCAGGTGGTTGGGAACACTCTGCCATTGCCAGTACCAAGAAAGAAGTATTCAAGATCAGAAATCAAAACTTGATATGTATATGTAAGTGTTGTGTGGAATTGCATCATGAGGGCCTACATGGATACACTGCATGGTTTTGCTGATAGAGTATGGTGGTTTCTATTAAAGCTAGGTACATGTATTAAGTAAACTGTGGTTTCTGATAGGAGGATTTCCGTGGCAGACAATAGGCAATCAGAACTTCCGTGCGTGGCAGATTGATAGAGTAAAATTCCGTGACTGCCATTTCGTGGCACTTGGAACCTATGCAATTCAAGCAGTTGCAGAGAGTTGTTACTATGGCACTGAAATCCCTTTACCGTGTATGCGAAATTAAAAAACTGGACCTTATTTTCAGTGGCTTCAGTGTTAGAAGTACAATTCATTCTATAAAAATAGTATAGTCTTTAGGCTCGCTCGCCATTTGTGCTCAAGCACATCACTAGTATACACAACAACAATTGTTACACTCGCCAAAACCCTTTACCTAATTACTCCTCTCGTTTATGGTCACATGACATTTTATTTTGTCAATGGGTGTGTCCTGAACGAACTGTTATGAGTTTACTTGAAGACTTAGTCTAAAAAATATTTCATCGTTTTACTGACTGCGAGTGCGAGTTGTGAAGGGATGGGACAGGTCGGAGTGAGTTGCAATCTAGCTGGCTAGCTAGCTCAATAAAGGACTACTTTAGTGTGCGTCCTACTTATAGAGAACTATCTAGCTGCACCTCACACAGATTAAGTGTATTTTTATTATTATATCAGTTCGAAAAAGCTAGTTGCCACAATACTAAATATTGTCAGTTCATAAAGTTTTGTTTTCTCCATTATCAGGTTCATGGGGTCAGAGTCACTGTATTATACACAATATTGTTAACATATGAAGGTAAGGACAAATAAAAGTTAGCTATTGATTGCATTAGATAAATAGCAGTAGTTCATTGTTGTTGATGTATTCAAAAATATGAGGACTAATCATCTAATCATATCAATGTGTTGCTGTTGTGTATGCAGTGCTGTGTATCCCTGAAGTTGAATATACATTTGAACCACGATGTTCTCGTGAGGTTACACTCACTTGTAATGCTCTGGAGTTAAATAGTCCACGAATAAGATGGTTTGCTGGAGACACTGTCCTAGCTGAATACAACTTTATTCTGGCAGATGTATATCCTAGAAAGGTCATGACTGAGTCTATTAATGCTACTGCACAAATATCACATGCTAATTTCACTACTACTTTCAACTATTTTAATTTTACTCTATCAGTGAACATAACTGAGCTCCTTCCATTTCAAGGACAGAATTTTACTTGTGGGACAACATCAATGAGAAGTAATGCCATACCAGTACCTGTGGATAATGATGAAGATCAGGGTAAGCTAGTTATGTCATGAAAAAAGTCTAAGTCCCAAATTAATTTTTAGATGTTCTAGTAATGTAGCTTATTTCTTTTCTTCCTTTATTTATTATTATTCAACAAAAAAAATCATGTACTATTTAGTAATCCATATACTAGAATATGTGAGTGAAGTGTCTAAGTTATTAATAGTATACTGAATGTACATATTTCAGAATTCGAGTTGAATGTCAACCTGACAATAGTATATGCAGATGATAATTTGCAGAATATTACAGCTGAATGGATTAATGAGGTAAGATAAATCTTTCCTTTCGTATGTATAGAATTGTTAGTGAATGAAAAGTGCCCTTCATAGTGCTGAATTAAAGCCTGTACAGTCCCCTTACAAAAATCTATAGTTGTAGCATATATGTTGCTTGCATTCTGCTTTGGTTGCAGCATATGTGCAAGTTGCAGATGTGCGCACAATAAATGCAAATTGCATACAAGCTAATTGCTTATATGCTACATGCATTTAAAAGTAAGTATACCTCCAACGTATGTGCCGCATGCAAACATTAAAAAATTACTTCTATTATTGTGTGCCTCATGGTTAAAACCTGCATATGTGCACATCGCTGTGATGCTGCACATGAGCTTAATACAAGCATGCAGAATAATGTGTGCTAAATACTGCAATTTGGCTTGTATGTGATCTGCCACTATGCTCCACACATTTATAACAATTGCACTGCTTTATTAATGGTTTTATGACAAAAGACAAACATGCACATTATACCTACATTATACATACATTATACATACATTATACTGTATAACATGTTATATTGGCGGGTAAAATATTTGGCTATTCCATGCTGGAGTACATATTGGCGGGTAAATATTTTGGCTTTAATACATTTTCCAAAACGAAATATTTTTTTTACATTGGTAACAGCAAAACACTTTCTGCTGCATATCTTCCAATCATTGCTCTTATTTCATCAGAGTAGGTCTGATAGGTGCCTTTTCTCTTTTTATTTGCTCCAGTGGTTGCAGAGAGTACCCTTGTGCCACAGACTTGTTGGCTGCCTCCTCTATCGGCGATCTAGGCCTGGGGAGTAGTGGCTGGTTGGTGGTCTTTTTTAAATAACTGTACAGAGACATGCTGACATGCTAGCTAGTAACTACAGGAAATCCACGGACCACATGGAGGTCAAAGGTTATCAAAACTACTTAGCGGAACAATAACTTAGCGGGCTTCCTGGAATCGCTAAACTCGCCAATCTTTTCAAAAGTGTTTACTAAAGTACAAATATAAAGTTTGTCTCCAATTTCAATATGCATAACCTTCCCAAGTAATTTGGAAACACTGTCTTCGATGTAAGCTCCGCAATAAATAGACCATCTGATAGTATATTGGTGAATGGAATGGAGCACTTGTATACGCGAATCAAAGCCGATAGTCCAGTAGCTGATGTAGTAATATGATGCTGCACGAAACATTCAATTCTTCCATAACTAAGTCTGTCTATTAACTCTAATATAGGGCTAATCAATATGGTATTTAAATAATATATCATTTTTAGGACTATCAGGAGGAAAGAAAGAGAACTAGTATATGCAATGTGGGGATGTTCTTGTTATAATGTAATATATTCAGAAACAACTGTTTTAAACTTCCCATAAAGGACCTTCAGAGGAAAGGAGAGTTAATAACCACATATGAAAATAAAAATAAAAGTCAATTCCAGTACCCTCCCTCTGTTTTCGTCACACCTTTATTATATCACTTCACACTCATTGACTATCAGACTAAACACTTATTCACACCTGGGCCCATAGCCTGGCCTATAAAAGGGTCAGGTTAGGGCCCTCAGTTCAGTTGCTGTTCCTATTGCTGACTTGCTACTACTATTGTTGTTCTATTTGCTACTACTTACATATCTTTAATTATAGTGCTTAAACATAATTCCTAGTGTTGCACCGATAGACTTATTTACCGATTTACCGATTTAAAGATATTCCCCTCTAAATACTGCCGATACGGATGCAGATACCGATATTTCCTTTATAATTGCATCACTATTTTTAAATGTAATAAGTTTACAATATTGATATGAATATTTTAGAAAACACTGGTAATGTCACTTTCTCTTGCATTCTAAGTTGTGTTTTATAAATAGAAGCATTTTCATTCCCAGCAGAGAAAAACTGCCAGATCGGGGACCTCCTTTTTAACATTTTCAACAGACAGCACCACATGTAGTTCAAAACGGGTGTTCAGTACTAGCTCAGTACTAGACTGCACCAGACACGTGATGCTCAGGGGAGGGCTTTTTTTTTTTTTTTTTTTTTTTTTTTGACTTCACAGTGGGTTTTCCTGTGCCTAACCTCTCAATTATAGTTCACTCCGAGCACGTCTAATCACATAGATTCCACTGGATTATCCTTCAAAAAGCAAAGCCCATACCTATCTCTTTTCCTATTCTTTCTGCTGGTATTTTCAGCCATTTTAACCCACAAAGCATGTGCAGTACAAGCAATAATCCAGCTGCTGCATGTACTTCACATTTTGGGGAAAATGGCGTCGGGCAAGTTCATGGTATCTAGAGCAATGGACTATTGGTGATTCTCTCATACATTAGTGAGAATGCCATCAAATAGGGCAGAAAAAGTGCTGGTGAAACTATCAAGGCAAATTTTGGAAAGAAAATTTATGAGGCTATTATTCTTCAAATAGGTAAGCATGTTGTTTTGGCATCTAGTCCTTTTTTCCCCTTCCATTATCATTAGCAATAGCCCTAACATTGTTGCAATCTAATTGGTCTGCATATTAATGGTTTGTCATTCACATATTTACAGGGAAGAAGAAAGACTTGCAGGCAGAAGAAGATAGTACTATAAAAGAAGACAGCTTGGGTGATGATACTGCTCCAGTGAAAAAGAAGAGAAAGACTGGCCCTCCTCCAAAAAACACCGTAACAGAAGTGGAAACTTCTGCTTATGATATATACCGATAGGGAATTACAAAATAAGTGTGCTGTGGAGAAAAAAGGTGCCTCACACGAAGCCCTTGACCAAGAAGAACTTAGTATTATAAAAGGTAAATTCTTGGAATAATTTATTTGTATTATTTTATGACTCACTTTTTTTTTCTTTTTTTCTTTTTTGCAGGTTTTTAGCAAATTTTCAAATGAAGAATTCAACATTATAGTCAACAGTGCCTGTTGTGGATCTCGAAGACGACTTAAAGATTACTAGACTTTCAAAAACTGTCTCATTTTTTCCTTGTACTTGCATACAAGTAAAAGCAATATTCCATATGTGCAGTGCATTATCATTAAAATATGAACTGCATATATGCAGCATGTGAACAAATTTCATGCTGTATTGCTTCAGTGCAGCATAATGCAAGATTACACCTTGGATTTGCATGTGTGCAGCACATCAGCAGCTGGCACACATTGTGCTCAGTTTCCAATGCGTGCAGTGTACCCATATAGTGCGCACATGCTCAATTTTTACTGTGCAGCACACATTCTGCATATGTGCAGAATGTGATCAAAATATGAGCAAAACAATGGCAGCATATATGCAGCACACTCCAAAAAAATGTGTGTGCATGCGAGCAGGATTTTTGTAAGGGTAAGTTTGACTAGCCTTGTCTTGGTAACCTAGCCCAACACAGAAAAAAGCAACTGAAATTCTCTCACGTCTAGTTGTACAAGTTCTTTACGTTCTTTATAAACTGAGTTTAAAAGAATTCCATCCGTTTTCTATAATTTAATTTTTAATTGTTTCATGAAAAGAAAAAAAAATTAAAATCATTCATTGTACTCTGTATTTGTGCATATCTAATTTTTGCTATGTGTTTTGTTTTTTTGTTGTTTTTAAGTTTTTTTTTGACGTTTAGTTTTTAGGTAATTGTTTAATTATGTTTTAATCATTTGAAAAAAGAGAGTTTTTGTTGGTCTGGTGAGAGACTGTAGCATAGCAGTACCACTTAACTGTATAAATACAGAATTGGAGTGTTTGTTTGCCGGTTGGTAGCTCAGTGGCAGAGCGCTTGTGCGTTAAGCAAGCAGTCCTGGGTTTTATTCCCGGTGGCAACCAAATATTTTAATTCTTACTTTTAAAAAGCCTGTGAAAAAGAGAGAATACATACATCTAATTTTTAGTCATGTTGACATCTTGGTTACTGACAGACAAGTGCATAATTGGCGAGCGAGCGAAGCAAGTGAGACACTATCAGGAGTAACATAATTGAAAATTGGGGATATTTGCTTATATAAGTTTGTACTTTGACCCTTGCATCTTTTTGTTAGCTCGGTGGTCGACGTCGCTAGACAAAATTCTCTGATTTAGCGATCATTATCCATATCACCCTAGAAATTGAATTGTTTACCACTTTGAATTCTTTTGCGGGTGCAGTTAAAACTCAAAAACTTATGGGAACTCCATTTCTATTCAAGTTAGTGGCGGTGGTAAGTTAATACGCTATTTGTCACAGTTATAAGCCCTACGCAACAGTATTTACTTGAAAATTCATTGTCCACTACACTAACCACGAAGGTAAGTCTTGCGTAGGTATGTTCAGTTGTGTGAAAGTACAGTGTGTTACAACTACTACTAAGAATATCACAAAGAAAACGTTTAAATAACCTGACTTGATTTTGTTGCTTCTTTTTCAATTCAAACAGTTGTGGGGAGCGGTTACTATGGCATTGAATCCCTTTACCGTATATATGTAATTTACAAACTCGGACTTTATTTTAGTAGCTTGAGTGTTAGTAGTTAGAATCAATCGTGGTTTAAGGCTCTCTCGCCATTTGTGTCAAGCACACCACTAGTATTTTGTCAAATAATTTCTGCGACTGGTTACTACGGCATTGAATCCCTTTACTGTATAACTTAATTTGAAAACTCGATCGTTTTTTTTAGAAGTGGGAGTGTTAGAAGTAAAAATTAATCATTAATACAGTGATTTAGTTTTATGTAACCTAACTATGGGGGCTCACTCGCCATTTGTACTCGAGCACACCACTAGTTAAATACATACATATTATTGTAGGACGTTATGTCTTGAATCTCACAAAATATCATCGTTCCTATATCCACTGATTTTTGTTTGATGGTGGCTGAAACGAAACCAAGTAAAAATTCTTATAGTTGGTATTTTGGAATGACCATCAGCTGTAATAGCTGTTAAAGTTGGACATATTTTCCCCCTCAAAATGACAATGTCCTCCTATCATTGTAGTTTGGTCTTTAAACTGCTTGCAGTAAATATGGTATACAAATAGTTAAGCCATGGCTACAGCTATTGGAATTATTTCTACATAGCTGCGATTGGGACGCTTATCAGCTATAATTCATCAACGCCATGGTTTAACTATATGACCTACACTAAATGTAAGTATCAAAAAAAAAGCAGGGAATAAAACTTAGCCATTTTTTTCAGGCGGGGAGAAAATATATGTGAAGTTTGAATTCAAGCGTATACGAGTGTATATATTCATGAAAAATTCATTTCTGAGATGGGTTGGTAAAGCATCATTAGTAACGACGATGATAGGTGTGTGTATTTGATTCCTGGTAAACGCTGAGTCAGGTTGGTAAAGTGTTGTCAGTAATGACAACGATGATGGCTGTAGCTTATGGGTATGAGTAATGGCATGTGTAACGTGCTATTTGGGATAACACAAGGCAACTACAGTGTACTTTTATTATGTGATTTTTAATCCTGAGGTTACCTGTACTATCACTCACTAATAGTAGGCCAGCTTTTTTTTTTTATCATTGGCACAGCAGCTACACTCATTCACTCACTATCTTTCTGGATTTCAAGATTATCTTCCTTTGGCTCCTCCCAATTGTTGAACTGTTTCCTCTAATACAGAAAGAACTTCTGTGCTAAATAATGACATAGTTTCCAACAAGTAATTACTCAAACTGTACGTTTCCAAGGTTTAGCGCTGTGCACAAGCGAGCTTACCCATACTATTTCACTTAGCTACCGTGGTATTTCACGCTTAAATTGCCCATTCCTAAATTTGCAAGTAGTAGTACAGGTGTGTGACCTGTGCCATTAGGGATTAATAGCACTTATAAAGCAATTGCAATAGCACATGCTATTTCAATCGCATTACTCATGCTATTAATCCTGAATAGCACGGTTACCCATGCTATTACTCATACTTACCATGCTATTTCACTTTCCCCGTGCATTTCAAACGATCAGCGATTCCCCGCCACCCCCCCTTCCTTACAGTTTTGAAGGATGAATTTAATGTGCCATACTATTAATTCTTTAATAGTACGGCGCGTAAGTTTCCCATTCAAAAAATGAATGGGAAAAATTGCCGTTCAATTGAAATCGCACGGGAAAAGTGAAATAGCGCGTAACTAAGTGAAATACCACTGTAGCTAAGTGAAATAGTACGGGTAAGTGCGCACGCGTAGAGCGTTAACCTTGGAAACGTACAGTTCAAGTAGTTTCTCGTAGGGAACAATGTGCAAGATACTTTTTAAAAAGCTGGCGTACTATTATCGAGTGATAGCATGGATAACCTGTGCTATTAGGGATCAATAGCACAGGTACCCGTGCTATTACTCATACTAATACATGAGTCAACAAAAGTAAATGCAAAAAATCTGAACTGATGAGACTAAACCAAGTAAAAGGGGATAGTAATGGATAAAAATGCTATAGCATTTTTAGGTTCTGCCAAGTGACCATGGTGTTACCATATACGTGTACTACCAAGCTCACCTCTCAAAGCCCCAGCTTATCAGTTTTCTGGGTTTATACACCTACAAACTTATCCAGCCAACTGTACACTGTGGGTGAGATGAAGTAACAACATCAGAGCTTTTGCTTTAATATGTCAGCAGCAAGTTTCACTTAGATTTCTACATTATACTACAAACTACTGAAGTGAAAATATTTAGCATAGAATATATCACATATTATAATCTTACACTCAACAGAGTGTTAATGGCAAGATATTTTTTGCTTTATTTTCACTGACCTCTGGCTCTTGAAATATATGTACAGTTGACTTCAATGGAACTGGTATGTATATAAACTACATAAAAACAGTTTGTAATACTACCATATTGTATTTGTGGTGCCTATGTATCCCTTTTATTACGGGTGTGCTGTGATAATTTCTTGTTATGTGATGACATGATGTATTCACATTTGTTATTTATGTTGTTGTTTACAGATTGCTCGATGTCCAAATGTGGCTCCATTTACTATTGAATTAACCAATGACAACAATAAAACGTTAACCACTAGTGTACCCTGTCTTACCGATATTTGTACTACGGTCATTTCAGTCACCACTAAGAGTACCTTCTATGTAGTGAACATATCAACTAATGATATTACTTTGCAAAACGCATCAATAAGTAAGTAATATAGCCTTTTATATGCCATATTTGTTTTATTGGCAAACAAGCAAGACACTATCAGGGATAACACGAATAAAAATTGGGGATATTTATTTATAGTGTTTCTTATATATGTGTCTCTCCTCTCTACTCGTAGGTCTTTGCCGCTTATTCTGGCATTTTACACGTGAGCTAATGTTAACAGTTTAAAGTAGCCTATAGGGATGGACACACATTGACCTCTTTTAACTTTGGCCGTATATGATATACCATAATCTCAAGTGAGATATCATTTGTGAGGAGCTCGCTTTACTCACCCAACATCTAACAACAATTACAAAATTGCTAGCAAGTACCCCGCCACACAGTGGCGCAGTAGCAAGTGCCCCACCACACAGTGGCACAGTAGCAAGACCCCGCCACACAGTGGCACAGTAGCATGTACCCCGCCACACAGTGGCACAGTAGCAAGTGCCCCACCACACAGTGGCACAGTAGCATGTACCCCGCCACACAGTGGCACAGTAGCAAGTACCCCGCCACACAGTGGCACAGTAGCAAGTACCCCGCCACACAGTGGCGCAGTAGCAAGTACCCCGCCACACAGTGGCACAGTAGCAAGTACCCCGCCGCACAGTGGCACAGTAGCATGAGTTATTTTATTCATTGTTATCATTCTAACTATTGACTATGGTTACATCAGTTTCCCTCTTCTGTTCTCTTTTATTTTCCTGAACTATGTATCTCAGCCTTTCTTATCCCCCCCCCCACCTTTCCTTTTTTTTTTCTTTTCTACTTTTTCTTCTTGAGTCATGGAGTCCTTTCTCCTCCCTTTGTCTAGCTCTCCTGCTTCTGAATCTCTCTATCCTTCTATCATGATTGTGGACTTAAAGGTTTGCGAAACTTTTACCTTCTTTTTCGTACTACTTTGGCCTTCCTTTTTGAAACGCATGCCACCTTTACTTGACGATTCAATTCCACCCACTTCTTAGTTACAACTAAATTAATCATTCCCTTCTTGCCCTCTCTTTCATACTTTGACCTTCTTTTTACTACGCTGCCTTACCCCGCCGATTCCACCTGCATATTATTTACAATTAATCACATTCTACTAAATGTAATAATACTTGACTCAGTCAGTGTAAAGACAATGCTTTTAGTTGTGGGAGTGGTTGATGGTATTAAACCCTTTACCCTACTTTATTTTTAAAAACTCCACCATGTTTGGCATTGTAGCTGAGTACTATTGCCATAGGAGCTTGGTCATTTACATATCAAAAATGCTTAATGAAATAAATGATGCTTTATTAAACTAGGTGAATAAGGAAGCATATACTGTTCGGGTCGAACAACCACTTAAGGAGCAGGAACTTCATTCACTTCCTTGAACAACATTCCATTTGCCTCCGCACACACAAACGTATTTTTCCCACATAATGTTATTCATACGTTCATACCACAAACCCACAGTTCATTTTCATCTTGCATTACCTTATGTACCTGTTCACCTAATGTATTTCGAATTTGGTGGCAGGTAAAGGGTTGAGACTGGTCCTTCGAAAAGATAGACTAAGCCACACTTGAGCTCGAGGATTTATGACCCTCGAACATATACCAATCTTGCAATGGCAAAGATCACTTTAAGCAGATCTAAGGTTAATATTTTACCTTGTTATTTGAATTACTAATGGCTTGCTCACAATTAGTGCTGAAGCACATCACTATAGTATGTCCAAGTTGAGTTGGCCGCAAGAAAAACTTGAATAACTTTAGAACGGAAGCAGCTACGCATCCAGGGTTTGCACCATTGGAAAACTCGCGCCAAAGCGGTTAAAAATATTCCCTCAGTAAACGGAGAGAAAGTGCTATTCCAAAACTCAATACAAAAGTCTATGGGAATAGAAAAAACCACAGGTTTCCCGCTCAAAACGCGCCCGCTTTTAGTCACGCGGTATGGCTCAATTTATCACGCGGACTGTCTTCATTAAGAATTTTGTAAACAATGAGCGGCTTCTTCTCAGATTGCTGTGTTTCTAGCTTTATATCGCGATTAGCTTAGGTTGCGAGTGTGGAAACAGGATAGACGGAGTGTTCTGTTGTTGCAGAGGGTATAGGACCACCTGATAGTATGTTGGTATGATTATTTGTCTACCTGTTCAATAACAAATGCCATATAGCCAATAAATTTCAGTGATATAGCTATCATTTAGCTAGCAACTTGTAATACAGCCACTCTTACGCTGTTTGCCATTAAATTGTCGGCTTGTCAAAGCCGTGTTTATGCCAATTCCTTTTCTTCACTATTATAGATGCCGTTTATTGTAAGAATTAGGACCAACTCAGGCAGAACTCCACCTTCAACTCGGATCACAACTATTTTTTGTATGTGTACTACTTAAATTCTATCATTTCATCAATTTTCATATACCTATTATAAATGAAAGAATTGATAATTTTATTTAACATGAAAGTCTAGTAACTTTAGCTACAAGTTTACAGTGCTGTACTGCTGAATCCTGTGAACACCAGAATATTTCTTGGGACACAGTAGGTAGAATCGACTGATTTTAATCCTGTCTCTTTAGAAGAACTACCACCAGTTTGCGTTTTCCATCTGCTGTACATTATCTGCGCATAAGAAACATAAATATCATTGAAAACAGACGAGATGAGCTGTACAGCGCCCGAAAAACTCCATAAACTTCACTAAATTTCTTTCTTTCAATACTTACAGTATTAATGCGCACCTGTGCTACCGCCCCTTTTTCACGTGCAACGTTGACGTTTGCGCGCTTAATTGACTTGGATTCACATGACTAAATTGCTTCCGGTAAAGTACTAAATGCATTCCTCAATTACCGCGCTTGCGGTCGTGCCAACTCAACTTGGACATACTATAGTTGATTGTATTATTTATTATCCAGGGTTAGCTGCCTCTCCTGAACAATATTTGAATTATTCTCTGGATGAGGACAACTGTATGCTTAATGCCAGCTGTACAGCGAATGTCAATGAAGTTTGTGCTATCAGCTACTATTCCGTTTCATCAAGCAATTCGATGACCAGCATGAATCAAAATGAATCGGTGATACTGGACCTAAATAAAGCAGTTTCATATTTTTTTGAATTTACTGGAACATATCAAAATATTCGGATTTTATTGAAAGCGAACTACTCCAATTGTAAGTTGTTGTTGTTTTTTTTCTTATTGCATGAACTATAATTGCTCAAACTACTTGTTGTCTACACACATGCAGGGTTTCATACAGGATTTTTTCTGGGGAGGGGGGGGGGGGGGGAGGGGGGGGGGGGAAGAGTTTAGGAAGGAGGGTGGCCACATGTTTGTTTGACCACACCCCCTATTGTTGAAACCACACCCATTTGATTAAAAATCGTCTCAGGTCTAGAATTAGTGGCATCAATCTTAGAAGACTAATGCGTATCGCAATTGAAGGACCTCAATTAGCTGAAGTGAACCTTCACCAAATATTACATACACAAACAACCAGATCACAGAATACCATTATAAATCATAACCACAGAATACTATTAAGTAGTAAATATTATTCATTTATGTCATGAAATTCTGGGAGGGGGGGGGGGGGGGGGGGGGGGAATCCCAGGGCGCCCCTACCTCTATATGAAACCCTATACATGTATACAACTTTTCATTCCACCAATGATAATTACATTCTACTCTTCCACTCCTCTTAATAATGCAGATTATTGTCCATGTTAGTGCTTATTACATATATACACTAATCCAAATACATTTTCTTCTATATTTATTACTGGGTGATGTTAGAAGGAACTTATCAAGATTTACGCTGTATCTAATATAACCACACTCTTAATACACTGTTAGTATTTCTGTATATATTGTCCTTAACCTTTTTTTGATGGCTCTATGTGTTAATTACATCTTTTATTTATTGTAGCCCTATAAGTTTGGAGGCCATCATAAAATATTTTCCTGTACTAAAAATATGTGCTTTGGCATTGCAGTAGTTTTATAAAATATCACATTTTTTCAGTTCATTTATTAGACATATGTATATAATTAAATGTAATCACAGCAATGGATGAGAATCAGTACAGTGCACTTATTGGAGTTGCAGTGACTTTTTATATATTTGGAATAATATTTCTATTCATTGGATATGGAGTATTCATTTTCATCAAATGCCACCAATGGAACTACCATAGTAAGTTGCTCAGTGATATATATATAGAACTTACAAATCATATCGTACACTTACTTTCAGCTTTTCTACTGAAGGCAACACTTGTATACAGCCTAATACCAATGCTATTTACTGTAATAGCATTAGCTCTATGGATTTCTTACGCTTCGCTACCTAATGGTAAGTGAAATAGAATAAATAGCTTCATTATCCATATCAAGTGAGTAACTGCCATATTTCTTTTCTTTCTTTTTTTTCTTTTTTTTCTTCTTTTTTTTTCTTCTTTTTTTTCAGTTATTATGTGCATCTACAGTAGGTGCCAAAGATGTTCCGATTCCATTCCATAGTATGGCAGTAGAACGGTTTTTGTTGTATTTTTAACTGTAGTTATTACCATTTTGACTAAGCAGCTGACACCATATACTGAAACGAAGAAAATTTAGTTAAGCTTTTCCATCGATTCACTGATATTTTCTTGCTAGAAACTCTTCCATGGCTATATCAGGAAGCTATGACCTTGTATCACTCTTTAAACGCTACAGGGATAGTTCAAAATAACTCGTGCAAAAATCTAACTTGCTTGAATAAAGGTTGCTGACCTAAGTTCGGGCAAGCAAACTTTAACCAGGTCTACGTAAGTCTTCTGCTAGCGACCATTAGACCTCAAGCAGTAAAATATTTAAGCCCGTGAGGGCCCTAACGTCAAGAAAACATCGATACTGTGTGGTGGCCGAACTTACAATTATCCATGAATCATGCAACGGCCGTTCTATGGAACGAAATCTGTAACTTTTTTTGGCACCTACTGCATGTTGTGTCTATAAAACAAAGTCTGTAAAATTAAAAGATACCATACACTTGACCAGACTATATTTGCTCAAGTAATTTGATTACAATGAGCTAAATAGTTATTTTCTTAATCAATATGATTACTAAGATAGGAATATGAATGAGTAGAGGTACAGTAAGCACCATAAATGTTCTGGATTATTTCCGTACCAATTACGGCAATAAAACAGGAGTTTTTTATCATGTTATCATTTTTATTTACTAATTTTAAAAAATGTCTGTCAATTCATATACACAAAGATAACAGAGGTTAAACGTGAAAGGTAAACTTGTAAATAAAGTTAGCATAACTAAAAATAAGAGTTCAGTTTTAACTAGTAGTGATCATTTCACAAATGGGTGATCAGCAGATATAAAGTATAAGTATTGCCGTGGTCATGCTAATATGTATGTAAACAGTATTATGCTATGATTAACTAATAGACACTTTGTTCAAAACCACTGCATTCGTGTCCATTATATTTAAAACATTCTTTCTTGTACAGGTTATTGTGATATTGGGATGTCAAAGTACAATATTCTATTAGCTGCGTCAGTATTTTCAATTCTTCTACCATTTCTATCAATTGTTTCTTTGGGAGGTTTCATACTATCCGTGGATAGAAGCAAAAACGAAACTTATGAAGTTACCAATGCGGTAAGATCAATCAAACTATGCTATGTTGGAAGTTTAACTGCCCTTTAGATGCCAATTTTTCAAGTTTATAATGTTTACTGAAAATGTCTAGGCATTGTTCTTGACATCCCACTTAATTATACAGAGTGCTATAATTACTTTTGGACTTGTGCATATTTTGTATGTCACATAGAGAATGTAAAGGAAGTAAGGATTTTTATCAATGCAGTGTTACCGCATAATCTAACAAACTAATTCAAACCCCACTTTGATTGTTTGCACTAAAATTAAATTAAACTACATTAGAACAAATTATTATATTGTAGTGTGCCGCATAAGCACCCACCCTGTCCATTTCTCTGTTGAATTTAAGTGCCCACTTCCCGGTTAAGCACCTAAGTATAAAATTACATGCCAAAAGAGATAATGATAGCCAATTACATGGCTGACATTCTGGTAAGCATGATGCCTAATAATCATTTATTGCATAAAGCAGAATCTGGATACCGGTATTTTAGCAATGGCTTGTCGTAAAGGAACAAAAATACGGAGTTGAATTTAAAACAGATGTGGTGGAGGTTCTACAACAGCTAACAAATTTGCGGTAGACAGAAAAAAGGTGAGAGAGTGGAATGAGCAATTAATCTTATTGGTGCTAAAGTTCACAATTTGAAAAATGGAGAATTTGGTGAAAGCTAGACTAAAAATACGAGCCAATGTTGTCGTAGCTGTTCCACAAATGAGTGGATGATTATAGTATGTCCAAGTGGTGTTGGCACGACCGCTGTGGGGGGCATAGAGATCAGGATTGCTTAGTGAATCCAAGTTTAGCTGGAGCCTAGGTGACGTCCCAGTCCCAGCAGGTACGCTGCCACCAGAATCAGTCTATGGCGTTGGCGTCTTCCTGTCGTTATCACCCAGAAGCCTATCTATTACCCCTAACTAAGCCCTAAGTCCTTCAGGAAGTTATACTGAGGTAATTAAATATATTAGCCAAGGTATAGCTACAGTAGGTGCAGGATCTGACACAAGCAAAGACTAACTGAAAAGGAGGTTGGACTATATGTGAATTTATAGCCAACCACCCCCATTGTGATACATAAAAGGAATGCTCATGCCCAGTAGGCAACCATGTGTGTGTGTGGAAATGTTCTAGAATGTTCTTTCTTTCAGTTATGTGCATGTGGTGAATGTGTGCTGCTGGCTAATGCAACAAAAATACATTAACAAAACAATAAAGTTCTTTAATGAGCTTGCTCTTCCTTGTGGGTGGCCCCACAACTGCAAGTGCGATAATTGAGGAATGCATTTAGTACTTTACCGGAAGCAATTTAGTCATGTGAATCCAAGTCAATTAAGCGCGCAAATGTCAACGTTGCACGTGAAAAAGGGGCGGTAGCACAGGTGCGCATTAATACTGTAACTAATGAAAGAAAGAAATTTAGTGAAGTTTATGGAGTTTTTCGGGCGCTGTACAGCTCATCTCGTCTGTTTTCAATTATATTTATGTTTCTTATGCACAGATAATGTACAGTAGATGGAAAACGCAAACTGGTGGGGCGTTCTTCTAAAGAGACAGGATTAAAATCAGTTGATTCTACCTACTGTGTACCAAGAAATATTCTTAGGATTCAGCAGTACAGCACTGTTAACTTGTAGCTAAAGTTACTAGACTTTCATGTTAAATATAATTATCAATTGTTTCATATATTTATAATATGTATATGAAAATTGATGAAATGATAGAATTTAGCTAAGTAGTACACATACAAAAAATAGTTGAAGATGGAGTTCTGCCTGAGTTAGTCCTAATTCTTACAATAAATGGCATCTATAATAGTGAAGAAAAGGAATTGGCATAAACACGGCTTTGACAAGCACACAATTTAACAGCAAACAGCTTAAGTATGGCTGTATTACAAGTTGCTAGCTAAATGATAACTAAATCACTGAAATATATTGGCTATACAGCATTTGTTATTGAACAGGTAGACAAATCTTACCAACATCCTATCAGGTGGTCCTGTACCCTCTGCGACAACATAACACTCCATCTATCCTGTTTCCACACTCGCAACCTAAGCTAATCACGATATAAAGCTTGAAACGCAGCAATCGCAGCGTTTTGAGCGGGAAACCTGTGTATTTTTTTCTATTCCCATAAACTTTTGTAGTGAGTTTTGGAATAGCATTTTCTCTCCAGTTTTGGAGTATACTGAGGGAATATTTTTAACCGCTTCGGCGCGAGCTTTCCAACGGTGCAAAACCCGGATGCGTAGCTACTTCCGTTCTAAAGTTATTCAAGTTTTTCTTGCGGCCAACTCAACTTGGACATACTATAGTTCAGGGCTTCGCAATTGGTTCCGTAGAGTGTGGGGTGAATCAGTGTATGGTGAGAGATGCCTTTTGGTGCTTGACAGCTATTGACCTCATAAGGCTACAGAAACCAAAGAAAAAGCAGATACTTATAACACAGATGTTGTAGTAATTACACCAGGTCAGTAGCTACTGATAATATCTTGCTTTCTTTATAATGCAGTTTACTTAGATAGGTGCACGTCTATAATAATTAATTAATTCCCGTTTTTCCTTTCATATTCCCCCAAGCTGAACACCAAGGTTCGCCCAGTCCAGATGAGCGGTCACCATAAACAGTATACTCGTTAGTTTCTTCAGTTCCAGTTCCATCACTGTAGTACAGTTTTACAATGTCCTTCTGTCCTAAAAAAAGTTTTAGAGTGCGGTACCATGGAAATCTGAGGGATAGGACATAAATCCTGCAGATTTCAAGGTACCACACTCAAGTAATTACATATGTACACATAATAAATTTTTGAGTCAGAGTAATCCTGAAGTGCATTATTTTTTGCAACAATCTGACTAATTCTGCAATATTATATATTAATTCCACCTTAGATATCTTCACAATGATATTTTTAGGTACATGACCTGTGAAATGTGAAATAACTCTAGATATTTCATGCTGTTGCTTCTGTTATTTCACGCTATACTGCACCAAGCTGATTACCAGAGTAGTTATAGCAACTGGCCAAACTTTACAATTTTAGCTGGGGGTGTGGGTAGCCCCTACACAACCAGTTTTAGCTGAGAGTTACTGTGGGCGGAGTGATGAGAGAGAATGGAGACAGGGACAGAAATATAGAGAAAGACAGAGACGAGAAGTAGAGAAGAAGAGTGAGAAGACAAAGATAGAACTTCAGAACATTTATGTGTGTATCATCCAGAACATTTTATTATTAGCAGTGACCATTTTCATTATTTCCTGCGCATGCGTGTCCTTCGGTATATAACCTTAGACACGCATGCGTTTCATCAGTTCCCCATAGTTTGTCTTAACCCCAACTGATTTAATCCTCAGGGAAGGGCAGGCTAGCTAACTGGAACTCTGGTGGCAGCGAGCCCCAGAGTGTACGAGTAAAGCGTAATCTCCTCTAACTCTGGCGGCTTACCAATTTAATTAGTTTACGGAGAGTCGGCTAAGTAATTGGTGATCGCGGTGAATGACCGTCGACCCACAGTTACCCTACCTCTAGTACTAACTACGATAGTGAAGATATCTAGTGTGGAATAAACCACTTATTACACTTATCAGAGTGTTATGGTGAGATATTTCACTCTCAGGCTTTATTTCACTCGCCTTTGGCTCTTGAAAATAAATTAGCCTGCTCATGACATATGTCACCATATCACAGTCTGACTCATGTAATAAGTACTTTATATATATATATATATATATATATATATAATATAAGGTAATAAAATGTAAGTATATTATATATACAGTAGGGGTCAAAAAAAAGTTCCCATTGAGTAGTTTTAAGGACTTTCTAAAGTCTGTATGGAAGACTTTTAACACGATTTTTTTTGTGCAACTTTTAGCCGACTTTTTTGGCAATTTTTTTTTTGTAGCGACCTATTATTGTGACTTTTTTCTCTAGCAACCTTTCTGAGTCTGACTTTTTTACAGTTAGGGACAGAACCCTTCTAGAGCACTTCAGTTATTGTGATTAGCTTGATGTGTAGCACTGCAATATCAGATTAAAACTAGGCTGCTAATGATTTATTTTTTTAAATAAACTGACTTTAAAAACCGGTTTAAGAGTCGGTTCAGCAGCTTGTGACTTGTGTAGTCATTGGTTGATAAAAAGTCATTAAAAAGTCTCCTTACCCTAGAGACTATTTTTTCTGTTAGTCGCTAAAAAGTCTGGTCGCTATGGGAACTTTTTTTTACCCCTACTGTATATAATACTTATTACATGAGTCGAGTCAGAGTGTGAGTTACCCTTCCTCTAGTACTAACTACAGTAGTAAAGATATCTAGTGTGGAATAAACCACTTATTACACTTGTCAGAGTGTTATGGCAAGATATTTCACTCTCAGGCTTTATTTTCACTCGCCTCTGGCTCGTTAAAATAAATTAGACTGCTCTTGAAATATTTCACCATATCACACTCTGACTCATGTAATAAGTATTATATATATAGTGACATATTAGTTAGGGAATGCCTCTTGGAGCATGCGTAATAAGGCATCAGACACGTAGTAGCTGTTATAGTGAAGCAGTTATAGTGAAAGCATTTATAGTGAGTAGTTATAGTGAAAGCAGTTATAGTGAAGCAGTTATAGTGAGTAGTTATAGTGAAAGCAGTTATAGTGAAAGCATTTATAGTGAGTAGTTATAGTGAAAGCAGTTATAGTGAAGCAGTTATAGTGAAAGCAGTTATAGTGAAAGCAGTTTTAGACGTACCTGCAAATTGTATTTACTGGTTTATTAATTGTAACGTATTTAAATAAATACGCTATCAATTAAAAAAAATTTATTTGTTTTTTCTGAAATGACTACCCATTTCATAATTATTATATTTTTTTTTCTTTTTTGTCTTTTTTAGTTATCACCAACTTATTCCTTCAACTTTTATATAACAATGCGACGAAAATATTCTGATAGTTGTTCTAATTGTAAGAAAAAGATAGAAATTAATACTATTACGAGTAACATTACAAGCACTGAATTTTGCACAAACTGTGGAGAGGTAAGTTTCTCCACTAATGAACTAGAAATTTGAAATACTTATGGTATTCTTAATTTATAGAGATTATGTGGAAATTGCAAACAAGATAAAGAAAGAAAAGTTTACATTTGGCGGGCCTTATATCCAGTTCCAGTATGCCAAGGTTGTTATGAAAAATATTGGAAAGAGAATGAACGTGAGTGTAAATCTGTTGAGTTACATGTATATTTCTATCAAGATTGTGATGTATTTAGAATTTTCTCAAGGAGGCAGTGTCAAAGAAATATCAGACTACATACGACAACACCAGCCACAGGTTTGCACTGGGTGTAGCACGGAGATAGACAGAAATGACAAATCTGTGGAAATTGGATTCTCAAATTGTGGGATTTGTGAAACTGTAAGTTTTCATGAACAATTCCTCATTGATATGGTAATATACTAATAGTGAAGCTCTTACGACATCAGAGGTGTAGGAATTCATATCATGATATAAAGTATGTACATGTTTATTTATTTATTTATTATACATTATCTTTAGTATTTCCACATCACACAAGCATTTAATATTTTCTCATATTAAATGTGGCATATTGAATGCTTAATCTGTCCATAGTTCAGAAATGCCGTAAATCGTCCATCCCATCCTACAGTACCATGGAACAGTTGGACATTCCATGGGATATCCACCTGTCCCTCTACAGAAGCATGTTGTGTCCCGCTGTCCATCCCATCCAACGGTCGCATAGGACAGTGGGACATTCCATGGGATGTCCCTCTTACAGAAACTCCCATTGTTCATTCCATTCCAAAATCCCATGAAAGTATCGTCACAATGAAATCTTAGAATAAAGCTAGAGTGCACTTGCAAAGCGCGTGGTGTGAATATTATTAGATTAGCAGAGCGCCGAAGGCGCTACGACACACTTTGACAAGCCAACTGAGTGCAGCGAAGGAGTTTAATATGCAAGAAAGGGTAATTGCAGATAAGGTTACAAATATGTTGATGATGATATTAAAGTAAACTAAGCTTGGTGCCCAGGGTTTACAATGTCAGGTATTCCAATAATATTTACTGTGCAATCTGCCAGTGTTGGGCCTTCTAGCAGTAAAACAGACTGACATACCATATAAAAAAAAAGACTAATATGAAGAGTTGTATGTAAATTCATGCACATGATCAGAATGAGTTTGTTTACTGTCCTTTCTTTTGCAGCTGGAGTATCTTGTAGTTAAAAATTACAGCTGGTAGCCAAAATAAAAAAAATGGAATGTCCACTGGGATTAAATGGACAGTAGGACACACATGCATCTGTAGAGAGACAACTGAAAAGAGTTGTGCACACTTTCTTCTTTGTACATAACTCTTTGGTTTCTAATTTTGACTTCACTTTTGCTCACTTTCTTTAAGCTCACAAGTTTACTGATTTATTCAAGAGCAGAATACTCACATAGAGAGAGAATCTGAATTGAACAGAACAGAAACTGGGGAAAGTGGCCCCAGGCGTTATATATGATAATGCACTAGTCTATTAAGAGGTGACAATTAGTTGAGTGGGAAGGGAATACATGGATTGAGTGAACGAAGGTGTAAAGTGAGTTTAAGTGGTTCTTTCAAGGGTTAATGGAATGATGCAGGTTTTGGATTTAACACTTAGCCATTCACCCTAAATTAATATAAGTCATCACTTCAATGTTTCTCACCAATTAAGGGAGGAGACCCATAGCAACCGTTGGTAAGGCTGTGGGAAGTGTTAAGTGCTATCAACCACGAAAATCTACCACCCTCACCTGGCTCCGCATGCATCTCGCAAGCATAACCACCGCTTGATATATTAGCGCGCAAAGCGGGGCAAAAATCTCGAGAGTCCCTAACAGCCTACTGGTGGGTTAGCTTTGACCACGTTGTTGTTACAACCAGCTTCAACAGCAAACTATAATCATGCCTTCCAGGAAAAGGAAGAGGGCTATTAGTGCAGTCACAGAAATGAGGAAAATGAAATGTGCTTTGAGAAGAAGTAAGAAATAAGTAAATAAATATAATATTAAAAAATATATACATACATTATATATAATATATATATATATATATTGTATAGACATAGGATTGGAGCAAGTCCCAGCAATAGGTGGGGCTTCCACTGATACTCTTGATGATCCTTGCTTTACTGGTCATGATGGTGTTTGATGTGTCCAGTCTCCCTCAGTTTGTGAATAATTCAGCCATACGACTCCAGACTTCTGAACCAGGGTTGGATTGAGCTATGGAGACTTGGAACTGCTCAAATCTGAATGCAAGGACCGAGAAGAATTTGTACGAATTCTGAAGGATAGAGGAATTAACAGCAAACCCCTCCAGGAGAAGCTGTCCAAGCACTTCAAATAAAGCCAAAGAAAATGAGTCCTTTTTTTCCAACCCGGCTCTTTTCAGAGCCACTACCTCACAGAAGGTTTCACCTAAAATGTTCGCACACATAATCAGTGGGCTATTTCTTCAAATCCTTACACTACTAGCTAATTCGCTTACCTGTGCGTTGGTAAGGCAGACGTGCTAGTATCGCCTGAACGGGGTACTGTATAAATCCACTGCAGGACCCCTCCCAGCTTAGTATCGAAATCTAACAAGCTGGGTGCTTCTTCAACAGCACCGTAGGTGATTCTTTAACAGCACCCTAGCCGTTCTTCTCACTAAAAAGCAGCTGAAGCGGAGCGCACCTTTGGTGGGCGGGGCGCAAAATGCAATATCCGGGCCGGGGTGGGGGGCGTTATAGTTTTACGCGCACTTCGTTTTGACCCAGCCGCAGTTCGCGACCGCCTGCAAAGAGGGTGAATTTGCGACAAGTATTTTTGAGCTATAAGGGGTCACGGGATGCAGTCTAAACTTGGAACAGTAATTCGGTGACGTAAGGTGAACAGGCCTACGTTTAGATTTTCTTGATAGCGTGCCAGGAAGCAAAGTTGACCTTAGTGGTCGGATATTTAGAAAAGTAAAGTTGCTATAGCTAAAAACTAAACGTAGGAAGCGGGAACATAATAGGAGGAAGCCGTAGAGTCTTGAATCGGCAGAAAATCTTGGACGGTTGCGGAGAAACAACACGAAATGTCCGCAGAAGTAAATCGCTCCTAACTGGGCTTAGGAAGATGCAAATGGTCTGAATTTTGGTGTGCAGAGAGACCTTATCACCCTAAATAAATTCAGCATGTTAAAGAATTGCCACCGTTGCTTGAAGTTTTTTTTTTTCAGCATCAATTTTTAAGGAAAATGCGTGGGCCGGATGGGTCTCCACCCTTAACATTCCCTTCTGGCATAAATGAACTTGGATACATCATATTCTCACAATTTTAGCTTACATATTGCACAGTATCTTTCTTGACAGTGCTAGCTGGCATCATGGCCTTCAGCCCTTTTCAAACGTAGGTATATCAAAAGGACAGTATCATAATTGAATACTGTGGACAGGATCAACACACTTTACTAAGTTGAATTCATGCTTCAAGCAGCTGTTCGCTGAATTGACCGGTAAATGTAAACTGCTTATTCCACTAGGTCAATCACTAGCATTTGCCACTTAAAATTGCTCAGTCACTTTATAGTAGGCATTGAACACACTTAGAGTCAATGGATCATCAAAGAGATCCAAGGTACACTCCACAATCTGGAATTATTGTATTGAATCTTTAGCAATACATTTCTTATGGAGGGTGAAAATTTTCATGAGTACTACATTGCGGGACTTATAAACTGCCATGAACCCACAAAAGGAAATTGCTATAATTTTTTCCCCTAGGATGATCTGGAAGGATTTTGGATACATTAGTCAATAAAAAAATTTCTTTCCAGTGATGCCAAAGTCAATTTTCTTTGAATTTTTTTCAGGTTGAACCTTAAATCTACTGGACTACAATCTGACATACAATGCTAATAAAAGCAGATAAAAATGAGGATTGAAAGAAGGAGTGTTGGATAGTTTTAGTGGCTATAACAGCCTGGATCACAATTGGCTTGCTAGTCTAAATAAGCTTGGGTATTAGTGTCATAATGACATTTTCTGTCTCAGAACTAGTTTATGATGCAGTAAAAGCTATTTTAGGGTCTTATAACACAGCATGCAGTTCAAATATCACCATGACGAGGTCTGCACTTCGTAGGTCTTCTGTTAGCTACTACTACATGTTTATAATTATTGTATTTTGCATTAATTACAGGTTCTGTGTGAAGTAAACAATTATTGCTACAATAAAAAATGTGTCTGCCAATTTGAAGAAAAGGACTGTTGTATACTGTGCTATGTACTTAGTAACAGAATGTGTCATTACGAACAAAAACAAGAGTAGCCATTTTTCATGTTTTTGTAGCACTTGTGTCCATTTTTTTTTAAATTCAATTTAGAATTTCTATTTTTTAAGCATTTATTGTTGGTTATATATTGAAGAATATAGCATTATTAAGTTCATGGAATGTCCACTGGGACACTAATGATGACCATTGAAAAAAAGTTTGAAACATTTGTGTATTTTATAACAATATTTTATGACTAGTGAAAAACAAAATATATGGAGCTAATGTCTATACCAGTCACAGAAGAATTTTCAAATTAGTTGATTGAATTTTGTCAGGCAGCCATCATGATAAATTGCCTCGGCCACGTCTAAAGCAATGCAACCTTGGAGATGATCAACCTCAGATGCCCACAAATCTCTTTTTTCCTTACAGCAGCATTCCAGGAGTTTGCAATGCATGGGAATAGTAGACAGTCAGTGCATTCCTTGTCTTTGTGAATGTCAGGTATTTACAGTGGTGAGTATAGTACACAGGAGACAATCAACCTTCCAGTTGAAGGGAGCTGTACCAGACCTCAACCTCTTTGTGTGTGGAGACTCATTACCGCCTACCGCTTCACTTTTAGGTCATGGTGTTTTCTTGTCCAGTGAAATTTTTGCGGCATTCTGAATGTACTACATTAGCTTCAACTGGATTAACACTTTGCCATTCAGCTAAAATTTATTTAAATCATCACTTCAATGTTTCTCAGTAATTAACATTTTCTTCTTACATACATATACTTGGATACATCATATTCTCACAATTTAGCTTACATAGTGCACAGTATCCTTCTTGAAAGTGCTAGCATCATGGCCTTCAGCCATTTTTCATTCTAGCCAAATCAAAAGGAAAGTATTAGAGATTGAAATACTGTGAACTTAATCAACAAACTTCACTAATTTTACTTGCAGCTGCCACTGACTTGACTGGTAAACTAAAACTGCTGAGTCCACTGAGTCAATCACTAGCATTTTTCCATTTATAATTATAATACTCAGTAACAGAATGTGTCATTACAAACAAAAACAAGATTAGCTTAGCCATCCTTCAATGTATTTGTTATAACACTTGAGTCAATTTGTTTTAATTAATTTAATATTTGTTTATTTTTAATACAATGTTTAAAAAATACATGTTCAAATGTGTACTGAACTTAATAGTTTTACTTCTTCACTATGATATAACTAATAATAAATGTCCTTTATTATTAGTTATATCATAGTGAAGAAGTAAAACTATTAAGTTCAGTACACATTTGAACATGATAATATTAGAGCATAGGATAAAATTTTAATTTTGAGCTATCCGCATCATTCACGCTTCAGTTAGAGACACCTCTAGCTAATCTGTCAGAGTGAGAACATTCTCTCACTTTGTATAATAAAGATAGACAATACATTGCTATGTATAACAACTTAAGTCAATAAATAGAACATGAACGAAATGACTTACTCGCTGTATGATTTACTTGGAGAGAAACTGTAATATCTTCAGAAGTACCATTCAATTCCACAAGATATCTTTTCTTGTTACTTACAACTGGCACTAAAGTGGTTATAATGCTTCTTTCTATTTTAGTAAGGCCACTTTTAGAACTTCCACCAATTATATAGGTTCCATTGCAACTATTTGCTATGGTGTAGCAAAAACTAAAAGCATCATGCAGTCTTCCAATTACAAAATGATAGTTAATGTAGTTGATACTAGATCCATCTAATATGATTGCCATGAGATAACGCCATTTAGTAGGGTAGCTTAGGGATTTTATAGTTACAAAATTGACAAAAGCACCAAATTTTGTCAGTAGATAGGAGACTATATGGACTATCAGAAATGGTATGGCTGCAATCACAAATAACAACTGGAGTAGACTTATGGACATTAACAATAAAAAAAACGCGAAAATTAGCGCGAAAATAGGAAAATGCTTTTTAAGATGTGCAAAGCTGGACTGTATGCATGTGTTAATAAGTCTAGTTATAGCTGCTACATGAATGCTGATTAGGCTACATGACAGGGCATCATCTGGAGTACAGTTCAGCTGGAAAGCATGGCCCACAAGATTGACTGGAAACTGTGCATAGTCTGTCAGGCTAAGTCAGAAGAAGATTTGCGTTGTCCTTCTAGAAATGCTTTGGATGTGTACAAGAACTTCTTGAAGAATGTTAAAGAACTCCAGAAAATCAATTCTTTGCCAGTCAAAATAGACTTTGGAGATGAAGGAACAGCTACCAATTTCATGAGCAACAAAGCCTCATGGCACAAGCAGTGCCATCAAAAATTCAATAATTCAATGTTGGAACGTGCTAGATTGAAGAGGAAGAGGGAATCAACTGAAATTGAAGATGAACATTATCGTCCGAAACGTCAGAGTAGCATGCTAAGGGACCTTTGCATATTTTGTGATAAAATCACAACAGAACAGCTACATGAAGTCACGACTTTGAACGTTGATAAGTCCATTAAGGGTATGGCTACCGAGATGAGTGATCGTGAGTTACTTGCAAAAGTTAGTAGTGGAGATTTAATTGCTTTAGAAGCAAAATATCACCTTAACTGCTTGACAGTTTATCGAAATCGTTATCGTACCTTTTCAACACAAAACTCCTCAAAGCAAGCTAGAGGACGTGCATTTTCTGAGGTTGTTGTGCAGATAGATGATGCCTTAAGTCAGGGTATTTACTCCTTTAAGTTGGGTGAACTATGCAGAGTTTATGAACAACGGATTAAGTACTTCATCCCTGATGCAACAGTAAACAAAACCCGGTTTAAAGGTGAGCTTCTCGATCACTATAAGCAGCATGGAATGCAAGAACATTCTGATGGAAGACGTGTTGTCCTGATATTTCCTGATGGGATGAAAACAATAATGCAAAATGCTTGTTTTCCATCTCACTCTACATCAGAAGCCACACAATTGGCTAGTGTTGCAAAGCTGGTTCGTAGTGAAATATCTGATATAGATAATTTCATGTTTGACGGCAATTTTGCCAATGACTGTCAAAAGGATTCGGTACCATATAACTTGAAACTCTTAATTTCAATGATCTTGTATGGTCCTTGTGTTGATTGCGTTGATACCCAAACTTGCCTTACTATATCTCAGTTGATTTTGTTTAACTACAAGAAAAAACAACAAATGGCAGAATCTGTGACTAGTACCCATCGTCACACACTTGATCGAGAGCCCCCCCTTCCTATATATATTGGCCTGAACATTCATTCTCGTTTGCGCAGCAAAAAACTTATTGAACAGTTTAGTAGTCTGGGTATCAGTATCACTTATGACCGGGTTCTCCAACTAGAAGAGAACATGGCTCTTTCAATGTGCAGGCAATACCGCTTAAATGATGTTGTTTGTCCATCGCATTTGCAAAAGGGGCATTTTATAGCTGGTGCAATGGACAACATAGACCACAACCCGTCATCTACTACTGCTGACTCTTCATTTCATGGTACAGGTATTAGTATCGTTGAGTACCACTCTGAAGATACTGATACTATTGTTGAAGATGGTATCATACCTGCTGCAGACGCTACTGATGAGCTTTCTCTTCCAGCTTCCTATGCCATAGTTCCAGCTGTAGCTTTGAATGAAAGTAAGACATCTGTGCCAGCTAGGCTCTGTTTTGAATTTCATGGTAACCTAGAGGGTGCAAGGTTACAGGAGCAGAAGTGGCTCAAACATGCTATGATGGCATTAGAGTCAACCATGGAAGAGTACCAGCCAATGTCTTGGGCAAGTTTTCATGCTTCTTGTCAACCTGATGTACTTAACCAATCTGCAACCACTGCTCTTTTGCCACTCTTCTATGAGAAGGCAGATAGTCCAGCGATGATTAAGCATGCTATGGACATTCTGAAAAATGTCACTTCATTTCTTAATCCTGGTCAGATTCCAGTGATGGCGTGCGACTGTCCCATTTTTGCGAAGGCTAAGTACATACAGTGGACTTGGCCTGCAACTCATGGAGAGGACAGGTTGATCATTATGTTTGGAGGTTTGCATTTAGAGATGGGGATGTGGACTACGCTAGGAGACTACCTGGCATGCTCTGGGTGGACTGCAGCCCTTACAGAAGCAGGTATTGTTACATCTGGTAAAGCTGATAGTTTCCTAAAAGCCACTCATGTAACCAGAACACGTCGTGCACACCAACTTACCTGTGTGACCCTTGCAAAGCTTCAGAGAGAAGCATTTCAAGTAGCGAACAGTAGTTGCTCTTTTGAGGAATGGAGGCATGAAATGATAAAGAAGAGTCCTACTTTTCAGTATTGGGACACAATTTTGTCTCTTGAATTGCTCATACTTACCTTTATAAGAGCTCATCGTGAAAAGAATTTCCCTCTGTATGTCGAAGCTTTGGAAGCCTTTGTTGGATATTTCTTTGTTTTTGACCACTATAACTATGCACGTTGGGTTCCAATCCACATATGTGACATGCTATCACTCCCCGACTCAATTAAAGAGAACTTTATGAAATACTGGGTGGTTTCCAAAACGAAGAACAGGTTTTCAAGTATTCCGATTGATCAGATGCATGAGCAGGAAAATGCTAAGGTAAAAGGGATTGGAGGTGTTATCGGCTTAACAGAAAATCCAGCAGCATTACGCCGCTGGATGATTTGTGGTCCCGAGCTTGCCAGGTGCATTTCGCAGTTTGAAAATCAAATGTTGAGTGAAAGTACCGACCCACAAAAAAAATTTCACCATGAAGAAGGACTAGCTGTGCAGAAGAGTTTCAAGCAACACACAGAAAAGCTTATTGGAGTCATTAAAGGATTTAGTAATCCTTTTGAGGATGACTGTCCAGAGCTTCTCATACTGAACACTAGAGATTGTGCAGATGACTCTGTTATTGAAACAGTGCAAACCATTGAAAAGTTGGCTAGTGCCAAATATGAACAGTACAAAAAGCAAGTCATTGTGGACAGGACAAAGTCCATTCATGACACGATAACCAAAAATTCTCTGTCCCTCTTCAAATCGTCTAAAAGAAAAGTGAAATCAAAAGCATCACAGCAATTAGTACTTCAAAGAAACAACACCAGTCTCTTTGGTCGTCTTTATATTGCTAATCAACAACGTGAGGGTGACCCAACAAGATTTTTCTCACATGAAAATCAAACTTGTCCTCCTTCTCTTTCAGATTTCGGCAAGATTCTTCTTGGCCAGAAGTCAGTTCTTCTTGGTTGCTTAGACTTGAGCAATCAGCCACCACATCCTGAGTTTGATTCCAAAGTGTTTGATGGTGCAGCTGTTGTGCACTTCTTGCCTACAAGTACTGCAAATACCTTCACTGAATATGCTGACTGCATTTTTATACCTTTTCTCTTGCAACAGTTGCAAGATACACACCGAGTTGACTGTGTTTGGGATCGTTACCTAGTCAGTAGCACTAAAGATTCTACCAGGGTGCACAGGGGTAGTGGGACACGGACGAAAGTGTCTGCCAACACAAAAATTCCCAGAAATTGGGGAGACTTTCTTCGTGATTCCAGAAACAAAGCTGAATTGTTTGCTTTCCTCAGTGAGAGAACCACTAACACTACTGTACCTGAAGGAAAAGTGATTCTCATCACATCAGGTGGGTTCATGAGAATTATGTTTTATGATGCTATGATTATCCAATTCTGTATGATTGCAGAAGAGAAGGTAATCTCAAATGGTACTGACTCTACTATGGCCGACTGTAACCACGAAGAGGCTGACACTCGCATTGTTATTCATGTGTATGATGCACTAAAGAAAGGAGCAAAGAAAGTCTTGGTCCGTACTGTGGATACGGATGTGGTTGTCATCCTCATTGGCCAGTTTTACAACATTGTGAGACAGGACTCTGAAGAAGAGATATGGGTAGCCTTTGGTACAGGCAAGCAGTTTCGATACTACAGCATCAATCATATTTGTGCAAATCTGGGTACAGAAAAAAGTTATTGCCTTCCCCCATTTCATGCATTCACAGGATGTGATACGACATCATCATTCTTTGGAAGAACCAAGAAGACAGCATGGGCTACATGGACTGCATACCCAGAAGTTACTAAAGCTTTTATGTACATATCAAACAATCCCTATTGTCGAACCCTTTTTACATCTTCTTATTTTGAATTGCTTGAGAGATTTACCATTCTTCTCTATGACAAGAGCAGTGTCTTGGGATCCATCAATCAGGAGCGTTTGCATCTTTTTACTAAAAAGAACAAGACTCTTGAGCATCTACCACCAACAAAGGTATTGAGTAACATGTGTACAATAAGCTTTGTAACTCTATAATGATATTTTACTAATTTTAGGATGCTCTACTTCAACATGCGAAACGTGCTGTATATCAGAGTGGTATTTGGACCACAAGTCATCAGTCATTACAGGCTAACCCTTCACCTGAAGGTTGGGGGTGGACTGAACAAGATGGTATCTGGAAGCCAGTATGGATGACCATTCCTGAAGCTGCAAGGGCTTGTAGTGAACTAATTAAGTGTGGCTGTAAGTCAAGCCGGGGTTGTACCATTTGTAAATGCGTCAAGGCTGAACTTCAGTGTACTGAACTATGCACATGTAGTTGTGAAATTTAATTATTCATTACATATATTATTTTTGAAAGTCAATAATGCAATTTTACAAATAAAAGTTTGCTCACTTTCAAAGTTATGATGGTAAATATAAATTTTGGTAGGATCAAATAGACCACTCAAATTCAAATATTGGACACAAATATATATATTTTCTAAATAAAACTTTGGCTCATTTCAAAATTGAGCTTGCAGCCTTAGATTTGGGTAGTCTATGGATATACAAAATACTAAGAATTGTATTTAGACTTTCATTCAAAGTTTATCTTACATAAACGAATTTTGATCATTGAATGTCACTAAATTGGTTAAATTGGCTAATTTCCGTGGCTCCTTTCAAATTTGTGCTTGCAGCCATGGATTTTTCTAGTTACTATGATCATATAGACCACCAAAAAAAATTTGGGACTTTTGTCAAAGATGTAACTAAGTCCCCACTTTTTTCCTCTAAGCCACCCTACTAATTAATATTGGGTTTATTGCAACTATTGCAGTATAATTAATTATCATTGCACACATCCATAGGCATGTTTGCTACTGATAGTAGTAACAGAAAAATGAAGTGATAATAATTGTTGTGGCCATCCTGTATGTAAATGAGATTTCTATGTGACATTATGCCAGTGTTTCTTTGCAATTAAATTTTGAAATAACTAGAATTTAGTTCACATTCAGAAAGCTACAGTAAATATATGACATCATTTGAATCAGAAACTTAATTATAACAAAAACCATTAGAATTAGCAGGGGGGGGGAAAGAATTAAATGTATATTTAAATTAATAGTACAATTTTCGCACTTACCATGTTGTTTCAACAATAATGTTTCTCAAATGTTCTCCATAATACATAACTGTGATACTCACAATCTATTCAAATACATAAATGTGAGATAAAATTATGTGAAATGAGTGAATAAAAATATTAACTGGCACACAAACAGACACTATTACCCTCTTGCAAATATAATGAAAGTGGAAGCTTTCAAGTAGTGTGCATGTGCCAATTATCAGACATTTAGTGTTGTTTGTAGCTGTAGTCAAGTTATCCACACCTGAGTTGTAGTAAGTACTGCCATTAACACCTTATGTAACTAACTCACTCTGAACTTCAAAGCTAGCTAGAACCATTCCTCGGCAAAACACTTACAGAATAGGTACCTGAAGTGTAGATTATTTAGGTGAGCAAGACTTCTTTTTTATCATTGATAACTCACTCTATAACTCCTTCAATGTGATGGAAGTCAATACTTCAGTAGAATGTCTTTAGTGTTTTAACTCCAGTTTACCACAAACTATAGTGAGACAGATACAAATGAATGGACTAATATTGTTGAACAGGACTTATCGGAACACTATACACAACAGACCATTACAAATATAACCTTACCACGAAACCAAAAAATAGACTTGTGAATTGATCCTTGCTGGAAAAACATTATCATTTAAAATACTTTAGAGAATGGTTTCATGGTAATAACAGAAAAATGCTTGCATAATAGGTAAATTCTACTAACAATATTAATAACTGAATTGCAGCATAATAAATCAACAATGCAAGCCTCAAGTTTTTGCTAAAAGTATGCTGAATTTTTTTTAATGTAAGTTCACTTTTTTTATTATTTATATTTGATTGAACACAAATGAATGAACAATGATATATTAATTTGGAATTGATAGTAGAATCAAATTTTACATTAATCTATACTGATGATGAGTTGGAACAAATTATTGCTGAATAGAATAATGTGGTAAGTAATGTATTTCTTGCTTCACTTAACATTATTAAAACATTCACTGGCTACTTCTCTAACCATACTCTATTAGAAACAATGTTGTTGTTTTTAATACACAGAGACAGGAACACACACACACCACACACACACACACACACACACACACACACGGACCTTGATTTATAAGTGGAAATAGTTAACAAATAACACTTCATTAACATTTGGTGTGAACTACACACCTTTTGGTTTACAGTGTGCGAAAGAGAGAGAATAAATTTAATGAGTACAAAAGGCTGAGAATGAAATTGTGAACTATAACAAACTAGAAAATACAATAGGACTGTAAAGAACTAGAAAATGAAGAGGCCATAGTATACTCTCAAAAATACAAAACACAATAGTACAAGACGCGAAGAAGACTACAAAGAAACTAAAATAAGAGACGAAGAGATGTAGGAGAGACTGAAGAAGAGACTAAAGAAGAGACTACAGAAACTAGAAGAGACGAAAGAGACTGGAAGAGACTAAAGAGACTAGAAGAAACTACAAGAGATTAAAGATATCAGAAGAGACTAAAGATACTAGAAGAAATTAAAGGGACTAGAAGAGATTAATGTGACTAGAAGAGACTAGAAAAGACTAAAGAGACTTAAGAGACTAGAAGAAACTACGAGAGACAAGATTAGAAGACACTAAAGAGACTTGAAGAAACTAAATAGACTAGCTGAATAGACTAAAGAGATTAGAAGAAACCAAATAGACTAGAAGAGACTAAAGAAACTAGGAGACACTAAAGAGACAAGAAGGGACTAAAAGTGACTAATGAGACTAAAGAGACTAGAAGAAACTAGAATAGACTAGAAGAAATTACAAAAGACAAAGATATTAGAAGAGATTAAAGTGACTTAAAGAGACTAGAAAAAGACTAAAGTGACAAGAAAACACTAAAAGAGACTAGAAGAAACTACAAGAGACTAAAGAGATAAGAAGAGACTGAAGAGACTAACAACATTAGGAGAGACTAAAAAGATTAGAAGAGACTAGAAGAGATTAAAAGAGACTAATGAGACTAAAAACTAGAAGAGCCTGAAGGGACTAGAAGAGATTAAAGAGACTAGAAACAGACTAAATAGACAAGAAGAAACTAGAAGACACTAGAAGTAAATACAAGAGACTAAATAGATTAGAAGAGACTAAAGAGACTTGAAGAGACTAAAAAGATTAGAAGAGACTAAAGAGACAGGAGAGACTGAAGAGACTAGAAGAAACTAAAGAGACTAGAAGGGACTAAGGAGATTAGAAGAGATTCAAGAAACTAGAATGGAGTGAAGATACTAGAAAAGACTAAAGACACTGGATGAGACTAAACAGATTAGAAGATACTATAGAGACTAGAAGAGACTTAAAGAGACTAATGAGACTAAAGAAACTAGAAGACACTGAACAGACTAAAAGAGTCTAAAGAGACTAGAACAGACTGAAGAGACAGGAAGAAACTAGAAGACACTAGAAGAAACTATAAGAGATTAAAGAGATTAGAAGAGACTTAAGAAACTTGAAGAGACTAAAGAGACTAGAATAGACCAAAGAGACTAGGGAGTAAGGAAATTAGAAGAGACTCAAGAAACTAGAAGAGACTGAAGAGACTACAAAAGACTAAAGAGAATAGAAGAGACTAAAGAAACCAGAAGAGACTGAGACTAGAAGAGACTAAAGAAACCAGAAGAGGAGAGACTGAAGAAACTAGGAGTGACTAATAAAGAAACCAGAAGAAACTGAGAACAGGAGAAACTGAAGTAACTTAAGATACTAAAGAGACTAGGAGAGACTGAAGAGACTAGAAGATACTAAAGAGACTAGAAGAGAATAGAAGAGTCTGAGGAGACTAAAGGAGACTAAAGAAACTAGGAGAAACTATAGAACTATAAGAGACTAAAGAGACAAGAAGAGACTAAAGATACAAGCAGAGACTTACAAGCAGAGACTAAAGATACAAGCAGAGCCTTACAAGCAGAGACTAAAGATACAAGCAGAGACTTACAAGCAAAGACTAAAGATACAAGCAGAGCCTTACAAGCAGAGACTAAAGATACAAGCAGAGACTTACAAGCAAAGACTAAAGATACAAGCAGAGACTTACAAGCAGAGACTAAAGATACAAGCAGAGACTAAAGAGACTAGGAGGAGATACTGAAGAGACTAGAACACGGAGAGACTAGAAGAGATTAAATGGACCAAAAGAGACTAGAAGATAAATCAGTGCATGCCTTACTACTGTGACAGGGAGTTGACTGGATTCACTAGCTGTGTAGGAAGAAGATGATTTGGAATGGGGGGGAGGGGGGGAGGGGTATCATTTGATATGAAATTGTAATAATTGCTTGTTGCCTCCTCTCTTCTTTATTCCTATTATGGCACGGAAGAGGGAAACACAAGGACAATAATTTATATAGCTAATATTACTGTATTTGTAGATTTAAAAATACATGTATTTCACAATAGATCTAAAAAACTTGAACAATAAATGACTTACCTTCTTTTCTTCTTGCTACTTTCTTTCTCCCTCCATTTCCAAGTGCCCAGTATAACTTTTCATTCAGTCATTCTTGGGTATTGATTTTAACAGCCAATATGAGTATAATTAGCTATTATTTAGATATGTTTCAGTTAGCTATGACATATCCACTCTCCATTTATTTACAACTTTCAAGGAAGAAAACCAGAGTAATATTCTTAAAAAAATACATGTATTGGTTAAAAACAGGTACATAATTTAAGGATAGTATATATTTAAAGCAGATACTTACCTGATAATCAGTATGAGATGCATATCATTTTTCTTCATTTGGAAGAAGCACTATGGTTGTGATAAACAATGTGCAGTAAATTCTTGCAATTTCTTAATGCACAAAAAAAAACATTATAATAATAACTTCCAGGCTAGCCATCAAGGGCCAGCCAACCCTCTATTATAGCTATTTGCATACCTACAGACATGTTATCTCAATAGCAGACTCGGACAGTGTCACACAGCCCTGAATCTTCTAACTACACATGTTCCTCTGATGAAGCTAACGTTTGACCTGAGAAACTACTTAGCTGGAAACCAGGGGTACGATGAATTTGATTATACTGCCGTTTTTAACATTGCTAACAATTTCGACATCTAAAGTGATGGGTAAGAAAAATCGATCTTAGATTAACTTTGTGGGGAAGTTTTACAATGCTATATATCTAAGTCATGGAACGAGTTTCTAGTAACTGTTGACAATATAGAAAGAGACGCAAAACCAATTTCTTGTAGTAGTGACTATTAAATAACTGGATCCAATGTTTTGGTTCTGCAGAGCCTTGAAGAGTGAGGATGTTGAATACGTGGTTGAATTAACAAAAAAAAGTGGTGATTCATTGACTCCCATAGTCAGCATCATCACTGATGAAGGCTCTGCTGAGACTAAACATTTGAATCATTTTGTAATAGCTACTACGATTTTGAAATTATTTTATTGTCACTTAGCTACTTATTGATAAATGCATGGTATGCCTGGATATTGTTATATATTTCATATATCTGACATAGAAGTAATAGCAACATCTGAAGTCCAAACATTCAGGGAAACTGTCTTCAACTCTTTACATTTACAACAGGCCCTATACAAGGAAACTTATTTTGGTATGCTCAATTTGCTAGTGGATCTGAAGTAAGATTTGCGAGAAATGATGGAGGAAATGCTGAATCTAATCCACCATACAATGAAATTAGATTAGAAGGTGTCACAGATTATTACACAAGTGTAACTCGGGAAGTAATGAGTGGCGATCTATTCACTAACTTTAATAGTACTCTAGCATTTGATGGAATATTCTCAATACGATCTAAAATAGCGTTTATATTATGTGGATCATTTACTTTAATAGTAGCAAAATTCCTATTCAACTACCACAAATTAAAGGTAAAATGTTTTACTTTATACTTTAAAAAAAGTACTATTTATTGGCGGGCGAGCGAAGCGAGCGAGACACTCTCAGGGTAACACAATAAAAAATCGGGGATGTTTGTTTGTTGTTAGGACGTACGTATGTCATTTTGTACTTTGACCCTCTCGTATTTTCGAGTTAGCTCAGCATTCGACCCCGTCCCAAACATCACTAAACAGTATCCTCCGGTTTAACGATCATTTACCATATCATCCTAGAAATTGAATTGTTTACCGCTTTGAATTTTTTTGCGGGTTACTAAGAATATCCCAAAGAAAAAGTTTTAAGAACGTGACTTGTTTTTTGTTTCAATTCAAACAGTTGCTGGGAGTGGTTACTATGGCATTGAATGCCTTTACCATATTATAGCTAATACGTAATTTTAAAACTCTACTTTTTTTTACATATACAACCAAGTTACTGTAGCCTTCAGTTTGTCACTCAAAGCTTTAATGAATTTTATTCGTGCAGAGCATACTTTGAAAACGTAGTAAGTAAAAACATGTAACCGTGGGACAGTGGGGATGCGACCGTGTCCTAGGGGTAACCTTCTACTCTCTATTGCTCAATACGCCTTCACTCCCTGGTTGATAGTGCCACCAGAGACTTGCCTTTGTCCAGATCAGGGAAGTAGGAAACCAGATCGTATTGGTGCAACCATTATAACCACACCCACCTAACCACACCCACTCATTTATTCAAGTAATGAGTTTTATTAATAGAAAAGAAAATATAGTGTTTTTCTATCAAATGAACCAAAGAAGCCATATTTTATTATTAGCTACAAAGCAAATGATTTTTATAAAATCAGTAGGTTCATGTCCAATAAATAATGCTAAAATATAGTTATATCTATTATGTAGAGTGTGTATAATAGAGCTACATACTTGGACATTATAAAGCAAACAACACAATGACAAAAAAAAACTTAAAAAACAAACTGAATCCACCACAATTAGAACTTAGAAATGCCTGCCATTTGTGGCAATCATAGCTTTATTGTCTTCAAACACTTTCAAGTATGTGTGGCAAATAACTAAAGACTCCTAGTACTGCAAATAAGCCATTTTGCAGACCAACAATACTAGTAAAGACCTCTGAACTAAGTTGTTGCCCTAAAGATCGCTTTGGAATAGTAAACTAAGATCAGGCTGGTCTGGAGTTTCCAAAAAATTCCAGAAGACTCAATAATTAGCTATTTAATCACGGCAGAAGTCATTTCAACTGCTCAATTTTGACTACCCAAGTTCGACAACGACCACGAGATCAAGTAAAGAGTAGAAAAAGAATAATCACGCCCTCTTTTTTAAAAATATTGGTGAAGCCGCCATGGCCGCACTGCCACATCCGTTTCAATACCCCTGCGGGTATAACAGGGTAATGGTGCTTGATGTGAAAAGCCAAACAAAAAAAACACAGTGAGACCACAACAATCCCCATCCTTGCTTTTCTGTGTCTAGATATGCCTCTTAGAGGGAAGTTTTGCTTTGGAAAAGTCGAAATCCATCTTGATGCAGACTTGGATGTGTAACTATTTCAACATCAAATATATGCCTTTTTTTTTCATTTTAATAGCCCATATATTTTCATTGAAACTGAACCTTATTATTATAATTATTTTGAGCTGAGAATGACAGAATCAATATATTACTTATTATTATTCACATGGCATTAATTAAATATAAAATATAGAATGTAAGCTAAATATTACTTGTTTGTGAATGAAGATCGAATGAATGTAGACAGTCCTTCTACACCTAATTTTATGTATAAGGAGTTGTCTTGACTTGACTTGACTGGATTTCTACAATTCCCACACAATTCATGAATGTAAAACTGTAGCTAGCCACACAAACTTACGAGCACCCTTAACCCGCATCATACATACATGCACAAGAGAGTAATAAGATGTACTGTCTGTTTGCTTGTTTTGTCACACTTTTGGATATAACCAACAAGTAACAGTTAAATAAGGTATGAATTTACTCCACATGAAGTTGTAAATCTTTTATTGTACTACTTTATTTACATTTTTGGCTGATTTTTCAAAAAAATACTATGCAGTAAGTTCCGCATAGGTCCTAGCATTTATAGGCAATGCCACATATCATCATGTCACTATCACGTGATCTAGTAATTTATTGCTGCATGCGGCTGTATTGTTTTATGTTGGAGTAGTTCATGGAGTGCTGAAATTGGATATTTCTTATTGAAACTACTGGCGAGTATTGTTTACTAGTGTTAGCTTCTCTTATAAAATACCAGATTCGCATCTACCATTTTATATGCACGAGGTATAGTGAGCTTGATTAGGATATATGACGAATAAATTATTTTTGGTCTGAGAATAATGATCTTGTAATAGCTAGCTTGTAAATTATGGCAGCATTTAGGGTGCCAACTTTTAATGCTTCATTGTGTGCAGTAAAAGTTATCTTAGCTTTTTTCTGAAATATTTTATTACCATTATTTTGATTATTCCAGATGATATTGATATTTCCTTTTCTGAGTTACATATCATCTCTAGGAGCAAGATTCAACCCAAAATTTGTCAAAATACTATATCATCATTATTTTCTTGTATCATTACTTTCTGTATTTATTATTTAAAATTATTTTTCTATCCCAGCTACATTTTTTTTTAAATCTTAGCAATATCTTAAATCTCTTTTCTTTATGGTCCAATGCATAACACATGATTTCAGTGATGATTGGCAATTTAGCAAAAAAAGATATCAAGATTTATATAGCTATTTATGCCTTTAAGTTACCTATATTTGGTATGAATATTACTGCAATTCTAATATCTCTTCATTGTACATTGCATGGGGACCACACATATTATAACTACTTTGGTTTACGTTTATAGAAGATAGTTATCAATTGAAGAAATCCGTTCATCTGAAAGACACTTATGTGTGTACTGGAAACAATATTCCACTGAAACTGAATGTGGGAAGTTGCTCCCTAAATACTAGTAATGATGTACTGCAATGGTCTATTGATGGAACCTCAGTGCTCTATTATTCATACTATATGGGTAGGCTCGTAGAAGTTTATCAAAATCTCAGCAATTATACTGTCACTACAAGAAGTTTGCAATTATTTGGGGATCACTTAAATGTAACATCAAATCTACAATTTGATTTAAGCTTACCAACCTTGTGTATGTAATTTACTTTATATAAAGAATGCTCTCATGTATGATAAATAGATATACAACCTCTTATTCATGTATTCTAGCTTTTACTCAATAACACTATATTTAGTCTAGGTTTATAGCAGTACGAAAAACGAATGATCAGTAAAAGTATGATTTAATGTAGGACAAAAGGACTTTATCAGTCTTTAGGATAATAGCAGAGTGCATTAATGCAATACGGAACAAAATTGTTTAAAGTACATGTAGATTACAGAATGAAAGAAGCAAAGAAGTGGGTTTTATAATAACTTGCCATTTTTAATTTAAGAATTGGACTGAATTACAAAATTCACCCTATAGTCAGTTTAGTGTTAGGAGAATAGCAGAGTTTTTTTGAGAAATAGGGTAAAGAAAGACAATTGTTATGAACGCTTTTTGTGTGCACTGCTCTGTGTACTGTAATGGACAATGCCAACTAGTCTAGTTTTGGTTGACTAAAGGTATTTAACCATTATTATAGACATTTTAGCCCACATCTTCAAACTTTATCAATGAGCAAATCATAATCAAAATTTCAGACAGTAGATAACAAAAGAAACATGTGTTCATTGATTCTCTTTTATGATATTTATTTCCACATACATGTGATATTTGTTACACATTCTGGATTTTGACCATAATTTTAGAAAACAATGAGATTGAAAAACCTGAAATAGTTATGAACAAGTAATTGTACTAAGAATAATTTTTTTTTTAATATTCTGCTCATAAATGTCACCTAAGATCAAACCCCGACAGGTCCTGATCTTAAAAATTTATTCTGGATGTGTAAAATGTATGTACTAAGTTTCATGCTTCATCATAAAATGCACACACACACATAAATGTTGAGAAGCTTGACTATGGAGCCAGCAAAGCAAATTAAATTGTAAATGCACTTAGCTACTGACAAAAACAAACAAACAAAAGAAATTACACTTGTCTATACATGTCCATGATGCACAGCTGGTGAAGAGATAAGGTTGAATTTAGATGAAGGGTCCTGTCTGTTTCATGTTTCCTTCCTTGTCCAATTATTCATGGCAGGTAATGACTATCCGTCTAGATTTTTTTTATACAGAGTAGCTAGTGACGCAATACATTTTGTGACCTCTGTACCTTGGGGAATGCGCTAATCGTTTTGTGTTTATTCCGTCAAGAAGCTATACGTGGGCATGATTCTGTTGTTTGTTTCGCTGTTCTTATCAGTCTTCGCTTCTACGGTTGTTGAGGGTAAGTTCAACTAGAGTAGGAGCCCTATACTCCATACTGGAGTAATCCGGAGCAGAATCGTTATAGCTATGGGCTAATTGTACACGCTGACCTTGACAATAGCCCTGCTAGTTGGTCTGTCCTGCCTGTCTTGTATGGTGCAGCAAAGTTTAAAAAAAAAAAAGAAAGAAAAAAAAAAGATAGCTACAGGGTTATCATTATTTCTGGCACTTCCTCAGCTACGTAATTTAAAAAAAAAAAAACTATTATTTTGTACTTGTGATAAAATTGACTCAAAAGCTTGCATATCATTAGCTAGTTACATTATTTGAATGTTGCTGTAGCTAAACAATGAGACTTATTCTTGTCACCATGCATGTTAGCTAATGTTTGTGCTGGCCAAAAGCATACCACCTGTTGTAAAATTTAGCCTGGTCAGCACTCTGAGAGACTACCATAGGTAGTCAGTTACAATAAACATTATGCCCAAATGTGCATAATGCACCCCTTTGCTACTTATTAATAACCCATATGCAATTGGTTTTACCTATGATGCATGCTTTTTGGCATTGCTGCAATTAGCTATTACAGAGAAAGCTAAGCCATCTAAAAAGCTTCTGTGACAGAGGTAACTTTTTATATAATTTTTCATAGAGACCGCGGTAAATATTTGTGAGCATAAACACAAAAGTTGAGAAATAATCTCGAAGCTACCTGGTCTGTAAACATTTTTCCTAGATTTAGTAAAGCTCTGGAAACATGTGTTTCAAAGTTTAAGCATCTAACTGATCGTTAAGTGTCCCTAAAAAATCGAAGAAGTCGACCGGGTCTTGGAACGCTTTAAAGCATCTATCGGAAGGAAAGGGTACTAATTAGTCAAATCTTTTTTTTTTTGTCAGACTGTTGAGGCAGCACTTATCATGGTTTTGCCTCAACAGTTATTACAATTTATCAATTTAGTTGTATGACAGTTAATACCATTATCAACTGGTTATCAAAAATACGTTATATAGTAATTCTATTATATGAAGGGCATAATAGGTACAAGCATTGTAGAAGCAGTAAAAAATGTCTTTGAGCCCGTGAGAACCTGGTAGTGTATCAGACTAACTGTTTGTTTACGGTCGAACATTCCGCGGTTGGTCGAACATTCCGCGGTTGAACGAACTGTCTTCTCCGATTTTTATAAATTAGCCATTGCTATATTTAGGCCTGTTATTTCTTAATACGTCATTGGAAGCATGTGACTTTACAGGAGAAAAGTGTGAGTACTGTGGGACTTCTGCAACTTCGGAAATTTTTTTTTTTTTTTTGCACCACCATATTCAAAATGGCTTCAACGAGTTACAACGCTGAGGACGTTTTACAATTTTCTTGAGGAGGACGGTTCTGAGTTTCCTGATTCAGTTTCAAGTGGAAAGGAAGGAGATGAGGTCTACCCTTCCAGTGGACCTAGTTTCAGCGCCGATGAATCAGAATACAGCAGCTGACTCTGAAGTTAGACGGAAACATTTCTGACAATGGTAAGCTCATATTTTAGGTATTTTTTATCACAAAAACAGCCTTCTTGTTAGCGTAGCTAGCAAAAGAAAGGTATTAGCTTCACTATGATGTTTTTTTATATGTGTTATTCTTGAGTAGGTTTTTAATTATATATCTTTTACTGTTGTTGTTGTTGTTTTTTTACCACATTCACATTTTCAAAAAATTTCAAATTTATTTATGTACTTATAGCAGTGGGAGGAGATGCTAGCTTTTAGGATGTGTATAGTACATATTTGGTTAGGTTTACAAGTCACATCAGCTGAGTAACCAATTTTTTGTGTGTTGGAGTGTTTTAGGGGTGTGTACTGACGGGAATAGCCCTGATAATGTGTTCCGACGTGGCGTAGATGTACAGAGATTGGATGTGACTTCATATTGTTACAGCCAGGGTAAGTTGAGTATCATTTGTATATATGTGTGCCTTTGAAGGGTGTGTGTGCATGTCAGTGGTAAAATGCACTAGCAAACAAAAACATTGTGTTGTGTTTGTATTGTTTTAGAGGAACGTATTCGTGCAACCTTCGTGGTGATCTTTGCCGACCTAGGGTGGGTTGGTACTAGGTCTCTGTGTAGCCTTTTGAGAAGAATTTCACTTTGACATTCACATTTGACGTGTATTTGTGTATGTAATAGTATGTGTATGTTTCCAAATTTATGCATAAACAACACTGTTATTGTGATCATAGATAGTATTGTGTATTACACTAAAGTTTGGTGTTTTCTTTACAAAAAAAAATGTTTTTGAGTGTCCTTATAATATAATATGTGAGCGGGTCTGGGAAAAGGGACCTTACGGCGCAAAAATTGAAATTGAGATATAGGCTCCAGAAGTAAGTCATCGGAAAAATTCTTTCTTTCTCCTGCTTTTGTTTTTTGCAGAATTAGTCTTAGTGACCCTTACTCTACGTCTATGCCAAATTTCAAATGTCAAAACAACTTAAAAGACCCCAAGCGTGCCGTGGAAAGACAAGCTACTTTTTATTCTCTCTCGTTATCGAAGTACAATAAACGGGGGATGGGCGGAGTTTCAAACAAGCAGCTAAAAACACGGCATAGCTTTGAGACTATTGCATGCACTCTACAGCTTACCTCTGGCTGAAAGTTTACCGCTACAGCAAATAGAGTAGCCAAGGATTCTGACAAGACAGGCCGTGAGACGCTTTGAAAGCTAAAAAGAACTCTACGCAAACTTCGTTAGTCGACGTTAAAAAGCGGCTGTACGATTTAATTGCGTATGCGGAGTACGCCGTTAAGTATACGGAAACGTTAATTATACCGGAAGTGGAAATTCAATTTATGTTTTCTCGATTTCTAGTTCAATTGCTTTGCTGAGTAGGGCCCAGTTCAACTGCCAGTTTCTCTGCGTGTCGAAGGTTTTACCCTCCAGTATTTTAACACTAAGTTGAGATAAATTGTATCTTTTTATTAGCATAAAAAACTCAATTTTTTTGATTTGCGCCATAAGGTCCCTTTTCCTAGACCCACTCACATATATATACAGTAATGTGCTTCTGTAGCTTTCATATAAATAAGGTATAATATTCTTCTAGGAAATTCTTGTGGATCTTTTCCAACTTGACGTTCGACGCAGTGATGCTCTTTCTGTTCCAGAGATGACAGTCACCCCTGTGCCCAAGTTTTATCTCACCTGTGAAGAAAGAACCAAAGATTTATGATCTATATCATTGTAATGATATTATATTTGTAATAATAACTTTTTTTGTCAAGTTCATATATTTTTTTTTATGTACAAGTATATACAAATTTTGTCAACACTTTTTTTGGTAGCTCAAATGTATGGAGCTGTTATGGGCGGTAGAATCATCTAACTGTCTCATTATTTATATCGTTGGAAAGCTCAAAGCAAGCTAAATTTGGTTTAAACGAGCCTAAAAGAAGATATAAAAATAAAACGTTAATTAATTTGATTAACCGTCATTGCCCAAGGTCATCGACGCGCGTAAAATTAACTAATAAGTACATATTATTTTATTTTTACTTATAGATTACACTAGAATATGAACCTAATGCTTAATTATACCCTATGCTTCTGCTTACCTAAATATGCCCAAGATTATGTTTGCATATTATGGACATCTCAGTCTGTGTAATTGGAATGGACAATTAATAGCTAGAGAACTATAAGGACAACTCAATGCTGCTTTGTTATACAAGTCTTGCTATGATTAATGTGTCAGTTTTAGCCCCACCCATTTTTACTTGTGTGCAATAGCACAGCAGTATTAAGCAAGCAATGACATTACACACTATATTTTGCACGATTCTGTTGTTTTAATGTTTAGATCAATTTTCTACTAGCTATGCCAATTGCTACACCAAATTGAACAAAGTCAAGTGCTAAATAGTGTACTTATATGTTTTTTTAGTGCTATAATCTATTGGTGTCATGCTCTTTCGCTATTGTATTTTATAAAATCCTTTTAATAGTTTTCCTCTTAGAGGGCTTAACAGAAATATTTTTTATTATATTTTCATAAATGGAAGCATGTACTTACATTGGTCTTGTGAAATTTTTCATGTGCTTAAACTCTCTTAATAAAATTTTGCGTGTCCTTTTTTTTTTTTTTTTCAAAATTTTTTTCATGTTTCATTTCAAATTTGAAATCAGAATCATTGTTCATTCCTTGCATATCCACTCTGTATTCTTGTATTCTTCAAAGTTATCTCAATAAGTTTCATTCCTTAACAACTTATGTTCCTAAACCATTATACATTTCTTTTGAACACTTCTAACATATATAGTACAGAGTTTATTTCAGGATTTTTTTCCAAGGGAGGGGGGGAGGGGGGGGGGGGGGTAATTACACATTATAGAGATCACATTTATACAGCGTAATGTCAAGTATCTGACAAAGTAAAACCAGCATGAATGAAAACATCCGAGTTGGGGGGGGGGGAGGGGGAGTGAATGCCCCCCTTGCCCCTCCCCACAGAAATAAACCTTGAATAGTATCTCTCATTCTGTCTAGGGCTTTTTTTTACATCTCATCAGCCACAACTGCATGGTGGCAACTACCAGATTAAATCCAGACATGACATATTTTGTAAACTTGAGATTTTAGAGCTCCGCAATCAATCTTTTCATATTGGAAGCCATTCACCAATGGTAAAGTCATTGGTTAACTCAAAACTATAACTCAATCTAAAAAGACTACTTAACTAAATGCGAACAGATGCACGACAATTTTCCCCAATTATTTTAATTTGTGTGGGTAAGTGTTAAAAGAAGTCAGCAATTAAAGAGTGTTATATAGGAGCCAATCAGTTCTGAATTTAAATGGTTAAATAACTTGGTAATTTATGTGATAATGATATTTTTTTATCTTTTCTTTTATACGGAACCTAGGAGCATGATTCATATAATGTAGGATGATAACTGCAACAATGCTTAATCAGTTAGTGGACACTGTGACTTTTAATTTGAATTTGCAAATATATTGTATCAAAAAAAATCAATTGAGAATATTAGAGAATTGACATATAAAGCTATGTAATAATAGGAAAATTTACCTCCTAATATCTCTGACAAATACATCTTTTTAGACTTTGCCCATGTTTTCTAGTTTAATCAATCTTAATTATTTATCTTAAAAATTTTGCTGCACTAAAATTTCATATACAAGGATACTTTGGATGGTATACAGTCCTCCCTCCCCCACCCCCACACCTCTGCCACATTTTCAAGCAAATATTATACAAAAATGAGATAAATAAGTCCCTTGAAAAACAGTATGCTAACTTACGCACTTTATAAATATAAGTTTAGACCCATCCGTGTTGTTAGCACTGGATCTGAACCTGGATTAGGTACAATTTAAGATGTGTACATTTAGTGTCTGTAGGTTTCTCTTTAATTTAAATTATGTATCCATCTCAAGAAGTGTTTATAGTGAGACTTAAATGTAATTTTCAGAGGCATTCCATTTGTAATGACTAATCAACAGTATGTATGTTTAATTTGTAAGGCTTTTATTTGATTCCCTGGTATTGTTTGTGATGTAACTTCAATATTGAGTTTATAAAGTTATCAGATTTTTTTTTTAGCTTCAATTGACATTATAATATCAAGATCTACCCAAGATGATGGCCGGGGAGAATGTGTGGAACTAATTTCATGTATCACAGGTCCTATACAGGGAAACTTGCTTTGGTTTGCTGAGTTTCCTAATGGATCAGAAACGAGATTTGCAAGAAATGATGGAGGAAATGCTGAACCTAATCCGCCATATAATGAAATTACATTAGATGGTGTCACAGATTACTATACTGAAGTAACTCGAGGAATTATGAATGGAGATTTGTTCACTAATTTTAATACAACATTATCTTTTGATGTACTAGAAACAACTAAACTAAGCATATCTAGTATCTGGTGTCGATCAACAGATACTAATAGCAGCAAAATAATTCCTATGAAACTGCAAGTTGATGGTGAGTGGTAAATGAATAGTCCAACTAATTCTATATGTAAAAATATTAACTACACTACTGTGATCACTGTAATTAGTGGCATTATTTCAGTACAAAGGAGAGCAAGTTAGCTTAGCTGTAATTCAATTAACTAGCAAGTAACCTGCCAAACAGTGGCGCCTGATGTACAAAGTTTTGCAAATTCGGAGCACAGTGGCATAAAGTATTTTTATCATAGTTTTTCTCTCCAGCTCCTTTTCTTCCAAGTCTATTATTCAATAGTGGAGTCACTAAGAGAATACAATACAATGCTTTATCCACGAAGAGAATACAATGCACATCTTGTGCTGGTATTATCCAGTGAAAGAGTTTGTATGTGGGTGTGTGTAAAAGTATTGTGTTGCTAAAGAATAGCAAATGTAGGCTGCTAGGATTTAAATATAATTTCAGGTAGACCAGCTCGCTTGCCATTTGTGCTAAAGCAATCAATAGTTTAGGCCATGAGTGTCTTTTGCATGTTAAGCTAATAAAGACATTATTTACAGCTATTGATTTTATTGCTTGATACCTAATTTAGAATGACCTAATAAACTATTTGTTTGGTCTCAGAATTGATTTTGTGACTAGCTAGTGTATAGTGGTGCTAAGGGTTCACATCTTTGGTGCTTCATTATATTTATTAATTATAGTTGTCCTAAAAGTATTTATAAATTTTAATGAATCTATACATTAAAATACTGTATTATATATATATACATGTATATATAATTGGAAAGAATAAGAGAATAGATTCTTTTTCATGAAAATTGGTTTAAAAATTCAAACAACAAAGAATAACCACGTGTAAAACCTTGCTACTTAGTTTGCTAGGGAACCAAAACCACATTATTATGTTTATTATTATAGGTCCACAGCTTTCTGTAAATATATAGTTGTGAGTGACTTTATGAAAATAATATCCAAATATATATAAAAAAATTGTGATGTTGATTTAGTTGTTTAAATTCCTGGAAAAATAAACAGTGAAAGGGTTCAGGTTTAAAAATCAGGTATTTCATTGTATCTACTTTCGTACAACTATTTTGTTTACTTAATAGGAATAAGGTATCAATTGAAGAAATCCATTCACCTGGAGGACACTATTGTGTGTATTGGAAACAATATTCCACTGAAACTGAATGTGGGAAGTTGCTCCCTAAATATTAGTAATGATGTCCTACAATGGTCTATTGATGGAACCACTGTGCTCCATTATTCATACTATATGGGTAGCCTCATAGAAGTTCATCAAAATCTCAGTAACTATACTGCTACTACCACAAGTTTACGAAGAAATGTGGACAGGTTAAATGTAACTTTAAATTTACAACTTTATTTAAACTTTCCAATTGTCACCTCAATATCTTGTGGATCAGATTTTGTTCGCAGCAATGAAATACAGTTTTGTTCCAGTAAGTTAATAGTTTGTTGTTATTTTTATACAAGTGGTACATTTTTATGAATATATTGTATTATGAACTAATACAATAATCTTATACATAGTGGATGTTTAGTAATTTTATTTGTAATTGTTGTTCCAATTCAATTTTCAAGTGGTCTGCACTGATTTCTATAATAATTATATTATAGATTATTAAAAATTATTTACTATTAATTTAAAAAAGGGTCTAACTTTAACAAGAAGGTTTTGTAAATAGTAGATACAAAGACAATCTCACTAGTAAATCTAACTACCATTTGCCTGAGTAAATTATATTAGCTAAATAATACATCAACTCACACTTTTCATCATCCTGTTTAGTTATATTTAAACAAAGCTAAGGATGCAGGCTAAATATAAATACATTCACCACTCATGGGAAAAATCATACAGAACTATCTAAAGTGCACCTGCAAGACTTGTTCATGATGAATCATTCTATTATCATGTTGTATCGAGCTTAAAATCAACACTGCTATAGAATGTAGACAGTTCTCAGAGTTTTAATACTTAAAGTTACCACAAATTTATTGCAAAGACAGATAAAAAACCAACACAAATTGTTCAACAGTGAATATTACATATGCTGGTTGTTAATTGAATGAATAAAGTGACTAGTTACAAGAACAATTATCAGCAAAACAGTATCATTTTTGAATGGCTTCACTTTCTTAATAGGCAATTTCTAATAAAAAGGTCTTATTACTAAATTACAGTGTAATAGATTAATAATTTAATTATGCCTACTGCCTACTCTAAATGCTTTATTAACAAAATTTGAAAAATTATATTAAAATTATTTTAGATACTGATTTGAACGTCAACCTGACAATAGAATTTGTTGAAGGTAGATTGCAGAATATTAAGGCTGAATGGATTAATGTGGTAAGTTAATTTGTTTTCTTAATAGTGAAAGAATAAGTATAGTCAAATTTTAGTGGCTTTTTCTTACATTATGTTAACACTACTAGCAAGCTACCTAAGCAACTGAAACTCCCTCAAATCTAATAGTGTAAGAAAGCTCATGCGCATGAGTTTGGTACGTCACCTCTTTGTAAACCAAGTTTAATGGGAATTTTTTTATTTTTTTATTTCATGTTAACCCTGCAAGTGGAAAACAAGTTTTGATAGAGGAGAGAATACATTCAAATAAATACAAAAGGTTTCGGGAGAAAAAAACATCTGATAAGTAATTAACCGTCGCTGGTATGACTTTCATATGGCAGTCAGACTACCCACTGCCACAAAAAAAATTATAGAAATGGACCTGTTCAAGCTATCAATTTCATTCAGCTATCAAAATATGTGAACCTAAAGCTGTACTTTATTATTGTTAACCTACATGTAATGTATGAGAAGCCATGACATCAAGCATTCAGTATCCACACAAGCAATTATGGCCTCTCAGTTTAACGTGGATGGGGTTAAAACCTTTGTGATTTAGGGTTTTTTAGGCCGAAGGAGTCGAGAAAGAGGTTGACAATAATTTAGTATGAGTTTACAGGAGCTTGGGCTAAAGCGATCACCCCTTGAAAATTTTATATGGTCTCCAGACAGCTATTCAAGTGATTATTAGAGCTCATTCAGAAAGTAAGCCAGAACTAGAGGTTGCCTTTGCAATTAACTGGGCACAAGTATATACAGAGCTCAGAAAACTGTGGTTATCTTTCCAGTTTCAATTCTATCCTAAGTAATTGGAGAGTGAGCGAAGCAAGCGAGACACTCTCAGGGGTAACACAATTGAAAATCGGGGATATTCGTTTGTTTATAATGTGTGGACATACATATTTCATTTTGCACTTTGACCCTCGCATTTTTGTGTTTGCTTCTTGGTCTATCCCTTCCTATACTTCCACTAAACAGAGTCTTTTCATTTAGCGATCCTGTATCATTCAAGAAAATTAATTATTTACCCCTTCGTATTAGGTTGTTTCTGAATACCACAAGACACACTTGGGTTCTAAAAACTTACTGTTATACTCAACACTGTGCAGTAATTCTTTAAAATTTCTTGTTGTTGTTGTTTTTTCAAGTTGCAAAATGCTATGGCAAATGGTCACTATGGTATTGAAACCCTTTACCAGATGTAATTGTAAAAACTCAGCTTTTTTTAGTAGTGTAAGTGCTTGTGGTCAAAAGATACAGGTAATTTTCAGATAGTCAGAATGCCATATTAGAGACTACAGAAAATACTAGTACTCAGGGAATTTAGGTAAGAAAGTGGTTCTGTGTTTGTTAGCTAAAGTATATAATGGTCACAACGGCTACGTACTTAGCTATACTTTTAGAAATGGACTGATAGATTTGTTTGAAGTGTTTCATTTATGAACTGGCTCAAGCACATCACTAGTATATAACAATGGCTTATCACTCGCAAATTACATTAATATTTAAAAATAAATAACAAGACATAATTTTTTTTTAATTATGCTAAGCACAATACATTTCGTCGTTTTCAAAGACTTCATACAGAAAATGAATCTAGGAGGGGCAAAAAACAACTTCTTTAGATTTTTGTAGGGGCACTAAGAGTAATATACAGACACATTACGTTGTATAGAGACCCATGCAATACATAGAATCGTGCAAAAGGTAGGCTAATACCATGCTGCATTGTCAGAATGTCACTAAAGGATTTTGAAGGGGGGAGCAATAGCTTCTCGGGAGATGGGGGGCAAATGCCCCCTTTTTCCCCCTTAAATGAAGCCCTGTAAGCATCAATACACTCAATCCCATCTTATCCGGACGCCTCTATTACGGGCATGCCCATTTACCAGGCACAAGTTAGCCACTCGATTAATCAATTTTTACCTCACGATCTCGTTAATTTGACAACCATTACTACGAGCTGGTTATTTCTAGAGTGTTGCAGTGAAGCCTACTGAAGGTTGCTAATGGAACGGGACTGTGCTTAAGCTTGAAAAAAAAAAGCCTGAAACTTATTGATAAAGGTTGGTTCAACGCGTAGTTGGAGAAAACTATGTCTTTCCCTAAAGTAACAGGCATTTCTGAGATAGGAGATTGAGTGTAGTTAAAAATTTTACAACTATCATCTGCCAAAAAAAATTAAAGGAAAAATAGCAACAACTCCACAGATAGTTTTAAAAAAATATTTTTATTGGTCAATTTTCGCGTGAGATTGAGCATTTTCTTAACAATTTTAGTAATACAAAGACCGATGTTCGTGCTCGACTACTTGTTAATATACTATTTGATGACCACAATCACACATAATGTCTACTAGGAGGAATAGTTGTATTTCTTTGCCACATTGGTGTGTTGATCAGACATACATGTAGGACCTCCAGTATATTGTGGGAGTCAGGGTGTTTGGATTTTAGGGAAGTATTTTGTTTTTCCCCAGAAGGCCTTTATGAAGACATTTGCAAACCCACCTCCCCCTGATTTTCATTAATTTCATAAAAACAACAAAGTTCCCTGAAATACTATTTACAAATATTGATTTGACCTCCCCCAAAATTTAATTCTGAAAATTCCCCTGAGGAGGATTCTGTGATGATTTCTAACCCTGTATTTACATTTGTTGTTGTTGTTGTTGTTGTTGTTTTGTAGCTGACATGGGAAAATATTTCTGTATTTACCATTGAATTAATCAATGATGAAAACGTATCATTGAATACCGCTAATATATCCTGTCACACCAATGTTTGTACTGAGGTCATTCCAGTCACCACTAACAGTTCCTCCTATGTAGTGATCATATCTACTATATGTGACATTACTTCAAATAAATCAATAAGTAAGTCATACAAGTTATTAAATGCTACTCGCCTTTTAGTTATTATGTAATTTTAGATGCCTCCCATGAACAATACTTGAATTATTCTCTGGTTGCGGACAACTGTATGCTTAATGCCAGCTGTACAGCGAATGTGAATGAAGTTTGTGCTATCAGCTCCTCTTCCGATTCATCAAGCATTTTGATGACCAGCATGAATCAGAGCTTTGATTCAACGATACTGGACTTAACAGAAGCTTTTTCATATGTTGAATTCGAATTTAATGCAACATATCAGGGTATTAAGATTTCATTGAAAGTCAACTACTCCAATTGTAAGTTTTAAGTGTTTTTTTTTATGCACTCACTACTTGTACCTTAGTACTTATGTAGGTTAGCTGCTGCTACGTTCTAAATTATTTAGATTCGGATAACATGAATCGGCAGGGCAAGGTATTAAATCTTTGGCCGTGAATAGCATGCTCGGTATGCTCAGACGCCACAGCTTGAGGCTTCAGACATTAATAGGAGCAGATTCACGATGTCCTAATCCAACTATTACATATCTATATTTACATATGTTTGCCTCAGCAGTGACTGTAGAGCAGATAGTTCATCTTTTTTATTTTACTTTGGTCATCTAACTAGAGAACTAAGAGTGCAAATCCTGAGCATTAATTTAAAAAATGCAATAATTTCCAAAAGAAGTCACTATTGTTGAATAACAACATTCTTAAATATTCAGCATATAAAAAATAATAGTTTATGAATACAACTTTAAATTAAACGTACTTAATTAGGGCATTTAACAATGGCCTGCTTGCATCTCTGGGATTCTTCATGAGTTTTAAGGGCTTTTTTATGGGCATGATCTTTTGAATCAGCCTTTCTACGCTCCTGGGACTGATCCTCATATTCTCAAGCTATGCGCTTGACACTCACTCAGCCGTATAGTTTAATAAGCTCTTTTCTGCAGGGTACATGACATTTTCTGGATTTAGTATTAAAATAGTACAACAAGTTTAACACAGCACTTTTATTAATGGTGTAAATTTTAAGTTATCTATATAATTTTTACACATTTACATTTTTGCTAATTGTATAATGTATATCTCAGTGTTCACTTCTTCATTTTTTGCCCCTATTTAAAGATTACAAGAATTGTGTTCTGCTATTCTGAAGGGTTTGCTTGGCACTGAAGTAGTTTCTTACTATTATTACATCATATTTCATTATATTCAGATATTTATTTGCTTTAATTGATTGTAATTACAGCAATGGAAAAGGAGGAGTACAGTGCACTTATTGGAACTGCTGTGGCTTCTTTCATACTAGGAATAGTAATTCTAATAACAGGATTTGGAGTATTCATTTTCATCAAACAATTCCAACGTGACGACAATAATTGTAAGTTGTTCAATGATATCAATAAAACTGATGTGTCTTATCATGACATTTATTTTCAGCTTTTCTACTGAGGGCAACATTTGTATACAGCCTAATACCAATGCTGTTTACTATAACTGCATTAGCTCTATGGATTTCTTATGCTGGAATGCCAAACGGTAAGTTGTATAAATAGATAATAATGCTAATTAACTTGTAATTGGTATCGCTGTTCTGACCAATTTAGTGTCAGTGTCCATTATTTACAAATTCTAGTCTGTTTCTATGTTATAATAAGTGAGCAGATATAGTCCGCATATTCCACTTGTCATTTTTTATACAATCCTTTTTAACTTTTTTTTTTGCAGGCGATTGTGATATTGGGAGTTCAAAGTACAATATTCTATTAGCTGCATCTGTATTTTCATTTCTACTGCCTCTACTATCAATTGTTTCTTTGGGAGGCTTCATATTATGTGTGAACAGAAGCAAAAAAGGAGACCATGATGTTTACAGCATTGAAGTAAGACCAATGAAACTATGCTATGGTTGTAGTGTACTTTTTTTTGAGTCCACTGTTAATGGCAAATTTCTTAGTTTATAGAGTTTAATATAAATGTCCATACTTCCCACTTCATGTTCCACTCAAGTACGCATAACTCTATAATTCATCAGACTTGACATTATATCGCATAAAGAAAACAACCATTTTATTAAAAATGCCAGTGTGGCATCTTCCCAGTAACATTGTATGTATGAACAAAAGCACCCGATTTTATTTGATGTTCACAAAAATTTGAAATTTGTGAGCCAGAATGGTCTAGAGATATACTTCATCCTCGATGCCTACTTAACGCTAAATTAACTATAACTGCATGTATGTGGGAGCAAAAAGTTAGGCACTCGGCATCCTAGAATTTCTCAGTCGAAAAAGATCTTGATCTCTGTCTTCAGACAATACAACCTAAACTGCCCGTCTGGGTTCAAAATTTTTAAAGAAAGTGCTATGCCTCCTCTGCTTACAATAAAGACATTGTAACGACTCGACCAGTTTTGTTCAGAGCTCCTCAAAACCTGCAGAGACTGGATGTTGTTCTCTTTCAGGCTTTATGAGGTTTTTATTTTGTTTGTTTATTTTTGCTTGATATAAAGCTTACCTATGTACTTTAGATGCCTGGCTGGTTTGTTGGCAAATGTACTAGCAATAAAATTCTAAAATACAATTCTAGTTCTAAAGGACACCAGAAGTGTTGAAGCATCAGCAACAAAACATTTAATGACTTATAATTTAGTGTTATTATTGTACCAGTTTCCACTAACTCTATTAAATTATAATCGGTTGGTTTTACCTTTCACAAGTATACAAGTTTGTTTTGTTTTTTGTATTTTTTCATAAATTATTTTTGATAATTATTTCTGGATTATACTTGCACATAGAACTACAAGAAAATAATATAAAATAAAAGCAGGGAAAGGTTTACATCGTGCTTGCCCTTTAATTTGTTCCAGAGCATCGTCTATTCTAGCTGTCCAAATTGAGTTGGCCGCACACAAAACTAGAATAAATTTACTCCATATCATTGTAAAGCATTAACCGAACCAGATAAAAATCTGCCCACTTCGAACTCTAGAACAGGCAAAATAATGCTATTTTAAAACTCAGTACGAATGTCTATAGTAACAGAATAAGCACAGCTTTCCTGCTCACCTGAATGTAGTCTGTCAGTTGGTATGGCTCAATTGAGTAAATGTTTTTTTCCGGAAGCACACAACAATAAGCCACTTTCTGATGGAAAACTTTTCCAATTTTTATTGTTTAGTTGAGAGTTTTATTGGTCTCTCGCTGTTATCAAATCATGGCTTATCTATCAATAGTGTATTGCCACTTTTTAGCTAGCAATTTATGTAGTAAATAACTACAGTTTCAAATGTATTTTTATACTTACTAATGGTGAGACTACTTGCTAGGCTTCTTTCCCTTCTGCTATTCTATTTCTAAATAATATATGTTACCACAATTCTGGGGTGTAATGCTTGTAGTATATAGTGCAATTAGAGTGCCACTTTAAATTCATGTATTTATTAGTATTTTTGTGATGAAACATGTAGGAGTCCACGGTTATACTAAACTGGAGTAAAAAAACAATTAGTGGTTTTATGCAGCAGACTGGTTAAAGGGGCTTTTAGCTCCATTAAACTAGACCAATGACTAGGTTGCAGATAAGTACAGGACATAGGAGGCAAAATAAAGTTCCGGATTCTGTCCCGTAGTACGGCCGTAAAACAGTAGTTTACTAGTATACTAAGTATTTTTTTCTTATTTTTTTAGTTACCACCAATAGCTTATTCATTCAAGTTTTATATGAAACCGATGGTGCCACTAGTCTATGAAGATGATTGTTCTGGTTGTGAAGCCAAAAATATAGATAAAACACCTGCTCACTATTGTCCTAATGGTGGAGTGGTAAGTTTCTACTAATGAACTAGAAATTTTAAATACATATGGTATTCCTGATTTATAGAGATTATGTGGAGATTGCAAAGACAATAAAAAAAGAAAAGTTTACATTTGGCGAAATTTTGATCCAGTTCCAGTATGCAAGGATTGTTATGAAGAATACTGGGAAGAGAATGAACGTGAGTGTACATCTGTTGAGTTATATATTTATATCATGATTGTGATGTATATATTTAGAATTTTCTCAAAGAGGCAATGTCAAAGAAATATCAGACTACTTACGAAGACACCAGCCACAGTTTTGTGAACAGTGTAAGGAGATGGATGGAAATGACACATCCACTAGAGATGGTCAATCTGGCAAAAATAGAGCTTCAAAATGTGGGATTTGTGAAACTGTAAGTTTTCTGAACATATTCCTCGTTGATATGGTAATATACTATGTGAGTGAAGCTCTTACAACATCAGAAGTGTAGGAGTTCTCATCAATGGTATAGAGTACATGTACACACATACTATTTATTATACATTGGATATTTTCTCTTGAGTATTTCCGCATCGTGTGAGCATTCCATACTTCTCATATTAAATGTGTCATATTGAATGCTTTGATGCTGTGGTGGTATGGAGACCGGTAGGCACTGCCACCAGAGTTCTGTCGATAAGGTTTATAATTTTCTTACACGAGTCAGAACTGAATTAGAAAAATGACAAAATCGTATATATACGAAGGAGGTGCGTGGGTGTTGGGCATGCGTGCATAAATGATCAAGTCCATATATGGGCAAGTTCTAGAGTGCTTGGCGGGAAAGTAAAGGATTTGTTATGATGTGCGTTATATAGTAAATGATAGTTCGATCATAAAGATAAAACAAAAGTCAAAGGTGGTAATCTTCTTGATTATGTGGTGGCATTTCACCACATCTCCCCCCCCTCAAAAGTCGCCATGTCCATCCAAAGGAGATCCATCCTGGACAGGCGATGATGATGCAGGCCATACCTGGCGTGACAGGGCATCGGCAACGACGTTGAGGCGTCCTTCCAAGTGGACTATTCGAACGTTGAAGTCAAGCAGCTTCAGTTTCCACCTCCATAGTCTGTTGTTTAATTTGGGAGACTCAAACAGGTGGACCAATGCCTTGTGGTCCATAAAGGCTGTGAACTCGACACCTCGAAGATAGTATGCAAAGTGTTCCACGGTAGTCAGCAGAGCCAAGGCCTCGATTTCAGTTGCGGAATAACAAGATTCCCGGGGCAACAGCTGCTTGGAGTAGAATGACACAGGTTTCCACTCGTTGGACCTATATACACACAACACTCCACCAACACCAGCAGTGGAGGTGTCAACAAAGATACAAAGAGAATCGCCATCGGCAGGAACCATCAATTCAACATAATTCACAATAGCATTAATAATAGAATCAAAAGCACAATACATAACATCATTCCACACAACATTTTTGGGAGAGTTTTTGCTGGTGTGTGACGTGAGAACCTTAGACAGGTCAGCAAATCTTGGCACAAACTTTGAGTAAAAGTTTGCCAGACCTAAAAATGACCTCAATTGTGACACAGTCTTAGGTTTCACGTAAAGTCGAAATTGCTCAACACGTGCTTGTGGTATCGATAAGTGACCTTCACCCACAATAAAACCCAGAAACTCAAAGTATCCCCAACAATACTTACATGACTTGACTGACAACCCGTGCAATGACAATCTCTCCAGCACAGAATTAATGTGAACTAAGTGATCGTCCCAAACAACAGAAAAAATGATTATATATCATCTATGTAGGGTGAAGGGAAATGTTCTAAGCCCCTAAGGACTTCTTGCATTAACAGCTGAAACGTAGCAGGTGCGTTTCTTAGCCCGAAGGGCATACGCTTGTAATGGTATTTCCCATGTCTACAGGAGAACGCAGTGTATTTGCGAGACTCCAAAGACATGGGAACCTGGTGAAAACCCTTTAATAGATCTAATTTAGAAAGGAATGTTGCTTTGCCAAGCCTAGAAACAGTTTCTATGACAGAGGGCATTTGGAAGGGCTCAGGGACAGTAACAGAGTTTAATTTCCTGTAGTCCACAACAATGCGGACATCACCATCCTTCTTAATTATAGGGATGGGTGGGCTGGACCATGGGGATGTAGATGGATCAATAATGTCCATACTTAGCAATTCTTCGACACTTCTCTGGAATGCTGGTTCTAGGTGAGCTGGAATGGAATATGATGGTGTCCATAATGGATCCGACCTAGTTAAGGTGACAGAATGAGACACTGTATTGGTAAGACCAGGTACATCAGAAAACAACGTATTATGCTTACTCAGCAAATCTAATAGAGACGAACGTTGCTCGACACATAATTCTGAACTTATTCGGTGGTCTGACACAGGCATAGTTTCATCAGCTTCACATTCAGGAACAGCTACTACAATATTGATATCACAATGTTTGCCATAGTCTTTAAGCAGATTAATATGGACAACTTTCCCCTTACATTTGGACTTATTTGGGGCAATTCTATAATTCACGTCAGATAACTTTTCCTTGATAACAAAGGGACCTTCCCAAGATGCTTCCAGACTGGAGTGCAGACCTGGGATACGCTTCCAAACCAAATCACCAACGGAAAAGTTTCTGAGTGTCCTACATTCAGTTTGAGCTCTTTGCTCCACTATGCTGTCTCTTAATCGACCCTTAAGTGACTGAAGCAAGGTAGAGACATTTGAATCCAGATCTTCAAGAAATCTAGGGAGATCCGTAGAATCCTCTGTGGCTAGCCAATTTGACTTTAACGTAGCTAGAACATGAGGAGTTGGCTTCAAAAAAGTCAATTCATATGGGGTATATCCAGAGCGGGAATGGGGCAAATTTCTCAAGAAGAACAATGCCAACTCAAGTACATTTGGCCAGTCAATGCGTTGTTCAATAGACTTGCGCAAGACTGCCTTGAGGATGGAATGGAACCTTTCCAGTTTGCCATTGGATTCTGGATGGTACGGTGAAGTTGAAACTCTCTGTATTGTAAGCTTTTCATAAAATAACTGTAAAACTTTCGACATAAAATTGGTTCCCTGGTCGGACAGCAGTATAGCTACCGGAGGACCAAACATGGAGAAAATTGACAAGAGTTTATGGGCTGTCTCATTAGCAGTGCAGGATTTTATAGGGTATGCAAAAGGAAAAGATGTTGCAAGATCCATTGCCATTAAAATATATCTAAAACCTGACTTGGATTTAACAAGTGGACCAACTACGTCCACAGCTAGTTTTTCAAATCTATGAACAATCAGTTCAGGGGCCACCAAAGGAGCTTTAGGGGGACCACGTTTATCAAACAACTGACATTTAGAGCAAGATTTAATATACTTTTGGATGTCTTTATGCATACTAGGCCAGGTACAGTGGCTATTAATAATAGATCTTGTTGCACTGATACCAAAATGGCCAGAATGATCATGGGCAATTTTAATAATGTCATTTCTCAAGGGATTAGGAACTATAACAGAGTAGGAAAGGCGTCCATTTGTTGTGGTCAAGCACATCAGGATGCCATCTACAACAAAGCATCTCTTTTCTTTGTTGTCTGCCCAATCCCAGAAGGGTTTAAGTGACACATCAGCCTTCTGAAGTTTAATCAGGCCAGCTTTTGAGACACCAGGGATAGATATTGAGGGAAATGGAACATGTATACCCTTGGACTTTTCACATGTGTCTGCAGAGTCAGGATTAGAAATGGAAACTTCAGCTGAAAGTGGGACAGAACTATTGTTAGAACACAGTGAGCTGTCATCACTGGCAATGGGCGTAGCGATCAAGCTAGCCTCGCTCTGTTGCTGGTCACATGGGGACAAAGCAGACAAATCTACGGAGATATTATCCAAATCTAAGTTATTGTCAGAAATATCTTCTAAAGATGTTGGCATAGCACCATCAATGGCTTCTGATAGCTGTATTTGCTTCTGTTCAGCTTCATCAGCCTTAGATTGTGCACGAGTAATTAGAACATTACGTGGGGTAGAGTTAACCTTATACATAAGATCTCTACAATAGTCACCTAGATCTCTACCCAAAGGGCAGTACCCTTGGGGAGCTTAGGGTGCATGGCGAACAAGCATTTTCCATTAACACCCGGGGCTACTAATGAAAGTGTGTAAGCAGGCACAACAGTACTAACTCTTTCAAGACCTTTTAAATTGAGATGGGTTGCAACAACATTGTCATCATTCACAAGATCACTTGCGATGACCGACACCTTGGCACCAGAATCTAGTTGCAGGAGTGCAGGTTTCCCATAAACCCCTCAATGGTGTAATCCAGTACATGGGGTTGACCCTCAGACAGATTCAAACAATCTGGGACCTCAGTATCAGACATGGGTTGCATGTAATCACCTCCAAGAACTCCAACTGACCGGTCATTTTCTCTAGCAGGTTTTTTAACTGTTTTAGAAGCATTAGTATTATTAGTAGGCACAGTGGAAGTAGTAGATGTAGCACTAGAGATGAAGAAAACTGAACTGCACGGTGTTCTGGCTCTACTGTAGCTTTGTTAGAAGAGGAAGCATTAAAGTGAGAACGTCGCTCGGGACAGCGATTCGCAAAATGTCCCATGTTGTTACACTTGTAGCATGTAATTGTGGACAGAAAATCATTGCTAGCAGATTTATGTTTTTGTTTCGAATTGTCATCACTAGAGGTGTTAACGTTATTATAATTTGTGTGTTGGTATGAAAGGTGATAATTGGACTGACGCTCAGAGCGAGCACCAGAACTATTAGAATACCTATGGTTTCGCTGAATGCTATCAGAGTACTCAGGAGAGGTGAGGTATTGAGAGTACGAGGACATAACACAATGTTCAGTCTTAGTTCCTTGCTTGTATACATATGCTCTGCCATCTCTGGACATGGAGCTAACAATATTCAAAACAGAAATAACCCGTACAATATGTTTGAGAGTGTCATCCTCAGACTTAGACATAGACTGAAGAGACCGTAAAGCAGTGAATTTTCTGTATTAGAGTTCTATGAATCCAAAGTTGAGAGTTGTATTGGGTCTTGGGACTCTCTTAAGTCGTTAATGCTAGAGTTTGGTGGGTTTGGTATCCATGATTGCCTTGACCATATTGCCGACAAATTTAACTCTAATGGTCATCACACAGCTTCTCAATGGTTGAATATAGATGCATCCACTTCCCCTTTAATACTTTCTCAAACAAGGGGATCCAGTCAAACTTATCGATACTTTTTTGGCATATTATACGTTCAAAACGAGCAATAACAACAAAAATACTCTCACCACTCTCCATCTTGGAGAGGTATTTAGCCACACGATCCTGCCTCTGCTCTCTGTCAAATGTTCCTTTGCTTCTGTCATTGGCTTGCATCCTAGAGAGAACTTCTGCGATCATCTGAAGGGCTGAAGAGTCTGTGGGCACTACTGAAGGCACTGGAGCTGATGGAACTGATGGAACGCCCAGAGGAATGGCAGGGGTGCCGTCTGTATTCCCATCAAAAAAACCAAATCCGTTATCGTCGTCGTCTGGGCGGTCGACTTCGGTTGCTGTACCCGAAGACAGGCGATCAGCAGTACCACTCCCGCCTGGTGATTTCGACCTCTGAACCTCGGGGTCGACAGGGCGTACACCGGAAACCACAGCGTGGGCGCCAGCGTCATTACACGCCCCCCTAGTAGGGTAACGATGAGGAGCAGGTCTCCTCTGATCACGGTCTGGCACGTTCTCGTCCATGCTGGATACAACACGAAGAATACGAAATGAACACAAAAAAAAAACGCCAAAATCTAAATTGAGAAAAAGAAAGTAGGAAATATATCGGCCCAAGTAATCGGCAAGTTCTTCTGCTCTCTTCTGGGGCTTCAGGAACAGGTTCAGCTTCACGCGACGGTCAGCCGTGAAGGTCTTGATAGCTCGATAGGCTAGAGCAGGTTGAACGCAATCCTAGTGTACCGCTGCCAGCAGGTGTGGTGGTATGGAGACCGGTAGGCACTGCCACCAGAGTTCTGTCGATAAGGTTTATAATTTTCTTACACGAGTCAGAACTGAATTAGAAAAATGACGAAATTGTATATATACGAAGGAGGTGCGTGGGTGTTGGGCATGCGTGCATAAATGATCAAGTCCATATATGGGCAAGTTCTAGAGTGCTTGGCGGGAAAGTAAAGGATTTGTTATGATGTGCGTTATATAGTAAATGATAATTCGATCATAAAAATAAAACAAAAGTGAAAGGTGGTATTCTTCTTGATTATGTGGTGGCATTTCACCACAGATGTGCTTATGCATAGTCTGGACAACTGAACTTTAGAAGTACATATATGACAGAGTTACCTCTGAATGTTTACTGGTTTGAAAATATTCCAATATACATATTACTGGTGATGCGCTCTAATAGCACAAAATAGCGAAGCGAGCGATGCATGTTCCCTGTAATTGCAGCTATTCCAGGCTACAAAATACTGTCAAAGTGAGAAACAATAGTGGTAGCTTTTTTCTATGATGAAGGCTCCTGGTAACCGTAATCCTCAGGAATAGTCTAATAAATAAATTTGAAACATTTAATGGCTTTTCAAAAAGTAAGATTCTTTACTTTGCTACCTGTTTCTGTTTCGTTTTAGCTCTCCTCCTCCTTGCCCTGTTTTTTTTTCATTTCTTATCTCTCTCCTTGCTAATTTTTCTTCTAGAGTTTCTAACGCCCTCAAAGCTCTTGACCGAGCGTTTCTAACGTTTTGTCTCTTTTTCGCATAATTTGTTTCACTGGGCATCGCTACTTCGTACGGCGGGTAAACAAAACAAAATGTTGCTAAGAAGGTTACCCGGCCCGCGCAAGCGCGTAGGAGAAAATGTGCACACATACGCCCACACAAGAACAAAAACAATTCCTAGACCTAAATATATATATATATATATCGCGAACTCATTAGAGAGTCAGCTCCGCTCGCTTCGCTGAATTACACTCATCGTACAAGATGGGGATGACATTTTACTCTCACTCTTGTTCATGAGCTTTTAAAATATCTCCCCATGTTGTATGCTGACTCGTGCTATAAATATATATGTGACCGTCTACAGGAAAATCGGGCACAACGCGGCCCCGACGAAAAAATTTTTTTTTGCACTTACAGACTCCTCGGCAAGCAGATATTAAGCTCTCCAAGTTTTATCGCCGTAGCTTTAGCCATTCCCGCTATATATCGCCTAACCGTTCCCTCCGTTAGGCTTATTTAATACAATTTTAAGAACTAAATCGATCTTTTTACGACGTCTACGCATGCCGCATTGTGCCCGATTTTCCCGTAGACGGTCACATATAGTGTATTCTGTATTTCCTCAGAACCTTGAGCACTGTAAACCGAAAGGTGTGTACTTCACACCAAATTAAGAGTGAATCGCTTGTAACAATAGTCACACAAAAATATGGTGTGATAAGCACACCTAGTCATATAACACAAAGTATCTCATGGCTCATTACCAGAGTAATTATAGCAACCAGCCTGGCTACAAGTTTTCTGGGTTTATACAGCTACCTTTACTCTAGTGGAGTCTACCCAGCCAGGTTAGAGCAGCTGCTATAATATCAGCTGGGGTTGTGGGGAGCCAGCTCTCCACAGCCCCTAGTGAGTTACACCTTGAGTTACCAAAAAAACACTTCAGTGAAAATATCTAGTGTGGAATAAACCACTTATTACACTCATCAGAGTGATGTGGCTAGATATTTCACTCTCAGGCTTTATTTTCACTCGCCTTTGGCTCCATGAAAATAAATTATCCTGCTCATGAAATATTTCACCATCTCTGACTCATGTAATCAGTACTGTAGGGGTTGGCTCTCTCTTTCCGTCTAGGCAATCCTTTCCCTGAGACAGTTTGCTTCCCCCTTGCCAATGATATCGATCATTGACCAGTCACTGCCACCAGAGATTCAGCAGCTCTTCTTGACTTTCTGCCCTAATGCCTGTATAAATCCCTCTCCTGGCATTGCCCAGAGTTTATTTTATACGTTTTTATAAGACAGAATCGAGTACAAAACAGAACACGTGAAAATCTGTCCCCCGGTGGGCGGTCCAGCAATCTTATCTCAACATAAAATGAACGCTAACAAACAAAATAAACTGGTATACGATGCATACAGTACTCAGTGATCAAACAAGCGATTTCTCTGAAGTGCAAGGAGTGTCCACGATTACTCCTTCGTATCTGGTTCAGTGTAGGGTTCGCCCTCCACAAGTACAATAATATATATATATATATATCAGTGTTGTGGTAATTGCAATTGGTAATTGTAATTAGCTGTAATCATTACACCATCTGCAGTAATTGTAATTGTAATTGTAATTGCATACCTGTAATTGGCAAGTAGTTGGGGTCAAAGACCACTTTGGTAAAGGATCAGTTCTAAAGCACATGGCTGAATTAAAACAAAATTACAAACTTTGTGGGCCCTATTACATGACCACTTATCCTGAGGAGGCGATGTGATGTAATTGCTAACAGATTTGTTGTAATTAGTTCTTAAAGGTGTAATTGGTAATTGAAATTGTAATTGAGAAGCAAAAATTTTAAGTAATTGTAATTGTAATTGATTACTTTACTCCTGTAATTGCCACAACCCTGATATATATATATATATTATATACAGTATATGAGTTTAGTGATTACTTCAAAATAATAATAATACACTGAGCAGAGCTGGTTAGCTATGTGTGGTATAACCACCACATTTTCTACAAGAACACTAAACATTATGTTCTGTAATTAGCTATCACTGATATTGCATTCATATGAACACTATCTATAATTAGCTATCACTGATATTGCATTCATCACTTAATATATTTCCACACATCCAATTAACACCATTACTTTTGTGCCATGTCATCACTCACTTACCTTGTGCTGCTCAGACATATATAATGACTTGGAGTGCAAGCAACCTTCAGTGTAACTTCTTGCTATTCAGTGAACCTTAATTTCTGCAAACTACTTAAGCATAGATTTGAACCTCTGTGTTTGGGCTGTGGAAAAGCATTTAAACAGCTTGATAAACTGTCTAGTTGTTGCATTCTGGTCGCAGCCTATCTTGGTTGTTTCCCAGTTCCCCCACACTATGGGTATTACAATTTTGAAGTCTAGCTTTGTATATTTTTTTCAAATGCTCATATTCAAATTATAATATTGCTAATATCTATCATAATATAAGCCATTGCAGTCTACTCTTATTAGTGTGACACAGGATATTATTTTTCAGTGCATTTTAAATACACTGAAAAAGCTAAGTAAATACACAGCAAAACAGGTCAATTTACTGGTAGATGTGCACTCTTGGTTTGCACAGCTACCTGATGAATTCACCACCCTATTGAATTCACTGCCACTGGAGTAGCTGTTTCAACTTGTGCCAGCATCCAGCCACTGGACTTCCTGGAAGAGCACCCTAAGTAAGTGAATTCAATAGGGGTGGTGGAATTCAATTGGGTAGTTATGCACACTAAACGTGCAAACAACCAGCAAATTGACCTTTGCCTTAAATGAGAAGGTTATATATAAAAGGGCATAGCCGGGGACATATCTCACGATAAGTGGAAAATGGCGGCTGACAGTTTTTATCACCGACTTCCCAGAGACCATTTTAGTACGCATTGCAGCAACTTAGCGCACAAAAGCTGGGAAACAATGACACATGTAAGTCGTGAGACTATACAAACAAGAAAAACTAAACAAATGGCAGGCTTTAAATAGAGAAAGAATAAACGTACTGTTTACCATATTGACGCAGTAAAATTCATCTGCAAAAGATGTACAGAATGCCATCAGAGTTCTGCAAGATGCTATCCTGAGGGCTCATCTTCAATCAAGAAATACTTTTGTACATACACACAGCATTGATAGGAGATGGGCTTGAGTAATCTATGATATTACTGCCAAAAATTATTACTTATAACTGTTTTTATTTTTTTAGTTAGGGCACTCATTGTAAACATGGATAGTGAGCTACAATGGAGGGTTCTCTTTGCGAGCTAATTTTTTTAATTTGAATAGAAGGAGTTAGAGGTCAAAGGGCATGCCGAGGATTTTTTCTTTTATACCCGGACCTTTGGAAGGAGTTCAGAATGAGGTAAAGGAGGCCACAGATTTCGCGTACGGAGAATAGCATCGAATTATAAACATAATCTCTACGTTTACAGTGGTTGTGAATTCAATTGGGGTAACTGTGCAAACTGAGGTTTGGTTCCCAGCTGGATGTCAATCTCAGCATTCCTGCAGACGTAATAGCTTGAGATGCTCCCTCTGAGAGGGCTATATTAGTCATCCAGTCTGTTTATCTGTCTGCCCTGACTGCTCTGATTGTAAAGATTACTGGCTATTAGGTGTTGAATTAGGGATGAACTTACTCTGAACAAAGTTAACGTCTTATTGTGCTTTTTACTTTTTGGCACATTCTTGAGGCATTATGAAGTCAATACTAACCTAGAAGGCGGCAACACTCTTAACTGTTACATGACTGACTAGTGATCAACATATCGTGGGCAGTATCCACTGTTCCCTGAGATGAATCTAAAGAACTTTCAAGTGTCAGAACTAACTTGGAGTTTCTAGGGAAAAATATAATCACACAAACACTTTGATTTCTTAGTGTGGATGCTCGGGCACAAGAAGGACATTCTATCAAAGTTGGTATGACAATAATATATGCAACTCACACAAGGAGAATAAGATCAACAGGGTTTCTTTGGAATAAAACTTTCACTTAACATGGAGGAGAACAATAGTAAGCAGCTCTAATGCGGGAGGGGAAACTCTGGTACAAACATATGCTCCTTTTATTGTTCTTCCTATTGCATCAAAGAATTCTTATACAATGATACAAAGAGTCCTGATGAAATCGATGCAGCAACATAATAGTTAAGCACCGCCTCCGAGGAAATTTCCGTTTTTGTTGTTTTTGTTTTTTGTTTTGTTTTTGGTTGTTGTTTTTTGTTTTTTTGTTTTTTGTTTTTGTCGTTGTTTTTTTGTTTTTGTTTTTGTTTTGGGGGGGTCCCAAAGGCACTACTTAGGGCCTGAGGGACCAGGTAGTTCACAACAGCTATGCAGTGCCTAACTAGTTTAGCACATAGTGACTGCTCCTAACAATGCTATTGGAGGGGCACAAAGTGCAGTCGGAGGGACACTAAGTGATCACACTAAGAAAAACGTCTCCCTCTTTGAAGGACCTAAGGAATTTAGACTCCCTTTGTAATAGCCAATATGTTCTATGTCAGTGTTAAGTGGTCCAGTCTAGACATGTGGTTGTACTGTCTAGTACAGTTGATGGTCAGAGTACATGTGAAATATGTCTTGGTTTACTTATGCGGTACCATTTTGTTGGCCGAGATTAACTCCCAATGTCGGATAGTTCAGTTGGTACAAATCCTTCAAGTGCTTGTAATTTACAATGAACGCCTCCAATGACTCTGGTAGTTTAGAACAGACTACAGGACTACACAGGTGCAGTAGTTCTGGTGACCATGTCGGTGACCCATCAACATTAAAGCCCATATGACCCATAACCGAAGGGGGGGGGGGGGGGGGGGGGGGGGGGGATTTGGGAATTTGGGAAGTTTAGTCAAACTCCTTTCAAGTTACCAGAAGTACATCAGTGACATAGTACCTGTGGAATATCACCAACTGTTCGATTGTGTCTTAACCTGCGATGGAATTCTCTTCTATTTAGCTGTTTCCCTGGATATACTTCGTACTCTATTATGTGGACAGCCAATTCGAGTCCAAGCTACCAGGTAAACATTGAGCTCCGTGGCTTCAAATTTCACTCTTATATCGACATGAGTAAAGCTAGCTGCATTATGTATTTCTTTAAAAGATGAAGCGTAATGCACTTAGCTAGCTATATAAATAACAGCTAATTTAAATAGCTTATAGAATGAAAGGTCTATGGTGCCTGGTTATCTGAGACTGATATAGCACTAGCAGTTTAGCACTTGTTACTCAATAATCAGCCATGTTTAAACCTATGTATAAATAGTCTTGAAGTGGAACACACAGAACAAATTATTAGCTTAGAGCAGTTAAATTTTTATAACGATTATAATTGAAGATAATTTTTTAAAGGTGTGGCTTTCCTGTGTATTTTAAAAAATCCAAACCCCCCAGAACCAACTTCTGGCTATCATCCTGAAGCCAACTGCACAAAATTTTCTCAGTGGTTCTTAATTATGGCTAAGCGACCAGTTGGGTAACATGAAAAATGTATGAATAGCAAGAATTAAATTTTGAAAACATGTGTTTGGGACCAGATGCACCAAACAACCGCCAGTAAAGTGCATGGATTGAACTATGAACCTTGTTTGCTCTGTGTGTGCATTTCTGTGTGTGAGTGTGCATGCTCATGCCCCCCCCCCCCCCCCCCCCCCCCCCCCCCCCCCCCCCCCACCTTGTGTCATTCCACTCATTAACACTTCTATTCACTCTTCTTTGTGTTCAGTTGCTGTTAAAAATATATCTCTAACTGTAACTGAGCTATTATAGCTACTACTTCACTGTGCCTGTGCTTGGTAGTTCTCCACAGGCTGGCCCTTCAGATTCTCCTGCTAACCCCGAGCTCAGGGATTTACAACCCGTGATCAGCATGTTAGGACAGAACTATTTTATATTATGCCAAAAAAAGTATACATCAGTTCACAAAGGGAAGAGTTAAAATTTGGACTTACCGTTTCTAACGGTATTAGCTAAAGCTAAATTTCCAATTAGAATTTTTCTGGCAATATTTTTTTTTTATTCCTGTAAGTTGCAGGTAAATTAATTAATGATTGCTGATTTACATTAGCTATTAATGAAATAAAGGTGGGAATATTTCATCTGTATATAAAAAAATGATTCAATGAAGTAAACATTTAGGTAGTTTTGCACTACATACTTTCTTAGCGGTTTACCAGAGTGCTTGGGGTTTCCCATTGAAACTACTGGTGAAGTGAGTGTCACTTGTATGTTAAGCTTCTTTTATGAAGCCAGCATTAAGTCTACCATTTCATTGCAGGAGTTGCATATCGACTTGCATGAGCTACACATTGGCATATTCGTATCGATATTACTCCTAATAAATTATTCTTTTGATCTTTGTAGTAGCTGGCTAGTGTATAGTAACGTTGAGGGTTCGCACCCTTCTGCACCCATGGTGCTTTACTTTTTCTGTCTCAATAACGAGTTATACTGTGAAGTATTGAGAGTTATATTAGCATTTAGTTAAGATCTCACCATGAATACCCCATGTTTATCATCTTTGTATTTCATGTGAATTACAGGTTCTTTGTAATATTAAGGACGCTCAGTGCTACAATAAAAAATGTTTTAATAAAATTGAAGGAAAGGACTGTTGTATGCTGTGCTATGTACTCAGTAAAAGAAAGGAACATAAAGACAATCGTAGCATTGCATCTATGTATTTTGTGTAGCTCTGTGTCAATAATTTTTTATATCAATTATATTGATTACAAGACTTTTTACTTTCTTATGCATGTATTGTTGGTTATGTCATAGTGAACAATTTTACTGTCAACTTTAATATACACTATGTCCAACATGTCAATAAGGGTAGAGTTCACACAGAGTTCTTGAACAAGCTATTAGGAGCATATTATTATACAAAATATATATTATTCGCCTCGTGATAACACTTGCGCCTGCTTATGAAATATCTCCCCATATTACCCTGGCTCATGCCATAAGTAGTACCGTAGATCCGGTTAATTTCACTACACTTTATTTTCACAGACTACTCATGAGCTTGTATTACCGAGATATTCACGGTATCTTATTTTCACTGACTAGCCTGAGACTGACCACACCCCTAATAATTTAAAGGATAGAAGGCATTTATTAGAGACATGGCCATGGATGAAAACTGTTTAGCATTGAGTGGTGCATTCGAGGCTACCATGTTTACAAAGCAATAATGCTTGCTATGGGAGAGGAGCTACCTTGTGAGAGGGAGCCAGCAAACTTGGCAGATGTATGTGCTGTTGCTGTAATTAAGGATGGCCAGTGTGTGGGACATATACCCCAAAAAATATCTCGAGTATGTTCACTATTCATCCGAAGGGGAGGAACTATTAGTTGTCAGGTTACAGGAGCAAGACAGCACTCTCAAGACTTACCTGAAGGAGGATTAGAAGTTCCTTGTCTGATGAAATTTAAAGGACCCGGTAAAGAGATCAAGGTGGTTAAATTAGTTTCTCAGCAAGTACCAAAAGAATAATCCTGTACACCTAGAAGCATTGCTATTATTTTAATCAATGGCATTATAGCTACCTATATGAATAGCATCCACCATGATTAGCAATTATAATGAAATCAATAATTGTCAAGTCAATAATGATTATTTGGTATAATGTGAACATATTGTTTATTCTTCTTGTGCAGCAGCAGCTGTAGTGATACCAGACTAACAAATCCATTCACAACAATAGTTGGGTTATCTTGTATATAGTTAAACGCTTCCTCCAACCATTGGGCACCGACATGCTTCATTACAGTAAGACTGAGATCAATAGGAGAAATTGAAACAGATTCCAGTTCATTGATGTCTTTTCCTTGGAGTTGCTCTTGAACCTTGCCGGAATACCAGTCATCAAACTTCTTCTTCAAAAATTCTTTAACAGGTTTGTTCACAGTCAAGTCCATAGGTTGTAACCTATCTGTAGTGTTGGGTGGCAGAGTGGCAATTAGTATGTTAATCTCCTCTAAAAGAGATTTAACACCTTCAGTAACCTGACCCTTAAAGTTGTCATAGATGACTAATCCTGCTTGCTCTACACCAAAACTTTCCCTCAATTTTTCAAAGTATGGGACGATAATTGTGGTAATATATTCTATGGTAGTAGCCTCTGTTGACCAATGCTTTGGAGCGTGGGTTATGCTCCAGTCAAGTGGGAAATTATACTTAGGGTGACAACGACTAGTTTTCCCTTGATAAATCAATTGCAGAGGTAGGAAGTCTCCAACCATAGAACCACAAAACACAGCGGTAATTTGCCTTTTGTCATTCATACCAGTTAACTCCACTCGTTTACTTCCTGTCTTTTCTAATGTTGTCCAGTTCGATGATGGAACCAATTTTATTCCGCTCTGGTCCCAGTTTAAGATCATCTCTGGTGGAACTTCCTCCATGGTTACAATAGTAGTAATATCATCTAAAAAACCTTTCTTTAAGCTTTCAAAGTCATCCCCATTGTACTTACTCAGAGCTGTGGAAGCTTTCCTTTGTACAAACCCCATTCTCTTCAGAAGAGAATGAGCCCATGATTTCCCCAAGACGACAGGTCCGCCATACTCCTCCAACATTGTTTTGTTACAAGTCAAAAGGATGCCCTTAGCTGATGAAATAGCAATTCGAGCCGACACTGCTCCTCCTCCTTCTCTTAACTTCTTCAAATATATCTGAACCATCTTGTCAATATCTGATCCAAGTAAAAGTGGTCTGCCTCGCTTAGCAGTAGGCAAATATAAAATGGCCAGATCTTCCTCAGCCTTCCTCTTCCTAGATAGCTCACTCAGATAACCTTTTTTTACGCCACGGACAGTACTTTCATTGATTTTTTTATCCAACCCTTTAGAAAAAAACTTTGAAGCTGCTACAACACCATTTTCACATGCATACTTGCCAATCTTAGCTCTTTGCTCAGAAGAGAAACAGTTGTATGATCCACGCTTCTTGGGCTGCTTTGACTTCTCCACTTCTTTGTTGGCAGCTTCAATGGCTCTTGCTGGCAGCAACTCAGACAAAGGACCTTTAGGATCAGGAAGTCCGTTGCCAGAAACTGGCTTGAAGTACTTCAACAACGACATTGCGTTTAGCTACTTACTATATATAATAGCGGTTGCAAATGTACACCCAACTTTATAATGATGTCATTTATTATTGAAGTTTTTTAATTTTGCTGACCTTTACCCACCGCGAACATAGCGAAAATAAAGTGACAGTGAAATTAACCGGATCTACGGTATATAATAATATATACAATGTATTTTTTGTACCATGGCTCATTCAGACTGTCCAATTAGATTGCTCAGTTTTGCGATGAATATATTTTATATCCACCTCCTAGGAAGTGAATATCTTTTTGCCCAAGGTCTAGCCCAGATATCTTTACAATGATATTTTTAGATTCATAACCCGTGAGATAGTATGTGACAGTTGACTTGCTGGATTGTGCATGACGAGTAACCATAGCAGGTACAGATATCAATATTCAATGTTGAATAAACCACTTTATTACACTTGTTAGATGGAGCTTTACTTTCACTCTGCGGCTTGTGAAAATAAATTAGCCTGCTTATGACACATCCCATACATTTTAACTATCTGTAGTTGCAATACTGTATCATGGTCATTTCAGGTACTGAATGGGACTTTCACAAAGCTAGGTACAGCCCCACCGATGGCCTTCTTTAACCCTCGAAGGACCAGGTATGCCAACTCATCAAGGCGCAACGAAATACAGTAAGCGCAGCCGATGGCCCGTTAGAGCTTTCAGCCTTGCCCACTGCTCGCACAAAAGAGCGCACACCCGCAAGGTATATTTCACGGTTTGACAGAGGTTGACGACGATATTGAATTACACCTGCGTACATTACATAATGTGGACCACAGACAGGAAGTCTGTGGTTATGAAATGAATATCATTATATACATACGTAAAGGTAAAGGGTGGTCAGGTAAGTTAGGATTGAGTGAATGACTCGAGTGTTCTGATGCCAGGGCTGGCCTGGGCTTAGGTGTTCTGTTCAGGAGTAGAGTCCTGGACATACTCCGGGGGGAGGCGGTGCTCATCGGTCGATGAGGTGTGGCTGGAAGAGTCTGCTTCTTCTCTTCGGAGTGGGATCAGTCTCTCGGTGGCCCTCCTGTAGGTCTTGCCCTTGCATCTCAGCTCTACAACACGGATCTGTCCATCGTCTCCAGGGAAGACATCTGTGATGACTGCAACAGGCCACTGTCTAGTCACCAAGGTCTCATCCTTTACGAAGACGACATCTCCAACCTGAGGCGGCCTGCCAGGCTGGATCCATTTCGCTCTTACGGCTAAGGAGGAGAGGTAGGAGCCGAGCCATTGTTTCCAAAGGTCGGATGTGAGGCGGGATACTAGGTTCCATCGACGAAGGAGGCTGATCTTGCCCTGTGGAGAGTCAGGAGTTGGAGGAGCTCGCAGTGGGCGTCCTATCAGGAAGTGGCCGGGAGTAAGATAACTTCCGTCGGTGATGTCATCAGTCTGGAGAGGAAGCAGTGGCCGGGAGTTCAGGATGGCTTCTGCTTCAGTCACCAGAGTGTAGATCTCATCGTACCGGAGCAGGTGTGGAGCCACATTTTTCCGCAGGAGGAGCTTCATACTTTTAACAGCGGCTTCCCACAGTCCTCCAAAATGTGGAGTCCTTGGAGGAATGTGCTGCCAGGAGATGTCATTGGAAGTGGCAAAATGGGAAATAGCTTGGAGTGTATCTGGAGATTCCATCATCTTCTGGAGCTCACGGATATGTTCTCGGGCACCCTGGAAGTTGGTTCCGTTGTCCGAAAAGATAGTGGTAGGCGTGCCACGTCTGGAGATGAACCTTCTGAGGGTAGCCAGGAAATCTTCTGTGGACAGGGAAGAACACAGGTCGAGATGCACATATTTGGTGAAAAGGCATACGAATACCACGACGTAACACTTGATCAAGGTGGGTTTCCGGGTGTATCCTCTCCTGCTGGTGAAGGGACCGGCAAAGTCAATTCCAACACTCAGGAATCGTGGAGCAGGAGCTGTCCTCTTGGCTGGTAGAAGGCCCATCTGATGAGACAACGTCTGGCTGTAGGCTTTCTGACAGTTGGCACAGGATCTCGAGATTCCCTTGAGAAGGTTTCTGAGACCAGGGATGAAGTAGGTATAGCCAAGTATGGAGCTTAGGGCGGAAATCCCAGGATGACCATATGTCTTGTGCAACGTCCGGAGTAGGAGGTTGGTCAGTCGAGATTTGGAGGAAAGTAGGATCAGGTGAAGTGGTTGACTTGTGTCGGTTTTCTTCCTCACTCGGCTGGTTACTGTGAGGAGTCCTTCATCATTGATGTCAAGCAGGTGGTGACGTAGGGAGTGTCCTTTTGGCAATGTCTTCCCCTGCCGGATGAGCGAGAAGACACCAGCAAAGGAAGACTGCTGAGCCAATCTGATGAGTGTCTTCTTAGCTTTTGAGACTTCACTGGATTGTAGGACTGGGAGAATTTGTCTGTCATTTTTGCGGAGTTTGGAGTTGTGGTGGAATCGTTGAATCCAGGCAACTACTCTGTTCAGACGAAAATCGGTTTGTCAGATCTTTGAGGAATTCCATCTCCTGGCTGTCACGTTCGCATGTGACTGACAGGCAGGAGACTGGGGGACGGGTGGAGGTTTACCAGGGAGAGGCAGGAAGGACCAGGAGTCCGGGGAAAGCTTCAACCATGGTGGTCCAGACCACTAGAGGTTAGAGGAGAGGAGTTCCTTGGGAGGAAGGCCTCTGCTTGCCAAGTCTGCTGGGTTGTCATTGGTCCTGATGAATCTCCAGTGAGAGGCAGGGAGGACTTCTGTGATAGACTTGACACGATTGGAAACAAACTGCTGCAGCTTGTCTGGAGGTTTGAGGAGCCAGTGGAGTGTAATTTGGCTAGCCCTAGGTCAGTCAGCAATTGCGACAGCAGGAGAGCCGCCTGCAGTTCTGGTTTTGGAATCGTTAGAGTCTTGAGGGGCATGACTCTGGATTTGGCAGACAGGAGAGTACAATGGGTTGAGTTGTCTGCATGGATTCAAAGTAGACAGCGGCTCCATAAGCCAGTTGTGAGGCATCTGAAAACCCATGAAGAGATGTGAGTACAATGGGGAGGTTAGAAGAGGAGAGTCTTCTTGGAATGACAATTTAATTTATTTTACTTGTAAAAAGCTTTGTTTGTGATGGGTTACTTCATTCCCATCTAAAATACATTGAAAAGGAAAAAAATTTTGTGTAAAACTAATCCTGTGAAAATCTCGCTATAATATGTCATCGCTCTGTCACCACTAAGTGGTGGAAACAAAAAATAAGTTCACTTTCTTGTATGTACTCTTTCTTCTTTTTTTTTAAGTGACCCTCACTCTGCAGTAATTGTTAACATTTGGACATGTTTTTTCCCCTCTAACCATGCATCAATGTTAAGGATAGTCGTATTACCAAGTTCAATATTATGTCCCGAGTGAGTCACAAGAAATGAGGACTGACATAAAGCATAATTGCTTGCTAATTGTTTTGTGCTATTAGAACTATAACTGATACTATGTATAAGCCACAGTTGTCATTCATATTCTCACTTGTAGAAAATTAGTCAATCTTTTAATATGCAATAATTATGTTAAACTTTAACACAAAATATATCGGCGTTGACAATAACTATTCGACAACAATTCCATATGACGAAGTTTTCTCTTTCAAACACTGTGGATTATTCTGTATGCTTGTGTCCATATTGTATATATCCTGTTAACTTCTATGTGTATTTCTTCCTCTTTAGCGCAAGGAGGCTCAGAATATTGTTGGCATTTGTAGCCGTATTAGCTTTACTCTTAAACAAAAAAGATTTGATTTATCTACAAAAATAACATACAATTAATAATAAATACTTTAGTGATGCGTTGTCTGTTTGTATTGCTAAGCTAAATCATTGTTAATAGCTGCTTAATTTTTCATTACCTTTGAACGGAATATTTTGCACTGTAATTTGGTCACATAAAATGATGATTACAGTGCCATCCGTGAGAACAGAAGCCACATTAACAATCACATCACATCTATTGTCTGAATGGTTAGACTTGTCACAGTGATCTATACAGTATAAAATATTATTTTTCCATTCAGTATAATATTAATATTTTAATTTCACATGCTTTGATTGCTTTGAATGTAATGATACATTTCTCTTCCTTACCTGAATTAATCTGTATCAAGACCCCAACAAATAACCATAGCAAGCAAGAAACAGATAATGAACTGAATAATGATATCAGCTTTACTTTCTGATATAATCGTAAGGTATTTCCTAAAATGTCAATAGTACAAGTGAGTATAAACTTAATAGTGTACATGTGAATGTTACCTTCTTTAGCTTTCATTATAACAAAATACATTGCTGCAATTATCACCGGTACAGTAAGAAAAAATGTTCTTGTAGAAATCAGAACTTATACACTCAATTGACTTGATTCCACGACTAAAATCAATAAAGTTAAGTGAACATTAAAATGTGTCCGCCAATATGAAGAAAATGACTGTTGTTCACTGTGCTATGTACTCAGTAATAGAATGTGTCATCAGAAACAAGTATAGTCATGCATCTACACGTGTAACCTATATCACAGTATTAGTATGCTCTATTTTAATTAAAAGATTCATTTTATTTGTTATATCACAATGAGCTATAATACAAGAACATCACTTTTGATATTCTACATGTTTATAAGGACAGAGTTTACACAAACAGTACTTGGGTTAGTGAATAAACAACCCATTCATTGCTTAGTGGTGGTTTACCAAAACTAATGATGTTGAATCAATTGTATTTACCCTGGAGAATGTACAAAGTGAGTCACATAATTAGTGAGAGAGGAACTTGCTTAAAAGCAGTAAGAAGGAAATGAAGTGAAACATGATCTCATCTTTAATTCGTGATATAAAATATTACTTCAAATGTCAATAGTATGAATGATGAATAATAAAGAAACCGTATAGCTACATATTAATTTTGCCTTCATTAGCTTTTGGTTACTTTCATAACAGAAAATGCTTTTACAATTATCACGTCTAAAAAGAAAACATGTTCCTATAACATTGATTGACTAGATACCAACACCAATAGTGAAATTAATTAAATGAACATCAACACAGTGTGTTTCAATCTCATTATGGGATTTCATAATTAGCTGTTGGCTAAGATGTTTTATATCATATAAGCTGGAAGACCTTTATTACACATGTAACACTGAATTATTGGGTTAGTGCATGTACAGCCAAAAATCAAAACTGAGATATGGGCTAAAGGTAAATATAGCTAAAGCAACAGAAACAAAATCTGACTAAAATTTCTGTAATAAACATAACTACATGCTTATGCTATTGATGTTCACTGAAGACTCAAGGAACGACTTTTTAGGAATATTTTCCAAAATGATTGTGCCTACAAAATTGTTATATTGTTCTGTGGATTATGTGTTAATGCACAGTTAAGTTAAATGTTTGAATGAGTGTGACAATTATTATCTCCTAAAATTAATGTTGATTATTGGACTCTATGTACACTGAAGATGACTGTGGGGGATCCTTGGCTCCGCAGGGCGTTGGTCCTCACACAATCTGGAAACAGCAATAGTACGCTGCCACCAGAGTGCCAATATCAATTGCTCGCCGCAGCCAGCGCTTGATCCGACGAATCGAGTACAACACTAAGTTAGTATAATTTGACACTGAGAAACAACTACAAAACTCAACCTTTTAATACACTACGAATATCGTGGCGGGTTCCACGCCCACAGTTCAATTGACATAAAACACGTGGCCAAACACGTGGCCAATTAACAAATGACTCGACAACACCAAATAAGGAAATATACCAAATACTCTAATAACGTTCGCACGCACGAATATACATACAAGTTCTGGAGTTTATGTGGGCACGCCTCTGTGCACGCCCACATCTTCCCCCTCCTCGAAAAGATGGGTGTCCGCGACACAGCCACCTGACTTCACATCGTCAGACATCTTCACTTCCACTGTCTTCTGTACATTCACATTCTCGTCTTCCAAGCATCTGCTGAGATCATCAGCCACAACATTCTCAGAACCCCGTCGGAACGAAATCCCAAAGTCGAATTCGGCAAGTCGAAGGGCCCAGCCCTGTACTCTTCTATTCCACTGTCGTCCGTCACGCAACGACTCCAGACCTCTGTGGTCAGTAACCACGTCAAACCTCCTGCCATAGAGATAATAGGCAAAGTGGGTGATGGACTCCACTACAGCAAGGCACTCTAATTCTTGAGCACTGTAGCGTTTCTGTGCTCCACTCAGTTGCTTCGAGAAGAAGGCAACCGGTCTCCGTTCTCCGTCTCGCACCACAGACAGGACTGCACCTACACCAGACCCGCTGGCGTCACACTCTAACACGAACTTGTCCTCACTACGAGGAACACACAACACAACAAAATCACATAACAAACACACAAACTTACGAAAAGCCTCCTCCATTAGGCTAGTCCACATCACCTTGCCCGACCCTGAACCAGACGTATGGGGAGTCAGGACGGCAGACCACCGGTGAAACCCGCTGACGAACCGGCGGTAAAAGCCAACCAAACCCAAAAAACCCCTCAGCTGCCGTCGCGTGCGTGGGAGCGGATGCTCCGCTATCGCCCTCACCCTGGCCTCAGGTACACTAACAACACCATCTCCGATGCGATGTCCCAGAAACTCTAGCTTTCTCTTCCCGAAGACACACTTGCTCCTTTTGCAAGTGAGCCCCGCCTCCTTAAGCACTTCAAACACAGCACGTAAATGACACATATGCACACTCCACGACTCCGAAACAACTAGCACGTCGTCAATGTAGACACGTGCGAAGTCCATGCAACTCACTAGCACCTCGTCCATTAGACGTTGGAATACTGCCGGCGCATTGGTAAGACCAAAAGGCATGCGCCGGTACTGAAACTTCCCAAAAGGACATATGAATGCCGTCTTCTTCCTATCACTCTCCACAACTTCCACCTGATGAAACCCCTTAGCGAGGTCTAACTTAGACAAAACCCTGCCAACGCCAACCTTCTCCACCATTTCCTCGAACCCCGGTATATAGTAGGGTTCTCGGACCGTCACACCGTTGAGCTTACGGAAGTCCACGCATAGTCGGATCCCGCCATCACCTTTCTTCACAGGGACCAGGGGTGAAGCCCACGGGCTCGCACTTCTTTCAATCACACCCCCATCCAGCAACTCTTCTATCTCCTTCTTCACTGCTTCTCTCACTCCTAAGGGCATCGAGTACGGTATCTGCCGTATCGGTGGGGACTCCCCAGTATCTATGCTCATCCTCACTCTGTTTGTATTTCCCGGTTTATCCGAGAAAACACACTCGAACTCCTCCAACAAACTATCCAATTCTCCCTGAACAAACCCTTCACATTCACCACTTAACACATTCCTGATACCCCCTGGTTCTTCTAACACAACATCCAACCTACTCACACTCGCTCTCTCCTTATATTCCTTGAGACAATTCACGTGCACTACCTTAGAGTGCTTCACAGCCTCAACCCTACTAATTCTATAATTCACTGCTCCCACACGTTCTATCACCTTATACGGACCCTCCCATGAATCTGCTAACTTGCTACTCATGCCTGGGACCCTGTACAAAACTAGTTGTCCCGCCTCAAACGCTCTCAACCTACTCCCCCTATTCGCATACTCCACCCTGCTCTTCTTACTCTTCATCGTTCTCACTACTGCTACCTCCCTCATTCTCTCAAGTCTCTCAGCTAAACATGCAACCCATTCACACACTCCCAAACTAGCACTATCCACCTCATATAGACCATGGTAGAGGGCATCCAAAGGTGTCCTCACCCGGTATCCGAAAACTAAGTCAAAAGGACTTAGTCCACTATCGGCATGGGGCATCTGTCTAAGGACATATAAGACAAATGTGACTTGCCCCACCCAATCACTCCCATCCTGAATACATTTCCCCAGAATACCCTTAAAGGTCGAATGCATCCTTTCCACAGTCCCATTGGACTGCGGATGGTACGGGGACGTACGCACACGCTCAATACCCAACAAACCACACAGATCTCTAACAACCCGACTACAAAATTGTGATCCCTGATCAGAAAGAATATTTTCAGGGATGGAGGTCCTACTAAAGATAGACCATAGTCCTTCAGCGACAGACTTTGCAGTTATACTGCGTAGGGGAATGGCCTCTGGCCACTTGGTAGCTAAACATATGCAGGTCAGCAAGAAACGGCACCCACCCTTACCCTTAGGCAAAGGCCCCACTATATCCACCGCCACCGACTCAAACGGTTCTGTCAAGACAGGCTGCTCGACAATAGGGGCCTTCCTCGGTACATGTTTGCTGCGCACTTGGCACAACCCACAAGACCTACAATGTTCACAAATTTCTCTCACCATTCCTGGCCATACGAAGTACCTACCTACCATCCTAGCTACCTTATCCCCACTCAAATGGCCTCCCCTCTCATGCGACATCTCCACTATTCTCTTCCTGAACCTCTTGGGCACAACCAACACGTCCCTGAATACTTCCCACGACACATACTGACTCCTGACTAATATCCCCTTTCGCCATGCAAATCCCCTCTCACTTTTATCAGCCAACTCTCGCCACTCTCTCAGACTCTCGTCTTCCCTCAACTCCTTCTTAAACTCCTCACAGTCACTCCCCTCTTTCATCGGACCAATTTCACTCGCTAACTTCCTTACCACCCCCTCTGTTTCACCTTCACACTCACTCACACTACTCAAATCTACTGGAACACCTTCCATGTCCTCACTCTCCACATTCTCCGTACTCCCGTTCGCCTGGGGCTGCTCAGCATTGACCTCAGTTTCCGCATCTTCTACCCCATGACCCTCCCCCACCCTACTCTGAACTTCGGGCATATTTAAGGGGTCAGGCTGGCTACTAGGTCCTTGCACGTTGCCGCCTCCCTCGTCAGGGGCAACCACACCGTGTCCCTCGTCAGGGGCAACCACACTCCACAATTCGTCTGTGACTACATCTGTGTCACACTTGTCTAGCAACTCCTCCTCCCTGGCCTGACTTCTCGTCAGTACCTTTACATCTGCACTTTTCGCTTTCCCCTCATACACACCCCCTTTACTCTCTTCAATAGCCTTACAGAATGCACCACTCTCAGTCTCGCTAGTAACATCAAAGGGTACTCCAATCTCATACTTTACTACGGTACTGTCATGCACGCTTGTATTCCCGTGCACATCTGAGATATGCACCTTACCACACTCCATACTATCTGACGTGACTAGGGACCTAGGGATCACGCCCACTTCCGCCCCTGAGTCTATCAACACTCGGCTTCTGATTCCATTTACGTCTCCCCAAGCCACATTTCCCTTCTTCGCTCCCATTGTAATTTTGGAAATTTTCCCCACGGGAGCTCTTAACCTCGTCATAGCTAGCACCCTCATCTCTAACTCCCGCAATTCTGGTGCACAGCCTCTCAGGTAACCTAGGGAAAAGTCTCTCGTTCCAACCACCCCTATCATACTTACACTCGTGCATTATTCGCTCGAACTTATTTAAGTAGCCTAACAATTCTACGCCCTCTTTGTATGATCCCAGTACCTTTAACTTTTCTTGTTGTAGGTCCCTCTTCTCTCTCAACTCTTCCTCCTCAGCCTTCCTCCTCCTTCTGCTTTCTTCCTCATCCCTACGCCTCTGGGCATCTTCCTCAACCCTTCTCCTCGACTCCTCCTCCTTCAGCTGGCGGAACATTTCCACCATGTCGAGCCGCCTAGCGTTCTCAACCTCCCTTCTCAGCTCGGCCTCCCTCTGCTCGGCCTCTCTCCTTCTCTCTACTTCCCTCTGCTCTGCTTCCAGCTTACGCTCTACCTCCCGCTTCTCCATCTCCAACCTCAGCTCTATATCCCTCTCTTCTCTTTGTTCCTTCTCCTTCCTCTCCCTGGCTTCTGCCTTCTTCGCTTCAGCATCTCTCTCTATTATATATTTGAGTAACTGCCCAACCTCTGTCTCCTCCTTCCTTGCCATCTTCACACTATCCACTGACCTATCACTAAGACTCTCGTACTCCAACACCCCTTTCTTCTCTTCACCCTCTTCTTCCAAATAACCACTCACTTCCTCTTCGGTCACTGACGTTTCTTCCTCCTCCTCTTCTTCGACATATAACGCTTCCCTGGGCCTGCTGGGATACGGACCGCACAGCTGGCTTATGAGGGTGATGTGAGGGTCGGTACGGCTCCCCCCCTTGTGTTGTGGGCTGTCGTTTGGTGGTCCGCCTCCCGACACCCGCTGTCCGCTCTGTCATGGAAGGTGAGTGTCCCCGCCCTCCGGATTCGACCTACAGACCGTGACAGAAAAAAAAGATTAAACACGCAAGGTGAAACACGCAAGGTGGAACACGCAATTAGAACTTAATACACAAGCGAGAGGTTTACAGAAAAATTCCACAGACAAAAAAAATTTCGTTCACTATTCACAGCACAACACAACACTTTACAACACAATGGACGCCAGTCTCTGGGTAAGTGCCGTAGCTCCTGTTCCCGTTCCTGACGCTGATGTCTTCTGCCGTAGCGCGGACAACTGGGGAGCTCCTCCGCCTTGGCTCGGGCTCTTGCTTGGTAGGTTCTGGTTTCTTCCGAGGTCCTTGGGCCTCTTCAGTCTCCGTCCACAAGAATTTTCTTCTTGAGGGTTCTGCGGGTCGGTGGTGAATGTCTTCGCCTGCCGATCCCACCGCTGCCACCAAATTTATGTGGGGGATCCTTGGCTCCGCAGGGCGTTGGTCCTCACACAATCTGGAAACAGCAATAGTACGCTGCCACCAGAGTGCCAATATCAATTGCTCGCCGCAGCCAGCACTTGATCCGACGAATCGAGTACAACACTAAGTTAGTATAATTTGACACTGAGAAACAACTACAAAACTCAACCTTTTAATACACTACGAATATCGTGGCGGGTTCCACGCCCACAGTTTAATTGACATAAAACACGTGGCCAAACACGTGGCCAATTAACAAAATGACTCGACAACACCAAATAAGGAAATATACCAAATACTCTAATAACGTTCGCACGCACGAATATACATACAAGTTCTGGAGTTTATGTGGGCACGCCTCTGTGCACGCCCACAATGACTATGTGCTGAAATTGAAGGTATATGCTAACAATTTTTCCATTTTCATGCTTTGAAGTTAAGCTACGCATGTACATATTGCATGAAACCGTGTAAGTTTAGAGATTGAGACTGAGGGTAGAGATATTCCCTTCTATGGTCAGATTTTGTCATTCTCCTGAGCTTTGATAAACAGAATCTAGAGTGACCCGCCATAGTGAACAACAACTAGGTATTGGGAGTAAGCTCCACGATATATATATATAAACAAATCATTCCCAAAAATAAATAATTCTGAGAGACAGTTAGACTCATTGGTAATAGCAATGTCTGTAAAAGAGTTTCTTTTGACAGTCTGGATCTATTTTACGGGAACAAAAGGTAGAGTAGATAGGCCCGTTAATAACCATAATTCAGATTTATTTATCTGTAACAAAGTAAGTGAGTCTGTAGTTAGTCTCTAAAGAGCATTAGCAAAAAATTAAGGATAGGGAAATAAGCTATAAATGTGAATCAAATAAATTTTGTGTCATAGATTCAAGTTTTCAAGAACATCTGTTGTGAAATTGAACTAAATAATAGGATCATAAAGACTTGCATGAGCCAGTCACTATATAAGATGTAATTACTATTAGGGATTACTAGTCAGTCTGTACAGCTTGATCGGTATATTATATATATATACTCAAGCTTATTATGCCACTTTATAATAAAAAGTTGATTAGACCAGTGTATCAAATGTAACTAATGTAGTTCACATCATTTGCTATCATTATTCATTATTCAAAGGATGTGTTTTATTCATGAAGAACACCACTGATGTATAACCTATATAAATATAACACACATGGGTGCCTCTGTACTCAAATACTTTGTTATTACAATATAATACATATAAACTATACACATGAATTTGGAACTTATGTCATGCATTGCTATTGTTGATGTGAATGTTACTAATGACAGCGTTTTCATCAATACAATTCCAATTACTACATTCAGTATTAGGCATCCCAGAAGTAGAGTATATTACATATTTTGATGATATATGAAGATAAAGACAAATTACTAAAACAACTCTATGAAATTGGCTATTGATTGCATTAGACAAAGTCTAAGATATGAGGACTGTTAATCATACCAATGTGTTGCTGTTATGTATGCAGTGTTATGTATCCCTGAAGTTGAATACTCATCAGAACCACGATGTCCTCGTGAGGTTACATTTACTTGTAATGCTCTGGAGTTCGGTAGACCCACTATCAGTTGGTTTGCTGGAGACACTGTCCTAGCTGAATACAACTATATTGCGACAGATGTGTATCCTAAAGAGGTCATGACTGACTCTATTAATGCTACTGCACAAATATCACAAGCTAGTTTCACTACTTCGTCGTTCAACTATATAAACTTTACTCTATCAGTCAAATTGGATGAACTCGATCCATTTCAAGGACAAAATTTTACTTGTGGGACAACATCAATTAGGAGTAGTGACATACCTGTGGACAGTTTTGAGGTTTTAGGTAAAACCATCAAATAGATCTCGGTAGTTCTTGGTATGATATAAATCTTGATTGCAATAATTAAAATCTAATTTAATAATGCAGAATCTCTATACTGTGTATGCCAATGCAAAGATGATTATGGAAAAATGATAGCTACCTTACATAGAAGAAATAAATACTGTCTTTATTTGAACCAAAATTTAAAAAAAGAAAACAGTTTGAGTGAGGGCATGACCTGATAGATTCAAAGTAGCTTCATAAAGATACTCATAGATTGCCATTAACATAACATACCATTATCAATAATCCAGAAAAGAGTAATTATACTAAAATTAACTCATTTAAATTTTAGTCTATTATTTTAAAAAGTTCAAATGTATAAAAAAAATAGCTAAACACTTTAAATTTATAATGTAGTTCTTGAGAGTCATAGTGACGTGGTTAGATAATTCTGTTGATTAGCTGTT